>ENA-OQVM01000018-OQVM01000018.1-marine-metagenome-genome-assembly--contig:-NODE-18-length-237179-cov-9.694549_pt1 | contig 237179 bp, 211 predicted proteins | sample MGYA00237776_ERZ505498 | MGnify/ENA primary metagenome ERZ505498 (study PRJEB26159, sample SAMN06265151) | marine metagenome | isolation source: Helgoland LTER site | place: Germany:Helgoland, sampling...
AGGGCTAGATTAAAAAAGTAACAAAACAAAGCCAAACCCAAACCCAAATCCAAATCATGGCGTGCGATAAATACTGCTATCGTTCCTCAATAATCTAATCTTCAATATTTCGAGCTGCATACTCTGCCTTAGCAGGTCTGAGGATTTATTTGTTGTCATTCTATTTTGCGTTTGGACACTTTTTGCAAATTCTGTTCGCGCGTTTCCTTTAACTCATTTGTTCTGGCCGGCACGTCTTTTTATTCAAATGCCAGGGAGTAGCACTTCGGTGCGCTCGACTTTTACCGAATACTTTGGTTTCATTAGCTTCTGGTTTCTGGGGATGTCGATGCCCTCGACATCAGTAGTTTAGCCTGCTATATCACTTTGCTAGTGCGTCACAAATGCTAGCAAGGATTCCCGCGAGTTCGTGCTGTAGTAGGAAAAAATGGTCCTAAGCAAAGTTGCTTGATCGGTAGTAAATGGAGAGGCACTCATGCCAATGATTTTGAACGAAGAACAAACCATGCTTAAAGATAGTGCAAAGGATTTTTGCACTACGAATACGCCTATTACACAGCTGCGTCAGCTGCGTGATGACGCCAACCCAGACGGTTTTGACCGTGCAACATGGAATTCCATGGTTGAGCTTGGTTGGGCTGCTATTCCCTGGGGCGAGGAGCATGGTGGCCTTGCGTTTGGTTACAAGGGTCTCGGTGTAGTGACTGAAGAATCTGGTAGAACCCTTACAGCTAGCCCGCTTTATGCTTCAGTATGGGTTGGTGGCACTGTTATCAATGTCGGTGGCTCTGACGAACAGAAAAATGAACTTTTACCTAAGGTAGCGGCAGGTGAGCTACTTTTGGCCTTGGCGTTAGAAGAATCGCATCGCCATAATCCGTATAACATCGCGACAACGGCTACTGCTGCGGGCGATGGCTATACATTGTCTGGCAGCAAGACGTTTGTCCTCGATGGCAATGTAGCTGATCACTTGATTGTTGTAGCGCGTAGTTCTGGAGATACCCACGCTAGAGATGGCATCAGCCTGTTCTTGGTCGATGCTAAGGCTGAGGGTGTAACTGTTACACGCACGATTATGGCGGACTCGCGTAACGCAGCTAATGTCACGCTTGCGAATGTCGCTGTTGGTGCTGATGCGCTTATTGGCACATTAGGCCAAGGCGCTGATATTTTAGATGCGGCATTAGACATCGCCCGAATCGGTCTATGCGCAGAGATGCTTGGTGGTCTTCAAGAGTGTTTTGAACGCACAGTAGAGTACTTAAAAGAACGTAAGCAGTTTGGCGTTGCCATTGGTTCTTTCCAGGCACTTAAGCACCGTGCTGCCGATATGTTTTGCGAAATTGAATTGTCGAAGTCTTGTGTTTTAGAAGCTCTGACAGCATTAGACGAAGGTCGGGATACAGAAGAGGTTGCTAAGTTAGCGAGCCTTGCTAAGACTAAAGTAGGTGAAACCTACAACTTGGTTTCTCGTGAAGGCATTCAGATGCATGGCGGTATTGGCATGACGGATGAATTCGAGATTGGCTTCTTTATTAAACGGGCTGCGGTCTCCGAACAAACCTTTGGCGATGTGAACTTTCACCGCAACCGCTATGGTGTTCTTGAAGGTTACTAATAGATATCCAGTGTTCTAGCGGTTGAAGAGGGAGGCTTATGCCTCCTTTTTTTTGCTTTTTGCTTCTTATTCGCTACCGTGAACTACTTGCGCTTGATGCCAATCACTCTGCCTACTTGAGGCGGTACTGGTAGGTTCTTATGTGCTGCCATTATATTTTCTAAAGTGTCGAGTACAGTGGAGGGGAAGGGTGCTGTCCTTCGTGTTTGCATATCCACGTGCAATGATAACTGCTCTGAGGTCGCTGCAAGGTAGCCTTCTTTTTTGTGGTACATCTCTTGGAAGAAGTGCAGGCGCTTGCTGTCGAAGTCCAAGAGCTGCAGCCGGACTTCTACCTCATCGTTTAGTGCCACTTCGTTTAAGTAGTTCACGTGTACTTCCATGGAAAAGCAGGAGCCTGCACCGCTGCGGGCATAGACCGAACCCACACCTAAATGATCAAAGAAATGGTCTACGCTGTGATCAAAGATCACGTGGTAGTAGGCCATGTTTAGGTGACCGTTATAGTCAATCCAGTCTTCAATTACGGTCTCTGTTGGACATATTAGTGGCGCGCCAATGCTTTGATTAACATCAGTATTCTCAGTTGTCATGCTTGATCCCTAATTCGTTTTCCGCCGATAAATTGGCTTTCAATTCATCGTTTATTAGCCTAAGGCAATCTGCTTATAAGCTAAAGTCTTCTCGCTGTTTTGTTAGGTCTAGAAAAATCTTTTTTTGCTTCGGATTTTTTAGTTACTCCTAGTGTTGGGCGTTGTACTCTTTAGCTATGGAAGTAACACCCCCACCGCTGACTCGCGGAATAAAAGTAAGTTATGGCGTTGGACAAGCGGCGGAAGGCATTAAGAATGGTGCGTTCTCGGTTTTCGTGTTTTTTTACTATACCCAGGTGCTGGGTCTACCCACCATTTATACCGGTTTTGCTGTCGGTATTGCATTGGCATTCGATGCTATTTCAGATCCGTTAGTTGGCTCTTTGTCGGACAATTGGCGCAGCTCAAAGGGGCGCAGACACCCATTTCTGTATTGGTCCATTGTGCCGCTGGGTTTGGCTTTTTATGGGCTATTTAGCCCGCCAGAATTATCTGAGATTGGTCTATTTGTATGGCTCACCGCTTTCGCCGTACTCACCCGAGTGGCGATGACACTCTACCATGTGCCCCACGTGTCGTTAGGTGCTGAGCTATCAGAAGACTTTAATGAGCGCACGGAGATTGTCGCGTACCGATACTTTTTCAGTTATGTGGGTCATATGCTGACTTACTTTATTGGCTTTTTCATATTCTTTTCCGAAAGCCAATTTGATGTTGGTGCTTACGGCCCGTTTGGTCTCACCATGGCGCTGATCATGTGCATGGCCGTTGGCGTAACGGCTAAGGGTACGGCCAGCCGCATTCCTTATCTTACTCAGTCTAATAAAGTAGATTCCGTACAGGGCGTTATCCCGGTGCTACGCAGAACCTTCAGCGAGTTGGGTTCGGCCCTTACCAACAGATCTTTCCGTTGGCTTTTTTGCGGTGTGTTGTTGGTCTTCATGATGGTAGGAGTAGATAACGCTTTAAACCTGCACATGAATACCTATTTTTGGGAGTTACAGAGTAAGGGCAATCTACTATTTTTTATGGCGACACCAATTGGTGCTCTGTTAGGTACGTTGTTTGCTCGGCGGTTTACTGAGTGGTTTGATAAAAAACCGTCTATCCTGATCGGCACTTCCTGCTGGGCTGCTTGCCAAGTGCTGCCTATTGTATTGCGCTTTATGGGTGTGTTACCTGAAAACGGCACTTCTGAACTATTGAATACTCTTATCACCATTAAGTTAATCCAAGGCTTTGGGGTTGTGCAGGCGCTGGTGGCCTTTAACTCAATGGTTGCAGATGTAGTGGACGAACATGAATTACAAACCCAGCAGCGGCAAGAGGGTATTTTCTTCTCAGCAATATCATTCTCAAACAAGGTCACCAGCGGCATTGGTACGGTTGTAGCCGGTTTTGCCTTGACCCTTATTGATTGGCCTACGGGTATTACTATTCAATCCGCCAGTGATATAGATCCAAATACTATCAATTGGTTAGGTTGGATATATGGGCCTATTGTCTCCGGATTTGCGGTAATCAGTGTTTATTGTTATTCCAAATATGGATTAAATCGCGCACGGCACCAAGAGATTGTGGTGCGCCTCAAAGCTATGAGATCTGGGAGCGCGGACACAGCAACTAATACCGGTTGAGAGAATAGGAAGTAATAGAGGAACGAGTAGTGCAAAAGTTAAACGGACTCTGTGGGCATTTAGTGAGTGCAAGACTAATTAGTCGATCAAATCTACGCTCAAAGTAACAAGATTGTTGCTAACGACTGCGGTGGCTAGCTATCGGGCTAGATGCATTCGCCTTCTAACTGAGCTATCCAAGACGAAACTAACGCCACGCCTTCCGCGTGTACTAGAGACCTGCCCAATTCTGGCATCATCATAGATGGATCACTTGTATCTAGACGAAAACTCAAAATAGAGGCTTCGGGGTGCCCTGGAACTATCGAATACAGCCGTCCGCCAGTGCCCTTGCCAGCAGCGATAGGGGGCTTGCAATAACCCATTGCTATCTTCGGATGGTCTGCATAATCCAGTAATAATCCGGAGGTATCTGCTGCACCTGCGGAGTTGTGGCAATGCCCACAGTTTATGTCTAAGTAAGAGCGTGCTTTGTGGTTAAGGCTGGCATTGTTATCGTCCCACAAGGCGTTGGCTGGCGCTGGTTCGACGACTCCCGCGAGTAGCCCTTTGTCCTGCCAGTGAGTTAATTGGTTTGCCTGATACAAACTAGTTTCTCTGTTCAGGTGCCGAGTTTTAATACCAATGGGTTGGATTTCCCCAGTGGTATGGTTGGTTGCATGGCATGACGCACATTGATTGCGGCTTGGGACTAAATAATTTAGCGGTTCATCGTTTGCTAATGTGAGTCGTTGCAATTTGCCGGTGATACTTAAATATGCCTCGTCATCTTGCCAAATATAAGAAACCGCATCCCAGCCATTATCTTGCTTGACCAATAATCGGGTTTCTACGAGGTGGTGGGTTGCTGTAGTTATTGCTTTCGGGTCACCTTGCCAAGTATTTGTGGTGAGGAGTCGCCCTTGGCTATCTTTCGGGTAGAAAAATGTCTTACTGATAATGCTGCCCACGGGCATGTCAAAGGTTTCGGTGGGGTGGTAGCTGGCACTTTGTCCTTGAGGAACAAATACCGTTCTCAGTTTTAGCGCATAGTCAGAGAATAAAGCGGTATTGAGATCGTAAACCACTACCGCTTCGTTAACTTGTAGGCGCTGACCATCAAGCTCAATAATGCCCCAATCTGAAAGCGCTTGGGGGTATTCGTCTTCGGCGAAGTGGGTTACTTCGCCTTGTCCACAAGCTGTTAGCAGGGCGCAGCAAACCCACAGGGTTGCAACGAAGGTTTTTCTACTCAATACGCTCAATATCTAAATGCCCACCAGTTCAATGGGAGCAAGTTTAGCTACTGTACATTTGTGTCTTTGCATATCTACTCCAGCATCCTTGAACTCATTGCCAGCGTCGATACTAAGCAATTGTGCGTCACCGTTATCGACACAAATGACTTGAGTTTCCTCAGGTTTCTCAGGGTTGATAATGCCGTCCCAAATGATGTCCGGAAATGCACCGTCCGAGCCGTAAATTGCATCTTTAAGTTGGGTGAGATATGCCAAGCCCGGAGCAGTGCCGCCTCCGGAAAAATTGTTGTCGTAGATTAGAATTTCTTCGGGGTAGGGATCAAATTCCGCCGCCAATTTACTTTGGCCCGCGTAGTTGGCACTGAAATAACTAGAGATCAAGATGTTGGCTGTATTGTTATCTGCGATACGATTATTGAAAATTTCTACTTGATCATTGGAGTTCACAACAATACCTGAGCCTGCTGGAACGCCAGAGACGGCTGTTCCTGGGGCAGCAAAGTTGCCGGTGTTGTTATTGTTAATGTCGTTATCGTAGACCCGTGTCGCATAACCGCGTTGGGGAATGCTTGGCATATTAAAGACCAGGATACCCCCGGTATTATTGTTCGCGGTATTTTGATAAACGTCAGCGCCGATTGAGTTTTCTACCTCTATGCCAGCGACATTGTATTCGGCCCGATTGTTTCTAACGATAATCTGCTTGGATTGGCCTACGTAAATGCCAGCATCCGATGCTGCGATTGCTACATTACCATCTAGTAACACATTGGTAGTCTGCACAGGGTAGATGCCATATGCACCATTATTAACATCTGGGCCATTGGTCCATTCAGTTCTAATTCGTCTGATAACAATATTGTTACCTTCATTAACTTTTAGTGCGTCTCCAACGGTATCTTCAATGGCCAAATCCTCAATAGTGAAGTCGCTGGCGCTAACCGACAAACCTTCGGCGCCGGCAATTTGGCCTTTAAAACTGAGAATGGACTTTTCCATTCCTTGGCCGCGGATTGTCACCCCGTCAGTATTCAATATTAAAGAGCGATCAAAGGCAAAGTTGCCCTCTGGGACTGTTATTACATCTCCGGGTTGCGCTGTTTCTAACGCTTGACGAAAGCTCTCCTCAAATGAGAGTTGAGGTGCTTGGCTGCAGGCCGCAAAAGCGACGCTGAACGCAAGAGTGATCAGCATTTTCGTTGAAAGTGTATTAATCATCTTCCCCTCCCAGGTACTTGATAAAAATGGGTACTTGATACTTTTAAACGCTACTTTTTAAAACAGAACCAATGTCCGGTCTATGGTCCAAAATGTAGCCACAACACCCATGCTATATGCTGCAAATTTGTATAGGTGGGCTTCAGATAGACTAAATCTTTGGGTCACCTTTTGCCATAGCCACGCTACGCAAACAAGGCAACTTATAATGATGAGTTGGCCTATCTCAATGCCGACATTAAAGAGCAGTAGACTAGTTAACAACGCATCCTCGGGTAGGCCAATATCAGTTAGTGCCCCAGCAAATCCAAGGCCGTGAAGTAGTCCAAAGAAGAAGGCCATCAGCCAAGGTTTTCCTTGGGTTAATAATGATCGTTGTTCTGGTTTTTGCGCTAGCTCCCTTGCAAGGAAAACTATCGAGAGTGCAATAACAGCTTCAACAGGTCCCTGCTGTAGCGAAACGATGTCATAGATAGACAGGCATAAAGTAATGCTGTGAGCGAGGGTAAATGCGGTGATGGTTTTAATTAGCGCCCATGGGTTACGAATAAACAACACTAAACCGATGACGAAAAGTACGTGATCTATGCCAGCGATTAAATGTTCTATGCCAATAACCAAGTAACCTACGCTGGAGGTGTTCGGTGTACTCAGGTCAATGCTAGGGCTGGTGGGTCGAACGATGAAGTTACTTATTGTTCCGTCATTTTCAATAAAGCGCAGTAGTACATCGGTGATGGATGTAGATAGGCCCTTAATGGAGATCTCGCCTTGGTCCAGTTGGCAATCTGTCTGCCAGCGCTGGATGAGTGCACTAGCTGTAATGCTCGGTGGTCCAACTTCTTGCATCGCGCAATCACTGGGGAAGATGGGTTCAATGGGCAGTCTGCGATTTTCAACTATGGGTTGCTTCCATAAAACTTCAAAGCTAGTCCCCTTATTAGGTGTCGAGACTTTTTTGATTTCCAGGTATGCAGGCCGTACTTCATCAGCATGAAGGTTTGCGCTGATAAAACCGAAACATAGAAGGGTTAGTGCTAGCGCGTTGACGAATAGTTTTTTATTGAACACGAGGCAACTCAAACTGCGTTAGTTAGCGTCGGGGCGTTTTCTCGCCACGGATTTTTCTGGGTAGATAATGGAGTATTTTGCTTTGAGGTTGGCAAAATAGCTTTCATTAGCTGCTTTGCGCTGTGCCTGTTGCCAATCTACATTGACCTTATCTATTACTGCGGCAAAGGGCTGTACTTTTGCTGGGGTCACTTTGCGTAGTTTAACAACATGCCAGCCGTAGGCTGATTTGATTGGCCCTTGCCATTGGTCCGCTGGTTTTAGTTGGGCAAGAGCTTGGGCGAAGTCTCGACCAAATAAGTTGCCTACATCTCTTCGTGAGCGCTGGGCATATTCCTTTTGCAGCATGAAGGGGTCGCCGGTTAAGGAGTTGTCAGTTAGTGCTTGGCCGGCTAACTCTTGGCTGTTGTCTCGGCGATCTGTGGAAAAGTAGCGGTGGGCAAAGGTGAATTTCGTAGGTACTTCGTAGCGTTGTATTTGATCAATGTAATATTTTTGTAAAACATCCTGTGCCGGAGTTTCTGCGGTTGCTATATCTTCCGTCAGAAAAGTCAGTTTTTGCACCAAGCGTCGCCTAACAATTGTGTCATTGGCATCTAAGTTCAGTTTCAGTGCTTCGCGATAGTAAATTTCTTCTTTGATGTAGGCGGCAATGAGTCCGTTGAGTTCCTGTTCATTCGGCGGTCTGCGCATTTGCAAAGACCACTGGTCCCTTAAGCGTTGGGTCTCCGCAGCGGTAACCTCAATTTGCAAAGCGCCGTCGTCGTCGCCAAACCAATCCGTTACGAAAAAAAGTAGCGCCCCCAAAAACAAAAAGGTCACTAGGGGGTCTCTTATAAACCGCTTGAACAACATATTTTCGCTATTTCCTTAAACTCTCTCAAAGTCTCTATGTTTTTGGCTTCAAGCCGCAAATAGGGCTAGGTGGTGATCCGAGTTGCCAAATTGTGCATCGATGACCAGCAATCGCTTAAAATAGTGACCTATTCTGAGCTCTTCAGTGACGCCCATGCCGCCATGTAGCTGTACTGCGTTTTCACCAATGAAGGTACCCATTTTGCCAATGTAGTACTTTAGCGCATGTACCGAGCGTTGTGCGCCGCCAGCATTTTGCACCACCTCTAGTGTCGCTCTATAAAGTAACGACTTGCATTGCTCGTATTCCATAAACATATCAACCATCCTATGCTGGAGCACTTGGAAATCTGATAGTGAGTGGTCAAATTGCTCGCGCTCTTGGGTGTAGGCAACGGTATCTTTATAGAGTATTTCCATTGCACCCACGGCTTCTGCTGCCAAAGCCAGAATGCCATCGGTCGCAACGGCGTTAAGTAGGTTATAACCTCCACCTAGTTCACCCAGTAGTTTGGAGTTAGACACTTTGACGCCCTCGAGTTTTATCTCTGCAGCTTGTTGGCCATCTACAGTAGGGAAAGAGGTGATTTCTACACCATCCGCGTCCGCGTCAACTAAAAAGAGGCTGATTCCCGCTTGGTCTGCCTGACCTCCGCTGGTTCTTGTGCTGACCACTATTTGGTGGGCACTCGCCGCGTGTAAAACCATACTTTTATGGCCATTGATAATGTATCCATCACCATCTTCTTGCGCTCTGGTTACAATATCTTCTAAGTCAAAGCGTGACTGAGGTTCTGCGTATGCAAAGGTTAACTGGCGACTACCGTCTACTACGCCAGGAAGCATTTGAGTTTTTAGTTCTTCGTTGCCGCCATCAGCAATGGCTTTGGCACCTAATACGGTGCTGGCGAAGAAGGGCTCTAGTACTAGTCCTTTGCCGAATGCTTCCATCAAAATCATGGTGTCTATTTGGTTGCCGCCGAAGCCACCGTGGGCCTCTGGAATACTTACCCCTAGCCACCCCAATTCCGCCATGGTTTGCCAATTCTCATTACTAAAGCCCTGTTCGGTGAGGACTAATAATTGTCGTTTGTCTAACTCGTAGTGGTCTTGAACAAAGCGGTCTACGCTGTCTTTGAGTATTTGTTGTTCAGATGAAATGTCGAAATTCACTGGATATTCTCTCTATATTGTTTTGCAGCTAGGAGCGAGGTTTCAAAGCGTCGCTCGGGCTTTATGCGCAAAAAAAACGGGTTGTGACGCTATTTTGTTTGTGATCGTTTAATGCCTAGGACATTTTTTGCAATGACGTCTCTTTGTACTTCTGACGCACCACCATAAATTGTGTAAGCGCGGCTAGATAAGTAGCCGGACATTCCGCCTCGTGCAAACATATGGCCGACGGGCATTGCTCCCCAAGCAGCTGAATAAATGCCGCCAGCTTCTACGGTGAGTTTTTGTATGCGTTGCTGAATCTCCGTGCCCTTGAGTTTGAGAATAGAAGACTCTGGGCCTGGTTCTGCGCCATTGGCGGCGCTGGCTAACGAGCGCAGTTCGGTAAACTCTGTGGCTAATAGGTCAATTTCTAATTCGGCTAATTTTGCTCTGTAGCTTGGGTCGTCTAGTAGGGTGCCGTTGCCACGTTTAACTTCATTGGCTTGTTTGCGTAGATTTTCTAGCGCGGCTAAAGACTTCGAAATACCTGCCAGCCCTGTTCTTTCATGAGCGAGCAAGCCTTTAGCGTAGCCCCAGCCTTTACCTTCTTCGCCGACGCGATTTTCTACCGGTACTTTTACATCGGTTAGGTGAACCATATTTACAGTATGGGAGCCTCCAAGTGTGATAATGGGTTTAACTTCAATGCCGGCTTGCTTCATGGGTATCAGCAAGAAGGTTATACCTTCTTGTTTTTTGCCTGAGTCACTGGTGCGCGTGAGGCAGAATATCCAGTCAGCGATATGGGCCAGAGTCGTCCAAATCTTGGTTCCAGTAACCGTATAGTGACTGCCGTCTTCTGAAAGTACCGCCTTGGTCTTTAAGTTTGCGAGGTCTGAACCCGCATTGGGCTCAGAATAACCTTGGCACCAATTGACTTTACGATCGCGGATGTCTGGTAGAAAGCGATTTTGTTGCTCTTCATTGCCGTGACTCATCAGTACCGGGGCGAGCATAGATAGGCCAAAAGGTAAATCCCAAGGTGTCTGGGCGATAGCGGTTTCTTGTTCCCAAATGTAGTGTTGTGTAGGACTCCACCCTGGTCCACCGAACGCTTCTGGCCACTTAGTCACATCCCAGCCGCCTTTCTCACGCGCTAGCTTGAACCAATTGAGACGCCACTGCGCATAATCTGCGCCGTGTTTATACGCGTTAGTCGCCAAGAACTCGCGTACTTCCTGCTGGAAGGCAAGATCATCACTGCTTAGATCTATATCCATTTTTGGGTCTCCATAAGCGCCATTCTGAAAGGGTAGAGCTTACTGGTTTCGATAGGCTAAGTTAAGCGGTAGGATGTTTACTAATAACTAACAGGGCGGGTGACTTGATGGATTACCAGACACTTATTTTTGCGGTAGAGGCCAATGTTGCAACGATTACATTGAATCGGTCAGATGCAATGAACGCGATGTCGCCTTTAATGGCCCGCGAGCTGCATCAGACTGCGCTTGAAATAGATGAACGTGACGATGTTCGCGCCGTCATTCTGACGGGGGCCGGAAAAATGTTTTGTGCTGGTGGAGACTTGAGTGCCTTTGCTGCTGCGGGAGAGGGTGCTCGGCGGCTGATTTTGGAGATGACGGGTGATCTCCACCTAGCTTTATCTCGCTTGGCTCGAAATCCTGCTCCAGTTATTGCAGCGGTTAATGGTACCGCTGCCGGGGCTGGATTCTCTCTAGTTATGGCTGCTGATTTAGCTGTGGCCTCATCTAAAGCTGTCTTTACGATGGCTTACACTAACGCAGGATTATCTCCTGACGGTAGTTCTACTTATTACATGCCGCGCAAGATCGGCGACCGCCGCAGTCGCGAACTCATGCTGACTAACAGGGTATTGAGTGCTCAGGAGGCATTAGATTGGGGTGTAGTAAACGAAGTTGTTGAACCTGATGAGTTGTTAACAGCAGCGCAAAAGCTGGCGGCTAAAATCGCCAGTGGCCCTACCCAAGCATTTGGTCAGGTGAAAGCACTTTTGGACGGCAGTTTTGATCATAGTTTAGAAACTCAGATGGAACTGGAAGCACGAGCTATTGCTGGGTTAGTGAATTCGCCAGACGGTCAAGAGGGGCTGCATGCCTTTCTGGCTAAGCGTAAACCAGAATTCAAAGGCGTATAGCTGGGTTGCAAGATCAGCACCTAACGTAGAAGTGATTATTGTAGCCTTAATGTTTTGGACAGGGTGCGGGTGAAATTGAACCAAAAGATAGGATCATAGTGTGAAGCAGTCTTGTGAGGTGGAAGTTCCTGTTAGGCACTCTATGTCTGGTGGTGGTTTATGAGTTTTCAATGTGACGACGAATTGCGCCACTCAATTAGCGATCAATTGCTCCGATTTTCTAAGCAAACTTCTACTCAGCCAAATTTGCGCTCGGCTGCAGTAGCGCTGACGATTATCGATGAGGGTATGGGTGCAGAGATAGCGGGAATTGATGCGCCGGATACTTGGTCCAACGAAGCAGCACTGCTTCTTACTCGGCGTTCCGAAAAGCTGCGTAATCATCCCGGTCAATGGGCATTTCCCGGCGGACGTGTAGAACCTGGCGAAAGCATTGTAGAAGCTGCCCTGCGGGAGATGCACGAAGAAGTAGGCTTGGACCTGCCAGAATCCGCTGTTTTAGGTCGGTTAGATGACTTTGTCACGCGCTCTGGATTTGTTATGGCACCAGTGGTTGTTTGGGCTGGTAGCTGGGCGAACTTAAATTTCAATGTCGATGAAGTGGCTAGTGTGCATCGTATCCCTCTAAGGGAGTTTATGCGCGACGATGCGCCGCGTTTGGATCAAGTGACGAGTAGTGAATATCCTGTGTTACGTATGCCCGTTGGATCAGAGGCCATTGCCACGCCCACAGCGGCACTTATTTATCAGTTTCGCGAAGTTTGCCTGCAGGGACGTAGTACTCGGGTCGCCCATTACGAGCAACCCGAGTTTGCGTGGAAATAGTTTTACGCCTCACAACAATATGAACAGTTGACCCTTTTTGTGGCTACACCCACAATCAGGTCTCGAAATTTTAGTGCTAAAGGAGATACAACATGGCGATTCAAGAAGGGGCACAATTGCCCGCTGCAACTATGCATACAATGCAAGAAGGCAAGCCTACACCGGTAACTACGGATGATCTGTTTGCGAATAAGAAGGTTGTTGTATTTGCAGTCCCTGGTGCCTTTACGCCGACTTGTTCAATGGCGCACTTGCCAGGATACGTTGTACACAGCGATGCCATTAAAGCCAAAGGCGTTGACAGTATTGTTTGTCTTTCTGTGAATGATGCATTTGTAATGGGTGCTTGGGGCGACAATGCAAATGCTGAAGAATTGTTGATGGTTGGTGACGGTAATGGCGACTTTACGCAAGCACTCGGCCTGGAAATGGATGGTAGCGGTTTTGGCCTAGGTAAACGTTCGCAACGGTATGCAATGATTGTAGATAACGGTACTGTTACAAAACTGGCGGTTGAAGCACCAGGAAAACTTGAAGTGAGTGCAGCAGAAGCTATTCTCGAGGCACTCTAGGCCTTAGAGATTTAGCTGAGTAAAAAAGAGCGCATTGGCGCTCTTTTTTTGCCTTTTATTTGGTTTTTGTCTGGTTTACGCCAGATTTTTCTCTGCCTCAAGCGCAGCTAGGCGGCTGCGATTTTCGCCGATTGGACGGATAAGACATTCCTGAGCAGCGGTCGCTACCAGTTCGCCAGATCTATTGAAAAAGTGACCTCGAACAAAACCCCGAGCACCGCTAGCGTTAGGCGATTCCTTGGCAAACAGTAGCCATTCATCAGCACGAAACGGCCTATGAAACCAAATGGCATGGTCTAGGCTTGCGCCCCGAATTGACTCTCTACTGGAGTTGCGCCCGTGAGGTAGCATTGACGTTGACATAAAGTCTAAGTCCGACATATAAGCTAGCAGAGCTAAGTGTACTTCAGGGTTATCCGCTAGTGGGTCGCGGGTTTTAAGCCAAGTGTGTTTGATTGGAGGGTGCTCTTTACCGCCTCGATCGCTCATCAAAATCCTTTCCACCGCGCGTGACTCTATGGCTTTAAAGCGGAAGCTAAAGCGAGCGATATCCGGCTGTTCCTTAGCTAATGCTTCGTAGGCTTCAAGATCTCCGCGTAGCGACTCGGGTGGTGGCACATCAGGCATGGGTTGCGAGTGACTTAGTCCTTCTTCCCGGCGTTGCCAGGAGCATGACAAAGTGAAGATGGCTTTACCATTTTGTACAGCAGCAACTCTACGCGTAGTAAACGAACGACCGTCACGAATTCTATCTACCTCGTAGAGTATTGGGCGGGTCCAATCTCCAGCGCGCAAAAAATAGGCGTGCAACGAGTGCAATTCATGTTCTGGATTTACTGTTCGATAAGCCGAGACCAGTGCTTGAGCTAACACCTGTCCGCCAAATACGTGTTCGGTGTTGTGGTTTTGGCCGCGGAATAAATTTTCTTCAATAGTCTCTACATTGAGTAGGTCGACGATTTCTTTCAGCACACTATTCATAAATTCCCAGAGTCATGGGTCATTGATTTCTTGGGCACACATGACATTGTTAGAATGCCTGTACCGGTATAAGGGGCAGATATTACACTGTTCTAGGCTTCAGGGTTCGAGTTCCTAATATTTTACATATGTTTGGCGGCTATTTTGCGCTGGGGCCTGACACAGTGTCAGCGCGGGTTCGGATCTGCGATACTCAGCAATTGATTGCACCACTTCTTTGCACAACTATAGGATGACTAGGATGCAGATTACCCGTGTATTTACTGGCGATGATGGACACAGTCATTTTGAAGAGTTGTCTGTTGAGCTAGCCGATCAGGGTGCAGTCGGTGCTATTTCGGCAATGTGGCCCACAAAGGGTGTGATTTTTAGAAGCGTGGGGGGTGACTACGATCTAGGATTTCACAATGCTCCGCGCCGTCAGTTTGTGGTGAATTTGACCGGTTCGGTGGACATAGAGATCAGTGACGGTACGGTGAAGAGGCTAGGCCCAGGTTCTATATTGTTGGCTGAAGATACTACCGGGCGTGGCCATAAGAGTTCTAGCGTGGCGGGAGAGCCTCGTACTTGTTTATTTATTCCTTTGTCATCGACCGCTGATACCTCAGTGGCGGATGATCAATAATCTTAATTTGGAGAATATGTTATGACTGTTGAAGTGTTACAAATTGCCTGTCTTGACGATAATTACGGATTTTTGGTACATGATGTTGAATCAGGTGCCACCGCGAGCATTGATACGCCAGAAGTGGCACCCATCAATGCGGCGTTGGAAGCAAAGGGCTGGAAGCTGACCCATATTCTGAATACGCACCACCATTTTGACCACGCTGGTGGCAATGAGGCATTAAAGGTTCAATGGGGGTGTACTGTTGTTGGCGCTGCTAATGACGCGCATCGAATCCCCGGTATTGATGTCCAGGTTGCGGAAGGGGATATATATGAATTTGGTGCTACTAAGGTGAAGGTACTAGAAGTACCCGGTCATACTTCTGGACATATCGCCTATTACTTTGAACAAGACGATGTAGCCTTTGTGGGCGATACGTTGTTTGCTTTGGGTTGCGGTCGCCTTTTTGAAGGTACAGCAGAGCAAATGTGGGTCAGTCTTGAAAAGCTAATGGCATTGCCAGATGCAACTACCGTTTATTGTGCTCACGAATATACTCAAGCTAATGCTGCTTTTGCGGTAACCGTAGAGCCAGATAATATTGCCCTTCAGCAACGCGTTGAAGAAATTGCCAAACTGCGCAGCCAGGGTATTCCCACTGTCCCAACTAGCATCAAGTTAGAGCGCGAGACTAACCCGTTTGTTCGCTCTACCAGTGCTGGCTTGCAATCTACTATTGGTCTGCAGGGGGCTGACCCTGTTGCGGTTTTTGCAGAGACGCGCAAGCGTAAAGATCACTTTTGAGTCAGCTGCGCACGACTAATGCAACGCTGTCAGGTGAAACGCAAAAGGGCTTCTTATTCGCATTAGGTGCCTATGGTATTTGGGGCATTGCGCCTATTTATTTCGTTTGGGTCGGCTTTGCTGGCCCCTTAGAGATTTTGGCAAACAGAATAGTTTGGGCGATACCCCTACTTTTACTATTGCTGGGCTTAACCAAACAGTGGGCAGGGGTATGGAAGCTGACGCTGCCTCAGCTGTCTATTTTGGTAGCCACCGCCACCGCCTTAAGCATCAATTGGCTGACCTTTATCTGGTCTATTCAGGCAGAAAAAATTGCTGAAGCTAGTTTAGGTTATTACATCAACCCATTAGTTAATGTCATTTTGGGTTGGTTGTTTTTGCAAGAGCGCATGCGTCCACTGCAGTGGTGTGCCGTCGGTGTTGCAGCATTTGGTGTGGGTACGGAGCTTGTGGTTCAGGCCAGTGTGCCGTGGCTTGGATTAACGTTGGCGCTGAGTTTTGGTATTTATGGGTTGTTGCGTAAACGGGTAAATCTTCCGGCGGTAGTGGGGTTGTTCATTGAAACTTTGATGGTTCTACCGATCGCCTTAGCTTACCTGCTTTGGCTCTATTTGGAGCAAGGTGCTAGGCCTCTTTCCGATGGTGCTAGTTTAGCAATAGGTGGCGTCATTACGGTTATACCGTTGGTGTTTTTTGCTGCTGCGGCAACGAGGTTGCCTTTAACAACGTTAGGGTTTGTCCAATATTTGGCACCGACTTGTGCATTGCTGATAGCGATATTTCTCTACGGTGAGACGGTGCCTGCAATTCGCTGGTTCACCTTTTCTATGATCTGGCTAGCAGTAGTGATTTTTTCTTTAGAGAATCTATATCAATTTCGTAAGCGTAGCTTGGGAGGCACCAAATGATCACTCTTTATACAATGGAGCGGGACTATCCGTACGGCACTTTGCGCTCAACCAACGGCTGTAAGGTTAAGGTGGTACTAGAAGAAAAATCTATTGATTATCAGGTAGTTGGAGTGCGTCCGGGAGATGTTTGGAAGAAGGTGCCAGAGGTGCTGGAGAAACACCCCTTAGGCAAAGTGCCTTGGATTGATGATGGTGAGACTACTGTTTATGACTCCACTGTTATTAACGAATACCTAAATGAGAAAGTTGTGGCACCGCAATTGCTCCCCGATGATTTAGCCTTACGCGGAAAAGCTCGAGCCCTAGAAAACTATGCTGATGAAGGTGTGCTTTCAAAGCTTTTACCAATGATTTGGATGCCTTGGTGGTCACCGTTAGAGCAGCGTGATCAAGATGCAATGCAAAAGGGGCGGGACGGGTTGATTGCTGAGATCTTGCCCTTCCTAGAGCAAACTTTAGGTGGGCAAGAGTACCTTTGTGGAGACTTCAGCCTTGCTGATGTGCCAATGATGTCCGTGGCAATGGTATTAGAAGTGGACGGTATGGATACTTCGGCTTTTGGCAATGTGCATGACTACTTTGGGCGGCTTAGAGGCCGCAGCTCGTATCAGGCCATTAGTCCAAAGAACAACTGTGCGGAGACCGCAGCCTTAAGTGGTAGAGGTAGCTAAGAGGCTGCAGGCATAAAACAGGGCTAAGGTTGTAAATTCTGTCCTTCGCGGATGGCGCTTTGTAGAGAACCTAATGAGCGGTAGTAGGGTTGTAGGTATGTGATTGATTGTGGCCTACTTTTCCAAGCTTCCTCAGCAATAGACCTTGATTCATATACACCTAAAAGTAGCACATAAAATAGTTTCCCCTTGGATGCTACTTTGGCCCCGGATACTCCTGCCAGCTGTTTGTCTACAACAAATTCGTTGAGGGTATCTTGGTTTTGCAAAGCCATTATTTGGATTGCCCAAAAAGTCTCAGGTAAGTCGAGTAGTGATGTAGGTGTTCTGGGTTTGTAGGACAGTGAAATATAGCCAGGAGTGCTGGCTTCAATTTCTAGCGCTCTTTGGGCCGGCGGTTTATCGGTCGGAGCAGCTGTTGCTAGCTCATCGGAAAGTGTTAACTCTTCTGCGGCTTTTTCTCTTTTTATCTCTGCTTCCCGTTCGCGCTCTGCTGTGCGCTGAGCGATTTCCAATTTGGTCAGTTGAGAGCAATCCCAACCTCCAGAAGCTTCTTCGCAAAACCAATCCTTTGGCCCAGCATTTGCGCCGGCGTTAGTGGAAGTACTTAGTTTGCTGCCTGTATTAGAACAGCCTAGAAGTAATATCGACGTTAGAGATAAAAGCAAAAGTTGATTTTTCATCCGCTCACTCTGCCGATGACGTCGGTGTCTGTAAAGGACGAACTGCTCAGTGGAAGATTTGAACGACTATCTGGTTGAATAGGTAATTCAAGAGTCTTTTCGTTTGCCAGCGCCGAAGTTTTGTCCTATTTTCTTACTTGCTTCAAATGAACCAATGGAGCTTAGTAACTCGTAAGGAGGTTGGATGCTGGCGACAATATCTGATTTTGATCGGATTCCGCGTATTCTAAGACTTAATATTGCTGGGCAACCAGTAGAGTGGGTCAGTTGGCAGGACGCCGTATGCCTGTATGCTCGCGAGTTGGTTAGCTGGACAGTAGGTCAGCCGTTGCTGTCTATTCGCGGTGGCCATTCGCGCCTAGACGGTGAGATGAGTAGCATAGATATACACAGTATCATTGCTTGTGGTGGGCGGGTCGTGTCGCGTGATGGTGTTGTGGTGCCGCTTTCCAATCCTGCATTGTTTCGTCGCGATGGCAATATTTGCTTGTATTGCGGTAAACCGTTCGCTGACTTTGACTTAACTCGAGATCATGTCCTACCCGTATCAAAAGGTGGTGCAGATCATTGGGATAACGTGGTTGCCTCTTGCCGTCGCTGTAACCACTTTAAGGGGAATAGGCTATTGGAAGAGTGCTCTATGGAGCTACTGGCTCTACCATACGTGCCTAATTTGTCAGAATATTTGGCGTTGATTAACTCCGGACGAATTTTGGGTGATCAAATGCAGTTTTTGAGTAAAACTTTCGGCGCCAAAAGCCGTCTACTAAAAGAGCTAAGTCAACCTTAGCGAAAACCTTTGATGACATTGTGTTGATGAAACCAATCTTGTTTTTGCATGGCTATTTCCGGTAAAAATCGAGTAGAAAGAGCCTGATTTACATAACCCCAGAAGCGTGAGTTGGTTGATGTGCGTATCAGCGAGCGCAGTCGTTGATGACCAGCTAGCGAAACCTTAACTGCACGGGGGCGGCGATAGCGCTCGTATTCTCGTAATCCATCACCAATATCTTCTTCGTAGTTTTCCATCATTCGCGAGAGTACCCATGCGTCCTCTATACCACTGTTATGCGATTCCAAAAAAGACGGGTGCTGAGCGTAACCGGCATCGCCAATATAGGCGCGCCGGCCATCTTGGAAGTGCTCTGCAATGGTGTAGTGCTCAGGGCTGAATGTTTGTGTAAAGCTTTTGTTTGCAAAAGCCGGCGCCAAACTTGCGTGCCATTGTTGTTCTTCAAATGGCAGTTGGCCATGGGTGATAAAAGTGTAGTGGGTATGGGATTGGCTAGACCTTTGTAGGATGACTTGTCCCTTGCCCATCCAAGTAACATTGGCATTGCGTAGTAAGTGATCTTCTCTAACGTTTGCGGTGTATATGTCGAATCCACCGATAGGACTATTAGGCTTATTTTCTTCTGTACCCATGCCGTCGCAGAATATTGCCAGTTCGTAATCTTCTTCAATTTCTTTTATCGGTTCTGACGAATTTATCTCGTGGATTGGGTCTAGGGCATCGTGTTGTGCAAGTAATTCAATGAGTTCTTTACGCGTACAGTTAACAAGCGGTGCACCGTACCTATCGAAGTAGAAGTTACCGAGTGGTAGTTCGGAAAGCAGATATGCTGAGCGTCCTAGCCTAACCTGTTCTCGGTCGGGGCGCAGACCGATACTCTCTATACTTTTTGGAGACAACGCGTTGATAATTCTGCTGGCACTTGCAGGAATGCACTGTACTGTGTTTTCGTCGACGCTATGAGTATTGACAGACGCAAATTGTCTGGTGTTAGAGAATCCGGCGGCCTTGCAGGCCAGCGCTGCAATGTGTGCAACTGGGGAGTCGCCTATTACCGCAACGCTATACATTATAGTTTACGCCAACGAGTACCTTCGCGAGAATCCTCAAGCTCAATGCCCTGTGCCAGGAGCTCATCACGAATTTCATCTGAGCGTTGGTAGTTGCCTTCTTTACGAGCGTTTTTACGGTCTTCGATTAAACTTTCGATTGCTGCTGCATCTACCTTTGACGCGTCGTCAGCCAAATCTGCGCCAGTGAAGTAGGCTTCTGGTTCGCGACCCAATAGACCCAATAACCAACCACCAGCTAAAAGCGCATTGCGGCACCTATCTTTTTCGGCATCATCTTCGGCTTTGCGCAACTGCCCGGAAAGCTCATGCATTGCTGCTAGGGCTTTCGGTGTGTTCATGTCGTCTGACAATGCAGCGACTACGTTAGCAGGGTAGTCGTTAGCACTTAACTGAGCAAAGTGATCACTGGTAATGCCGCCACCTGGTACATCACGAAGTGTTTGGTAAAGGCTGTCCAAGCTCGACTTTGCCTGAGTCAAGAGCTCGTCCGACCAGGACAAGGAAGATCTATACTGGCCTGATAGCAATGCGTAGCGCAGTATCTCGCCAGAGTACTGTTCTGCTAGTCCCCGAATAGTCAGCACGTTACCGACAGACTTTGACATTTTTTCGCTACCCAATGTGAGCATGCCGTTGTGCAACCAATAGCGCACATAGTCTGCCGTTTGGTTAGCGCAGCGACTTTGGGCCGCCTCGTTCTCATGATGCGGAAAAGTTAGATCCGAGCCGCCACCATGAATATCGATTGTGTCACCCAAATGCTTTTTGATCATCGCCGAGCATTCAATGTGCCAACCCGGGCGTCCGCGCCCCCATGGGCTTTCCCAACCGGGTTGTTCTGGGGTAGAAGGCTTCCATAAAACGAAGTCCTTGGGGTCTTTCTTATAGCTGGCAATATCTACCCTTGCGCCATCGATCATATCTTCTAAAGAGCGTTTCGACAGACTTCCGTAATTAGGGTCTGAGGGGACGTGAAACAATACATGACCGTCGCTGGCATAAGCGTTGTCTAGGCTGATAAGGGTTTCGATCATCTCAATGATCTCAGCAATATGATGTGTCGCTTTGGGCACTAAGTCTGGCGGTGTGACACCAAGGGTAAGCATATCTTCTTGGTAGGCAGCAGAAAAACGCTCCGCCAGTTCGGCAATAGATTCATTGTTCGCTGAGGCCGCAGTGTTGATCTTGTCATCTATGTCAGTGATGTTGCTGACGTAGTTGACGTTAGCGTATTGGCTTCTTAGTAGTTTCACCAACACGTCGAATACCACAGCCGGTCTACCGTTGCCAATGTGCACGTAGCTGTAAACCGTGGGGCCGCATACATAAACACTGACGTGATCTGGATCTGCAGGAACAAACTTTTCCTTTTTGCCACTAAGTGTATTGTGAAAATAAATGTCTGACATGGTCGGTTCGCATCTGTTACTTAACGATAGAAAAAATTGCATAGCACCTTGGTTTCAGGAACCGCCAAGGCGCTTGCAACGGCTAATGCGCAGTATAGGTTACTGCGGATTTGAAAAGTAGCCAGCCTTCTTCATTGAGAGTTGATTGAGAACTGATTAACCCATCCGTCTATTCATAGGTAGACGGTTTGCGTGGCGGCTTGCCGTAATTTGGGTTGCCGCTTATGCGTTTGGCTATGGTATTTACCGGTGGCTGATACCAGCCTGGGTCGCTGAAGTCCTGCGGCGAAATATCATCGCGAACTTTCACTAGCGTGAACATGCCGCCCATTTCAATAGGCCCATATGGACCGCTACCGCTCATCATTGGCAATGTATTTATAGGGCCGGGGTGGTGTCCAGCATCGATATGTTGTTGATGTTCCGCCATTCCGTGTTCCCCCATGGCGATAAATCCAGGTAGATGATCGCGAATTTTGCCTTCAAGTCCACGCATGTTTACGCCGGTTGGGTTAGGTATGTCGTGACCCATAGCGTTCATAGTGTGGTGAGACATATGACAATGAAATGCCCAATCTCCAGGAGTGGCTGTAAACTCAATATCTCTGGTCTGGCCCACGCCGACAATTTCCGTGCTTTCGCTGCGCCATGCGGTCTGTGGCCAACGCCCCCCGTCTGATCCTGTGACATTGAAAGAAGCACCATGAAGATGTATCGGGTGATTCCACATAGATAAATTGCCAATTCGAATGCGCACGCGTTCGCCGGTGCGGGCAACGATAGGTTCTATTGCAGGAAAAACCTTGCTGTTGAAGGACCATAGATCAAAATCTATCATCACTGAAGGGTCTGGACGAAACGTACCAGGGTGCATTGCCCAGTTGTGTGTCAGCAAACAATAGTCGCGGTCGATGGGTTCTGGTTCTTTAGGGTGGATGATAAACATACCCATCATGCCTAAAGCCATTTGTGTCATTTCATCTGCGTGAGGGTGGTACATGTGGGTACCGTGCTGTTTTAGATCAAATTCATAGGCGAAGGTCTCGCCGGGTGCAATTTGCGGCTGTGAAAGGCCGCCAACGCCGTCCATACCACTTGGCAAGATTAAGCCATGCCAGTGCACTGTTGTGTGCTCCTTTAAGGCGTTAGTCACCAGAATGCGCACGCGATCACCTTCTACGGCCTCGATGGTTGGGCCTGGTGTGGTGCCGTTGTAACCCCAGCATTTAGCCGTGCTGCCTGGTGCAAACTCATGTTCAATTTCTTCGGCGATCAAGTGAAACTCTTTTATTCCATCTTTCTCGGTATGGGGTAGTGTCCAGCCATTTGGCGTACGCACTGGATTATAGTTCTGGGCGTTTGTGGACTTGCTTTGCTCTGCGCCAGCGGCAGGTTGTGCGTTAGTTGAACTAGCTGCTGCTGCCGCAATCATTGCACTTACGCTACTAAAGCCTAAAAAGTTTCTTCTAGATGTCATGATTACTTATCCGTTGGTTGCTTATGGGCTGTATGTGATGAGTGGTCGCCAGCTGGGTGGGTTGGCGCACTTGCTGCGGGCATTGGCTGCGTATCGTGGCCGTGTCTATGTTCAGCGCCGTGCTTAGGCTTATTTTGGCGCCTGTAGTTTTGTTCCCCGGCGTTCGTTTGCAATAGGCTTAGCCGCTTTTGATTGGCTTGATCCATAAAGGCCTTTGGCGATATCCCCATGCTCTTTGCCAGAGCAGTGTTCGTTAGCCAATACTCCTCCACTGCATCGATATAGCCTAAGAATGCTTGGTATTGTCGTTTTTTACTCTGCAAAACTTCAAACACGCCAATTAACATAAAGAACTGTTCTTCTTGGGTGCGGGCTACCGCATTTGTATGGGCGGGAAGTAAGTGATTTTGGTATTGCATGATTTTGTTTGCGGAGTTTTCTCTACCTGCTAAGGCCAGAGCTATACTGTTAGTTAATTCAAGGGTGAGTTGTTTAAGTTCCGCTCGTGCTACCTCTAATTCGGCCCTGATTCTTAGCTGCTCCGCTTGGCCTCGAGAAAATACAGGTACTTCCCACTCAATGATTGGCCCGGTTAAGCGTTCGCCACCAGTCTCACGCTCGCGTTCAGCTCCCAGCTCAATGTCTCCGGTGGTATTTTCCAAATTATGGCTTTTGAGCCTTAATCTTAGAGCGGCAATTTTGCTTCGCGCAGCTTTAAGGTCTGGCCGTTGTTTTAGTGCTTGCTGGATTGCCTTATCTAGATCTTCGTTGGCTTCACGGTTTGCTATATCAGGAAGGGGGAGTTGATCGGGCAAATGCCAGCTTTGGCTGGCTCGAATACCCAAAGTCTCAGACATTTTTGTCCTTGCCATGAGGTTTGCTGCCTGTGTCTGCAGTAGTTCTAGTTTGGCCTCGCTTGCGCCTATTTTTGCTTCAGCTAATTTCAAGGCAGTGACATTTCCGGCATCACTGTAGCGTTGGGTGGTCTCCAGGATGAGTTCACTTATGGTGCTGATCTCTTGGGCTACTTGTAGTCGTTGTTTGCTCGCCAAATATTGATAGTAGTGTTGGTAGGTGAGTGCTTGGACATCTGCTACATATGCTTGAACTTTTTCTTCGATAGCGAGCGCTTCAGCGGTGGCTAGCTTCTTTCGCGACCTTAGCGTGATGAGGTCGGTTAACGAAGCGCTTATGCCCCAAACGATTTGGTCTAGGCCAGTGTTCGAGTTCAGACGGCTAAAGGACAGTAGCGGGTTTCTTATTCGTGACCCTGCAAATACTTCGGCCTTAGCAAAGCCAAGCTCAGCGTAAACTGCCGCTAGGTTTTGGTTGTTAACGAGTGCTAGCTGTACAGCTTTGTCCGCTGTCAGTGGTGTTTCATAGAACGTTAGCTCGCTGTTCATATTAGTGGTCAATGGCGGCGGCACTGTACTTTTACCTTCATTTGCAACCGTCGCACAACCCAAAATGCTGCCTATGGCTGTTGTCAGTAGCACTACTCGAGCTAGGATTAACGAATTTTCGTTGGTAGTTTGTTTATCCACATTTAGACCTTTATCAATTCGGTAAAACCCGTGCATTAGTCGCGACGGGTTTACGGCAATACAGCACTTGGCTGCAAATTGAGTTTGCTGTCGCTCTGACTAGAACGATTCAGCAAAGGTTTAAACGCTAGATGATCTGACGATCAAAACGTGTCAGCGGTGACTCGTAAGTTACTTTGGGGGGATTTTGAAGAGAGATAACCTGTGGTGGCCCGCGAGCTGCAATGGTTAAACTAAATACCGAATTTGCAAAGGCGTATTCTGGCTCACTCGATTGATCCTGCTTTAGCTCCAGAGCGAGTTCATTGTGGCTGGAAACAACAATTAAGTTGGCCTCTTCAGTGCAGTTTTCTTCCAAGCAGGTTTGGTGAGTGGAGGTTGCAGTTATTGCTACTTCGTTATGAGCTATTTCTGGCGTACTCATATGGCTCATGCCATGGCCACTTGGGTGATGTCCAGTTGAGTTATGACCAGCTGCACTATGACTTACTGCACTGTGACTTTCTGCACTGTGACTAATTGTATCATGGATCACGCTATGAGCATTGCCGTGGTCGATTGTGCCGCTCATTTCACTCGCACATTGGCAATTCGTACTTGGCATTGCAAGATTAAAAATCAACAAATACGAAATGGCGTGAGTTAAAAGGTTCATATCTGCAAGTTAGTTAGGTAAGCGCAGAAATGCAAGCGGGGCATTATTATGTTTGTCACCCGAGTGGGTCGCCTGAGCCGAGTACTTTTAGACCAACGATTCCAATAACAATGAGGATGATGCACATAATGCGTAATATCGTTATCGGTTCGCTGAACCAAGCCATTCCTACTATTGCTATCCCAACAGCCCCAATACCAGTCCACACAGCATAGGCGCTTCCCATAGGAATAGTCTTTAGCGCGAAAGACAAGCAGGCGAAGCTAATCCAAGCAGCTATGATAAAAATGGCTGATGGCCAAGGCTTCGTGAAACCTTCGGAGTAGTTCAACGCTACCGCCCAGACAATTTCGAAAATTCCTGCTGTGAGTAAGATTATCCAAGCCATTGAACTCGTGCCTTTTTTTGAAAAATGGTATCGATTAACCCGCGTTAAGCTAAGTTTTAATATATCTACAATGAGGTAGGTAGAGGGATTTGGAAATAGCCCAATGGTTGTTTTTTGTTCCTGTGTGGTCGCTGGTTTATGCCTTGTTGATGGGCCAACAGAATAGGGTTATCCAGTGCGGAAAGCTGGGCGCTAATTTTTGCGGCTACTTTTACTTGAGCCATGATTAAACTCACCATTGTTTAGGTAGTAGATTACTTGCGAGATGACATCGTTGTTTTTCATCATGAGTGGATGGGTGGTAGGCATCTCTATGTGATCGTTCATTCCCTGAATTTTTGTTCTCGCTATTGAGACCTTGCCGTCATCGCTGCCAGGAATGAGAAGCGACAGTATCCAATTAATACTTTGGTTGCCGGCGATTACACCAAGATTGAAATTTGCGGGGCCAAGGGTGTTAGGAACGCTTAGCGCATCGGTTCCCAGCTGTAGGCCAGCATCTCCATTCAACCAGTAAAATCCGGGCATCCCTGCCAGTTTGTCAACCACCTCGCTGCCCTTATTAGGAGGGCTTAACATCACCACGTATCTCAGATTGGGGATTGTTTGCGTAGATAGGTATTGGCGAACCAAAATGCCACCTAAAGAGTGGGTTACGAAATTGATCTTGGTGGTGCCATCACAGGCCTTTAGTGCTGGAGTGATGGCCTTATCCGCGAGCAATTCAATGGCATGGTCTCGTGATGGGTAGCCGAGGTTGACAGACATAAAACCATTATCGGTTAACGTCTGTGCCAACTTATCCATTGAGCTTTCACTTCTAGCTAGGCCGTGTAGCAAGATCACACAAGATGCATGCCCCAGTGTGCTGATGAACAAGATCATCAATGCGATGATTGTTTTCATGGGGGCCTAGCCTCGCTTTTAGCCGGTGCTTTGATCGCCTGGGTTCGAGGTGACCACAACACTTTGGTCTTTTACTTCAAGGTAGAAACAGTTTTCTCTGTAGGTATGGCAGGCGTGACCTATTTGTTCTACACAAAGTAGTACTGCATCACCGTCGCAATCGAAACTCATGTTGAGTAGACGTTGAGTGTGACCTGATGTCTCGCCTTTTTTCCAATAGCTTTGTCTGCTTCTAGAATAATAGGTCACGGTACCATCTCGTAGTGTCTCTTCTATGGCGCGACGATCCATCCAAGCCAACATGAGCACTTTATGGCTTGTGCTGTCTTGGGCAATTGCAGCAATTAGTCCGCTTTCGTTAAAGCGCAGATTGTCGAGGAATTCATCCAGTGCTACTTCAGTACCCTTAGGGCTGTTTTCTAATGACTTAGGATTGGCCATATCGTTTTTCCAGATATTGGTAGACGCTGCGTAAGGCCATTGCTTCTCCACCCTCAGCCCGAGCAGGGCGGTTGCGGGTGTTAAACGCCATTACATCAAAGTGTACCCAAGGTGTGTCTTCAACGAATCGTTGTAAAAACAGGGCCGCGCTAACCGCGCCTGCGTATGGAGTGGCTGCAGAATTGACTAAGTCGGCTACTTTGCTTTTGAGCATGTAATCGTAGCCTTTATGCAGTGGCATTCTCCAAACCGGATCATCTTGCTCTACGCTGTTACTTGAAATGTCTTCGGCGACTTTGTTGTCGTTACAAAACATAGCCGCTATTTCTGCGCCGACGGCGGAGCGTGCCGAGCCGGTTAACGTCGCATAGTCGACAATTAGCTCGGGTTTTTCGTCGCTGGCAATAGACAACGCATCGCATAAAAGTAATCTGCCTTCCGCGTCTGTATTGTCTATCTCAACGGTGAGTCCTTTGTGCGTATGCAAAACGTCACCTGGTCTAAAGGCGTTTCCAGACACGCTATTTTCTGCAGCTGGTACAAGTAAGCGCAGCCGAATAGGCAGTTGCTGAGACATAACTAGATAACCTAAGCCCATTGCTATGGCTGCGCCGCCCATATCTTTTTTCATTTGCCGCATGCCGCCGGAGGGCTTCATATTGAGACCGCCGCTGTCAAAGGTTACACCTTTGCCCACAATGGTGACTTTAGGGTGCGATGGGTCACCCCACCTGATGTCTAGTAGTCGCGGTGCATCGTCGGCAGCTCTGCCTACCGCATGAATTGCGCCGCATTCCATATCTAGTAATGCATCGCCAATGGTGGCGTTAATCGATGCGCCAAATTGGTCAGCCAAGGCTTCAGCTTCTGCCTGTAGATGTGAGGGTGCCATATCTTGGGCAGGGGTATTGATTAGGTCTCTGGTGAAAAAGGTGGCTAGGACGGAATTAAAAACTCGCTGACGTTTTTCTGCGTCGCCGACGTACAGGGTAGCAGGCTTGCGCGAGGCTTTGCTGTACCGTTGGAACTGGTAGCAGCCCATGCCCCAACCGATTAGCTGTAAATCGGTTGTTGAACTATCGATTTTGTAGAGGCCTTCTGGCAATGCCATGGGGAGATGGCCTAGAGTATTCAAATCATCTTTACCATCCCATCCCACAATTACCTCACCACTTTGCAGCCACGCAAATTGCCCCGATGAGCAGGTGAAACCTTGGCGTTTTAGCCATTCGTTATCCTCGTCGCTAAGGCTTTTAGCGAAGCTGTCGAAGTCCGCCGATGTGAGTAAGCGCAGTTGGTTAGCTTGGTCGTCGGTATTAGAAAAGCCGGCGTTTTCTAGATCGGTCATCAAAGTTCCTTGATTGAAGAGGTGCGGATCACTTTTGGTATTGTTGCCATCGTAGCTTAGTTTTGAATGTCAGAGCTGTACAACAGAGATAGCATCTTTATTGCTTAGGCCTAGATTGTTTTTGGCGAAGACTTTGTCTGCTCTGTAGCTTGAGCGCACCAGCGGGCCAGAAGCTACTTCCATAAATCCAAGACTAAGCCCGTATTCTCGAAACTGCTCGAATTGTTCTGGTGTAACCCAGCGATCAACCGGAAGGTGATTCTTAGTTGGGCGCATGTATTGCCCAAGAGTGACGATATCTACATTGTGCTTGAATAAATCTTGCAGCGCTGTTTCTATTTCCTCGTCAGTTTCACCAATGCCTAGCATTAGGCTAGATTTGGTCAATACCTTTGCATTTGATTGCTTCGCATAAGCTAGTACATCTAGGGTCTGCTGATAGCCGGCTCTTGGGTCGCGAACTACATGGGTGAGGCGTTCGACGGTCTCTAGATTTTGTGCGAATACTTCAAGGCCTGAATTGGCAACTACAGCGACATCCTTCCGGTTGCCAGAAAAGTCAGGAGTGAGAGCTTCAACAGCAGTGTTCGGATTGACTCGCTTAATGGCTTGAATGCAATTAGCGTAGTGTTGAGCGCCGCCATCGTCCAGGTCATCGCGGTCTACTGAAGTTAAAACCACATATCCCAGCCCCATTAGCTGTACAGACTTTGCTGCGTTTGCAGGTTCTTCTAAGTCGAGCCAACCTCCGGGGTTGCCGGTGTCTACTGCGCAAAATTTGCATGCTCTAGTACAAGTTGCCCCCATCAACATGATGGTGGCCGTGCCATGATTCCAGCATTCGCCAATATTTGGGCAATGGGACTCTTCGCAAACTGTGGCGAGCTTGTGGGTGTTAACGGTTTCGCGTACCTGTTGGTAGCGTTTGCCGCCGCCTATGCCGACTCTTAGCCACGGTGGTTTTCTATCAACATCGAGTGCTGCACTATTTTTGTTCTTCATGCCATTTTTGATGGCGCTAAAACCTTGGGCGGTTTCGAACTTGTCTCCGCTTTTAATCTTGCTCAAGTTTTTTCCCGAATGAATATGTACGTGTTGTCGTATTTTGCCAATTCGTTAGGCGTAGTAACTGCTTCATTATGCCGATTCCTCTACGGATTCGTCACTTTGAAACTGTAGCGCGTGTAGCGTTGCATAGAGCCCCTGAGCAGCCAGTAGTTCTTCATGGTTACCTATCTCAGCAACTTGTCCCTGATCCAATACCAGTACCCGGTCTGCCTCTTGAATGGTTTGCAGGCGGTGGGCGATGATAATCGAAGTGCGCCCCTGAGTCAGACGCTCTAAAGCATCTTGAATCAGTAATTCAGTTTCCGTATCTATATTTGCAGTTGCTTCATCTAAGACCAAAATTTCTGGATCCGCTGCTAGTACGCGCGCGAATGCCAGCAGCTGTCTTTGCCCTTGGGAAAGGTTTTGGCCTCGCTCGGTTAGGGCAGAATCATAACCTTCTGGGAGTGCGTTGATGAAATCATGGGCGTTCACGGTTTTTGCCGCTTCGATAGCTCTTTCTTTGGTTACTTCCGGATTACCCAGTGCAATGTTGTCGTAGATGGAGCCGGAAAAAATATGGAAATCTTGGAGCACCACACCGACACGTTTTCTTAAATCGCGCGTATGAATCTGGTTTAAATCAATGTCGTCGAGGAAGATTTGTTGGTCGGCAAAGTCATAGAATCTACCTAACAGGCGGATTAGGGTACTCTTGCCTGAACCCGTTGGTCCAACTATTGCTAGTTTTTCACCCGCCGCAATGGTGAAAGATACCTCTTTGAGAATAGGCATGGAGGGATCGTAGGCAAAGCTGACCTTATTAAATTCTACTTTGCCATGCAGACGAGGGGGTAGGTCGACTGGGTTTGCGGGTTCGTGGATTTTTTCATCCCAGTCCAAGGCTTGGAAAATACGTTCGCCACTAGCCATTGCTCTGAACAGAATATTCGTTTGCTCGCCGAGAACCACGACCGGATGAAAGAGCATGCCAACGAACTGAGTGAACAACACCACTTCACCAATACTCATGGTCATTTCCATTACTTGGCTAGCGCCATAGTAAAGAATGAGTCCTATGGCCACATGAGCTAGGCTTTCATTGAAGGCGCCATAGAAGGTTTCCACCTTGGCTAATTTATGCTCATAAGCCCTGTTGTCTTCATTGACTTGGGTATAGCGATTTAAATTGAATTCCTGACGGTCGGAAATTTGTACCACTTGCAGACCTGCCAAATTTTCCTGCAGGGTCTGGTTTAGAGTTGAGAGTGTTTGCCTGACGTGGCGAAACAGGAATCGCGTTGAGCGACGAAAGAAGTAAGTTACCAGAGCCAGCAGAGGCAGGGCTAGAAGTAGCATTAATGTTAACGGCGTATCAATTGCTAACATTACCGCAAGGGCAACAAAGAACGGTACAAATTCGCCAATGAGTGTGCCTAGACCTCGTAGTAGTTCATAGAGGGCCTCAACGTCGTTAGTAACTCGTGTCATAACCCGGCCTACTGCAACTCTGTCGTAGAAAGACGAGGGCCTAGTTTCCAAGTGCCTAAATAGATCCAAGCGTAAATCGCGCAGCCCGTTTATTACTGAGCCTATGAGCGTCATGCGGTGGGCATGCCCCACGAATGCCCAAACGAATTGTATTATTGCGTAGAGGGCGCAGGCGGCTATGAGCGGCGGTAGGTCTAGGCTGTTAGAAATCCACGTGTTGAGTTCAATTAGGCCAAAGTCTGGGGTGTCCGGCGAGCTCTCGCCTTGAATAATATGATCAATAACAACCAAAGAGATGATTATTGGTAGCAATACTTGCAAGGTGGATGCTATCAGCACGAGTGCTGTGCTAAGCAATAACGCACCGCGATAGGGCTTTAGCCAATGCAACAGTCGCTTCAGCAAACTCATGTTCAGTACCGCGCCACTGATGTCAGCGTCGAACATGGTGTAGTTGCGCTGTGTAGATTTTGTGCTCGTTTGGTTCTGGCTGCTCATTGGATGTTTAGCCTTAACTTTGCTAGATCGTCGTCTTCGGCACCTTCGCGTTGAACTCTTTCTAGTTCTGCGTAGTAACCTTGCTTATTGAGGAGTTCATCATGGCTGCCAGTTTCCAGTATAGAACCTTGGTCTACGATGATAATTCTATCCGCGTGTCGCGCCGTACTGACGCGATGCGATACTAGTAGAGTAGTTTGCCCTGCACGCAATCTCTTCAACTCGTTAAGAATGTGATCTTCTGTCTCGGTATCTACGGCAGAGAAGCAGTCGTCCAAAATGAGGATTGGGGCATTGCGTATTAGGCCGCGGGCTAAAGTTGCTCTTTGTTTTTGCCCGCCTGATAGAGTGACTCCGCGCTCACCAATGAGGGTATCTAACTTATCTGGGAATTCGTCAATGGTATTTTTTAAGTCTGCTGATGTCGCAGCTTGCCAGATTTTTTCCAACATCCTATTTGGATCATCATAGGTAAGATTATCTTTTAGCGGTTCTGCGAATAAGAATGGGTCTTGCGGCACCATTGCAACTTGAGCGCGTAGCTGTGACAAAGGGTAGTCGCTGACCTGGTGTTCATCTATCCACACTGTTTCCGCTTTAGGATCAATTAGCCTAACTATTTGCTTTAGTAAAGTGGTTTTGCCGCTACCTACTCTACCCATGATTGCGACAGTTTCGCCTTTATTTAGATTGAACGAGATGTCGGAGAGGGCAGGGGTTTTGGAACCAGTATAGGTATAGCTCAGATTTTCTACGCGTAGGTTTCCAGTAATGATAGTTGGCGTATTGCCGCTGGGGTTGTCGCTAATTTCTGGAGGGCGGTCGAATACTTCAAATAATCGTCGGCTAGCTACTGCCGCTCGTTGGAACAGATTGATGATAAAGCCAGCGACCCGGAAGGGTTGTACAACCATGCCTACCAACATAAAGAACGCGACAAAGTTGCCGATCGGTAGTGTGCCTTGGAGTACTTGATAGCCCCCGTAACTTAATATAGTCAGAGAGCATACCGCCGCTAAGCTAGGCATCCACGAGGCCATTGCTGAGTTGATTCGACCTTGTTCGTAAAATACGTCCGCATAAGCTTGGTTGGTTTCGCTAAAGCGATGTACTTCGTTTTCCTCTTGAACCATTGCTTGAATTGTTCTAATGCCGGACAGGTTTTCTTGGGTATGGGTGCCTAAGTCAGACAGCCTGTCTTGTACTTGAGTTGAGGCAACGCCCATAGCCTTAGACGAATATTGGGCATAGAAGAAAATGATCGGCATAGGAGGAAGCAGCAAAAGCGTTAGCATAGGCGAGTAGTAGAGCATAAAGCCGAAGCCCACTATGGTTGCATAGATCAGTATGATGACGAGGATTGTACCCATAGATATGAGTCGTTGGATTAGGGATATGTCAGCCACCGCGCGGGTCATCATGTCACCAATACTGTATTGGGCAAAAAACTCTGAGCCTTGTTCTTGGAGTTTTTCGAACAACTGCTGCCGCAGATCATAGGATACCTTTAGGGCAACTTTCCTGACGTTGAACCGTGCGAAGGTTACTGCGCAATAGCGTGCTATGACCGCGCCGATAATGCCGAATACCTGCATGCTTATATCGAAGTCGTCGCTGGCCATTTTGTTTATTGCAACTGCGGTTAGGGCGGGCACCATGACTTCAAATAGACGGGCGATACCGAATGAGCCTATGCCCGTAAACAGCCCTGCCTTATATGGTAAAACAAATTGTTTCAGCTGCCACAGTGCCGCCAACATACTTTTGGCGGGTAGGCGGGCTTCTGTATTTTGTGGGCCCACTAAAAGTTGGCGCTATTTGGTGTGCGAGGAAAGGGAATAGCGTCTCGGATATTGTCCATGCCCGTGATGTAAAGGACTAGTCTTTCTAATCCAAGTCCAAAACCTGCATGTGGTACTGTGCCGTAACGCCGAAGGTCTCGATACCACCAAAGCTCTTTTGCAAGGGCTGGATCCATACGTGCATCTAGTACTTCTAAGCGTTCCTCACGCTGACTACCGCCAATAATTTCGCCAATGCCCGGAACCAGCACGTCCATGGCTGCAACGGTGCGTTCATCGTCATTCAAACGCATGTAGAAGGCCTTAATCTCTTTGGGGTAATCGGTTACCACAACCGGGCCTTTGATCACTTCTTCAGTGATGAATCGCTCGTGCTCCGATTGCAGATCTGTCCCCCAGTTCACAGGGAATTCAAATTTCTTCTTGGTGTTAGTCAGTAGTTCTACCGCGTCGCTATAGGTCATTACCGTAAACGGGTTATTGGTTACGTTTGTGAGGCGATCCATAACCTGGGTGTCTACGCGTTCAGCAAAAAATGCCATATCCTCTGGGCACTGTGCTAGCACTTTAGCAATAACGTATTGCAGGAAGTGTTCTGCTAACTTTGCATTTGCGGCAAGATCGGCAAAAGCCACTTCAGGTTCAATCATCCAAAATTCCGCAAGGTGGCGGCTTGTGTTTGAGTTCTCAGCTCTAAATGTAGGGCCGAAGGTGTAGACCTTGCCAAGGGCGCAGGCGTGACTCTCAAGATTCAATTGACCGGATACTGTCAGGAACGTTTCGGTGCCAAAAAAGTCATCCTGAAAATTGGGCTTTTCTTCAGCGCCGCGTTGCACCTGATCCAAAGTGGAGACTCGGAAAAGCTCTCCTGCACCTTCACAATCGCTTGCCGTTATAATTGGTGTATTGACCCAGTAGAAACCCTCGTCATTAAAATATTGGTGAACTGCTGAGCTAATGGCGTGCCTAACTCTGGCAATTGCCCCAAATGTATTGGTGCGCGGTCTAAGGTGGGCAACGGTGCGCAGGTATTCGTAGGTATGTTGTTTTTTGCTCACGGGGTAGCTTTCTGGATCGTCGACCCAGCCAATTATTTGCACGGTGCTAGCCTGAATCTCTCGATCTTGGCCTTTGCCCGAAGACTCGACTACTGTGCCGGTGATGGCCACCGAGCAACCAGTACCCAATAACTGGATGTCTGCGTAGTTATCCAAACTTTCATCAGCAACGGCTTGGATGGTGTCAAAGCAGGACCCATCGTAGATGTGGATGAATGAGAAACCACCTTTTGAAGTGCGGCGAGACCGAACCCAACCCTCTACGCAAATTTCCGAACCTACTTCTACTTTGTGGCTAACGATGGACTTGATTGTAGATTTAGCGCTCATAACAATGTGCCTGATTAACCGATGTTAAAAGGGGGTAGTTTAGGATAAGTTGCGGAAAAATTCTGTCTCTAACCAAGGTTATATTCTCTTGTTTCTAATGCACGACCCGTTAAAGAAGCTCAATGTGCTTTTTTGTTGAGACCTGCGTGCAAGCATGTCTAAGCTTTTATCCGGATTAGTTTATTTTTTGTCGTTGTTAAGTTTCGTGACTTTAATATTTCGAACTTGCTCAAGGTCGATGTTGGCATTGAACGGGCTGCTTTGTTCTACGTGGGCAATATCTTCTGCAACATAGTCGCGTTCTTGCTCTAGGTAACGGGCCACCGCATCTTTGAAGGATGGCTCAGCTATCCAATGCGCACTGTAGGTTGCGCTAGGTAAATAGCCTCGTACCACCTTATGCCCTCCTTGTGCACCAGCCTCAACGGTTTTTAGCCCCTTTGCTATGGCAAAGTCTATGGCTTGGTAATAACACACCTCAAAGTGCAAAAAGCGATGATCTTCTGTGCAGCCCCAGTTGCGTCCAAATAGAGTGTTTGCGCCGATAAAGTTCAGTGCGCCGGCAATATATCGACCTTCTCTTTTAGCCATAATCAGCAAGATGTCTTCAGCCATGGACTCGCTGACGAGGGAGAAAAATTTTCGGTTGAGGTAGGGGGTGCCCCATTTGCGTTCACCGGTATCCAGATAAAACGCGTAGAAGGCGTCCCAATGTTCTTCAGTGAGGTCTTGTCCGGTGACCCATTCTATTTCTATACCTGGGCTTAATGCGTCACGTCGCTCGCGCTTAAGATTTTTGCGCTTTTTCGAGGCTAAGTCTGCGAGGAAGTCGTCAAAGCAAGTGTAGTTTGCGTTGTGCCAATGAAATTGTTGGTCCATGCGTTTGAGAAAGCCCAGCTCCCCGGCTCTTTGCCATTGGTCTTCAGGCATAAATGTCATGTGTAATGAACTAGTTTTAACTTGCTCTGCTACTTCTGCACATGCACTGAGCAATAGATCTTGGCTTTCTGCACTACCGTTTCTACTCAGCAGGCGTGGACCTGTTGCGGGAGTAAACGGAATACTTGCCTGCAGTTTAGGGTAGTAACTGCCCCCAGCTCGCTGTAGAGCATCAGCCCAGCCATGATCGAATACGTATTCGCCCTGGGAATGGTTCTTCAGATACATTGGCACCACGCCCACAAGTTCTTTACCTTCTGTGCTGTCGTTCTCCACGACTAGATGGAAGGGTTGCCAACCGGTTTCATTGCAGACACTGCCACTTACTTCTAAAGCGTAGAGAAATTTATGGCTCAGGAATGGGTTGTAAGGTCCTGCGCCCAGAGCACAACTGTCCCAGTCTTCGGCATTAATATCCGCCAAACTGTGCAAAATTTTAACTGTACTTTCGGTCAAAAGAGTTTGGGCCTTTTTTGTTCAATATTTAGCTAGGTAAATTTTCCAAGCCTTTATGGCTGGTTGATCAATGATATTGGATCATTTGTGAAGGAGATGTGCTGGTTTAGCAGTTCTTCAAAAGATTGCTAATTCTAATCCAGCAGCCAGAGCTTGTCCCATTTCGCTGCAACTTTTTAGGTCATCTGACGACGGTACACCCTTACAAATTATGGCAGGTTGGACGCTGATAAAAGGATAGCCATTAGCAATACGCTCAATTGAGCGTAGCGCGCCGCTACCATCGTTGCCGGCACTAATAAAAACACTATAAGGTAGTGGGGGAATTTTCCCTTCAACGACGTAAAAGGTTCGATCAAAAAAGTCTTTCAAAGCGCCAGACATATAACCGAAATTCTCCGGCGTTCCGAGAATAAGTGCGTTTGCCCAAAGTAGGTCTGATGCACAAGCTTCCTGGGCCTGCAGCATTCGTACACTCACACCATCAATCTCTCTATCTTGTGTGCCTGCAAATACAGCCTCAGCCATCCTTTGGGTATTGCCAGTTTGGGTGTGATAGACAATCAGAAGGTTTTTCAATGAGTTGCACTAACTTGGTTGCGGTGAAGCAGACATGTTAACGGCTGGTGAGGTGTTAGTGAAACATCACTTGATGTCTAACCTGTAGTGTCTTGGTATTACGGGATCAAAATTGGTTTGAGTAATGTTGATTGGGTATATTGGTCTGATCAATAAAGAGAGGCAATGATGAGATTATCGAGACCAAGAATTGCGGCGCTGGCAGATGAGCAGTTTAACGCTGATGCAAAGGAGGTTCTGCAACCTATAGCCAGTAAAGGCGCTGTGTTGAATATTTTTCGTACTATGGCTAATCACCCGTCCCTTGCAAAGCGTTGGATGGTGTTTGCCAATCACATTTTGGGTAAATCTACCTTAGATGCGAAGGAACGTGAGCTAGTTATTCTACGTATTGGCTTTTTATGCAATGCAGGATACGAATGGGGACAGCATGTTGTCATAGCTCGCAGGGTGGGTTTGACCGATGAAGAAATTTTGCTTGCTCAAACTGGGCCTCAAAGCTCTGGTATCTCGCCATTATATGGCCTGTTGTTGCAGGCAACGGACGAGTTACATGGTGATGCCCATATCAGCGATGTTACTTGGCAGGGTTTGGTTGAGCATTATAACGATCAACAGATGATGGACTTAGTCTTCACTGTGGGCCAATACAATTTGGTTTCAATGGCTCTGAATAGTTTTGGCGTACAGCTCGATGAAGGTATTCCTGGGTGGGATCTTAGGTGATGGTTGCCTGCTTTTGAGTAACGGCAGGTGCAGTGGCCCTGGTGGTAGAGTTAAAGTTAGTTCCTAGCGCCTCATACGGTACTTTTGGTTACGTTTTGTACCAATTATTAAGCCAAATTTACGAGATATTGGACTAAACCTTCTTCTTCACGATAATTTCATACAAATTGTCACTTAACGTAACAAAAGTATTGACTCTCGGCTCAAGGTCGCAAAATATAGCTAACCCCAAAAAATAAGGGGGAATGTTCGAGCAAAGTTAGGCAAACACTCGAAGACACGCTGATTACAAGCGTGCAATGAGTCGTTAACTATCGGGCAATGTGTCTGTTCAGGAAGGTTAGGTAATTGGAGCTGCAGTCCGTCCATACGGGTGCTGCATAAAACAACACTGCTCATCGAGAAGGGTTGTTCATTTTAAAAATGTTGATTGGTAAATACCGAGTCTCAACTCTAGTGTGTTCGTTGGAATGCCTTGGTGGTTGGTATTTGGGAAAGATGTCGAGGACTTTGGATAGATGAGAATATTTAACCTAGCAGTGGGTTGTATGCTACTTACGTTGGCAATACTGCATGGCTTTATCCCTAAGTTGCCAATTTTGTCGGGCATATATGCGCTTGGCGCCGTGCTTGCTTTGATTAGTTTATGGGGCAACATTAGTTTTAGCCTCGCCCGAGTGCTTGCTTTTCTAACCGTGGCAGCGATGTTTTTCTACTTTGCAGCATTCTTCCGAATCGTCGATCATTTCCATGAAAATTGGCATCGCAGTGGTATGACTCTAGAGGCTGTAGGTATGCTGCTCTCGGCGTTCGCGATGATTCCTGTTCTGTCGGTTTTTAGTTGTCGAATGAAGGCAGACTGCGTTGAATCAGGGCAAACTAGTCAAGCCTTGTTTAGTGCGCCAGATGAAAAAGATGATGCCGTTTCTTTGTAGCTTCTCCTCGTGCAAATGAGTTGGTAGCGGCCTCAATTTGAGCCCGACTTCCGCTACTCACTGCCGCACAATATCTGATACTTCTTGCCTGCCTAAAAATCTCTCGCCAATTTGCCCGATGAACTGTCCTTTTGGTGATTATGTTGATTTTTGTTCGTCCTCTTCAAGCGTTCCTTTGGTTTCTCTTTAACTGATTGTTTTATATCAATATTTTTTGCCTTACGGCTATTGAAATACGGGTCGATTTAACGCCTCTTTCGAGTTGATTTGAGACCTAAGAATTTATCTTGACAACGGTAAAAAAAAGTAGATTATGCGCGAACTTTTTTTCGGGTATTGACGGCTTTTTGGTGTCTCTCCGTGAACGTATTTCCCGACAAAAAAACTTGAGGATATTTTGTTTGTACGTGAGCTCAGAGTTGGTTTGAGATCCGAAACTAGGTGAAAAATAATGCCACATAACCCCGCAGATCCAGTGAATGACGAAGTCACCTACATCGATGCTGAATTGCATCAACCAGTAGGGCCTACGAGTAGAGCCGGTCGGTTGGCAATGGAATTAGCCACTGAGAAAAAGCGTCTTATGGATGAGCTTAAAGAAGTTCAGGCGGAGAATGACGACCTCAAGTCGACTACCCCGACTGGTACAGTGGATTGGTATGTTAAATGGATAGCAACTTTGCTCTCAGTGAGCGGGATTTTTTTGATGTCTGCTGGCTTTGTTGTGCAGGGGCAGATCGCCTATATTCTAAGCGCTGTTGGCTGGGTATTTGTGGGCATGCAATGGAGCGATAGAGCGATCATGATCGGTAGTTCTATTAGTGCTACCGCGGTAATGATGAATTTTGTGAATTCTTTTCAGTAGCCGACGATTCGCTGCACCTTGACTTGTCCGCTCGGCAAACTTTGTTGTTGAGCCGGCGTGTCTAGCCCAGGCGAGATAGCGAGAAAGTAGCCAGCGTATTCAGTGCATGTTTGTACGGCGTATTTGGCAGTTGCGCTAAGCATTCTAAGGCTAAATCTGTTTCCTTAACTGCCGCTTTGTAGGTGTATTCAAGGGCCCCGCACTTTTCCACAATGGCCAAGATATTAGGCATCTGCTCTTGGGAGTCGCTGTTTAATGCATCTTTTATAAGCTGTCGATCTGCGTCTGGGGCGGTCTTCAAGGCTTGGATAAGGGGCAGAGTAAGTTTGCTCTCGGCTAGATCGTCACCAATATTTTTGCCCATTTTTTCTGCATCACCGGCATAATCGAGCCAGTCGTCTACCAGTTGGTAGGCTAGGCCAAAATGCAGGCCAAACTTGCGCATTAGCTCGATGTTTTCTTTGTTCTGAATAGCATCCGCCGCATTGCCCAATGCTAAAAGTGCGCCGGTATGTGTTGCAGCTTCAAATAGTAGGGCAGTCTTGCAGCGAATAACTTCGCGATAGTCAGCTTCGCATAGCTCTGTATTACCCACATTCGCCAGTTGCATTACTTCGCCTTCAGCTATGGTATTAGTGGCGCCTGATAACACACTCATAATGTCTATGCTCGCCAGTTCTACCATCAGTTGAAAGGCTCTGCTATAGAGGAAGTCGCCAACCAGCACGCTGGGGGCGTTACCCCATTTTTCGTTTGCGGTTACTCTTCCGCGGCGCAGGCCTGATCGGTCAACAACATCATCGTGAAGTAGGGTAGCGGTGTGGAGGAATTCTATGATGGCCGCCAAGTTAACGTTTTGATCGCCCTTATAGCCGAGTGCTTGGCTACTCAGAAGCACCATCATCGGTCGAAGTCGTTTGCCCCCACTTTCTACAATGTATTGGCTAATTTCTTCTACCATAGCCACATCGGATGACAATTTACGGGGAATCAGGTGATTCACGGCGGCAAATTCCTCAGCGACTAACTCATAAACCTGACTCAATGGGTTTGAGCCAGAACTGTCGTGATTGATTATGCTAGCTGTAGAGGTTTCCATTACGAATCGCCACCAGTTGTATTAAGTACGCTAGGCAATCCTATCTCCTGTCTCAAATGAACCGCAGCAAAGCCGAGGTCTGACATGAAATGCTAATAGTCAGCGCTCACAAAATGTATTGGATGTTGAGCGAGCTGACTTCACTAAGGATTGCGAAGGTGCAGAGTTTATCTAAATTCGCACATGGGTAATATAGCTCCAGCTCTTAAAAAGCTGTTAAAAGGGGCACAAAATGCTCAGAAAGAGCTCTGAATATCAGGTTCCGCGTTGCCGTTGTCGTAATGTTGGCGGCAGTCAATTGAGTGTCGAAAGTGAAATTTAACATTATGCGTCCAGATTGCGCTCAAGCGTTGTAATCCCTGAGTTTTGCTTATAGAATGGCGCGCCTTTTCCGAGAGGGAGGGCCTATTCTGTAGCACCTTTTCGGTGTTTAAACAGAAAATTTTTAGCAACACTTATGACAGCTGGGTTTTGAAAGATAGCCAGCTGATCGCCAGGAGTAGAGATATGTTTGCGGTTTTTCAGAGCGGCGGTAAGCAACACCGCGTCGCAGAAGGTGACGTTGTGAGGCTAGAAATGCTAAGCGCCGAACCTGGCGAAGAAATAGTATTTGATAAAGTTTTACTGGTCTCCAATGGAGACGACGTTAATGTGGGTGCACCTTACGTCGAGTCTGGTCGCGTGACTGGTGAAGTTATGCGCACAGACCGCGGAAAGAAAATCCGTATTATCAAGTTCAAGCGACGCAAAGATTTTTTGAAGAGGCAAGGTCACCGTCAGTGGTTTACCGAAGTCAAAATTACCGGCATTAGCAGCTAACTATCAGCAGTAGCAGCTAATTTGCAGTTTATTGGAATAAAGAGAAGCATCCATGGCACATAAAAAAGCAGGCGGCAGTACTAGAAACGGTCGCGATTCAGAATCGAAACGATTGGGCGTGAAGAAATTCGGCGGTCAAGTTGTACTTGCAGGCAACATTATTGTTCGTCAGCGTGGTACTAAGTTCCACCCTGGAGTCAACGTTGGTTGTGGTCGAGATCACACACTTTTTGCTAAGGCTGATGGTCAAGTTGAATTTACTGTCAAGGGACCTTTGCGCAGAAAGACTGTAAGCATTGTGCCGCTGGCTCAGTAGACCTGTCTTAACTGACAAAAGGTGCTACTGGCATAAAACTGGGCGGGTTTTGCCAGAGTCGGATGATGCAACTCACACGACAAGAAAGTCTATTGATGGAATAGATTTCGGGCTAAACAAGACCACAGTTTGATAATACTAAACCCCGCTAATGCGGGGTTTTTTGTTTTTACCCAGGGGGTAACATGCAGTTCATTGATGAAGCGACGATTCGTGTTCAAGGCGGCAAAGGCGGGAATGGCACCCTAAGTTTCCGTCGCGAAAAATATATTGAGCGCGGTGGCCCTGATGGTGGCAATGGCGGCGATGGCGGTGATGTTATTTTAGTCGCTGAAGAATCCTTAAACACACTTATCGATTTTCGCTATCAACCCTCATACCAAGCGCGTAACGGTCATGGCGGTGCCAGTCGCAATAAGACCGGCGCAGCTGGCGAATCAATTAACGTTAAAGTGCCTGTGGGCACTACTGTTGTCGATGAAGAAACTCAGGAAGTTGTAGGCGATCTAAGTTTGTCAGGGCAGACGTTGCTTGTGGCTAATGGTGGTGGCCGTGGCCTAGGTAATGCTGCATTTAAGTCCAGTACCAACAGAACTCCTCGAAAAACCACGCCAGGGCAGTTGGGTGATGTGCGTAAACTCCGTCTACAGCTGAAACTACTCGCTGACGTTGGCTTGCTGGGTCTGCCAAATGCGGGTAAATCCACACTCATAGGTCAAGTTTCTGCGGCGAACCCCAAGGTGGCCGATTATCCATTTACAACATTAGCGCCTAGTTTGGGAGTTGTTCGGGTGGCTGCGGATGCCAGTTTTGTCATGGCGGATATTCCAGGGCTGATTGTTGGCGCCGCTGAAGGAGCGGGGCTAGGCGCCCAGTTTTTACGCCATTTGTCTCGTACTCGAGTGTTATTACATTTGGTCGACGTGGCTCCAGAAGACGGCAGCGACCCAATTGATAATGCTCTGGCTATAGAGAGTGAGCTTGCGGAGTACAGTGAGTCTCTAGTGGAGCGTCCTATTTGGTTAGCGTTGTCCAAAGTCGATCAATTGGAGCAGTCTCAGCTTGATCAGCTGTTGGCAGATTTTGCAGAAATGTTCCCGGATAGGCCTTTATATGCCATATCTGCCTTGGGTGATATTGGGCTAGAAGGTCTGGTCAGAGATTTAATGGCGTTTTTGACAGAAGAGTATTTGTTGGCTCGCGAAGATGAAAATCATGCTGAATACTTGGAAGAGTTAGAGGCTAGAATTTCTGCCGATGTTTGGGATCATTCCGAGCGTATGCGTCGACGTCGTGCGGGTGATGCCGAAGCCGAGGTTGAGGCTGACGATGATTGGGACCTAGACGACGAAGACGGTGAAGCGACCGAGGTGATCTATGTCCGTGACTAACTCTGAGCAAATTCATACCCGTGAGACTCTTGCTGCTGCAAAACGGATTGTTATTAAGATAGGTAGTTCTTTGCTAACCAGTCAAGAGGCAGGTATTGAGCATGAAAAGATCAACTCCTACTGCGCTCAAATTAGTACATTGGTGGGCCAAGGCAAAGAGGTAGTGCTGGTTTCCTCTGGCGCTGTAGCGGAAGGTTGTAAGCGACTAGGTTGGCAGCAGAGGCCTACGCTGATTCATCAACTGCAGGCGGCCGCGGCAGTGGGGCAAATGGGTTTGGTTCAAGCTTACGAAGAAGCACTGAGTCGATTTTCCTGCGGAACAGCCATCGTTATGCTGACCCACGACGACTTGGCCGACAGGCAGCGTTATTTAAACGCTAGAGGTACCTTGAATACACTCGTATCCATGGGTGTTGTGCCAGTGATAAATGAGAATGACACGGTCGCTACTGACGAAATTCGCTTTGGTGACAATGATACGTTAGCGGCGCTAGTGGCGAATCTTTTAGAGGCGGATTTACTGATCATCTTAACGGACGTTGAAGGCCTACTTGATGCTGACCCTCGAGTAAATGCTAACGCTCAACGCATAGTCGCGGCGGTGGCAACAGATGCAAGGTTAGATAGCATGCCTGGTGAAGGTGCTGGTGTTTTGGGTCGTGGTGGCATGGTGACGAAGGTTCGCGCAGGCCGCTTAGCTGCGCGCTCGGGTGCCGATACTATTATCGCCTCCGGGCAGGAGCCTGAGGTTTTGACTCGAGTTATCGATGGTGAGGATATGGGTACGCTACTCACCGCTCAAATTAGTCCATTGAATGCGCGTAAGCGCTGGATTGCTGGGCATTTGCGTGCGAAAGGCACATTGAGTCTAGATGCCGGCGCGGTGTCTGCGCTGCGTGATCGCGGCGTAAGTTTGCTCGCCGCTGGGGTCACGCGGGTTGAAGGGGAGTTTTTGCGTGGCGACGTAGTTCGTTGTGTTTCCGCGCAAGGCTCATTAATTGCCCAAGGTTTGTCCAATTATTCGAGTACTGAATTAGACAAAATTAAGGGCTTGAATAGTGAGGTGTTCGGTCAGGTCATCGACCACCCTGTAGAGCCTGAGGTATTGCACAGAGACAACCTAGTGCTATTGGAAGACGGGTAGCATGTGCGGCGCTGAAATCGCTTAGAGGGCACTACACGCTGCGTAAGCTATAGAAAGGCTGACGGGGCAGAAAGTGTAGTTTAATTTTTAGATCAAGGTACACATTGTTGAAATGTCGATCGCCCAGCGGTCGACATTTCAACGGTCTGGTTAGCTGGCTTCGGCTAGACCTTTGACCTTTTTGGTCAGGCGAGACTTGTGTCGAGCAGCCTGATTTTTGTGCATTATGCCTTTGGTAACCATTTTGTCTATGATTGGCAAAGCGGTGACCAATGCGGTACCCGCAGTTGGAGCGTCTTTAGCTTCAACGGCAGCAAGTACCTTTTTGATGTAGGTTCTAACCATTGAACGGTGGCTTGCATTTTGCGAGCGGCGTTTTTCTGATTGTCTTGCGCGCTTTCGCGCCTGTGGACTGTTAGCCAAAGAATTCTCCTAAAAGAGACAAAAAATTGAAGAGACAAAAAATTTGAGGCGGGCAATATGCCGCCCGAGGGACTAGATGTCAACAACCATTCCGCCAGAACCTGAGAAAACTACAGGGCTTGGTGCAGAAAACACCAGTGAGTCGAAAGCTCAAAACCTGACTCGCCAAGGTGGAGTGGTCGCGGGCATGACACTATTGTCGCGAATAAGCGGCTTAATGCGCGATATTGTACTGTCATATTTGTTTGGTGCATCAGCTGTAGCGGACATGTTTTTTGTGGCCTTTCGTATTCCCAATTTCTTTCGCCGCTTATTCGCTGAGGGTGCATTTAGTCAGGCTTTTGTGCCTGTGTTGATGCAATACAAAGCTAAGGGGCATAAAGAGCTAACTTACTTTGTGGCGGGTCTCTCGGGCTTATTTGGTATTGTTCTGTTGGGATTTGTGGCTTTGGGGGTAGTTTTCGCAAGCGGGCTCACTGCCTTATTCGCACCTGGTTTTATTGATCAACCGGAGCAGTTTTCAGCGACCACTGAATTAGTCCGGATTACTTTTCCCTATTTGGGTTTTATCTCGCTTACCGCGTTCGCCGGCTCATTACTCAACGCCCACAATCAATTTGCATTACCCGCATTTACGCCTGTGATGTTGAATTTATGTTTGATGATCGCTGCCATGCTAGCGCTGACAGGATGGTTTAACTTACAGCCGGTTGTAATCGTTGCTTGGGGCGTTATGGCCGCGGGGATTGTTCAGTTAGGGATTCAATTACCAGCACTTAGTCGCATGGGTTTGTTAGTCCGTCCACAAATTTCCACACGGCATGAGGGGGTACGCAAAGTTGGTGTGTTATTGATCCCAGCTGTGTTAGCTGCCTCAGTGGGTCAAATCAACGCCTTGGTAAACACTATTCTCGCATCGACTTTGACCAGTGGCAGTATTGCTTGGCTTTATTATGCTGATCGGTTGTTGGAGTTGCCCGTTGGGTTAGTGGCGGTAGCATTAGGCACCGTGATGCTGCCGCATTTGTCGGCCATGGTTGCTCGAGGGGACTCAGATGCCTTTCGAGGGACAATTAGTTGGGGGCTTAGTTTAGGCTTAATGCTGGCATTGCCAGCTGCCGTTGCGCTGTACTTTTTTGCACAGCCGCTCCTAGCAGTACTATTTATGAGTTTGTCAGGCGGGGCCATGACTGCGTTTGATATCCGGATGTCTTCTTATGCTTTAGAAATGTTCGCCATTGCTTTGCCCGGATTTGTCCTGGTCAAGGTGCTATCGCCTGCCTATTTTGCCCACCAAGATACCCGGACCCCGTTTCATTACGCGGCCATCGCCGTTGCTGTCAACTTAGTAGTCAGCCTAGCTACTTTTCAAACTATGGGCCATACCGGGCTTGCTATGGCCACTGCAATGTCTGCATGGACACAAGCCACATTGCTCTATATCGGGTTGCATCGAAAAGGACACTATCGATTAGATAGAAAAGTCACATTAGTAACTATGAAAACGTTGTTCGCCAGTGCCATTCTGGGAGTGGGATTGCTCTACTCTTTGCCCGAAGCTCAGGTTTGGTTAGATATGCAATCTTTACCAAGGATAGGTTGGACTATTGGGGTAATGTTTTTGGGAGCTGGGGTTTATGGCCTTGCGCTGTTATTTCTAGGCATGCGGCCGAGTGATTTTAAGCATCAACACGTAGAGGCTGATAAGCAAAAGTAATATTTGCTCAAGCTCAAACTTAATGTGCTGAGAGTGTTTTCAAGGAGTCATCTTGGGGTAGGTAACAGGAGTGGCTCTGGGCGCAAGTTCGCAGACAAGCGTGGTGCATCATGGTACTAGGTTGGATAATAGATTTATAAACAGACTTAGAAATAGGTTGGAACCCTAGATAGAAATTCCCACTATTGAAGTTAATCCGCATATACTCTCGCTCATGGAAATTATCACTGGCTTGCACAACATTCGCCCACAGCATCATGGCTGTGTGCTCTCTATTGGCAATTTTGATGGTGTCCATCGTGGCCACCAGAGGCTTATTGAAAAACTCTGTCAGGCCGGTAGAGAACACTCTCTACCAAGTATGCTTATGACTTTTGAGCCACAACCGCGTGAATTCTTTGCGGGCGAAAAGTTACCAGCTCGATTAACTCGATTTAGGGAAAAAGTGCTGCTGCTTAATCGCACTGAGTTAGATCGATTATTTTGCATGCCATTCAACGAGAAAGTATCAAATATCCCAGCCGAATGGTTCGTCAAAGACTTCATGGTTGACCTGGTAGGGGCAAGGCATGTGGTTGTAGGTGACGATTGGCGTTTTGGTCGTGGCCGTGAGGGCGATTTTGCAATGTTGCAAGCTGCCGGTGAGAAATACGGCTATGAGGTCACCTCGCTGAGCACGCTACTGGAAGGTGAAGAGCGTATTAGCAGTACGTTGGTGCGCGAGACTTTGTCCGAAGGTAACTTTTTAAAAGCTCAAGAATTGCTAGGCCATGAATATTTTATTATGGGGCGTGTAGTTTACGGTCGCCAGCTAGGTCGCCAGCTGGGTGTGCCCACAGCTAACATCCGCCTCCAGCGTTACCGCGCTGCCCTTGAGGGCGTTTATTGTGTGCAGGTAGAAGGCTTGCCGGGTGGCAAGGTTTTTGACGGTATTGCCAACATTGGTGTGCGCCCTACAGTGGACGGGAAAGAGCCGTTACTCGAGGTCCATCTATTCGATTTTGCGGGCGACATTTATGGTCAGCTCATTCAGGTGACCTTTAACAAGAAGCTTAGGGATGAGCAAACTTTCGCATCAATTGATGAATTGAAAGCTCAGATTGAGGCAGATATTGAATCTGCAAAGGCTTGGTTTGCCTCAAGTTGAAGAGGTATGTTGGCGCGCTACTCAGTAGCTAGACCTTTCCTAAGAAAAGAATTTAAGAGATCTCGATGTCCGAAACCAGCAACACATCTGCCGTCAATGACTCTACCGAGGCTACACGGTTTTTTCAGCATTGGCGCTGGCTGGGCCTTGGTGTTTTAGTATTGATACTAGACCGCGTGACAAAATATGTGGTTGTAAGCGAGATGGCTTACGGCGATCGTATTCAAATATTGCCTTTTTTTGCATGGGTTAGGTGGCATAACCCTGGCGCGGCATTTTCCTTCTTGGCAGATGCCGGTGGTTGGCAACGTTGGTTTTTTATCGTACTCGGAGTCGGCTTTTGCATTTATTTGTTCTGGGAGTTCGTTCGGTTGCGCCAAAACGAAAAAATGTTGGCGTGTATCTATGCCCTGATTCTCGGTGGTGCGCTGGGTAATCTGTGGGGTCGGATAGTCGAAGGTTACGTCGTGGATTTTGTTCTGGTGCATTACGAGAACTACATTTTTCCAGCCTTTAATGTGGCGGACTCGGCATTATTTTGTGGCGTGGCTTTGTGGATGATCTTGATTTTTCAGGAGTATAGGGCGCAAAAATCACCCGTTGCTTGATGACTGTTCCAGTAACGATATTAAGCGGTTTACGAAAATACAATGAACTTTAGTAAGCAAGAGCAAGAGTAAAAGTAAGAGTAAGAGTAAGAGAAAGAGTAAGAGAAAGAGAGAAAGAGAGAAAGAGAATAACAATGTCCGACATTATTGCGTCATCTGAAAATTCAAAACCGAAAATTCAACAAGGCTCGTCAGTGCAATTGCACTTTGCTTTACTGATGCCAGGTGGAGAGGAAATCGACACTACACGGCGCGGCTCTCCGGCATCATTAGTGCTGGGAGACGGCAACTTGCTGCCAGGTTTTGAGGCTGCGTTAGAGGGCCTTCAGGCTGGTGACGATGCCCAGTTAACGGTGTTGGCTGCCGATGCATTTGGTGATCGCAATGAGGCCAATATTCGGGTCTTAGCCAAATCCACCTTTGCACAAATGGATTCCGAAGGCGGTTTAGAGCCGGGGCTTGTTGTGTCTTTTCAAGCGCCTGACGGGGAGTTGCCCGGTGTGGTTTTAGATATTTACGAAGACACTGTGAAGGTGGACTTTAACCACCCATTGAGTGGTAAGGACATCACTTTTGATGTTTCCATTTTGGCTGTGGAAGATCCGATTGCTAACGAGGTTGGTTAAGCAACTATTTGGTTTGTCTTGGTAGTGCTTGAACACGTAGCAGTGTTCTTTAAAGGCACGTAATGGCGCGTCCATTGCCGTCTTCATGTACGCCATCTTCATCTCGGTCATAGGATGGATAAATTCTCCCGGCAGAATTAATGGTGATTTGCCTAGCACTTTGCGGTTCGCCATCTTCCGAGCAGAAGATAAAGCGTCCGTTTTGCCAATCCGTTAATCCGTTTTTACTAAATCGGAGATAGCTTCGGTTGCGAAAGGCGCGCCAAGTCACCGTAACTGACTTGTACTCTTTAGTTAGGAGGCCAACTACCTTGTCTTCTTCGTTGACCTGTAAATCTCCGTTGCGATCTGTGAATGCGATAGCCCCTTGGCTCCAACTATTACGTGAGCCGCAGGCAGTTGGCGTGGGGGCATTGGTGTCTGTATGTGAGATTGCTAAAAGAGAAGGGCACAGGATGACTTCGGTCCGTTGAATAATCGCCGCACTTCGCGCGCTTTGTAAAAATGCCATGAAGTCGCTAAGGGCGTTGTCTGCGCGCTGAGTGTTTATTTGTGCTCGATAACCTGAAACAGCTAGACCACCGAGCATAGTGATAATAATCAAGGTCGTTAGCAGTTCAATGATTGTAAATCCCGAGGCTGAGAATTTTTGTGTGCGGATGGGCCGGCGGTGCAGGGCGCGCATTAGATTGGGTTGCAAGGGAGGTAGCATTTACCGAGGTTAATTTCACCCCTTGGGGAAAAAAGTGGTATCTGCCGATTAGCGTGTACTCTATGTCTGGTGCTAAGCGATGAGAAAAATTGTTGGGGGTGTCGGTTTTCTGTATTGGATTGGCGCGAAACTAATTGCGTTGTTGGGTAGCTGCCGGTTCAACGAGTAGAATAGCTACTTATCTGTTGCCAGATTGTTTGCTACTCAACTCATTTATCCTTTCTACTTGCCGAACTTACTTATCTAACTCAGCTATCTAACTTAGCTATCTAATTTAGCTAGCCCAGTTACCTATCCGAAGGGTAGCCAACCAAATAGTCCCTTCTTTTTTTCTTTTTCAGGGCCATCTGATTCTGTATTGACTGTGGTTCTAGTTGGCGCTTCAAACCCTTCAGGGTATTCGATGGTAATAGGCGGTGGTACGTCAGGCCGGTCGAGCAAACCTAAGGTCATAATATTCGCCCAAGATCTATCTCTATTGCGAATTCTGGTTTCCAGAACCAAGTTGCCTGCATTATCAAAATCTTTGTACTCAGGGTGGTTTCCTGCAAGCACCCTTAACGCGCGGTTAGCTTCTTCTTTAAGGCCAAGCTTCCAATTTGATTCAACCAAAGTAGCTAACGCATCTGCTCTAGCGGGGCTGTCGGGGTAATTTTCGAGTACATAACTGGCTCGATTAGCAGCCGCGATGTGGGCGCCTCGTGTCAGGTAATAGTTTGCAATTTCAATTTCCGATTCCGCTAAGATGTTGCGTAGTTGAAGCATGCGCTGCAATGCATCGGGAGCATATTGGCTATTTGGGAAGCGAGTTAGCAAAATGCCGAAATCCGTATAGGACTCATTCAGCGGTCCCATATCTCGTTTCGCTGGGGTAGCAGAAACCAGTTTATCGAGTATGCCTTGGTCGTTCTTATACGCGGCCAGTGCGCGCAAGTAATAGGCATAGTCCACGCTATCGTGACCTGGATGCAGTCGAATGAAGCGATCGGCACCCGCTCGGGCAGCTTCTGCGTCTGCTGTCATGTAGTGGGCGTAGATAAGTTCCAGTTGAGACTGCTCAGCAAAACGGCCAAATGGAAATCTAGCTTCCATAAGTTCCAGTTGCTCAATGGCTAAAGAAAAATTTGAGCCGCGCAGCGAGCGCTGTGCCTGGCTGTAGAGTTTTTCCTCGGTTGTTTCAATGGCTTCTATGTCTACATCATCATCGTCATCAGAACCCCAAAATGGGATTAAGCTACAGCCTCCCAGTAAGGTTACGCATAATAAGGTTGCCGCTACTGAGAAAAATCTCAATTGAGTGTTCTCTGGTCGTGTTTTGTCGAGCAAAATGGGGCTCCGTATTTGATAGCCAATATTGGACGGTCTTTAAAGATCGCTATTCTTACTGAATTCGGTAGGGTTGCAAACTAAATGAACAATATAAATAAAGAAAGTAATAACCAAATCTCCCAAGAGATGCCAATTCCTCTGGAATATGGGGGTCAGCGTTTTGACAAAGTCGCAGCACTTATCTTCTCCGAATTTTCTCGGGCTGAGTTAACTCGATGGATAGTCGACGGTGTCTTAACGCTGGACGGAAACGCTAGCAAACCAAAAACAACGGTATGGGGAGGGGAAGTATTAGCCCTCAATGCTGTGCGAGAAGTACGCGAGGCTTGGGATAAAGCTGAGGAAGTGGATTTCGACATCATTTTTGAGGATGAAGACATAATCGTCATCAACAAGCCTGTAGGTTTAGTTGTGCACCCTGGCGCTGGAAATCCGTCGGGTACGTTGGTAAATGGATTGTTGCATCACCGCTCTAACCTTGGCGAATTACCGCGCGCAGGGGTGGTCCACCGGTTAGATAAGGACACCAGTGGCGTTATGGTAGTTGCGGCAAGTCATAAAGCCCAAAAGCACTTGGTGGACGCCATTCAAGAACGTGCCGTTGAGCGCCGCTATATGGCTATTTGCGAGGGTGTAATGGTCACCGGTCAGGATGTGGACAAACCTATTGGTCGAGACCCTAAGGTGCGCACCAAACAGGCTATACGAGATGACGGTAAGCCGGCATTGAGTCAGATTCGGATACGTGAGCGATACCGAAGCCACACTCTGGTGAATGTGAAGTTAGGCAGTGGTCGAACCCATCAAATTCGTGTTCACATGCAGAGTATCGGCTTTCCGTTAGTTGGGGATAATCGCTACGGATGTCGGCGTATTATCCCCAAAGGCGCAGACCCTGAAACCATTGACGTGTTGCGTAATTTCAAACGGCAAGCCCTACACGCCGCTAAGCTTGCATTTGTCCACCCTCAAACCGGTGAAATGATGAAGTTTGCGACTCGGCCTCCCGAGGATTTTAACCTGTTAAACGAAACTTTAGCCGAAGATGCTCGCTGACTCATATTGGCTGCCGGCGTCTTGGCAGCTTGCAGGTCAAAATGGTGTGCTGGGATTTACGACTACTCGCCATGGTGGTTCTAGCATCGGTGCTTTCACTAGCAACAATATTCGTTTCGGTATTGGCGACTCGCCAAGTCTGGTGTCGGCGAACCGATCGAGGTTATTGGCGACAATTGATGAGCATTTCACAGGAGTCTCTGGATCAGTTGACATGAACGAGCACAGAGAATTATCTAAAGTCCCAGTTAAGCTGCAATGGTTAGATCAAGTGCATGGTGATGACTGGATTTATGCCGACGCGGGTTCACTCGACACTACACCTCAAGCTGACGCGGCGTGGACTGATAAACGCGGCGTTGGCATTGCCATTCAAACTGCTGATTGTATCCCCATTCTAATCACGGATCGTGATGCAACCATTGTCGGAGCAGCGCATGCGGGTTGGCGCGGCTTGGTTTCAAATGTCGCTGCTAATTTGGTTGCTGCGATGCCCAAAGCACCTGAAGAATTGGTGGCTTGGCTGGGTCCATGCATCGGGCCTAAATATTTTGAAGTGGGCGAGGATGTCTGGTCTGAGGTTTTGCCCATTCTGCCGGAAGCAGTACATGTGCATAGTCGTGATGCATCTAAGCGGTTTGTGGATTTATTAGCCGTTGCAAAGCGGCAGTTGCGCCAGTGTGGAGTGGGCGCGGTTAGTTCTGCCGATATTTGCACATACGCGTCGAATGATTTTTATTCCTATCGGCAAGCGTGCCATCTAAATGATAGCGAAGGCTCGGTTCCCGCAGCCACGGGAAGGATGGCTTCAATAGTCGCGCTACGGCCCTAAATTCGCTTGGATATAGCCCAATTTTGCTTACTCTGTGAGGCCGAATTGCCCGCCCGTATTATCCGGTTTGACATGCAGCATCGGAATCACAAGAATAGCGCGCTTGGCGTGCTCAATAGATCTCCGCTAGTCGAAAGCCGTTTTTTCGTAAAGTCTTTATATATCAAAGGCTTAAAAGAATTTTTTGGTGTTTTATTTGATGCTCGCTGAGCATGCAGCGGTGAGAAAAATCAACTGCTTTGGGAAATACTGTGAATAAACGCCGGATAAATGCTTCAAACTGCGCTTTTTTTACACCGAGTACGCTGGGTTGACTTAGCGGAATGTTTATTACGCGACAAGCCTAATTTTTGCGCTATAAATTCAAGATTTAAGGGATTTTACAATGACGGAAATGCTGTCTGGCGGCGATATGTTGATTCGTTCTCTCCAGGATGAAGGTGTTGAGTACATCTTTGGATACCCTGGCGGATCAGCTCTGCACATTTATGACGCAATATTTCGTCAGCAGAAGATCGAACATATTTTGGTGCGTCACGAGCAAGCGGCGACACATATGGCTGATGGGTATGCACGATCTACTGGACAGCCTGGCGTTGTTCTAGTCACTTCGGGCCCTGGAGCTACTAATGCTATTACGGGCATTGCTACCGCGTACATGGATAGCATTCCAATGGTCGTCATTGCAGGTCAGGTGCCTAGAGATTTAATTGGTACCGATGCTTTCCAAGAGACAGATATGGTGGGTATTTCGCGTCCCGTGGTAAAACATAGTTTTATGGTACGTGACGCCTCTGAGATTCCAGGCATTGTTAAGAAAGCATTTCATATAGCTACTACTGGGCGCCCTGGGCCAGTGGTCATTGATGTACCTAAAGACACTACTGATCCAGCTGAAACCTTCGAATATGATTATTCTAAGCCCATTAACCTGAGATCTTACCGGCCAGCCTATGAAGGCGATATGGGCCAGATTAAAGCCGCCGTAGCTGCAATTCTTGCCGCCAAACGACCAGTATTTTATGTTGGTGGTGGTGTGATTCAAGGCAACGCTAAAGAACCACTGCGCGCTTTGGCTAAAGCTGTAGGCGCCCCGGTTACTTCCACGCTAATGGGGCTAGGCGCATTTCCTGGTACAGACGAATTGAGCTTAGGCATGCTGGGCATGCACGGCACTTATGAGGCCAATATGGCCATGGATGAGACCGATCTCGTCATCGCCTTGGGTGCTCGTTTTGATGATCGTGTGACGAATAATCCAAGTAAGTTCTCGCCTAAAGCAAAAATCATTCATATGGATGTTGATCCTGCATCTATTGACAAGATTATTGATTCGCACATCGCCTTGGTCGGTGACGCAAGCTGGGTCATTGAAGCTATATGGGCGGAATATCAAAGCCAGGTTAAACAGCGCCCAGCGGCGCAATCTGATAAGCAAAGTGAGCATTTGAGCGAGTGGTGGCAGCAAGTAAATGGCTGGCGCAAAGAGCATGGCTTAAATCATGGGCTAAAACCTGAAGCGGGCAAGGCTATTTTACCTCAGCTTGCAGTACAAACACTTTATCGAGTCACAAAAGGCGAGGCGTTTGTCTCCTCGGATGTGGGTCAGCACCAAATGTTTGCCGCGCAGTATTATCATTTTGATGAGCCGCGACGTTGGATCAATTCTGGCGGTCTAGGAACCATGGGGTTTGGTCTGCCGGCGGCAATGGGTGTGCAAATGGGTTCACCCGAAGCAGTAGTTGCCTGCGTTACGGGTGAAGGCTCCTTTATGATGAATATGCAGGAGCTATCTACATGCCTGCAATATGGTCTGCCGATTAAGATTATTAACCTTAATAATCAGGCCCTTGGTATGGTGAAGCAGTGGCAGGATATGCAATATGGCGGTCGCCACTCGCAAAGTACTTACAGCGATTCATTGCCTGATTTTAAGACGCTTGTTGAAGCCTTTGGCCACGTGGGTATCAAGGTCAGTGATGCGACGCAATTAGATGATGCTATGGAGTTGGCATTTTCGGAAGAAAATAAGAACCGTTTAGTCTTTGTGGACGTTTGGGTTGATCCCCATGAGCACGTTTACCCTATGGCAATTAAAGGCGGCGCTATGCGGGATATGATTTTGAGCAAAACTCAAACTTCTGGAGGTGCGTCGTGAGAGCCATATTAGCTGTGTTGTTAGAGAATGAGGCCGGGGCGTTATCGAGAGTAGTAGGCCTGTTTGCCCAGCGAAATTACAATATTGAAACCCTCACGGTTGCGCCCACTGAGGATACTACTCTTTCAAGACTAACGTTAACTACGACGGGTGATGCTGATAGAATCGCTCAAATTATCAAGCAGTTAGATAAGCTAGTTGAAGTGGTTAGTGTTATAAATTTATGTGCTGCGGACCACGTTGAGCGGGAGCTTTTATTGGTTAAGGTCCGTGCTGTGGGCGAGGCTCGCCAAGAAATTAAACGGTCTGCTGACGTGTTTCGTGGGCAAATTGTTGATGTAACGTCAGATACCTATACTGTGCAATTGGTAGGGCCCAGTAACAAACTTGACGCATTTATAAACGCCATTGGTGACAATGGTGCAGAAGCTACCATTCTGGAAGTCGTCCGCTCCGGTGTTTCCGGAATGGGGCGTGGTAATCGAGTGTTGGCTGTTTAGTCAGTTGGCACTAAGAATAATTTTTTCCGTTCAACCTAAATAATAGGAACCAAATCATGCAGGTTTATTACGACAAAGACGCAGACCTTTCCATCATTCAAAAAATGAAAGTAGTCATCGTTGGTTACGGCTCTCAAGGCCATGCACACGCCAACAACCTACGAGACTCCGGTGTTGCTGAAGTTGTTGTTGGATTACGTAAGGGTTCAGGTTCTTGGCCGAAAGCAGAAAATGCTGGCTTTAACGTCGCTGAAGTATCTGAAGCGGTGAAGGGCGCTGATCTGATTATGGTTTTGGTTCCCGATGAGCTACAAGGTTCTTTGTACAAGGAAGAGATTGAGCCAAATATTAAAGAGAATGCCACTATGGCGTTTGCTCACGGCTTTAATGTTCACTTTGAACTCATCGAGCCTCGGGCCGATCTTGATGTGATTATGATTGCGCCAAAGGGTCCAGGTCACACTGTTCGCTCTACCTATGTAGCTGGCGGTGGTGTCCCCAGCTTGATTGCTATCTTCCAAGATGCAACTGGTCAAGCTAAGAACATTGCTCTGTCTTACGCTTCTGCCAATGGCGGTGGTCGCGCTGGTGTTATTGAAACTACTTTCCGCGAAGAGACTGAAACAGACCTATTCGGTGAACAGGCTGTGCTCTGTGGTGGTGCCGCAGCTCTTGTTCAGGCTGGCTTTGAAACATTGGTTGAAGCGGGTTATGCCCCTGAAATGGCCTACTTCGAGTGCTTGCATGAGCTTAAGCTGATTGTAGATTTGTTTTATGAGGGCGGCGTTGCAAACATGTGGTACTCGGTATCTAACACTGCCGAATATGGCGGCTTAACACGTGGTTCTCGCGTTGTTACTGAAGATACCAAAGCTGAAATGAAGCGTATTTTGACCGAAATTCAAACAGGCAATTTTGCTAAAGAGTTCGTACAAGAGTACCAAGCGGGTGCCCCGAGTATTAAGGCTATGCGCCGAATTACTGGTGAGCATCAGATTGAAGAAGTGGGCGCTAAGTTGCGTGGCATGATGCCTTGGATTCAAGAGAATAGACTGGTTAATAAAGAAGTTAACTAACGCTGTTGCAACCGGGCTGCCTTATTTGGTTTGCCCGGTTTTCTCCTCCTCCCACCTTTTATTCTTCAGAAGACTAAAATACTTACTCTCCCTAACTCTCCCTAACTCTCCCTAACTCTCCCTAACTCTCCCTAACTCTCCCTCAGACTCGCTGTGGCGACTACGGGGCTCGCTAAATGGGGTCTGCTAGATTTAGCCTGCGAATAACGCAAGATACCAATGTCCTCAAGCGTTTAGCTGGCACCAATATTGGCAATTCTCTACCAAATTGCGCACAATCAGTTTTTTCAACCTTGCAGCTGTCATATGTCGAATGAAGAGAAAGTGCCGTTGAAATCAGTTGAACGTATTAACTCAGAAACTGATGACAAATCTCCCGAAAGTTCAGCTCGCGGTGCTGGTCGGCTCAAGCGTGGTATCTACTTACTGCCAAATGTCATAACAACCGGTGCGCTGTTCGCAGGTTTCTATGCCATTGTCGCGGCTATGAATGGGCAATTTTTGCCAGCAACCATTGCAATCTTCTTTGCCATGATTTTGGACACCGCAGACGGCCGTGTCGCCAGAATAATGGGCACGGAGAGCGAGTTTGGTGCTGAGTACGATAGCTTATCGGATATGGTGGCTTTTGGTGTTGCTCCAGCCTTAGTTGCATTCTCATGGGGGCTTTCTCAATTAGGTCAATTCGGCTGGGTTGCTGCCTTTGTTTACATGGCATGTGCCGCTTTGCGTTTGGCTAGGTTCAATACTCAGGGTGAAAATGCCTCTTTTACCGGTCTAGCAAGTCCATCTGCTGCGGGCATAATTTGCTTCGGGATTTGGGTTTGTGTGGAACATGGTATTGCTGAGCCTTCCATAGTTGGCGCCAGCTTTTTGGCTTTAGCCACAGTTATAGCAGGCTTGTTAATGGTCTCCAATTTCACCTATTTTTCGCCAAAAACCATCAATATCCGTGAGCGCATACCATTCGTCACTTTAGTGCTGATTGTTATGGGATTTGCTGTACTAATGATAGATCCGCCGTCAGTGTTGTTGGCGATATGCGTTGTTTACTCATTGTCAGGACCATTTAGAGCTCTTTGGGCAACATTGAAACCTGAAAAACCCGAGGACCACGCGGAGTAGGGTTGCAACGCTTCATCAGAGTTCTCCTAATTGAAGTTGTACTCAATAGAGTGCACACAATAGAGTTGTAATAAATAGCGTTGTAATAAATAGAGCTGTACTAATCGGTTGCGATAATTGCAATGAGTACAAAGTGCGTCGAAGTTCATTGTCGCTTAACGCTGGTTCGCACAACCTAGCATTTGGCTAACGAGTTATTATCAGAGGAAAAGTAATGCTGATAGGCAAATCCCCGAAAATACCCACATCAGAAATCATTTCGGAAACTACGTATCTCAATCGGAGAAAGTTTCTGGGTCAGAGTACTGCCCTTATCGCTGGGTCTAGTCTATTAGGTTCTGCGAATGCCGGCCTGCAGCCCGACGATGAAATTACTCCAGAAGATATTGTTACTCAGTTCAATAATTTTTATGAGTTTGGCACGGATAAAAGTGATCCGTATGAAAATGCTCATACCCTGACTACAGATCCATGGACTGTAACCGTGTCAGGAGCAGCAAAAAAGACCGGTGAATTTGCCTTTGAAGATATTATCAAGGGCATGACTGCGGAAGAGCGCATTTATAGATTTCGCTGTGTAGAAGCGTGGTCCATGGTGGTGCCGTGGATGGGTATTGAGTTAAAGAAAATTCTTGAGCAATTTGAGCCCACGGGCGACGCCAAATATGTGGAGTTCAAAACTTTGGTTCGTCCAGAGGAGATGCCGGGTCAGAGGTCCTTTTTTTCGAGCATAGATTGGCCTTACGTGGAAGGTCTGCGTATGGATGAGGCCTACAATCCATTGAGCATTATGGTAACCGGCTTATTTGGTAAAGAGCTGCCCAACCAAAATGGTGCGCCTTGGCGATTAATGGTGCCGTGGAAATATGGGTTCAAGAGCGTTAAATCTATTGTCAGTATTCATTTCACAGACAAACAACCATTAAATACATGGCAACAATTGCAGGCCAGCGAATATGGGTTTTATGCGAACGTTAATCCTGCTGTTTCTCATCCGCGCTGGAGCCAAGCCAGTGAAAGACGTTTGCCTAGTACGCTCTTCAATACTAACCGTCGGCCCACGTTACCATTTAACGGCTATGCGGAAGAGGTTGCTCACCTTTATAAAGGCATGGATCTGAAAAAGTTCTACTAGTGGCGTTTTGATTAGTATGGATATTCGGTTTGAGGCCTAAACAGTGACGGTAGCGAAAAAGCCCAATAATAGGCTTAAGCTTGTCTTGGCGTTACTCGCTACTGCGCCTGCCCTCTGGCTTGCATATCTCATTAGTCAGGAAATTTCCCTGCCTACCTCAGGGTTAGGTCCTGACCCAGCTGAGGGACTCCTCCATTATCTTGGCGACTGGTCTATGATCGCCTTACTTGTTGCGTTCAGCGTTACACCTTTGAGGCGAATATTTAAGCAGCCAATGTTGGCGCGAAGTCGCCGTATGCTTGGGTTATTTGCGTTTTTCTACGTGGCCTTGCACCTAGCTACCTATATTGTCCTTTACGTGGAATCTTCCTGGCAGTTGTTGGTTGCTGATTTTGTTGAGCGCACCTACATCACAGCGGGTATTGCAGGTTTCTTTGGCCTCGTCGCTATGGCGGTGACTTCAACTAAAGGCTGGCGTCGACGGCTGGGGCAAAACTGGCTGCGTTTGCATAAAGTGATTTACCTGGTTATCCCATTAGCGCTACTGCATTTGATTTGGCTGAGGAAAGACGGTTTTGGGGATATCGCCCTGTATATTCTTTGGTTTTCAATATTACTGGGCGAGCGTATCTATCAAGCTAGAAAGCCTAGGGCTGCGTTAACCAAGGGATTGTAAAAATTGGTCTCAGCGTTCTTGCAAACGGTTCCTAGAACAACTTCTTCGACAATAAGGTCGAATTTCATACCCAGGACTATTTTGCTTGGGTTAGTATTCACGCCTTAGCCTGCGGAAACACAAATGTCTGTCAATTCACCTCAATCAACTAACGCATCGTCTAACGCATTGTCAGCTCGGCGACGGCGCATGCTTGTGGATATGGGTATTGATGTGTGGACGTCTAGATCTTTCAACCCAGAAGTCGCTCAGATTGCTGTGACTTCCGATGTAAAAATACCATCTGTGGCGGCGAGTGATCAGCCGTCTTTGGCCGAAGTAAAAGCGCGGCTGGCTGAAGTGACAGGTGCTGGTATGAGCGCACCTAAACCTGCTGCGCTAGAACCCTCTGCCAAATCAGTTGACGCTGTGCAGGAAGTTTTACAAGCCGATAGAATCCACGTCTACTTTGCGAAAAAGGGCAACGCGCTTTATATCAGCGAGCAACCTATTACCGGTCCAAGCCAATCCTTTGTCCAGGATCTGCTGCTGTTTGTGCATTGGCAACTGAGTAACGGTGAGTTTGATGGGTCTAAGAAACCCCTAATAAGTGAATTTCAATGGCCTGTTGTTGCAACGAGCGGCACGCCAGAAAGAGCCGTAGCAGCTTTCTTGGACAAGCATGGGTTAACTACTCCAGCAGGGTTAGGGCTAATCAGTCCCGATGCTATGAAGGTGTTAAAGCCTTGGTTGCCCATTGAAGGTTCGCGCTTTTTGGAAGTGGCGAGTTTGGCTGAGCTTGCGACAAATGCCCAAGCTAAAGTGCAACTCTGGGGTGAGCTCGGGCGTCTCTAAATGAAGTTGCTCCACAGACCTATGCTGGACACTGATGTGGCTGAAGTCTTAGTCATTGAGAATGTTGCTCACCTTAACCCTTGGAATGAAAGTGCTTTTGTAGATTGCATTGCCGCTCGCGCTAAAGGCTATGCCTGTCATTTGATTTTACATGAAACGCGAATTGTGGGTTATACGGTACTCAGCGCTGCTGTGGGAGAAGCTCACTTACTGAACATTACCGTTGACCCTGAATGTCAGGGGCAGGGGTTGGGTCGGCGATTGCTGAGGTGGGTAATCGTTTGGAGTTTGAGCCAGAGTGCCCAGACACTCTTCTTGGAAGTGCGTTCAGGTAACCTCGCTGCGCTGACTCTGTATGAATCTGCCGGGTTTAAACGAATTGGCTTGCGTCGAGATTACTATCCGTCTTTATTGGGTAGAGAAGATGCAGTAGTTATGGGTTTAGATCTGGCCCAGATAACTATAAATGAAAGCGGCGAAATCTAGTTCTTAACTGATTCACTGTCCTGACTTTAGTCGTCGACAGCAGTATTGCTAGCCTGCTGTTTAGTTATGAATTGCGCTTACAATGCCTTTGGCAAACCAAGATTTGATAATGGTGATGAGCGTTACAGCAACCGAGTTTTCTTCGACTCTTGTGACTAAAAACTCACACAGTTCGGCTAAGTTCTGACCTTCCAAAGAGTACTTTAGTAGTTTGGCTTCTAAATCAGTCATTGATTTGAATTCAGTGAGTCGCGCGGAGTTTCTCCACACTAACCAATAACTTGTACTTTCGACGGGCTCGGGTGGCTGCTTTTGCTCTCGAATGGCCTGCCAGATCTCTACGACATTCCATCGACTGGTGAATATTTGCATACTCGGATGGAAGCGTAAGGCTGTATTGGGCCAATCTTCCTCCGCTAGGTTAACAAGGTCTTGGCTGGGTAATCTAATGGCATCGGAAGCGTCGAAGGCGGACATTAACAGACGCTCAAATCTTGCCAGTTCAGTTATTTGTGCGTGTTGCCGGAAAGGTTCCGTTTGGGCTAGAAAACTCGGTAGCTGGTCAGCAAAATGGCGTAGCGAAGTATTTTGCGACGGGTGCTTTTTAACGTATTCGGCAGTCATAAGATCGAATAGTTCATCGCCTAAATAAGTGCCGATAACAGGGTGGTCTACCTCAATTGATTCGCGGAGCCGCATTTGATACGCGTTGCGGTAGATGCCTAAGCGGGCGTTGGTATTTATTCCGCCTTGGCTCGCAATATATCCGCTAATGTTATTTTGCTGATCACGCAGATATGCCATCAATTGTTTTTGCTGTTCTTGTAATATTTGCGGCACGGCTAGGGTGACAGTTTTTCAACAGGAAAGCCCTGTTTGGCAACGGCTCTAGCGACATCAAGTTCAGAAACTAAATCCTTCAGCGCCGGTATGTTGTCGTCGCGCTCTATCATAGTGCTAACGGGGCCAAAGCGGTCAATAGCTTTAGCGTAAAGATCCCAAACGGACTCAACAACGTCATGGTCATGGGTATCTATTACGTAGTCACCGTAATCTGTGTGCCCTGCAAGATGGAACTGCCAGACTCTCGAAGGATCTATGCCATTTAGATAATCTTCCGTATTAAATCCGTGATTGCGCGCGCTTACGTAGATGTTGTTTAGATCAAGTAAAATCAAGCAGTCAGATTTTTCTGCTACTGCCGACAAAAATTCCCACTCAGTAACTTCTGAGTCTTTGTATGTAAGGTAGCTGGAAACATTTTCTATAAGTATTTGTTGGCCAAGAAAGTCTTGGGTTGCACAGATGCGGGCGCTCACATGATCTAGGGCTTCTTGGGTGTAGGGTAGAGGTAATAGATCATGGCTGTTGATTCCGCCTTGTTGGGTCCAACATAGGTGGTCGGATAACCATGCGGGTTGAACTTCATGCGCAAGCGTTTTGAGGCTGCGCAGATAGTCAAAATTGATAGGGTCCGTAGAGCCGATAGAAAGCGAAACACCGTGCATAACCAAGGGATAGCGTTCGCGAATTTTGTGTAGGTAATATTTGGGCTTGCCTCCCGACACCATAAAATTTTCTGATATGACCTCAAACCAGTCGACCTCTGGTTGAGTGTCGATGACCTCTTGGAAATGTTCAGTGCGTAAGCCAAGGCCAAAGCCAAGATAGGGTCTATCTTGACTTTTTCCCTCGGCAGAAACTCTAGCGGTAGCCATTGTCGTATAGCTATCGCTTGAAGACACAGGGCTAGTATTATGCGCCAACCTTGCCGCCGATATCTGCGCAAGCTTTCGCTGGAGCCGCTATAAAACCTTGGCCCTTACATGCGGCCTGACCTTTACAGGCGTTACCTGCGTTCTTGCAATCGTTATGGCCTTTACAAACGTTAGTGCCATAACAATGGGATAAGTCAGCGGTAGAGATGCTTCCGGTCCAATCATCTCTACGTTCGCCACCAACGTCTGCACAAGCTTTCGAGGGTAGAGCAACGAAGCCTTGACCTTTACATGCACCTTGGCCCTTACAGGCGTTGCTCGCGGTTTTGCAGTCGTTGTGCCCGTTGCACGCGTTCACGCCGTAGCAGTGAACCAAGTCAGTTGTATTACTTGCCGCGCTAGTGTTGGTAGAAGAAGGTCCAGATGTTTCACATCCCATCAGCCCTGCGGCTGCTACAGCCAACGCAATACCGGTAAACTTAGTTTTCATTTGTGTGTTCATAGTTATCGTCCTTCTATCTATTTAGATGTCCATTCACATGTCTATTCATAGGTCTATTCATTAGCCAATTCGTTGGCGGTTTACGAGTTTTCTCATCTGAGGTAACTCAGTTGTGAAAAAATCAGCTTTGCAGGAGCATTCACTCCAACATGAATGGACTATTCACTAAACGATTTAAGGAATATCTAATATAACGATTGGCGGTGCCTTCTAGACGATGGTCGAGGTAAGAATTACGGTAAGTGGTAGTGTTAAGCGCTCAACGGTCATGTTTCTAGGTCGATGCGGTTGTTAGAAAGCTACTTTTGAGGTCGTTGCCTAGTGCTTTTGATAAGTAAAGTTACCGGCGCACATTGCCAGGATCCATGTTCTTGCTCGGATTTTCCTATGTTGGTGAAAATCTAACACCGGCATGGATAAGACTATACAATGAGCTCCCTCGATTTTGACCCGTGTGTGACTGCGTAACTCACTCCGCTGGGCTAAGAATTTAGACAGTTTTTGCAGATGAATAACTTTGACTTATAGGAAAGGCCGCTGTTTTGAGTATTGAGCATGTTAAGAATAGACGCACCTTTGCGATCATTTCCCACCCAGATGCGGGTAAAACCACAATAACTGAAAAACTACTGCTTTTTGGTAACGCTATTAAGCTAGCGGGTACGGTGAAATCCAGAAAATCAGACCGCCATGCAACGTCTGACTGGATGACCATGGAGCAAGAGCGCGGCATTTCGGTGACGACGTCTGTAATGCAGTTTCCCTATGAGGGGCGCACGGTCAATTTGCTTGACACACCTGGGCACGAAGATTTTTCAGAAGATACCTATCGAACACTCACCGCCGTGGACTCGGCGCTAATGGTTATTGACGGAGCCAAAGGTGTAGAGCCGCGAACTATTAAGCTTATGGAAGTGTGTCGCCTGCGTGATACGCCAATCGTCACGTTCATTAACAAGTTGGATAGAGAAATTCGTGATCCAATTGAAGTGCTAGACGAAGTTGAAGATATTCTACAAATCCAATGCGCGCCGATGAATTGGCCCATTAGCATGGGGCAGCACTTTAAGGGAATTTACCAATTAGCAGAGGATCGCATTGTTTGTTTTGCTAAGAGCCAAGGCCATCATATTTATCCATATAAGGTCATTGAGGGCTTAGAGAGTTATGAGGCAAAAGAGTATCTAGGTACTGAGCACGCCGACTACGTTGATGAAATAGAGTTGGTTCGCGGCGCTAGTCACGAATACGATCAGGCGGATTTTGAGAGCGGTATGGTCAGTCCCGTTTACTTCGGTACTGCGCTAGGTAACTTCGGCGTTAAACAAATGCTCGATGGTTTTGTCCAGCAAGCACCTGCGCCTCAGCCGAGAATGACTCAATTGCGTGAAGTTTTGCCGTCCGAGGAAAAGTTCAGTGGTTTTGTCTTCAAAATTCAGGCGAATATGGACCCCAAACACAGAGACCGCATTGCCTTTATGCGGGTTTGTTCGGGCACGTATCGTCAGGGTATGAAAATGCGCCACCTACGTACCAATAAGGATATTAAGATTGCCGATGCTGTGACCTTTATGGCCGGCGACAGAGTGCATACCGAGGAAGCCTTCGCGGGCGATATTATTGGATTGCATAATCACGGCACTATTCAGATTGGTGATGCTTTCTCTGAAGGTGAGAAACACGAATTTATTGGTATTCCCAATTTTGCTCCAGAGATGTTTCGGCGTGTTAGGGTGAAAGATCCGTTACGCGGAAAGCAGCTAGAGAAGGGGGTTAAGCAGTTAGCCGAAGAAGGTGCCACTCAAGCCTTTATCCCCTTGTCCAAGAACGAAATTGTAGTGGGTGCGGTAGGGGTGTTGCAGTTTGATTTGGTCTCATTCCGTTTGCGAGATGAATACAGAGCGGAGTGTATTTGGGAGAACTCAACTATCTTTACTGCGCGCTGGATACAGTGTGAAGACGAAAAAATGCTCGCGGATTTCCGTAACAAAAACCAAGAGAACCTTGCCATAGATGGTGGCGGGTATCTGACCTATCTAGCAACAAGCAGAGTTAACCTCAGCGTTATACAAGACCGCTGGCCAGATATTAACTTTAGCAAAACGCGTGAGCACTAAATGACGAGCTGCAAAGCAACAACTGCTGAGTCATTATCTAATGGATAAAGAACAGCTGCAGCAAGCGTTCACAGATGTCAGCGCGTTGAAATTCCAAGAATTTGAAATAGCGTTATTGGTCGGGACGCTAATTGATAGCACATTAGACTTGCAGACCGTGCGTGAGAACTTTGAACGATTTCTTGCAAGCATCAGCGAGTCAAAGATTGCTGATGTTAGTCAGTTGTTGGCGTCATTTAAGCAACACGGATTTGGCCAAACACCGATGTCTTCAGTCGATTTAAGCCATAGCAGCTTGGATTGGGTTCTGACGCAAAAACAGGGTATACCAATAACTCTTAGTATATTGCTCGTAGAGGTGGCTCGACGGCTCGGGTTTGGCGGCTGCGGGATCAATTTTCCAGGACATTTTCTGGCGCGGATCGACGGGGTTTTAGTAGATCCAATGAGTATGCGTGTTATTGAGGTCAGCGACCTGGATGTGGCAACTGCGCCTGCAATGCTGATCGAGGCGACAACCACTATGGTTGGGCTGCGCATGCTCAATAACATTAAGGCTATGTATTTGCAGGCGCAAAACTGGCAGCAGGTGTTGGAGATCATTGATTACCAATTTGCCATTGATCCCAATAACCCAGAGGTTATACCTTCGCTACATTTTGAGCGCGGCGAGTGTTGGCAGCAGCTAGGTGTGTTGAGTGCTGCGCGAGATGAATACACAATCTGCGCTGCAATATGCCCTTACCCAGAACTCACAAGTATGGCTAAGGAAAAAGCTAATGCTTTGGTAATGACGGATGAGATCCTTCATTAGGTTTGGGTCCTAATATAGCTGCTAAACCATATCCTCAAACGGATTGTCAGCATCTAACGATACGGGCTTGCCAAAGCCCGGCACATGTATCTCATGCGGGCTAATGGTTAAGTCTGTTCCGCTTAACACGTCCTCACCAAACTTGTAGATGGGCGCTATGTTGCCGCTGTCAGCTACATTGTTGTAGTCCTGAGCGGCCGTCTCAGCGTGCTCTTGCTTGGCGCAAAACGCTGTGTAGGCTTTTTTACCCCAGCGTTGCTCTAGCATCGAGCGTGTTTGATTTGGAGATAAGAACAGTCCTGTAGCATTGTTGCCACCAAACCCTTTGGAGTTAATAAACGCTCCGCGCATTGCCTCTGGTGAGCGTTCCACGTCCTCCATAGGCAAGTGCAGGTTACTTTGTTCTACATCGTCCGCGATATGGTCAATTGTACTGATACCAGGCACGATGCCATCTTCCCAAGCGCCTAATATGGCTGAAAGCTGATCTCCGCCTGCAGGTGCCATTGAGTGTCCTACGTAGCATTTAATTGCCCCGACTAACCAATTATCTATGCCAAAGTTCGTTGCTAATTCGTTGAGTATTTGCGATTCAGTCACCCGATTTTGCGGTGTACCAGTGCCATGAGCTTGCATGTAGGTACTATTCCTCAAGCCTTCCTCACCAAGAATGGCGCGTGCGGTAGCCATGGTTTTGGCTACGGTTACGTAGTTGCCAATGCCTGGGCCGGGGATAGACTTTTTGTAGCCGTCGGCGTTCACCGCTACATCGGCGACTGCGCCGAGTACTCGAGCGCCGCTTTCCATTGCAAGTTCGTCATCCATCAATACGATCCATACTGATGATTCTGCTACGGTAAAGCCTGCGTTAGAGGAAAAGGGTCTGCATGCGCGCCGGTTGTCCACGCTGGTAGATCCGTCAAGGGCCATTAGCGCATCGTCTTCTGCTAGCGCACCCATGGTGCGATAACCCTCGATGACTGCTGGCACAACTGGCGCTTCTGAATTACCAACAACAACTATACGTTTACTGCCTGAGCGAATTTCGTCAAGGCCTCTTTTGACGTTATAAAGAAATGTTGCACAAGCCCCGATAATGCCGGCGGTTTCACCCACTGAACCGAGTACGTAGGCATTGACAAAATCCCCAGGCATTTCCGGCAAACCAAGGGCCACGTGCTTGGAGCTTGGGCGTTTCCCTATCATTGAATTTTGTAGCAGGCCACCATAAGACTCGGCGTCTAACTGCCCCATAGCTGAGCCTGAGTAGACGGCTATTTGGTCGGGTCGGCATAAGCTCTTCAGTTCAGAAATGGTGAATCCTGTGGAGCGCAATGCATCTGAGGCTGCGAAAACGGTCATTTGTAAACCACGTGGATGATTACGGCTTTGATACAGGGCAGCCGGATCAAATCCTGTTGGTAGTTGGCCTGCGCTGGTGACTTTGGATGCTCGGTAGTCTGGCAGCAGTGCGTTAACGGGCTCCGTAGAGGTGATTAGTACTTCTTTTTCATTGAGAGTTTTAACGTCCCAACTTGTAGGTATCTCAGTGGGTAACTGTCGCTTTGCTAAGACGAAGCTGATGGCCTGACTGTCAGTGCCTTTTAGATGTGCATTTGATTGCCAATACACTTTGTTCGGGTCAAAGAGTTCGATTCTGCGCACCAATGTGTGGTCGCGCATGTAAGTTCGTTGAGATTCTTCATGGGAGCTACCAGGATCTAACCCCATCATTTGTGCAAGACTCAGATAAGTCGCATCTCTTTTAGCGTCTGGTAAAGAGTCAATTACCATGCGCCGATAGCTATTGTTGAATGACACTCTACCAGCGGAATTCACGCCACCACAGCCAACTATTACAGGTAGTCGGCTTTTGCTATTTAATTGACTCAATGCTCTTCCTAACTCGGATGGTTGTTCTAGTTTCTTTCCAACGCAACTGCAGTCGCTTCGCCGCCACCAATGCACAAAGCAGCTATACCGCGCTTTTTACCCTGATTTTTCAGTGCGTGTGCAAGAGTGACGATAAGTCTGCTACCTGTGGAGCCAATGGGATGGCCTTGTGCACAGGCACCGCCGAATACGTTTACCTTACTTGGATCTAGTCCCAGTGATTGGGATGTAAGCATGGTCACCATGGCAAAGGCTTCGTTGATCTCAAAAAGATCAACACTGTCTAAATCCCAGCCGGTTTTTGCCAGCAGTTTTTCAATTGCGCCAATTGGTGCAAGAGTGAATTCGCTCGGGTGAATAGAGTGTGTTGCGTGGTCAACAATGCGCGCTAATGGATCTCTGCCAGCAAGTGCACTTTCCCGGGTCAATACAAGTGCTGAAGCGCCATCAGAGATGGAAGAAGCATTTGCTGCTGTAATTGTGCCGTCGGATTTGAAGGCAGGGCGCAGGCTAGGAATTTTATCGAGCTTGGCTTTGCCAGGCTGCTCGTCGTCTTCAACCATTGTGCCTTTGATATCAATCGGTGCAATTTCAGAGGCCAAGGATTTGTTTTCGATCGCTGCTCTGGCGCGATTTACTGACTCTATAGCATAGGCGTCCATGGCCTCGCGAGTCAGTTGGTGCTCGTCTGCAGTATTTTGCGCGAAAGAGCCCATTGAGCCACCTGTTTCTGCGTCTTCCAAGCCATCTGTGAACAGTGAATCGAGCATGCCAGCATGACCCATGCGCAGGCCCGCCCGGGCTTTGGCCACTAGGTAAGGAGCGTTACTCATACTCTCCATACCGCCAGCTACAACAGTATCTGCACTGCCTGCCTTGATAAGGTCCATAGCTAACATAGTAGCTTTCATACCCGAGCCACAGACTTTATTGATGGTTGTAGCAGCGCAGCTGTCGGGAAGCTGCGCAATGCGCATGGCTTGGCGCGCTGGGGCTTGTTTTAGACCAGAGCTAACCACGTTACCGATAATTACTTCATTCACCTCGTCAGCTTTAACTTGACCGTTTGCTAAGGCTGCAGCCATTGCGTGAGCACCTAATTCTGGTGCTGATTGTGTTGCTAGGCTGCCTTGAAAGCTGCCCACTGGAGTGCGCGCAGCACCAAGAATGTAGATTGATTCGCTCACTGATTCGTTCCTAATGAAATGCTAAACAGGTTGGAGAGATTTCGTTGGCCAGCCCACACACCTGTGCTCTATCGAAACCCATCCCCATGGCCCTCGAGTTTACTTAGAGACACTGTTAAGGGCCACACCTGATTGTATACTTTGTTGTTCGTAGTGGCCCAGTGATGGCGCGTAGCGTCTTAGATTTCGTTAAACCTTGGAATCAGCTCGGCAAAGTTGCATGGACGGAAGTTAATATCTAGCTGATTGAGCAGGATTTTTTGCCATCCAGTGGTTACTGCCCCTGAAGAACCGGGCAGACTGAAGATCAACGTGCCGTTTGCTAGTCCGCCTACGGCCCTAGATTGAATAGTGGAGGTGCCGATTTCGTCATATGAAATTTGCCGAAATAGCTCACCAAACCCCTCAATTTCCTTATCAAACAAGGGCTTAAGCGCCTCGGGAGTGCTGTCTCTACCGGTAAATCCGGTGCCGCCAGTGGTAATCACCACATTGACTTCCGGCACGGCGATCCAATTTGAGACGGCGGCTCGTATTGCGTAGATATCGTCTTTGACGACAACTCTTTCATGGATCCCATGACCGGCATCCAAAATGTACTGATTCAGTAAGTTTCCGGACTTGTCGTCCGCAAGTGTACGGGTGTCAGAAATAGTCAGTACAGAACAGGTAATTTTAAGCATAGCTGGAATTGCGATTAGCGGCACAAGTAGCTAGAGTAACGCGAATCTTCAGATAGTCCAAAAACGTGCAAAAACAGCTTATAGAAGGGGATCGGCTTTTTTTTATTGCCGAGAACCTCGCCAAAGATTTTTCATCATTTCCTGACATTAAGCGAGAAGAGGAACCGGTTCCCGGCTTATTGTCTAAATACGATATTGAACAGCTCAACGACAAGCTTTCCGCTCTTGATATAGATGCCTATATTGAAGCAGTTGTCGCGCCAGCAGAAGCTCAAGGTCGAGAACCAGCGCCTTCGATTATTCGGCAGTTAGGTAAGGTGCAGGAAGAAGACAGCCTTGGTCCCTTTTATCAAGCTGTACTGCTAATGGAATTTCCCGGTGGTGCAAAGCGCCCTGTAGGGTTTATCGCCCAGGACAGATCAAGTGATATGGGCAGCTGGATGCCCCAACATCACCTGCGTGCTGCATCCTTTGCTGAATATTGTTCTTCCAGAGCAATTCCGCTGGTTAGCTTCATGGATACTCCAGGAGCGGATGCTGGTGAAGAAGCCAATGCCAACAATCAAGCCCATAGCATTAGCCGCCTCATAGCAGAGATGAGTAATGTAGATGTACCCACCGTAGGGGTCATTTATGGTGTGGGCTATTCCGGTGGCGCTATTCCGCTGGCGGCTAGTAACCTAATTTTATGTCTACGTGATGGTGTGTTTAGCACCATTCAGCCTGCAGGCCTTGCGAATATCGCCAGACGACTTAATTTATCTTGGCAGGAGTGTGCTAAGTACGTTGGACTGTCTGCTCCAGAGCTGCATGCTCAAGGCAACATAGATGCCATAGTCGACTACAGCCCTAATGACCCGCCTCACCAGATTGAAAAGCTGCGCAGTGCGCTAGTGGGTAGTATTGTTAATATTGAGAGTTTGACCAAAAGTTTTGTGGCAGAGAATCCATACATACTGGATCACTATAAACAAAGCCTTTTGCGTTACCTCAAGCCTTCAACTCAGCTCCAGGCAATGGAAAATAGCGCATCTCTTACGCTAACCAAAAACCCCACTGAATATGTAAACGTATTTGGCATAGCCTACCGCTATCTTCGCTACCTACAGGTACGCAAGCGTATTAAAGCCACTAGTGTTCAACAGTACGGGCGTTTAGCTAGCCAAGAAATTCCTTCAGGGGAACTGCATATACGGGCAGACCGTGAACGCCGTCAGACTTTTTTGTACTGGCTACAGGATCCGGACAAAGTAGTTTACGACGAAGCGCTGTCCAAAGCATGGCGCAACTACACAGATAAACGCCAAGCAATGAATGATGAGCGCGGTCGTATTGCACAAATGATTTTTGGCGAACCCAAAGAAAATTATGAGTTGGCAAGAAACAATATTCTTTCTACCGTTGGTGCGTTTTTGTATAACCGCTGGAAAAAAGAGTCAGCTGGTAACCTAGAGTCGCTAAAGAGCTATTTAGAGCGGCATGAAGATACCCGGCACATCCTGCAAATTTCAGATGTTAAAGACCCTCGCGGCTTACTTGCTACAGCAGCGCGTGATGCCAGTTTGCGAGCGTTGTTCCAAGAACGTTTTTCTTATGAAGGTAAAAAGCTACTAACAGAGAAAGGTGTGGCTTCACTGTCTGACACTTTTGTTTCTAAGCAGCTCGCCGCTGAACTGAATATGCTTATTACTGGGCCTCGCCTAGTAGATCAAGGCGATGGTTCTGACGTTAAAGTTAATAGAAGTTATTTGGTAGCCATTTCGACTGGGTTAATAGATGCAGTAGGTAGCGGTGGTGAACCCATTGCTCTTGCAGATATGACTATTCTTGATGTGTTATTGCACGATGAACTGCGTCATGACTTTATTAAAGAGTGTGAGAACCTTTTGTTGTTTGATGCCTTCTATGATGAGGCAATTGGACGTTTAGAAACCATTGCTCAAGAAGCACAAACCGATCAAGTGTTGTCGTTACCAAGTGCCGAAAAGTTGATCGATGGATCTCTAGCTGCTGCTGGGCTGCAACTAAAAGTGCCGACCAACGATGCAGCGGCTCAGGCGGCTTTGAAAAACCAGTTATTCGATTGGTATCAACGCGTCATGAAAATGCCTAAAGGCACAGAATTTTTCCGTACGGTCGAAGAATGGAAAAAGTTGAGCTTTGCTCACCTGGCCGATGCATTGTTCGTTATTGTGACGTACTTTTTCGGTACGCTCCTTAATTCATACGTGTTATCGGAAAGAGAATCCAAGAACTATCAGGGACGTATTACGCCGCGGAATATTGGGCGTCGGAAAGACTTTTGGAACCGTTTGAATATGGCTTACAACGACCTGCAAATGCAGGGCGTTTTGCGCAAGATAAAGGTCAATAATAAGTTTGGTTACCAAGACATTATCGATCGATATTTTGAGCAATGGGAAAATCGTTACGATGATTTGCTCAGTTCAGATCCATGTTCATTTCCAGGCTTCAGACTGTCTATTGAGAACGCTCTAAACAATGACCTTCCGCCTTGTGGTGTTGTAACAGGCATAGGTACGCTCAAAGAAGCTGGTGATGGCACTATTGCTAATCCACGCGTAGGCGTCGTCATTTCAAATGTGCAATTCCAAGCTGGGGCCTTCGATATGGCCAGTGCCGAGAAGGTTTGCCGGTTATTAGTGGAATGTGCTGAGCAGAGTTTGCCAGTAGTGTGCTTTATCTCCTCTGGAGGCATGCAAACTAAAGAGGGCGCTGGGGCATTATTCTCAATGGCGGCCATCAATGATCGAATTACTCGATTTGTTAGAGATCATGACCTTCCAGTTATTGTGTTTGGTTACGGCGACTGTACAGGTGGCGCCCAGGCCAGTTTTGTAACTCACCCATTGGTTCAAACCTATTATTTCTCTGGTACCAGCATGCCTTTTGCTGGGCAAATTGTTGTTTCATCTAACCTGCCGCTGAAGTCGATATTGTCTAACTACTTGTCAGTCACGCCTGGTTCAATGCAGGGCTTGGTGAAGCACCCGTTTTATCCTGAGTTAGAAGATAAATTGGCAGAGGTGGACGCTGAGATCCCACACCCTAAAGATTCTGTTGAAGAAGTTATTGCAGGAATTTTGTCGGGCGGTTTGGAAGAGCAGCGACCTATAGTGGTAGCTCAACGTTCTATCTTTACCGATGAAGAGCTTATTCGTCCTACGCGCAAAGTACTGATTCATGCGCGTGGTTGTACTGCGGCTAAGTTAATCCGTATTGCTCAGCAACAGGATGTAGATGTTGTCTTGGTGCAGAGCGATCCGGACATGGAGTCCATGGCCGTAGAGCAGTTGCGTCCACAAGATACGGTCGTGTGCATCGGTGGTAACACCCCTGACGAAAGTTATCTAAATGCTATGAGTGTTCTCAATGTTGCTGAAAATGAGGGCGTAGACAGTTTGCACCCTGGTATTGGGTTCCTTTCAGAGAACTCTGGTTTTGCAGAGCTAGTACGTAGTAGGGGAATTAACTTTATTGGGCCGCCAGTCGCCAGTATGGAAACTATGGGCAATAAGTCTAATGCCATCAATACAGCGCTTAGATTGAAGGTGCCTGTTGTACCTGGTAGCCACGGAATTATGACGAATGTTGAGCGGGCTGCAGAAGTAGCCCTAGACATAGGCTATCCAATTCTAATTAAAGCCGTACATGGCGGTGGTGGTAAAGGCATTCAAGTTGTTGAAGGCCCCCAAGAGTTTGAAGAACTATTTCACCGAGTTGGCGTAGAAGCGCGCAGTGCGTTTGGTAACGGCGATGTCTATTTAGAAAAGTATGTCACCTCCTTGCGCCATATTGAGGCTCAGCTTTTGCGCGATACCCATGGCAATACTCATGTTTTGGGTATCCGTGATTGTAGTGTTCAGCGCGACAAGCAAAAGGTTATTGAAGAGTCTGGCTCAACAATGTTGCCTGATGACCTTCTTGCAACAGTGCTACGCTCTACTGCTGATATAGCTAACGAGGTAGGTTACGTTGGCGCTGGCACTGTAGAGTTTATCTACGATCTTCGTTCAAACGCGGTCTACTTCATGGAAATGAATACTCGTTTGCAGGTAGAGCACCCAGTGACGGAGTGGACTTCTGGGGTAAACATTGTAGCCGAACAATTTAGGATTGCCTCGGGCGAATCTATTGCTGATCTGAAGATTGCTGCTAACGGTTATTCTATCGAAGCCAGAGTAACCGCCGAGCGATTAGTGGTTCAAGCTGGTGGCGACGTAGCTTTTCGCCCGCACCCTGGGCAGATAGACGAATGCGTTTTCCCTGAAGAAGATGGCGTTGAAATCATTACAACGGTGGGGCCGGGTAAGTTTGTTTCGCCATACTATGACAGCATGGTAGCACAGTTAATCGTACATGCTGAATCCAGAGATGCTGCAGCCGACAAGCTGATCGACTATTTGAGTCGCGTTGTCATTACCGGCATTTGTACCAATATTCCGTTGCTGCGGATGATTCTTGCTGATGAAACTTTCCGCAAGGGCGTATACGACACTAATTACCTGCCTGAGATGCTTCAGCGCATAGATGTAGAAACGTTAGTAGACGAAATTGAATCCAATAGTGGTGCAAAAGGCGAAAATATTGACAGCGATACTGTGCGCATTGAAGGCACTGAAGAACTCAAAGTGCTTGCGCCAGCAACGGCTATTTTCTACAGCGCGCCATCTCCATCAGAGCCCGAGTATGTGGCGGTTGGGCAAAAGATTGGTCTAACTGACACCTTGTGTCAGTTAGAGGCGATGAAGATATTTAATCCATTAACGTTAAAAGACTTTAATGTCGATGGTGCAGTTTATGATCCAAGTCGAAATTACCAAGTGACTAGAGTGAATATAAGCAACGGGCAGCAAGTCAACGTAGGCGACTTACTTTTTGTTGTGAAGCCGGTGTAACAAACTTCTCTCCTTTCTCTTGGGGCTTGGAAGTTAAAGTATTGCTCGTAAGCTGGCGCCACTGGGCGCGAGGTTCTCAGCGCGCTGTGGTTCTAGTTGCCAAGAACGTATATGCCTCTGAAGATGCAAATAGTAGCCACGGTTAAGATGATGCGGTGGCTGAGTTTTTCAAAGTCCGCATCATTCCATCTCGCCAATAATATCGTACCCACTCGGGTGCCGAATATCGCCGCCACAAGTGATGCGACAAATAGCCATGTCGGTAGCTGGCTAGTCAGTGATATGAGCACGCCATAATATAAAATTCTTAGCAGGTGCCCTAGGGTTTGAGTAAGGGCTTTATTGGCTACGATTGCTTGTCGGCCTAGGCCGCTGTTTACATAGAAGACATCTAATACTGGTCCAGCGGCGCCGGCTATGAGTTGGGCAAAGGTGACAACAAAGCCACAAGCCACGGTGGTCAAAGGTTGTGTGATATTTAACCCCTTTAATCGGTTACTCCATTGAGCTGCCCAAGGAAAGATGCCAATTGCGAGTAGAACAACGCCTGGATCTGGTATTAGAACCAGCCAGGTCGCTATAGCCACCGCGCTAGCGGCACCTAGACCATAGCCTGGTAATAAACCCCAAATTAGGTGTTTGCGCAGTAAGTAGGTCCTTGACCCGTTTGCCATAGCTTGAGTGGCGCCATGTAAGATCATTGCGCTGGTCACAGGCAATATGGTGATCAATATAGCCATGAGTACCGCGCCGCCTGCCATGCCCACTAATCCAGACAGAACGCTAGTAAGAAATGCTGTGATTATTATGGCGACATAGAGCATTTCGCGAGATTAGACAGATATGATTCATGAAAAAAGCGACGAATAAGAATATGATCAAGTCTTTGTGCGCAAGAATATAAATATGATTGAAAATCTAGAGACATTGGTCGCTTTGTCTAAGGCCGGCACGATGATGGAAGCCAGTACCGCATTGCGTATTTCTCAGTCAGCTGTGAGTAAGCGAATTGCCTCACTAGAGCGATACTATGATCGCGAATTGATTGAGCGCCATGGACGTCGTGTAGTCCTCACCCATCATGGAACCCGCCTGGTTGAGCGTGTGACGCCGTTGTTGTCTGAGCTGCGTAGCGTGTTCCTTGAAGATAATGCTTTGCGCAAAGGGAAGATTATTTTAGGTGTTTCTGAAGCTATCTTGGCCAGCTGGGGTTCCGAATTATTCTCCCAAGTGCGCGATGTTATGCCGAGTGTTGAGTTTGAATTCCACGCTCAACGCTCGCCGGTGGTATTGGACCGGTTACGCTCTGGGGAATATATGGTAGGTATCTGTACTGGCAGCCCTGACGCTGACTCTGACTTGGTCTCTGAGGTTATTCGTCAAGAGCCTATGGTTATTATTCCTTCTGGTTTAGGCGCGTTGAAGTATAAGCGTGGGGACGCACTAGATGTCATAACTATTGAGTCGCGCTCGGGAGCATGGGGGTCAATTGAGGAAAATATGCAACGCATGAATCTCAACAGAGTCGCATCTTTAGAGTCATTTTTTGCTGTAGCTCAAATGGCGCTCGCTGGGTTTGGTCACGGCCTCGTGCCTGTGGGTGTGGCGCGCACGCTGGGGATAGCGAAAGATTCTATTTTGGAATTAGATAAGTCAGGTCTAACTCGTCCGGTTCGATTTGTGGCGAGAAAATCTATGTTTTCCCAAGAGCTTGTGCGCTCGTTTTACAATGAAGTATCGCGCTTGGCAGGGCAGATAGAAGGCGACTAAAGCAGCCGCTTAACTATGTGCCTCAGCGCGGACTAGAAGGTCAATTCAGTTTGTTTGGGCCTTCGCTTCATCGCGGCACAATTGAGCTAGCCCTTCTACCCAAATAGGGCTGTCGTTAATGCAGGGTATAAGAGTGAATGTCTCTCCACCCGCTTGCATAAAGGTCTCGTGCCCCTGCATTCCCATTTCTTCCAAAGTTTCGAGGTTGTCCACAACGAACGCTGGGCAGACTACAGCCACGTTTTTAATGCCCTTGCTCGGAAGTTCTTCCAACACCTGATCAGTGTATGGGGTAAGCCAAGGTAGGCGGCCCAGTCGAGACTGAAAGCTGACACCGTATTGCTCGTCTTTGAAGCCCAAATATTCTGTGATCGCTTTGGAAGTCTCAAAGACCTGATGCCGGTAACAAGTTGCATGGGCTGGCGAGGGGACATTGCAACAGTCATCACAATTCAAACAGTGCTTTTGTGTGGGGTCGGCCGTTGTAAGGTGTCGCTCTGGCAGGCCGTGGTAACTGAATAACAGGTGGTCCCATTGCTCTGGTAGGTGCTCGCGGATAACTTCGCCCCAGGCTTTTACGTGCTCTGGTGCTCGATAAAATGGCGGCATTACAAACGAGGTCATGCCATCAGGTAACGCTTGAACCGCTGCCTCAATGGACGTTGTAATAGTTGAGTCAGCATGTTGTGGGTAGAGGGGGATGATGCAGACGTTATCTACTCCGCGAGTCTTTAGCGCCTGAATCCCGTCCGTAATACTTGGGCTACCATAGCGCATGCTGAGTGCTACCGGCTCGTCTAATGCTGCTTCCAAGCTATCAGCCAAAGTTTGGCTTTTCACTAGGAGCGGTGAGCCCTCGTCAGTCCAAATTTTTCCGTATGCTTCGGCACTGCTCTTAGGCCTGAACGGCAAAATAAATCCACTTACAATGATTTTGCGTAAAAACCACGGCACATCTAGTACATGCCGATCCATAAGAAACTCACCAAGATACTGTCGAACATCTTTCACTGAAGGTGATTTAGGCGTACCCAGATTGATAAGTAAAAATCCATTCTTAGTGGGCTGGTTTGTTTGCATGAAAAGGCTCTGAGTTAGGTGTTTAAGAGTGATGGTTGGTATCTTTTAAGCGCCACTTTTTTAGCATCAGACATGTGTACATCTAGTGAATTTGCATACATTGAGATAGTATCTTGCCCCCTTCTAGGAACAACATAGCGAGCATCGTGACACTAATTGTAGACTATGACGCAGGAAATTTGGCCAGCGTCAAAAGAGCATGCCAACAGGTAGGTTTGGCTGCAGAATTTTGCGCTGATCCTGATCGTCTGCGCCACGCTGAACGCGTCATTTTTCCGGGCGTAGGGGCTGCTGGCAGCGCCATGGTCAGTGTTAAAGAGCGAGGTTTAGATGAAGCATTGCGCGAAGTCATAAGTAATGGTTGTCCGGTATTAGGCATTTGTTTAGGCATGCAAATCTCTCTTGATCACTCAGAAGAAAATGACACGTCAACACTTGGTCTTATTGAGGGTAATGTCACTCGCTTCCGAATGGACCGCCCAGATCTGAAAGTACCGCATATGGGTTGGAACGAAGTGACTGTGCGCCAGCATCACCCTGTACTGGCAGGTATAGTGCCTGGTGACGAATTCTATTTTGTGCATGGCTATTACCCAACGCCGAAAGACCAATCCGCTGTATTAGCAACTACAAATTACGAGGGCGATTTTGCCTGTGCCATAGGTAAGGCAAGCTACGTTGGTACTCAGTTTCACCCGGAGAAAAGTGGTCGTGTAGGCCTTCGTTTATTAAGTAACTTCGCAAAATGGGACGGCCAATGTTAAGTAAGCGCGTTATTGCCTGTCTCGATGTGCGTGACGGACACTTGGCCAAAAGTGTCAAATTTGTAAACACTCAGAATATTGGCGACCCAGTAGAGAAAGCCCATGAGTATTATATTGATGGTCTCGATGAGTTAGTTTTTTATGACATTACCGCGTCTAGTGATAAACGGAACATTATGCTTGATGTGGTTGAGGCCGTTGCGAGCCAAGTCTTTATCCCTTTGTCTGTGGGCGGCGGTGTTCGCAGTGTTGGCGACGCTACCGATCTGCGCTTGGCTGGTGCGGAAAAAATTAACGTTAACTCAGCAGCGGTGAAGCGCCCTGAGCTTATTGATGAATGCTCCTCGGCCATAGGCAATCAAAACGTTGTGTTATCCATGGATATTCGCAAAGTTGAAAAATCTCATGAAATTCCAAGTGGCTACGAAATTGTGATCAATGGCGGGCGCTCTCCAATGGGTTTAGATGCTTTGGCTTGGGCCTTAGAGGGTGAGAAGCGTGGTGCCGGTGAATTGGTCATAAATTCTATTGACGCTGATGGCACCAAAGACGGTTACGAAATTGGACTGACCTCAATGATCTCGCAAGCTGTGCGTATTCCAGTGATTGCCTCGGGTGGTGCTGGCTTGCCAGAGCATTTATACGAGGTCTTAACCCAGGGCCATGCGGACGCAGCGCTAGTGGCTTCTATGGTCCACTATGGCGATTATCGGGTTAGCGAACTTAAGAGTTACTTGCACAGGCAAGGCTTGAAAATGCGGATGTCCTGGTAGCACGGGTGTTTCGCCGGGGTTCTAGAAATATAGCTTGGCTTTTACTCAGGCTTAAACTCAAGCCCTTACTCTAGGCTTGCCTGGGGGCAGGGCAAATTCTATCCAGGAGTACTTAATGGGAACGAATATGAAAGCGATACAAGTTGACGGTGATGGTCTGGTTTGGGCGGACTACGCTACATCTGAATGTGGCCCTGGAGAAATTCGCATACAAATAAAAGCCACAGCGATTAACCGCGCGGATTTAATGCAGCGGGCAGGCGGCTATGCGCCACCCCCAGGTGCCAGCGAAATTATGGGTCTAGAGTGTGCTGGCGAAGTAGTAGAACTCGGCGCAGGCGTGAGTGAGTATCAGATTGGCGACGGTGTTTGCGCGCTGCTTGCCGGTGGTGGGTATGCTGAGCAGGTTGTTGTCGCTGCGGGTCAGGTTCTGCCTATACCTAGTGGCCTTAGCTTTGTGGAAGCCGCTGCGCTTCCGGAAGTGTTCGCTACAGCTTACTTAAACCTCTACATGGAAGGTGAATTGCTCGACGGTGAGCGGGTGATTTTGCATGCAGGCGCCAGCGGCGTGGGCACTGCTGCAATACAGATGCTTAAACATTCCAACAACCCCAGCTTCGTTACTGTGGGTTCAAAAGACAAACTTGCACAATGCTTAGCTTTGGGTGCCAGCGGCGGCTCTGTTCGTCACGATGGTTCTTTTTTGGCGAAAGCTCAAGAATGGGCAGGGCCCAATGGTGTGGATGTGATCTTAGACCCTGTAGGTGCGAGCTATCTGGCTGACAATTTGACGGTGCTTGGGATGGGTGGTCGGCTAGTTCTTATTGGTTTAATGAGTGGCATACAATCTGAAGTGAACTTAGCTTTACTGATGATGAAGCGAGCTAGAGTAATTGGTTCTACCTTACGTGCGCGGCCGGTAGCTGAGAAAACTGTAGTGATGCAAGGACTGTTGCATGATGTGTGGCCAAAAATCGAAGCTGGGGAAATTCGCCCTGTGATAGACGCACAGTTCTCTATACAAGAAATGCAGACAGCTCACGAGCTGATGGTAGGCAATGGAACAGTTGGTAAAATCGTACTGAGTGTTTGATCCAATATAGGATTGAACGCCTAGTCAAAGGGTAGGTGCTGGGATTAATGCCTACTGCTAAAGAACCTTGGTCAGGTCATTGGTTGCCTGATAATAGTTTTCCAATTTTCAGGTGCTGCACGACGAATATCTGTTAGGTATATTTCGTGGTGCTTGCCTGACAATTCATAGCCGCTGTCCCATATGTGGCTGTGTACCCGATTTACGGTTGGTCCTTCCTCAGAAAACGGCCCTATATGCAGGGTTTGCGCTGACTTACCTTCAGAAAAAGCCTCAAATTTAAGTTTGGCTAAGCTGGGCAGTGTCTTCTTTTCGTTTACTTGTTTTGTCGCGCTGTTGACTAAGGTTTTAGTGACAAGGTTTGGCTGCATAATCATCATTGTCCAAATCCATTTGTCTTTATTGTCATTTTCAAAGTCAGACATGTCTTCAGCCCACCATAAACCCTCCAATGGTAAGACTCCGTAATCTAAATTCGCTGGACCTTTTTTGATCATAAACTTTAGCGTATAGGCTACAGTGTAAAGGGCTTCCACTGCATCCGTATATTCTTGCGACGCTGGTGGCCCAGAACCGTCTATCATCAGGTAGTTCATTTTCGGTACCTGGACCACATCAATGCGTTTGGCAGATGCGCGGTAGAACTCTTGCAATTCCTTTTTGTAGTCAATTTTTTCCATTTTGGGTTCTGCTCTCTTTATCAGCAAAAATTGATTGGCAATGAAGGATAGGAGATTGCGAGATTGTTAGTCAATTTATTGTCTCGTACAGGTTTTTCAAGCGCCGAACCATAGGGAATATTGGATAGTTTTCTGGCACGCTACAGGGTACTTGGCGGCTGTTAGCGCGTATGACTTTGCCAAGGGTTTTACCGTTATTCATATTTTCGAGGGTATTTGTGCAGACTAATAAACTTCGCCGCGTACTGGGCTTTTGGGATGTGTTCTTTATTGCCGTAGGCCAGATTATTGGCGCTGGTGTTGTAGCACTGACGGGTATAGCCATTGGAATGACTGGCCCGTCAGTAATCATGGCTTATTTTTTTGCCGGCATTCTTGTATTGATCGTAGCGGTACCAATAATGATTGCCGGTACTTCGTTGCCAGCGACTGGCGCCTATTATACCTGGTCATCTAGAATCGGTGGTGGCTGGCTTGGCTCCGTTGTACTTTTACTGATATTACTCGCGACTATCTCCCTGAGTCTCTATGGCAGTTCATTCGGCCTTTACCTGAACCCCTTGTTTCCCGGGTTGTCGGTAAATCAATGGGGTTTGCTAATCATTGTCGTACTAGGTTGCGCCAATTTATTTGGACTGAAAATTGCCTCCAAAGTACAAATGTTCCTAGTATTGCTACTTATGTCAGCCCTTGGGGTGTACGCCGGATTTGCTATTCCTCAAGTGGATACGGCATTGCTAGCGCCAATGTTTCCTAAAGGCATAGTGGGCTTCATTACAGCGGTCTTCCTACTTAAGTTTGCAACGGGTGGTGCGTACTTAGTTGTGGGGCTCAGTGGTGAAATGATCGATCCTCGGCGCACAGTTGTCGTTGTTATGATTTCCGCTACCTTAGCGGTTGTAGTGTTGTATGGGTTCGTTGCCCTAGCCAGTGTTGGTGTCATACCTTGGCAAGAAATGATTAACCAACCCTTGACGGTGGCGGGTCATGCTTTCCTCCCGGGTTGGGCTATGACTTATTTCTTGATTGCGGGTGCTGGTTTAGCTATCTGTACTACCTTGAACTCGCAATTTATTCAGCTACCTAGGTCATTTATGGTGGCGAGCTGGGATAACTTATTGCCGGAGTGGGTAGGCAAGCTCAATCGCTATGATGCCCCGTACGTGATTATTCTAGGCATGCTGATAGTGGGCATAATGCCACTGGTATTCGGTTTGGACATTGGTGACATAGCGCGTGCGGCGACTATTTCAGCAAGCTTTCCAGCGTTCATTGTATTCTGGGTTGTGACACAAATTCCTAAACAGTACCCGCAAGCGTACAAACAATCAGTGTTTCAGTTGAGTCCGTTTTGGATGTGGGGCCTGTTTCTATTTTCTGAGTTTGCCAGTGTTGTTGGCGTGTATTTTCTCTCGCAAGATTTATCTCCAACCGTGATTGCCGTCCTAGCGATTTGGGTTGTTGTGGCCGTTGCGTACTATCCAGTACGCAGACGCTACCTTGCGGCTAAGGGCATAGATTTAGATCGCCTGACAACTAACGATGACATATTTAGCGCGTAGTAAAAGGGTGTTAGAAGCCCTAGGAGTATGCCTAAGGCTTCTGAGTTAGCGGTATAACGTTGTTATTCTGGGTGCACTCTTATGACCGCGCCTTGATCACCGTCAGTGACAATATAGAGAAGGTCGTCTGGACCGATACGAACGTCGCGTATGCGTGATTTGAGCTCAGTGAACAACGACTCCTCGCTACCGATTTCACCTTCGCTCACAGTCAAACGACGGACTTCGGCGTCGACTAATGCGCCTACGAATAAGCTATTGGTCCACGCAGGGAACTTGTCACCTTCATAGAATGCCAAGCCTGATGGTCCAATGGAGGGTGTCCAAACATGAACCGGCTGCTGCATACCTTCGTATTCGGTTAATGGAGAAACATAGGCGCCGTTGTAATCCATACCGTATGTAATGGCAGGCCAGCCATAATTGTTCGCCTTAGTTACCACATTGATCTCGTCGCCACCTTTGGGGCCGTGTTCGTTTAAATAGACGGTTCCGTCTTTGGCAATAGCCAAACCTTGAGGGTTGCGGTGGCCATAGGTCCATACTTTGGGCGCTTGCGCAAACGGGTTGCCAGGGGCAGGGCTGCCATCTTTATTGATGCGTATGGTTTTACCAAGGTGCGAATTGAGGTTTTGTGCTTGCTCTCTGAAGTCAAAACCGTCACCTGTAGTAAGCAGAAGGAAGCCATCTTCGGTAAATGCCATTCGCCCACCATAATGTAGTGGCGCATATTTCTGCGGGTTAGCAGAGAAGATAACTTCAACATTGGTCAACGAATTGCCGTCTAAGATAGCCTTAGCGACAGTCGTACCATTGTCTTTGCTGTCACCTGCGGCATAGGAAAGAAAGAGGGTTTGATTGGTGGTGAAATCGCTGTCTAACAACACATCGAAAAGACCACCCTGGCTGGCTCTGTATACGCTGGGAACACCAAGAATGGGGTCACTTACATGACCATCTTTGTCTATAGTTCTAAGTGTGCCGCTAAGTTCGGCAACGAGAATATTGCCATTTGGCAGAAAATCTACACTCCAAGGGTAGTTCAATCCTTCGGCCAGAGTTTCTAATCGATAATTTTGTTCAGTGGCGTGAGCGGGCAGTGCGCACAACAAGACCAGAGCAAATATTCCGCTGAGCTTATTCCGCAGAATTTGTGAGCCGAGGGTAACTCGCTCTATCAATGATAGTTCTCTTGTCATTCGCTTTCCTTGCTAACTGGGTTTGGACTATTGCTTAACAGTGGTATTGTGCCACAGCGATTTCTAGGAAATTGTGGTTATTTGTTGCCTGAAGGCGACCGAACTTTAGCACGGGAGTAGGGTTTTGTTATTACGGATATACGGATTTTTGGCTGCTTTGGCTGCGACCTACGTTGTTGCTGTAGTTGGTTATTCTCAAATTAACTTACTAAATTTGGTTGATATGGGTATAGGGGTAGATTTTTCTACGCGTATGCAAACATTGCAACACGATTTAGTGGGTATGTTGGATTTGTTCTTACCCATTTTGTGTGTCGCTTTGTTAGTGGCATTTCCAGTTGCTGGCCTGATTATCCGTCGTGTGCCTCACTTACGCACAATAGGCTACGTGTTAGCCGGGACTATGGGGATTTATGCCGTGATTGTATGCCTTGGGTTAATGATGGGCACCAACCCCATAGCTGTAACCAGAACTGCCGCTGGTTTGTTCTCTCAGGTCGCTGCAGGTGCGGTAGGGGGTTTAGTTTTCGCACTTGTTAGTGCAAAAAAGCCCGTTGAGGAAACAGTACCCTCGACAACCGGATAGTCGGTGCACTGCGCATCCAGATCGGGTAGGCCCAAGCGCGGTTGGCTTACTTGATAACGGGTTAATAGCCTGAGTCCAAGGTCGTTTTGTTTGCTATATCTACACGCATGCGATGCCGATTAGTAAAAACCAAACATTCCACGGACTTCTGCTTTGGGGTCTTGCATAGTTTTCAAGAGCCAACTCTAGCGCCGATTCTACGGGGTACCTGGGACTGTGACCCTTGTGTAGCCGGAGGAATCGATAATCCCCTTGAAGCTGACAAGAGCCTCTCTTTTAAGAGTTTTAGGTTTTATGGATTTACGCTGCTCGAGCTATTAGTCGCGCTCGCGATCACCGCTGTGTTGTGGCTCATTGTTGTACCCACATATCAAACCTTCATCAATCAAAGTCATCGAGTGACTGCGCAGACGGACTTAACGGCGTGTGCCCAAGCTTTGTGGGGCAGGGCGGGTAGCACAATGTCTTATCTGAATTTTGCCGATACGAATGGAGACGGATTGGGTAATGCCGATGAAGGTCCAATCGCCAGTGAAATCTGCCGCCCTGTAAGCCACGCACAGGGTAACTATCTGCTTTCTATTCGCGGCTCTGGGTCGGAGTTCTCGCTTACAGCCCGAGTTATGGGTGACGACACAAGTTCGGGAATTCTTGGGCTAAGCAGTACTGGGGCAAAGTTGTGGGATGAAAATGGTGACGGGGTCATTGAATTAGAAGACAACGATTGGTTAGCAGCGGATGATTCCTGACCGCGGGAGGTTTCGCAGTCGCTTTTTTGTACAAGGCTTTTTACTTTTGGATTTGCAGGTCGCTCTTGTGGTTTTGAGCATCGGCCTATTGGGGCTTAGTTCATTGATGATCAGTAGTTTTGGCCAAAGCGCCGATGCTTTGAACCGAACCTATGCCGTTTTAGAAAGTAAAAATTTGCTGCAACGCATACGTGCCCATCAATCTGGTTTGAGTGAAATTGGAGCGTATTATTCTAATGTGTCATTTCAGCAGCCTCCTCAAACAACAACCCAGTGCATCAATAGGTCCTGTGCCGCGTCAGTTCTTGCTGACTTCGACTTAGGGCAGTGGCAGTGTTCCCTGAATGTTATTGGTTTCGGTTTTGAAGACTGTCAGGTGCTATGGCGTGCACATTACAGTGACGAAGGTATGTTTCTGCACCTGCCAGAGTCTAGGGTCGGGTTAACTATTGCTAGATCGTTCAATACGGCGCCGGTGTTACAGGTTCAAGTTCATTGGCAGGGCGTAAATGGGCGCGAGCAGGCGTTAGATTTTGGCCTGAGCGAATGAAATGCAAGTTAGCATTTTTTTCCGCTGGGTTACTTTGTTGTCGGCGTAACTATGTTTGAGCTGCTGATTTTTTCTAATGCATATTTGTATAGCTTGAAACTCAAGAGCACACAAACACCTTGTTTATGTCAGCAGAGAGTCTGCGGTTTTAGTTTAGTAGAAATGCTCATAGCTCTTTCCTTGGGTTTGTTGATTATTGCTGCGTTAGGACAGATTTTTTCCACCACCATTCGTAATCATGGACGCACTTTAGCTACAGCTAGCCTACAAGAGAATATGCGTCTTATTGATGCCTTTGTAGGTCGAGCAGCGGACAGAGCCGGTTACTTGGGGTGCTTGGGTAATCGTGGGAACATTGCCAAGTTCTTGCGTGGTAGTTGGCGAGATTTGCCCGAATATGACCTAAGCCAGCCAGTTGCAGGTTTCGAAAATCTTGGTAACGGTAGATTTAGCCCTAGTATCGAAAACCTGCCGCTGACTTCTAATCGCCAGCGACTACACAAGCCTAATAATGGCATTAGGCAAAGTCTTCTTGCCCCTACATCGGATGTTTTAGTGTTGCGCGGTATGGGTGAAATTGGCGGAGCTCTCAGGCATCTGTCAGACGAGCGAATGTTGATGTTCGAAGTCAGTGATCATCATTTGGAACCTGACAATGGAGATGTATTGGTGATAACAGACTGTCACCAAGGAGCACTATTTAGTGCGTCAACACTGCGCCGTTCTGGTTCCATGGTAAGTATAGGTTGGGAGGAGAGCAGTGGTCTTTTTGGTAACTTGGCATTTGGGGTAACCGATGCAGGCGAGCAGACCCTTGTAGGGCTTTCGCTTTCACAGCATGGTTTTGCGCCTTCCAGTATTTTGGCTCATGTAGTCAGTACTGTTTTCTTTGTCGGTCAAAGTCAGGCGGTGGGCGCGGAGGGTCAGACTTTGTATTCACTTTGGCAGAAAGATGGCAGTGCGAGACCTACCGAATTAGTCAGAGGTGTTAAAGACATGCAGGTGCTATACGGGGTCAAGCGGGCGGGCGTTTCAGTAGATGTTAGTGACGAAACGCAATTGTTTGTCGAGCAAGGCGTAATAGGCTACTACCAGTGGGATCAAATTCCTGCAGAAACAGTTGTTGCTTCAATTTGGCTCTCCTTTGTTATTGAAAGCTCCATTGACTTAGATGAAGGGGGTGGCTCCGCGACCTTGCGCAGTTTTAGTCTAACGTATGTATTAAAAAATTTGCGGCCAAGGGTATTAGAGGTTTCTCGTTGATTGGTTTTGTGATGATTGCATTCTATGCGCCCTCAATTGAGAGACGATTATGCGCGGTCTGTGCGCTGTGAAAGAGCGTGGCAAGCAAAGGGTCGGACACAGGAACGGGCAAAGAGAGGGTGAAGAGAGGGCAAAGAGAGGGCGAAGGATCCAACAAAGGTTTCAATAAAGGAGCGGCGAAAAAAAACAAATTTACAAAGGAGAACCCTGTGGACGAAAAGCGAGAGCTGGAAAGGGAATGAAAAATGGGAGCAAGGGTTTGGTGGTAGGTCCAACAAAAACACAACATCTAATTCCTCGAGTATCAGGTGCGCTTTTTTACCGCCCTCGGCACGATGGCCTTGTGCTTATGGTCTGTCTTTTCCTTCTATTCTTATTGTCCTTAATGGGCATGTCTGCGGCATCTGTTAGTCGGCTTAATGTGTACGCTAGCCAAAATTTTGTGGGCGACTACTTAGCCATGGGTGCAGCATATTCAGCAATGGACAATGCCTTACATAACATTTGGGAGGTTCAGCAAGGTCAATTCAGTAATGCAGGCGCCGGTGGGAAATATTTGGTTTCATCTTTTGATCACAATTGGCGCGCTCTGTCTGCATGGCAAGCTGCTAATTGTCTGCCAGTGGTTACAGAACTCTCAGGTACTTCAGCCTGCGTGTTAATAGAAACGGTAGTTACTCCTGACAGCACAGACGTTGTTTATAGGATAACTGCATCTGCCTCCACGCTCCATGCCTACGCTGTGATCCAGGCGTGGGTACACCAATATTATCTGTCTAGCGAGCGGGAAGATGTTCAAAACGAAGCGCGGGCGGAGGCGCGTGCTAGCGAGGGAGCTATAAGAGTGACAGAGCTAAGAGGTTTGAGGGCGTTATAATATTCGTCGCAAACGCGAGCTATCTTTTATAGTAACTGTGTAAGCCTTTGTGCTGGGGTGTCGGAGCGAGTTTTGAACCAATTTGGAATGATGCTTGCAGTTTTGGTTTTGTTTGCATAACAGGCTTAGACTCACGTCTAAACCTATTGCTTTTAGACTTCATCAGGCTGTTAGGCCAGAGTAGCCAATTGTTCCATTTGTTCTGACAATGTTACCAGTGTGGCATTAAATTCTGTGGCTCTGGCACGTTCTTTCTCAACAACCTCCATTGGTGCTTTAGCTATAAATGACTCATTACTTAGCTTTTTGTCTATCCTTTCTATTTCTCCTCGAATGCGCTCAACTTCCTTGTTGATCCTTGCTTGTTCGGCAGCTACATCGATCAATCCTGCCAGAGGTACCATTACCTTAAGTTCGCCTACTAGACTTAGTGCATTTGCCGGTGGGGTATCGTTATCGTCAAGCCAAGTTATTGCCGCAACATTGGCTAAACGTTTGAGCATTTCGCTACTCTGCGTTGCGCCAGTGCGGTCAGCGGTGCTGCCACCTTGCAAGAGCAAGTTAATCTCTTTGCTAGGTTTGATATTTGCCTCGCCACGAATATTACGAATGCCAGTGATCACAGCTTTCAACCACTCTATTTGTTCCTCTGCAGCTGGATCGTTGACGATTTGTGTCGGGTCAGGAAAGCTCTGCAACATTAGGCTATTGTTAGTTGAATTTGCTTGTCCCTGAATTATGCCCAAGCGGGGTGCAACCTGTTGCCACAAGGTCTCGGTGATAAATGGCATTACAGGATGCGTAGTTCGCAGCAGTGTTTCCAGTACTTCTAGTAGCGTACGCTGGGTTGCCCGTTTTAGCTCAGGGTCAATTTCTTCATTCCACAATAGCGACTTAGTAAGTTCTAAATACCAATCACAATATTCGTGCCATGCAAATTCGTAAATACTGCTGGCGAAAATATCGAAGCGGTAGGTTTCTAAGGCGAATTTTGCGTCCTCTACCATGCGTCTGGTTTTGCTTAGAATCCAGCGGTCAGCAGGACTTAAGGTGGCTGGGTCTACTGTCTTGGTCAGATCAACATTTTCAGTGTTCATTAATACAAACTTGCTGGCATTCCAAAGCTTGTTGCAAAAGTTTCTGTAGCCTTCAATACGATTGGTGTCGAAACGAACATCTCTGCCGGTGGTTGCTAGCGCGCAAAAAGTGAAACGCAGTGCGTCGGTGCCGTAGGCCGCCACTCCCTCGGGGAAATCCTTGCGTGTTTGCTTTTCAATTCTCTTCGCCATCTTGGGCTGAGTGAGGTTGCTGGTGCGTTTGGCGACCAGTGTTTCAAGGTCTACACCATCAATAAAGTCTAACGGGTCTAATCCATTGCCTTTGGATTTGGACATTTTTTGTCCTTCGAAATCGCGCACTAGGCCATGAATGTATACAGTTTCGAAAGGTACTTTCTTTTCAAAGTGCAGGGTCATCATGATCATTCGGGCGACCCAAAAGAAAATGATGTCGTGCCCCGTTACCAAGGTACTTGATGGCAAGTAATCTTCCAGATCAGAGTGTTTCTCTGGCCAGCCTAATGTCGCCATTGGCCATAAAGCCGATGAAAACCAAGTTTCTAATACATCATTGTCTTGGTGTAGTTTTACTTCATCGCCTAGGTCGTATTTTTTCCGCGCAGCAGCTTCATCTTCCGCGGCGTAGATCTTGCCGCCTTCATCATAAAACGCTGGGATTCTGTGGCCCCACCATTGTTGTCGGCTAATGCACCAATCCTGGATGTCGCGCATCCAAGAAAAGTAAGTGTTCTCGTATTGCTTTGGCACAAATTTGATACTGCCGTCTTCTACAGCTTTAATAGCTGGTTCAGCAAGTGGCGCTATTTTCACAAACCATTGGTCTGTTAAGTAAGGCTCAATAATTGCGTTAGAACGATCGCCTCTAGGCACCATAAGTTTATGGTCTTTAACTTCAGCTAGCAGGCCCAATGCATCTAGGTCTGCTACGATTTGTTTGCGCGCCACAACTCGATCTAAATCGCGATACGCCTCAGGCGCAGTATCATTGATTTTCGCTTCGGGGGTTAAAATGTTTATTGCTTCGAGGTTATGCCGGATGCCCATTTCATTGTCGTTAAAGTCATGAGCGGGAGTGATCTTTACACAGCCTGTGCCAAATTCCATATCCACATAGTCATCAGCGATTACCGGAATTTCACGACCAACTAAGGGCAGGGTAATGGTGGCACCAATTAGGTGAGCATAACGCTCGTCATCAGGATGCACGGCCACCGCTGTATCACCCAACATCGTTTCTGGTCGTGTGGTGGCAACGACTAAAAAATCTTCGCCTTCTTTTGTTTTTGCACCGCCCGCCAAAGGGTAGCGGAAGTGCCAGAGGAAACCTTGCTCTTCTTTGTTCTCAACTTCTAGATCAGATATGGCGGTGCCCAGTTCCGGGTCCCAGTTAACTAAACGAGTGCCTCGGTAAATTAGGCCTTGGTCGAATAGTTGGATAAAGGCGGTTTGTACTGCCTCGGCATAGCCCTCATCCATAGTAAAGCGTTCTCGAGTCCAGTCGATACTGGAGCCCATGCGTCTAATTTGTTTCGATATAGTGCCGCCGGATTCTTGTTTCCAATCCCAAACGCGCTCAATAAACGCGTCTCTGCCCAATTCGTGGCGGTTAGTACCTTCGCTGGCAAGTTGTCTTTCAACCAACATCTGGGTGGCAATGCCCGCGTGATCGGTACCCATCTGCCAAAGCGTACGATTTCCCAGCATGCGCTGATAGCGAATCAGTGAATCCATAAGAGTTTGATTGAACGCATGTCCCATATGCAAGGTGCCCGTGACATTGGGCGGTGGAATAAGAATGCAATAGCCGTTGCCTTCTCCCTTAGGTGCAAAATGCCCAGCCTTTTCCCAGCTCTGGTAAAGGTTCTGCTCTATCTTTTCCGGATTAAAACTACTGTCCATGGTTCTCTATATCTAGTTTGTTTGAACTGAGCTAGCTCAGATAAAATGCCGCAAGGACATTAGCCTAATTTTCCCAATCTTTCAGGTCATGATGGTGCAGTGGGTAGCCACGGTCCCGATAAAATTTGTAGTGTTCACGGCCCTGATCTTTTGTTTCACCCACTATGATCTCAGCTACTCGATCAAAGCGTCCAAAAAAGGTTGGCACCTGCTTGGCAAGATTGATCAGTAAGCCTGTGTCATGTAGCGGAGAGTCGCAGCCCAAGTGGATTGGACTGTTTGCACCCCCACTATCTTTAGGCCCGGTGGTCTCAGGCCTACCGGTTTCCACTGGCGCCTCATCGCTTAAAGTCGCTTCGTTGTTGCCTGTGACCAACTGATGGGGCAGAAAGCGGTGTTTCGGGTAATCCCAAAGCAAGCTATCCATTGCCGCAACCTGAACGCTGTTTTCCAGCTGGACATGTACGGGCATGCCGCCTTGTATTGCTTTGAGGCATAACCGACAGGCGAAGCGCATCGCTGCGTCTTCGCTTAGGTCTTCTAAGACGTAAAAGTCTACCCGGGTCACTTTGTCCAGCCGCTCTAGCTTTGGTTTACCAAGTATTTGAACAACATTGGCACGGGACGACCGCTGGAGCCTTTGTTTGCGCCAGGATAGAAAGCACTACCAGCGATGTCTAAGTGAGCCCAAGGAGTGTCATCAACAAATCTGGATAAGAAGCATGCTGCTGTAACACTGCCGCCGCCGCGACCGCCTACATTAGCCATGTCAGCGAAATTTGAATTTAACCCTGCTTGATAGTCATCCCACAATGGCAGTCTCCAGCTTCTGTCGCCTGTGTCTTGTCCTGCATCCAGTAAATCGTCTGCCAAGGCATCGTCGTTGGCAAATAGGCCGCTAGCATGACTGCCCAGCGCCATAATGCATGCGCCTGTTAATGTGGCTACATCAATAATTGTGCGAGGCTTAAAAGTCTGCGCATGGGTCAGAGCATCACATAAAACCAAACGACCCTCTGCGTCAGTATTCAAAATTTCCACAGTTTTACCTGAACTGGTAGTCACGATATCGCCAGGGCGAGTGGCGCCGCCACTGGGCATATTTTCAGCAGCGGCAACAATGGTTAGCAGGTTGATGGGCAGTTTGGCTTCAATGGCCGCTTTTGTCGCACCTAAAACCGCTGCAGCACCACCCATGTCGTACTTCATTTCGTCCATTGCTGGTGGTGGCTTAAGGGAAATGCCGCCAGTATCGAAGGTTATACCCTTGCCCACCAGGGCAATGGGAGCCTGGTTCTTTGGACCGCCAGCGTAGTTGATGATAATCATGCGACCAGGGTTGTCGCTACCTTGAGAAACTGCCATGAATGCACCCATGCCCATGGCGAGCATTTTCTTCTCATCTAAATGGCTTACTTTGACCTTTGGGTTACGACCCATTTTGCGTGCTTCAGCCAAAAGGTAGAGTGGGGTGCAAACGTTGGGTGGTTCGTTGCCTAAATCTTTTGTCAGAGCCATACCCGAATCTAAAGCATTGCCTAACGTGATTGCTCGTTGTACGCCCTGGCGGTTTTTTGCAGGTGCCTGAATACGCACACGCTTTAACTGATGTGCTGGTGCTGGCTTGCTCTTGTAGCGGCTAAATTGATAAGCCGCATGGCTTATGGCTTGAAGGAGGGTTTGCGCTTTCCATGCTGCATCTTTGCCTTTCACCTTAGCGTCCAGTAGCGCGACCAAAGCTTGTGCGATTGGTAATTTAATTAAGGTTTTCGCAGCGACATTGCAGGCCTTTGCAAAATTTTGCGCCGAGGCTTCGCCAGTACCGCCGATGATCAATAGCCTTGCTACAGGGCCTTCCATTTGCACGCACAGAGTGGAGCCAACGGTATCTTTGAAATCTTGAGTTGCTCTGTTAAAGGCGCTTTGATTTCCAGCTGCCTTAGCGATTTTTTTCGCTATCTGAAAGCTAGTCATAAGGCAGGGTGTTCTGGAGGCATTGAGCTCGCCACTTGCAAGGGTAAAGTTCATGTTCGGTTGTTCCACATCAATAGTTGAAGTTGTAAGGGTTAAGTTTAGCGTTAATCTGGGGAAAAGACTGGAAAGAAATTAGAGAAAATATGCGCCAGGTACGGTCGGTAAAAAAGCCAGCGTTTAATATTGGGTAAGTTATAGCAAGTACCCAAATAGTTTACCGGGGTAGGTGGACTACCAAGGTGTTGCTGGCCTTGTCATGCCAAGTTTGCTTGTCCTTGCCTATAAAAAGCCACAAGTACCCAAGGCCTGCGCAAGCTAAAGAAATTGGCCCTACGAGGCAGCGCAGGGCAATCTGCTGAAGATTTACGCCGTGACCTGACTCGTCTACCAAGCGTATGTGCCAAGCGCGCATGCCCAGGGTTTCGCCTTGTTTGTACCAACAAAAACCATAAAAACCGATGGTTTCTAGCAACAGGGTCATTTGAAATGCAAAGCCGGTAACTACTTCACCGCTCAAAGGCACCCAGATAAAACCAGTCAGAAACCACAGCGCCAAGATTAATAGGCTGTCGTACATCAGCGCTCCCAAGCGCCGGCCTATACCGGCTGGGAAGCCTTGCTCTGGGCTGTTGTTTTGTTCTGCGTTAATCAATGGGCTCGACTCTTGTTATTCGACACTAGTTAAAAGGTTGCAACGCTGTCGGTTAATGTCACTGGTCGACCAACGAATTCTTCCGTTGTCATGCTTTGTAATACGTCAGCATCATTGGAAGTACCCCATGCTCGGCGACCGTCAGGTAGGCGTGTTGCGACAAAGGCTTTGTCTAAACCTTTAGGGCCGTACATTACTGAGTAACCTTCAACGACGCCTTGACCTGTGTTATTCATTACGACTTCGCGTTTAGGCAAAGCATCCACTTGGTCTTGCAGGTTTGCATGCTGGAAGGGTTGCTCAGGTCGATCAGTGGAATAAGTGCCAAAGGCATGCTTAGTAATATAGCCACCGTTTGCGGTGATCATGCCTTTTTGCCCAGGTTTTTCTCGTAGCAATTGGGCCATGCGTACGATGGAATGCATGACATAGTTATTTAGCGGCCCGCCAGCCCACGTCAATCCACCAGTAACGGTCAAAGGCTTGCTGGTGTCCAGACCCAGTTCGCGACTGGCAATTTGTACCGCCACTGGGAAGCAGCTGTAGACGTCTACGAGGTCGATGTCATCGACATTCATGTCGGACATCTCTAGGCACTTTTTACCAGCCAAACGTATCGCGGGTGAGCTGTGGAGGTTATCTCGGGTAGAGAAGTGGAAGTGGTCTTGTGCATCGCTGCCTGCCCAAGGATAAATCCATTTTTCTCTGGCAATACCTAGTGCTTTCGCCTTTTCCTCTGAGCACAAGATTAGCGCAGCAGCTTGGTCTACGGCGCTATTTGAATTTAGGAATTTGGGGTAGGGGAAAGAAACCGGTCGGTTGATTGTAGAAATGGTGCGAATTTCCTCGGCTGTTTTAGCGTCTCTAATCCATGCGTTTGGATTATTTGCCGCTACTGCGCTGAACCCAGCCCACAACTCAGAAATATGACGCATATGTTCATCTACACCCATACCTAACTCGCTGCGTAGGGCAGTTTCCATAATCGGATAAATTTGAATAGGCCGCCCTAAGCGAATGGCGCGCTCTGCATCGTGGCGCATATCTTTTTCTTCGCCAATCTGTAGATCCGGTGTGCCGGGCAATTCAGCCCACCCAAGGTCATGGCTTGCTTTAGCCGCTTTCGCTTGAGTATTACCGCACTCAGCGCCGGTGAGAATAATCACATCATGTGCACCGCTTTGAATATCTAGTGCGCTCACATTCAATACTGACTGGACAAAGTTGCCGCCAAATGGCGATAAAGCAGTTTGTGCATTAGGGCAACCTATTGCCTGGGCGACTGCTTTAGCGGGATTTTGGTAACCCCAAATTCCTTTAATGACCCGTACTGAAGTTGCATTGAGTAACTCGCTGCTGCCAGCATCCTCAGCGGCAGCTTTTACCGCGTCAATCATCAGTTCAACGGGTTCTTTTGCTGAGGCAAAATCTTGGAAACGCTGCTCAAGGTGGCTGATGCCGACTAAAACTGGGGTGGATTGACTCATTAAGTACTCCTCAAATTCTTATCAGCGCAGGTCTACGCCCCAGTAGATGAGGGCTCAGCAGTACCAGCGCAATTGTAAAGTCACAGATTGTACATGACAGATGTAGGCAAAGCGTAATCTGTGTGTTGTGGCGCTGTTACCTAATTCATTGCATTATGCTTTGACTAAAAATTGTTATGTCGCGGCGCAATGTAAATATAGATGTGACTAAGTGACAACAACTGAGTAAAAGTAGTATGACCGAAGACGTAGATTTTTCACCGGCTGATGTGTTGATTATCGGCGCAGGCGCTTCCGGTGCCACAGCCGCTTGGAATTTGGCTGAAACTAAGATGCGCATTGTTTGTCTAGAGCAGGGGGGCTGGACCAATCCTTCTGACTATCCAACCACCGGGCGAGACTGGGAATCTAGGGCACAATCGGATTTCAGTATTAACCCTAATCGACGTCAGCAACCTGGCGACTACCCTGTTAACGATGATGATTCTCCGATCAAAATTGCTAATTTTAATGGCGTTGGTGGAGGCACCGTTTTATATGCGGGCCATTACCCGCGATTTCACCCTTCAGATTTTAAGGTTAAGTCGTTAGACGGTGTCGGCGATGATTGGCCACTTAGCTACGATGACCTAGAACCATTTTATGCCGAGAATGATCGTATTACCGGTGTCTCTGGGCTTGCTGGCGACCCGGCTTACCCGGCTAAACAATCGCTTATGCCACCGCTGCCTATGGGTAAGTCTGGACAAAAGTTAGCTGAGGGGTTTAACCAATTGGGCTGGCATTGGTGGCCATCTGATTCTGCAATTGCGACACAGCCGTATAACGGTAGGGATCAATGCATTAACTTAGGCGCTTGCATTTACGGTTGTGCGCAAGGGGCTAAAGCCAGTACCGATATAACTTATTGGCCAGAGGCTATCCGGGCAGGAGTAGAGTTGCGTACCAACTGTCGCGTTAAGGCAATAAATGTTGGCGATGACGGTCTTGCTAGCGGCGTAACCTATTTTGATGAGGAAGGCGTAGAACAATTTCAGCCTGCCCATGTGGTAATTATGGCCTGCAACGGCGTGGGTACGCCGCGGATACTTTTAAATTCAGTGTCTGATCAATTCCCCGATGGGTTAGCCAATAGTTCAGGGTTGGTGGGCAAAAATTTAATGCTTCACCCCTACGCGTCCATTCAAGGTGTTTTTGCAGACGCCTTAGACGGCTACCGCGGTCCTCACGATAGCATTTGGAGCCAAGAGTTTTATGAAACTGGGGAGGAACGTGACTTTGTTCGTGGTTTTACTTACGAGACAACCAGAGGGCGTGGCGCGGTGGCTACAGCTTTAACGGGCGTACACAGTGGTCGCATACCCTGGGGTGAAGGGCATCACCACGCCTATCGCAAACTGTTTAATCGCATCGCCGGAATGGTGGCAATTTGTGAAGACCTGCCTGAAGAACACAATACCGTGACATTGGACCCAAACTTACGCGACGCTCATGGTATTCCCGCGCCCAAAATGACTTACAGCATTAGCGACAATTCGCAAAAGATGCTGGACTTTGCCGTTGCCAGGGCATCAGAGACTTTACTGGCAGCTGGCGCTGAGGATTTGATTATTGAGTCGCCCTTGGCTGCCGGCGGATGGCACTTGATGGGCACGGCAAGAATGGGCGTGAATCCACAAAAGTCCGTAGTTAATGAGTGGGGTCGCAGCCATGACGTAAAGAACTTGTTTGTAGTGGATGGGAGTATTTTCGTTACCAGCGCAGGAGTGAATCCTACGCGCACAATACAAACACTGGCTTTATATATAACCGACCAAATGAAAAAGCGTTTAACTCAGTTATTTGATTGAGCTTGGTTTTGATACATCTAACAGAGAGATTTTTATGTCCGTAACTATAGCTACCGATAGTTTGTTTAATAGCGAAGAAAGGGATGGGTTGCGTTTGTTGGTGGGTATGATTATTCCTGCGAGTCAAACTTATACTCTGCCTGGAGCAGATGACGAAAGAATTTTTGCAGATATTTTAGATTCCGCTCGTGCTAACGAAGTACAAATTCGCAACAGCCTAGCCTATGGCGTAGAAAATGGGTTAGGCGCTAAAGTGTCTGCTGCAGAGCTGTGTTCTAGACTTGAGGGTCAGCCGGTTATGGCACCGTTGGTGAGTTTAGTCATGCAGTGTTATTACCGTGACGACCGAGTGATGCTGGCCTTAGAAATGGAACCCAGACCACCGTTTCCCAATGGCTATGATGTGCCTCAAGGTGACTGGTCAATGTTGGATGCCGTACAAAAGCGTGGCAAAATTTGGCGCGACGTATAGGTGTTAGAAACCGATGCTCAAGAAGTCTGGGGTCAATTGGTAAACTGTTCATTTACAAAAAGACCCCAGTGTTTAAAGCTGATAGCTAGATTTAAGGCAAGGTTTAGAACTAGATTTAAAACTAGGTTGTGACCGCCTTAGACGCGTCAATCTCTTCCTGAATTTCAGCCAGTTTTTCCTCGGTAAGGGAGTAATTCCACAGCAAGGGCATTGCCACAAATTTAAAAATGGCAGGAACAATAGAGTACAAGCACGCCAACCAGAGTAACGAGTAGTCGCTATTGGGTGCATTGATTGGATCCGCTAAAGAATTAAACCCAACTATCGTTGCCGCGGTGGTGCCGACAATAAGTCCTGCGGCGTATGCAAGTTTGCGCGTCATCGTCCAAATACTAAAGTAAGCACCGCCTTGGCGTTTGCCGGTACGGGCACTATCTAGGTCAATAACATCTGCTGCCATGGCATAGGGTAGTGCGCTTAGCGCGCCGATTGCGCTACCTTTAAGGCACATGACACCAATAAAGAAAGCGAATTTTCCGGTAGGAATACCTTCAAAACGCTCGTTTAATCCCAACAACCAGCTATCAGGTAAGAACGCTAAGGTTTTACTCAATTCGAATGCCTCGAACCAGATTTGTGGTGCCATAGCGATAAGGGGAATGAAACATGACCACAGTGCGTACCAGAATATAGCTACCATAGTTGCTCGATGCTTGCCGATTTTTGCCGACAGTTTAAACCACAATGGTATGGCGACAATCTGGGAAAGGAAGTAGGGGGCTAGATAAAAACCGTATAGATCGCCTGCTAACAGAACATGTTTGACAAAGAAAAAGCTCAGCGAGTTGGTCATCGCAGAGCCGATTGTCGAAAATAAAAATATAATCACCAGCTTGCGATAAGGTTCATTGGCCCACACGTACTTGAAGCTTTCTTTTAGCGGTAGGCGTTTGGTATTGGTTTCTTTGACTGGATACTCTGGTACAGATTTGAGTAGGTTGAAGACCAAGAATGGCATGACTATTACTAGTCCAACCGTCAAAAAGTACACGTTATCAGCTGGTTTGGTATAGCCCCAGAAGACGATTATTGCTGGGCAAAGAGCGCCAATCAGCGATCCGGAGACGGTAAAAGCTTCTTTCCAACTCATCACTAGCGTGCGCTCGTTATAGTCTCTTGCAAGTTCTGCCCCCCAAGCGGAGTAGGGTACGTCTTGAATGGTGGCGCCAATATATAAAATCACTAGTGCGCCGAGTAAGTACGGATAACCCGTATTGAACGTCAGACCCAGCCAAGTCACCTCTGCGAATTCTATGGGAGGTATCCATAGTAACCAGACCCCGGCCATAAATATTGGCATGCCGATTAAAACGAAAGGTTTGCGTCGACCCCAACGGGTGCGAATACGATCAGAAATAAATCCTACAACTGGGTCGGTTAAGCCATCGAATACTCTTGAAAGTGCCAGCATTAAACCGACGAACGCCAAGCTTAAACCGAATCCGGCTGAGTCGGCGTATACCGGCGTGAGGTATACGGCCAATGGCAAGGCCACCATAGACAGCGGCATTGCTGGCGCGCCGTAGGATGCAAGTTGATATGTACTCAACGGTTTGTATTGTGACAAAACCTTCCCCTCAAATTAGTTAAATGTCAGATGACAAATTTCAATTCTTGCTTCTCGTTTTTTGTACTGGAATTAGTTGCGCATCTTCGCCAATCAATTCATCAGGAAAGGCGACATCGACGTTACCAAAGGCTATTCGTTGGTGATCTATGCGCGTGCCATTGATGTTGCCTAGCGTGCCATAAGTCTTAAGCCCTAGCCTGGCTCGTAATTTTGGGCCTGCTGATTCGAAGATGTCATGTGATGTTGCGGCGGCAGCGTTTTCTTGTTGGCGAACCCAAGGTGCGCAGCAAAAAACAGAAAGTGCACGACGCCGATGACCTTCACGGTTTGCGCCGGTGCCGTGCCAAAGTCGGCCGTCAAATGCGAAAACGCTACCGGGTGCCAAGTGCACTTGGTGGCCCAACTCGGCCTTTGGTGGATGAACTCTGTGATTCAAAGGCCAGCGGTGGCTGCCTGGGAAGACCACTGTGCTGCCGCGCTCAGGTGTGAATTCGTCAAGGGTGTAAAACAGATTGCAGATCGCCGGGAATTCAACCGATGCAGGTATTTGGCCTTGATCTCGATGAATCAGCTCTATAGTCGGCGTGGTGCCGAGGAACATGTGAGCGGTTAGGCTTGAGAGCAAAAAGTCTTTGCCTAATAGATATCCAGCTAAGGCCTCGGTTTCGCGCCGCTCTACAAGATCTAAGTAGTGCTTGCCTTTGTTGACCAAGTTTGGGATCACAATTTTATTGCTAGGGCCTCGATCTGGACATTGTTCGCCCAATGCCTGTTCTGCTTCAAACTGTCTGTCCATCCGCGATTTCAAATCGCTGACTATTTTTGGATGGAGAACATTTTCTACAATGCAGCAACCGTAGATGCGCAAATCTTCTTGGGCTTGCTCTAGGTCTTGAGTGGCCTTGGGAATTGGTAATACAACTGGACCGTCTAGCTCTTCAGCCTGTTGATAACGGGTCTGTGCCTCACGCTGATTTACCATATTACATTCTAACCTCTATTTTTTTGCATATGAGCTGCATATGATTTGTGGTTTTAGCTCCAACGTTGGCTGTGATTTACCACTCGTTGAAACGCACCATTTGTGACATATCGCGGCGTCTTATACTGCCGTGTCCGCCCAGCACTGGATATCCGATGGGTACGTGGGCGCAGGTGTACCAATCATCAGGTAGATTAAGTAGGGCTTTTACTGACTCTTCTTCATAGCAAAGCAGAGTGGTTAAGACGCATCCAAGACCTTCATTACGGCAAGCAAGCAGAAAGTTTTGTACCGCCGGATAAACCGAGCCGCCGCCGACAACACTGGGTCTGCCTAACTTTGCGTCGGTTATAGCCATAAGGTTTGGGTTGAAGCAAAAAACTGCAATCATTGGCACTTCATGCATATGGCTTGCAAGGTAGTTGCCGGCATCCATTGCTTTGATGCTTGAGGATTTCGCGTCCTCCGGCATGTGTTCGAGACGCGCTTCGTAACCTGGGAGGTAGGCGTCCCAATGTGGACTATAGAGATCTTGGAGCGCCTGCTTTTTGGCAGGGTCCGTTACAGCGACTATGCGCCATGGCTGAGTGTTGCCCCCTGTCGGTGCCCAAGTGGCAGCGGTCAGAACGCGCTCAATGACCTCTTTGTCAATTGGGTCAGGGCGCAATCTACGCACAGCACGCAAAGTGCTCATAGCATCGTATAAATCCATAACAATCTCCTCTCTTATGCTTAAACATCTACTAATTCCGAGAAAAATTCCAGTGGATTCTGACTACTTTACTGATGGAAGGCCGGCCGCTTGAATTTTGATGACACCGACCTTGGGCCTTTAAGAAAAGCCTTTAGGCGAGGAGTGCTGAGTGGGGGGGGGCGAGTTCCTAGCGTTGTAGGCAGTGCTCAAGGAATAAGCTTTACGGGTGGCTTGTTAGATGAGCCTCTTAGTCGTGTCGAAGAAAAAAATGTAGTAACAATGTAGCAACAATGTGGGGGTATTCGTATTTGGGCGATTAGTGGGGCATAAAAAAGCCGCGCTATTGCTAGGGCGGCTCTTCGTGTAACTGCTGCAACTAGGTTGCGCTGCTAATATTTTAGATCAAAGCTAGCGCCATCATTACCAAGCAGGCGACTGAGCCAAGCCACAGTATGGTGCGCAAATAGGTAACGCCAACTAGATAACTAACGACGTATGCCACTCTAAGCACTAACCAGTAAAGCATGAGGTCGGAGTTGTCTACTGCGAGGACGACGGACAAAATTGCTAATGCGAGAAAGCTGGGTAAGCTTTCCAGCAGATTACTTCCCGCCCTCTTTGCTCTTCCCACGAGTAAGCTTTCAGGATTACTTTCGTCTCTGTTGCCCAATAGGTAATCAACGTTACGAAGATTAAATGCTAGCGGCAGAAGGCCTACTTGGATAAACGTTAGCAGTAGAGCCATTACAATTAGATAGGTCATTTGTCATCCCTCAAAATTTATAGTTTCGTTCCCTCTCGAGAGCATACTAATTACCGCCTTGTATCCGTGCAACTGGTCAAATTGCGCCTGAAAGTAACAGCCCACATTGCGCGTTGAATCGAAAATAAAGTCGTCAGGTAGGTTAATACTATTTTCATTTTACCGCTTGGGAAGCGGGTGTTGCAGACTAAATTTAAGATTGCGTGCGCTTAGATCGGGTGTATTTTTTTGAAGCGGTTGAGGATTTTCTCTTAAAACAGTTTATGTAATTTTTCCGCAAACAGGCGCGCGCAAGCTCTTGGGCGTTTGCTAATTCCTGAGAGGTCATTTGTCTGGCTATGATGGATTTGTTTTGACTGGCTTTTCTATCGCCGCTGGCCGCGGCTAAGTTCCACCACATATGCGCATAGACATTGCTTTGAGGTACGCCCTCGCCATTAGCAAACATAACGCCCAGACCATATTGAGCTTTAGCGCTGCCTTGTTCGGAAGCCAAGCGGTACCATTTGACTGCCTCTACGTCGTCTTCCAGAACCCCTTCTCCATTGTCGTACATAAATCCCAAAAAGTTTTGCGCGCGCGCGTCGCCTACTCGAGCTAAAGGCATCCACTGGGCTAATGCAGTTCTGTAATCACCGGCTTGGTAAGCGGCTACACCTTTAGCAAAGTCCGCGCTCCAGGTGAAAGGTGTAGCTAGTGACAAGCAGGCGAGGGTCGTTAGAGCAAAAATCTTCATGGCTGGGTTTTTTGTTGTTTTTTTCACTATAGCAAATGTAGAGGATTGAGCGTGTGGTCAAGTTTCATTTATTGGCTTTTTGCAAATTGGCGGAGCTGAAGCTAGCAGGCCAATGGGCAGGTGACCGCTGGAATAATTTGCAAATGATAGGTCAGGGAGCGGTTTCGCACTAAGCATCTCAAGGCGGAGTAAGAGTTGCTGGTTGTCAGCTTTAGATCAAGCCTTAGATCACTCCGGCAAAGTCAGCAACAGACATAGATCCCATATAGAAAACAAACGCAGTCTTCAATTGGTCGACAACCATCTAAAATAAGCAATTAGGTCTTGGAAATTCAAGCATGTATACTTTTTGTGTACTTAATTTCTAATCACTTGGCCAAGGATCTAAACAATGAAGCTTTTCACAATATTTGCTATCAGCATTTTTATACTGTCGGGATGTGCCTCCATCAGCAGAGGTACTACTGAAACTTTTAGTATTCAAACCATGCCCGCTGGCGTTTCCGCAAGGCTTTCGAATGGCCTAGCATGTACTACACCGTGCACGCTTACGGTCAAGCGCAAAGGAACTTTCACGGTTACTTTAGAGAAAGCTGGCTACGAAACGGTAATGACCAGTGTAGTTTCATCTCGCGATGGCGCAGGCACAGCTGGCATGGCTGGTAATCTGATTGTAGGTGGAATAGTTGGGATTGGTGTAGACGCGGCAACAGGGGCGATGAACAGCCATACGCCCAACCCACTAGTGGTAACCATGGTTAAGATGTCTGACGAGGACAATGCTAATGAGTAATCAAATCAAGGCCGCTAATTTTTACATCCTTGTTGCACTTTTCCTAAGCGGTTGCGCGGGTAGTGGGGTGAAAGATGTATCTCAATTTATGCCTTTGATCGAATCTAATGAAGAATCGGCGGTATTAGTAGTTAGGCAAACAGGGTTTCAAGGGTCGGGAGCCCTAGTAGAGGTAGTGGTAGATGGCTTTGTCGTTGGTGATCTTGGAAATAAAGAAATTGTTGCTCACAAGATTCCCCCTGGCGACCACTCGGTGCTGGTCAGATTCAAAGGTATAGGTGGGCTGGGACTGAATAAAGTAATGAAAACCTTTTCATTAGAAAGTGGTGAGAAGGCATATTTCCAAATTGGCTTAAAGACAGGATTTTTGGTCAATACCTTACAACTGGTTGGGGTGACAAAAGACACGCTTTTATATGGCGGTGACTAGTTTGTTTACCTATTTGCGCTGACTAAAGCCAACGCAAATTTTTTGCAGCCTGAATGCTGGCTAGGTTCCGTTGTTTGCAAGGTCCTTGCTGGCAAAAATCAAGGGCGTTAATCCTAGCCGGCAAACGCATTGCAAGTTCATGCTCTGCCCGTTTGGTGGTAGCCAAGCACAAGACAAAACACGGCTGTTGTGCGAGCCGCGGCCGGTTGCAATCCGCTCGCCTGTCTACCCCTAACAACGTTGTGGTTATCGGAATTGCTAGAGCCTATCTATGTATTACGAATCAATGCTTTACGAAGTGTATGGGTATTGGTTAGCCGCGGAATGAGCTTTGATTGAAATCGTATCTGGTCCCCAGGGTCTCCAGTAGACATAGCAATACTCAGGGCAGTAGTGGGAAACGGTGGTGCCGGGCAGCTTACTGCTCTACAGCCGTGCACTCCAATTCTAACGCTGCACCTAAAGCCAACCCATCAGCACCGAATGCACTGCGCGCTGGATACGGAGGAATGAAGTAGGTGGTATAAATTTTATTGAATTCGGCCCACTCGTCTATGTTGTCGATCATCACCAAGCATTTAACAACATCTTTCAAGTCTAAATTCAATTGCTGTAAGTGACTCTGCATCTGTCTGAAAATGGCATGTGTTTCAGGGGCTAACCCTCCCTCGACTAATTCACCGTCAGAGTCAGTACCGACTAAACCTGATAGAAAAACTAAGTTCCCAGTGGTCCTTACCGCATCAGAGAATGGAAAACCCCGGTCTAGTGTTTGTTGAGAACTATAAAAACTACCAGCAACTGTTGTTGTTGCTTTGAGTTCCCCACGACCAGAGGTTGCGTGATGATCAGCAAAAGCAGGCTTAGAAACGAGGAAAGCTAGAGCCAATAACAGAGGTTTTACTTTCATCGATGTATCCTTAAGCAATTTAAATCTAGTAACAGATTGATTTTATTATGTATTTCGCGGTTAGCGACCGTGTTTCCGATACGATTAGTGCCTTCATTTAGCTCACTAATCTAGGACTAATGTTGCGACACTCTAAGCCTCGAGCACTGCTAACGTCAGCGGCAAAACCCCAGTTAGAAGGAATCTATGTTAGCAACCCTTTGTTCATTTTAGTGAATTTCTACATCTAAGTTGGTTAGAAAGTACATACTCAGTTAGTTGCGTTGTTGTCCTCATCGCTCAGGGGTTGTTGGGCGTACGAACCCTAACTCGCAAAAATTCTGGTTCTCGACCGGTTTTTCGACTACAAGTAGACTAATAGTGTTTTTTGAAGTGAAGGCTTGGGTAAAGTAACTGCAAGAAGACTGGAAATTTGCACTTGACCGTATAAACAAAAATATTGAAAAAGAATAAAAGAACAGAACAGAACAGAACAGAACAGAACAGAACAAGAAAAAAGGGGATGAGAATGGGGGCGAGTAAAGTGGTACTTCAAAAGTGCACTAGAGCTGGATTTAATCTAGGGCGAACGACTGGTTTTTACTTCATGCTGGCAATATTTTTCGGACTGTTTTCTTCAGTCACGACCTTGGCCAACGCTGATGATAACTTTCTCTCCGATTGTGTTGCGGGCCTGGAAACTACTGGCGGTCGAGGCTCAAATGCAGCAGGCGCTTATTGCGGATGTATGGCTAAGGCTTCTGCTCAATTCAACGGGGATTTGTCTGGCATGCTAGCAGTCATGCAGGCGCCCATCGATGATAAGACAGTAATATTTCGTGCACAAAATGACATTAATAGAAATATCATTAGTTCTTGCGTGACACGAGTAGAAGAAGTTTTTGGTGTGGCAGGTGATCTAGCAGTTGAGAAAGCTGGGGGTGAGACAAGCCAGCCACAGGGTATTTGGGCTGACTCAGAAGTTATTGCTGCCATTCAAGTTATTAGTATGAAGCCCTCTCAGGCAAAGGTATTTAAAGCATCTGCCACCAAGTTTAGTAATGATCTGCGCGCAGCCTCAGAAAAAATTCTTCGCGAATCATTGGATATCAATCGTAAGATTAAAAAGAAGCGCCGGGTCTTGAGCAAGCGGATGGATAAAGAAGTTATTGCAGTACTCGACCGGGATCAAATAGCGCAATATCGTGCGTTCAGTAGTTTATTAGCGGAAAAAATCAGTAATTTAGGGCGAGATAACCAAGTGGATCAGAATCGGTGCTTGGCTATGGGCATGGGCAAATGCGGATAGTATGCGGATTTTTTTCGATGAATGAAGCTAAAGTTGTCAATGTTTTAGCTCGATAAGATTCTTCGCGGCCTCGATTACCTACTCTAGGCGGTGTGCCTGCAAAGTATAGGCCCCGGAATTTCCTCCAGCATGTGTTGCAAAAGCCGCAAGCGATGAAGCCTTTTATGCTCTCGCCTGCGCTGCTTTGCTGTAAACCTTTACTCTACGGCTGTATTCAACTGGTGGTCTGAGTTTGCTAAGGTTTGGATAAGGGGAGGGCTGCGCGGCGCTATTTCTAATATTTATTCTTAGCGTCTTTATAGTTGCTTACGATAGTTGCTTGCGGTGAATCTTCTGAGACTAAGTTTAATCGCGGCTACAGTGACGGGCATGTGACTTACAACACAACTTGCCGGATAAACCAAATAACACCTGCAGACAGAGACTGCGCTGAGTACTCAGCTGGATATTCCACTGGCCTGGACGTGGGTTCATACGCTTGCATTAGGGGTCGACAATGAAACACATCACAATTTTATTCTTGTTGGTTTTTGCATTCCCAACTTGGGCTGCAAGTTGGGAATGCCGCCAACTCCGAGATGTGCTTATCGGTCCTCCCTATTATGTTGACCAAGAGAAAATGGACATTCCTTTTGAGATTCAAGTTGCAGACTCTGAGATCAGAATTTTTCCCGACGACGAACAAGTTTTTCGGTGCGCAACTGCATCGTGTCGTCAGCCGCTCTCGGAGCTAGATTTCTTGCTAAAAGGCGATAATAGCGATGCCAATTTTATTTTGAGCGCCGTAGGCGCAAGTTTAGGGTTACCAGCAACATATTCTATTACGTCAAAACCGAGTGTTGGCGAGACTATGATTCAAATGGGTGTGTGTTCCAAAGTAACAAGTGGCTCCAGTATGCAATAGAACAATGCTTCTCCTGGGTTTAACTGAAGTGGCAGAGACTATTTGCAGGTTGCTGGTAGAGGTTCTTTTACTCAACTCATTGTTATGCACGTTGTAACTCCTTAACATAATCCGCTTTAAGCTATTGGATAAAAATGTCTATCGAGAATTCCAATGGGGTCGCTTGAGCAAGCTCTTCAGCAGGGTATTGCGGCGCACCGCCAAAATAATCTAACGGAAGCCGAACGCTTGTATAGAGCTGTCTTAAATGTACAACCTAACCACCCTCAAGCGAATCATAATCTGGGGCTTATAGCGGTTGCTATGAAGCAGTCTGAGGTCGCATTACCCCTATTCGAAAAGGCCATCAGCGCCAATCCTAATATAGAACAATTTTGGCTAAGCTATATTGATTCGCTAATTGTAGAGAGGCAGTTTGAGAGTGCAAAGCGAGCGCTTAAAAGAGGCAAGAAGAAGGGAGTCACCAAAGATAATTTCAACGCTCTCACGCAAAAGTTGGCGTTTACTAAGGCAAAAAATAATAAGGTGCAGGTTCCCTCGCAGGCCGAGGTCCAGAAACTTTTGAATCACTATGAGAATGGGCGATTTGGAGATGCCGAAGCGCTAGCAACATCCTTGATCGAGAATTTTCCAGACCATCAATTTGGCTGGAAAGTAATGGGTGCATTACTTGAGCAAACTGGAAGGCAGTCAGAGGCTTTACATGCCAATCAGCGATCCGTGCAGTTGGTTGAAAGGGATCCAGAAGCTCACAACAACTTAGGCATCTCCTTACATAAAATGAAGAGGCTGGAAGAGGCTGAAGCGAGCTATAGGAAGGCAATAACACTTAGGCCTGATTATGCCGAAGCCTACAGCAACTTGGGAAATGCGTTGAGGGAAAGGGGTGAACTAGGTGAGGCCGAGGCAAGCTATAAGCAAGCGATCAAATCGAAACCTTTTTATGCCGAGGCTTACTATAATTTGGGCGTAACGCTTAAAGAGCTCGGTAGGTTGAGCGATGCTGAAGCAAGCTATAGGGAGGCGATTAGATCTAATTCTAATTACGCCGAAGCCCACGGCAACTTGGGCATTACTTTAAACGAGCTCGGTAAAATAGCAGAAAGTGAAGCCAGTTTTAGGCAAGCGATATCGCTGAAACCAAACTTTCCCGAGGCTTACAACAATCTCGGTAATGCCCTCAAAGAGCTGGGGCGATTAGAAGAAGCTGAAGTAAATTATAGGCAGGCGATCAACTTTGAACCTGAGTATGCCGCAGCCTACAGTAACTTAGGCAGCACTCTCCAAGAACTTGGTAAATTAGATGCTGCTGAAGCTAGCTTTAGGCAATCCATAATTTTCGACGCCAACAGTTCCGATTCGCATAGCAATTTGGGTGCTATTCTGCAGGACTTTGGTAGGTTGGAAGAGGCTGAGGCTTGTTACAGGCAGGCGGTTGCCCTAAATTCAGAACATGCCGAAGCGCACAGACACCTAGCGTTAATGAAAAACTATAGCAGGCGCGATGAGCAGTATTTAAGAATGCAGGAGATATATCTTGATGAGGAAACTCAAGAACAGCAGCGTTGCCAGATAAATTTCGCTTTAGCTAAAGCGTCTGAAGATTTAGGAGATTTTGAGCAAGCATTCCAACATTTCAAAGAAGGCAATGCGCTGCGCAAAAAGTTCTTGAACTACGACAGAAGTGAAGACATAGAACTATTCACTCAACTTAAGTCGAATCACCCACGGATTGCACAAAACCGCTTAAACCTGGAGGAAATCGAAATCGGGCCAAAGCCAATTTTTATTGTTGGTATGCCGCGCTCTGGCACGACGCTAGTTGAGCAAATTGTTTCATCACATTCCCAGGTGGCGGGTGCGGGAGAGCTACCTTGTGTTGAACAATATGGCGCTCCCATAGCCAGAGGTATTTCTGCCATAGATGCAGGCAGTTTGCTGAGTTTTCGCCAGCAATATTTGGCCAAGTTGTTTGATTTTTCTGACGGTAGCCCTGTTGTCTCAGACAAAATGCCTCTGAACTTTCGCTACCTAGGGTTGCTTGCCTGCGCATTTCCTGAGGCAAAAATAATCCATGTGAAAAGAAATCCTGCAGCAGTATGTTGGGCGAACTATAAACAATACTTTGTATCCAAGGCGCTGGGCTACTGCTTCGAGCTTGAAGATATCCTCCATTATTATGAGCTTTATAGAGATCTTATGGCGTATTGGCAAAAGTTATTTGCGCAGAGAATTTACCAGCTTGACTACGAGATGCTCACCATTAACCAAGAAGACGAAACACGAAAGCTAATTCAGTACCTAGACTTAAACTGGGAAGGGAAATGCCTCTCGCCTCAGGAAAATCTTAGGAGTGTCGCGACTGCATCCAACATGCAGGTGCGGGAAAAAGTTTATCGAGGTAGTTCGCAGCAATGGAAAAAATATAAGCCTTTTCTGAATGGTGCGCTGGATTATCTTGATGCTTCAACAGAGCGGTGATTAGTTGTGCGAATACGGTTTGTCAGCTATTACGCCATCGCGACAAACAAACAAGCTGCAAAACAACAGGCGCTGGGTGTGAAAATCAGGTGACCGTTTACTGAGATCGAAACAACATTACACCAACAGAACTTGTCGATACCAACTCTATTGTTTGCAGATCAAAGGTGTTTAGTGCCTCAATTGCGCGATTAGTCGACGTTCAGAGAGTGCAAGACAGCTTGATCATATCTAATTAGTAAAACGGAGAAAGTTCAATGGTTAAACGCAGTTTAAGCCGATCAGCATTAATGTTTATTTCTGACAGTTGGGACAACGTAATGGACGCGAGATATAACCCGCTTCGCTTTATACGTGACCCAAGCCTGCAGGCCTACTTTACGCTCGTATTGTTTTTAATGTGGAGTGTTTACTTTGGGGTCGTTGCTTCCTACTATCTTGGCTTGACGAATTTCAGCACAGTGACAAGTATTTTCGTTCATGTGACAGTTTTGCTACCGATCATGGTCACCAATGCCGTTTTTAGAGACGCTGAACGGGATGGAGAGGAGTGGCTTCAGATCTGGCGGGAGCAAAAGCGGGCGTATAATTTTTGGAAGTCCCAGGTTCAACGTAAGAATGAAAATGTCTGTAAATGGGATTTACAGCGAGAAGGGTGATCACTGACAGGCAACACGATTTGTCAAAGACTTGTCTAGATGGGTTCTGTGAGCCTTCTCGTTTACAGCCTCGTGTCACTTAATCCGGCAAGTTGCCGCTAAGCAGAGCATTTGGGGTAAATGGAGACAAGGGGAAGTTATGTTGAAAAGACCGATTAGCGTCTTGGTAGCATCAATAACGATGCTACTTATTTACATCGCGGTACTGCCGTTGTTTGGCTACGATTTAGTCATTCATAAATTGGCAATAGTCCCCGCTATGGATTATTCCGATGATGTAAACCATCTACTGCTAACAAGGTCCGCAACCTTTGCCACTCTCGCGTATTTTTGTATAAATTATTTGCGTAGGAAGCGCCCGTTGTCATCGGTTGCTCCCATGTTGGTATTTTGTAATTTCTTCCTGCTCTTTGGCTTGATAACGGTAGCTCAAGAAACTTTTCTTTCGACGTCTGAAGAAACAAATGGTTGGAAGCTTTGGGGGCTATTGGCGTTGATTGGTTTGCTATCAATTACCTTGTATACAGAAAACCAAGCGGAATCGGATAGAATTTTCAAAGATCAATGGTAGGCGAGCTGACTATTAAAATTCGACCACCGTCGAAAGCAATCCCATAATTATTTTCTCTCCCTCATACTTTAGAACTTTGTGCTAAGCACGTTTGCAATTTTTACAATACCCCAAGCAAATAGTTGAGAGTTTGTTGAAATGGAACCCGGAGCCGGACTCGAACCGGCACAATATTTCTATCGGTGGATTTTGAATCCCCGTTTCACGCAGTGAAAGGGCACTGGGTAGCAGTGGATTGAAAATGCGTTGAAATGGTACCCGGAACCGGACTCGAACCGGCACAATATGTCTATCGGTGGATTTTGAATCCCCGTTGCACGCAGTGAAAGGGCACTGGGTAGCAGTGGATTGAGAATGCGTTGAAATGGTACCCGGAGCCGGACTCGAACCGGCACAATATTTCTATCGGTGGATTTTGAATCCACTGCGTCTACCAATTCCGCCATCCGGGCATTTTCAACTTTTCTGCCTACGGTGGAAGACATCCGCAGGTGAAACTTCGAAGTTGGGTAAAGAAATTTCTTTATCCATCTGAAGGGCAGGCATTTTGCCCAAGGCCTTCTCCAGTTACAATAGCACTTTCCTCTATTTGGTCAGTTAAGCCAATGTTTCTCTCTGATTTCGATTATGACCTGCCTGAAAATTTGGTTGCGCAGCAGCCTCTACCCAATCGAACAGACTCGCGCCTACTGCATTTAACTCCAAATGGTCTGAGGCATGAGCAGTTTCCAGACTTACTTAACTATCTGCGTCCTGGGGATTTGTTAGTACTTAATGACACTCAGGTAGTCAAGGCGAGGCTGCATGGGGAAAAAGACAGCGGTGGCTTAGCCGAGGTTTTGCTGGAAAGGGTAGTTGTTTTGGATGATAAAGCTGAAGACGGCGCAATTATCTCGTCCTGTCATGCACTATGCCAAGTTCGGGTCAGTAAGGCCCTTCGACCGGGGCGCTTTCTAAACTTTGACGGACAAAAAGTAGAATGTGTTAGCCGCGATGGCGAATTTTATCTGCTTAAATTTCCCTGGCCTGTGTTTGAGTTTTTAGAAAGTTATGGCGAGCTGCCATTACCACCCTATATTGAGCGCGATGGTGGACTTACTACTAGTGAATTTGATGAATCTCGCTACCAGACGGTGTTCGCTGCGAACCCTGGCGCTGTAGCCGCGCCTACAGCCGGTTTGCACTTTAGCCCTGAGCTTTTGCTTGCCGCCAAAGAGCTCGGCGTAGCTGTGACGTATGTCACTCTGCATGTGGGCGCGGGTACTTTTCAGCCAGTTAGAGTGAATGATGTATCTGAACATCAGATGCATAGAGAGTACTATGAGGTTTCTGCAGATAGCGTCGCGGCAATTGAGCGAGCGAGGAACGGTGGCGGGAGGGTGGTTGCTGTTGGCACTACTGTTATTCGTACACTAGAGAGTGCTGCGCAGTTGACGGGTAGGGTTACCGCCGGCGGGGGCGAGACCAGATTGTTTATTCAACCGGGTTTTGAATTCAAGGTCGTTGACGCGCTTGTGACTAACTTCCATTTGCCAAAATCTACGCTGTTAATGTTGGTGTGTGCGTTTGCCGGTTTCGACTCAATGATTGGGGCCTATAAAGTGGCAGTAGCTCAGGGCTATCGGTTTTTTAGTTACGGCGATGCAATGTTCATTGAGCGCTAATTTTTTTGCTTTCGGTGGTTGAAACCGCCGATAACTTTGACGGTTCAGTATAACTACAGACTACAAGGGACTATTTTGTTTGATTTGCTTACTACAGATGGCGAGGCTCGCAGAGGGCAGCTGACTTTACCGCACGGCACAGTGCAAACGCCGGTTTTCCAGCCTTGTGGGACCTACGGTACCGTCAAAGCCATGACGCCACATGATCTTAAGCAGGCCGGTACGCAAATGCTATTGGGCAATACCTTTCACTTGATGCTGCGCCCAGGAGATGTACAGATTCGCCAGTTGGGTGGACTACATGAGTTTATGCAGTGGAAAGGCCCAATTTTGACCGACAGTGGTGGCTTTCAGGTTTTCAGTTTGGGTGAACTACGTAAGCTCAACGAAGAGGGTGTTGTGTTTAAGTCACCCATCAATGGTGACAAGGTTAAGTTAACTCCAGAATCGTCGATACAAGTGCAAGGTAACCTTGGCTCGGACGTGGTGATGGTGCTGGACGAGTGCACAGCCCACCCAGCGACGCCTAAACAGGCTAAGGAGTCCATGGAACTGTCTCTTCGCTGGGCTCAGCGTTGTCGAGATGCCTTTAATAATGATCGCGAAAAAAGTATAAATCCTGGTGCAAAGCTCTTTGGCATTGTTCAGGGTGGAATGTACGAAAATTTGCGCCAAGTCAGCTTAGCTGGTTTGCAAGATATCGGTTTTGACGGTTACGCCATTGGTGGTCTTTCGGTGGGTGAGAGCAAAGAGGATATGGATAGAATTCTCGTTGACCTTTTACCGAACATGCCCACAACCAAGCCGCGTTATCTCATGGGTGTGGGTACCCCTCAAGATTTGGTTCGAGGCGTTGCCTTGGGCGTAGATATGTTCGACTGCGTCATGCCCACTCGTAATGGCCGCAACGGTCACTTATTTACTTCCACCGGTATAGTCAGAATTCGTAATGCGCAACATAAAAGCGCCGATATTCCGATAGACGACAAGTGTAGTTGCTATACTTGCGAGAATTTTTCGCGCGCCTATATCCACCATTTAGATCGTTGTGGAGAAATGTTGGGCGCTATGTTGATGACTACGCACAATATTCACTACTACCACAACTTAATGGCTCAATTGCGCACATCTATTGAAACGGGTACATTTCGCACCCTCGTCAATACCCTTCACAATGATTGGAATACCAGTACATGAATCTGTTTGAAACTACAGCTCACGCTGCCTCTGCCACCGCTCCTGCTGGAGATGCTGGTTGGATAAACTTAGTAATGCTTGGAGGCTTTGTCCTCATCTTTTATTTTTTGCTGATTCGTCCGCAAAACAAGCGTCGTAAAGAGCATCAGGAATTAGTTACAGCGTTGTCCAAAGGCGATGAGGTGGTAACAGCCGGCGGTATCGTTGGACAAATAACTAAGGTTGAAGATGATTTCGTCAAAGTTCAGATCAATGATCAGGTCGAAATGCGTATTCAAAAATCAGCAGTAGGTGCCACATTACCCAAAGGAACGATTAAGTCTCTAGACTAGTCGTTTTACCGTTCTGGGGATAAAACTTGGGGGCTTGACGAAATTAGTCATGGTCTCAATATAAGTGCTGTCTGCAGTGGTGGTCGTTCGGAATAAGTGCGGCCTAGGCGCTCGGTTATTAACCTACCAATTATTGGAGCAGGATTCGTGTCAGAAGGACCCATAGACCCATCTGAGCAAACTACATTGCTTGGAGTGGCACCGCGCCGTGGAGCGCTAAACAAGTTTCCACTTTGGCAATATGTACTAATCGCATTAGTGGTTGGTATTGGCGCAATTTATGCCGCCCCAAATCTGTTTCAACCAGATCCCGCTGTGCAAGTCAGATCTTTAGATAGTGATCAAGCAATCACTCAAGGCACGCTGGCGCGAGTTGAAGCAGCGTTAAAGAAAGATAATATTCAAATACTTGATAGCGCGTTAGATGAAGATTCTTTGATCGTACGTGTAGCTAGTGATGAAGCGCAGTTGCGGGCGCAAGCAACTATCGCCAGTGCGCTGAATGCCCGTGATGTGAATTACGTAGTAGCCTTATCTCAAGCGAGTAATACACCTCAGTGGCTGCAAGACATGGGCGGTAAGCCAATGTCTTTAGGTTTAGACCTTTTTGGTGGTGCGCACTTTCTTTTGCAAGTGAACATGCAGGAATATCTAAAAGGTGTCATGTCGAATTCTGCTGAAGGTATGCGCGATAAGTTGATTCAAGAGCGAATTCGTTTTTCACCAGGGAAAGACTGGGTTAAAGGCCAAGTTATCCGTATTCCTTTTCGCGACGAAGAAAGTCGTGCTGCCGCTAAAGATGCGCTTGTGGATTTTCCAGATTTCTTGGTCCAGGACCGTGAGGTGGCAGGTAGCCCAGTTCTACAATTTACCATTACAGAAGACAAAATTCGGGGGTTAGAAGATCGTGCGATTAGCCAGAACTTGACCAGCTTGCGTAAGCGAGTGGACGAATTAGGTGTCTCCGAACCTCAGGTACAACGACTAGGTCGATCTAGAATCGTTGTGGACTTGCCGGGTATTCAGGACAGCGCGAGAGCAAAAGAGATACTAAACAAGTTTGCTAATTTGGAGTTTCGTTTAGAGGCTTTGCCTAATGCGCGTAAGTCGCAAATAGAAACCTACCCTTATCAGGGCCGTGAGCAAGAAATAATGCGCCGCAACATTGTTACCGGTAACAATGTTCAGGATGCACAGCAGTCTTTTGACCCAGATACGAGTCAGCCGCAGGTCAGTATTGAGTTAGACAACGAAGGCGGGCGCAAGATGAACGCCGTGACCAAAGATAATGTGGGCAGGGCAATGGCTATTCTGTTTATAGAGCAGAAGCCTCGTGTCAGAAAAGTCATGGTCGACGGTGAAGAGGTGGAAGAGTTCTACTCTGTCGAAGACAAGCGTCTTATTAGTGTTGCCAATATACAAAGCGCGTTAGGGTTTAACTTTCGTATAACCGGATTAGATCTTCGTGAAGCACAGGATCTGGCGCTATTGCTGCGAGCAGGTGCATTAGCTGCGCCAATGTATATTGTCGAAGAACGCACTGTCGGTGCCCAGTTGGGGGATGAAAATATTCGTCGCGGCTGGCAATCCGTTGCTATTGGTTTTGCCTTAGTCTTGGTTTTTATGCTTTTCTTTTATCGCGGTTTCGGAGTGGCGGCAAATGTCGCATTGACCGTGAACTTAACTTTGTTGGTAGCTATTATGTCAGTGTTGGGTGCAACGCTTACGTTACCAGGTATAGCCGGCATAGTACTCACTGTGGGCATGGCAGTTGACGCCAACGTGCTTATTTTTTCTCGTATTAAGGAAGAGTTGGTTACGAATCCGCCACAGCAGGCTATTCAAGCAGGTTTTGATCGCGCGTTGTTGACCATTACTGACGCTAACGTAACCACATTTTTTGTAGCCATTATTTTGTTGTCTATTGGTAGTGGTCCTGTAAGAGGCTTTGCGGTGACTTTGGCCGTTGGCATTGTAACCTCTATGTTTACCGCCATTTTGGTAACAAGGGCCTTGGTTAATCTAATGTATGGTGGGCGCAAGCTCGAGAGTTTGAAAATATGATTGGTTCTAAATTTGATTTCATGGGGCGGCGCGGCATTGCCACAGTAATATCCGGCGTCTTGCTCATAGTTTCGGTTGGATCTCTGGCCATTTCCGGGTTGAATTTAGGGTTGGATTTTACTGGTGGGTCGCTTGTCGAAGTTGGCTTGGGTAAAGAAGTTGAACCAGAAGAAGTCCGTCAGTATTTAACCGGCAAGGGTTTCAATAACGGCACAGTACAGACTTTTGGTTCTAATACTGAATTACTAATTCGTATGCCGCCGCAACCCTCAGACACAACAGATGAGGCCGAGATTGCAGCAAGCCAAGCTCAGTTAGGCGATAACATTTTTCAGACATTGTCGGCACAGTATCCGGGTATGGTTCTGCGCCAGTCAAATTATGTTGGGCCAGCGGTAGGGGACGAATTAGCCAACGATGGTGGGTTAGCATTACTCACAGCATTAATCGTAGTGATGTTCTATATCTTGATGCGGTTTACCAAACAGTTCTCTGTGGGCGCAGTTGTCGCATTGGCTCACGATGTAATCATAGTCTTAGGTTGCTTTTCATTATTCCAATGGACTTTTGATTTAACCGTGTTGGCTGCGCTTCTTGCGGTAATTGGTTACTCCTTGAACGACACAATTGTTGTCAGTGACCGTATTAGAGAGAATTTTCGTAAAATACGAAAAAGCGCGTCAGTGGATATTATAAATACCTCATTGAACCAAACACTTGGACGTACATTAGTAACCTCGATGACGACGTTGTTTGTATTGTTGGCATTGTTACTTGCTGGAGGGGAAGTGATTCGCGGGTTTGCTTCGGCACTTTCCATTGGCGTAGTAATTGGTACTTACTCATCAATTTATGTTGCCGCGAATGTATTGTTGATGATGAATATCAGCAGAGAAGACTTGCTGGTGCCTGAACCTGAGCAAGACAGTAATGAAGATGGCAGCTATCCATAGATAGCTGCGTGCTTTTCGTCTTGGGTGGGACTAGCCGGTTTCTTTAAAGGTCTGAATTAAATTGCGGAAACACTTTGGATTGGCCGCAGCAATGTCGCCGGTTTCCCAAAAGTTTTCACCGCCTTTCAGGTCGCCGATAAAACCGCCGGCTTCACGAACAAGAACGATCCCAGCAGCAATATCCCATTTGCTTAAACCCATTTGCCAAAATCCATCTAAACGCCCTGCCGCCACGTAAGCTAAATCTAGGGCTGCGCTGCCACTTTGCCGAATGCCTCTGCAGGTACCCGTAATGCTTTTCAGCGATCCCATATACGAATCTAACCCGCTGTCCATGCTAATAGGGGAAATAGATGTTGCGAGCACGCAATCTTCAATCTTAGCCCGTGCGCTAACGCGAATACGCTTACCGTTAAGTTGAGCACCTGACCCACGGCTGGCTATAAACTCCTCACCGCGTACTGGATCTACGATGATGCCGTGTTCATGGTGGAGGCCTTTCATAATGCCAATCGAAACGCTGAAATGCGGCACTCCTTGTAGGAAGTTGAGCGTGCCGTCTAAGGGGTCAATTATCCAAGTGAATTCGCTATTACCCTTTATGGTCCCAGACTCTTCAGCCAAGATATTATGATCTGGGTATGTTTCTCTAATTTGTTCGATGATTAAAGATTCAGCCATTCGATCAATATTAGAGACAAAATCGTTGCGTCCTTTAGAATGCACTTCAAATTCATCTTGCCTGTCCATTGAGCGAGAGAGGTAGTCTGCGGCTTTGCGAGCGGCTCGGAGGGCGATATTGGCCATCGGTTGCATAATAGGGTCCAGAATGAGGGTGAATAGGCGGGCGCTATGCTAATGCCTCAAGGCCGACATGCCAAACTAAACTATGAGGATATTGTGTTAGACAGAATTAGAATTGTATTGGTTGAACCTAGCCATCCAGGAAATGTTGGCGGTGCCGCGCGAGCTATGAAGACAATGGGGATGAATCAGTTGGTGTTGGTGAACCCCGGTCGCTTTCCAGATCCGCAGGCTGACTGGCGTGCGGCAGGTGCAATGGATGTGCTGGATGAAGCTGTTGTGGTAGACGATTTGGCCACAGCACTTGACGGTTGTCGTTTTGTTGTCGGCACCAGTACCCGTATGCGATCTATTCCATGGCCGGTAATCAGTGCCAAGGAACTGGGCAGTGTTCTTGCCGAACAACCACGAGACTCGGAAATCGCAGTATTGTTTGGTCGAGAAGATAGTGGCCTCAGTAATGAAGAACTCCAGAGTTGTCATGTGCACATGCAAATTCCTTCGTCGGAAGTGTACGGGTCACTCAATCTAGCTATGGCTGTGCAAGTTGTATGTTATGAAGTATTCCAACATCAAATCCAAGCTGACGAGCAAGGGTTAAGTAACTCAGCAAAAGACCTCGCGACGGACGGAGAGCGGGCTGAAATGTTAACCCAGGGCACCCGAATTTGGGATAAAGAGCCTGCAACTGTGGCGCAATTTGATGCGCTGATGGCGCATTGGGAAGAGGTGTTGGTAGGTAGTGGATTTATCAAAGCTGAAAACCCTGGTCACACGCTTACACGCTTGAGAAGAATGTTTATGCGTCACCAACTAGATGAAACTGAAGTGCAAATTATGCGTGGGGCTCTAAAGCATTTAGCACATGGTGGGCTTAAGGACTCTGACGATAGGTTGAATAAATAGATAAAAGGTAAATTTTTGGAATTGCTACAAAATGCTGCGCCGAATACGTGTTTTATTCTGGGGTTGCAAAATTTTCCAGAACGCGTTGAACTACAGGATATGAAAACAGTAGTAATCATAAATTCCAAAGGTGGCTCTGGGAAGTCGACGCTTGCGGCCAATTTGGCAGCGAACTATGCGCTCAAAGGCCGCAATCCAGCCATCCTCGATTTAGATCCTCAGGGGTCTAGTATGCGATGGTTGCAAAATCGCCCCGATGATTTGCCGGTAATTCACGGTATTGCCGGGTATGAAAAGAAGTCTACGGTTACCAGATCTTGGCAGCTGCAACCGCCTGAAGGCACTGACCCACTAATTGTTGATACTCCTGCGGGTTTAGAGCGTACGGGACTTGCAGCAACTAGTCGCGGCGCAGACGCAATTCTTATTCCAGTTATGCCATCGGATATAGACATTCATGCTGCTGTGAACTGTATTTCAGAACTTCTTTTGACTACGAAATCGGATATGACCCAAAAACGCATCGGTATCATTGCAAACCGGGTGCGTGCTAATACTCGGGTATATGGGCGTCTGGAGCGATTTCTCCGGAGTTTAGATATTCCTTTGGTTGCGACCTTTAGAGATTCTCAAAACTACACGCGCAGTGCTGAGCTGGGTATCGGTATTAGTGAAATGCCTCTCTGGCAAGTGCGCAAAGATATGGGTGCTTGGAAAGAGCTGCTCAGTTGGCTAGACAGCACGCTGTATGATTCGAGAAATGTGAGACCGCTGCCTAGCCGATTAGGTGTTAGAGCAGTGCCCCAAATGGTTTCACCTACAGCGTCATAAGCTCTTTGCAAAAAAGGAAGAGTGAGGCGGCATTGTGCGGTGCACTTTTCGACAAATTGCAAAAGTTCCATTGTTTTAAGTTATCTTCTCAAAGATTAGCGTCCATACTTATACTGCGAAACCGAAATTGCTAGTTTGTTTGCCAAGTTGGACTAAGGACGGCTACTCGGGCCTTGTGCAGATTCTGATACCAAATAAAGATACCGCCTAAATGACTAACCCAATTTATCTTGATTATGCTGCTTCAACTCCAGTAGATCCTCGAGTCGCTCAGATTATGGGCGACCATATGACAATGGCGGGGGTATTTGGTAATCCAGCGAGCCGTTCACATGTGTATGGTTGGCAAGCCGAAGAAGCTGTCGAAGAGGCTCGAGTACAGGTTGCGTCAGCACTGGGTGCAGATCCCAGAGAAATTGTTTGGACATCAGGCGCAACTGAGTCAAACAACTTAGCGATTAAGGGTGTTGCCTATAAATCTAGTAGGCGACACATTGTCACCAGTTCTATCGAGCATAAGGCGGTGCTTGATTGCTGTGGTTACTTAGAGCAACAGGGCTTTGAAGTCACCTATCTAGCGCCAGATGAGTTTGGGCGAATCAGTCCAGTATCGGTGGAGGCAGCCCTGCGAGAAGACACTTTGTTAGTGTCGATCATGCACGTTAACAATGAGTTGGGCACCATTAGTGACATTGCATCAATTGCCAAGCTGTGCCGAAATCGAGGGGTATTATCACATACGGATGGTGCACAGAGTTTTGGCAAGCTACCCACCGATATCAAGGACTTGGGAGTAGATTTGATGTCTATTTCTGCGCACAAAATTTATGGTCCAAAAGGCATGGGTGCCCTATATGTGCGCAAAAATGAAGGCCTCAGATTAGCTGAGCAAATCCATGGTGGTGGTCACGAAATGGGAATGCGTTCAGGGACATTGGCTACTCACCAGATAGTTGGGTTGGCCGCGGCGAGTAACTTGATGCAATCTGAGATGGCGCAAGAGCATGCAAAATATACAGCTCTACATCAGCGTTTTTTAAGTCATCTTGAGCAAATTCCAGAGCACCGAGTTAATTCACATCCAACAGATGGCTTGCCTCAAATCATCAATGTGGGGTTTGCTGGTGTGGACGGCGAGACTCTAATGCTTGCATTGAATGGCCTTGCTGTTTCCAGTGGCTCGGCGTGCACTTCGGCCAGCGTGGAGCCTTCCCATGTGCTTCGTGGCGTGGGACTAGCTGATGATATAGCGCATGCTTCCTTGCGCTTTAGTTTTGGTCGCTTTACTCAAACCAGCGATGTTGATGCAGCTGGTGAGCAAATAGCTCAGGTAGTGGGGCGGTTGCGCGCCAGATAGTTGTAAATCGCTCTTTTTCATTAGTGCCAGAGAAAAGATACTAGGCCTTTGCCCTAGGGCGAAGCATGCGTATAATATGCGCCCTCTAGGCTCGGAGAGATCGAGCTTTTTTATAAAAATTAGGCACATAGCCGTTATTCCTTGAGCTTGCTGAAAGAATATACGTCGCCTTCATCGGAGAATTTAATGAGTGTTGAACGCACCTTTTCAATCGTCAAACCTGACGCAGTAGCCCGTAATTTGATTGGCGAGATTTATTCTCGTTTTGAAAAAGGTGGCTTAAAGATTGTTGCTTCTAAGATGTTGCACCTCACCGGTGAGCAAGCTGCTGGTTTTTATGCAGAACACGACGGTCGCCCATTTTTCGCTGACCTTTGCTCGTATATGCGCTCCGGACCGGTAATGGTACAAGTGCTGCAAGGCGAAGACGCTATTGCTACTAACCGTCGTTTGATGGGCGCAACGAACCCGAAAGAGGCAGCGCCTGGAACAATTCGTGCTGACTTTGCTGAGTCAATTGACGCAAATGCCGTGCACGGTTCAGATAGTCCTGAGTCTGCGGCGAGAGAAATCGCATTTTTCTTTGAAGAATCTGAAATTCAATCTTAAGCGTAATTACCAAAGTTTGTTTCACAAAGAGCTATTAGTCTCATGACACCAAGCCCTCTTAATCTATACGGACTGGATAGAAGCCAACTGGAGGCTTTGTTTCAGGAAAGAGGGCTGCAAGCTTTTCGCGGTAGGCAGTTGATGAAGTGGCTTTATCATCAAGAACTAACCGATTTCTCTGCTATGACCGATCTTCCATTGAATATGCGTGAGTGGTTGGCGGAAAACTGCGTTCTAGAATTGCCCGATGTTGAAGAGCGTCATGTGTCGAAAGACGGTACGGTTAAGTGGATTTTGAAAGTTGCTCAAGGTGACTTGGTAGAAATGGTCGTTATTCCCGATAAAGGAAGAAATACGCTCTGTGTTTCGTCGCAAATCGGCTGTACGTTAGATTGCAGTTTCTGTTCTACCGGAAAACAGGGTTTCAATGGCAACTTAACTTCCGCTGATATTGTCGGGCAGGTGTTAATTGCAAATAGCTACCTTGCGCAAAGTAATACGAGTGTTACCAATGTGGTACTGATGGGGATGGGCGAGCCGTTGATGAATTTCGACGCCGCCATCGCTGCTACCAACGTTATGAAAGATGACCATGCATTCGGTTTATCGAAACGACGCGTCACTATCAGCACGGCTGGAGTAGTGCCGGCGATACGCAAATTGCATCAGGTCACTGATGTTGCGTTGGCAATTTCATTGCATGCCCCTACTGATGAATTGCGAAATGAATTGGTACCGATCAATCGCAAATATCCTATTGCTGAGCTTATGCAAGCTTGCCGCGATTATGTCGAATTTCTTGGGCCGGCGCGCAAACTGGTAATTGAATATACGTTGATGCGGGGGGTAAATGATCAAGCAGAGCACGCGCATCAATTGGCAGACCTTCTTCGCGATGTGCGTTGTAAAGTAAACTTGATCCCATTTAATCCCTTTCCTGGATCGGGCTATGCAAGACCCAAAAGTCAGGATATTAGAGATTTTCAGACCCACATGATGCGGGCTGGGTACGTGACTATGTTGCGTACCACGCGGGGTGAAGATATCAATGCAGCCTGTGGTCAGTTGGTTGGCCTGGTGAATGATAGAACAAGTAGGCAAGGGCGATATAAAGCAAAGCTGCAAGCGTCTGAGTCGCAACTTATTGAAGTACGTTAGTCAAATTACAGCTAGATTTTGACCATATGGTATTAGTTTTCTGGCATACAAGTTGAATAAAAGATCATATGACATCTGAAAAAAGCAATGGCTTAAACGCCACCCAAGGGCCAGGCCAAGTCTTTATTCAAGCGCGTGAAGCGCTAGCTATTACTCAGGCTGAAACTGCCGACGTATTGAATTTGTCGGTAAGTGTTATTAGAGCCATTGAGAATAATGATGACTCTGCACTGCCTGAACGCGTCTACGTTAATGGTTACATTAGATCCTACGCCAAGTTGCTGGGTTTGGCTGCAGAGCCGCTAATTCAGTCTTGGGGTGCGCAATTCCCCGATGAAATGCAGAGCCAGCGCGCTGACCAAGATGAAGAGGAAGCTCGGAATTGGAGTGTTGTCGCAACCGATTCTGTGTCTTCTCCTGGGTTAGGTCGCTGGGTCTTAGCAGCGATAATCGCTTCAATAGTTTTTATTTATTTTGTCTCTAACCAAGATGCTGCAGACAATGCAGTAGCAAATAAACCAGCGCAATTGGAAAGCTCAATCGTTGCGGACGAGGTATTTGTTGGAACTGACTTAGCGGTTAGCCCTGAAGTTGAGACGCAACCCGCCGACGAAAGCTCGGCAAACCTAGTAGAAACTGTGGAATCGCTTAGCGAGGCAGAAGAGGCAGTTGCCGTTGAGGCCACTACCCAAGAAGTTGCAGCCCCTATAATCGCTGAGGTTGAAACAATTAGTGTTGAGGCACCAAGCCCTGAACAAAATGTCGCTGCTAATCGGTCCAGTGATGAAGAAGAAAATTCTACCGAAATTCCACCCACCTCGAAGATCATTGAAGCGACTACTCCAGCCATAGATGTCTCAGCAGAGGCAGATGTGGTTACCACAGAAACCTTAACGCAGTTACCGGACAGCTTTGAAGCAGAACCTGAGCCACCAGCGTTTAGCCTTCCACGGCTTACGTTAGAAGGTGATGATCGGATTGTTCTAGCTTTTACTGACGATTGTTGGTTCGAAATTCGAACAGTTGATGGAGATATGCTGCACGCCGACCTTGGTCGACCCGAGCAAGTTAGGGAATATTTTGGTCAAGGGCCTTTCGCCATAAAATTGGGTTTTGCTCAAGGCGCGTCGCTTGAGTTCAATGGAAGTAATGTTTCTTTATCTCCCCACACCCGCAATGACGTTGCTAATTTGGTTGTGGGTCAATAGTGTCACGCGAACATTTCAAGGGGTGGTCCCATGGTTAGAGCGGTTCGCGGTATGCGCGATATACTTCCTCATGATGCGAGATTGTGGCGTTATGTGGAGGATACCATCCAGCAGGTTATCGCTAGATTTGCCTATGAGGAAGTGCGCCTGCCTTTGCTTGAGTTCACTGAGTTATTCGCACGAGGTGTCGGTGAAGCTACCGACATTGTTGAAAAAGAAATGTATACCCTTGCTGATAGAGATGGCGATTCTCTGAGCTTGCGGCCAGAGGGTACGGCGAGTTGCGTCCGCGCACTAGAGGAAAATGGGCTACTCTATAATCAAACACAGCGAGTGTCCTATGCTGGCCCAATGTTTCGCTACGAAAAACCACAAAAGGGCAGATATCGTCAGTTTTATCAAATCGGAGCCGAAGCATTCGGCTTTGCTGGACCAGACGTTGATATTGAACTCATTGCAATTGGCGCAGCTTGCTGGAAAGCGCTAGGCATTTCTCAGTACATATCTTTGGAAGTTAATTCTCTAGGTTCTAGCGAATCTCGACGGGCCTATAAAGACGCCTTGGTGGCATACCTAACCCCTATTCAAGCCCAGTTAGATGAAGATAGTCAGCGCCGGCTGCTGACTAATCCAATGCGAATTTTGGATAGTAAAAATCCGAACACTCAAGAGCTGTTAACGTCCGCACCGCAATTACCTGACTTTATAGATGAGGAAAGTAAGGCACATTTTCAGCAGTTACTAAAGGCATTAGATGACTTGGGCATTAAGTACAATGTGAACTCTAGTTTAGTTAGAGGCTTGGATTACTATACGCACACTGTTTTTGAATGGGTGACCAAAGACTTGGGTTCTCAAGGCGCAGTCTGCGCTGGCGGTAGATATGATGGGCTAGTAAAGCAGTTGGGCGGTCGAGATACCCCAGCTGTGGGATTTGCTATCGGTCTAGATCGCGTGGTTTTACTCTGTGAACTTGCCAATTCTGAAGTTAAATCCGCAGCTGACCTATATATTTGCGTTTTGGGTGACGAGCTTCAAAGCAAAGGATTACTGCTTGCAGAACAACTTCGCGAGCAATTGCCCCAAACCTCGGTTCGACTGCATATGGGCGGCGGCAACTTTAAAAAGCAACTTAAACGGGCTGATGCCAGTGGAGCCACGTGGGCTATTCTCTATGGTGACGAAGAGGCCAAATCTGGCGAGCTAAGTGTTAAACACCTGCGTGACGCGAGTATTGGTCAGACCAAATTGCGCGTTGACCAAATTGCTCAACATATAAGCCCAAATTCTTGATCTGAAGGTTTCCCAAGCGAATGAAGGGGTGCATTGATACGCAGATGTGCCAGAATGCGCGCTGAGCAATGTGCGGTGCGAATAAGTACGCGGGCCTAGCCTAGTTAAAGTATGGAACATCGGGCCAACTGTATTAGTGCATTGTCACATTTGTAGTTGGATTTGATTATTTATAAAGTCCATTTTTATGGCGAGTCAAACGGAGTAGAGGCGGGTGTCTGAATTTCTCAGTGATGAAGAACAAATTGGCCGATTCAAGGCGTGGTGGGATGAAAACGGTGTTTCCCTAATTGTTGGTGTGGGCGTAGCTGTAGCTGTCATCGTTGGATGGCGTTTCTACGATAATGCTAATCAAGAGGCCATGGAACTAGGTTCAAAATCCTACGCTGAGTTTAAAGAAGCTGTTGCTAGTGACCGCCAAATGGTTGCAGATAAGATTAGGCAAGAATTCGCTGGTAGCAGTTATCATGTATTGGTAGCTATGACCCAAGCCAGCGAAGCGGCAAAAACAGGCGACCTGCAAAGCGCCGCTGGGTTGTTTGAAGAATCTATTGATGCGGGTGGGAGTACGCTGCTCGGTGACTTAGCTCGTTTGCGCTTAGCGAAGGTTGAGTATGCACTTGATCGTAAGCAGGCGGCATTAGCAACTTTGTCTGCTATCAGTAACGATGGGTATCGTTCGTGGGCGTTAGAAAGCCAAGGTGATATTTACTTTGCTATGGGTCAAATTGAGCAGGCTCATGCCGCTTACACTGGTGCAGCGCAGTCCATGAATGAGGGTGATGAGCGTCCTCTGTTGAATATCAAAGTTGAAAATACAGCGCCCTTTAATGGCGAGTTTGTAGATTTCACCAGTGATCTAGATCAAGCTCTAGAAGCTGCAGAAACGTCCTTAGCCCAAGACAGTGAATCAGAGACCGTCGAAGATGAATGATATTGCGCCTTTTTCCAGAGTGCTGCGCCCATTGACCGTGGTTGCACTTAGCGGCTTGATCGCTGGCTGTAGTTGGTTCTCATGGATACCTGGGGTTGGCGATGGCAAAGAAGATGAAGAGTCTTTAGAACCTGCCAAGCTGGTTAAGTTTACGCCAGAGTTAGATATCAATCGTGAGTGGAAGGCTAACGTTGGCGACGGCTTAGGCAAAAAATATCTACGTATTAGCCCCAGGGTGGTAGCTGATCGTATTATCGCAGCTGATGCGTATGGCATAGTTGCCGCCTTCGACAGGTTCAGTGGCAAGCGCGTATGGCAAACTCAGTTCGATAAAGTTGCCGGTAAGGGCTTTAGTATCACTGGATTTTTGGACAGAACTGATCCAAGTTTTGTTAGCGGCGGTTTGGGTACGGGTGAAGGTCTAGTGCTACTTGGTACCACCAGAGGCGATGTTGTTGCACTGAGTGTGGTCGATGGTTCTGAACAGTGGCGTGGCAATGTAGGGACCGAAATTGGTTCTGTTCCAGTTATCGATGATGAGCGCGTTTTTGCCCAATCTATTGACGGGAAGCTGACTGCATTAGATAGCGCCAGTGGCGAAGAATTGTGGACCTATAACAGCCAAGTACCACGGTTGACTCTCCGTGGCACGAGTTCGCCTGTGGTAGTTAATGATGTTGTGTATACGGGGTTCGCGAGCGGTAAGGTAACTGCCTTGCGTGTAGAAAACGGTGAACCCATTTGGGAACAACGAGTGATGTTGCCTGAGGGTCGTTCCGAGTTGGAGCGTATTGTTGATGTAGACGCCAGTCCGTTAGTTACTGGCAGCGCTATATTTGCCGTTGCCTATCAAGGTCGCGCCGTTGGTATGTCTTTGCGTGACGGCAGACCGCGCTGGGAAAAAGAAACCTCAAGTTTCCTCGATATGGCAGAAGGTTACGGCCAGCTTTATGTAGTAGATGATGAAGATACCATCCTCGCTATAGAGCAAAGTTCAGGTGAGGTTGTTTGGCAGCAAGAGGCTTTTGCACGCCGCAAGTTGACCGCGCCATTGGCCTTTTCCAATTACATATTTGTGGGTGACGATGAAGGCTACCTGCATGCGGTTGCCCAACGTGATGGTCGGCTTTTGGGCCGCGTTAAAGTGGGTAAAGGGCTTCGCTCTAATCTGATTGTCGCTGATGGTGTTATTTACGCGTCAGATAACAAAGGCGACATTCATGCTTTCAAGGCGTCGCTGAGATAATTTATGCTTCCTACCGTTGCCTTAGTAGGCCGGCCAAATGTTGGAAAATCTACACTTTTCAATAAGTTAACACGTAGTAGAGATGCCTTGGTCGCGGATGTGCCGGGGCTAACTAGAGACCGCAGGTACGGACGCATAGCACTAGAAGAGTCTTCGGCTACGCTTATCGATACTGGAGGTCTTTTCGGCGAACACGTTCTAGCAGACGCCCTGACTGGGCAAACTCAACTCGCCGTTAATGAAGCAGATTTAGTTATTTTGCTGTTGGATGGTCGCGAAGGTGTAACCGCGGCTGATGAAGATGTGGTTACCTATCTACGCAAATCTAATGTGCAATTTTTGGCCGTAATTAACAAAATTGATGGCCTTCCAGAAGACCAAGTGGCGCTAGATTTTGGTCGTTTTGGTTTCTCAGATTACTTGTTGATCTCAGCCAGCCATAGCCGCGGGTTAAAGCAATTACGTGAGGCTATAGAGCAGCGTCTGGCAGACCTTGATCTGCCTCAAGAACCCGAAGACTTAACGCTTAGTTCTGCAATTCGGGTAGCAGTGGTAGGGCGGCCGAATGTAGGTAAGTCGACCTTGGTCAATCGTCTTATTGGTGAGGAACGGCAAGTAGTATTTGATATGCCAGGCACCACAAAAGATGCCATTGATATTCCCTTTACCAAAGACGACACCGACTTTGTCCTAATTGATACGGCGGGTGTAAGGCGTAAAGGTAAGGTTTCGGAAATCACCGAAAAATTCTCGGTTGTGAAAGCACTTGATGCGATGCAACGTGCTCATGTCGTGATATTGGTCATAGACGCAGCGGAAGGATTGGTTGAACAAGACCTTCACGTGCTGGAGTACGCGCTGGAGGCGGGTGCTGGGATGGTCATTGCCGTTAATAAATGGGATGGCTTACCGCTTGAGCAGCGAGATAAAGTAAAGAAAGCTCTAGATCGTAGGTTGACCTTTGTGCCATGGGTGCCATTGGAAATGATCTCTGCCTTACACGGTACCGGTGTTGGTGTCTTGCTTAAAAAAGTTCAGAAGATCCACAAAGTCGGCCTTTTCGAAGTGTCCACTTCGGCGTTGACTCGACTGCTGCGCAATTTAGTCGCTTCGCATCCCGCGCCCTCAGTGCGGGGTAGGCCGATCAAAGTGAAAGTGGCAACCCGAGCTGGTTCTCACCCTCCTAAGTTGGTGATTCATGGCAATCAACTCAGCGCATTGCCCGCGAGCTATAAGAAGTTTTTAGAAAACGGCTTTCGTGAGGCGCTAAACCTTATTGGTAACCCAATCAGAATTGAGCTGCGAGATTCCGAAAACCCCTTTGCTGGTAAAACTAATCAGTTGAGCCAAAGTCAGTTAGACCGGCGCAAACGTATGCTCAAGTATCGGAAAAAATCGAAAAACTAGCCCGCAACACTCTTACTAGTTGTTGGAAGCCAGAGCATTAGTTAAAGCCTGCTGAAACTCTAGTGGATCTACCCTGACCCCATTTAAGCTAACGGACCAATGTAAGTGTGGGCCGGTAACTCTGCCGGTAGCGCCGACGAACCCGATAACGTCTCCCTGTTGTACGGTTTGCTCTAATGCAACTTTATGTTCACTCAAATGGCAATACATAGTGATTAGCCCTTGGCCATGATCAAGAAAAACTGTCTTACCATTGAAGTAAAGATCATCTACCAAAACCACTAGAGCTGCGGCTGGGGCGATAATCGGTGTACCGGTATCGGCAGCGATATCCAAGCCGCTATGTGGGTTGCGCGCTTCTCCATTAAAAAAGCGTCGATGCCCAAAAAGGCTGGTAGTAATACCTTTAAGTGGTATCTCGAAACCTTGCTGTAAATTTTGGCTGGGCGAAATTTGTTGATAAAGGGCTCTTTGGATCTTCGATTCCCTCCCAATGCGTTCAAGCTGCTTCGGTTTGGGGTTCACCATTTCGCGATTTTTCAGAGTAATGTGCTGTTCCGTATACTGTTTACCAACGACCTCAAAAGTATGGGTTTTTACAGTGTCACCCACTTTGTAAGTTATGGACTCCTCGCCCAACGGCTGCGATACCGGTAAACCTACCAGTATTGACTTGCCGATACGCAATACAGGTTTGTCGCGAAAGGTAATTTCATCGGCCTCCCTTGGGGGTGTCCACTGATAAACTCCACCGGGAAAACTGCTGTTCGCCGTTATCTCCCCGTCGTTATCATCGGTGGCGAAAGCGATCGACGAAACCCCAAGCAGGCTAAGCATAAGGCCAACGCCAAGGGCCAAGCTTCTTACTTGATGCCGCCAGCGTGTCGAGCAGGTTTCTATAGGTGATCCACCACCGGTTAAAGATCTAAACATTGTCCGTGTCCGTTTGGCTGAGTGGGTTTGTTTGCTTAGTGATCCCGGTTACCGTTGCTGCAATGGTACCGTCTTGCAGCTGCGCTGTTACGCTATCACCAACTTTCGCGTATTCGGTTTTAGTCACTAATGCGTTGGCATTATCGCGAATAAAAGCATAACCTCGCCCCAAAGTGTGGAGCGGACTCATGCCATCGAGCATACGCGCCATAATTGCTACGGAATTTGTCTGGGACTGCAAGTGCCGATTGATACCACTATCCAATCCATTTTTTAGGCGCTGCAGTTTTTCTTTTGCTGTCGCTAGCGCAAAACTAGGACTTTGATTCGATAACCGAGCGCCCAAATTGTCTAGCTGGTTATTCGCGCCAGCTAATGTTTGACCTGCGCTGCGCTGTAGCCTGCTAGCAATGTCATCAAGCCTCATCCACGCCTGTTGTAGATAAGATTCTGGACTCACTAGTCGTAGGTTGAGTTTGTCTAACGTGAGCTGGTGTTCACGCAGTTGGCTTGCCATTAGAACGTTGAGGTGCCGAAATTCTCCGTCGATGTTTTGCAGCATCTCTTGACCATCTGGCACCATAAGTTCTGCTGCCACTGAGGGCGTAGGGGCGCGTAAATCTGCGACAAAGTCGGTAATCGCTATATCTATTTCGTGACCGATAGCTGAAACAATTGGTATCTGGATGGACGCAACTGCTCGCGCCACCGACTCTAAGTTGAAGGTCCAGAGGTCCTCTAAAGAGCCACCGCCACGGGTCAACAATATTGCATCAGGTGCTAACTTGCTGGCGGCGTTTAGGGCGTTCAGTACCTGAGATTCAGCTTCAGGACCTTGGACAGCAGTAGGTATTACTGTGACTTTAAGGATAGGGAAACGCCTCTGCCAAACTGCCAATACGTCCTGTAAGGCCGCGCCGGTTGGGGATGTCACTACTGCAATATGTTTAGGTAGGTCTGGAATAGATTGTTTGCGGTCGCGGTCGAATAGACCCTCATCAGCAAGTTTAATCTTCAGCGCATCAAAGGCTTGGCGCAGTACGCCTTCACCTGCCGGTTCCATTTGATCGGCAATAATCTGAAAGTCCCCGCGACCCTCGTATAAACTCACGCGGCCGCGTACCAGTACTTGCTGGCCATCCGCGGGTTGCATTTGCACTCGCCGGTTGCTGTTAGCGAACATGGCACAACGCACCTGAGCACCCGTATCTTTGAGGGTAAAGTACCAATGACCCGAGCGTGGCCTAGCAAAGTTAGATAACTCGCCGGTAACCCAGATCAATTGAAAGCGCTCTTCAATGGTTAGTCGAGCTTGTTTATTTAGCTGACTTACGGTGAGAACTGGGCGGCTTTGCTTTATATCCATATTGTTGGGTTTGGTCCAAATGGGTCGGTAGAGAGTTCATCATAATAGCTTAATGAAGCAGCCACCACGCTGGGATTGATGAGAATAATTAGCTCTTGTCCTACATCAAGAATTTACATTTTCGTTATGCATCGCTAGACTACGGCTTTTGCGGGGTTCCAAATGTTACGTATCAGTGACGACGCACTAACTTTCGATGATGTTCTTCTTCTGCCCGCTTACTCCAATATACTGCCTTCCCAAGTAACCCTGCAAAGTCGGGTCTCGAAAAATATTTCGTTGAATATCCCCGTCATCTCCTCTGCAATGGATACAGTCACAGAAGCACGTCTTGCTATTGCCATTGCCCAAGAGGGAGGCATGGGTATTGTGCACAAAAATATGACGGTGGAAGAGCAGGCTAAGGAAGTACGCGCGGTTAAAAAATACGAGTCTGGAATTATCCGCGACGCGGTAACCATAGAGCCAACTGCCACGCTCGATGCATTGCGAGCACTGAATCGAGAAAGAGGGGTTTCAGGTGTTCCGGTAGTTCTAGGCAACAAGCTGGTTGGTATTATTACGAGCAGGGATTTGCGCTTTGAACAGCGCACAGACGCTTTAGTTAGTCAGCTTATGACACCAAAGGAAAGGCTAATTACTGCTCCTGAGGGCACAGACTTTCAAGAAATAACCCATCTTCTGCATGAACACCGTATTGAAAAGGTACTGCTGGTAAATGACGAATTCGAGCTTACTGGCATGATTACCGTTAAGGATATTGTCAAAGCTCAAGCCTATCCAATGGCGTGTAAAGACGGCCTGGGGCGATTACGTGTGGGGGCCAGTGTTGGGACAAGCGCAGATACAGATGAGCGTGTTGCAGCCTTAGTTGAGGCGGGCGCAGACCTAGTGGTGGTAGATACCGCTCATGGACACACTCAAGGCGTACTTGACCGTGTTAAATGGATTAAGTCTCATTATCCAGATCTTGATGTAATTGGCGGTAATGTTGCTACTTACGATGGCGCAAAAGCCCTGATTGACGCGGGTGCTGATGGGGTCAAGGTAGGTATTGGTCCTGGATCTATTTGCACGACGAGGATTGTGGCTGGGGTCGGCGTGCCGCAAATTACGGCCATTGCCGGCGCAGCTAAGGCTGCGGCCGATGCCGATGTACCGGTCATAGCTGATGGTGGTATTCGTTACTCGGGTGACATCGCCAAAGCGATTGTAGCTGGTGCAAGTGCTGTGATGGTGGGCAGCTTACTGGCGGGTACTGATGAATCTCCAGGTGAAGTTGAGTTGTATCAAGGTAGAACTTATAAGTCTTATCGTGGCATGGGTTCAATTGGCGCCATGGCGCAATCCCACGGTTCGAGTGATCGATATTTTCAAGAGGTAGAAGGCGATGGTCGCAAGCTTGTGCCCGAGGGTGTTGAAGGTCGTGTTGCGTATAAAGGTCCTTTAAGTCCCATCGTGCATCAGATGATGGGTGGTCTGCGCGCATCAATGGGTTACACGGGTAGCTCTGATATTCTTACAATGCGCAGTAAGCCAGAGTTTGTTCGGGTCAGTAGCGCCAGCATGATTGAGTCCCACGTTCATGATGTATCTATTACCAAAGAAGCGCCTAATTATCCCCTGAGCTAACTTTGCGCAGGGGGTCGGGCTAGTAAGTTTTTTATTCGTTAAAAAATTTGAATAACAGCTTTAAAGCATAGGGGCTGGAAGGCTACTTATCTTTTAAAGGTATTAGTCGCGTATGTGGTCGAATGTCAAAAGCCGAGCTAAAACCAAAATCTAACAATTCTTAAACACGAACTTTCAAACAAGATATTCGCTAATTATGCAAAATAATGATCAAGATATTCACGCTCAACCAATTCTAATTGTAGATTTTGGCTCGCAGTACACCCAGCTCATTGCACGCCGGGTGCGAGAGTGTGGTGTTTATTGCGAGATACACCCCTTTGATATTGATCCTCAACATATTGCTGAATTTAACCCTGCAGGTGTAATTCTCTCGGGCGGTCCGGAAAGTGTTACCGAAGGCCAAACACCTCGTATTGCTGACGAAATTTTTGCCCTAGGCGTGCCGGTTTTGGGTATCTGCTACGGTATGCAAGCTATGGCGTCTCAGCTGGGTGGTATTGTTAGCGCATCGAATAAACGAGAGTTTGGCCATGCACAAGTAGAAATGGTCAGCCCAAGTAAGTTATTGAAAAATTTGGGTGATGGCAAAGGATCGGCAAATGTGTGGATGAGCCATGGTGACAAGGTCAGTGAGTTGCCAACGGGTTTTATATGTACGGGCAGTTCTGGCAGTGCTCCTATTGCTGCCATGGAGCTTGCTGAGAAGAACTTTTACGGGGTTCAATTTCACCCCGAGGTGACCCATACAGACGGCGGTGATCGCCTGTTGCTGAACTTTACGAAAGACATTTGTGGTTGTGCTGGAGATTGGACAGCAGCCAATATTGTGGAAGACGCAATAGCTAAGGTTCGCGAACAGGTCGGTACCGATAAAGTGCTCCTTGGATTATCCGGAGGTGTGGATTCCTCGGTTGTGGCTGCCTTGTTATCTAAAGCAATCGGCGATCAGCTCACATGTATCTTTGTTGATAATGGACTCTTACGTAAAGGTGAGAGGGATGAAGTTGAACTAGCTTTCCAAAATGCAATTGGTGAAGGTGAACTATCACCACTGAATATTATAACCGTTGCAGCGGAAGATGAATTTCTAGATAAACTTGCAGGGGTTGATGACCCTGAAGCGAAGCGAAAAATCATTGGTGGAACCTTTATTGATGTGTTCGATCGCGAAGCGCAAAAACTCCAAGACGTTAACTGGCTTGCGCAGGGTACGATTTATCCAGATGTGATTGAATCTGCGGCATCTAAGTACGGCAAAGCTCACGTAATTAAGTCTCATCATAATGTCGGTGGTTTGCCGGAACGCATGACCATGCAATTGGTAGAACCGTTACGCGAGCTATTTAAAGATGAAGTGCGCAAGATTGGATTGCACCTCGGCTTACCCGAATCTTTGGTTCATCGACACCCATTCCCTGGACCTGGCCTAGGAGTGCGCATTTTGGGTGAAGTTAAAAAGCAATATGCAGATGTGTTGCGCGAGGCCGATAAGATATTCATAGACGAGTTACGTAAGGCTGATCTGTATAGTAAAACCTCACAAGCCTTTACAGTTTATTTGCCGGTGAAATCTGTTGGTGTGGTGGGCGACGCTCGGCGTTATGAGCACGTGATTGCCCTGCGGGCGGTAGAGACCATAGACTTTATGACAGCGCGCTGGGCGCACTTGCCTTATGAATTTATAGAATTGGTTTCTAACAGAATCATTAACGAGATTAGCGCAGTTTCTCGCGTAGTGTACGACGTATCTAGCAAGCCGCCTGCCACTATTGAGTGGGAATAACTTTTCTCTGCGGCGTTGATATAATCAAATATTTTATTCTTGTTGTAAGTAACATCGCTGGTGTCGTAACTAACTTGGCGAGAGGCGGGTGGTGTCGTCAGAGATATTCGTAAAGTTACTATTCTCTTTCAACTGAGTGATTGAACGTCAAAAGAGCGAACGAAGAAATATGCCGCCAATTATTCGCCCTTTCGCTCGTTGAATCATAATTTTTGGGCTAGCTATGCCCAGGGTCAAGATAGAAGGTATTGTTATCGGGGTCGCAGAATAGCGCCAGTGTCCCTCCCCAAGGCTGTTTAGTCGGCGGCATCTCAAACTTCACACCAGCTGCCAGCATGCGCTGGTAGTCTATTTCAATGTCCTTTGTGATAAAACCGATTCCGGTGTGTTTCCCGGTTAAAGCAGTGTCGTCAGTCTTTGCTATAGCAAAGCTTAGGCCTGCAACGCCTCTTGGCGTTTCGGCTGGTGTTGTGAAAGAGGCATAGCCAAATTCAGCGTCAGTATCACCTGCCGTAAGTCCAATAACATCGGTGTAAAATTCCAGTGCGCGATCAAAGTCCGTAACGAAAACGTTAATGTATCCTATGTACATGAATTTAATCCTATCCTAACTTCGTTGGATTAAGTATATGCCTGAGCTTTATGTTTGACTACGTAACGCTTGGAGGAGTTTTTTTTAGATAGATATGCATGTCGCGAGAGCAGAGCTAGAGACTCTAATGACCAGAATATTTTCGGTGATGAAAGAGCATTTTACCTGCGTTGGCGCAATTTAAGAATGGAGATGTTTGTTGACCGGTAAGCTGTTCTGGAGAATTATGCGAGACTTGGGTTTAGCTATAAAAGTAACCTGAGACAAACGTATGGGACCTGCCGGTTGCTCTAAAAGATTCCCCATGTAGCGGTTAGAGACTTACAAAGGAAAGGGTATGAGTATTGTTGAAATGATCTGTCATGCGGCTAATCAATCGTTAGATGGCGCGCAATCACTGCCTTTTTCTGCTTATACAGACCCCACGTTACTGTTGGCAGAACAAGCAGATATCTTTGCCAAAGAGTGGGTGTTTGTTTGCATGGAAGGCGAAATCCCGAATCCGGGAAACTATTTCGCAATGAATTTGGCCGGTGAACCGATCATAGTTATGCGTGGAGATGATGGTGATTTGCTGGCGTTGTCTAATATCTGCCGTCACCGCGGTACAGTATTGTTAGATGAAGGGTTTGGTTCGATAGACAAATACATCATCTGCTCGTACCACGCTTGGTCATATGAGAAAAGTGGAGCGCTTAGGGCGGTTCCGTTTACCAAACAGATTCCTGTGGTTTCCAGTGAGCATCACCTTTTAGAGTTCAAATTGAGTTCTTGGAACGGGTTGGTTTTTGTCAATCTTGATGCAAAATCCGAACCTTTTACTCAGCGCATTCAGGGTATTGATCAATATCTTGAGTTTTTTCAACCTGAGACATTTGATCATGTCAGTGCCGGAGAGCCGGAAAGTTGGCAGGCTAATTGGAAACTTGTCATCGAAAACGCTATAGAGAGCTACCATTTATTCAAAGTTCACGAGACAACATTGGAAAAATATTCTCCTACTCGCAACGCCTACTATATAGCTGGGTGTTCAGAGTGGACCCTCACTGGGGGTAAGAGCGAGCGTAGTAAAGGGTTTCTCGAGCGGTTGTTCGGGCGGTCTTATGGCGAGGGTTATGATCATTATATATTGATCTCAATACCGCCATCTTTTGTCGGTATTCTCAGTTATGGGTCGCTTGGTTGGCTTTCCGCGCATCCTATAGACACCCACTCTACGCAAATTCGTACTGGGGTTATTGGTTTAGATGATAATGCTTTAGACAGCGAGAGTCATGAGTTCGCGGCGGCATTCTTAAGAGAAGATCAAAATATTTGTGAGCGCGTACAGAAGGGGATGCAGTCTAAGTTAGCTCGTGGCGGCAAGTTGGTAGATATGGAGCGGGTTGTTGTAGATTTTCATCGCTTTGTTGGGTCGCGGTTAGGCGGTACGCCGCCGAGCACTTTTTTTCAAGATGAGGCCGGGTCGCAGTGGTGGGAAACGAATAATTAGATGTGGATTTACCGTGCCGGGTTTATCGACAGTAAGGCGGCTTCGGACTTATTAGTTGGGTGCTTTAGGCGATTGGTTGTCGCGGCTACCTGAGCGGAATTTGCGTTTTCTCTCTGCATCACGTTGCGCTTTGATTTGTTTTTGCTGAGCGATTATTACCTCTTCATCTTTGATCATTTCTGGGGTCTCCAAAGTTATGCCGCCCAGCATACCCGCACGAAATTCGGTAACTAATATCGCAGATGCCTTTTCTAAATCGACCCGGCCTCCTGCGCTAATACAACCGCGACGAGCACCCATAGCCTCCATGAATTCGTATTCTGTTTCAGGTAATTCCGTTAGGTCATAACGATCTTTCAGGGCGGTTGGATATTTTTTGATTAAGTACTCGGCAAGGTAAAAGGCGACGTCCTCAATGCCCATTGCGGTGTCTTTGATTGCGCCTGAGGCAGCCAAGCGATAGCCGCTGTTTTCGTTCTCTATTTTTGGCCAGAGTATGCCAGGCGTATCTAGCAGAATAATCCCTTCCGCTAATTTGATACGTTGCTGGCCCTTGGTGATAGCCGGTTCGTTACCGGTTTTAGCTGCCTTACGCCCTGAAACGGTATTGACCAAAGTAGATTTACCCACATTAGGAATGCCAGCGATCATGACCAGCATATGTAGGTTTGCATTGGCTTTTGAGGGGACCAAGGCTTGGCATAGCCTAATGATTTTCTGAGCTTTGTCTTGCTGGTCGAGGGTTGTGGTAAGCGTTTTTACAGTGGCATCTTGTTCAAAATATGCCTGCCAGAGGGCAGTGGTTGATTGGTCTGCTAGGTCAGATTTACTCAATATTTTGATACTTGGCTTGTTCTTCCTCAGCGTTTCAATCACTGGATTCTGACTGCTGGAGGGCAAGCGCGCATCGAGTAGTTCTATGACAAGGTCAACTTCCGCTAAGATTTTGTTCATCTCGCGAATCGCTTTGTGCATATGTCCGGGGTACCAGTGAATCGCCATGTGCTAAGTGTGCGCTATGCATACGCTCTTCGCCACAACTCTCATGGCTATTTGCGTTTGCGCCGCTGGCTGTTTAATACTTTCCTGCCTTTGAACGACAGAAGTTAAATATCGGCCAGAGACAGAGACAGAGACAGAGACAGAGACAGAGACAGAGACAGAGGCATAAGTTCCTATGGGACCGAGGTTGAATGGAGGTGAGAGCAGTACCTCAAATGTACGAGATAACCGCCAAATGCTTTTCCATATTTGCTAAGGTTTCGGGCCAATTAATACTAAATTAAGGTTGGACAGAGTGAAATCTCACAATTTTCAGGCTTTTCGCGAAGATACCCGAGAGTGGTTAGATGCTAATTGCCCCCCATCTATGCGTAAGCGCATGGTGGCGGGAGAGGAAGTAAACGGCGGACATAAACGTCGTAGTACAAACACTGAGGCATATGACTGGCTTTCTGCAATGGCGGAGAAAGGGTGGACTGTTCCCACATGGCCTGTGGAATTTGGGGGCGCAGGTCTAAGCAAAGACGAGTTCGTAATACTTTTGGATGAACTGCAGCGGATTAATGCACGCCCGCCGTTAGGTGGCATGGGGGTATCTATGATTGGCCCTACGTTACTTGAGTGCGGTTCTGAACAACAAAAACTACAGCATCTTCCGGCAATAGCGCGTGGTGATTTGGCGTGGTGTCAAGGTTATAGCGAACCAGGCGCTGGGTCTGATCTAGCCAGCCTGCAGACCTTTGCTGAGGATAAAGGCGATTACTTCTCGGTGAATGGTGCCAAGATATGGACCTCGGGTGCCAACTACGCCGACTGGATGTTCTGCTTAGTCAGAACAAATCGAGACGTACCTAAGCATGAGGGCATTAGTTTCTTGCTTTTTTCCATGGATAGCCCGGGCGTTAGCACCAAACCTATTGAGTTACTCAATGGCAAGTCACCTTTTTGCCAGTCCTTTTTTGATGATGTGCGTGTGCCGAAAGAAAATCTTGTGGGTAAACTCAATCAAGGTTGGACCGTTGGCAAAAGATTGTTGCAGCACGAACGTTCCGGGCTCGCTGCATTGGCTAGTGCAGACAAAGTCGGCCCAATGGAGCGCATCAAACCTGAATTACCCTTAAGTGATTTGGCGCGTAAATATGCCGGAAGTCACGATGGTGTAGAGCCTAACTTACGTAACGATTTGATCAGCAATGAAATTCTGAAGAAATCGTTTTTTCTAACCCAGCAACGCACGGTAGAGGAAATTGCATCCAGTGCACCTGGGGCGGCCACGTCAATATTTAAGTATGTGGAAGCAAACTACGTTAAAGAACAATTGGAGTTGCAATTGCGCGTTCGCGGCACTCAAGGCCTTGGTTGGGAGGGTGATTCCTTTGATGATGAAGAAATCTCCATGTGCCGGTTATGGCTGGAGGCGAAGTCAATTTCTATTGCCGGTGGTTCTAACGAAGTTCAGTTGAATATCATTGCCAAACGCGTCTTGGGCCTACCTGATTAATGTTTTTGCAGGTATTAGTTGGAGAATAGGCGATGGTAGATATAGTTGCTGGTCCTTTGTGGGCAGCGAGGAATTGGTCTGCAGATGGCGGTGCGGGCAGCATTCATGATGACGAAACGGCTTCTAAATTAGGTTTCCGTGGCGGCACTGTTGCTGGTGATGTACACATGAATCAATTTCCGCCTGTATTGCTAAAGGTTTTTGGTAATGAATGGTTTGAGCGTGGCAACCTTTCCTTGAGCTTTAAGAACGCCACAACAGATCTGGAAAAGGTCCAAGTTTTTGCCGAAGTGCCTCAGCCAGGAGAAAACTGTGTACGTGTTTGGATGGAGCGCGAAGACGGCTTGTTGGTGGCAACTGGGAGCGCTGCGATCAGTAATCATGCTGCCTCTGAATTGCGGAGCAAAGATTATCGAGCATGTGACCCAGGCGAACTGAGAATTCTCAACCGCTTACAACCGGGAATGTCCTTGGGCACCTATCAAGTCACCACAGATCCAACAAAACAATTCCAACGCTACGATTCGAATGTTATCAGTGATCCATTAGATTGGTATCGCTTAACCTCTCCGTGGGGCGAGCCAGTGACAGCTCCGTGTACTGTTATCGAATATTTGTGGGGTTACGCCATGCAGGGTCTAGGACCGTTTGTTGGGGATTCTGTGGGTTTGTTTGGCGCCATTGAAATTGGTTTTCATCATGGCCCGTTTTTAGTGAATTGCGATTATAGGTTGGAGAGTAAAGTTCTATGCGTTGGCCAAAGTCCACAGACGGAATATGTGTGGTATGAAACTGAGGCTTTTAACTCAGCTAATCAACGAGTAGCGACAATGTTAATGCAGTCTCGCGTAATGAAAGCTTCGTCACCAGAGTATGCGAGTTAGGCGAGCGTAAGTTCAGCGAATTGCGCTTTTATATATGACGTTTTGTCACGTAAAACCTTTTCTCATTGGTGTTGCGTAAGCGTTTTCGGGGAGGGTAGTGGCTATGGGAAATGAAACTAAAGGTATGCTGATTGGTACAGTAGGCGTACTGATATTTAGCTTAACCCTGCCATTTACCCGTATCGCGGTGCTCGAACTTAGCCCGCTGTTTGTCGCCTTCGGGCGAGCTCTGCTAGCCGGTGTCTGTGCTGTAGGCTGGCTATACTTTTCTAAGGCGCGGTTGCCTACGAAAACTCAACTGTGGAAACTCTTGGTCATTGCTCTGGGTATTGTCTACGGTTTTCCTATATTCACTTCCATTGCTATGACTACGTTACCCTCTGCTCACGGTGGCATTGTGCTTGGTGTGCTGCCATTAGTTACGGCAATTTTCGCTGCAATACGTTTTAGAGAAAAGCCGTCCGTTAGTTATTGGCTTGCGGCAATTACGGGTTCTCTACTGGTGTTATGTTACGCCTATTTAGATGGCGCTAATGGGCTGATGTTGGGCGACCTCTGGTTGTTATTGGCCATCATATTTGCCGCGCTTGGCTATGCCGAGGGTGGTAAGTTGTCTGTAGAAATGGGCGCGGTTAATGTAATTAGTTGGGCTTTGGCGCTCACGCTGCCTATAAATATATTGGCCACTTATGTATTTTTTGATGTGCCCTTAAACTCAGTATCTAACGAGGCTTTAGGTTCGTTTTTGTATGTCGCATTGTTTTCAATGTATATCGGTTTCTTCTTCTGGTATCGAGGGCTTGCAATAGGGGGCGTTGCAAGAGTCGGTCAGGTGCAGTTGTTACAGCCATTTGCCACTCTTGTTGGTGCTAACATTATCTTAGGTGAGTCGTTTACGTTGGTTAACGCTGCATTTGCCGTAGCAGTTTTTTTAGTTGTGGTCATTGGCCGCCGCATGCCCATTTACCAAAATTAGACCTTGTTGTTATAGTCTTTCCTATCTCGCGCAAAAGCGCCGATTAGATACCGCCAGGGCAAGTGGTTAAAGACATTGCAAGTATTCTGGTTTTTCTTTTGGTAACCCCACTACCGCTCCTCATTGATTTCCTCACTTTGGGCTTAAACTCCTTTTCATTTGTTCCCACAAGGTATAGGTAGAAGTTAGGTCAACATCATATTTGGAGGAAGTGCAGGCAATTTTGGATCATTTGCCGGACCATCTTGCGTTAACCCTAGCCGAATCTGGTTGTGTCGTATTTGTTGTCACCCAAAGACTTAGTGAACCAAATATTTTCGATGTCTATGAAGAGTTCCAAGACGGGAAGGCCTTTGCCAAACACCAAAAACGCGTGCAGGAAAGCCCGTGGGGCCGAGTAACCAAGAATGTTTTGCGTTCTTATACGGTTACTGGGCTTTAGGCATCTTTTTCTTCCCGAATCGGGGCAAAGATACTCACTAATGGTTTGATTCGTCGCTGGCGCTGTTAATATAGCGACTCCGAAATCACTTGCGCAAAATCATTGGATAACAGCGACGAAGCTTGGATGCGTAAAGCTATTATTTTGGCTGATGAGGCCGGAGCAGCGGGGGAAGTGCCTGTAGGTGCAGTTCTGGTTAAAGGTGGTGAATTGATCGGCCAAGGCTTTAATCAACCACTTTTAAGTCATGATCCATCGGCACATGCTGAAATTATAACTTTAAGGGCAGCAGCACTGGCTAGCTCAAACTATCGTCTGCCTAACACCACGCTTTATGTCACCATAGAACCATGCACAATGTGTTTTGGCGCGTTGATACATGCAAGAATTCAGCGTCTGGTGATAGGGGCACTTGAACCTAAAGCTGGTGCTGTGGTCAGCCACTCGCTTGGTGATGCTGGATGGCTAAATCATCATATTGAAGTGACTTATGGCGTGCTCGAGGAGGAGTGCAGGGCTCGTATGCAAGATTTTTTTGCTGCGCGGCGCATCAATAGTTAATGCGCTATGGTCGAAAGCGCCTTAAAGATGCCTTGTGTAAACTGCGCAGAATATTGCAGAACAACTACTAACTAGATGGAATCCTTGATGGAAAATACCGATGGCAAGTCGCAATCCGCTAATGCTGGGGGCGTGAACAATACGATTGCTATTTTAAATGGCGCTGCGGCGCTGAGTATTTTTGCTTTACAGAAGATTCAGCAAATTGCACCTCATGTTGTATATGCCGAATTTGTTCACATTGTGCATTCCAGTGTGGAATTGGATGACGAGCAATTGGCTCAAGCTCAAGAACTCCTTACCTACGGGCCCGCACAAGAATTACCACGAGCAAATGGGAAATTTGCCGGTACAGTTGTACCTCGTTTGGGCACCATATCGCCGTGGTCGAGTAAGGCTACGGATATCTTCTTGCTATCTGGTTTGACCCAAGTACTCAGGGTCGAGCGCGGAGTACGCTGGTATGTGCGAGAAGACTTTGATTTGGCAGAGTTGGACAAATCGCCGCTATATGATCGTATGACTCAGGACTATTTGCTGTCCGAGGATTTCGCTCAACTCTTCGTTACCGCCCAGCCTAAACCTTTGGCCCAGATTCCACTGCAAAGTCAGGGAGTTGTTGCCCTGCACGAAGCAAATCAGCGCTTGGGTTTGGCGCTATCTGAAGATGAAATTGAATATTTAGAAAACGCTTATACCGAATTGGCAAGAGATCCAAGTGACGTTGAGCTGATGATGTTTGCTCAGGCTAACTCCGAGCACTGCCGTCACAAAATATTCAACGCCGATTGGCAGGTTGATGGTGAGCAGCAAGAAATATCACTGTTTGGCAAAATCCGGAATACCTACAAGCAGATCAATGGCCGAGGTATCTTAAGTGCTTACAGTGATAATGCCGCGGTTATTGAAGGGCCTTTAGTGCAAAGACTTTGGGTAGATGCAGCGAGCAAAAGCTACGCCTATCAGAGTGAAGCCGCACATATTTTAATGAAGGTGGAAACCCATAATCATCCCACCGCTATTGCTCCGTTTTCAGGCGCAGCAACGGGTTCGGGCGGAGAGATTCGTGATGAAGGTGCAGTTGGTCGCGGCTCTAAACCCAAAGCAGGGCTCACTGGTTTCACAACATCGCATTTAAACATTCCGGACATGCCGCAACCTTGGGAACTTACTACAGGAAAGCCTAAACATATGGTCTCTGCGTTGGACATTATGTTGGAAGGGCCTGTTGGTGCAGCTAGTTTCAATAACGAATTTGGTCGACCAGCAATTAACGGTTACTTCAGAACCTTTGAGTATGCTGCTGACACTGACGGGTGTGTGGTTCGTGGTTATCACAAGCCTGTCATGGTGGCTGGTGGGGTCGGCACAGTGCGTGAAGAGCATGTGCATTCTGAAAGTTTCCCCGAAGGTACAGCACTAGTCGTACTGGGTGGCCCAGCTATGTTAATTGGTTTGGGCGGTAGCGCAGCTTCCAGTATGGCGTCGGGTAGTAGTTCCTCGGATTTAGACTTTGCTTCAGTACAAAGGGGCAATCCTGAGATGGAGCGCCGTTGCCAAGAAGTGATTGACGGTTGTTGTGCATTGGGTGCGGATAACCCCATTTTGCTGATACACGACGTAGGTGCGGGTGGATTATCTAATGCGCTGCCGGAACTCATTGACGACGCACAGACCGGTGGACGTATCCAGTTACGCGATGTTTTGAACTCCGACCTAGGCATGTCGCCATTGGAAATTTGGTGTAACGAAGCCCAGGAGCGATATGTCTTGGGTATTCAAGCGACTCAGTTGGCTGAATTTGAAGAGATTTGTAAGCGCGAACGATGTCCATATGCAGTGGTTGGTAAATCTGTCTCTGGCGGCGATTTGTTAGTAGAAGATGCGCATTTTGACAACGCGCCCGTAGACTTACCCCTCAACGTATTGTTGGGCAAAGCGCCCAAAATGAGTAGAAGTTTTGTGCGCCAAGAACTCGCGCTGAAGCCTTTAGATTTGGCTCAAGTTACACTGGACGACGCCATTGATCGGGTTTTGCAGTTTCCTGCAGTAGCGAGCAAGCAGTTTCTCATCACCATCGGCGACCGAAGCATTACAGGGCTGGTTGCCACTCAACCTATGATCGGTCCTTGGCAAGTACCAGTTGCCGATGCAGCGGTGACGCTTAGTGGTTTTAATACCGATCGAGGTGAAGCGTTTGCTATGGGAGAACGCAGTCCATTGGCTTTGCTAGATCCTAAGGCCGCTGCTCGAATGGCTGTTGCGGAGGCACTTACAAATGTGGTTAGTGCAGATATTGAAAGTCTTGAACGCGTGGTGTTGTCCGCAAATTGGATGGCAGCTGCTGGTTCCAACGCAGAAGAACAGGCACTGTTTGACGCTGTTACCGTTGTTGGCGAAGAGATGTGCCCTGCGTTAGGTATTGCTATTCCGGTGGGTAAAGATTCTCTTTCTATGCAAACTCGCTGGCAAGAAGAGGGTAGAGACAAGTCAGTAGTTTCTCCTGTCACACTAATCGTGTCTGCATTTGCACCGGTCTTAGATGTTAAAAATACGGTGACTCCTGAGTTGGTAGACGATGATTCCAGCGTATTGGTGTTGTTGGATTTAGGGTCGGAGCAACGGCTTGGGGGAAGCTGTCTGGCCCAAGTTTATTCCCAGATGGGTGACACCGCTCCGGATATTGATGACATAGCAAGGTTCAGGGCGCTTCTGGAACTAATTGTTCAGGGTAAGCGGCGGGGAGATTTCCTAAGTTTACATGATCGTTCTGATGGCGGACTTTTGGCATGTTTACTGGAAATGTCTTTTGCAGGGCGCTTGGGCTTAGATATTGCCATTGACCCGGATCAAGTATTGCTCGAAACCCTTTTCAATGAAGAAGCAGGGTTTGTAGCACAAGTCTCTATTGCCACATATGAGACATTGAAGGGGGCGGTCCCAGGACGCTGCATTCCTGTGGCCAAGTTGCGCAAGGATGATCGGATCGTTATATCTCACGGCACTGGTGTGGTTGCAGATTATTCTCGAGCACAGTTACAAAGTACTTGGGCGAAAACCAGTTATAAGATGCAAAGCATGCGCGATAGTGCTGCATGTGCGGAAGAAGAATTTTCTAATATATCTTCTAACAGAGTTGATAATCCCGGGTTGAATGCAAAGCTAACCTTCGACCCAAGTGAGGCGCCAACAATACTTACAGGCGTTCGCCCCAAGATAGCGATTCTGCGCGAACAAGGTGTGAATGGTCAAATTGAGATGGCGGCCGCCTTTGATCGTGCTGGCTTTGAAAGCGTAGACGTGCACATGTCAGACCTTATCAGTGGGCGCTTTTCTTTGCAGCAGTTCCACAGCCTTGTCGCTTGTGGAGGATTCTCCTACGGTGATGTATTAGGTGGTGGGGGTGGCTGGGCAAAGAGTGCATTGTTCAACGGGCAGGTGAGAGAACAGTTTGCGGAATTCTTTGCGAGCGATAAATTGACCCTTGGCATATGCAATGGGTGTCAGATGATCGCCCAGATGCAAGACCTTATTCCTGGAGCTGAACATTGGCCGCGTTTTGTGCGCAATCGTAGTGAACAATTTGAAGGCCGCACTGTGATGGTCAAAATTAACGATGTGCAAACGCCTTGGTTAGAGGGCATGCAGGGCAGTGTAATGCCAGTGGCAGTTGCTCATGGAGAGGGGCGAGCGGAGTTTGCTCAACCTGAAAGCTTACAGCTGCTGAAAGATCACAAACAGCTGGCGATACAATATGTGGATTCGCGACATGAGGTTGCCAATTTGTACCCAGACAACCCCAATGGTGCGATAGAAGGTCTAGCTGGATTAACCGCCGCGGATGGTCGGGTATTGATCATGATGCCTCATCCCGAGCGGGTATTTAGGTCAGTGCAGAATGTTTATCAAGATGCGCAGTGGGGTGAAGATGGCCCTTGGATGCGGTTATTTAGGAATGCGGTGAAGTAGCGACGTTAGAACGAGCTTCCCGCTTGGTTTAAAAAGGTGATTTCCTCTGGTGTGGAGGATCGCCCAAGAATTTCATTGCGGTGCGGATAACGGCCAAATCGATCGATAATTTCCTTGTGCCGTCTTTCATAGTTCAACGTGCTCGCAATGCCCAATTGCGTAAATAATTCGACAGCTTTTTCGTGCACTTTTGCATCTTCACTGTGCATATACGGCATGTAAAGAAAGGAGCATCGATGCGCAGTTAGTAGCTTGTCAAAACCGTTTTTCACTGCGTATTGGGCAACGTTTAAGGCTTTAGTATCTCCAGCGAATGCTTGCGCCTGATTGCGAAAAATATTGCGTGAGAATTGATCAAGGACAAGGACTATTGCCAAGCAACCTTCGGCGGTTTCTATTTTGTCGTCTTGGTCGCCGACGAGTACCTGGCGGTAAATCTCTTCGAAGCGAGATTTTATAAGTTTGTCTAAGCGAGGGTTTTTCGCAAAATGCTGTTTAGGCTCAAGTTCCTGAAACCAAAACCGAATAACGTCTTCAATCATATTGTTGATCGCTGTCTAAAATTGGCTTTTATCTGGTCAGCTAGACCCCTAGTGTGAGTTATGCCATAAAAGGCCCATTAGTATCACTACTCACTGGCGCCGTCTGAAAAGAATATCTTCGTAGTGCGTTGGGAACGCAGCATTCTGGCGGTCGGCAAAATAGTATTCTAAGGTCTTATTAATCACGGGGAAGGCCAGTTCATCCCAAGGGATTTCTGCTTCACTGAACAATGCCACTTCTAACGACTCGCTGCCGCTACTGAAGTTTAGGTCTGCGAGATCGGCGCGGAAGAACATATAGACTTGGGAAATATGTGGCAGGCTGAAGATGGTATACAGGTGAGTGTTGTTTAGCCGAGCATTGGCTTCTTCTAATGTCTCTCTAGCGGCTCCCACTTCAACAGTTTCGCCGTTTTCCAGAAATCCAGCTGGCAAGGTCCAGTAACCTCGCCTTGGCTCGATGGCCCGTTTGCATAAAAGCACCTGATCTTTCCAGACGGGTAGCGTTCCTGCGATTACCCTTGGGTTTTCGTAGTGAATGGTTTCACACACTGTGCAAACAGAGCGTAGGCGGGTATCTCCCTCAGGGATTGTTTGTTCTGCGGTAGCTCCGCATTTGCTGCAAAATTTCATAAGTGCAGTATACCCGTGCTCGGCGAGATGAGGTGCATTAAGGCAAAACATTTTGTTGCATTTTTGGCTGCTATTTATAAAAGACTAGTGTTGATCAACAAGTTTGCATAAAACCCTCACTTCAAATGGAGTATTGGCCTCGGCTTCATTACCATGGCTGTTGAATTTAACTTTGGGGATGCAGCGTGTTATATCAATTGGGCGATCTAGAGGTGTGTGCTGAGGGTGATTATTGGGTAGCTGATAATGCGGTGGTGCTCGGCAATGTGTTGCTTAAACAGGATGCCAGCGTTTGGTTCAACGCTGTGCTGCGTGGTGACAACGACCTTATTACTGTAGGTGAGGGATCGAATATTCAAGATGGCTCTGTGCTGCATACCGATCCGGGATTTCCACTGAACATTGGCGCCCATGTAACCATTGGCCATAAGGTAATGTTGCATGGCTGCGATATTGGCGAAGGCTCGCTAATTGGTATTAATGCGGTTGTCTTAAACGGCGCCAAGATTGGCAAAAATTGCATTATTGGCGCTAATGCTCTAATCACAGAAGGCAAAGAAATACCCGATAATTCTATGGTGATGGGTTCACCCGGCAAGGTGGTTAAAACCCTCAGCGATGAGCAAGCTGCTGGTATCCGAATGGGTGCAGCGCATTATGTTGAAAACGCTAGACGTTTTCGTGAACAGCTAAACGTCCAGCAGCAAGCTACGACTAAAGATTAAACGCAAAACAACAGTCCAAAAAGTGGCAGATAGAGGTCACAAATAGCGGGGCATTAGATGACTATATTGAAGGATTCAGATCGGATAACCATAGGTACACCCATGTCGCCCTCTGCCAAGAAGGTAATGATGCTCGGAGCAGGGGAGTTAGGTAAGGAAGTAGTCATAGAACTGCAGCGCTTTGGGATTGAGGTCATTGCTGTAGACCGCTACGCCAATGCTCCGGCAATGCAAGTGGCTCATCGTAGTCACGTGATTGATATGCTTGATGGTCAAGCGCTGCGCAGAATTATTGAGCAGGAAAAGCCAGATTTGGTTGTGCCCGAGATAGAAGCTATTGCTACGCCAACCCTAGTGGAGCTTGAGGCTGAAGGTCTGAATGTGATTCCAACGGCTAAAGCTACAAGACTCACCATGGATCGTGAAGGTATTCGCCGATTAGCCGCCGAAGAGTTAGGGGTGCGAACCTCGCCGTATAAATTTGCTGACAGTGAGGCCGAGTTTCTTGAGGCTGTTACGGAGATAGGTTTTCCCTGTGTAGTTAAACCTGTTATGTCCAGTTCTGGGAAGGGCCAAAGCACTTTGCGCAGTAGCGATGACGTAAGCGTTGCGTGGACTTATGCAAAAGAGGGCGCGCGCGGTGCCGCAGGTAAGGTTATTGTTGAAGGCTTTGTTGATTTTGATTATGAGATAACACTACTCACCATACGTCACGCAGGTGGCACTAGCTTTTGTGCACCCATAGGTCATCGTCAGGAAGGTGGGGATTACAAAGAGTCTTGGCAACCCCAATCAATGACCGCCAAAGCTCTAGCAGACAGCCAGAAAATTGCTGAGGAAGTAACTGGCGCATTAGGTGGACTGGGTTTGTTCGGTGTTGAATTCTTCGTTAAAGATGATGTGGTTTATTTTTCTGAGGTTAGTCCACGGCCACATGACACAGGTTTAGTAACACTTATCAGTCAGGACCTTAGTGAGTTCGCACTGCATGCGAGGGCCATTCTAGGTTTGCCGATTCCAAGTATCAAAAACCACGGGCCGGCTGCGTCAGCGGTCATTATCGTGGAAGGTGATTCCAATCAGGTAGCTTTTGGCAATTTGCACCAAGCCTTAGTTGCCACAGATACTCAGTTGCGCCTATTTGGAAAGCCAGAAGTGCACGGTGAGCGGCGTATGGGGGTTGGCTTGGCGTTGGGGGAAAATATTGCTAAGGCTAGAGAGAAAGCATTAGGCGTGGCCCAAACTGTCGAAATTACGCTCTGACCGTCGCCAGGGTTGCATAATTTTTGATTCGAATTATAGTCTCGGCATGGTTAAGGAAACACTAGACACAATTTTCTCAATGTCTAACGCTCAGGGGCGTCTGGCTTCAGCGTCTTTTCCTGCTGCCTATGGTTTTTTCGCAACTAACCTTGTTGCGAGCTCTCTAAGTGCAAACCTAATACTCAGCCTTCTCTCTAGTGCTCTAGGACTCCTGCCGGTGCCCCGGCAAAACTTCTAAACCCCAGGGCATAGTCCCACCCAAAAAAAATCTCATCAAATCCGACAGCGAGGTCGTTGTTGGGTAATATACTAAGGCTTTTACAACATAAGACTTATTGGCAGCAAAATATTGCACTGGGTGCTGATGAGTAGAATGTAAGAGTCGAAAGAAATAGAACGAGTTCTTAGGACAAAATCATGAGTCATCAACCTCAAAGCGGACGCGCCATAGGCGTTATGCCATTTAGCAAATACTCAGCTTTCAAGCCGATTGATTTACCCGATCGTCAATGGCCGAGCAAAATCATTGAACAAGCACCTCGGTGGTGCAGTGTAGATCTCAGGGACGGTAATCAAGCTCTTATTGACCCAATGAATGTAGATGAAAAATTGCGCCTTTGGGACCTGCTACTAGAGATAGGTTTCGCAGAAATAGAAGTAGGGTTCCCTGCTGCCTCACAACCAGATTTTGATTTTATTCGTCGGATAATTGACGAAGATAGAATTCCTGAAGGTGTCAGCATTCAAATTCTTTGTCAGGCCCGTGAAGAGTTGATTAAGAAGTCTGTTGAAGCCCTTGAAGGTGCTCCCAATGTTATCTTCCATCTATATAACTCCACTTCGGAATTGCAGCGTCGAGTTGTCTTCGGTATGGACCGCCAAGGTATTATTGACTTGGCTGTACAAGGTACTGAGTTGGTGCGGGAAGGGCTGAAAGATTTTGATTCCAACGTGATTTTCGAGTATTCCCCCGAAAGCTTTACCGGTACGGAGTTAGATTTTGCATCCGATATTTGTACCGCGGTTGCCGATACTTGGGGGGCAACGCCGGAAGCGCCAATGATCATTAACCTGCCCAGTACGGTAGAAATGGCTACGCCAAACATTTATGCGGATCAGGTCGAATGGTTTTGCCGCAACTTTCCGCGTCGTGACAGCGCAGTCATTAGTCTGCATACACATAACGATAGAGGCACTGGTATTGCCGCCACAGAGCTAGGCTTAATGGCAGGTGCCCAACGTGTTGAGGGCACATTATTTGGCAATGGTGAACGTACAGGTAACTGTGACCTAATCACCATGGCTATGAATATGTTTAGCCAAGGGGTAGACCCCACGCTGGATTTTCGCGCTATGCCAAAAATTCGCGAAACCGCTGAAGCGGTGAACAAATTAGCTGTGCCCGAGAGACATCCTTATGCGGGTGATTTAGTCTTCACTGCTTTTTCCGGTTCTCATCAAGATGCTATTAAAAAGGGTATTTCAAAGGTGGATCGAAACAGTTGGGAAGTGCCTTACTTGCCCATTGATCCGGAAGATGTCGGTAGTTCTTATAAAGAGACCGTGCGCGTTAATAGCCAATCTGGAAAAGGCGGTGTAGGCTTTTTGTTGGAGGAAGTGTATGGCGTTACATTGTCCAGAGAGTTATTGGTTGAGTTTAGTGGAGTGGTGCAGGGTATGACTGAAAAGCTTGATCGTGAGATTAAGCCGGATGAAATTTATGAGTCGTTATTAGCTACATATGTAGTCGACCAAGCGCCCTACAAATTGGTTGATTATGATCTGTTGCCTGGTCGTGATGATGATCAACGCTGTGTTGCGCGCATTGAAGTATCCGAAAATATTGTGACCATAGATGGTCAAGGCTCAGGTCCAATTGAAGCCTTCGTTAACGCTATGGTTGAAACTTTGAATGAGCCTTTGGTAGTCGTTGGTTATCAAGAGACGGCGATTGAGGGTGGTAGCGATGCCCAAGCAATTTGTGTTTTAGCTGTAGAAGACCCTGATGGCCATGGCCGCAGCTATGGTATTGGCCTTAGCCGCAATACGATTACGGCGGGGCTTAACGCAATTATTTCGGCTATAAATAGACGCTGGTCTAAGGATTAGTTCGAGAGCGGATTGTAAGAGAAGTAATAGACGGAGCTTTTGGGCTCCGTTTTTTTTGCGTAAGAAACGCTGAGCAAGAGGTTTTGGCTTTGTTATTGCTCTGATTGATCAACTGCAGGCTCAACTTGACGGATCTTCAATGCTTTAATCATATTGTCTTTAATTTGCACGGTCTCAATCTGATAGTTATCTACTTGCAGGCACAAATTTGAGTCCGGTAGTGTTTCCAAGTGCTCTAATACATAGCCGTTGATAGTCTTCGGGCCGGTAGTGGGGATGTCCCAACGTAACGCGCGGTTGATGTCACGCAACACGGCCATGCCATCGATTAAATAGGAGCCATCCTCTTGAGCTAATATCTCTGGGTTATTCGCCGCGAAATCGCTAGTGAACTCGCCAACAATTTCTTCGAGTATATCTTCTAACGTCACAATGCCTTGTATATCGCCATACTCATCTACAACCAGTGCGAAGCGCTGTTTCTCCTTTTGAAATTTCAATAATTGGGTGTGCAGTGGTGTTGCCTCTGGTACGAAGTAAGGTTCTCTTGCCAGTTGCAGTAAGTCGGCCTTTGTGAACTCGTCAACTTGCACTAAGCGGGCGAGCCTGCGTAGGTGCAAAATACCCAAAATATTGCCGAAGTTGTCTTTGTATATTGGCAAAAGGGTGTGTTGGCTTGCGGAGGCTATGGTCAGTATTTCGTTTATATCATCATCGATATTAACAGCGACGATTTCGCTCCGTGGCACCATGATGTCATTAACGGTTACGGATTCAAGATCAAGGATACGACCCAACATTGTTTGACGTTCACCGACGGATTGACCACCTTCGCTGACAACAGTTTTTAGTTCGTCTTTAGTTAACTGATCATCTTGGTCATCTTTTTTTGTGAGGAAGAGTCGCACTAAAGCATTGCTCAGTGCATTTACAAAAACTACAGCAGGGTGGAGTAAGCGTTGTAGTGGTTGCAATATGTAGACTGCCTTAAAAGCCCAGTTTTCGGGTTTTTCTGCTGCCAGAGTTTTTGGCGCTACTTCTGCGAAGATTAGAAAAACGAAAGTTAATACCCAAGGCGCGAGCAAAACGCCGGTGTCGCCGAATAAGTTGAATCCAATAATCGTTGCGACCGTTGCAGCCGAAAAATTAACTAAGTTGTTGCCGACAAGAATAACGCCCAGTAACCGATCTGGTCGTTCTAACATGCGACTCGCTTTTTTGGCGCCGCGGTGCTTATTTTTAACCAAGTGCCTCAGGCGATATTTGTTCAGCGCCATCATCGCCGTTTCGGTGCCGGAGAAATATGCAGAAAGCAGGATCAAAACACCGATACTAAGGAACAGGTAAGCGATAGGTAGGTCGTTTATATCCATGATTATAGAAGGTATTCCAAGACGAATTTGCTGCCAAAATATCCCAGCACCAAGAGTGCAAAGGCTGCCAAATTCCAGCGCACCGCTGTGACACCTCGCCAACCGAATATATGGTGACCTACGAGGAAGCCCGCATAAACTAGCCACGAAAGGCTGGTTAAAATTGTGTGGTGGGTTAGGCGTTGGCTAAGCATATCTTCAAGAAAAATCAGCCCTGTGATAATAGATAAACTCAGCAGTCCTAGACCAATCCACAACATGGTTAGAAGTAGATGTTCCATGGTTTCCAACGCCGGTAATAGACCGTACAGACCTTTACTTGGGCGTTTCAGGCGACTCTCTTGGACGGCTAGAAGTACTGACTGTAGCGCCGCAGTCATTAGCGCGGCGTAGGCTGTAATTGAAAGTAGTATGTGGGCTACTTGAGCTGTGTTTAGATCAAGGGCGTTAGTTTTACCTGGGTCAATTAGGTTTAGGCAAAGCAGATTGAAAATACTGATTGGAAACAGCAGTAGGAAAATATTGTTTACCGGCAGCTTGGTGCTACTCACCGCAACAACACAAACCATTACCACAGCAACCAAATTACTTACACCAATAAGGCTTAGGGACAGACCGGCTTCTCCGAGTAGAGTGTTTACACAGGCAAAGGCATGGCCAATGATTGCAGCCAATGTTAACCAATACGAGCTGATTGGAGCAGTTGTGTTGTTGTCTGTACCGTCATCGATGGCAGAAAAATCAACCTCTTTAGTGTGAGATCCGAAATTTGCCGTCCGCCACAGAGTTGCGAATCCTAACGCGTAGAAAACTATCGCTGCGAGGGATACGAAGAGGGTCAGATTGTACATGTGTAAACCTGAGTGATCACGGATTCAGTCGCGATAATAATAATGTTTTTCAGTGGCTGTTTGAAAAGGAAGTTTGGCATAACCATCTGCTCGGGTGAAGGCCTAAGAGTGCATTCCTCACAGCCTGTATATATTCCCAAAACCTATCTCAATGGCACTCGACGGATTATTTTTTTCGGCAACGTCAATCATGCCATTTGTTGAGGCCATTGCCGAGACATCGCGCTATACTGCTGGCTCGTTTTATTTGGACCTATAGCAAAGTCATGTTTGAGAGCCTTTCAGATCGCCTTTCCCAAAGTCTTAAGCAGATTACGGGTAAAGCACGCCTTACCGAAGAAAATATTGCCGATGCCCTGCGTGATGTACGAATGGCGCTATTGGAGGCAGATGTTGCGCTGCCAGTAGTTAAGGACTTTATAGATCAAGTTAAGGTTAAAGCCATTGGACTGACTGTAGCCAGTGCCCTGAACCCAGGCGAGGCATTTATTAAGCTTGTCCATGGGGAACTTGTGCAAGTCATGGGCGAGGCTAACTCGGCATTAAATCTAGCCACAACTCCACCAGCGGTTATTCTCATGGCAGGTTTGCAAGGGGCGGGTAAAACTACGACCGTTGCAAAACTTGCGCGTTTTTTACAGGAGCGCGAAAAGAAGAAGGTGGCTGTAGTTAGTGCTGATGTTTATCGACCTGCGGCTATTGCTCAATTAGAAACACTAGCTGGCGAGGTTGGTGCACAATTTATCAGCTCTACAAACGAGCAAAAACCATTAGACATTGTTAACCGTGCCATTGATGAAGCGAAAGCTCAGCTCGCTGATGTGCTTTTGGTGGATACCGCCGGTCGTTTGGCTGTAGATGATGCAATGATGGCCGAGATACGGGCATTGCACGCGGCGATTAAGCCGATAGAGACTTTATTCGTAGTGGACGCTATGACTGGGCAGGACGCTGCTAACACAGCCAAAGCCTTTAATGATGCGTTACCTTTAACAGGGGTCGTACTAGCGAAAACTGATGGTGATGCCAGAGGTGGGGCGGCGTTAAGCGTACGCGCCATTACCGGTAAGCCTATTAAGTTTATGGGTGTTGGTGAAAAGACAGATGCTTTAGAAGCCTTTTATCCTGATCGCCTAGCTTCTCGTATATTGGGTATGGGCGATGTGCTCACGTTGATTGAAGAAGCTGAACGCAAAGTCGACAAAACCAAAGCCCAACGCTTTGCTAAGAAAATGCAGCAAGGGCAAAAGTTTGACCTCGAAGATTTTCGCGATCAGTTGGATCAGATGGCGAATATGGGCGGTATTAGTAGCATGCTAGACAAAATGCCCGGTATGTCTCAACTGCCAGCAGCAGCCCAATCCCAAGTGAATGACAGCCAGTTTAAACGCATGGGCGTGATCATTGACTCTATGACACCGAAAGAAAAGCGCTTCCCAGATGTTATCAATGGTTCGCGCAAACAGCGTATTGCTGCGGGTAGTGGGACTCAGATTGCAGATGTGAATAGGCTATTGAAACAGCACAAGCAAATGCAGAAGATGATGAAAAAAGTTTCTCGCAAGGGCGGTATGCAAAAAATGATGCGTGGCATGCAAGGGATGCAGGGCATGCAGATGCCAGGTGGTATGCCGCCGGGAATGCGTAGGCGCTAAACTGGGTCCTCAAAGGTGAGTGCAAGACCGGCGAAAAGGCCAGCTCAGAAAATTGCATAAGATTACATAAGAACGAAATAAGACCCTTGCAAGAGGCCGCGGATGCTATAGAATATCGCGCCTTTCGCAAGCGACCTTTGTCACAAAAGAGAACACTATGGTAACGATAAGATTAGCCCGTCACGGCGCTAAGAAAAGCCCTTTCTACCACGTAACGGTAGCAGATAGATCTTCATCCAGAGACGGACGTTTCGTCGAGCGTGTTGGTTTTTATAACCCGCTGGCAAAAGGCCAAGCAGAAGTTCTGCGGATTGATTTAGATCGGGTAGATTACTGGATCGGTGTAGGCGCAAAGCCTAGTGACCGCGTTCAGCAGTTGATCGGTCAAGCTCGCAAGCAAAGTCCAGCAGAAGCTGTAGCAGCTGCAGAGTAATTGTAGGAGGCGTTATGCCTCCTCAGAGTCATACCTTCCAGCGGTACTCAACCTATGAGTCTAGATATAATCGTGGTCGGAAGGTTAGGTCGCTCCTTCGGTGTCAAAGGCTGGCAAGTGCTCCAGTCTTTTACCGACCCCCCAGAAAATATTCTTCAATATACGCCTTGGTACCTGCAAAGGTCGTCGGATGCCCAATGGTTGGCCCTTGCTAAACCTGCCTGCCAGCCACACAAGAATGGGCACATTGTACGTTTGGATCATATTCAGAACCCTGAAGATGCGCATACCTACAGTGGCAGCCTTATCGGGGTACCTAGGAACGCGCTAACACTATCCGACGATGTCGCAGATGCTGAATATTTTTGGCACGATTTAGTTGGATGTGAGGTTTATAACCAAGAAGCGCAATGCTTAGGCCGGGTGGATCACCTAATTGAAACCGGTGCCCACGATGTTCTCATAGTGAAGGGCGAAGAACGCGACCACCTAATCCCATTTCATGAACCATACTTACAAAGCGTAGATCTAACTGCCAAGCGTATTAGCGTTGAATGGCATTTGGATTGGTCTTAGGGGCGAATCCCATGTGGCTTGGCGTTATTACAGTATTGCCTGAAATGTTTGATGCGGTGTCTAGTAGCGGCGTTTTTAGTCGTGCGTTGAACCAAGGTATTATTTCGCTCAATTGTTATAACCCTCGAGACTTTGCCACGGACAAACACCGGACCGTAGATGATCGTCCCTATGGTGGCGGTCCCGGAATGGTCATGATGGTTGAACCACTACTCAGAGCACTTGAGGCGGCAAAATCAGATGCTCCGGAGAATACTCGGGTCGTACTCATGAGCCCTCAAGGTGAGGTATTTAGTCAGGCCAAAGGCATCGACTGTGGTCAAATGCCAGGGCTGATTTTGATTTGCGGGCGGTATGAGGGAATAGACGAGCGCTTTATTCAGAGGCATGTGGATGAAGAGTGGTCGATAGGCGATTATGTGCTCAGTGGCGGCGAATTAGCCGCGATGGTGGTGTTGGACGCCATTGCAAGGCACTTACCGGGCACTTTAGGCAATCAAATGTCAGTAATTGATGAATCACACCTTGATGGAACGCTCGATTACCCTCACTATACGCGCCCCGAGAAGTTGGGTTTGGATGTGGTGCCTGCAGAACTCCTAAGCGGCAACCATAAACAAATGTCTCGGTATCGTCGCCGTGAGGCGCTAAAACGAACTTTGGATCGAAGACCAGACTTGCTTACTGGGCGAGTGTTCAGTCAGGAAGATCGAAAGTTACTGGAAGAATGTTTTGCTGGTCGCAATGCGGTCAATGCAACGGAGTAGAGAAAATGCGCAGAAATAAGATAATCGAAGAAATCGAAAACAGTCAGATGAACGATATCCCTGAATTTAGCCCAGGTGATACGGTAAGTGTCCAAGTGCTTGTTAAAGAGGGTACTCGTGAACGTTTACAGGCTTTTGAAGGCGTTGTTATTGGGATTAAGCAGCGTGGATTAAACTCTGCCTTTATCGTTCGTAAAATCTCCCACGGCGTAGGTGTGGAAAGGACCTTCCAAACACATAGCCCGTTGATCAAAGGTATTGAAGTAAAGCGCCGAGGTGATGTTCGCCAAGCGAAACTCTACTACTTGCGTGAGCTTTCTGGTCGTTCTGCGCGTATTAAAGAGAAAGTTAAGGCCAAGTAATCGCCTTGCCCAACCCCAATGGCTGCAGCAGGACGTTGCTAGCAGCCCAATTGGGGTTGTAACTTACGAGCGTTACTGCGTATATGTTACAAGATCACCCCAAGTCCGAGGGTGATAAAAGTAGTGGTCTGCAAGATTTGCTAAAAACCGAGTAAAAGACCCGACTACAACTAGCGAATACAAGAAGCGAATACAAGAAGCGAATATAAGAACCCATGCCGATCTGGGTATTCGCCCCAACACGTAAAAAGAGCTGTCCTCATTCCGACTAAAAAGCGTCAGCCCAAATAGCCAACCCCCCCTCAACTACCTCCTCCACAATGTACCGTTAGCACAAATTCCGCTACCCTTTAGCCTGTTTTGTGCCGCCCTGGTTGACTTCATTCCAGTCGGTGTCGCATATATATACTACTCATTTAGAAGGATTGCTCTTGTCGGAACAGGGGGCTGTAGAAAATCAGGAGGATATCAACGGATACCTCGATACGCTTTGGCTTGAACGCGGTTTAAGCGAAAATACTTTGATGGCTTATCGCCGAGATCTAGTTGCAACTGCCCAGTGGTTAGAGCAAAGCAGTCAAGGCAAAATGACATTGCTCGGTGCTGATAATGAGGCGCTGATTAGTTTTCTCGGTGAGCGCAAACTCTCCGGGGTTAGTGATAGAAGCTCAGCACGATGGCTCAGTACTCTGCGCGGCTTTTATCGTCATATGATTTTCATTCAGCGTTTGGTCGATGACCCGACGCAGAAGCTTGCCCATCCTAAGTTAGGCCGCACGTTACCAAGTTCGCTATCTTCACAACAAGTGGAGGCGTTACTCGCTGCGCCTGATGTGAACATTGCCACAGGTTTGCGTGATAGGGCGATGCTTGAATTGTTGTATGCAAGTGGCTTGCGTATTACCGAACTCGTGACTTTAGAGTTAACCAATGTAAATCAGCGCCAAGGTGTCGTTAGAGTGGTGGGTAAAGGCAATAAGGAGCGACTAGTGCCTACCGGTGAGACTGCTTTGGATTGGCTTAGCCTATATTTACGCGATGCACGTTTAAGCCTGCTGCCGTCTGGAGGTAGTGTCTTATTTCCAAGCAGACTTGGGCGTGTTATGACCCGCCAAACCTTTTGGCACGCCATTAAAAAGTACGCGTTGCATGCAGGTATAACAAAAAACATTTCTCCCCATACATTACGCCATGCATTTGCAACTCATCTTGTGGATAATGGTGCAGACCTGAGAGCGGTGCAGATGATGTTAGGTCACAGCGACTTATCGACGACACAAATTTATACGCATGTTGCCCAGCAACGGCTTAAAGAGTTAGTTCAAGAGCACCACCCGCGTGGCTGATTTGGTTTTAGCGTAAGGCGTCGGTAATAATCGATTGATATAGGAAGGCAGGGCTATGGTATTAACAGCATTGACTGGATCGAAGAAGGCAATAAACGTACTCCAGAGATTGTCTTCCCTCGGTGTGGGCGCTTTTCTGCTTGTGAATTCAGCGTTAGCGCTTGCTGAGGCGTCAGAGCAGTCTTTTGACATGCCTAAAGGTAGTGAGCTTGCAATACAGCGTTTGTTGGAGTTGCGCCCAGACATTCCAATTCTAGAAGTATATCCCAGTGGTGTAGAAGGGATGTTCGCTATTGACCTTCCGGGTGGCACAACATTGTTCGCCACCAGAGATGGCAAATATCTGATTGCCGGCGAGTTATTCGCTATGGGTGAAGAGCTGGTTAGCATCTCAGAGGAGCGCCGAAATAGTGAGCGTGTAGATCTGTTAGCTAAGGTTCCCGCAGCAGACATGATCATTTTTCCAGCCCAAGGTAAGACTGTAGATTACGTGCATATTTTTACCGACGTTGATTGCGGCTACTGCAGAAAACTGCATCGAGAAATCGCAGACTATTCGGCAATTGGCATAGAAGTTCGTTATTTAGCCTATCCACGAATGGGCCTTGATAGCGAGACCTATGAAAAAATGTCCACAGTATGGTGTTCTAGTGATCGCAAGCGGGCACTGACCAAAGCCAAATTAGGTGTGGAAGTTCCAGCAGCAAAATGTGCGGACCCTGTGTCAGATCATTTTAATTTGGGTCGCCATATTGGTGTGTCTGGCACCCCAGCGATTGTTGCATCTGATGGTCGAATGTTGCCAGGTTACTTGCCGGCAGCAGATTTACTGGCACGCTTACAAAAATAGACAAGAAGAAATTTTCAGGCCCAAGGCCAACACTGGCCTTTAGCCAGTAGCAGTATTGATTACAAACTCCGGAAAAAATTAGTGAACAAACTTCGAATAGGTATTGCAGGGTTAGGTACTGTTGCTCAGGGCGTACTCCACTTGATAGCGACAAATGGCGACCTGATGGCTAAACGCACAGGGGTACAACTGAGCATACAACGCGTTGCAAGTCGTACCACCAAACCTGAGGTAGATTTGCTAGGCGGCGTGTTTAGTAACAACGTTCACGATTTGGTAGCTGACCCAGACGTTGATGTTATTTTGGAGTTGATAGGGGGTGAGGGTTTAGCTAAAGAACTCATCGAAAGTGCACTTGCAGCCGGCAAGCGTGTTGTCACAGCCAATAAAGCCGTCATCGCCGCCCATGGTGATCAATTGTTGGCATCAGGTAATGTACCGTTGCGCTTTGAAGCTGCGGTGGCTGGCGCCATTCCAATTATTCAGTCGCTGAACCAAGGCTTGGCGGCTAATCGAATTGAGTCCATATACGGCATCATTAATGGCACCTGTAATTACATGCTTACCGTGATGGAAGAAGAAGGCTTGGCATTTGATCAAGTGTTGTCCCAGGCGCAGGCACTGGGCTACGCCGAGGCTGACCCCGCGTTCGATATAGAGGGTGTAGATGCCGCTCACAAGTTAACTATTTTGGCTGCACTGGGTTTTGCTACTTCCTATGATTTTTCAGCTCTCTATGTTGAAGGTATTACGCAAATTGCAGCTGAAGATATTCAATATGCTCAGGAGCTAGGTTTTAAGATCAAGCACTTGGGTATTGCCCGTAATACTGATGCGGGCTTAGAAACTCGCGTACACCCAGCACTGGTGCCAACATCAGAGCTACTTGCCAGTGTAAACGGTGTAATGAATGCGGTTCAAGTCGTGAGCGATGCAGCGGGTGAGACGCTCTTTAGCGGCCCAGGAGCCGGTGGCGCAGCCACAGCATCAGCTGTCTTGGCGGACGTACTCACATTTGCTGCTACTAATTTCAGTGAGCGCGAGCCCTCACCACCGGAGAGTCAAGGAACTGCAACACAAATTCAGCGCGTGGCAATGGATGCTATTCCAAGTGCCTGTTATTTGCGGATTCCCACATTGGATCAGCCCGGAGTTTTTGCCCAGGTCGCTAGTGCGTTATCTGCTCACAGCATTAGTATTGAGGCAGTGATTCAGAAAGAACCATCTTCTGCGGATACCTCAGTCTCCATCGTGATTTTGACCGATATGGTGGTGGAATCAGCCGTAAATGCAGCTTTGAAAGATCTTGCTGAATTAGCTGCTGTTGTGGGAAATATCACCCGTATACGAGTCGCACCAACCCACTAAGAATTCGAGGCCTTCATGCAGATTTTGGTCAGAAAAGTGCCTCCTGCTGGAGTCGGTGTAGAGCACCCGTTGCTTGATAGAATTTACGCAGCGCGGGGTATTAGCGATATTGCCCAAATGGATCGCAAGCTTAGTACTTTGCTTTCTCCTGCCGAACTTCCAGATATTGCAAAAGCTGCACAGCGACTAGCCGATGCAGTGCAAAATCAAGAGAAGATTCTGATTGTTGGCGACTTTGACGCTGACGGCGCAACATCTGTGGCGCTATGTATGTTGGCAATTAAATCTCTTGGTGCAGAACATATTGATTTCCTTGTGCCCAATCGCTTCGATTTTGGTTATGGCCTTTCCCCAGAAATTGTTCAGTTAGCGCAAAGCAAAAGTCCGGACTTAATAGTCACCGTAGACAATGGTGTGGCGAGTATTGCTGGAGTTGAAACCGCCAATGCCGCAGGTATTGATGTCATCATTACTGACCACCATTTACCTGGAGATAAGCTGCCTGCTGCGCTGGCGTTGGTTAATCCTAACCTCATTGATTCAACATTTTCCAGCAAATCTATGGCTGGCGTTGGTGTTGCTTACTATGTGCTGAGCTGGGTGCGGCAAGAATTGAGAAGCCGTGATTGGTTTCAACAAACGCAGCGTGAGGAACCCAATTTAGCCCAGTACTTAGATCTCGTTGCTCTAGGTACTGTTGCCGATGTGGTGCCTTTAGACCGTAACAATAGAGTCTTAGTGCATAATGGTTTACTGCGCATGCAGCGTGGCTTCACGCGACCTGGAATTAGGGCTTTGGCGGCGGTAGGTAAGCGCGACTTAAGCAGTATTTCAGCTCAGGATCTAGGCTTTGCTATTGGACCAAGATTGAATGCAGCGGGCCGCTTGGAAGACATGAGTGTCGGCATCCGCTGCCTTATGACTGAAGATGAGAGCGAGGCAAAACAATTAGCCGGCAGTCTGGATGTGTTGAATCAAACTCGTCGTCACTTGCAACAAGACATGGTCGCCGATGCAGAGCTGATAGTTTCACAATTCGAGGTGGGTGAGCAGGCTACAGGTTTGTCCGTTTATCATGAGAGCTTTCACCAAGGTGTTGTGGGTATCGTCGCAGGGCGGTTGCGCGAGAAATTCCACCGACCAGCCATAGTCTTTGCAGATGCTGGAGGTTTAGCGCCAGATGAGCTTAAGGGCTCGGCTAGAAGCATCGATGGCGTAAATATTCGTGATGTACTAGACAGCATTGCTACGCGTTACCCCGGTCTGTTGATCAAATTTGGTGGCCACGCAATGGCTGCCGGTTTGAGTATCAAAAAGGTGCATTTGCCGCGCTTTCATAAAGTTTTCGATAAAGCGGTAGGGCAAGTAACAACCGAGGAAATGTTGAGTGCGAGCTTACTTACTGACGGTACTCTTGCCAGTGAGGATCTTAACTTACAAACCGTTGCGTTGCTGGACGCTGGCGGTCCTTGGGGTAATGGTTTTGCTGAACCACTTTTTACCGGTGAATTCACCCTAGTTAGCCAGCGGGTAGTGGGCGACACTCACCTAAAATTAGTCGTTAAACACGGTGAGCAAATTATTGATGCCATAGCGTTTTCACAGCCTATGCTCAGTGGACAGCCTACCAACGTGCTGATGGTCTACAAACTTGCAGTGAATGATTACGCTGGTTCGCGAACACTGCAGCTGATGGTGGAGTACATAGAGGCTTTGCCTTAGAATTAGCGCCAGATCCTAGAGCAGAATGTGCTTCAAACTATTATTGTTTGAAAGGCCTTTTGTATTGTTCCTGAAACCGCCGGTAAGCCACACTAGATATGCCTGAAATTACATCCGTAAGAGAACACATCAAAGATTTGCAAGAACGCGATTCAGCTCTTCGGGGGTATCTTTGACTTTGCCGAAAAGCAAGAGCGTTTACAGGAAGTAGAGTTGGAGTTGGCTGACGGCGACGTTTGGAGTAATCCTGAGCGCGCCCAGCAGTTAGGTCGGGAGCGCGCTGACCTTGAGCAGATCGTAAGCCTTCTCAGTTCTTTGGGTACATCTTTATCCGAGCTTCATGAATTGGCAGAAATGGCCAGTGAAGAAAATGATGAAGATGCCCTGAATGACGTTTCCGGAGAACTGTCGGGTCTAGAGGGCAGTTTAGCAACCCTCGAATTTCATCGGATGTTCCAAGGTGAAATGGATAGCTCTAATACATACCTAGAAATTCAAGCCGGTTCAGGTGGCACAGAAGCCCAAGATTGGGCAGATATGCTATTACGCATGTATTTGCGCTGGGCAGAAAAACGCGGTTTCAATGTTTCAGTCACTGAGCTATCTCCCGGGGACATAGCGGGTATCAAAAGTGCCACAATTTTTGTTAGTGGTGCCTATGCTTATGGCTGGCTTAGGACGGAAACTGGGGTTCACCGTTTAGTCAGGAAATCGCCTTTTGACTCAGGCAGTCGCCGTCATACATCCTTTGCTTCAGTATTTGTTTCCGCAGAGATCGATGATGATATTGAAATTGATATCAATCCGGCGGATGTTCGAGTAGATACTTATCGCGCGAGCGGCGCGGGTGGGCAGCATGTTAACCGTACCGATTCCGCAGTTCGTCTTACTCACTTGCCGACTAATACTGTAGTGCAGTGTCAGAGTGAGCGTTCCCAACACCAAAATAAAGACAATGCTTATAAGCAGTTGCGTGCAAAACTTTACGAACTTGAGCTGCAAACTCGCCGTTCTGAGCAGCAATTGATCGAAGACTCTAAAGCGGATATTGGCTGGGGTAGTCAGATAAGATCCTACGTCTTGGACCAATCGAGAGTAAAAGACCTCCGCACTCAAGTTGAGCGTACAGACCCAAATGCAGTGCTTGATGGAGATCTAGATGGGTTTATTGAAGCTAGTCTCAAGGCAGGATTGTAAGTTGATTGAATAGCTACACCAACAATTCGTGTAAGCCTTGTGCAAAAGCTGGGGCTGAAAATGACAGAACAGAACGATTACAAAATAAGCACTCAGCGGTGAGTGTAAAAGTGAGTAGAAAAAGATGAGCGAAGAACGAGATATTCTGGCCAACCGCAAAGCTAAAATGGACGGCTGGCGCGCAGATACTGGGATCTATCCCAATGACTTTCGTCGCCAGGACCTAGCCGTAGATCTGCATCAGCAGGCCAAAGATCTCGACAAACCTCAATTGGTAGAAGCCGCTATAGAGACGGCTGTTGCCGGGCGTATTATGTTGCGTCGAGTAATGGGCAAAGCGAGCTTTTTAACTATCCAAGATAACTCGGGTCAAATGCAATGCTACTTGACGAAGAATGAGCTAGGTGAAGAGGTCTATGATGCGTTCAACAAATATTGGGAAATGGGAGACATTGTGGGCGTACGTGGTGTGCTCATGCGCACCAATAAAGGCGAGCTAACTGTTAATGCCAAAGATATTGTGTTGTTGAACAAGACCCAGCTGCCGCTACCTGAAAAGTTTCACGGCGTGACCGACCAAGAAATCCGTTATCGTCAGCGTTATATTGACTTGATCGTAAACGAAGACAGCAGGGGGGTGTTTCGTACGCGCTCTGTGGTCATGCAAAAAATTCGCGAGTACTTCACCAAGCTAGATTACTTAGAAGTTGAAACACCAATGATGCACAGTATTCCCGGCGGCGCTACAGCCAGACCGTTTACTACTCATCATAATGCCTTGGATATGCCCCTTTACCTACGTGTGGCGCCGGAACTGTTTTTGAAAAGGCTAGTAGTGGGCGGTTTTGAACGGGTGTTTGAAATCAACAGGAACTTTCGTAACGAAGGTCTGTCAACGCGCCACAATCCGGAATTTACGATGCTTGAATTCTACCAAGCCTATGCCGATTACGAAGATTTGATGACGTTAACCGATGACCTGTTGGCGAGCCTTGCGCGGGATGCCCTTGGCTCCACGGCTTTTAATTATCAGGGCATTGACTTAGATTTTGCCAATGCACCGCTGCGAATTAGTATGGCGGAGTCGCTAGCTCGATTCGGCAGCGTGCCGGAGGCTTCTGTAGCAGATGAGGATCACTTGCGTGGAGTATTGAAAGCCGGTGGCAATGCGTCTGAGGACCATTGGGGTTTGGGCCGGCTACAAATGGAAGTCTTTGAAGCGCAGGTTGAAGCTAAGCTTGAGCAGCCTACCTATATTACTGAATATCCAGCTGAGGTATCACCTTTGGCTCGTCGTAACGATAAGAATCCGGATATTACCGACAGGTTCGAACTTTTTATTGGTGGTCGCGAATATGCTAACGGATTTTCCGAGTTAAACGATCCAATAGATCAAGCGGCTCGATTTAGAGCGCAGGCAGAACTAAAGTCTCAAGGCGATGCCGAAGCCATGCACTTTGACCAAGACTATATAACCGCGTTGGAATATGGTTTGCCGCCTACCGCGGGCGAGGGTGTGGGTATTGATCGACTAGTGATGTTACTAACCAACGCGCCATCCATTCGTGACGTGCTGCTGTTTCCGCTGATGCGCCACCAGTAGAGTTTAGATACATTGGATATGCAGGGTCGCTATATGTGAATGTTGTCGCTGTAAAGGCCGTCTTGTAATTTGGTCAATCCATTAGGCATATGTTGAGCCTAGTTTAGCGGCGATATTCAATGATGATGAGGACTTGTTATGAATCAACGAGTTAATTTAAGCGCCTCTTGGTTGGCGCTCCTTGGCGATCAGTTCGACCTTCCCTATATGCAACAGTTGCGAGACTTTTTGCTTATGCAAAAGCGTCAGGGTAAGCAGGTTTATCCGCCAGGGGAGCAAATGTTCGCAGCGCTAAACGCCATTGCAGTGGATGATGTGCGCGTTGTTGTCATTGGGCAGGATCCCTATCATGGGCCAGGACAAGCCCATGGTTTGAGTTTTTCCGTACCCCATGGCGTCGCTATTCCTCCATCCTTACGTAATATTTTTAAAGAAATAGACAGTGATATAGGCTTACAGGAAACGGTAAAACATTACTGTGGCGACTTAACATCCTGGGCGCAGCAGGGGGTGTTGTTATTGAATAGTGTGCTCAGTGTTGAGCATGCTCAGGCGGCGTCTCATCAGGGCCAAGGGTGGGAGCAGTTCACTGATGTGTTAGTGACTAGACTTGCACAGCGTCGCCAAGGGTTGGTGTTTTTGCTCTGGGGTAGCTACGCCCAGAAGAAAGGTAAGCTTGTTGACGGTGACCGGCATCACCTGTTGTCAGCACCTCATCCCTCGCCGCTGTCTGCTCATCGCGGGTTTTTAGGGTGTAAACATTTTTCCACAACAAATCAATTACTCCTCGCACAAGGTTTGTCTGCGATAGATTGGTCGCCAACTACCATTACGCACATCCATAGCGACATAAGCTAGGCACAAGCTAAATGTTGAGGTTACAAATGAACAACAGAGTAATAACAAAATGACAGCATTAGACCTTTCCAATAACGAAGACGTGCTTATTTGCGAGCATAAGACCACTGGTACTGGGCTGATAGGTCATGCTCATCTGAATATGGTCGGTAGTTTAAATGCTCTAACTTTAGATGCCGTAAAAGTATTGTTTGATGCAATATCTCACTGGTTCGAGCGCGAAGACATTGCTGCTGTTCTGTTAACAGGAGAGGGCGAAAAGGCATTTTGTGCTGGTGGCGATATACAGGCCCTTTACCGCGCAGCAGTAGCGAATAACGCAGCAGGCGAGCTATTAGATTTATATCCTTTTGAGTTTTTTGCGCAAGAGTATCGGTTAGATCACCTGCTGCACACTTTTAATAAGCCGGTCATTACGCTGGGTCACGGCATTGTTATGGGCGGCGGCTATGGTCTCTTTGCTGCTTCTAGCCACCGTGTGCTAACCCAGCGCAGCAAATTAGCCTTTCCTGAAATAACCATTGGTCTATTTCCTGATGCTGGTGGTAGCTGGGTATTAAAAAACTTACCGCAACCAATTGCGTTGTTCCTTGGACTTACCGGCAGTCAAGTGAATGCTACTGATGCCTTAGGTCTTAATATTGGCACGCACATTATTGAGCACGAGCAGAGGCAGCAGTTTATCGATGGGTTACTTACTCTAGCTTGGGCTGGAGAGGGAGAGGGCAACGGGCGGCTATTGGACGACTATTTGAACGCAAGTACTTTTGTTGGTGATGCGCCAGAGTCTGAATTGGCTAAGCTTGCGCCGTCACAGATTAACGTCGACAACCTTAGCAATTGTGTTGCCAGCATTGATGCACTGCAGGGACAGTCATCTTGGATTGACCGTGGTATAGGTAATTTACAAAATGGCTGTCTGGTAACAGCGGGCATTATTTGGGAGCAATTGCGCCGAGTACAAACCATGAACTTGGCAGATAGCTTGCGCATGGAGCTGGCGGTAGCCACTCACTGCCTGCGCTCGCCAGACTTTCAGGAAGGCGTACGGGCGCTGTTGATTGATAAAGATAATTCGCCAAAGTGGTCAGTGGAGCGTGTCGAAGACTTGTCCGAAAATTATATCAAAGCCCATTTTGATGAGTCATTTGCGGGGCTTTGGGCGAATAACCCGCTGCACGACCTAGACTGAGTTTGCTTACTTGTTATGAAGCGGATTGTTCTACATCTTCTTTTGCTTTCCGGGTAACCCAGAGACCGGTACCTGATAAGTTGGATTCGTCGGAGTCATTCCGGCTGACGTAAATAACATCACCCTTGGTGCCCTGAGGGTTCTGCCAAGTGTCGCCTAATACAGGTGCCACTCCTTGCCAGCTGAACTCTGCTAATTGTTTTTTTACCGCGCCCCTAAACTGGGCGCGTGCAACGATCTCCTGCCCCAGATAGCAACCTTTATCGAAATCCACTGCGCCGTGTATGTGTAGGTCTAGCATTTGCGGTAAGAAGCGTTGGCTTAACGGTTTGCTGATAAACACCATTCCCTGTTCAGCCATAAGGCTGCTTAGGGTGTTAGACAGGTCACTTTGTTCCGCTGTGCTGATTTTATCCAAAGCTATAGCCCAGCCAGGTAAAAAATGTTGTTCAGTGTCTTGGCTGGATTTAATAGTTAAACCCTCGTCTACCCAACTAAAGGTACACTTCGCAAACATCGCGTAGGGCTTAAGGAAGTTAATAAGATCCTGGGCAAGTGATTTATGCACGATCAAGCCAACGCCACTGTCTAGTTCTAATGCCCAGCCATTTGCCAGTACTCGACCCTTGAGTGTGCACAATGCCATTGGCGTGGGTTGAGTTTTATTAATTCTTGCACTGTCACAGGTTAAGTAACCTTGCAAAAAATCTTTGACGGCAAAGCCTTCGAGGGTGATCATCCTCGCCTCTAGCCAGTTCTCCACAGAGTAGTCCCTTTCTTACAAACCGTATGGTTTTAGACTGCCTTAAGGCGAGCTATAAAAGCAATAACCTAGGCTTCGTAGTTATGAGTGCAACTGATCTTAAACAAATTTATTGGCGTAGTCGCCGTGGCATGCTTGAAATCGAAGCAAAGCTGATACCGTTTATTCGTGACTACTTCGACGACTTGAGTGTTGAAGAACAAAAAGTTTATGAGCAGATGCTAGACCTCGAGGATTGGGAGATTTTTGATTGGTTGCAAGGTCGCGAGATACCAAAGGACCCTTTGATGCGCCAGGTGATCGAAAAAATCATCGCCTGCAAGTCAACCCTTTAGGTCATAACTCCAAAAACTCTAATAGCTCTAACAGCTCTAACAGCTCTAATAGCGATATTGGCGATAATAGTTATAAAGACGCTCAGGGTGCCCTTAGAGCCAACGAGAATGGCGGTGTCGACAGCTATTGGCAGTATTGTTCTGACGGTCACATTTGTTTAGTGATTCGATCTGGGTACATTCGTTGCTGGTGCAACTGTGTTGGCTTTACCCTGTATCTTTACGCGGGCGCAATGCTCTTGGGCGTGACGGGTTTAAGCCTATTTGCAGTGGTAGGACACCGTTATCTGCTGAATGCAATCTGTTCGCAGTTTTTCTATATCTACCTGCCGGGTACGCTTGACCATCCTACCCAGTCGTTGCATCAGATAACGTTGCAGCAAGATACCCAAATTAGTACTTGGCAATTGAATTGGGCCCTGTGTCTTTGTTTTCGTGGGCAAGATCCGCAATGGGTTTTTACCGATGAAGTAAACCCAGAAACTTTCGCGAGCTTGAGGAGACTGGAGAAGGTTACCCACGGGTAACCTGGCGCACGAAACCTCAAACAGAAGCTAGTTTCTCAAAAGCTTTGACCTAAACCGAGGTTTTGATCATATCTAATTGGTCCGTACTACCCGGGAACAATATGGTGTCTGTAGTATTCACAGTCTGTTCTGGATGGTCCAAGTTGAAGTTCAAGCCTCTACTTTCTTTCCTTTTCAGTGCCGAACGCACAATTAGGTCCGCTACGTGTAGGAGGTTTCGCAGCTCGATTAGATCGTTGGTGACGCGATAATTTGCGTAGTATTCGTGGATCTCTTGCTTGAGTAACTCTATACGGCGTTGGGCTCTTTGCAGGCGTTTGTCTGTTCTAACTATGCCCACGTAGTCCCACATAAAACGCCTTAGTTCTTCCCAGTTATGGGCAATGATGACTGATTCGTCTGAATCGGTAACTTGAGATTCATCCCAACGAGGGATATATGGGGTGGCCTGAGGGCGATCCAATTGAGAAATAATTTTTTTCGCAGCATTCTCACCATAAACTAAACACTCAAGCAGAGAGTTACTCGCTAACCGATTTGCGCCATGCAGGCCGGTACAACTTACCTCGCCAATAGCGTAGAGGTTGGCAAGGTCGGTACGCCCGTGTTCGTCTACTACAACCCCGCCGCAGGTGTAGTGGGCAGCAGGCACAACAGGTATCGGCTCTCTGGAAATATCAATACCTAACTCTAAGCACTTTTGCGCAATGTTAGGAAAGTGCTGATGAATGAATTCCTTTGAACGGTGGCTGATGTCTAGGTAAATGCAATCTGCGCCTATACGTTTCATTTCGTGATCTATAGCTCTGGCAACGATATCTCGCGGTGCTAGCTCTGCGCGATCGTCGAATTTCTGCATGAAGCGCTGACCATTGGGTAGGCGCAGTACGCCACCTTCGCCCCTCACCGCCTCGGAAATTAAGAATGAGCCCGCATGTGGATGGTAGAGGCATGTCGGGTGGAATTGATTAAATTCCATATTCGCAACTCGACACCCAGCTCGCCAAGCCATGGCTATACCATCGCCGGTAGAGCCATCTGGGTTGCTCGTATAGAGGTATACTTTACTTGCGCCGCCAGTAGCCAAAATAACGAAGCGTGATTGGAATACTTCAACTCTACCGCTGGTTAAATTGAGAACGTAGGCGCCCGCGCACCGGCTTGGGTTGCGACCTAATTTCGATAGATTGATCAGATCAATGGCAACTCGATCATTGAATAGTTGAATATTCGGGTGGTCTAGTGCTCGCTCAGTAAGCGTTTGGGTAATCGCCTTACCGGTCGCATCTGCCACATGGATGACGCGGCGGTGAGAGTGACCGCCTTCTCTGGTTAAATGCAGGGCGTTATCTTCAACGTCGAAATTCACCCCCCATTGCGCCAGTTGGTTAATAGCGTTGGGGGCACCTTGCACCACATCGCGCACTACATTGGCGTCACAGAGTCCCGCACCTGCATCTAGGGTGTCTCTGACATGATCGTCAAAGCTGTCATCTGGGTCGGTTACAGAAGCGACGCCGCCTTGGGCCCAGTGAGAAGAGCCACTAGTGATGTCGCCCTTGCAGAGCACGGTGACTCTGGCGTGTTCTGCCAGCAGTAGCGCTGTAGTTAGCCCCGCTGCACCGCCACCGACGACTAGAATGTCTGTATTAAATCTTTGCGACATTTTGCTAATTATATTGAATCGGCCTTGGAGTATAGCGATCTCGTGACCATTAGAGTATCTGCAAGATCGGGGTTTGTAATTGCGGGCCGTAGTCTCAGGCCTGGTGAGTTTTTGTGAAACGGTGAGTATTTGTTCGACTCTGCTTTACCCATTGGCCCCACCGCACGTTATTCCTTGCTACTTTTGTTTGATTTTGGGTTAATCAGCGAATGATCAAAAAGCAAATTCTAGTGGACACGCGACAAGACATTATTCGCCTTTATGCTGGCGAGAATCCTTGTGCAAAGTGCCCTAGCGGGTGCTCGTCTGCTCATAGTGCGCCGCCAAGAGATCTGCAGGCCATAGACTTTGTTTGGCCATCGACACACCTGAACTCTATGGTTCTTTATCTCTTTGGCCTACCGTTGGCACTTCTGTGTTTAGCCATAGGCTTGATTGATACCTTTGGGGCGCAGAGTTCCATTTGGCTTTTGGGTCTGTTTGTGGCCGCGGCCGTGGGCGTTGGAATGTTGCTGGGTAGGCATTTAGCTTACAAGAAAAGCCGTTCACTCCTGATGGCCTTGAAAGAAGCAATCGCCATACCCACTATGCCCAATAGCGAGAACGCTTACGCAGAAAAGTCGGCGTAATCAATATTTTGCTAGGGCTTCCACATGTGTTGGTGCCCACACCAGTTTCTGACCAATTTTGAGGAAAAATCCACAATGCAGAACAGCATAAATTCACATCTTCCTAGCGAGCATCGCCGGTTTCAGACAAAAGTAAAAGGGTTGTTAGCTCTCGTAGCTGTTTCCTTTTTTGCGCTGCTATCTAATCCTGCGGCCGCTCAACTGCCTGATTTCACTTCGCTGGTGAAAAATAATGAGGCTGCCGTAGTCAATATTAGTACTACAAGTGAGCCTAAGAGCAGGTCAAGTATACCGGGTCGTCCAGGAGGCGATGAGCGTTTAGAGGAGTTTTATCGGTTTTTTGGCCCTCCTGGTGGCAATGGTGGTCCTAGAGGCGGCCAGCCAAGAAACCCCAACAGGTCATTGGGTAGCGGCTTTATAATTGCCAAAGATGGTTACGTGCTGACCAATAATCATGTTGTTGATGACGCCGACGAAATTATCGTGCGCACAAGTGATCGTCGTGAATATGAGGCAACTTTAGTGGGCGCTGATCCGCGTTCGGACCTTGCTCTTTTGAAAATCGAGTCGAAAGCTGAATTTCCCGTCCTCAAAATGGGTAATTTTGATGATGTTGAAGTAGGGCAGTGGGTATTAGCCATAGGATCGCCTTTTGGGTTCGATTATTCGGTCACAGCGGGTATTGTGAGCGCAAAAGGCCGCAGCCTATCCAACCCTCGAACAGGTAATTACGTGCCGTTTATTCAAACCGATGTAGCTATAAATCCTGGCAACTCAGGTGGTCCATTATTCAACCTAGATGGCGAAGTAGTGGGCATCAATTCGCAAATTTATTCGAATTCCGGTGGCTTTATGGGTGTCAGTTTCGCTATTCCCATCGATATCGCTATGGACGTTGTAGATCAGCTGAAGGACAACGGTCGGGTTTCCAGAGGCTGGTTAGGCGTTGAGATATTGGAGCTAACTAAAGATTTAGCCGAAGGGTTTGGTTTGGACCGTCCACAAGGCGCACTAGTTACTCGAGTACTCAAAGATAGCCCGGCCGAGAAGGGCGGGCTGCTAGACGAGGACATTATTTTAGAATTTAACGGTGACGAAATCCCGCGCGCCAGTGATTTACCGCATTTTGTTGGTCGCGCGCCGGTTGGCGAAGCTTCAAAGGTCATCGTCATGCGCGAAGGGAAGAAGGTTAAACTGAAGGTAACCATTGGCGAATTGCCAGAAAATCCTCAGCTGCAAAGGCTGGGCAGCAGATCCAATGCACAGGAAAACACCTTTGGCCTCACAGTAGGGGCAGTGTCTCCTCAAGTGAGCCGTGAGCTAGGTATTGATACCGGCGTTGAAGTGTTTGCCGTGGAAGGCATTGCTCAGTCTGCTGGATTTGCTGTGGGCGACGTTATTCTAAGAATGCGCGGGCAGAAAGTTGATGACTTAGACAAGTTTAAAGAAATTGCTGATCTAATAAAGCCAGGGCAGGTTGTGCCGGTGAAAATTCAGCGACAACAGCGTTCTTTGTATTTGGCTTTGAAGGTGCCGTCTGACAAGAAGTAATGTGCTAAATCTGTTTCTGAACCTGCACCATGCATGGATTAGGTGTTGCATACGTAAGTAAGCTTGCAGTCTAGGCTGCTTGCTTGCAGCACCGTCCATTAGATAGCGAGTTTCATGCTTAATAGCCGTGGGCCAAATTATGGTGATTGCACTTATTTTGATAACTTTGGGATGTGCAGGGTTTTGTCATTACTTAGCCAAAAAGAAAGGGCGAAATAAACCTTTTTGGATCTTTTTCGGCGCTCTGACCGGCCCCGTTGCCCCGCTTATCCTGCTACTTTTGCCCAGTCGGAGGTAAATCTCCTCTGTCATGTATAAGTCGCGTAAAAATCTCTACTTTAGTGAAGCAAAACGGCCCATTAAGCAAAGGTTCGCTTCATCGGTAACCGCCGATAGGCTAAACTGCATCTCCCTTTGAACAGTTAGATCCTAGTGCCAAATATTCAGCGTATCCGGAATTTTTCAATTATTGCCCATATCGACCATGGCAAATCCACATTAGCGGATAGATTTATCCAACGCTGCGGGGGGCTGAGTGATCGAGAGATGGAAAACCAAGTATTGGACTCCATGGATTTAGAGCGCGAGCGGGGCATTACGATTAAGGCTCAGTGCGTGAATTTGCAATACACCCACTCCAACGGCGAGGTTTATCAGCTCAATTTCATTGATACTCCGGGGCACGTGGACTTCAGCTATGAGGTCTCACGGTCTTTGGCTGCCTGCGAAGGCGCATTGTTGGTAGTGGACGCCGCCCAAGGGGTTGAGGCGCAATCTGTAGCTAATTGCTACACCGCAATAGAGCAGGGTTTAGAGGTTCTGCCTGTGCTGAATAAGATCGATTTGCCTCAAGCCGAACCCGAACGAGTTGCCTCTGAGATAGAAGAAATTATTGGCCTAGATGTCTCAGATATTATTGAAGTCAGCGCCAAGACAGGTGTTGGTGTAGACGCGTTATTAGACTTTTTGGTCGATAAAGTGCCGCCACCGGAGGGTGACGAAAATGCCGAACTACAGGCGTTGATTATAGATTCTTGGTTTGACAACTATCTAGGTATTGTCTCACTGGTGCGTGTTGTTCAAGGTACCTTGAACAAAGGCGATAAAATCTATGTCAAATCCACTAATAAGACGCATAGCGTTGATCAAATTGGGCGTTTTACGCCAAAACGCAACCCAGGCAAGTCTTTGCACGCTGGCGAAGTTGGTTACGTGGTTGCTGGTATCAAAGAGATTACGGGCGCGCCGGTTGGCGACACCCTAGTATCTGCAAAATCTCCAGATGTGCCTCAATTGCCAGGTTTCGCCAAAGTTAAACCCCAAGTCTATGCGGGGCTATTTCCAGTCAACGGCGAAGACTTTGAAGCATTTCGCGATGCGCTGGAGAAACTTGTACTGAACGATGCATCGCTATTTTATGAGCCTGAATCTTCAGATGCATTGGGCTTCGGTTTCCGCTGTGGTTTCTTGGGCATGTTGCACATGGAAATTATTCAAGAGCGGTTAGAGCGAGAATACAATTTAGACCTTATTACCTCTGCGCCAACGGTGGTCTACGAGGTGGAACTTAACGATGGTAGCGTGAAGCAAATCGATAACCCGTCTAGGTTGCCGAGCAACTTTAAGCAAATGCGCGAGCCCATTGCTGAGGTAAATATTCTTTTGCCCCAAGAGTATGTGGGTAATGTCATGACCTTGTGCGTTGAGCGTCGAGGCGTGCAAAAGAGTATGAACTTTTCCCAAGGCCAAGTTTCTATGGAGTGGGAAATGCCGCTCAACGAAGTGGTAATGGATTTCTTTGATCGGCTAAAGTCCGTGAGTAGGGGGTTTGCATCACTAGACTATAGTTTCGTGCGCTTTGAAGAAGCTAATTTGATCAAACTAGAAATATTGATAAACGGCGATAAAGTCGATGCGCTGGCTAGTATTGTGCATCGTGATCAAGCTCAAAGTCGAGGTCGTGGCTTAGCAGAAAAAATGAAAGAGCTTATTCCCCGCCAGATGTTTGATGTCGCGCTGCAGGCCGCAATTGGTGGCCAGATTGTTGCACGACAAACCGTGAAGGCTCTGCGCAAAAACGTTACAGCTAAGTGTTATGGCGGTGACATTACGCGTAAGAAAAAACTGTTAGAGAAGCAGAAGGAAGGAAAGAAGCGGATGAAGCAGCTGGGTTCAGTTGAAATACCGCAAGAAGCCTTCCTCGCCGCGTTAAAGGTTGAGCGATAATCCCGTGTGGGTTGCAATGTTAGTTGTATTTGTTGAACAGGACGCTCTTTGTGGATATTGATTTACCTTTTTATCTCTTTTGGGCAGTAGTTGTCTGTGGTGCCATCTGGCTTGTGGACACGCTATTTTTTAGGGCGACGCGCATCGCCGCAAACCCAGACGACGACCCAGAAACTCATGAACCGCTCATAGTCGAATATGCGCGATCATTTTTTCCAGTACTTTTGCTGGTGTTAGTGCTGCGCGGTTTTGTCGCGGAGCCGTATCAGATTCCATCTGAGTCTATGGTGCCCACGTTGGAGGTGGGCGATTTTATTCTGGTGAACAAATATGCCTATGGTTTGCGTCTGCCAGTCTTTGGTACAAAGGTTGTTTCCATGGATGAACCTCAGCGTGGTGAGGTAATGGTATTTATTCCGCCCCATGATCCTAGATATTTTATTAAGCGGATTATCGGTATTCCCGGTGATCAAGTTCGCTATGTAAATAAAAAACTAACAATCAATGGGCGAGTACTGCCCTATGAATTTGTGCGCAGTTTTAAAGACCGCCGCCTGGGTATTGGTGCGTCAGAATTTGTTGAAGAGATTGGCGGTATAAAACACAAAATTCATAAGACTAGGGCGTTTGCTAAACCGCGGCAATGGACAGTGGGTCCTGGCGAATATTTGATGATGGGCGATAATCGCGATCACTCAGCTGATTCACGTAGTTGGGGTATGGCGCGTGAAGAAAATATTGTCGGTAAAGCTGTGGCTATCTGGGCTCACAAGCCGCCTGGCCTGAATTGGCCAACGTTCGAGCGCAACCGATGGTTTGCTACAGCTGATGAAGAATAAGCAGTGTTACACCAACCTTTGTTTAGAAACGCGAAGGTGCGCGAATCCAAGGCTTGCAACGTGAACTCCGTGAGTAAAAGTCTATGCCTGGATTAACCTCTAGCGCCGACGCAGATCTTGATACCTTGCAAGCGCAGTTAGGCTATACGTTTGCGCGCACTGAACTGCTTAAATTGGCACTAACCCATAAAAGTTTTTCGAAAACCAATAACGAGCGCTTAGAATTTGTTGGTGACGCAGTGCTGGGCTATTTAGTTGGGAGCCGGTTGTTCGCCCTTTATCCCGAGGTGCAGGAAGATGCTTTATCTCTGATGCGGGCAAAGTTAGTCCGCGGAAAAATGTTGGCAGAAGTTGCTCGAGGGCTAAATCTCTCAGCTTATTTGCGCTTAGGGTCTGGAGAGTTAAAAACCGGTGGGCGAGATCGAGCTTCAATTCTTGCTGATGCACTGGAAGCAGTAATAGGCGCTATGCATGAAGATGGCGGCATTACGCCTTGCGCTGAGTTTGTAGATGTTTTGTTTGCCGACTTAATGCAGGGGTTAGAAGCCGAGGTATTGAAAGACCCAAAGACTCGCCTGCAAGAGTATCTCCAAGCCCAAGGGTTAGATTTACCTACCTACGAGGTGGTGGATATCTCAGGCGCTGATCATCAACGTCAGTTCACAGTACGCTGTGATGTACCTACTATGCAATTACAGGCCACGTCACAGGCTTCTTCAAGGCGCGCTGCTGAAAAGGCGGCAGCCAGTGAAGTGTTAGCTGCGATAGCGGAAAATATACAGAGCGTTGAATCTGGTGCTGTGCAAGTAAACGATACTAATCAAAGCTCAAATTAGGGGATAGTTTTTGTCTGAACAACAACAAAAATGTGGCTATGTGGCGCTGATCGGACGGCCAAATGTGGGCAAGTCGACCCTGTTGAATCACGTTCTAGGGCAGAAGATCAGTATTACTTCGCGTAAGCCTCAAACTACTAGGCGTAACCTAATTGGTGTAGATACCGTGGATGCGAATCAAGCTATTTATGTGGATACCCCTGGTATTCATCAGCAAACCGAACGTGAGTTAAACCGCTACATGGTGAGCAATGCAACTTCTGCATTGTCAGATGTAGATTTACTAGTGGTGCTGATTGAAGCAGGCAAGATCCAAGATGGTGATCATCACGTGCTGAAACTTTTGGCAAAGCGCGATGTACCTAAGTTTGCAGTCATCTCCAAGGTGGATCTTGTTAAAGATAAAACGGAGCTGCTGCCTCAAATGCAAACTTTGCATGGCATGGGTTTGTTCGACGAAATAGTTCCGATCAGTGCGCTAAAGCAAGATGGCGTTGAGAGCTTCAGACAGAACGTATTCCAACGCTTACCCATGGGTAAGCACTTCTTTGGTGACGATGAAGTTACCGATCAGCCTGAGCGTTTTTTAGTGGCCGAAATAGTCAGGGAAAAGCTCATGCGTCAGCTGGGGGACGAAATTCCTCACAGCGCCACTGTGGTCATTGAGAGCTTTAAGCAAAACGAAAAAATCACCGAAATTCATGCTGACATTTATGTCGAGCGAGACGGTCAAAAGCGCATTGTTATTGGCAAGGCTGGTGCGCGTATGAAGCTCATTGGGCAGGAAGCGCGTAAAGACATTGAACATTTGCTCGACCATAAAGTGATGCTGCACCTTTGGGTCAAGGTGCGCAAAGGTTGGACTAATAATGTCGGCCAGATGAAAAACTTGGGTTATGACTAATGACCGAATATTGCGCAAGCCGACCAAATCAGCGTTAGCGATTAAGTGTGGGTATTTCTAACCTCCTACAAGAACCAGCAGTGGTACTCCACGTAAGGCCATATCGAGAAAGCAGTTCTATTGTGCAGTTTCTGACTCAGGACCAAGGTCGAGTGGTTGGGGTGATGAAGGGGCTACGGCGGGACAATCCTAAACGGGTCGCGCTACAGGCCTTTTCCTTTGGCACGGTTACTTATATGCCTCGAGACGGTTTGGTGACGGTTAGGAGTTTTGATCTAGGTCACTTTATTGCGCTAAAAGACGACGCCCTGTATGCCGGGTTTTATGTTTTGGAACTACTCAGTAGGTTGGTGCCGGAAAAGCAAAGTGAGCCAATGATATTTCGGGCTGCTCTAGAGGTTTTAGAGTCCCTAGAAGAGGGTGATGAGATAGAGCCATGTTTACGTAATTTCGAAATGGATCTGCTGCACCACCTTGGTTTCGGGTTAGATTTTCGCAGGTTAGCTGGGGACACAATGCACCCTGAACAGGCGGTAGAACCCTTGCGCCTATACAGTTTTAACGCTAGTGACGGGTTTGCCCTTGTGCAAGGTGACTATGCTGGCGAGAGTAAGCTCCCCAGAGGTTTAGGCCAACTGCTCTGGGGCCAAGAAATTTTGGCTATTGCAGCCAGAGACTTTAGTGATTTAGCTGTGCGTCGTGCAGCTAAAAGGCTGCTCCGCGATGCGCTTGCCCCAATTTTGGGTGACCGACCGCTGACCAGCAGAATGATGCACCCTAACAGTAGGATAGTAATAGATGGCGAAGAGCCCAACCGAAGTTGAATTAGACGTAGTGAATTTGTCCGAAGACGGGCTCGGTGGCGCTACGCTAAATGACCGTCCTATTTGGATTCGTAATGCACTGCCTGGTGAGCGAGTTATCGCCCGGATTTTGAAGCGTAGAGGTGGCAAAAAATTTGCTGATGGTCGCTTAGTTGATTCGGCAGGTAGCGAGGTTAATGCAAATAAAGATCGAGTCCCTTCAGCGTGTGAATATTTCCCTCGCTGTGGCGGTTGCGCAATGCATCATATAAGCGCCGATGCGCAATTATTACACAAACAAAATAGTTTGGCAGAGGAGCTTCTGCGCGTTGCGGTAGAACCCGGCCAATGGCGTCAGCCGAGTGCATTGGTGCGCACAGGTTACAGAAGAAAGGCTCGTATGGGTGTACGCGTAGTGGGCGAAAATGTACTCGTTGGCTTTCGCGAATCGTTCAGTAATCGGGTTGCGCGGATTGACCATTGTCTAACCTTGACCAAAGAACTCTCAGCACTTCTGCCAGATTTAAAAAGCACTATTGCGGCAATGTCTGAACCACACACCATTCCTCAACTAGAGGTTGCTCAAGGGGACAGTAGTGTAGCTATTTTGGTACGTCACCTGCAGCCGTTAAGTGCTGAGGACCGTGAGCTTTGGTGTCATTTTGAGCTCAAGCACAGGGTCCAAGTACTGTTGCAAAGTAAAGGTTACGATACCCTAGCGCGGCTCAATGAGCAGGACGAGGTTATGGCCTTAGACTACAAGATTCCGGAATATGGTTTAAGTTTGCAGTTTTACGCCCACCAATTCACCCAAGTAAATGCCCTAATGAACAGAGAGCTTGTGCGCACCGCACTGGGCTATTTGGGCAATATTACAGGCCATATAGTGGCCGATATGTTTTGTGGAATAGGCAATTTTACTTTGCCTCTTGCTCGCGCGGGAGCCAAGGTTGTGGGGATAGAGGGTAGCCAGGAAGCTACATTGATGGGCCAAAATAATGCTCAGCGTAACGGGCTAAGCGAGCAATGCCACTTTGCCGATGAAGACCTTTACTCTGAAACGGCCAGTGCTGAAGCGGATGCAAGTATGTCCGCTACAATGAGACATTTTGGTCAGTTTCCACAAGCGTTGATTTTAGATCCGCCACGTAGCGGCGCTGGGCCGAACTTAGAGTCTTGGGTGACTTCGCCTGAGCTAGAGCAGATTGTTTATGTTTCTTGTAACCCAAAAACTTTTGCGGATGATGCTAAGCGTCTTTCTGATGCTGGGTTTGTACTGCGTGAGGTGGGCATCTATGACATGTTTCCGAACACTGCCCATGTAGAGACCATTGGTCATTTTGTTCGAGGCATATGATATGAGCAAAAATGTACATAACTTGAGATTGCTGGTACTGGCTGGAGGTAGGAATGGTTAGCGTTCGTAAAACACTACCAGAGCTGACCGACGGCAGCGTGGATCTTGCTGGTTGGACCACTCTACTTGTGGCAGAACATCCACATTTGCAGAAAGATGAAATACTGCAAACTTGTCTTTGGCTGAAGGATATTGCTAGTGCATCGTTGCTGCAGGGGTTAGAGCTCGCCGAAATGGTGGCTGAGCTGCGTTTAGATCAAGCGTCTGTTCTAGCGGCTATTTGCTACAGCGCATGGCGTAAGTCACTGGTGAGCGAAGCTGAACTCAAACATCGAGTTGGCTCCGAGGTTGCGGAGTTGACAGTAAATGTTGGTGCTATGGCAACTAGCAGTTTGCTGCAAATTTCCGAGCCAAAGATGCTGGAGAAAGAGCGTCGAAGCCAAGTTGAAAATGTGCGCAAGATGCTCATCTCATTGGTCAATGATGTTCGTGTTGCGGTGATTAAACTTGCCGAGCGAGTGTTGGTTTTACGCCATGCAAAAACCTATGACACCGCGAGAAGAACGCGAATTGCGGAAGAAGCGGCTGCGATTTTTGCCCCATTAGCAGATCGCTTGGGTATGTGGCAGTTGAAGTGGGAATTGGAAGATTTATCTTTGCGCTACCTGCGCGAGGACATTTATTTAGGCATCGCAAAACAGCTAAGTAATAAGCGTCAAGAACGAGAAACCCAAATTCAGGCCTTAGCCGCTCAGTTTAGTGATCTCTTAGTAGGGCATGGGATAGAAACTGAAGTTCGTGGTAGAGCCAAAAATATCTTTAGTATCTGGCGCAAGATGCAGAAAAAGAGTATCTCTATCGAGCAAGTTTATGACGTTCGCGCGATTAGAATTATTGTCGATTCTTTAGCGGAGTGTTACGCGGTACTGGGCATTATTCATACTCATTGGCAGCATATCCCTAGTGAATTCGACGACTATATTGCCGCGCCAAAAGAAAATGGTTATCAAAGTATTCATACGGCTATTGCAGCGGATGATGGTTTGGTTCTTGAAGTTCAGATCCGCACCAGACAAATGCATGAGGATGCCGAACTTGGCGTTTGTGCGCACTGGGCCTATAAAATTGGTGATAAGAAATCAGCATCAGAAGATGAGAGTTTTTCCGCGAAAATGGATTGGCTGCGGCAAGTTTTAGAATGGCACGAAGACCTTGGCGATACTGAAGATCTAGTATCCCTATTGCGCCAGCGTATCAGCGAAGAGCGTATTTTTGTGTCTACACCAAAAGGCCATGTTTTGGATCTCTCTGCGGGTTCTACGGTCCTAGACTTCGCTTATCGCGTGCATACTGACTTGGGACATAGCTGCATCGGAGGCGTGGTAAACGGGGTGGAAGTGCCGTTATATACCCAGCTCAGAACCGGACAACAGGTTAAAGTTCTTCGTGGCGATGCAGGTGACCCCATTGTTGGGCCTTTTCGTGAATGGTTAGAACCAAGCCTAGGGTTTATTCACTCGCATAGAGCCAAAGCAAAAATCATTACGCAGTATCGAGCTGCTGAAGCAAATCTTGATCCGGAAAAGGGGCTGCAACATATACAGAGACTAGTCACTAGTACTGGACTCCAAGCTCTTTCCAAAAGCCAAATCGAAGTACTTTGTACACATTCAAAGTATGCAGATGTGCAAACTATGCTGGGCGCTGTGAGTAGTGGTGAGCAAAGTTATATAGCTTTGGTGGCGGGTTTCTTAGAAAGCCCAAACGCTGTGAGCGAAGCCAAGATTTTCACCAATGAAAATTCCGCTCTGGAATGTTTATTCCCCCAACGTATGGGGGTGAATGTTATCGCTGTAAATAGACACGGTTTATTGAATGACATAACGCAACTTGTTGCAGCTATGGATTTACAAATTTTGGCGGCTTCCGGTGAGGTAATGGACTCAGTCACTGACGCGCAGATCTCTCTAGAGTTAGAGCTACAGAGCTGGGGTCAGTATTTTCAGCTGGTTGGGCGGATAGATTATCTTAATGGCGTTCAATCCGTGGTGCGCAAATCGCTCGTTACGCGTGGCGCATAAAGCCGTATTTTGGATTACTCTTCAGCCGAAGATGTTTTAGCAACTAGGCACAAGGAACCATGTCTTTTATACGGTGAAAAATAGGGTAAAGTGTCGCCCTCAAATTTTGTAATGTAGCGGTTGTTTGGAGATAGAGAATGAAAATAATTTTATTGGGACCACCGGGCGCCGGAAAGGGAACCCAAGCGCAGTTCATCAAAGAGCAACTTAGTATTCCGCAAATTTCTACCGGAGATATGCTGCGTGCTGCCGTCAGCTCAGGTAGTGATTTGGGTAATCGCGTGAAAGCTGTAATGGACTCAGGAGGCTTGGTTTCAGACGAGATTATCATTGCATTGGTTAAAGAGCGCATACGACAAGAAGATTGCGCAGATGGTTTTCTGTTTGATGGGTTCCCGCGAACCATACCTCAGGCTGCCGCTATGGAGGCTGCCGGCGTGCCGATCGATGCGGTAGTAGAGATTCAGGTAGACGATGGAGAGTTGATTAAGCGAATCACTGGACGCCGCGTGCATCCGGGTTCTGGTCGCGTCTACCATGTTATTTATAATCCACCCAAGGTCGCAGATGTGGATGATGAATCAGGCGACCCACTTGTGCAGCGCGAAGATGATACGGAAGCAACCGTACGAGACCGTCTTGCCGTTTACTATGAGCAGACTCAACCGTTGGTTGCCCATTATAAAAGCCAGTCCTCTATTGCCTATATTGAAGTTGACGGTCAGGGCGAGGTTGAAGGCATTCAGCAGGCGATATCTGCTGGTTTATCTTCGGTCAAGTAACCGCGGTTTGCACAGAAATGCTGCTGAACAGTTAGTTCAGCAGATTATCCAAGGGCAGAATATTTACCTCATCTCCTGGGGCTAAATCGCCCAAGTTTTTATCCACTTCGATTAAACAGTTTGCGTGGTGAAAGGTGCTCAGTCGATTAGAGCCTTGGTCGCCGGTATGGGATACCTCGAACAGGCCTGCATTTTCTGCAAACGTACCGCGTTGATATTCAGTACGTCCGGCTTGATGGGTCACAGGTGTTGTGAGGTTTGCTTTCAATCGTAGCGCCGGCGCTAATTTTGCGCCTGCTAAAGCTAAAAGAGCTGGGCGCACTAGCAAAAGCGCGGTGACAATGGTGGAAACTGGATTGCCAGGGAGTCCAAAAATCCAGCAGTTTTCAATTTTGCCAAATGCCATAGGCTTACCCGGTTTTAGATTCAGGCGCCAAAATGCCAGTGTGCCTAACCGTTCAATAGTTTCGCTAATGTAGTCAGCATCTCCCACCGATACGCCACCGCTTGTAATCATCGCATCGCAGTGTTGAGCGCCTTCTCGTAGCGCGTTGCTTACTGCATCTGCCTCATCTGCCAACCTACCGAGATCTCTTACCTCCACTGGCAGGTTTTTCAGTAACTCCATAACGGTGAGCCTATTTGAGTCATAAATTTGCCCTTCAAGAAGTGCCTCCACTGGGACACTAGAGTCTCTTAACTCATCACCGCTGGAAAAAACGCCGATGACGGGCTTGCGCAGAACCTCTACCAAGTTTACCCCTGCGCTGGCCAAGCTCGCAATTAGGAAGGGGTTGAGTACGTCGCCTGGTGCAGCTATTTGGCTGCCTACCTTTAGATCGTTGCCTATTGCGCGAACGTAAGATTCCGATGGCGAATGAGTGTTAAAGAGCACACTGGTTGCATCACGCTGCGCCACTTCTTCTTGCAAAATCACTTGATCGGCACTGCTTGGCAGCATGGCACCGGTAAAAATTCGAAGACATTCTCCTGCACTGATATCGCCATTGTAAGGGTGGCCTGCAAGACTTTGACCGATGACAGTCAAAGACAAACCCTGATCTTGAGCACGAATGGCGTAACCATCCATAGCTGATGCTCTGAACGGCGGCAAATTGAGGTTGGCGGTAGCTGGCCGTGCAAGCACTCGGCCGCGAGATTGCTGCAACGGGCACTGTTCTGTTGCGGTTATCGGTAACATTTGCGATTTCAGAGAAGCTAATGCTTCCTCCAAATCCAAGGGTTGGCTATGCTGGGTCAATGACAAATACCTTATGTATAGAAACGTCCACAGCGTATTGTAGCTTGGCCTTAGCCGTAGGCGAGGACATTTTTTTCCAGCAGCGCAAATTGGAGCGCAGCCATAATGAGCACATCTTACCCATGCTCACAGAGCTGTTCGCTAGGGCGGGCCTAAATAAACAAGACGTTCAGGTCATTGGCTTTGGGGCGGGGCCGGGGTCGTTTACCGGTGTTCGTATAGCAGCTTCAGTTACGCAAGGCTTAGCCCTAGCAAGTGCAAGTAAAGTAGTTGCAATGAAGGGTTCTGAGATTCTTGTACGTAGCGCAGGGGAGGACAATACCTTGGACGGTTATACCTCAGGCGGTGAGGCGACAAATTGGTTGGCGGTTATTCCAAGCCGAGCAGACGCATACTATGTATCCTTGTATCAGCAAATTGACGCCGAGTTAAGTGTGCTCATTGAAGATCAGCTTATGCTTGAAGCATCTGATTGGATTGAGGCGTTAGCGCAAGATATTACCGCTCAGGGCAAAAATACATTGAAGATCATTGGTGCAATGCCAGATTGGATGCCCGGTGCATTGACGTCTGCGTTTGTCGGTACACCGGTACCTGATGCCAGAGTAATGATAAGTCAGGTGAGACAACTTTATGCCAATGGTAGCGCGCAGGGTGTTGAGTATGCCTTACCTATTTATGTTGAGGGTGACTCGCCTTGGCGGAAAAGTTCTTGATCGAACAGGCAGAAAACCTCTTAAGGCTACCCGCTCGTCCGGAAACCCCCATTGTGTTGATGTACACCAATGACCAGCGCCACCGTGCTGAGATCTACACTGAATGGTGCGAGTTGCGCCAAGTAGAGGAGCCAATGCCAGTTGACGTTCCGAGTCTGTACTTGGACTATCAAGGAATCGCGTTGTGTAGCCCTGGTAATAAGAGGCCATTTCGTCTGGCGGAGCAAAACTTACATAGACGCAGTGTTGGCGCTAGAAAGGGCGAACTGGCCAGAGCATGTGGCCTAAATCAAGGTGATCTGAGCATACTCGACGCCTGCGCAGGCTTTGGTACCGACGGTCTGACCTTGTCTATGCTGGGCTGTCCAGTAACTCTAGTTGAGCGTGAGCCCTTGATCTGGATACTACTGCGCGACTTTGCGCGCAGTTTCGACAATGCCGATGTCATATTTATGGATTGCAGAGAATTGCTGAGCTTGGATGCCACTTGGGACGTTGTATACCTAGACCCAATGTTTCCCGAGCGAAAGAAAAAGGCTCTACCCAATCAAGGGCTGCAACATTTGCGGTATTTAACTCAGGATGCTCGTGCAGATGCGGATTTAGCCGAACTTATACAGCTAGGTTTGAGCTGCGCAAACAATCGAGTAGTTGTAAAACGGCGGCTGAAAGATCCAATGGTTGAGGGTGTGAATTTTCAAATTAAGGGTAAATCTGTACGCTTTGATATCTACCTAAAAAAGTAGGTACGATCTTAAGGATAGGGCTAATGAGTAGGGTTAAAGAGCGGGAGAGCAGCGCGTGACTGCAAATTCCTGACCTAGATTAAGGTACTAATTTGGTGCCGCTATTTCAGCATCGATGGCAAATTTTAATTTGGCGTCAATACCCGCTTCCAAGCTTAGCCCTAGAGCGAAGAAGGTCTCCGTAGGTTTAAGAATACCCTCATTGGTACTAACCAGTAACCCACGCTCGATGAGCTGCTCAATATAGTTGTCGGTAAGTTTTTGCTCAAAAAAATCCGGCCCTTTGATGCCTAATAAAATAGATATTTTTTCAGCCGCGTACCCGCTTGCAAGACTCAGAGCGGTCTTGTCTTTGTCGCCGTACCTTGCAAAATTTACAATGAGGTACATGCGAGCCAAGGTTTCATTCATTAGGTTGGCGAGGTTGGCAAACTGGAAGCTTTGTTCACTACCCGGGGTCGGCAGCATTATACTCTCGTCTGAGAGTGTCAGCATACCTTGCTCGTTAAGCGTTTCTAGGACGAGTTCCAACGCCGGCTGATTAGTAACACTTAACTCATGGGCTATGAATGGAAAAACTAGCTCAACCATTTCTCGCAATTCATCCATACTAACATTGGTGTTGCTGTGCAAGAGTAAGCTAGCAACAAGGCTGGGGAGGGAGAGTAGGTGCAACACATTATTTCTGTACCATGCCATCAGCAATGCGGTAAATGGCGCGTGGCGTAAAACCGTACCAAAAGTCTCGTCAGTCTGTGTAATCAGGCCTAGTGTTTTAACTTTTTCAATACTAGTTTGGCCGGTCATATCCGGATCGGTGAATATACGCGGACCATAAAGTGAAGTTAGTAAAAACATATAACATTCGCTTTGCTCAGTAAGTTGCTTCTCCTCCATTGCCTCCTGATGAATACTTAGACTGGCAAGGGCAATGAGATTGACTGAGTTAACTGTAGCCTGGGCATTGATGCTGCCCATGATGTGCGCTCCGAGGGCTTTCATGACTATGTCGTCATTAGCGACGTCCGCTGTGTCTTGCCCTATCCGATAGTCCTCTAGCCAATGGTCTAACTTGATGGGCGCACCCAAATTCACCTGTAGTTGACCAAAATTTTGTCTGATCACTTTTACCCCATTGATTAGGTCAAGGATGCTCTCAGTTTTTTTGCTCGCCCCACGGAGCTCATCCATATAACTGCCGCCTTCAATAACTTTTTCGTAACCGAAATAAACTGGAACAAAGGCCAAGGGTTTTTTTAAGCCTTGAAATTGTTGGGCAAGAGACAGTTTGAGCAGCCCATATTTTACTGGCAATAATCTACCAGTCCGACTGCGCCCACCTTCGGGGAAGAATTCTACGCAATGGCCGCTGTTGTAAACCTGATATAAGTATTCTTCGAACACAGCGGCGTAAAGAGGGTCATCGCGAAAGCTTCGACGCATAAAGAACGCACCGCCACGGCGTAAAAAGCCACCTAGTATTGGGAGGTTTAGATTATCCCCGGCTGCGATGTGGGGAATCATAATACCCCCACGATACAAGGTGTAGCTGAGTACCAAATAATCAATATGACTGCGGTGAGAGGGTACGTAGACCAGCGTATGTGTGTCCGACACCTCGCGTAGTGGCTTTAGTCCACGTACGTTTACGCCAGTGTATATACGGCGCCAAAACCAGCTGAGAAAAATGAGAAAAATGCGAATCGAGGAATAGGACATATCCGAAGCGATTTTTTTAGCATGCCGGTAGGCCAGCAGCTTTAGCTTGGCTTTGTGTTTTTCACAGTCTAAATCGGGGTTGGCTTCTGCAACAGCGTTAATGTGTTGGGTGATTCGTGGTGAGTTGGCAATACTCGATAATAACGTTCTTCTATGGGAGAAGTCCGGTCCTAGAGTAGCTTGGTGTTGCTGCTTGAAACGAACGCGCAGTAACCGAGCTGACCTTCGAATTGCGTAGTTTTGGCCTTTGTCGTGTTTGGCAATGTCTTCAAGGGCAATAGGTTTGTCAAAGCAAACATGAATGTCACCGCGGTTAAAAAGTAGCGCGAAGAAGCGTTTAATGCCTCCAGTTGCAGAGCGTTGGTCTGAGGTGAGGGCTTCAATCCAACTGCCCTTTGGCGCTAAGGAGCGGCCCCAAAAAATCGATACAGGTACTATTACTACCTTTTTTTGGATAGTTTCCGTAGCTTCAACCAGTTGCAGCAATCTGCGTGAATAGCGCTGCATTGTGATCTTGCCACCCCAAGCTCTGTTTAGAGCGAACGCACGGCCGCTGAGTGCCCAGTCATCTATTTCTAGGCTTGCCAGTGGTGATGGGGGTGCGCTGTCCGGGACTTGCCCAAGCACTGCATGTTCTAGAACCACGTGCTCTAGAATTAAAAGGTCTGCTATCGATCTTTTGTCCAACGCATAAACAATTTCTCTGTCCCTGTGGGCTGGATTTGTCGGGGGGTAGTCGGCGGAAGAGTTCGATGTGGAAGCCTGAACGTCTTCCTTTGTAACAATGCCTATATTTTCCAAACCACTGTAATCTGGCCTCGCTACGAGGCGAATGATTTGTCGCAGAAAGCGATAGTAGGTGCGCAGTAGACTGTTTTTCATTGGCACAGTCTATGCTCGTAATCGGTTTGAGGCTATTGGGTTTGTTGGCCCTCAAAAAGACTTCTTAGGGCATCAAGTTTAGGTTGTTTTTGTGAAACACCCCCTGATTCTCCAGCGCCAGCTTTTGTGCTGTCTTCTTGCTGGCCGTCGAGTTGGAAGCCATAGTTTTCTTCCTGTTCTTTCTTATCAGCAGTCAGCTCCCAAATGCGTGAGTACTTTGCGTTCGTTACTGAAGTAGCTTTGTCGCTGTCTGAAATAATAGTCGGGCGAATAAACACTAAAAGGTTGGTTTTTACCCGTGCCGTAGTCTTAGATTTGAACAAATTGCCGACGAGTGGAATGCTTCCCAGTACGGGTACTTTACTTCCAGTTTCAGTGACATCGTCTTGGATCAAGCCACCCAATACTATGGTTTCACCATCGCCGGCCAAAACAGTTGTCTCAATGGTTCTCTTGGAGGTTACGACGTCTGCAAAAGCGCTGCCACTCACTGTTGTGTTTAGTACATTAGATATATTTTGTATAACGTCTAGGCGCACTTCATCGCCATCAAAAACGTGGGGGGTTACGAGTAATTCTACACCGACATCTTGGCGATTGACGGTAGTGAATGGATTGTTAGAGCCGTTACCGTTAGTGCTGAATGAACCAGTGCGAAAAGGCACTTCACGACCTACTAGGATTTTAGCTTCGTTGTTATCCAAGGTGATGATACTTGGTGTGGAGAGCAGATTGGCGTCTGAGTTGGTAGATAGGGCGGTTATAACTGCGCCAAAAGATATGCCGTCAAGGTCTAGCTTCGCAGCCGCTAGAGTAGGGCCACTAAGTGAGGCCAATCCCTGTAATACACTTATGGACCCTGGGTTATCGGCATCGACAATGCCGCCAAGTAAAGATTGAATGCTCCCATTTAGGCCAGTACTAATAAGCGGTACGCTATTACCTCTCTGATCACCAGCGGCTAACTCGGAACCTAACGATAAATTGTTGTCTAGTGTTACTTCCACGATAGCCGCTTCTATAAGTACTTGGGCCCTGGGCGAGTCTAACTTATCTATGATGCTTAGGATTTCTCCCATGGCACCTGGGTCGGCTTTTATGATCAGCGCGTTAAGAGAAAGGTCAGCTTGGACGGTGATTTTTGCCGAACCGCCATTAAGACTCGATTGAGGTGTGCCAATGCTGGTCACGATGTTTTGTAGTATGCCGCTCACGTTCTCTGCATCGGCATGATTTAGCAGTATCACCTGAGTCGTATCTTTAGTTGTTGCAGGTTGATCTAGGTTATCTATGATTTCCAAAAGGTTGGCGATGGGGCGGCTTTGGCCTCTGAGTACTAATGAGTTGTTTCGCTCGTTTGCTATGAGCTGTACTTTTTGTGGTCCTGTTGCGCTTGATCCTACTTGCTTAGGGGCAACCTTTTCTAGTAGTTCTACCAGGTCGCCTACCCAAGCTTCTTTTAGCGGAACCATAACTATTTCGTTAGATTCTGCGATATCGATATCACTAATGACTTTTTTTAGTCGGCGTATGTTGTCTGCGTGATCTGAAATAATCACGACATTCGGTTCGCTGACGCTACCGATGTGGCCGTATTGGGGTATGAGAGGGCGAAGGATTTTCAGTAGATCTTCAGATTTAACATTTTGTACCGCGATGATTTGCGTGACTAATTCTTCTGGCGCCGCTGTCGCCAACCCGCCAGTTGCTCCAGGTGTTTGTTTGCCCGTTGCGCTTTGTTGAATGCGAATTACATTACCTGAGGGTACCGCTGTGTAATTTTGCAGTCTCAGTACGCTCAAAAATAGTTCGTAAACACCTTGTTTTCCAAGTGGTGTTTCGGAGATTACATTGACCTGACCTTTGAGTTTAGGGTCTATGATGAAAGTCTTGCCGGTAATTTTCGCAACTTGGCTAACAAATTCTTGAATGTCCGCATTTTTGGTTGCCATTTGCCAGGTACGTCCATCTTCCTCGAATTCTTCGGCAAAGGTTATGGAGCTAGCCAGTGCTAAACAGGTGATTAGCATTCTGCGAATATAAGATGTTAGTTTCATAAAGTTTTGATTCTAAGTCAGTTTAATTTGGTAGTCGGGCAGTAATTGTTATTTGCTCGCCATTACGCTCTAGTTCGATACTTGCGGAGCCTTGGGCTATGAGGTTGTCGAACTCTAATTGATCTTTTTGCAGGTTGCCTAAACTTTGGCCGTTTACGGATAAAACAACGTCTCCGGTGCGCAATCCAGCTTGGCGCAAAAACGGATTCTTCGTTAAGTTGCCGACTTTGTAGCCTCGGCCCTCGTTGGTTTCTAAACCGAAATCGTTTAACGCTCTCGTAACATTTTCGCCAATCGAATTTTGTATATCTGCGATACTAGTTATGTTGTCTTCAGTACTTTCGCTGTTGGTGAAATCTTGTTGTGGTGTGCTCTCAATAGGATTGAATTTGGTTTTTCTGAACGCGAGGGCTTCTCTATTGCCTGCTCGTTGTAAAATAATTTGTTCTTGTTGTACCTCTATTAGCCTTGCATTTCCCGGCAAGATGTCACCAACTTTATAAAGTAGTCCCTTTTTGTTTGGATTAGAAACTATGGCGCCGGAACTATCATTGTCGTTAGCTATAAAAACGGCATTTAGAACAAGGGGAAGGCGTGTAGCTTCTGCAGGTTCTATGCTTTGGGAGTTCGCCACATTACTTTGTGGTTCTTGTCCGAAAATGTGGCGATTTTTTAGGGTCTCCACACGTTGCGCCTTATCGGTGTTTTTAGCCTGTTGAGCTGGTGCAGAAGCACTATTTGCGGAGGAAGGCTCCGATTGCCTCTGGGAGGACGGTGCAACTAGCCCCAATACACTATTGGCAATAGTCCACGCTATGCCCGCAACAATCAGCCATTGTAGGGGAGTAGCTATGTGTTCTATCAACTTATTCAATGTGGCTTCCAAGCATTAGAATTTAGTAATTGCATCACATACATCAATTACATATCGGCGTATTTCTCATAATTGACCGGGCAGAATGATACCTGAAATGCAGGTAGGGTGCTCAATGCTTTGTGGTAATTGGTGAGAACTTACACCTAGTCATTTTGTAATTTTGTACCGCCGAAAAGTGCTGTAGCAGGACCTCACAAATGACGATGAGTCTTTTAGTATAGTTACCGTAGCTAGCCGAAAATAAGCGGCGACTAGTTCGGTAGAAAACATTTTTGCTGGTGTTTTACGCCAAACTTCAACTCCTAGTCTGTCAATCTATAGCGTTCAATTTGATCTAGCTGGAGTGATTGTTAAAACACCTTGCGCTTCACTGCCACCACTACATCATTGGGTTGTGCTGAACCGCTCCAATTTTGTCCCATTAGCTCTATAAATCCTCGTGTTACCTGTATGTTGACATAGCCGTTTACTTCAGGCGTTAGGGTCAGCAACGACCCTGTGTTGTTCTTTGTCAAAGCGATGGTTGCCGTGGGCAAAGAATCTTTTACGGACATTAGAGTGACAGTAAGTTCGGGAACGCTAACCTGCTCTAAACCATTAGACAGGGTATAGCGTACAAGACCGCCACTCCAAAGAAGTTGAGTACCCTCTGCCAATTCAATTTGCATAGTTTTAGCTGTGCGGTTTATCAGAATTCGGCTTGCTGGGACTCTGAACGTTCCAGGAATCAATATGTCGTATTTTGCCAAGAGTGGGGCTAATAATGCGCCTGTGAAGTGACCCTCAATGTCTATTGTTTGCCTTTTTAGGCCCGGTGTGACGGTTCCATTTAACGCGGTTTGCTTTTGCGTTAGCTGCCATTTGATGTTTGGCGTTAGGCCTCGGCTGATATCCCAAATAATTTGCCAGTTAAGATTTGCCGATATGCCAGAGTCAAATACAAGTACGCCGCTGCCATTCCAAATACTGCCCCGGGGTTGAATTAGCTCGACCCCATCAATTTGCGTAAAACCAATACGCGTAAGGTTAGCTGGCGCAAATACGACGACCGCTAGGGCCACGGCAAGTGCGCTAATGACAACGATACGGCGCATTATTATTGTGACCTACTGGGTAAGTAGGGTTTTGATGATCCGTTGATAAACTCGCGCCAAAGGAAGTAAATCATCTACCGCCACACATTCGTCAATCTTATGAATGGTCGCATTAAGTGGTCCTAACTCAACCACTTCAACTTGACCGCTACCCGGCTTGTCCCAAGGCGAGATAAAGCGCCCATCTGATGTGCCTCCTGATGTGGATAGCTGCGTTGTAAGGCCCGTTTCTACACGAATGGCATCTGTCACGGCTTCAGTAAGGTCGCCGGGAAGAGTTAAAAACGGTTCGCCGGATAGCTGCCACTGAATATCAAATGTAACCCCGTGGGTTTGCAATATTTCTTCTATAGCGTTGCGCAAACCGGCTGCTGTTTGTTCTGTGTTAAAGCGAAAATTGAAATCTATATTTAGCTCACCCGGGATAACATTAGTGGCACCGGTACCACCGTTGATATTAGAAATTTGTAGGCTAGTAGGAGGATAAAAATCGTTACCAGTATCCCACTGTCTATCTGTCATCGCGGAGAGAGCGGTTAAAACTTTATGAATTGGGTTGTTCGCCTCTTCTGGGTAGGCCACGTGACCCTGTGTGCCAATGACCTTTAGCTTGGCGTTTAACGATCCCCGGCGGCCCGAGCGCACAACATCACCCAATAGCTCACTAGAACTTGGTTCACCGACGACACAATAGTCCGGACGAATACCTTCTTTGGCTAAGACATCGATTGCATAGCGTGTTCCGTGGGTTGCTACGCCTTCTTCATCACTGGTGATTAAAAAGCTTAAGGTCCCACAATTTTGTTGTACATTTTTAGTCACGTTTTCTACGGCGACTATCATTGCGGCTAAACTTGATTTCATATCCGCTGCGCCGCGACCGTATAATTGGCCATCTTTGATCGTTGGCTCAAATGGAGGTGTTTGCCATTGCTCAATGGGGCCCGGCGGCACCACATCTGTATGTCCCGCAAACATTAGGTGAGGTGAGCCAGTGCCGCGCCAAGCCCAGAGGTTGTGCACACCTTCGGCATTAATTTGCCGCGTTTGGAAACCCAGTGCTGCTAGTCTATTGCTGATGAGTTCTTGGCAGCCAGCATCTTCAGGTGTCACAGAAATACGGCTAATCAACTCTTGAGCAAGCTCTAATACTGGATTTTCCAAGGTCAGTGATCCTAGTTGTGTGTGTGCAGAGCGTCGTTAAGTTCAATGGCTTGACGGTTGGTCCGGCAGATCACTTGACCGTTCTGGCTATTGCGAATGAAAAGCATGTCAGAGTTGCCTGCTAGCTCCCGACCTTTAACTAGTCTTACTTGCTGTCCGGATTCATCGAATACTGCAATTGGCGTTCCGCCAGTGATGTACAGACCGGCCTCAATTGTGCATCGATCACCCAAGGGAATGCCTGTGCCTGCATTGGCTCCAATAAGACAATTCTCGCCAATGCTGACAATTATATTGCCGCCGCCAGAAAGCGTACCCATGGTGCTGGCGCTACCACCTAGGTCTGTGCCTGCACCGACAATAACGCCCTGTGAGATCCGACCTTCGATCATGTTTGGACCGATAGCGGCAGCGTTAAAGTTTACAAACCCCTCATGCATTACCGTTGTGCCTTCACCGAGGTAAGCGCCAAGTCGAATGCGGCTTGCATCTGCAATACGTACGCCTGTGGGAACCACGTAATTGACCATTTTTGGAAACTTGTCTACGGAAAAAACTTCTAAGTTCATGCCTTGGGCGCGAGCATTAATCAGTGCGCTAGGTAATTCGTCCACTTCAATTGGTCCTGCGGAGGTCCAGGCCAAGTTAGGTAGGTGCGCAAAGATCCCGTCCAGGTTAAGGGTATTAGGGAGACATAATCTGTGCGAAAGCAGATGCAGCTTCAGATAAACCTCTTCAATACTATTGCTTGGTGTATCGGTATCTAGTCTGACACTGGTCAAGGTTTGGTCCATATCGAGTAACGAGAGCGGCACAATTTCTGCGCCAGATGTCTCATTTAACGCGCTGGCTTGTTCCACAGACAACGTGCTGACGCCCTGGGGGAGGTCGCTGATTGCGCTGAGCACTTGAGCCTGAGGTTTAAGTATCGGATTTGGGAAAAAGCAGTCTAGTACTGCACCGGAACCATTGGTACTGGTTATACCCACTGCGAACGCAAAAATATCAGTCATATTAGTCTCAGAAAATTTTTTTAGATGTTACTACAGGTAGGGCTCAAGGGCCGCTCTTAGCCGCGCATATTTTACAAATTTTGTGCAAATGCAGCCAGGCGTTGAGCTGCTTGAATACATTCGTCGAATGGCGCAACCCAAGCAATACGTGCGTGGTTGTGTCCAGGGTTACCCTGGGGCGTGTCGCGGCCAAGAAAAGACCCGGGCATAACAGTAATATGTTGCTCTGCAAGCAAGCGTTGACTGAATTCTTGGTCACAAATCGGAGTTGGTAACCAGTGATAAAATCCACCCTCGGGTTGGCTTAAATTATAGTGGGGGCTGAGGATTTCGCTGACGGCCCTAAATTTGTCGCGGTACAGTTGCCGATTTTCTACAACGTGTGCTTCGTCTTGCCACGCCAAAGCACTTGCTGCCTGGTGATGAGCGCCAAGTGCGCAGCCGTGATATGTCCGGTAGCTTAAGTATTTTTCTATCAGGTTCGGATCACCAGCAACGAAGCCGCTGCGCAGTCCTGGTAAGTTTGACCGTTTAGAGAGGCTGTGAAAGGCAAGGCAGCGATCAAAATCTGGCAACCCCATGGCATGTGCTGCCGCCAAAATACTCTCTGGCAGATTATCGTCTTCGTAATATAGCTCTGCATAACACTCGTCCGAGACAATATTGAAGTCGTATTCTTGGGCCAGCTCTATCAGCCACTGCATTTGTTCTCGTTGCATAATTTGCCCTGTTGGATTGCCGGGTGAGCATATATAAACCATTTCAGTCTTGCGCCATTGTTCAGGGCTCACAGAACTAAAGTCTGCCTTGTAGTTAAGTTCTACCAAGTTTGGAATATACAGTGGCTGAGCACCTGCCAATAACGCCGCCCCTTCATAGATTTGATAGAAGGGGTTGGGTATGGCCACAAGTGTGTCTTTGTTGCCGCTCAATAAGGCTTGAGCTACCGAGAACAGTGCTTCTCTTGTGCCGTTGACCGGCAAAATACCTAAATCTGGATTTACGGTTACGGCAAACCTACGTTTTAGCCACTGTGCAATAGCCGTGCGGAGTGCGTCGCTGCCTTTGGTAGCCGGGTACGTGGCCAAGTGTTTTGCAAGTGAGTCTGCATTGGACAATTCATCTATGACAAATTTCGGCGGGTTGTGCTTGGGCTCGCCGATCGATAGAGAAATATGCTGCAAAGTACCCTTGTGGGTTATGCCTTCATGCAAAGTACGCAATCGTTCAAAAGGGTAGGGCTGAAGCAAGTCTAAATTGGCATTAAAAGACACAATATTCACAAAACAGTTGAGGAAAGACTACGATAACGGGAATGCTCAACGAATACACGGCCAACTGAGGGTTTAGCTGACACTAAACCTTTGACCCATTTAATGTTGAGAGGGTGTTTTCACCGATTCCCATTGAATGATCTAGTTGCTGCCGAAGTGCGTTTTCCAGATTGTAGAGTTGTGCTTTATCCGTGATTGCGTTGCCGTGGACATCGGTTACTAGAAAAACGTCTTCCACGCGCTCACCTAATGTGGTGATTCGCGCGGAGGATAGCTCCAATTCTAAGTCAATTAGCAGTAGTGAAATGTTTGCTAACAAGCCTGGTCGATCAGCGGCCAATATATTGACCTTGGTGGATAAACCCTCCTCGTCGGTCTCCATTGAAACTTCAGTAGGCCAAGGTAATTCTCTTAGTTGTCTTGGAACTCTGCGAGTTGCTCCGTCGGTTCTGGGCGAGGGTGCAACGAGAGTAGCTTTAACCTTGTCGACAATTTCGTTTCGTAGATTCTTATCTTGATCAACCGGCTCGCCATCTGCGTTGAGGACAGCGAAGGTATTAAAAATGAGTCCATTGACCGCCTTGTTGATATGCGCATCGACCACGGATAAATCCCATTGAGTCAAACACACTACCGTTGCAGCGAAGGTTTTTGGTTTATCTTCGGACAAGATGTAGATCTGCGTAGCGCCTTCACCCAAATATGTTAGATCGACTGGCGACATAAATACGAATGGGCCTTGTTTATGGTCGTGTTCTAGCAGTTGGCGAGAAATATCACTGATTTCGTCAGTAGTGTGACGCAAGAAAAAATCGTCATCAAAGTTCTGCCATAACGCTCTGATCTTTGTTTCGCTGGCAATGCTCTGTAGGTTATCCATTGCGCTTTCTTGGTATGCGGCAATGGTTTCTTCACGGTCCATGGCGTTGTTGCCACCCAACCTTAGATATTTGCGTGTCTCACTATAGAGGTGACGCATGAGACTCGCGCGCCAGCTATTCCACAGGTTGGGGTTGGTTGCATTTATATCTGCAACGGTAAGCGCGTATAGATAGTTCAAGCGCATTTCAGATTTCACTTCTGCGGCAAATGCTTGAATGACGTCAGGATCATAAATATCTTGGTTTTGTGAGGCTGAAGACATGTAAAGATGCCGCTCGACTAACCAACAAACTAAATCTGTATCGGCTTGGTTTAAGTTGTGTAATTCGCAGAACTTTCTCGCATCGATAGATCCCAGTGTTGAGTGATCGCCGCCGCGACCTTTGCCAATATCATGAAAAAGCCCTGCGATATAAAGAAGCTCGCGCTTTGGGATTGTGCTGGAGCAATAGTGGGCTATGGGAAAAATTTCTTCCGCCCACTTGTAGCGAAACTCTCGCATATTGCGGATGACCTTCATCGTATGCGCGTCTACCGTATAGATGTGGAATAGATCATGCTGCATTTGGCCGATGATTTGCTTGAACTCTGGTAGGTATCTGCCAAGCACGCCGTATTTACGCATACGAATGAGTTGTGTTACCACTGTGTATGGCGCTTTAAGTAGCGTTAAAAATAGCCGCGTATTTTCTGGATTTTTCCGGAAGTTATCGTCGATCAATTCAAGAGATTCGCGCATAAGCCGAATTGTCGAAACTTTAACCTCGATATCTTCTTCACGTTGAGCCATTAGGACAAATAGTTCTAAAAGGGCTGAGGGTGATTCCTTGAAAACATTTTCATGTACGGCATCGATACGATTGTTCACAAGTCTGAAGCGCTCATTTATCAGTTCGATTTTTTCGCGCTTTGCGGTCTCAACTTTTTCTTGGAAATAATTCACAAGAATGCCGTTGACTTCGGTGAGGGCGAGCACATGTCGATAGAAGTGGTACATGAATACTTCAACACCCATTTGGCTGTCTGTGTCAACAAATCCTAATCGTTGGGCTAATTCTCTTTGTCGAGAAAAGTGTAGCTGGTCTTCTTTGCGTCCAGCGATTAGGTGTAGGCCGAAACGTACCCACCAGAGAAATCTTCGCCCTTCAAATAACCACTTACTTTCTTCTTCTGTGAGAACTCCTAATTCGACTAGTTGATAGATGTCGGTGGTGCCGAAGTTTCGATTACAAATCCACAGGGTGGTGTGGATGTCACGCATACCACCGGGTGAGGCCTTGATATTGGGTTCTAAATTGTAGTCCACATCGTCGAACTGCTTATGCCGATCTACTTGCTCTTGGTATTTTGCTGCAAAGAATTTTTCTGCAGGCCAAACCTTTTTCTGTGTCAGTGCTTGACCGATAGCCACTTCAATTGTGGTGTCGCCAGCCAATTGTCGGCGTTCGAACATTGCGGTGGCCACTGTGATGTCGGCCTTGCATTCATTCACACATCCGCTTAAATCGCGCACTGCGTGACCTACCTCTACATTGAGATCAAACACGTTTTGTAGAAACAGCTCTATGGCTCGGCTATGTTTTTTGGGGTTTTTTGCCACTACAAGTAAGTCGATATCCGAACCCGGATGAAGTTCTTGTCGCCCGTAACCGCCTACTGCGAAAAGGGCGATGTCTTGGGTTGCGCTGATTTGCTCGTGCCACGCTTCAAGGATGAGTTGATCCATCAAGCTTGAGAGGTCACTGACTAGGGTCTCAACCGCTTCATTATTCCAGTAGCGCTTGGCTATATTTGCTTTTTCTTTTTCTAGCGTCTCCCGACGCTGGGTTACTTGGGAGTTAAGTGACACAGGTTTACAACTGCTCCTCTTGTCGGAGTGTGAAAATTTCAAAACCATCATTGGTTACCATTAGCGTATGCTCCCACTGAGCCGACATTTTGTGGTCCTTGGTTACTGCGGTCCATTGGTCTGGAAGAATTTTGATATTGCGTTTACCCGCATTGATCATCGGTTCAATAGTGAAACTCATCCCTTCTTCAAGGAGCATGCCGGTGCCCGGACGACCGTAATGGAGTACCTGCGGCTCGTCGTGAAATACTTTAGCGATGCCATGCCCGCAGAACTCTCTGACCACACTAAACCGGTTTGCTTCAGCGTGCCGTTGAATAGCGTAGCCAATGTCGCCTAAGCGCGCGCCCGGCTTAACTATTTCAATTCCCTTGTACATACATTCCTGAGTAACTTTCGACAGCCGCTTGGCCAAAATGCTTGTTTCGCCAGCAAAGAACATTTTGCTGGTGTCACCATGGTAGCCATCCTTTATGACAGTTATGTCAATGTTCAGGGCATCGCCGTTTTTCAGTTTTTTCGCAGGCGAGGGAATACCGTGACAAACCACATGATTTACCGAGGTACAAATTGATTTAGGAAAGGGCATTTGACCGCCGCCTCCACCGTAATTGAGGGGGGCGGGTATGCAGTTTAATTCGTTGACTATAAAATCGTGACAAATTTGGTTTAGCTGGTCAGTGGTGACCCCGGGTTGAACATGCTCACCGATCATCTCTAGCACTGAGGCAGCGCACTTTCCGGCCTCGCGCATGCCCAATATGTCTATTTCGGTCTCTACTTTTGCAACCATGCGAAAACTCGTTTCTATAAGGATGATGTTTGTGGTATAAATCGCGCCGCGGCGAGCCCTATAGGTGAAGGCGCGATGATTTGTGGCGTTGACGGCAGTATAGCTGATCTATAGCCGATTAAAAAATTTGTCTTATTCGACACATGTTCCCGGGTGCTTTTGAGCTTGCTCATCGGTTGGAACATGGGAATTTAGGCAAAAAAACCAACCCGGAGATAAAAAAATGACTGTAAGTATGCGTGACATGCTGGCTGCTGGTGTGCATTTTGGCCACCAAACCAGATTCTGGAATCCTAAAATGGCGCCCTTTATTTTTGGCGCTCGTAACAAGATTCATATCGTCAACCTTGAAAAAACTCTTCCCGCTTTTAACGAAGCACTTGTCGAAGTGCGTAACCTCGCGTCTAAAGGCAAAAAAATTCTATTTGTTGGTACCAAGCGTGCAGCGGCAAAGGTTATTGCTGAACAAGCTAGCCGTGTAGGTATGCCCTATGTTGACCAACGTTGGTTGGGTGGCATGTTGACCAACTACAAGACCATCAGACAATCTATTAAGCGCCTGCAAGATCTAGAGGTTCAAGCTGCAGACGGGACATTTGATTTACTGTCCAAAAAAGAAGCTCTGCAACGCACCCGTATGATGAATAAGCTACAAAGTAGCCTTGGCGGTATTAAAGATATGGGCGGTTTGCCTGATGTGATCTTTGTTATCGACGTGCAACACGAAAAAATTGCTATTACTGAAGCCAACAAGCTAGGTATTCCAGTAGTAGGGGTAGTTGATACAAATAGTGATCCGGCTGGCGTTGATTATGTCATTCCTGGTAATGACGATGCGATTAGAGCTATTCGTTTATATGTAAGTGCGATGGCGGACGCAGTTGCAGAAGGTAAGTCAAACTCCTCTGTTTCAGTAGATTTGAACGAATTCGTAGAAGTAGATGAAGCTTCAGCGCCTGTTGCTGAAATTTCTGAAGCGGTTGCGGCAAGTGTGAATGAAGCTTTTGCGGCAGAAGACGAATTGAAAGCTGCAGAAGCAGCAAAAGAAGCTGCTGCTAGCAGCGATGCAGATGCAAGCAAGGAGTAAGTGATGGCCGTTTCAGCAGCAATGGTGAAAGAACTCAGAGAGCGCACTGGGCTCGGCATGATGGATTGTAAAAAAGCATTGGCCGAAGTTGATGGCGACATGGAAAAAGCAATTGAGGATCTGCGTAAGAAAAGTTCCTTAAAAGCGGCTAAGAAGGCAGGCAGAACAACAGCCAACGGTTTGTTGGGAATTAAAGTTGCAGACGATGGCTCAAAAGCAGCGTTGGTTGAGATCAATATTGAAACTGATTTTGCGGCAAAGAACGAAAAATTCATCGCGTTTGTAAGCAAAGTAGCAGACGAGTTATTCGCGTCCGCTGACGGTAGCCTAGAAAACCTGGCGGCCGCGCTGAATGACGAAAGAGAGACTTTGGTTCAAGAAATTGGCGAGAACATTACGATTCGCCGTGGTCAAGTCATGCATTCGGCTAGTGGTGGTCTAAGCCATTACGTTCACGGCGACCAACGTCGTGGTGCATTGGTCGAGCTTTCTGCAAACAATGCTGATCTAGGTAGAGATCTTGCAATGCATGTAGTCGCTATTAACCCTATGGTTATCAATAGCGCCGATGTTTCAGCAGATGTACTAGACAAGGAAAGAGAAATATACCTTTCTCAAGCCCAGGATAGCGGCAAGCCCGAAGAGATCATTATCAAGATGGTAGAGGGTCGAGTGAAGAAATATCTCGCCGAAGTAAGCTTGCTTGATCAGCCATTTGTTAAAGACGGTAATGTCAAAGTGAGTGCTCTTGTGAAGCAAGCTGGCGTTGAAGTACAAAACTTTTTGCGTTTTGAAGTGGGTGAGGGTATCGAAGTTGAAGAACTCGATTTTGCCGCCGAAGTTGCAGCGCAACTAGCCGACAGTAAGTAGCTTGCAGAACCTGCTGCTTAAGCTCAGTGGCGAAGCCCTTGGTGGCGCTTCAGGGTCGGGTATCGATCCCACTGTGCTTGAGCATTATGCCAATGAGATCAGGTCAGTAGTAGATCAAGGTATTGGCGTGGCAGTGGTTTTAGGAGGAGGCAATCTCTTTCGTGGGGCGAAGCTGTCTCAAGCGGGTATGGATAGAGTTGTAGGCGACCGTATGGGCATGCTTGCAACGGTAATGAATGGCCTAGCACTTGGCGACTTTTTGCATCGTACTAATATTCCCTGTAGCGTTTTTTGTGCCTCTGCAATAGCTGGCGTTGTGCAGGGTTATGATCGCGACTTGGCATTAGCGAAAATGCGTGAAGGCCATGTCGTAATAGTCACAGGCGGCACTGGAAATCCGTATTTCACTACCGATACCGCCGCTTGTCTGCGCGGTGTAGAGCTGCAGGTAGATGCAGTACTAAAAGCGACTAATGTTGATGGTATTTACAGCGGCGATCCGAAGAAGGACCCTGCGGCTACCAAGTTCGACACCATTAGTTTCGATCAGGTTTTGGAAAAGCAATTAGGTGTGATGGATTTAACCGCGATAGTACTTTGTAAAGAGAATAATATGCCCCTCGTGGTGTTTGATGCATCGGCACAAGGTGCCCTTGCAGGCCTTACCACCGGGCAAAGTATTGGAACTAAAGTAGTCCAGTAACGTAGCACAGAGTAAATCGCTCCAAAGTAGAAGTGCATTGGCCCATGAATAATCATTTTTTTGCTAGATTTGTTCAGGGCATAGACTTATAACAACCAGTCGGTGCTTTGCAGATCTATTCGTTAAGGGTAATAAATAATTGAGGTTTAGTTGTGATCGATGAAATTCTTGAAGACGCCAACGAGCGCATGGGTAAATCTTTAGATGCGCTGCGCAATACCTTTGGGCGTATTCGTACCGGTAGAGCAAACCCAGCCCTGTTGGATGGCATATTTGTCGATTATTACGGGGTTAAAACACCGTTGAATCAAGTGGCTTCCGTGTCGGTAGAAGACGCGCGTACGCTTTTGCTTGCCCCGTGGGAGCGACCATTGGTGGTTGAAATTGAAAAAGCGATTCTGCGCAGTGATGTTGGTATCACGCCGGTCAATAATGGCGAGGTAATCAGGGTACCTTTGCCTCCTTTAACGGAAGAAAATCGCCGCGACCTAGCCAAGCAAGCTAAAGCAGAAGCTGAAAACGGGCGTATTTCAGTGCGTAATGTTCGTAGAGAGGCTATTGCCGACATTCGCGAGCTGGTAAAAGAAAAAGAAGCAGCGGAAGACGACGGACGTAAGGGAGAGGAGCGAGTACAAACCTATACAGATGCTCGGGTCGCTGAAATAGATAAAGCCCTTGCTGAAAAAGAATCAGAATTGATGGAAATCTAGAGCCGACGCTCAGGTACATAAGTTCATGAGTTCTAAGGTTAAAGCGTCCATGCCAGAAGCAAAGTATAGTCAAGTAGTGGACGATAGCGACGACATAAGTGGCCTAGCTGAGGCTGTCCCCGAGCATATTGCCATTATCATGGATGGCAATCATCGCTGGGCAAAAAAGCGTTTTTTACCCGGCGCTGCTGGGCATCGAGCTGGGGCAAAGCTACTTCGCCCTATTGCCGAAGCATGTGTTGCTCAAGGCGTATCTAGCCTAACAGTTTTTGCCTTCAGTACAGAAAATTGGCATCGACCGAGTGGCGAAGTCAACGTGCTGATGGATTTAATGCGCTATGTCATGAAGAATGATATTCAAGATCTTCATGCAAAAGGAGTGAAGCTCCGTATCATTGGGGACCGTAGCCGTTTTGCCCCTGATATCAGCGCGATGATGGATGACTGCGAAGCCCTGACCAAAGACAATACTGAATTGAATATGTCGGTAGCCGTGAATTTCGGTGGTCGATGGGACATCACTATGGCTGCAAAAGCCTTGGCCGAGAAGGTTGAGCGCGGCGAGTTAGTTGCTGCCGATATCGATGAAGAAATGCTTGGATCTTATCTGTCGCTAAGTGAAATATCGGAACCTGACTTGCTTATACGCACAGGTGGCGATCATCGAGTCAGTAATTTTCTTTTATGGGATTTAGCCTACACGGAAATGTACTTTTCTGATCTTTTTTGGCCGGACTTTGACGCTGAACAACTAATGCTTGCGCTGCAAGAATACGCCTCGCGGCAACGCAGGTTTGGTCGGCGCTAAACATAATGTTAAAGAATCGAATCTTCACCGCTTTGGCCATAGCCTTCTTTGTATTGATAGCCATATTTTTGCTGCCTTTATGGGCGTTTTCCCTATTTTTTCTTGTTGCAGCAGGCTTTGGTGTGTTTGAGTGGGCAGGATTTGCAGGTCTGAAGTCTGCGCTAGCGAAGTATCTGTATACAGGTCTATTCGTAGTTTTGTGCGCGCTCCTATATTTGCAGAAGGAATACTTTACGGACTTTATTACATTGGTAGTCGTACTTTGGGCTTTTGCCGTTGCCAGTATTCTAATTTATCCACGTAGCGAACCCTTATATCAAAACCAGTGGTTTGTAGGTTTGCTCGGCTTGTTGATCATGGTCGGTGCTTGGGTGAGTTTGTGTGTGCTGCGCGCTTCAGATCAAGGGGCATGGTGGCTGTTTTGGCTGTTCGTATTGACCACTGCTACTGATGTCGGCGCCTATTTTGTGGGTAAGGCGTACGGTAAAAACCATTTAGCCAAACAGTTAAGCCCCGGTAAAACCTGGGAGGGTGCTATAGGCGGTGGCGCGATAGCAACATTACTTTGCGCCTCTACTTTGATCCTGTGGCAATCCTATGCAGTGGGTGCAGCATTGCTACTAACACTAGTCCTAGTATGCATATCCGTTTTTGGTGACTTGTTTGAAAGTTTGCTGAAGAGAACTTCCGGTATTAAAGATTCAGGCACAATACTTCCAGGTCACGGCGGTGCACTGGATAGAATTGACTCGGTAATCGCTGTGTTACCTGTACTTGCATGGGTAGTTATCTGATGGAATTTTTGCTTTATCCACTGGCTTTTATCTGCCTCTTGGGAGTATTGGTCGCGTTTCATGAATACGGCCACTTTATTGTGGCACGTATGTCCGGTGTACATGTCCTGCGCTTTTCCATTGGTTTTGGCAAACCCTTGTTAAGTTGGGTTGACTCCAAGGGTACAGAATTTACAGTAGCGATGATTCCTTTGGGTGGCTTTGTCAGCATGTATGACGAGCGGGACCCATTAAATGATTTGTCTTCAAAGCCTGAAATTGAGGGTGCGGTGGGGTATACCCAACTCACTCCGTATTGGCGCATAGCCATTGCTTTAGCTGGACCCTTTGCTAACTTCTTGTTGGCCATATTGATCTATTGGCTACTCTTTTTTGCTGGTAGTGCACAATTTGCGCCAATGTCCACCGCACCTGGAGAAGGCACGCCACTAGAGCGCAGTGGTGTCCAAAGTCCCGTACAAGTGATGCAGGTAGATACTGTACCCGTATCAGGTTGGCAGGATATTGCTTTAGCTTTGACTAAGAGGTTGGGTGACACCGGTGATATTGAACTCACTGTGCTTGATCTAGGCGCGAGTAATGAGCGAGTTGTACAGGTACCGATATCCGCATGGTTGAAAGGGGATGATGAGCCAAATGTATTCGGTTCTTTGGGGCTACAACCCAGTATTTTGCCGGTAATAGGTCGCGTTGTTGAGGACTCACAGGCAGAGCGGGCAGGGTTACGCCCCGGCGACTGGGTTACCGCTGTAGATGGTGAAAGCGTGATTTACTGGTCAGATTGGGTGCAGGCAATTGAACAGTCGCCCAATACGCCGCTCACCCTTTCTCTTGTTCGTGGTGGCACCGAGTATCAACTGCGGGCAACTCCGGATAGCAGAGCCGTTGAAATGGCCGCAGACACAGAAAACCCCTCAGACAACGGTACTACTCAGCAAATTGAACAAGGGTTTTTGGGTGTAGGCCCAGTGGTCATAGAGGTAGAATACCCGCTGTTTGGATCCTTGCAGAAGGGAGTGGATGAAACTTTTGCTAAAACTGCGCTTACTTTTTCAATGATTACAAAGATGTTTACTGGCGATGTCTCGGCCAAAACATTGGTCGGCCCCGTGGGGATAGCTAAAATAGCAGGGCAGTCGGCTAAATCAGGCTGGCGAACTTTTTTCGGCATAATGGCGCTAATGAGTATTTCGTTAGCCGTTTTGAATTTGCTGCCTGTACCGATGCTCGACGGTGGTCACGTGGTATTTATCCTGGCTGAAATTATTATGGGTAAACCTGTCTCTGAGGGGTTTCAGTCTGCGGCCTTACAGGGCGGGCTATTTCTTGTGGCATTGATGTTTATTTTTGTCACGTTTAACGACCTTTCTAGGTTGATCTAACTCGTGTCGAGTACTTGTGCAGAGTCATGTACGATGCGCGCTAATTTAAAGAAATTCAGGGTCGTCGAAGATGACCTGAAGTTAAGAGGAAACGATGGAAATCAATAAATTTCAGAGCCGGTTTATGCTGCTGGTATTGCTGAGTTTTGCTTTTGTAATGGCACCCTCTTTTTCGGGTGCTGCAGAGGACCCTCTACAAATTCAGAACCCTGAATTGTCCTTCGTTGTGAGCGATATACGCCTTCAAGGGTTACAGCGGGTGTCATCGGGCACTGTGTTTAATCTCATTCCTTTGAGTGTAGGTGATTCCCTTGATTCCCTCGCTGTAAGGAATCTGATGCGAACCTTGTTCAGCTCTGGTTTCTTCAAAGATATCCAGTTAGCTCGAGATGGCAGAGTACTCATAGTGACTGTTGTGGAACGTCCCGCCATTGAGTCCATAGAACTAGACGGCAATAAGGCCATTGAGTCAGATGCGTTGCTTGAAGGTCTAGCTGACCAAGGCCTAAAAGAAGGTGAAATCTTTAAGCAAGTCACACTAGAGCGCATGGGGTTAGAGCTAGAGCGCCAATATGTTTCTCAAGGTCGCTACGGTGCAGGCATTGAAACAGAAATTGAAGAATTACCGCGTAACCGAGTCAATATTAAGATTAATATTGAAGAGGGTAAGAGTTCAGGCATCAAACACTTGAATATCGTTGGTGCTAAAGCCTTCGAGCAACGCGAACTGCTAGATATAATCGAACTAAAGCATCCTAGCCTTACCTCATTTTACAAAAATGACGATAAATACGCGCGTGAAAAGTTATCCGGAGATTTAGAAACGATAGAGGCATTTTATAAGGACCAGGGTTACGCAGATTTCGACATTGAGTCCACGCAGGTAAGTATTACTCCAGATCGCCAGCAGGTTTATATATCCATAGCCATAGACGAAGGTGATACCTATACAGTTAGCGACGTTAATTTGGTTGGCGAACTCGGTGACGTTAAGCCAGAAGATTTACGCAACCTAATCATTGTTCAAGAGGGGCAAACATTCTCTCAAGCGTTGATTACCGCCACAGAAGAGCGTCTGACCACGGCATTAGGTAACGGCGGATTTACTTTTGCTACCGCCAGCGGTGTGCCGAGACTAAATGATGACGGCACAGCTGATATCGAGTTTTTTGTGGACGCCGGAAAGCGTGCCTATGTGCGCAGAATTACTTTTACCGGTAATCAGGTTACTCAAGACGAAGTGATGCGCCGAGAATCCAGACAAATGGAGAGTGGATGGGCGTCAACTGCGCAGATTGACTTAACCAAAGTGCGACTGGAGCGACTAGGCTTTTTTAAAGGCGTTGAAGTAGAAACCCCTCAAGTTGCAGGTAGCGATGATCAAATTGATGTTAACTTCTCGCTAGAGGAACAGCCTTCAGGGTCGATTTCGGGCACGCTAGCGTACTCTCAAGGCTACGGTTTGATCGTCGGCGGCAACTATCAGCAATCTAACCTACAGGGTAGTGGCAACAGCTTTAACGTTGGTCTGAGTCTTTCAAAGTTTCAAAAGTCGGTGAACGTTGGCTATTTCGACCCGTACTTTACTTTGGATGGGATTAGCCGTGGCTTTAACGTGTTTTTTCGCCGTCTAGATTATGATGAGCGCAATATTGCCCGATACAGTACTGACTCAGCTGGGGCAGGCGTTAACTTTGGTTTCCCGATTGGTGAAACTCAGAGAATCGACTTTGGCGTGTCAGCCGAACATACAAAAATTACTGCAGGCTTTGCTGCTGCCCAAGAAATTTCGCGCTTTATTGAAGACAACGATGAGAAAGCCTTACTGCTAAAAGGTAACCTTTCATGGACTCGCTCGACACTGAACAGAGGTGTTTTTGCTGACAGAGGCTCAAGTCAGTCATTGGCATTGGTCGCAACAGCACCAGGTAGTGATTTAGAGTTCTACAAATTGACCTATAGCGGCGAGCGCTACTTTCCAGTTACTCGCAGTTGGACTTTGAAATTGCGCACCGAGCTTGGCTACGGTGGTGCCTATGGCGATACCAGTGCACTGCCGTTTTATGAGCACTTTTATGCCGGTGGTTTTGGCTCTATCCGAGGATTTGAGAATTCTACACTTGGACCGCGAAGTACTAACCCACTTAGACCTGACGGTACGCCTCTATTTTTTCGCAACAATGGCGATAGTGGTGAGTACGGCCAACCCTTTGGGGGCAACCTGCTAGTGGAATTTTCAGCTGAGTTGATTTTCCCTCTACCATTTGTTGAAGACAACAGACAGTTCAGACCAGCATTCTTCTTTGATGCTGGTAACGTCTTTAATACGGACTGTCCAGACTTTGCGCCAACCCAAGTGAGCGGCCCTAGTGGGCAATGCTTTGGCTTTGACCCCGAAGACCTGCGTTATTCCGTTGGATTTGGTATGAGTTGGTTAAGCGGCTTTGGTCCATTGACATTTAGTCTGGCTAAACCGTTCCAAACTCAAGATTTTGACCAAGAAGAGAGTTTTCAGTTTGAACTTGGACGTACATTCTAGGTTAGAATGTGCTCGCGCTTAGACATCAGTTAAAACGTACGAATAGACAACAATATTAATCTTTAGGAGTGAACAATGTTCAATAGATTAGCAATGGCCTTATTGGCAACAGCAATGATGGCAGCACCATCGGTATACGCGGAAATGAAAATTGTGGTTTTAGACCCAGCTAGAGCGATTCTAGGAAGCGACGAAGGTAAGGTGCTTTTGGCAAATCTAGAAAACGAATTAAAAGCGGACCAAGATGAATTACGCAGTAGTGCTGAAGCATTTCAAGCATTGCAAGCCAAATTGCAGAAAGACGGCGAAGTGATGAGCGACTCAGACAAGCGTAAAGCTGTAAAAGAGCTGGAGAGCATGCAAGTTGATATTCAATTTGGTCAGCAAAAGTTGCAAAAGGAAGCCCAAGATAGGCAGCAAGAAATTTTACAATCCTTAGCCCCACAATATCAGAAAGTTCTAAATGACTTGATTCAAGTTGATCAAATCGACCTAATTCTTCAGCCAAATGCGCTGCAATACGCGAATGCTAAGCACGACATCACAAAAAGAGTGACAGAAAAGCTTAACGAGCAAAGCAAGTAATTTACAGAGTAGCCAAGAGCTTTTTCTAACTTGCTAGAGAGGTTCGGGGTGGTCGTCACCCCACAGTCAAATGAAGATTACACTTGTTGAAATAGCCAAGCGCATAGGGGCCGACATTGTCGGCCCTTTTGGTATGAGCTCAGAAAACTTAGATGCTAGCGTTGTGACCGGCTTAGGTAGCCTTGGTACGGCAAAAGCCGGGGATTTAAGTCATCTTTCTAGCCCAAGCTACCGCCCTCAACTGGCCACTACAAAAGCATCAGCAGTGATTTTGAGTGCCGAATACGCAGCTGAATGCCCCGCCATATGCTTGGTGGTAGAGCAACCATATTTGGCCTTCGCCAAAGCCTCCCAACTATTCGAAATTTCTACGCCAATTGCTAATGGGGTCCACCCTAGCGCGGTAGTAGATTCGTCGGCGGAAATTGCCGACAACGTCAGCATTGGCGCGAACGTTGTGATCGGCGCAAATTGCAAAATTGGTACTAACGTACAAATTCATGCCAACAGCACCATCGGCAACAACTGCACAATTGGTGATGACTCTTTGTTGATGAGCAATGTAAGTATTTATCGAAAAGTCACGTTAGGTGCGAGGTGTGTTGTGCATAGTGGCGTTGTATTGGGTGCGGCTGGATTTGGTTTCACTCCCAATGCGCAGGGACATTACGAAACCATTGCGCAGATTGGCGGTGTAGAAATTGGTACTGACGTTTCTATAGGCGCCAATACCGCCATTGATTGTGGCGCTATTGAAGATACCGTAATTGGTAATGGCGTAAAAATTGATAATCAGGTGCAGATAGGCCATAACTGTCGCATAGGCGATCATACGATTATCTGCGGTGGCGCCGGTATGGCTGGGAGTACCACCATTGGCAAACACTGCGTGCTTGCAGGTGGCTGTGGTATTGCAGGTAAAAGCCCGATAGACCTTTGTGATGGGGTAGTGGTAAGCGTCAAGACCACCATTAGCCAGTCAATTGATAAACCCGGAATTTATTCTGGAGCCATTGTCGCGAGTGAGCATAAGCTATGGTTACGTAATGCATTGCGGTTCAATAGTCTCGGGCAACTTTTTGCCCGTGTGAAGAAATTAGAAAATGAGAGAACTGATGAGTCAGATTAAAACGATCACAGAAATATTCGAATACCTGCCTCATAGGTACCCGTTTTTGCTCATAGACAGGGTCACAGACCTGACTAAGGGCGAGTCAATCAAGGGTTATAAGAACGTAACTGTCAACGAAGAGATGTTTAATGGACATTTTCCCGGCCAACCCATAATGCCCGGCGTATTGATTCTAGAATCAATGGCGCAAATTTCTGGCATATTGGCCTTTGAGAGCAGGGGTAGCAGACCTGCCGATGGCACCAACTATTTATTTGGTGGGGTAGAAAAAGCGAAATTTCGACGCCAGGTAATTCCAGGCGATCGGTTAGAAATTCATAGTTCTATAGTCGCAGAACGCAAAATTATGATGAAGTTTGATTGCGAAGCTTATGTGGACGGTCAATTGGCTTGCTCCGCTACCCTTTCTATTGTTGAGCAAAAGATGTGATAGATGAACGCGCTATAGTAGATAGCTCTGTAGTTGTCGGAGATAACGTCAGTATTGGGCCTTGGACCATCATCGGGCCAGATGTTGTATTGGGCGATAACGTGCAGATTGCTTCCAGCGTAGTGGTCAAGGGACCCTGTCATATTGGCGCAGGCGTGAAAATCTACCAGTTTGCTACCGTTGGGGAAGATACTCCTGCATTGGCTTATGCGGGAGAAGATTCAGAACTGACCATCGGCGCTAACACTATTATTAGGGAAGGTGTGACTATCCACCGCGGGATGGCTGCAGGTGGCATCAGTAGGACGGCAATTGGAGCGAACTGCCTACTAATGGCTTACGTCCATGTTGGACACGATTGTATTGTTGGAAACAATGTCATTATGGCCAACAACGCTTCCTTAGCCGGTCATGTGGTGGTAGGAGATTATGCGAACTTCGGTGGCTATGCGGGCATTCCCCAGTTTCGCCAGATAGGTGCCTACACCCATATAGCTGGTATGAGCTTGGTTACTAAGGATGTACCTGCTTTTATGACCGTTGCGGGCAATCCCGCCAGCGCGGTTGGACTAAACCTCGAAGGTATTAAGCGCAGAGGCTTTTCAGATGAAGCGGTGCAGGCAGTAAAAGCAGCCCATCGGATAGTTTATCGTAGCGGAAAAAAGCTTAGTGAAGCTATCGCCGAATTGGATGAATCGCGAAAAGAATACCCAGAGGTTGATGTTTTTGTGAAATCTCTAGAGTCTTCTGACAAGGGTATTATTCGCGGCAGGGGCTAGCGATATATGGCTATTGGCATGCATATAATCTGCGCCCTAACGAACTGTTAAGTTAAAGTATCATGTTACTTATGCCTTTTAAAACTATGAAATAAAAGGTATTTTTAGAAAAAATTCGATGTGCGATTTTAAGTTGAGAGAAAACCAACTTTGAAGCAATGCAGAGGTTTAATAAGGGCTGCTTTATGACCTTAACTATCGGCTTGGTCGCCGGCGAAGCGTCAGGAGATAATCTCGCCGCAGGTCTTATGGCTGCGATCAAGGCTCATCCAGCAATGTCAGAGGGCGTGCGCTTTATAGGAGTTGGCGGTCCGGCAATGCTTGCTCAAGGTTTGGAGTCACTGGCTTCAATAGATGAGCTTTCGGTGAATGGCTTTAAAGAACCCATCTTGCGCTTACCGCAACTGTGGAAACTTTATCGACGGCTGGCAGAGACTTTTGTGCACGAAAACGTGGATGCTTTCATAGGCATAGATTTCAACGTATTCAACTTCCTGCTTGAAGGCAGGCTAAAAGACAAAGGCATACCTACTGCACATTATGTAAGCCCCTCGGTTTATGCGTGGCGTCGCGGTCGCACCAAAAGAGTAGCGCGTTCTGCAGATGTTATATTTTGCTTATTCCCATTCGAACCAGGCTTTTATACGGATTTACCTGTGCGGGCAATTTTTGTAGGTCATCCGCTGGCCCAGGAAATTACTGAGCAGGACACCAATGCAGATAAGCAGCAGTGGGCACGTCAGCAACTGGGTGTTGTCAATGCAGATGTGGTGTTGGCTATGCTGCCGGGGAGCCGGGGCAGTGAAATCGAGTTAATGCTGGGACCTTTTCTCAAGGCTGCGGAAATCATTCAGGCGAATTTCCAAGCGCAAAATAAGTCAGTAAAGGTAGTTATCCCGTGCATTAATTCAGCTAGAGAGGAGCAAGTTCGTCGTGGTCTGCAGGAAGCTCCGCAACTAGATATTCTTATCCACAAAGGTCAGGCGAGGTTGGCATTGATTGCATGCGATGCGGCGCTCGTAAAATCGGGTACCAGCACTTTAGAGGCAATGTTGCTGAAACGGCCAATGGTTGTCAGTTATCGACTAGGCTATTGGTCGCATTGGATAGCACGCTTATTAGTTAAAACGGACTATGTGGCAATGCCAAACATCCTGTCGAATAAAGCGTTAGTGCCGGAGTTGCTGCAAGACCGGGCGCAGCCCGAAGGTTTAGCCAAAGCGTTATTGGGAGAGCTTGATAATGCGCATGGCGATGCGCAGTATTTCCAACCTTTTGCGAATATGCGCAAAATACTAGAGGACGGAGAGCGAGGTTTGGGCGCAAATAAGACGGCGGCTCAAGGAATAGTAGAACTGCTGCAGGAGAAGGGTAAACTCTAACGTCTGCCCAAACTGATTTTGTGCCGACAACTGATGGCAGTGTAACGCTAAAAAGCGCTGTAATTCGAGCCTTTGGACTACTCAGATAGGTTATTTTGACTGGGCAAGGGTGCAGGTCGACTAATTAGGAAAAGAGTTTCTGTGGCAAAAGTGCAGGCGAGCAAAATTTACGATCATCGGGACGGTGTTATTGCTGGTGTCGACGAAGTGGGACTTGGTCCCTTGGCTGGCCCTGTAGTGGCCTGTGCGGTAATTTTAGACCCACTAGTGCCTATTCCTGGTTTACGTGACTCTAAAGCAACTACCGAAAAATCTCGTCGTGAGTTGGCTGTTTTGATCCGTGAAAATGCGCTTAGTTGGAGCGTTGCTCGAGCAAGTGTCGCGGAAGTCGACGAGCTTAATGTGCTCCAAGCTAGTCATCTAGCGATGCGTAGAGCTGTAGCGGGGTTGAGTATGCTTCCAGATAAAGTTCTAGTGGACGGCAACAAGGTGCCTAATTTGCCAATGGCCGCTGAAGCTATCGTCAAAGGTGACCGTATCGTTGGCCAAATTAGCGCAGCATCGATTTTAGCCAAGGTGGAGCGCGACGCGGAGCTTGTCCAACTTGCACTCACTTATCCAGGTTATGGATTTGAAAAACATAAAGGTTATCCAACGAAGAAACATATGGCAGCATTGATTGAACTAGGGCCATGCCCCGAACATAGGAAAAGCTTTGGGCCGGTGCGCAGGGCTATAGAGCAGGTGGCTTACTCGTGAATGAAGAAGCTAAATTTGTGCATCTGCATGTGCATAGCGAATTTTCTTTGGCTGAGGGTTTGCTGAAGGTCAAAGATGTAGTGAAGTCTACGGCCGATACAGGTATGCCGGCGCTGGCGTTAACGGATTGTAATAATCTTTTTGCGCTGGTGAAATTTTATGAGAGCTGCCTAGGTCAGGGTGTTAAACCGATTCTCGGTGCTGAGCTTGTTGTCAGCTGCAACGAAACCGGATCTAGCGGTCGCATCGTAGCATTAGCCAGGAATATACAAGGCTATTCCAACCTCATTTCGCTCATATCCGCCAGCTATACCTCCGCTGAAGAGCGTGGGGTAATTTCTGAAAGCGATGTTTTTGCCTGCAAAGAAGGTCTTATAGTGCTTTCCGGCGGAGTCGGCGGCCACATTTGGAGCGAGCTTAATAATGACGATCAAAGTTCCGCTACACAGCGCGCACGGCTATGGCAGCGTGAATTTGCCGATGATTACTTCCTAGAAATCACCCGCACAGGGCGCGAGAACGAGGAAGAAAATCTACGGCGTACCTTGTCCATAGCTTCGAAGCTGCAAATAGGCGTTGTCGCTTCTAACGACGTTTGTTTTACCGCAGCTGAAGATTTTGAAGCGCACGAAACTAGAGTGTGTATCCATCAAGGTCGCGCATTGGATGATCCGCGGAGGAAGCGCCAGCATAGTGATCAACAATATTTGCGCAGCGACGAAGAAATGGCTGAGTTATTCTCGGACATTCCGTCAGCGTTACAAAACACGGTAGAAATTGCTAAGCGTTGCAATGTAGAGGTGCCGCTGGGTACTTACTACCTGCCCGATTACCCTATACCTAACGGTCTCGGCCCTGAAGATTATATTCAACAAGTCTCGCGAGAAGGGTTGGATCGCAGGCTTGCAAAAACAGGCCCTTTGAATGGCTTTAGTGCCCAAGATTATAGTGACCGGCTAGATTTTGAGCTTGGTGTCATAAATCAAATGGGCTTTGCGGGCTATTTTTTGATCGTTATGGAGTTTATTGCTTGGGCCAAGACTAATGGCATTCCAGTAGGGCCTGGTCGTGGCTCCGGTGCCGGCTCATTGGTCGCGTATGTACTGGATATCACCGATCTTGACCCCCTTGAGTACGATCTGTTGTTCGAGCGTTTTCTCAATCCTGAGCGTGTTTCTATGCCAGATTTCGATGTGGATTTCTGCATGGAAGGCCGAGATAAGGTCATTCAGCACGTGAGTGATATGTACGGTGTTGAATCTGTCAGTCAGATTATTACCTTTGGCACCATGGCCGCAAAAGCTGTAGTTCGTGATGTGGCTCGTGTACAGGGCAAGCCTTATGGCTTGGCGGACAAGTTATCTAAGCTCATACCGTTTGAGGTTGGCATGACTTTGACGAAGGCTATGGCTGAAAGTGCTGAAATGAAAGAATTTGTCGAGGCCACTGAAGAAGCCAGTGAAATTATGGACATGGCTTTCAAACTAGAAGGTATTGTTCGCAATGTGGGTCGCCATGCGGGTGGGGTAGTTATTGCGCCCTCAGCATTGACAGATTTTGTACCCCTATACACTGAAGAGTCCGGTACTGGGCTAGTCTCTCAGTTCGACAAAGATGATGTCGAACGTGCAGGGCTGGTTAAATTCGACTTCTTGGGTTTGAAGACACTGACGATAATCGATTGGGCGGTGAAATCTATCAATCAGCACCGTCAAACTTTAGGCGAAGAACCGATTGAGATAGACAGCATTCCTCTGAATGACCGTGGCACCTTTGAGCAACTGCGAAGGGGCGATACCACTGGCATATTCCAGTTGGAATCGCGGGGTATGAAGGATTTGATTCGCCGTCTGTTGCCGGAGAACATTGACGACATTATTGCCTTGGTGGCGCTGTTTCGCCCAGGCCCCTTAGAGTCCGGAGCGGTAGACGACTACATCAACCGTAAGCATGGTAGAGAGCCGGTGACTTTTCCTCATCCGAGCCTCGAGCCAGTGCTTGAATCTACTTACGGCGTAGTCCTTTACCAAGAACAGGTGATGCAAATCGCTCAGGTTTTAGCGGGTTTCTCCCTTGGCCAAGCGGATCTTTTGCGGCGCGCAATGGGCAAAAAGAAAGCTTCAGAAATGGCTAAGGTGCGTAAGGATTTTCTTGTTGGAACGGCTAAAAATGATGTTTCGGCAGATCTTGCGAATGAAATTTTCGATTTGATGGAAAAGTTTGCAGGTTATGCGTTTAACAAATCGCACTCTGCAACCTATGCCATAGTCAGCTTTCAAACCGCTTGGCTAAAGTCTCGTTATCCAGCCCAATTTATGGCGGCTAACTTATCCGCTGATATGCAGAGTATTGACCGTGTAGTCATCTTGGTAGATGAAATTCGGCGCATGAAAATGGCCTTATTACCGCCCAGTGTGAATATCAGTGAGTTTCGCTTTTCCGTGCAAGGTGATGCAGTAGTTTATGGATTGGGCGCTGTTCGTGGAGTTGGCGAAGGGCCTGTTTCGGCAATTGTAGAAGCTCGAGCCGAAGGCGCCTTTGTAGATCTGGCAGATTTTTGTCGTCGCGTTGACAGTAAGAAAGCTAATAAACGCGTACTTTTAGCTCTGATTAGCTCTGGTGCAATGGATGAATTTGCTGTGACTGAGGAAACATTAAACCAAACTCGCGCAAGACTGCTGGCGACACTACCTCAGGCAGTCCAAGGTGCCGAGCAAGTAGCGCGTGATCAGGCGGTGGGTATTACCGACCTTTTTGGTGGCATTGAAAGTCAGGCCCCTGAAGAAAATTGCGCGGTTGAGAGCAAGGTTAAACCGCTAACAACGTTAGAACGGCTGAAAGGGGAAAAAGACACATTAGGTTTGTTTCTCACAGGGCACCCCATTGAAAGCTATGAACAAGAACTCGGGCATTTTTGTCGCAGTAAAATTAAAGATTTAAGAGTTAGTAAAAGTACCCAGTGGGTTGCCGGTATGGTGATCAGCAATCGTGTTATGAAAAATAAGCGTGGTACTTCAATGGGCTTTTTGGTTTTAGATGACCGCAGTGCAAGATTAGAAGTGTCACTGTTCTCCGACGCATTTCAAAACTACGGCCATAAAGTCGCTAAGGATGAGTTGTTGGTAGTTGAAGGCGAGATTCAAAGTGATGAATACAATGGTGGTATTTCACTTAGAGCCAGCCAGGTTTTGACGATGGACGAGGCGCGGCAAAAGTTTAGTCGGGGTTTGGCATTAGACTTTACCGCATCGCAATTGCCGGAGAATTTTAATCAAAAACTGAAAGAAATCTTGCAACCCTATCAAGTGCCTGGGGCAACTTGCCCGGTTGCGATTTTGTATAAAGCTGAAGAAGCCGAGGGCAAAATTAGCTTAGGCCCAGAGTGGCAAGTCAAAGTCAGCGAGCAACTACTCTTCGATTTAGAAGAGAACTTTGGCGACGAAAAAGTCAGCCTACATTATGCCAAAGGGCGCAATGCTTGAAGCCCGGTTAGCTCAGGTACTATTTGCTAGGGCGGCGCCAAAGCGTTATCTGGTCGCGTTAAGTGGCGGTGTCGATTCAACAGTGCTCCTGCATGCTTTAGTTCGAATCGTGCCTCCAGATACCAAGGTGATAGCCCTGCATGGGAATCACAGGCTGCAAAATGAGTCCGCTACTTGGCTCCAACACTGCGCAGCAATGTGCGCAAACCTTGGTGTGGAGTTTGTTTCAGCAGAATTAACGGTCGCCACCGCTGGTAATCTGGAAGCTGCTGCACGTAAGGCACGCTACGAATTTTTTGCGAATTATATCCAAGCAGGAGATTTACTGTTGCTGGGGCACCATGCCCAAGATCAAGTGGAGACGGTTTTATTACGTATTTTTCAAGGCCGTGGGCTAATTTCTATGCGCCAGAGTGGGGTATTGGGTGCTGGCGAGTTTATGCGCCCGCTGCTTAAACTCTCTCGCGCGGAGTTAGTTGATTATGCGCAGGGGGTAGAGGCCTCTTGGATCGAAGACCCGTCGAATGGCGATTTGCGATTCGATCGAAATTTTTTGCGGGGTCAAGTGGTACCTTTGCTGCAAAAAAGATGGCCGAGTATGACCCAAGCGTTATTAAGGCTTACAAACACCTCAAATGCGCAAAACTTATTGCTAGAACACTTGCTTAGACGCGCGGCGGACAAAGTTGCCTTAGATACCCTGCCAGAGGACGACAATGTTAAGTTACTTTGGCTGCGTAACTATGTATCAGTGCGCGGGCATTATGATGTCACAGACCGGTCACTGTCTGAGTGGGTTCGGCAGGCCTATAGCTCAGGGCACAGCGAATTAGTTTTAGGAGGGCACTCCATGTTACGTAGCTGGCGTCGAACTCTGTATTACGTCAAGCAAGAACAGCCCGGACCAATTACAGGTTCTCTAGCAATAGGCGAGAGTCTTAGCACCGGCTTTGGAGAGCTCCAATTGCTCGAATGTGATGCTCAGGCTGCAGATGGGTTTATCTATGAAGGGCCTGTGGAAGTGGTTTCTAGGTGTAAATTTGAAGGTATTTCTCTGAGCCGGAGTTTTGGCTCCGCTTCGCTAAAAACGCTGTTCCAACAAAGCAATATTCCGCCATGGAGCAGAGATCACTATCCTTTGATTATGCGCGATGGAGAGCTCTTAGCTATCCCAGGCATTGCCAGTAGAAAAAAGACCAAAAGCACCCATTCTTCGGTCTGGTGCCGAGGGGTTTTAACTGAAAATAGTGATTTGCGCTAAGTTTGTTTTGAATAACCCAGTCGGCGCGAAATAGTGGCATAAATTCGTCAATCTGATTGTGGTTAACCCATGCCTCTGTTACCTTTCGCTTCCATCTTGCCTAGCTTCATGTGGACCGATTTCCGGTTGCAAATCATGTAATAGGGCAGATTAGATGGAGTTCAATGACGCGATTTATTTTTGTTACCGGCGGTGTAGTGTCTTCCTTGGGGAAGGGCATTTTGACATCTTCGCTTGCTGCTCAGTTAGAGGCCCGCAACCTCAAAATCAATGTCCTGAAAATGGACCCCTATATCAATGTCGACCCGGGAACTATGAGTCCGGTGCAGCATGGTGAAGTGTTTGTAACTGCGGATGGTGCCGAAACGGACCTCGATCTTGGTAACTACGAACGCTTCTCTAAAGTTCGTATGACGCGGAATAATAATTTCACCACAGGTAGCGTATACGCCGAGGTAATTCGTAAAGAACGCCGAGGTGACTACTTGGGCGGCACCGTGCAGGTGATTCCACATATTACGGACGAAATTAAGCGGCGCACCAGGCTGGCAGCCGAGGGTGTAGATATTCTTATTGTCGAGGTAGGCGGCACAGTTGGTGATATTGAATCCCAACCCTTCCTTGAGGCAATTCGTCAGTTGCGTATGGAAGTAGGACGCAACCGTGCACTATTCATACACCTAACCTACGTACCCTATTTGAGTAAGGCTGGCGAAATCAAAACTAAGCCGACCCAGCACTCTGTTAAGGAAATGCGGTCTATTGGTTTGCAGCCAGATATTTTGGTTTGCCGCTCGGAGATGGATATTCCAAAGTCTCAGCGCGATAAGATTGCACTTTTTACCAGTGTTGAAGAGCGTGCGGTAATTTCCATGGTAGACGTCGACACCATTTATCGCGGTCCCTTAGAGTTGCATAATCAGGGTCTAGATACTTACGTCACCGAGCAACTAGAGCTAGATTGCCCTCCTGCAGATTTAAGTGACTGGCAGCAAGTAGTAGATGCTCAGCTAAACCCAGAGCACAAAGTGCGGATAGCATTTGTGGGTAAGTATCTTGAACTACTGGATGCTTATAAGTCGCTCATCGAGGCTATTAAGCATGCTGGAATTCAGACCCTTACGGAGGTTGAAATAGATTTCATTGACGCTGAGAGTTTGGAGGCCGAAGGAATAGGTCTGTTACATGGCGCCGCAGGGATATTAGTTCCAGGTGGTTTTGGTGGCCGCGGTTTCGAAGGCAAGATTTTGGCGGCAGGGTATGCGCGGGAGAACAAGGTACCTTATTTGGGTATTTGTTATGGCCTCCACGCTGCCGTGATTGATATCGCCAGAAATTGTGCGGGCTTAGCAGACGCTCATACCACTGAAGTCGAGCAAGATACTGCAAATCCAGTGATTGCCCTAATCACCGAGTGGACCAATCGTGAAGGTGAAATTGAAACCCGTGAAGTAGATGGTGCTTTGGGTGGCACTATGCGTTTGGGTGAACAGGTCTGTGCATTGAACCAAGGCACGTTAGCTGAGCAGATATATGGTGACTCCATCGTACGCGAGCGTCACAGGCATCGCTACGAGGTCAATAATCACTATGTTGAGCGTTTAACTGACAGTGGCATGATTGTTGGTGGGCGGTCTGAAGATGGAGAACTGGTCGAGATGCTAGAGCTAGAAGGGCATCCATGGTTCATAGCCTGCCAATTTCACCCAGAATTTACTTCATCGCCAAGAACAGGGCATCCATTGTTTTCAGGATTTATTTCTGCAGGCTTAGCTTATGCTAACGGCACTTTGAAATAGCCCGAATCGCTCTCGGGTAAATGGCAACTACATTCATATCGGACTGAATTCTTATGCAACTAGAAAATTTTGAAGTCGGCGGTGATAACCCGCTTTTTGTTATCGCCGGACCATGTGTTATCGAGTCAGAAACGCTGATCATGGAAACCGCTACGGCGCTAAAAGAACTGGGCGAAAAGGTTGGTGTTTCGCTGATCTTCAAAAGCTCCTTCGATAAAGCCAATCGATCCTCTATGGACAGCTATAGAGGTCCAGGGATAGAAGAGGGCTTGCGTATTCTAGAGCGAGTGAAAACGGAATTGACCATGCCAGTGCTTACTGACGTGCATGAGGACACACCTTTAGATGAGGTGGCAAGCGTAGTGGACGTTATGCAAACTCCGGCATTTCTTTGTCGTCAGACCAATTTTATTCTTAATGTTTGCGCCCAAGGCAAGCCAGTAAATATTAAGAAAGGTCAGTTTTTGGCACCGTTAGATATGCTCCAGGTGGCTAAGAAGGCCAAATCCACTGGCAATGAGCAAATCATGGTGTGTGAACGTGGCGCTAGTTTCGGCTACAACAATTTGGTTTCAGATATGCGCTCACTTGCATTGATGCGGCAGACTGATTGCCCAGTTGTATATGACGCAACCCATTCAGTACAGATGCCAGGGGGCCAAGGGTCTGTTTCTGGTGGTCAGAGGGAAATGGTGCCGGTGCTGGCCAGGGCTGCAGTCGCGGCGGGTATCTCGGGGCTGTTTATGGAATGTCACCCAGATCCCTCTAAAGCGATGTCCGATGGGCCCAACTCTTGGCCTTTGCACATGGTTGGAGATCTTTTGACCCAGCTCATGGCAATAGACGCAGTGGTTAAAGGGCAGCCTAGGTTAGAAGATCAGGTTACAAAGTCTGAGCTGTAGTAGGCGCTGAATGACTCGCGCGAGCGATTAACTGATAAATAAGAGGATTAGTAGGGCATGACAAAGATCGTAGACATTCAAGCACGGGAAATTTTGGATTCGCGAGGTAATCCAACGGTTGAAGCATTGGTCATAACTAATGATGGCTATCAGGGTTTAGCCGCTGCTCCTTCTGGTGCATCTACAGGTAGTCGTGAAGCGCTAGAATTACGCGACGGCGACAAGTCCCGCTACTTAGGTAAGGGTGTTCAGCAAGCTGTTAGTCACATTGATGGTGAGATACGCGATGCGTTAATAGGCAGAGATAGCGCAGACCAAGAACTCATAGATGATCTTTTGTTACAGCTCGACGGCACGGACAATAAAGCGAGACTGGGTGCTAACGGCATGCTCGCAGTATCTCTTGCAGCCTGTAAGGCTGCTGCAGCCAACACTGGGCTGCCAGTTTATCGCCACATCAATCAACTCTGCGGCGGCGTTAAGATGCAAATGCCCGTACCAATGATGAATATCCTCAACGGTGGTGAACACGCAGACAATAATGTTGATATTCAAGAGTTTATGATCCAGCCGGTATCCATGAGCAATTTCCGCGATGCGCTGCGCTGTGGTGTGGAGATTTTTCACCACCTGAAAGCAGTATTACAAGGTATGGGGTTGTCTACGTCTGTGGGCGATGAGGGTGGTTTTGCACCGAATTTGGAATCTAATGCCCAGGCGCTGGAGGTCATCGCACAAGCGGTAGATCGTGCGGGTTACAAATTGGGCACTGATGTCACCTTAGCTTTGGATTGTGCGGCGTCAGAATTTTTCGTCGATGGCAAATATGATCTTTCCGGCGAAGGTCAGGCTTATGACCCTTCAGGCTTTGTAGAGTATTTAGCGAACCTTTGCGAAAACCATCCCATTGTCTCGGTAGAAGATGGCATGGATGAAAGTGATTGGGCTGGCTGGGCGCAGTTAACTCAGCGCTTGGGAGATAAAGTGCAGCTCGTGGGCGATGACCTGTTTGTAACAAATACACGTATTTTGCAAAGAGGTATAGATGAACATATTGCCAACTCTATTCTTATCAAATTTAACCAAATCGGCACTCTAACAGAGACTCTAGACGCCATTGCTATGGCCAAAGAAGCCGGTTACACAAGCGTTATCTCACATCGCTCAGGGGAAACTGAAGATACAACTATTGCCGATTTAGCAGTGGGTACTGGCGCTGGGCAAATCAAGACTGGATCCTTGTGTCGCTCGGACCGAGTAGCTAAATATAATCAGCTACTGCGTATTGAAGCCGACCTAGGCGCAGACGCACTATATCCGGGACGCAGCGCAATACGCGCTAAATAGGTCAGATAAGTAGGAAACCTGAGTTTTTTTTTCTGTAGGCTTGGTCTACATAAACGGTAATGAATGATCTCTTAAAGCTGGCGGTACGAAAATGAAGATATTAATCTCAATTTTGGCTATCACACTTTGTGCTTTGCAGTACCAGATACTCTTTGGTCAAAGCGGTTATTTTGCGAAAAAGGTTTTGGCCCAGCAATTACAAGAACAGCAGCAGCGATTTGAACAATTACAACAAAGAAATCTTAAGATGACAGCTGAAGTACTTGCGCTAAGAGCTAACCCGGCCGCTTTTGAGGCTAGGGCTAGGAGCGAGCTAGGTTTAGTCAAAGATGGGGAGATATTCTACCTAGTCCCCGATGCTGCTGATCGAGGTGAATAACCTTAGCCAGCCATTGGCGAGTTCTCAATGCGCCAGTATTAAGACTTATCCAGAAGATTGGCGGGTCACTGAAATTACTGACCAGTCTTGGAGTAGCGAAGGCGAGCACGCATACATTTATGTTGAAAAGCGCGGCATGAATACAGCCGCTGTCGCAGCTTGGCTGGCACGTTGCTACCAAGTAAAAGAGATGAACGTTGGGTTTTCCGGTATGAAGGATAAGTTTGCGGTCACTCAACAGTGGTTCAGTGTTCATTCCCCACTAGATTTAAAATCGACAGATTTGGCTTTAGTAGACTCAAGCGGGTCGGAGTCAGCATATGCAAAGGCGCTGCAAATCACTCGGCATAATAAAAAGTTGCGTCGCGGAGAGCACACCTTAAACCACTTTAAGATAACGCTTCGAGATTTAGCTTTTAGCCAAGAGTTGAGTGAAGATTCTTTATCTGCCCTTGGGACCGCGTTTCCTAACTATTTTGGTCCCCAACGATTCGGCCTCAACAATATTGAATCAGCGTTGTCGTGGTTGAAGAACCGCCGTAATAGAAAAATCTCTCGCAAAGCGCGTGGCTGGCATTTTTCTGTGCTGCGTAGTTTATTATTCAATAAGATTGCAGGTGCACGTGTAGCAGCTGGCAACGTGCACGAATTTATAGCGGGTGATGCAGAAGAATTTTCTGTTCCCTCTGGCTCTCTATGGGGGCGAGGGCGCTCAGTGCTTAGCGCTGATGCTTTGGCTATAGAAACTCACGCATTGGCCGAAGATGCTTGGGTGTGCGAGGCATTAGAGTTTGCAGGCGTAGATAGGGCAATGCGCCCCCTAAGCGTGTTACCTCAGAACTTTAGCTGCGCCATGTTAGAGGATGCAGTAGTGGAGTTTGAATTTGCTTTACCACCAGGCGCCTATGCCACAGTTTTGTTGGCCCAGCATTTCGATATAAAGGATAAGAGCATTTGAGTGACTTCGATTTGCAGGGCATTGGCATGACCTCTCAGCGTACGCGTGACCGTTTGGTGGGGCGTTTGCGAGAGCAGGGTATTGTTGATGAAAAAGTTCTTGGGCAAATTTCTACCTTGCCGCGACATATCTTTATTGATGAGGCCTTAGCGCATCGTGCCTACGAAGATACGGCGCTCCCCATAGGTAACAATCAAACTATCTCACAACCTTTTATTGTCGCCCTGATGACTCAGTTGTTGACTGAAGTGCCGCGCAAAAAAGTTTTAGAAGTAGGTACCGGCTCAGGGTATCAAACTGCACTGTTGGCAAGGTTGTGTGAGCGCGTTTACAGTATCGAGAGAATTCAAGCACTTATGCCGCGAGCCCGAGAGCGATTGTCAGCTCTGTCCTTGAGAAATATTCAAATGCGTCATGGTGATGGCTATGCTGGCTGGGCTGAGAGTGGGCCGTTTGATGGTATTTTGGTAACCGCGGCGCCACCTGCTATGCCAGAACAGTTGCTCGAGCAGCTTGCTGAGGGAGGGCGTCTAATAGTGCCTGTTGGCGATGGTAACGAGCAAGATTTGCGGGTTATTGATCGTACCGGCGATGGTTTTACTGAAAGTGTGCATGACCGAGTCAAATTTGTGCCGTTAGTAGGCGGCGTTACGCATCATCGATAGGTTCAGCGATATGGGAAAAAGCGATGTTGATGCAGTCGGATTTGTCGGCTTAGCTTTACGCGGTTTGGCAATGGGCATTGCGGAACTTGTTCCTGGCGTGTCAGGTGGCACAATCGCATTTATGACTGGCATTTATCTGCAGTTAGTTAGAACTTTAGCTTCTTTTGAGTTTGCGTCCATACAAATGCTTGGGCGCCCCAAACAGTTTTGGTTGCATCATAATCTGGCTTTTTTGTTTAGTCTTGGTCTGGGTATGGCTATAGGTATTATTGCCTTCGCGCAAGTTATCGGCTATTCCTTAGAACACTTCCCTCCAGTGATCTGGGCCTTTTTCTTTGGCGTCATTACCACATCTATATTGCATATGGCTCGTCAGCGGTCGAATAGGGCGCTACTGCGCTTCGCACTGCCCGGGTTAGTGTTGGGGCTAGGTTTTGTCGCATTGCCAGTAGCAGACTTTTCTGGTTCGCTTCCAATGATATTAGTCGCAGGTGCGCTGGCGATTTGTGCGTGGATATTACCGGGTATTTCTGGCAGCTTTGTTTTGCTGCTTCTGGGCTTATATGACGATATCATTCTCGCTATTACAGACCGTGACTTACAGGTTATTGCTACATTGGCTTGTGGTTGTGGGCTTGGAATACTTTTCTTTGCCCGCTCATTGGCATGGGTATTGGAACGGTATGCGGATCAGCTGTTGGCTTTTTTAATTGGTTTCATGGCCAGCGCGCTGATTAAACTATGGCCTTGGCAAGACCCCAATGCAGACAGTATTTTTGCCGCCATAGTCAGCCCAACAAAATATACATCAGTTAGCGGTCACATTGCTTACACTGAAATTGCGGTCCTTGCAGGATTGTTGGGGGTATTGGCCTTATGGCTAATGACCAAGTATACAAACGACTAGCTGCCCTGCTGCTAAGTTTGGCGCTGCTGGCGAGTTGCACGTCCATTGGCACCCCAGTGGTCACCGAGCGTTCGAGTGGCGCCTCACTAACACCCTCTGGGCAGTATATTGTACGCAAAGGCGATACCTTGTATTCCATCGCTTGGCGCTTAGGAGTCGACTATAAGTCTCTAGCCCGAGTAAATGGCATAGATGAACCGTTTACTATTTTTCCGGGGCAAAAGTTAAGACTGCGCGCTAAGCTTACTACCAAGAAGGCTAAGCCAGTGGTGGCAAAAACTACCACAGTAAAGAAGTCTCCGGCGAGCCTATCAAATACAAAACCAGCCAGCACATCTAAGCCGACAGTCGCCTCTAAGCCAAAAGCCCAACCCAAACGAAAATCAGAGCCAGCGCTTCGTAAGCCTGCAGCAACCGTTGCGGCAAAAAAGCCGGCTGCGCCAAATAGAAAGTTAAGTTCAAAGTGGGCTTGGCCTGTAAAGCAAAAGCCCATAAGTGCTTATGGAAAGGGGAGTAATGGATTAGATTACGCCATTGTCCGGCGAACAAATGTTATGGCGGCAGGATTGGGAGAAGTGGTTTATGCGGGTAATGGCATTGCTGGATTCGAGCGTCTAGTGATCGTAAAACACTCAGGCAATTTATTGAGCGCCTACAGTTTTAATGGTCGAGTATTGGTTAATGAACAGCAACGTATTGGGTCAGGGATGCGTTTAGCAGAAATACTGCCAAGGCCCGGTGTGGGACAGAAGCTCCATTTTGAATTGCGCCGCGACGGTAACCCAATCAATCCTGGTTCAGTTATCCGCTGAGAAAATGAGGTTAGCGTTCGAGCAACGCTAACTTGCCGGGCTTATTATTCCATTCTTCTGCGTCTTCTGGTGCTGGTTTCATCTCAACGATGTTGGGCCAAATCTCCGCTAACTCGGTATTTAGCTCAAGGAAGTTAAGTTGATCTTCGGGTATTTCATCTTCTGAAAATATGGCATCTACCGGACACTCTGGCTCACATAGAGCACAATCGATGCATTCGTCGGGGTGAATGACAAGCATGTTGGGGCCTTCGTAAAAGCAATCTACAGGGCATACTTCTACACAATCGGTGTGCTTGCACTTGATGCAGTTTTCTCCAACGATGAATGTCATTAAATTGGCCCTGTAATTTCAAAGCGGGGTAGTTTAGCTGATGCAATATAACTGTCTATAGCTGAGTGACGCTGTTTACTGCGTTGCGCATTTATAGATCTGTTTTATATGTATATTAACGCAAGACAATGCCGAGCAAACTCTAAACTCATGTCCATCAGTTGCAGTTGTCCTTACCGGTAGAAAAATCTAGCTGTTGGAAAGTCCATTTTTTAACTCGTAGAGCAGAGTTAAAGCTTGTCGCGGTGTCAGATCATCAATGTCCGCTTCTTTTAGCTGTTCTAGGGTTGCCATATCCTCATCGGAAACTGTATTGCCCAGATCATCCATCGGGTCTTCTAGGTAACTATCCACTAGCGAGTCTTGATGACTCGTAGGGCTGAATAAGTCGGATTGATGCGGATTGTTATTTCCTCGCTCCAAGCTTGCCAAGCGTTTTCTAGCAATGCTCAGCACCGAGGCGGGAACACCTGCGAGCTTCGCCACTTGAATACCATAGCTTTGACTGGCTGGACCTTGCTTCACTTGGTAGAGGAATACTATGTCGCCAGCATGTTCGCGTGCGCTTAAATGCACGTTACCAACCCCTTGGTATAATCCGGGTAGGCCGGTTAGTTCAAAATAGTGGGTGGCAAAAAGCGTTAAAGATTGGGCTTTGTACGCTAAATGTGCAGCGCAGGCCCAAGCTAGCGCCAAACCGTCGTAGGTGCTTGTTCCGCGACCAATCTCGTCCAGTAGCACCAAGCTGTTTGCCGTTGCGTTATGCAATATGTGCGCGGTTTCAGTCATCTCAACCATAAAAGTAGAGCGACCACTGGTTAGGTCATCGGCTGCGCCAATTCGGGTAAAAATGCGATCGATGGGGCCCAGTGTGGCGCTTTGAGCCGGTATATAACTGCCAACGTAGGCAAGCAGACAAATGATTGCTGTTTGCCGCATATAGGTAGATTTACCGCCCATATTTGGGCCGGTGACAATGAGCATTGTACTTTGCTCACCAAGCGCGACATCGTTGGCTATAAATGCATCTTTTGATGCTGCTTTAACTACCGGGTGCCAACCCTGATCAATATTTACGCCGGTTTGCTGACTAAAACTAGGCCGTGCAAAGTTAAGTGCGTATGCGCGCTCTGCTAGGCATGCTAAAACATCGGCCTGAGCTATAGCCTCTGCCGCTTGACGCAAGGCGGTTGAATGTTGAATGAGTTCGTTTAAAAGATCGCCAAACAACCGGCGCTCTAATTGCAAAGATTTAGACTGGCTACGCAGAGCATCTTCTTCAAATTCTTTCAAGGCAGGGGTGATATAACGTTCCGCACTTTTTAGAGTCTGCCGGCGAATGTATTCTTCTGGGATATCGCCTTTAGCAGCTTTGGAAGTTTCAATGTAATACCCGTGTACTCGATTGTAGCCAACCTTTAGCGTACTTATACCTGTGCGTTGCCGTTCGGTTTGTTCTAGTTCAGCTAACCAGTTTGCCGAATGGGTAGTGAGCTTACGCAGTTGATCCAATTCATCGTTGTAGCCTTCAGCAAACACACCGCCTTCGCGCATGGTCACCGGGGGCTCTTCGATGATTGCCCGCTGCAACAGGCTTGTTAACTCTGAAAAATCTTCTAGAGCATTGTGCATAGAGGCATTGAGGTCTCCTGCGATGTGGCCCAGTACCTGCCTAACTTCCGGGAAACGCAGCAACGCGTCGCGTAGTCGAGAAAGATCCCGTGGTGAGGCCGACCCCAGGTTGATGCGGGTAAGAATACGTTCTAAATCGCCGATGGGTTGCAGAACTTCTCTAACTGCGATTTCTTTGTGACTTGCGAGGCTGTCGGCGATCCAAGTTTGGCGAGCCTTTACCATGTCTAAGTCTCTACTTGGCTCATGCAGCCATCTTTGTAAAAGCCGTCCGCCCATAGCTGTAACTGTAGTGTCCATCAGACTTAATAGAGTGTGGTCTACTGCGCCATTGCTGCGCACATCTATTTCTAAGTTACGGCGCGATTGAGCGTCTAAACCGATAGTTTGGCCGCCTTCAACAAAATAGATACGCTGCAAGAAGGATAGATCTTGGCACTGGGTATTTTTTGCATAACGTAGTGCTGCATTAGCGGCACCAAGACAAGGGTCAGTTGTGGTCAGACCGGTGATAGCAATCACATCGTCGTCAAAGTGTCTTTGCAGCTCAGCTATAGCTTGTCCATGATCGAAATAACTGCCATCAACGCCAGTCGCTGTGAGGTCGTGACCTACATAATCTTGCCAGTGTTCTGCAACCTCTTGGGGCAGCAAGACTTCTTTAGGCCGCAGTTGCCAGATGAGATCAATAAGCTGGTCTTTTGCGTTAATACTCTGCAGCTCTACAAGGCATCCTGATAAGTTTAGTAGCGCAATGCCGATACCGTTTTTGGATGGGTTTACAGCAAGAATAGTACTATCTGCCCTTGACTCCAGTAATGCTTCATCGGTCAGGGTTCCAGGCGTGACAATGCGCTGAACCTGTCGTTCTACGGGCCCTTTACTCGTCGCGGGATCACCTACTTGTTCGCAAATAGCAACAGAGCGACCTAGTTTAACTAGTCTTGCTAAATAGCCATCCGCGGCGTGAAAGGGTACCCCGCACATGGGGATTGGTTTGCCATCACTCTGACCGCGAGCGGTTAAAGTGATATCTAAAAGGTCAGCTGCAGTTCTCGCGTCATCAAAAAAAAGTTCGTAGAAGTCGCCCATGCGGTAAAACAAAAGCGCATCAGGATGATCTGTTTTGATGCCTAAGTACTGTTGCATCATCGGTGTGTGAGATTCGAGGTTTGCCATTGCAGCAGGCTCAGGTTGGGGCGCAGACATTTTAACTATAAACCTCAAAAATAGCGGGACTCGAAACTAAGACTATACCGATGAAGACAGGTTTTCGCAGCCACCGTATTGCTAGGTTGGGTAAGAATATTAGGGAATTTGTAGGAGAGGTTTGTAAGAAATAGCTGGTTATTGAATATTTGCGCGAAACAGGGTTGCGCAGACTACTGAATGGATATACAGTGCTTTGAAAGTTGCTTCGAAGAGCGTTCAAAAACTCCCAGCGAAGTAGCAGATCGATATTAAGTCTTTGAAAAATTGAGGCTAGATCAGTTAGATAGACAAAATAGATAGACAAAATAGATAGACAAAATAGATAGACAAAATAGATAGATCGACTGCAGGTTAGCAGACTAATTTAATAGAAGATTAACCAGCTTTGTAAGCTGGAGCAAATAGACATAGGAGCTCATCATGATTCAGAAGTCTAAAGAAGTGAAAAGCAAAGAAGCTAATAGAAAAGAAGACAACCCAGACAAAGAACGCGCGTTAAGCGCGGCCCTTGCACAAATTGAGCGCCAATTTGGTAAAGGCTCAATGATGCGTTTGGGAGACAAAGAGCTAGTCGCTATTCCCGCAATTTCTACAGGTTCACTTGGGCTTGATGTTGCACTAGGTATAGGTGGACTTCCGCAAGGTCGAGTTGTCGAGATTTATGGCCCAGAGTCTTCGGGTAAAACGACCTTAACTTTGCAAGTTATAGCCGAGGCGCAAAAAGCGGGTGGTACTTGCGCATTTATCGACGCCGAGCATGCATTGGACCCCATGTACGCACAGGCGTTGGGTGTAGATACTGACGAACTTCTTGTTTCTCAGCCAGATACGGGTGAGCAAGCATTAGAAATTTGCGACATGCTCGTAAGGTCTGCGGCAGTGGACGTGGTGATTGTTGACTCCGTCGCAGCGCTCACTCCCAAGGCAGAGATTGAAGGCGATATGGGTGATACCCACGTCGGCTTACAAGCTCGTCTTATGAGTCAAGCTCTGCGCAAAATGACCGGTAACATCAAACAATCCAATACGCTGGTGATCTTTATTAACCAGATTCGTATGAAGATCGGAGTAATGTTCGGCTCTCCAGAAACCACTACTGGTGGTAATGCGCTTAAATTTTACTCTTCTGTCCGTTTGGATATTAGACGTATTGGCGCAGTAAAAAATGGCGATGAAATAGTCGGCAATGAAACCCGGGTTAAAGTGGTTAAAAACAAGGTTTCACCTCCATTTAGACAAACAGAATTTCAGATTCTGTACGGTCAAGGTATCCACCGCACTGGTGAAATCATTGAGCTTGGCGTACAGCAGAATCTAGTTGAGAAGTCTGGTGCATGGTATTCCTATAACGGCGAGCGTATTGGTCAAGGCCGTAAAAACGCATCTGATTTCTTAGATGATCACCCAGAGATGAAGGCCGAAATCGAAGGCCTAATTCGCGATCAACTGATGCCCAAGCATGGTGCAGACGCTGGTGGTGCAGAAGTGGTGATCCCTGATGCAAACCAAGAGAGTCTAAGTCAGGATTAGTCAGGCCCTCATTATAAGTAGAAGAGTGCTGGGGCGTATTTTAAGTGCGCCCTTAATTAGTGGTTATGTCCGGTGCAATTGGCATCTAATATAATATCCGAGATAGTGCTCGCGGAACTTTATGGATGTTAAAAGCCCACAGCCCCTTAAGACATATCAATTTGAAACGGTTGCAACGGTATGTTGAATGTTATGACGTTATTCAGCGCCGCGTTTTATGGTAACTGAGCAAGATAGAGGCAGAGTTTATAACGCAGCTATCCGTCTGCTTGCCCGTAGAGAATACGGCATTAGAGAAATCACCAAAAAGCTCTGTCAAAAACATCCCCCTCAATTAGTCGAAGAAGTTGTCACCCAACTTCTAGAGCAAAATCTTATAAGTGACAGCCGCTTTGCCGAATCTCTTTGTAATAGTCGCACTGGGAGGGGTTATGGCCCTATCTATATTGCTCAAGAACTTTCCATGAAGGGTATTTCCAAAGAGATAATTGAAGAGTTTATCGATAAAAATGATCCAGCTTGGTTAGAGCGGGCAATGAAAGCGGGGCGCAAAAAAGCTTCTCCAATTCTCTTAGAAAAAAACTTTATGTATTCCGAGGCTTTTGAAGAAGAGTTTTTGCGACAAAAGGGGGGCGAAGAATTTTTGGACAATGTTGGTGAGGGCTTTGACGAATCTCAGCTGAATAGAGGTGGGAACCAAGATCGGTGTGATGATGGCGAGTACGATGATGTCAATGAGTTCGACCTAACCGAAAATGACGAGGAAGAGGCCTCGGGCAAGCACCCGCAAGGTTCGAGTAAGTTCAAATCTCTACAAAAGGCGAAGAAGTTGCAGAAAAATAGCAGCGCTAATAGCCGACAAAAGCGCCCTAAAATGGTTAATAAATTTGTATACAAAAAAACTAAGGAGCAGCTGTTTAGAGAGCGGCGACAAAAAGAGTGGATGAAAGTTGCGAACTTCTTATCCCGCAGAGGTTTCCCAGGGGATACGATCGCTAAAGCAATGAACAATATTGCGCCAGATTAACTTACTCAAATGCGATGTTTGAGGATCTCTTCGCAGCTTTGGCGTGCACAGGAAGGTGCAGTCTGTTTCAGTCTCTCAATTACAAGAAGTCCAACACAGCAGGCCCTAGCTAATATCAAAGCCTAGGTACTTCCTTTATACTCTCGCCCACTAAAATTCGATTGATTTTCAAACTAATGAATACTGCTGCTTTACGCGCTGCCTTCCTCTCGTTTTACGAATCGAAGGGGCACAAAATCATTCCGTCCAGCTCACTGGTTCCGCATAACGATCCGACATTGCTGTTTACCAACGCTGGCATGAATCAGTTCAAGGACCCTTTGCTGGGTAAAATTGATCCTGGCTATACCAGAGCTACCAGCGCCCAACGCTGTGTTAGAGCTGGCGGTAAGCATAATGATCTGGAAAACGTAGGATATACAGCACGTCACCACACGTTATTCGAAATGATGGGTAACTTCAGTTTTGGGGATTATTTCAAAGAAGAGACGATTACTTGGGCATGGGAATTTGCGACTGAAGTTGTGGGCCTTTCAGCTGACAAAATTCTTATCACAGTTCACCCAACAGACGATGATTCACGCAAAATCTGGCGGGATAAGGTTGGTATAAAAGCTGACCGAATTATTGATCTGGAAGAGAACTTTTGGACTATGGGCGACACCGGTCCTTGCGGTCCATGCACTGAGCTTTTTTATGATCACGGTCCTTCTATTGCCGGTGGTCCTCCAGGTTCTCCGGATGAGGATGGCGATCGCTTTATTGAATTCCAGAATTTGGTGTTTCCTCAGTTCGACAGGTTAGCGGACGGAGAAATGATATCACTGCCCCAAGCTGGCGTGGATACTGGCATGGGACTTGAGCGCATGGCCGCCATTCTTCAGGGTGTACATAGCAATTATGAGATAGATCTATTTCGTAAAGTGATGTTAGAAGCTGGTAGCTTTGCGCATATCACCAATGAAGAAGAGGTGCTCGGCACTGCCTCATTGCGAGTAATCGCTGACCATATTCGTAGCAGCGCATTTCTTATAGCAGACGGAATTACGCCCGGTAATGAAGACCGTGCTTATGTGCTTAGGAGAATTATTCGCCGTGCTCTAAGACATGGTTACAAACTGAATATTCGTGAACCGTTCTTCCATAAGTTGGTCAAAGTTCTGGTTGATGAAATGGGCGAGGCGTATCCCTTGCTAGCGCAACATGAACAAGCTGTAACTAATGCATTAGCCGAAGAGGAAGCTCGATTCAGTGAGACTCTGAATCAAGGCATGGAGTTACTCAAAGGTGAGTTGAATCAGGTTAAAGGCGATACGCTGCCTGGGGAAATTGCCTTTAAGCTTTATGACACCTACGGCTTTCCCGTTGACCTCACCGCCGACGTTGCTCGCGAACTAGGTTTGCAGGTTGACCAAGAAGGGTTTGATGAAGCTATGGAAGCTCAACGAGCTCGCGGCCGAGCATCTACAAGTTTCTCGACCAGTCTTGGACAAAAGATCAGTGTTAAGCAAAGTGTAGATTTTTTGGGCTACGAACAGCTCGATAGTAAGGCACATGTGCTTGCAGTATTTGATATCAATGGGGACACTAAAGAGGCGCTGGCCCCAGGCGAAGAAGGCGTTGTTGTGCTCGATAGAACACCTTTTTACGCTGAGTCTGGTGGGCAAGTAGGTGACTATGGGCAGTTGCTATTGGGCGAGAATCGCTTTGTTGTAAAAGATACCCAAATCAGCGGCGACCAACGCCTTCATATTGGCAGCATGAGTGAAGATAGTGTTTCGAGCATCGCAGCGGGAGCTGAAATATCTGCCACAGTAGACGAGCAGATACGCAGAAAAACTCAGGCTAATCACTCAGCCACGCACCTAATGCATGCCGCTCTACGCACTGTCCTAGGCGATCACGTACAGCAAAAAGGCTCCTTAGTGAATGATGAGAAGTTACGTTTTGACTTCTCTCACACGGGACCTGTGAGCGCCGCTCAATTACAAAAAATTGAAGCGTTGGTTAACGAACAAATTTTATTGAACACTTCTGTGACTACGGAGCTTCTATCTTTTGACGATGCGGTTGAGCGCGGAGCCATGGCACTGTTTGGTGAAAAGTATGGTGACGAAGTTAGAGTACTTTCAATGGGCGGCGACTATTCGGTTGAACTCTGTGGTGGCACACATGTTAGCCGCACAGGGGATATTGGTCTTTTTAAGATTCAGTTAGAAAGCGGTATTGCTGCTGGTATAAGGCGCATTGAAGCCGTTAGCGGTGAGGGTGCCCTTAATGTTGTGCGAGAAAATGATGCTTTGATCGCGTCAGTTGGCAGCGTACTAAAAGTTGGTGTATCTGAAATCGATAACCGGATTACACAAATCTTGGCGGAAAATAAGGCTCTAAGTAAGCAGGTTGAACAGTTAGGACAGCAGATTGCTGCCAGCAAAAGCTCGGACCTTGGTAGTCAAGTTGAACAAATCAATGGCATTGATTTTATTGCGGCTCAAGTGGAGGGTGACAATAAGGCGATGATGCAGACGCTAGATACTTTGCGTTCTCAGTTATCAGAAGACAGCGTTATCGTATTGGCTCAGGTTGCTGGCGGTAAAGTAGGTATGGTGGTTTCCGTAAGTAAGTCGTTAGTTGAAAAAGTGAAGGCGCCGGATTTACTTGCGGCAGTGGCGGAGCTAGTAGGTGCTAAAGGCGGCGGTCGCCCAGACCTTGCTCGCGCAGGAGGCGGTACAAATCCTGACGGTGTAACCCAAGCCTTAGCTGATTCCCAAGCTTGGCTACAGGAAAGGTTGAGTCACTAATGGCGCTGATTGTTCAAAAGTATGGTGGCACCAGTGTCGGAGATGTGGAACGCATCCGCGGTGTAGCTCAGCGCGTAAAAAAATATATTGAGCAAGGGCACCAGGTTGTCGTCGTTGTTTCCGCCATGTCTGGAGAAACAAACCGCTTAGTTTCCATGGGGCGCGAAATCGCTGGTGAGCAGGGTAGCGCTCGGGAAATGGATGTTCTCACGGCTTCTGGCGAGCAAGTCACTATTTCGCTTCTCAGCCTGGGGTTGCTAGCTATAGGTGTTGAAGCAAAGTCTTTTCTTGCCGATCAAGTTGCGATAAAAACCGACGATGTGCATGGCAAAGCGAGAATTCAAGAGATTCATACGGCGGCTCTCTTTGCGGAGTTGGAAAGAGGCTGTGTTCCCATTGTAGCTGGTTTCCAAGGCGTTAATAACCTTGGCGAAATAACGACTCTAGGGCGCGGTGGTTCAGATACCTCTGCGGTAGCACTTGCTGCGGCACTAGGCGCTGATGAGTGCGAAATCTGCACAGATGTTGACGGCGTGTATACCACCGATCCCCGGATTGTGGAGTCAGCAAGGCGGCTTTCGCATATTACGTTTGAAGAGATGCTTGAGTTGGCGAGTTTAGGTTCGAAGGTCTTGCATCCAAGATCGGTAGAATTTGCTGGACGCTACCGTGTGCCACTGCGGGTCATGTCAACGTTTCAAGATGGCCCCGGCACACTAATAACCACGGAGAAAGATGATATGGAACAGCCTCTTGTTTCAGGTATTGCCCATGCCACTGATGAAGCAAAAATCACTATTGCAGGTGTGCCAGATTTGCCAGGCATTGCTTCCAAAATTTTGGGCCCTATTGGTGCAGCAAATATTGAAGTCGATATGATTTTGCAGAATACCGGCGCCGACGGCCTTACGGATTTCACCTTTACGGTGAAAAGACAAGATTACGATAACGCGCAGGAAATTCTTAGCGTGATAGCCAAAGATATCGATGCCAGAGAGATAAGTGGCGATAACGAAATTGCTAAAGTATCTATTGTCGGTGTAGGAATGCGCTCCCACGCTGGCGTTGCAACAAAAATGTTCGATTGTTTGGCTTCTGAGAACATAAATATTCAAATGATCTCCACTTCTGAGATTAAGATTTCAGTAGTCATTGCCGAACGTTACGTAGAACTAGCCGTTCGTGCATTACATGGCGTGTTTGAGTTACAAAAACTTCCAGAATAAGAATTCGTAAAAATTTCCCAAATGCGCCGGTCGCATAATTCAGAAAGCGGAGTCGATATGTCTAAGTGGAGTGTTGCTAAAGAAACTATAGAATCGGTAAGCCAGATGGCGACTGAGCATGCAGCTGATGAAGTCGGAATGCTAGAGGCGCTTATTTCCACAACGCTGGTCAGTCTGAACGCGTGCAAGGGCAAGGAGTATGTTCAGGCATTTGTGGACTACGAGGTTTCTAGCCTAAATCAAACTCATCACGACGTTCAGAGACTGACTTAGAAGGTCTTCGAGGGTTGCTTTGGACGGTTTTGGGCGCATTACTACTTAGCGCGAGCGTGCTGAAAAAAGAGCGGGGATAGAGGTATGCAAAACATAGAGGAACACTGGTTAGAACCCTCTAAGCTGTCCAACAACCTACTAGGCCCAGATCAAATATCCAGCTGGCGAACACAAGGTTACGCGTTGGTTGACGGGTTGATTCCCTCCGCCTTAATTGCACAAGCTGAAGATGACGCGTTGGCATTCTTCCCCAAACCACAAACTCCTGAGGCGAAACACTTCGAGACCTTTGGTAGCGGTCAAAAATTTGTTTTTCCATCGCGCTCTAGAGCGGTTAATGAGCTAACAATGTGTTCCGAGCTATTAGCGGCAGTGAGTGCATTGCTCGGCGAAGCAGTGGGAGATATACGTCTTTCGCAGGCAGATTTGTGGCCAAAATATGGCGACGGCGCGGTGGCAGATCGCGATGATTGGACCGAACAGCGTATACATTGTGATTATCCGAACCATACATTGTTACACCCGCCCCAATGGGATAGCCCTGAAGCAGTGGAGGTCATCATATACCTTAGTGACAGTGAGGAATGTGGGGGTGCAACTGCCGTTGTGCCTCGAGAAGGTCCTGACGACCCTGCGTATGCGTGGCCAATTTTTAATATGCCCGGTGTACAGGATCGACCATACATTAACAGTCGCGTGGAAGCCGAAGGCTACTTAGAAAAAGCTCATCCAGATATTGCAGCGTTTCGCGCGACGAATCTTTATGCTCGCGAGCGCGCCGCGCACTTTCGTCGTGGTTCTGTCTTGTTTTATCGGCATGATACGTGGCACCGCGGACGTCCTGTTAACGACGGTGCGTGCCGTATAGTGCAAAACTTAACCTTCAAGAAAGCCGGTAGCGAATGGTTAAACGTTCTGCACCCAGGCTGGTGTTGGTCTATGTATAGCAAGCACCAGATTATGGAGCGATGGGTTGCACAAGCGTCCATCGAACAACGAGCATTATTAGGTTTTCCTATGCCCGGGCATAACTATTGGTCTGCGGAAACAGTTGCAGCTGTGGAAGGCCGCTACGCTGCGTTTGGTATAGATATGAGTCCCTACAGAAATGCACTGGATGGTTAAGAATAACTCCTCTACTTATAGCTACAGCTATGGTGAGGATGCGCTTTCGCTTTATCGGCTAGATACAAATAAATGAAAAATAACAAAAATGAAATGATTGCAGATTATGTGATTGTTGGTGCGGGTTCAGCAGGTTGCGTTCTAGCCAGTAGATTAAGCGAAGATCAAAACTGTTCTGTTATATTGATTGAAGCTGGCGGTTCAGACAAGAACCTAATTATTCAAATGCCCTCTGCATTCTATTTGCCCATGCAAAGCAAAAAGCTGAACTGGGGTTATGTCACCGAACCTGAAGCCAATATGGATGGGCGCCGGCTAGATTGTCCAAGAGGTAGGGTATTGGGTGGGTCTTCGTCAATCAACGGTATGGTGTATGTGCGAGGCAATGCTAATGACTATACACGTTGGGAAAAACTTGGCGCGACAGGCTGGGGTTACCCAGAGGTTTTGCCTTATTTTAAAAAGGCCCAGCGAGCAGATAAGCGAACCACGGAGGATGAGTTCAAGGGCCATAATGGACCTGTAGGCACAACTACCGGGCAACTAAATAATCCGCTCTACAATTATTTTTTGGCTGCCGCAAAGGAAGCAGGGCACCCATTAAACGATGATTTTAATGGGCGGCATCAAGAAGGCTTTGGTGTCATGCCAATGACTGTTGCTGATGGTATTCGCTCATCCACTGCGCGATCTTACTTGCCTCGTGGCCGTCGCAACCTGCGCATTGTGAAAAAAGCCTTGGTTGAGCAGATCATTCTTAAGGATGGTAAAGCTGAAGGGGTTAGTCTGTCGGCCGGGGCTAAGACGAGTAAAGTGTTTGCGAACAAAGAAGTAGTGATATGTGCTGGAGCTATCAATTCACCGCAATTGCTTATGCTCTCAGGTATAGGCCCTAAAGATCACCTTAATGATATGGGCATTGAACTGAAAGCAGATGTGCCGGGTGTTGGTCAGAATCTAATGGATCACTTGGAAGTTTATGTCCAGCAATCCATTACACAACCCATATCCTTGTACAAAGATCTCAGTCTTTTTGGGCGTGGTAAGATTGGCATAGAGTGGCTGCTAACTAAGGGCGGTTTAGGTGCCACCAATCATTTCGAAGTGGGTGGCTACATGCGCAGTCATGTGGAAGCTGAGCAGCCAGATATACAATTCCACTTTTTGCCTGCAGCAATGTCTTATGACGGTTCTTCACAGGCTTCCGGGCACGGTTGTCAGGCCCATGTTGGGCCTATGCTTTCCCCAAGTCGCGGTAGCGTGACTTTGCAAAGTCCCAATGCAAAGGATTATCCCACCATCCGTTTCAATTATATGAGTCATAAGTCAGATTGGGAGGTTTTTCGCGCGGCCATTCGTGGGGCTAGAGAGATTTTTGCTCAACCGTCCTTTGATCAAATTCGCGGCCCAGAATTCAGTCCAGGTGCGCAAGCACAAAGCGATAGTGAGCTAGATGCATTTGTACGAGCTCATGCGGAAAGCGCCTACCACCCATGTGGGACCTGCAAAATGGGCGTTGACGACATGTCAGTAGTAGACCCCCAGGGTAGAGTGCATCAAATAGATAACTTGCGCGTCATTGATGCGTCGATTTTTCCCCACATAACTAACGGCAATCTAAACGCGCCGACCATTATGGTGGCGGAAAAAATGGCGGATATGATTAAGCATTCTTAATTTAGTTCTATAGGAGTTTTTACATGTCTAACCTGCTCATTACCGGTGCGAACCGAGGGATTGGTTTAGCTATTACTCAGCTTGCGCTGCAACAGGGCGACTGCGTGTGGGCAGGGTGCAGAAATCCACAGGCCGCTATTGCGCTGCAAGCGTTGCAGGCAGACTACCCTGAGCGATGCAAAGTTATTGAACTAGATGTCGTAGATGAGCGTTCGTTGCAATTAGCTGCGGGGAATATTCTTGATGCGTTGGATTTGCTGGTTTGCAATGCTGGCGTCCAAAATGGATATGGCGGTATGTCCGCAGAAGAGAACACCATGGAGTCTTTTCAAACTGTGTTAGTCACCAATATTGCGAGTCCATTTTTCACCACTCGTGCCTTTTTGCCACACCTACGCAAAAGTTCCGGCCAGGCCAAAGTCGCTATTATATCTTCCCTGATGGGCAGCCAAACCCATACGGCAGCTAATGCCTACGCGTATAGAGCTTCTAAAGCGGGTGCAAACAATATTGCAGTAACGCTGAGCCACGAATTAGCAAAAGAAGACATTGCTGTGGGCAGCTATCACCCAGGCTGGGTGCGAACTGATATGGGCGGTCCTAACGGAGACATCTCAGCGGAAGAGAGTGCTGCGGGTTTATTGGTTAGATTCAACGAATTATCTATGCAGCTTAGTGGGCAATTCATTAACTACAATGGTGACAAGCTGCAATTATAAAGCAGTAAGTAACCAGCGAAGTGTTGATCTGTATAAAAAATAGATGAGCGGTATGTTTAATTAATTTTTGGTACTCAATCGTCAGAAAGTCGAGCAACACTCCTTTGCTAGAAGGGTCGGTATGCACCATTGGTTTCGCTCACTTTTGATGGTCGAATTAGCGAGTCAAATGAAAAGTTTCGAATGGGCAGGTTAGAGGTTAATTATGTTTAGGCTTTTGTTCGGTGCCAGCATTGGGACGTGGCTTTTGGGTTGCGTGGATGCCGCGGAGACTAAGTCCGCCTCTTCTTCAGCGGCGCGAGCCTCCTCGGAGGCGAATTTTCAGGCCACGCCTCTACGAGTTTTGAGTATTCAGGTGATATGCAGTGCCAGTTTCCC
>ENA-OQVM01000020-OQVM01000020.1-marine-metagenome-genome-assembly--contig:-NODE-20-length-236353-cov-10.055918_pt1 | contig 236353 bp, 215 predicted proteins | sample MGYA00237776_ERZ505498 | MGnify/ENA primary metagenome ERZ505498 (study PRJEB26159, sample SAMN06265151) | marine metagenome | isolation source: Helgoland LTER site | place: Germany:Helgoland, sampling...
GGTGTGCAGGGAAGAACGGAGGGGGGAGAACAGAGACAGTGTAAACATGGACGCAATCAAGCCTTTCATCCGAGAAACAGGCTCAATAAATATCCGTTTAACGGGAAAAAATCAACATATAAGCTCGCGCAAAACTTGCCGTGTCCCGATACAGGCTATAGGCCACTCGGAATACTTAGTAATGGATTTAAGGCAGAGCAAGGCGCGCCAAATGCTGGCATTACTTTGATCTCGGTAAAACACTCTGAAAAGTCTAAAAGACCACCAATCATATACATCCACTGCTAGCGCCAATGGGCGATATTGCCATTATGCTGAGACGATAAAACATGGATGTTGCGAGCAATCATCGGGCGACCAAACACCGCTAAATCGACGCTATGGTTTGGAGGTAACCGCAAACATTTCCGCAAATAATTAAGATATAGACCTTCAATTTTTTCGTCTAATGTCCGAACCGTGGCGAACTCATTTTCTGTAATTGAATAAGAATTTGCCCAAGAAATAATAGTATTATTCACCTTATGAACGGTTGATGGGACTGACAATGAAGAGAAAACGCCATTATTTTCGTCTCTTTTTTGAATAAGTTGCTGTTCTGACTTTTTAAAAGTTTGTTCAATTTTGGATTTAAGTGTTCTAAAGGACTCAGTTTTAGGCCTCATACGCTTTGGCTGAAATTCATAACCAACGAACAGTACATGATTGTCTCCGGCCACACCTTCAGCCGCTTTGCCATTATTTTCGTTTGGTTGATGAACCGTGAACCCCAACGCTTCTAAGCCGTTAGTATACGCTAGTTTAGCAACTTTCAGGTCAGTTGACGAACGAGCAAAGATAATCACGTCATCAACGTATCTGATAATTGTCACGTTCTTCTTGGAGACTTCATGATCTAATTGATAAAGGCAGATATTACCACACAATGACGATAGCGACGAGCCTTGAGGAACACCGGTAACTGGATTTGGAAACAGCTCAAGCTCTTGTTTGGTTAGCGAGCCTTCATTTACTAGCCCAACATCCAATGCAGCTGAAAAGAGGTCTGAAAAACGTTCGGAACAAACTGCAGTTTTCACGAAATCTTTCACAAAAGTTTTGGGGATAGCGGAAAAAAAATTCTTTATATCCGTGCGCCAATAGTGTCGAAACCCAGCATCTAAGGCCGTCATTATCGTTTTCGCAGCAGTCGTCACCCCACCTAATTCTTGCCCGGCCAAACCGCCAATGCCAATATTGGATTGGTTAACTAAATCGAGTTTTCTAAGATTGAACGTTCGCTGACAAGAATTGGGATGCTGAAGTGCCTGTAGGAGCGCTCTTTGGACAATCCTAGTCTCCAAGTGAGGAACCGTGATTGGCCGCACGTTGCCTTGGCCCTTTGGTTTAGACCGATCTTTCCGAGCCGCAATACCAGTAGATGCCTGAAAATTAAAGGTTCCAGCTCGTAATTTTTTCCCAATATACTCAACATTACCTGGAAACCCTCCAGAAAAGGACACCGCCGCAGCACGTATGTCTTTGTTTTTTGAGTTCAACGCACTTTTTTGGACGTGATTCCAAGCATCAATAAGGTTCTTACGGGATCTGAAAAAATCCCATATGCCACCCTTGGAACTGTAATGCAGGCATCTCTCGCTTAAATCCACTTGCCCAACTACAACCTTCGATATTGCCCTCCGCGCACGCAATAAGCGCCTCGCGAACACCGCCACAAATTCTTGTGCAGCGACGTTGTGTCCGAAATACATTAAAGCGATCGGTGACAAACCTCTGCGCATTTTCTCGAACCACAAACAGCAACAGCAAATTACATTACGCGTAAAAAGATGTCAACTGCAGGCGTTGGAGGCTGTTGAGGTTCGAAAGAAGCTCCGCGCTACCATTCCTAATCTACGCCACCTAAAATAAAATAGAAGGTTTTTTAAATCGCCGTCAGCTTAGAAATTTCGAATAATAGCCACCTTTATGTTTTTATTTTATTAATAAATCGAATGTCTCCTTCAACTGCCAATGGTTCGGTTGATAGATTTTTATTCCGAAAAAAACGTGGTCCGCATGTTGAGCAAGTGCGTGTTTAGTGGCTGCGGCAACCTCTTTATTCTTTTGGAGCTCTGTTTTTATCATTCGATTGATAGAAGTGAATAATCTCAAAGTGGAGGCTTCATCGATTTCTTTTAGTACCCGATCTCCGAATTATGGTTGCCGACAACCCATACGATACTGGGCTAAAAACAATTTAAGACTGTTTATAAATATAGTGCCGCAAAACCACATCATCAAAATACGTTTCATAGAACCCCGGCAGCAGGTCTCGTGATTCATAGCGCGCGGGGGAGGCCATGGCTTGGGTTAGGTGGTCTTGGGTGAGGTAATCGACCTCTAGGATGAGGGGGATGTTGGGGCCTTTGTCGTCGGATTTGGTGCCATAGAGGACGCGAACGCGGTGCGCGCCTTCGAAGGCTTCCCACAGCGGGCGCAGGGTGGTTTCCACATAGTCCCGCATCGCGGCCTCTTGGCCCTGTTTTACCGTTCCTTCGAATATCGCGAGTTTTGTGATCATCGTGGCTTTCCGAGTGTCGGGTTGAGTGGGGCGATGGTGCGGTTGGCCCCCTTCGATACAACCGCTTCGCGGCCACTCAGGGAGGGCTTGAGTGTGTGGGCTTCGCGGCCACTCAGGGAGGGCTTGTGTGTGTGGGCTTCGCGGTTACTCGGGGAGGGCTGGAGTGGGTTAGCCGCCTCGGTGTTTGAAGCTGTCGCGGCGGAAGGAATAGAGCGCGTTGGGGTCCACAGCGACGTCAACCACCGCGGGCTTGCCGCAGGCCAAAGCCGCCTCTACCGCGCCGGCCACGTCCGACAACCGATCCGCCCGGAACCCTGCTGCGCCATACAGCTCGGCGGCTTGGGCGAAGTCGGGGGAGGTGATGTCGGCGCCGATGTAGCGCTCGCCAAAGAAATCGCGCTGATACGCCTTTTCCGCGCCCCAACACTGGTTGTTCATCACCACCGTTACCGTGTTCAGGCCGTAATCCACCGCCGTGCTCAGCTCTGATATGGTCATGCCAAAGCCGCCATCGCCCATGAAGCTGACCACAGGACGTTCGGGCCGCGCTGCCTTGATCCCCAATCCGCAGGCAAAGGAAAAGCCAACCAAGCCAAAATCCAGCGGGGTGAACAGGCTGCGGGGATGGTGGTAGTTGAGCGCGTCCGTCGCTTGCAGGCACAGCGTCCCCGCATCCATGGTGATCGCCGCATCTTCGGGCAACACACCGCGCAAGGTTTTGAACAGCCCGGAAGGCTGGGTTGGGTGAGACATGTCCGCGTCGGCGTCGCGCTTGGCGAGGTAGGCTTGACGCTCGGTCTGGAACCCGCTGACCCACGCATCGGCGGCGGCGCGGCGTTGAATGCTGGTTACGGCGTCGGCCAGCTGCTGCGCTGCGGTCGGTGCATCGGCCCAGATGCCCAGCGTGATCGGGAAGAAACGGCCAATGGCGGTCGGCTCAAGCTCGATCTGGATGATCTGCGCGTCGCGGTTGATGTTGTCGTAGCTGTAGAAGGTCGAGTTGAAGCCAAGCCGCGTCCCCAGCGCGAGGATGACGTCCGCTTCCTTCACCAGTCGCGAGGCGACGGGATTGCCGCGCGGCCCCATTTGACCCGCGTTCAACGGGTGGGCAAAGGGGATGCCGTCGCCATGGCCGGGCGCGCTGACCAGCGGACAGTTCAGCGCTTGAGCCAGTGCAATCGCCTGGTCATGGCCCAAGGTGTTCTTGATCCCGCCGCCGGTGACGATCACGGGCTGACGCGCCCCGGTGAGCAGGGTGGCGGCCTGGGCGATGGCGTCGGGGTGCGCGCCGGGCAGGTGGAAGCTGCGATATTGGTCCGGCGTCTGCATCGGCATGTCGAACTCAGCCTGACCGGAGAGGACATCACGCGGCAGGTTGAGCTGCACGGGCCCTTTGCGCGGGGTCATGGCGGTGCGGAAGGCCTCGCGGAACAGCTCTGGCACGCGGTCGGTGGAGGGGGCCGTCCACGTCTTTTTCGTGACAGGCGTGAAAACGGATTGCTGATCGACCTCCTGAAACGCATCGCGGTACACGTGCTGTGACGACAGGGCGCCGGCGATGCTGACCACAGGGGAAAAGGCGGCTTTGGCCTGACTGAGCCCGGTGACAAGGTTGGTCGCACCCGGGCCGTTCTGACCGGCCAGAATGACGCCGGGATCGCCAGAAACGCGCGCGTAGCCGTCGGCCATGTGGGTGCCGGTCCGCTCGTCACGGACGCCGATGAAGTTGATCTCGGACGCATCATAGAGCGCATCGAACAGCTCCATCGTCGCCGAACCAATGAGGCCGAATACGTGGCGGGTGCCCTCAGCGCGGAGTGCCTCGACGGCGGCTTGACCGCCAGAAAGTTTGGTCACGTCAGTGTCCTCTTCAAAAATTCAACCGTGGGGCCGGTAAAGGCGGCGGGGTCTTCCATCAGACCCAAGTGCTGTAGGCGCGGGACGACGTGCGTTTGAGCGCCGCTGATCTCATGGGCGATGGCGTGGGCCATGGCGGGGGTCGAGCCGGTGTCGTGCTCGCTGGTCATCACCAGTGTCGGTGCGGTGATGGGCTGGGCGGGCTGGATCAACTCGCGCACCCCGTGGGCCAGCACCCAAGCGGTTTGGGCGTACCCCTCCGCATCCACGGCGCTGCGCCACTGGCGGACGTGGTCCACGGTGGATGCGTGGTTGGCGAGGAAGTCAGGCGTGAACCAGCGCAACAAGGCGTCGGGCAGGGTGCTCATCGTGCCTTGCTCACGCACTTTCGCGGCGCGGTCTTCGACGGCGAGTTGGGCTGCGTCACCCCGATCATGGGGGCTGTTCAAAATCGCCAGCGCGCTCAGCCGATCGGGGAAATCCAGCGCAAAGCGGCGGTTGATCATCCCACCGATGGAGAACCCCACCAGCGCCGCCCGTTGGATACCGGTGGCATCGAGCAGGCCGCGGATTTGCTCGGCATAAAGCCCCAGCGTAGCGGTGCGCGGCGGCGGGGCGCTTTCCCCATGGCCATACAGGTCGTAGGACAGCACAGCGAAGTGCGCGCTGAACGCCGCGATCATCGGGTCAAACAGGCGCCGCGACAGACCCAGACCGTGGATCAGCACCACGGTGGGCTGTGTCGTCGGATCGCCATGACGCTCATAGGCCGTGCCGTCGAGCGTCATTTCTGTTGAGGGGTGGTCACTCACCCTTAGACGCCCGCCGGATTATCAACGTCGCGGCCCATTTCCTTAAGGTCGGAATAGCGGTTGCCAATGCGGTGGTTTGGATGCCCGCCTACAGACGCGCCCAAGGCCACAACGATCTCGTCATCCGCTGGAGCGTCGGGGATGGTCAGGTGGATGGTCTGGTAGTGAGAGCGCAGGCCGCCGTCGTCCTTGTGCATCAGCGGGATCATCATCGCCGTCCCCATCGCACCGCGCGTGTTGGTAAAGGCAAGGTAGGACTTGGCGTTGATCGCTTCGCGGAACTCGTTGCCGAACCACAGGGTGTGGGTCAGGGCTTGCGCGTGCTCAACCTCGCCGCCCGAACCAACGTTCGATGCCTTGCCGCAGCCTTCCAGTGTGTCACCTACCGTATCCAGCAGCATTTGCGTCAGCAGCTTTCCCAGAACAGGACCATGCTCACGGATTTCGGGCTGCAAATCCTCAACATAACCGCGGCCAAACCACGGGTTCCGGATCACAGCGATCGCGGCCACCAGTTTGGTTGGCGTGTCGATGACTTTGCCGCCCTCGATGAAGGTGTCTTGGATGTTCAACAGGGTGCGGCGGATTTCTACGGCCATGATGGGGGTCCTTGTGGGATGTGAAACAGGGGTTGAGGCGGTGATCAGGCTGCGTGCGGCATTACCCGCTCGATAAAGGTCGACAGGGAGCGCTTCTGCATATCCATGTCCAGACCCATGGAGGCGTAATAGATATACGCATCAACACCGATGTCTTTGTACGCGGCCAATTTCTCTGCGCATTGCTCCGCAGAGCCGAACATGAGGTTTTCTTCCAATGTGTCGGGGTCGTAACGCATGTTGCCGTCGAGCTGGTCAACGGGCACACGCTCTGGGAAACCGTTGATGACGTCGCCCTTCTTCTGCATCAGATTACCGAACTGCCCCAGCGTGTGCCGCAGCGCGCCCAGCGCAAGCTGGCGGTCGGCTTCGTTCTCATAGATCGCCGAGTGGCGCATCATGGCGAACTTACCGGTGAAGGGGGTCTCTGACTTGGCGATGGCGTCGTTGAGCTGCTCCCGATACTTTTCGGCTTCAGCAAACGGCATGGTCAGCGGCCAACTCATGATATTTGCGTTGTTGGCAACAGCGTAGTCAAAGGTGATGGGCGATCGTGCTGCGACCCACAGCGGCACCTCGTCCTGCACAGGCTTGGGGCAAGCGGTGGAGGAGGGAAACTGCCAGAAGCGGCCATTGTGCTCAACGTCGCCAGCCCACAGCTGTTTGATCAGCGGCAGCATCTCCTGCATGTACTGCCAGGAATCCTTCTGCTCCAGCCCGGGCTTCATGCGATCGAACTCGCGCTGATAAGCGCCTGAGCCCAAACCCAGCTCAAGCCGCCCCTCAGAGAGCACGTCGAGCAGCGCTGCTTCACCCGCGATGTTGATGGGGTGCCAGTATGAAGCATTGGCAACGCCGCAGCCCAGTCGAATGTTCTTGGTAATGCCAGCCCACCACGTCAGAATCTGGAACGGGTTGGGGGCGATTGTCATTTCAAGCGCGTGATGCTCAGCGGCCCAAGCGATCTCAAAACCAGCATCGTCCGCCATGCGGATCATATCTTCAACATGGTGGCGCACGTCCATGATCGAAGTGTCGGCGGAGGTGCGCTCTAGGTTGATGGCGAGATGGAATTTCACGGTTTCAGTCCACTTCGTCTTAACGGGGTTGGAACGGGGACGTCAGGGGCTCGTCTGATAGGTTCATCCAGACGGTCTTGGGGCGGGTGTAGTCGTACATCGCTTGCATGCCCGCTTCACGGCCATAGCCGGACATCTTCTCACCGCCAAAGGCAGCAATTGGGGAGATGGCGCGGTAGGTATTCACCCACACAATGCCAGCACGGATGCGGCGCGCCATGCGGATCGAACGAGCGCTGTCACGGGTAAAGATGCCTGCGGCCAAGCCATGCTCGGATTGGTTCGCCAGCGCCAGAACGTGCGCTTCATCCCGGAAACGCTGCACCGTTAGGACGGGACCAAACAGCTCCGTATCCACGATGTCGAGGGACGGGTCCGGGGCTTCGATGATCGTGGGCTGGAAGTACTGGCTGCCCAAGCCTTCGGCTTGCTGGCCCCCGGTCAGGATTGTTCCCCCCTGATCGACCGCCGTTTTGATCTGATGCTGGATGTGGCTGACCTGTGCGGTGGTACACAGCGGGCCCATTTCGGTTTCATCGGCCATTGGGTCGCCAATGCGGATGCCTTTGGCGGTCGCAATCATCCGTTCGAGGAACGCGTCCGCGATGCCCTCTTGCAGGAACAAGCGAGACCCCGCCACACAGCTTTGGCCAGACGCGCCAAAGATCCCAGCGACAGAACCATTGACCGCGCTTTCCAGATTGGCGTCATCAAAGACAATGAACGGCGACTTGCCACCGAGTTCCAACGACAGCGCCGCGTAGTTGTTCGCTGTGTTACGGATCACGTGGGCGGCGGCCTTGGGACCGCCGGTAAAGGCGACGCGGGCGACCAAGGGGTGACTGGTCAGCACACGGCCACAAGGCTCACCATGACCGGTGACAATATTCACAACACCCGCAGGAATGCCCGCTTCTGCGACCAGCTTGCCGAACTCTAGCAACGGCGTGGAGGCTTCTTCGCTGGCCTTGAGCACGATGGTGTTGCCAGCGGCCAAAGCCGGGCCGATCTTGACGGCGCTGAGGAACATTTGCGAGTTCCACGGGATCACAGCGGCGACCACGCCCAGCGGTTCCCGATCGGTGAACACGAACATGTCCGGCTTGTCGATGGGCAGGGTCTCGCCGCTAATTTTGTCAGCTGCGCCCGCGAAGAAATGGAAATACTCGGCGATATACTTCGCCTGCCACGCGGTCTCCTTAAACATCTTGCCGGTATCGCGGGTTTCGATGCGGCCTAGGTGTTCCGAGTTTGCGGCCAGAAGATCACCAAGCTTGCCCAGCAGCTTACCGCGCTGTGACGGTGTCATGCTGGCCCATGGGCCTTCGGTTTGTGCGTGATATGCGGCTTTGACGGCGGCATCCACGTCGGCTTCGGTGGCTTCGGGGATGGTGGCCCACGGTGTGTTGGTGGCGGGATCGACGGACTCAAACGCCCCGCCGTCACTGGCGCTAACCCATTGACCATCAATCAGCATTTTATAGGCTTCAAGCGACACAGCGCAGTTCCTCCCCAAAACAGTGCTTGTATAAGACCTTCCTAAATCATTGCGGTCCTATAAGAAAATGAAATTAATCGTGGTTTTAATTCGAAAAACATGAATTATCGGTGCCATGAATATCGCAGCCATCCAAACATTTCTTGCCATTGTTGAAACCGGCTCGCTCGTGCGGGCGTCTGAGCGGTTGAATGTCACGCAGTCCACGGTGACCGCACGCCTCAAGGCGCTGGAGGAAGCGTTGGGGCAGACATTGATCACGCGCTCCAAGTCTGGCGCGACCTGCACCAGCGCCGGTTTGCGGCTTCAGCGCTATGCGCAAACCATCTCCGGCATGTGGCGGCAAGCGCGATTGGAAGTCTCTTCGCCGACGGGCCGTCGCGTGTTTCGGAACTGCGCGGTGCACGCGGATCTGTGGGATAGGTGGGGCGAGCGGCTGTTTTCCGCCTTGGACGAGCACGAAGGGATCAGCGTCTCCGTGTTCTCCGGCGGCGAGAGCGACTTATCAGGCTGGTTGGATAGTGGGTTGGTGGATACGGCTTTGGGCTATGTGCCAATCACGCGCGTGGGGGTGGTGAATGAAGCGGTGGGCGAGGATCAGTTGATCTTGGTCTCCACAGACCCCGATGCGCCATTGCGGTTTGATCCGGGTTATATTTTCGTCGACTATGGTGAGGACTTCAGCCAACAGCATATGACCTTCTATGCTGATGCCAACTCCGCCCGCCTGACATTCAACGCGCCTTCGCCGGCCCTATCGTTTATTTTGAACAAGGGCGGCACAGCCTATTTACCAGCGCGGATGGTCGAAGCGCTGGTGGCTCAAGGCCGCTTGCATCGGCTGGCACAAGCGCCGGTTTTCACCCGTGTTGTGTTTCTAAATCGCAAAGAAGACACCGCCATAGATGCGCGTATCTGGACGAGCTGAAAGCGTAGCGATTACAAACACCGTCCGGGGCCGGGCGTTGCGAACACCTGTGCGGCATAGACGCGGCTGCCGTCGCTGGTTTCCGCGACGGCAAGGCCGACTTCGGCAAATGCGCCCACCATGTTTTTGCGATGGCCCGGCGAGTTGATCCAACCCGTCATGATGGTGTTCGCCAAATCAGCCGTTGTTCCGAACTGTGAAGACCGGGCGATGTTCTCCGCCCACGGCGCGCCCTGCGTGCAGAGCACATAGCCCGCGTCTTCAATCCGATCTCCCGCCCGCTGACCATCCGCGCTGTGGCTCAAATCGTTCTTGCGCGCCATCACGGTTGCCAACGCTTGCGCGGCGGCGTCCAGTTGGGCATCGCGCTTCAGGGTCGCCATGCCTTGTGTGGTGCGAAAGGTTTGAAGCTCCGCCACCAACACATCATCCAGTTGGTCCAGGTCCAGCGTCGTTGCTGATGCGGCAATGAAGGCACCGCTGCCCGCCTGATTGCCTGTGGGAGAGGTGGCCGTGTTGGTGGCGGTATTGGTCCGCTCAGACGCACTTGTCGCCGAGCATCCGGTGATGACCAATGCCAGCGCAGCCGCAACCAATCCTCTTAAACCCATGGAAAGTCCCCCGAAATTCCTCTGTCACGCTCCACTCTATTGAGGGTTTTGAGCAGGAAACGGGCGGGATTAAGAAGACTTCGCGGGCTAAAACTGTCTGAAAAGCGGAGGCTTGCCGCGCCCTAGCATCTAGTCCGCTGCAGGATCTGCGACGTACATGCGCCAGTTGTGCTGTTCCTTGAAGCCTAAGACCTCGCGGATCTTTCGGTTGGAATAAAGTGCTTCGAACCGGCCAAGGGCGTGGCGCACGGGCGTGCCGGGAAAGAAGCGCTCCGCCAACTCTGGCGCCGGAATATTGGCCGAGTTATCGTCATTGCCGGCGTTAAAGACCTCGAACCCGAGGCCGTCTTTCTGGATGCACAAATGCACGATTTGGCCTAAGTCGCGAGCATCGATGTAGCAGAACGCATTGCGCCGCCGCACAGCCGGGTCCGCGAAGTAGCCGGGGAAGTTCTCAGCATATTCGTGCGGCTCGATCACGTTTCCGATCCGTAAAGCATAAATATCCGCGCCTGTTCGCTTGGCAAAACTGCGCGCCGTTTGCTCATTGACGACTTTGGATAACGCGTAGCTATCCGTCGGGTTGGTGTCGTAGTCATCTTCTTCGAGCGGCAAAAAATCCGGGTTCACCTGTCCGTCGGCAAAGCACACGCCATAGGTGGTTTCCGAAGATGCAATGACAATCTTGTTGATGCCCAACTTGGTCGCGGCTTCGATGACGTTGTAAGTGCCCATGGTGTTAACGCGAAAGGTCTCGTTGTCCGGCTTGAGCAGGATCCGAGGAACAGCGGCGAAGTGCACCACCGCATCAAACGTCGGAACGCCCGTGCCGGGTTCCAGCTCGTCAAAGTTGGCGTAGCTGGTCAGGACGTTAAACATTTGCCCGCTATCGGTGATGTCAGCGATCAGGTTATCAACGCCGGGATGATCCAAGGGCGTCAGATCGACATTGACCACGCGATAGCCCTGTTCCAACAGCCACGGCACGACGTGGCGTCCCGCCTTTCCAGAGCCACCGGTAAAAAGAATGCGCTTGCGGGTCATGGGGTCAAACCTTTGATGAAGGACAGCATGTGCTGGGCAACAACGTCACCGCATTCCAACATGATCGAGTGCTTGACCTTCGGCAAGACCACCAACGCGGCGCTCGGCATTGCACGGGTGATTTGCTCGTTTAAGCGCGGCGGGCAGCCACCATCGTTTTCGCCCGTCAGCAACAGCGCAGGTGCCGCAATTTCATGCAACCAAGGCGCCATTTCCGTGCTGGCATAGATGTCAAAAACGTTCAGGAAAATCTCGGCGTCTGTGCCAACAACCTGATCCATCCGGCCTTGGACCACCTCGGGGCTCGCAGCGATGAAGGCATCGGTAAACCAGCGGCTTGCAAGGGTCGCAAGGATTTCTGGCACACTCTGTGCGCGCATGGCCTGAACCACGCCTTTGACCTTAGCGCTATCGGTACAGCCAGAAAAAGTCTGGGAGCGTCATGTTTTTGTGAGGCGCGCGGGCAAATTGCCTCAATCAGGGTCGGAAAATTCACTTCACGTGTTTCCTTGGAGTCTCGACCGATGAGGCCAGTTGGTGCCGGGAAAGCGACCCGAACGGCTGTCTTCCACCCACGGGGTCAGGCTCGTTCCAAGTTTCTGCCCGTTTTTTGGGCGGGGATTTGGCGCTATGGAGCCAGAGTTATTGGCCCTCATGCAAGCGATTACAGCGCGTGCTTCTGGTGGTTCTTAGCACTGACTTTATGGCAACGAATGGTGGCCTTGGGGAAGGGTGGATGCCCGTGTGCCTGAGGGGAGAGCCCCAGACGAGGCTTGTAGCGATTGTGCGCGAGTAAAAAGGGGGTGAAGGGCCATCACTGCGGGGTCATCTTCAGAGTGCATTTGCTCTGCTCAATAATGCATTAAAAGTCGCTTTGGATTGTATGACCTAATGACAATCGCTGAGGAGACCCATCCCTCGTGCCCGTGCTGAACCATCCGGCGGAGCGGGACGGTTGTGCGGACAATCTTGCAACCAACACCTAAAATGTCGGAGTTGGTGCGGTTTAGCCTTGGGCCGTAAACCTGAAAACAAACGAGCGACTGTGGCCAGCGGTGGTGTGTCAGGGGCAGGCTGAGAAAGGGTCTTGTCGGTTCTACAACGGCGCTATTTCGTGCCGGAACGGCTGAAAAAATCCTACGCCTGGGCCTCAGAGGAGTTGGTCCACACATCGCCAGTTTTTATCACTCAACGGCTTAAACATTTGTGCTGTGAAGCGGTTAAAATGAGCCGAAACACTGGCAGCGACGAACAGTATTTCGCACCGGCTTAGGGTGCGCTTCTCTCTGCGCTGTGCGCTTTGAGATTTCGTTGCCTGTCCGATTTTGAGCAACAGGCCGTGCCAGATTCAGCACTAGACCATCTGCGGGCGGCTTGAATAGTTTTTCGTTCAGAACGTTTCACCAGCGTTCCGAACCGGCTCTTTCGGTTCAAAAAAATGTAATAAAAAATCAAGAGGAATCCTGAACCATGAAAAAGTTCCTGATTGCAGCAGGGGCGCTTGTGAGCGCGCTGTCTGCGAACGCTGCCCTTGCCGAAGACGACACCATCAAAGTTGGCGTTCTTCATTCCCTTTCTGGCACGATGGCCATCTCTGAGACCACCTTGAAAGACACGGTCTTGATGATGATCGACGAGCAGAACAAAGCTGGTGGACTGCTCGGTAAGCAGCTTGAAGCGGTCGTCGTTGACCCAGCTTCTGACTGGCCGCTTTTCGCTGAAAAAGCGCGTGAGCTGATCGAGATTGAAGGCGTGGACGTGATGTTCGGTTGCTGGACATCGGTATCGCGTAAGTCGGTCCTGCCGGTCATTGAAGAATTGGCGTCCGTTCCGCTGTTCTACCCCGTGCAGTACGAGGGCGAAGAGTCCTCGAAGTTCGTCTTCTACACCGGCGCAGCACCGAACCAGCAGGCGATCCCAGCGGTTGACTACTACCTTGAAGAATTGGGCGTTGAGTCCTTTGCCTTGCTCGGTACGGACTACGTGTACCCACGGACAACCAACACCATTCTTGAGCAATACCTTCTTGATGCAGGTATCGCAGCAGAAGATATTTTCGTGAACTACACCCCTTTCGGTCACTCAGATTGGCAGACCATCGTTTCGACGGTTAAGGATCTGTCCGCTTCGGGTAAAAAGGTCGGCGTGATTTCGACGATCAACGGAGACGCCAACGTGCCGTTCTACAAAGAACTCGCAAACCAAGGCATTTCTGCTGAAGACATTCCGGTTGTGGCCTTCTCCGTTGGTGAAGAAGAGCTTTCCGGTTTGGATACAGGCCCGCTGGTCGGTCACCTCGCAGCATGGAACTACTTCCAGTCTGCAGAAGCTGACGTAAACGACGAGTTTGTTGAAACGTGGCAGAGCTTCATCGGCAACGATGAACGCGTCACCAATGACCCAATGGAAGCAACCTACATCGGCTTCAAGCTTTGGGCACAGGCTGTCGAAGCTGCTGGCTCCGAAACTTACGCTGACTGGCGTCCAGAGATTTACGGCATGTCCGTGCCAAACCTCACCGGCGGTGAAGCAACCATGCTGCCAAACCACCACCTGACAAAGCCAGTGTTGATTGGTGAAATTCAGGACGATGGCCAGTTCGACATTGTTTCACAGACCACCGAAGTCCCGGGCGACGCTTGGACCGATTTCCTTGCAGCTTCTGCGACACGGATGTCCGATTGGGCAGACTCTGAAGTCGATTGCGGTAACTACGACACCGAAACCGGCGAGTGTTTTGGTCAGAACTACTAATCAGCTCTGACTAAGCTTGGGAAGGTCGCTCACTGCCTCCTCGCAGTCGGCCTTCCCATACTGTTTTTTCGCTCCTCGCTGAACCCATTCCTTGGCCCAAAGTCCAGCGGGTCAGCAGTCTCGTAGTCCTGTCTCCTCAGCAAAGGCTGACGCCATGCTTCGTTTGCTCACCCTTCTTGTTGCGCTGATTATATTGAGCCCCGCATGGGCCTCGGCGCAGTCGCTTGGCGACATTCTGGCCGGCCGGTCGGACGATCTCGCTGCTGGTAAAACAGCAACGATCAAAGAAATCGCCGCCGACGTTGCCGCCACCCGTGATCCCCAGACCCGAGACGTGCTTGAAGGTTGGATTGATGGCCGCCTGCATTACCGTCGCAGCGACAACCTGATTGTCTTCGCCGACAAGACTGAGTCCGGCTACGACCTGAGCGACCCCATTACGGGCGATGCGCTTGGTTCAGTCGGTAAGAAAGATACCAAAAAAGTAAAGAATTCGACGCCGATCAAGGCCATTCTCCGGCCCGGCCTAGCCGCGCTGGACCTCAGCAGCGTTGACCCTGAAAAGCGGCTATCGGCGGCTGAGCAAATCTCGAAAAAGCCAACCGTGCAATCCTTGGCTTTGCTCGAACAAGCGTTGGCGACTGAAACCGTCGCCGGGGTTCAATCAGCCCTTGAGACCGCCGCACTGATCGCAACCTTCGCCGTTTCGGACGCCGCTGATAAGTTGGCCGCTTTAGAAACCATGGGCGACCGTCTGGAACCATCTGTACGAGGGGCCGTTCAGCGGGTTGCCAACGATAAAAACGCAGCGCCAGAGATAAGAGAAGCGGCACAGGCGCGGCTTGCCAGCATCGAAACCCGCGTGGCGCTCAACAATTTTGGCAACAACATCCTGTTTGGCCTGTCTCAAGCCTCGGTTTTGCTGCTGAGCGCCATTGGCCTCGCCATCACTTTTGGCGTCATGCGGGTCATCAATATGGCCCATGGCGAGTTTGTCATGATCGGAGCCTACACGACGTTTGTGGTGCAAACCTCCTTGCCGGTTTCGTCCGGCGTAGGCTTACTCATATCGATCCCCATCGCCTTTGCCGTAGCGTTTATCGCCGGGGTTATTCTGGAACGACTGGTGATCCGGTTCCTCTACGGTCGTCCGCTGGAAACCCTGCTGGCGACCTTTGGTGTGTCGCTGGTGCTGCAACAGTCCTTCCGCTTGATTTTCACCCCGCAGAACCGACCCATCGTGACCCCGGATTGGTTGGCTGGTAATCTGTCTCTCAATCCCATTTTGGGCATTACCACGCCCCGACTTTTCGTCTTTGGGATCGCGCTCGCTGTCTTCTTTGGCCTGTTGCTGTTTTTGCAGCGCTCGCGCTTTGGCCTTGAAATGCGCGCCGTCACACAGAACCGCGCCATCGCCAAAACCATGGGTATCAACTCCAGCCGTGTCGATTACCTGACCTTTGGCCTGGGATCTGGCATTGCGGGCCTGGCCGGGGCCGTGCTCAGTCAGGTGTTGAAGACCAATCCTGACATGGGGACGGATCTGATCATCCCAAGCTTTATGGTGATCGTGGTTGGTGGCGTCGGCAGTCTATGGGGGGCGCTGGTTGGCGCGGGCCTTGTGGGCATGGCAACCAAGTTGGTCGAGCCGCTGTTTCCAAACAATACACTGCTTGCCACAGCCATTATCCTCGTCGCCGTCATCGGCTTCATTCAATTCCGTCCGCGCGGACTGTTCGCGCAAAAGGGAAGGTCGGCTGAGCTATGATGACCCCAACACAATACACCGATTTGGGCCGTCGCTATCGCCGAGCCTCTCCGGTTATTTCCATGCTGGTGGTGTTCGCTTTGCTGGCGGCATTCATGGTCTATGTCCCGCTGGCCAACGGTTCGTTCACCGGCGGCAGTGGAGCGCTGCCAGATACCATGGTGCAGCTGTTTGGCAAGATCTTGTGTTTTGCGCTGCTGGCCGTCGCTATGGATTTGGTCTGGGGCTACTGCGGAATTCTGTCGCTCGGTCACGGTGCGTTCTTCGCGTTGGGCGGTTACGCCATTGGCATGAACCTGATTTATGCCACCGCAGACGAGAAACTGGCCCAAATCACCGATGCTGTCGCCCGTGATGAAGCGGTCAAACAGTCTATTTTCTCCGTCGTGGGGCAGGGTGAAGACCCGTGGCCGTGGTTTTGGCTGCTGGCAGACCAATTCTGGTTCCATGCCTTGCTGGTCCTCATCGTTCCGGGGGCGCTCGCCTTTGGGTTCGGGTGGCTGGCGTTTCGCAGCCGAGTGACGGGGGTTTATCTCTCCATTATCACGCAAGCCCTTACGCTGGTCCTTGGCTACTTGTTCATCATGAACGAGTTCGGTTTGCGCGGGAATAACGGACTGTCGGGCCTGCAAAATGTGATGGGGGCGTCCACGACTGAGCCATCGACCAAGGCGCTGTTGTTCATTGCCTCTGGCGTCGCGCTGATGGTGGGCTATGCCATCACGTTGTTTCTGACCCAATCCAAGTTCGGCAACGTTATTCGCGGCATTCGCGATGACGAAGACCGCGTTCGGTTTCTGGGGTATCAGGTCGAGGGTTATAAGGTTTTCGCCTTTGTGATCTCCGCCATGATGGCGGGCGTGGCCGGCGCGTTGTTTGCGCCGCAAGCGGGTATCATCAACCCCGACAGCTTTGGCCCCTTAAAGTCGATTGAGATTGCTGTTTGGGTCGCCCTGGGTGGTCGCGGCATGATTTACGGCGCGATTGTTGGGGCAATCACCGCCAATTTGCTCCGTTCTGCACTGACAGGGGGCTGGATCAATTCCATCGGTTTTGGTGCTGCATCCATCGATGTCAGCGGGGTGCCTTGGCCAGAGTTTTGGCCGATCGTGCTGGGGCTGATGTTTGTCCTGGTGACGCTGTTCCTGCCTAGAGGGATCATGGGACTTTGGCACGATATAATGGGTATGGCGTGGCAGGGTTTGGTGAAACCAAGGTTGGTCGCAGGTGCTGGCGCAGGCGGAGCTTCAGAACACCCGGAACAAGAGCCGCCCGAGGTATCATCTGGACGTGAAGTGGTCGCCAGCGCATGAGTAAGTATCCCCCAATGGTGCTCAACATGGCACCGATCCCGGCTGAGCCGCCGTCCCCTCGCACAACATCGAGTTTTGAGAGCAGTGATTTGAACTCTGGTTCATCGCTCTTGATGATGCAGTCAGTCACCGTGTCCTTTGACGGTTTCAAAGCCTTGAATGACCTGTCATTTTCGATCTCAGACGGCGAATTGCGGGCGATCATTGGCCCCAATGGCGCGGGAAAAACAACATTCATGGACGTCGTCACCGGCAAAACGCGGCCCGATAAAGGCCGCGTGGTGTTTGGCTCAACGGATGTGTTGCGGAAGTCCGAAGCCGAAATTGCCCGTCTGGGCATTGGCCGTAAGTTCCAGCGACCAACAGTCTTTGAACACCAAACCGTCTTCGAAAACCTGATGATGGCCCTCGCCAACCCACGGGATCCCATCGCAGGCATTTTCTATGCGCTCAACCGATCGGATCGAGAGCGGGTGCAAGACGTGGCAGAGCAGATCAACCTGCAAGATGTGCTGCAAAGCGAGGCAGGGATCCTGTCCCACGGACAGAAGCAATGGCTCGAAATCGGCATGTTACTCGCGCAGGAGCCGAAACTTTTGCTGGTCGATGAACCCGCAGCCGGCATGACGCCCGCAGAACGTGAGCGCACCGTTAACATTTTGCGCGAGGTGTCCAAGACCCGCTCCGTCGTCGTGATCGAACACGATATGGAGTTTGTCCGTAATCTCGATTGCCGCGTGACAGTGCTGCACGAAGGCTCAGTGCTGGCCGAGGGCTTCATTGATCATGTCGTCAATAATGAGGAGGTGATCGATGTCTACCTTGGTCGCTGAAAATATCACGCTGTCCTATGGCGCATCCCAAATCCTGCACGGTGTATCCTTGGAGGCTCGCACGGGCGAAGTGACCTGTGTCATGGGGCCCAATGGGGTCGGCAAGACCTCGCTGCTTAAGGCCATTGTTGGTGTGCATCCGTTTAGCGGCGGGGCTATACGCTTAGGCGAGACGGATCTGGGCAAACTCAGTGGTCATCAGTTGGCGCGCGCGGGTGTTGGTTATGTTCCGCAGGGGCGAATGATCTTCCCGCGTCTCACGGTCGAAGAAAACCTCAAAAGCGGGTTTGCCTGCTTGCCACGCAACCAGTGGCGCATCCCCGATCGCGTGTTCGAGCTGTTCCCTATTTTAGCCGATTTCATGGGGCGTCGTGGGGGTGATTTATCCGGTGGGCAACAGCAACAGCTGGCGATTGCCCGGGCGCTGATTACCAAGCCACGGTTGCTGATCCTTGACGAGCCAACAGAGGGCATTCAGCCCAACGTCATCCAGCAGATTGGCGATGTCATCCGCGCGCTGAAGGAGGAGGGCCAGATGTCCATCATCTTGGTTGAGCAGTACTTTGACTGGGCCCAAAAGCTGTCGGATAGCTTTACCGTCATGCGGCGTGGTGAGGTCATCGCTCAAACCCGAAAGGATGATGCGAACATAGATCAATTGCGGCGGTTGATTTCCATCTGACCCGGTGCATTTTGTTTTCGAGACCATGGCGCATTTGCGCTTGAGAGAGTCCCTTTTTTCAATGGTATTCGCGCGAGGGATTCGTCAGAATGCGCGAAATACACCAACACTTAGGAACGCAAACCATGACTCGTTTGATCGCATCTGCTTCTGCCCTTTTGCTCACCGCTGGAACCGCCGCAGCGCACACCGCTGAGGCTGCTCACAGCCACAACGAGATGGTTATCGCTGTCGCTTTCGTGGTTGCGGTTGGTGCCGTCGTAACGCGGATGATCGTTCGCGCGCGCTAAATCGTTTCCCCGCGCCCTTCTTCGTGATGAAGAAGGGCCGGAACGGCGCGCTTTAGTTTGATAGATTGGCCGTGAGCATTGTGAGCTCATAGTGCATGGCCAAGATCTGATCCTTCAGCTTTTCCGTCTTACGACGGTTGTTGAAGGTGTTGGGGATGCGAGCGAGCTTCGCCTCCAACTTTGCGACTTTGGAGCTGAGAATAATGATGTCAGCCTTGGTCGCGACCTGTCGTTCCTGCTTGAGACTGTGGCTACCCCGCACACTGGGTGTCGCTTGGGTTTGGTCAGCAGGGACGCAAAGCGGCTGTTCCAGAACTCCGGTATCATTGATGCAGTAAAACTCCATCGTCTGCGGCGGAGTATTGCCGGTCAGATTCAGGGTTTGTGCACTTGCTCCGCTGGACATGCCAAGCGCAACGAGAAAACCGAGGCTGTGAAAAGACAGCAGTTTCATGGAAACAGCCTTATCGACGAGTGAAAACAAAGAGAACAATGCTGGTCAAAAATACATATGTGTCTCATTGGCAACAAGTCCTGCGGGCCTAAGCCCATAGGTTTTCGCGTTGGATCCCTAAGGCCGTCGCATAACGCGTGATTATCCCGCCGCCGGTGCCATACTTGCCACTATTCGAATAAAATTAGTCCAATAATGTTGGCGTTTGCCGAATCGCTCCAACCCACAAGCGCGACTCTAGAACTCGCGACCGGCTCTAAACTCGTTCCATTTGATGACAGCCGTTGCGCCAAGACTCTTAAAGGGGCCGCCTGGCACACGGCTTGGCGCTGGTTCCTTGAGTAAGTAGTCGAGATACTCGCTCTGATTGCCCGTAGCCATCTCTGCGGCAGCCATACCGACGAGTGTTCCTTTTGCCGTGCCCAGCGCATTTTGGCAGCAGGCTGAGAACAAGCCGTCCTCAACTTCGCCAAACGCACCAACATTGTTCGGCGACAAACAAATCCGACCTCCCCAGCGGTATTCCATTTCGATGCCAGCGAGCATGGGAAAACGGTCGGCGAAAGATCGGTCGTGGTCGCGGTTGATGTTGTCAAAGCGTGAAGGCGGAACGGCGTAGTTTGGGTCAAAGCTAAACCGGTTCCGCACCACGAGCCGATGGCCGCCGGTTCCGAACGTGCGGCGAACCGTGGTGCCCATGGGATCAGCCGGTGTCAGGTGCCAGTTGGCCTCACCGCCCAATGCCTGCACTTCATCGTCCGTAAGCGCTCTTGTCATAGAGCCGAAGGTGTTGAAGTGCATCAAGCGACCCTGATAAAAGCCAAAGTCGTTGATCAGACCATTGACCCCAAGAATAACTTTTGGCGCGGTCACTTGTCCTTGTTCGGTCTGGACTTCCCAGGTTCCATCCACACGCTGCAGACTGCGCACGGGTGAATGTTCGTAGAGCGTTACACGGTTCGATCCAATGGCCTCTGCCAGGCTGCGCACATAGAGGGCTGGTTGGATCATTGCAGAACCGGGCGTAAACAAGCCCGATTTGTAATACTCGATCCCTGTGAGTTGCCGCATCGCGTGTGCATCGAGCATCTGGTAGGCTTCGCCCAGATTCTCCAGATGCTTGGCGTAATCGAGGTTGTGCTGGTGGCCCTTGTCGGTCGCTGCGCCGTTAATTTTACCGCAGCGGTTGAAGGCTTCCGCGCTCAGTTCGGCTTCTTCTGCCATCGCTTGAGCAAAATCTATGGCCGCGCGGTTGGCGCGCGTTTGCGCGCGGTCCGACTCAAGCGCGCCGCCGTAGTCTTCGGAGGTCAGGTCATGGGGCAGGTCGATCATAAAGCCGGAATTGCGGCCCGCCGGACCTTCGGCCACGCGCAAGGCTTCAAGGATGACAATCGTGTCGTCTGGCCGCAACTGGCTCAACCGTTTTGCCGCTGCCAACCCCGCGAAGCCCGCGCCAATCACCAACCAATCAGCGGTCCGCTTCTCCGCCAACACCCGAGGCGCAGCGGGCTCTGGCAGTAAAGCATTCCACGCGGCAGGGCCGGGTTCAGCGGGCAGGGGTGGGACGGTGATCTTGAGCGTCACGGCAAACTCAGCTTCGCGGTTCGTCCACCGTCTACCGTCATGATTTGGCCGGTGGTAAAACCTGCTTCTTCAGACGCCAGCCAATAGACCAGACTGGCGACTTCCTCTGGCCTTCCGGTGCGGCCAACGGGGTGAATGTCTTGCAAACCCTGAGCAAAGGCTTGCGTGTCGCCGGTGAGTGATTGGATGAAATCGAGATTGAGCGGCGTATCAATCCACCCCGGCGCAACCGCGTTACAGCGCACGCCCTTTGGCCCTTCGTCAACCGCGATGGCACGGGTGAGACCATTCAGGCCTGCTTTGGACGCGCAATAGGCCGGGTGACGCGGGTTTGAGGCGCTGGCCTCAACGCTGCTGATGTTGACGATGCTGCCTTGGCTGGTGTGGAGCAGGGGCATGAGGCCGCGACTGAGGGCAAAGGGAACCGTCAGGTTCAGCCGCATCTGCGTTTCCCAGTCTTCCAGCGAGCTTTCCTGCACGGTGCCTTCGAGCATCACGCCGGCATTATTCACCAGCACATCAAGACGACCGGTCCGCGCCAAAACCTCGGCGCTTACCCGATCCGGGGCGTCTGGTTCGAGCAGCGAGAGGGCGATGGTTTCACCAACGGGCGCAGGGCGGCGTTGAACCGTGAGCACGCGGTAGCCTTGGGCATCAAAACGGCGGGCAATGGCCTCGCCGATCCCGCTGCTTGCGCCTGTGACAAGAGCGACTTTTTGGGGCGCTTGCTGTGTCATCCGACCGGCTTTCCCCCGTTAACCTCAAGCAACGCGCCGACCATGTAACGCGCGTCATTTGAGGCCAGAAACGCGATGACATCGGCAATGTCTTCAGGTTCTGCGATGCGCCCCAGCGGGACGGTCTGGTTCAAGGTCGCAACGCCCGCGTCTGGGTCCAGTCCACGGACCTTGAACCCCGTGCGGAGCATGCCGGTGTTCACCTCGTTGGGACAAACCGCGTTTACGCGAATGCCTTGATGCGCGTGGTCGCGCCCCAAACACTGTGTGAGCGACGCTAAAGCTGCTTTGGTCATCACGTAGATTGGATGGGCTGGACCCGGCTGCAGCCCCCAGCACGAAGCGGTATTCACAATGGCACCGCCGCCTTGTTCAGCCATGATCGGGATGGCACTGCGACACAGGCGAAAAGGGGCTTCGACGTTGATGGCAAGCGAGCGGCTTAGATCGTCGTCTGAGGTCTCGGTTATCACGCCGCGTGTGATGATCCCGGCGTTGTTGCACAAGATATCAAGCCGCCCGGTTAGCGCGGCTGCCTGAGCCGGCAAACCTTCGCAAAAACGGGAGTCCATCAAATCACCGATGATGTGGTGATCGGCAAGACCGGCGGGATCAGCCACCAAATCGGTTGAAACAACCGTGGCACCATCAGCTTGCAAGCGGGAGATGATGGCTTGGCCAATCCCCCCGTTGCCGCCCGTCACCAGCGCTGTTTTGCCTGCGAATTGTCCGGCTGCCATGACTAGTGATCCTGGTTCAAGGCTTCGACAGCGGGGATTTCACGCTCTCGACGGGCAATGTAATCCAGCAGTGCTTCGTTAACGCCTTCGTCCAGCTTTGGCTCTTCGTATTCATTGAGCAGGTCTTTGACCCGCTGCAGCGCACGTTCGTTGATCTCAACGGAGCCCTCGGCCTGCCACTGCTCGATTGAGTTGTTGTCGAACATTTCGGGCATAAAGAACGCGCGTTGAAAGTTCTCTAGCGTATGGGGATGGCCCAAATAGTGGCCGCCGGGACCAACATCGCGAACGGCCTGCAGCGCTTCGTCAAAGTCGTCCCAGCGCACACCCTCCGCCATACGATACCCCATGGCGCACTGCTCAGCATCCACGACAAACTTCGCCATGGAACAGTGCATGCCCGCTTCATTCCAGCCCGCCGAATGCCAGATATAGTTGGCCCCGGACATGAGCGCGGCCATCATCGTTGTTGCGCTCTCGTACCCGGCCTGGGCGTCAAAGGTCTTAGCCCCACCCAGCGTGTTCGAGGTCCGCCACGGCACGTCATAATACCGCGCCATTTGACCAATCATGAAGTTCATCAGGCTGATTTCAGGTGTCCCCGCCATCGGCGCGCCGGACTTCATGGAAACCGTTGCCAGGTAATGTCCATAGATCGCCGGTGTCCCTTTGCGCACAACTTGGGTGTAAGCGAGGGCGGATAAGGCTTCAGCATTCAGCTGTGCGACCGTGGGCGCAACGGAGGCCGGCGTGTTGGCGCCGCCAAGGACGAACGGTGAGCACAAAACCGGCTGCTTGCGCCGGGCAAAGGCGCGCATGGCGCCCAGCATGGTCTCGTCCCACACCAGCGGAGAGTTGCCGTTGCAGTTGCCGGTGCAGACGGCGTGATCTTCGAGATAATCTTCGCCGAACAGCACAGCGCACATATCCATCACGTCTTCGGCATTCTTGGGCGAGGTTGTCATGCCCATGAAGGTTTTGTCGCTGTGTTTCATCGACGAGTATGTGATGCGCAAATGGCGGTGCGAGATGGGGTGGTCGTAGGGCTCAACGATATGATGCGCGCTGGAGTGGATGGCCGGCAGCATGTGGCTGAGCTTGTGGAAGTTCGCCAGATCGTCCAGCGTCGGGTTTCGGCGGACGTCTTCCATGTCCCGCAGGTACGGCGCGCCGGTCATCGGTACGAAAATGGAGTGATCGTTGCCGAAGGGTAGATCGTTGGCGTGGTTTCGAGCGTGGATGGTGAAGGTGCTGGGGATGCTGGCAATCAACTCACGCACCAAACCACGGTCCAGATGCACCGTCTCACCGCGGACATCGGCGCCGGCCTTGCGCCAATCTTCCAGCGCAATCTCATCGCGAAATACCACACCAATGTTTTCAAGGATGTCCATCGACGCCGCGTCGATCTTCTCCACCTGCTCTTGGCTCATCGGCTCCGTCAGCGGGAGCCTTCGACGCAGCGCGGGGAGCATGGTGGTGTTCCGCTTCTGCCGCGAGGCTTTGCGCGCGCCACGTCCGCGGCGCTCTGTACCGACTGCTGCTACGCTCATGCTACGTTATCTCCGTCTTTTGGATCGTTCAGGTCGATCCATATGGTCTTGAGCTCGGTGTACTGGTCGTGCGCATGAATGCCGTTGTCACGCCCCCCAAAGCCGGACTGCTTGTAACCGCCAAACGGCGTGGAGATGTCGCCCTCACCGTAGCAATTCACAGTCACCGTTCCCGCGCGAATATCGCGGGCGGCCCGCAGCGCCTTGCGCGCATTTGCGGTAAAGACAGACGCGGCGAGACCGTAGTCTGTGTCGTTGGCCACTTCGATCGCCTCATCCATGGATGCCACTTCAATCACACTGAGCACCGGCCCAAAGATCTCATCGATCGCTCGGCTGTCATCGCGGGACACTTCATAGATGGTGGGTGGGCAATAGGGACCGTCCATCGCGCCACCAATCAGCGCTTCGCCGGTCAAAAAGGACGCGACCTTGCTGCAATGCTCAGCGTCGATCAGCGCGCCAAGGCTGTTGCTGGGGTCCAGAGGGTCGCCCGTCTTCCAGTCGCGCACCCGTGCCAAAATCCGCTCCATCAGCGGTGCTTTCACGTCTTTGTGGACGATCAAGCGAGAGTTGGCGGAACAGTTCTCACCCATGTTCCAAAACGCTGCATTCACGACGTTGTCAGCCACGTGGTCGAGGTTCTCTGCATCTTCCAGCACCACCGCCGGGTTCTTGCCGCCGCATTCCAACACGACCTTCTTCAGATTGCTGTCCGCCGCATAGCGCAGGAACCGCCGGCCCGTTTCCGTCGACCCGGTAAAGCTGACCATATCGATGTCAGGGTGCATGCCGATGGGCTCACCCACCGAAGGGCCATCCCCGGGCAAGACTTGCAGGACGCCGCGCGGAAGACCCGCTTCGGCCGCCAGCTCAGCAACCCGGAGGGCTGTCATGGATGTTTGCTCCGCAGGCTTGACGATCACCGAACAGCCCGCCGCTAGCGCAGGACCAATTTTCCACGCCAGCATCAGCAAAGGGAAGTTCCACGGCAATACAGCACCCACCACGCCAATCGGCTCCCGCACGATCATAGAAATCGCGCCGTCTCCGCTCGGGCCCGTCTGATCGTAAATCTTATCGACCGCTTCGGCGTGCCACAGGATCGTGTGGATGCTTTCGGGGATGTCGATGGTCTCACAATCGGCAATCGGCTTGCCGCTTTCCAGGCTTTCCAGGACCGCGAGCTCGCGGCGGTTGCGGGTCATGAGCTTAGAGAGCCGGACCAACACACCTTTGCGCTCAGTGGGGTGCATTTTGGCCCAATGGCCTTGCTCAAACGCCTCCTTTGCCTTCTGAACGGCAAAGTCCACGTCGTCAGCGTTACAGGCCGCAATCTCCGCGATCGTCTCTCCGGTCGCCGGGTTGATCGACGCCAAAGTCTCCCCGTGACCCGCTTGGTACTTTCCGTCGATAAAGGCAGCGCGCGGGTACACCAGCGTGTCGGCAATCGCCTGATATTCGTTCCGGGTCAGAAGGTCGCTCATGGGTTGTCTCCAAGGCTCTTAGTTTGGCCAATCGATTGGCCAATCACTTGGCCTGTGATCTGTGAAAGTGTCGTGTTCATGGTCCAGATAACTTCGGCAAGTTCGCGCTTATCGTCCTTGTTCAGCGGTTGCAGCGGTCGGCGCGGCGGTCCGGCATCAATCCCGCGCAGCGTCAGGCCGTACTTGATGCACTGAATGAACTTACCGCCCTGTTCGAGCACCCGCATCAGCGGCATCATCGCAGACATAATGGCGCGGCCCTTGGTAAAGTCGCTCTCAATCGCGCACGCTTGGTACAGCGCAATGTGGGCTTCGGGGGCGAAGTTCGATCCGGCACAAACCCACGACCGTGCGCCCCAAGCAAAGAACTCAAGCGCCTGATCATCCATCCCGCAGCTCAGTTGGATATGCGGGTAATCCCGGGCCAGCATGTGCAAGCGGTTCGGGTCGCCCGAGCTTTCCTTGATCGCACAGAAATTCGGACTGCGGCCCAAACGATCGAGTGTTTCCTCGTCCATGTTCACGCTCATCCGGCCGGGATAGTTATACAGCATGGCCGGCAGGTTCGCCGCGCGGTCGATGGCGAGCGCATGCAAAGCGATTTCTCGGCCTGTTGGATAGGCATAGGGCGGCGTGGCAATCAGCAGGGCATCGGCACCGATGTCTTTGGCGGCGCTGGCAAAGGCGATGCTGTCCTCTGTCCGGATCGCGCCTGTGCCAACAATCATCGGCACCCGTCCGCCGATCATGTCTTTGGCAAGCCCCATCATCTCCATCCGCTCTTCGGTGGATTGCGCGTAATACTCGCCCGTGGTCCCAGCGATAATCAAGCCGTGAACACCGGCGTTGATCAGGTGGTCAATGGTCTTCGCCAGCCCTTCTTGGTTGAGGCTGAAGTCCTCAAAGTACGGGGTGACAACAGGGGTATAGATACCTTCAAACTGCATGGCGTTTGGCTTCCAGTGAATAAACGTCAACGGGCAGGGGGTCGGGGCGTACGAAGCGCTCCAGTTGGTCGCGGGACAAGTCCCAGTGTTTCAGCGCGAGATCCAGCGACAGCGACGCCTCGCGGCTCTCGAATGCCGCGATCATGGCATCGTGTTGGTCAATAGCCTGATGCACCAGCGACGTTTCCGCCGCTGATGTGGGGCGGTAGAAGGTCTGGCTCATCCGCGTATGGTCAATCAACAGTCGGTTCAAACTGGCCACCAAATACGCGTTCTGGGCCATGTCACCGATCAAACCGTGAAAGCGATGGTTGCTGAGCGCGGCTTCACTGGCACTGCCGTTCTTGGCAGCGGCGGCAAAAGCCCGCTGCGTGTCTTTGAGCGCGTCGAGCTGTTGCGTGCGCCAGTTCTCGGCGGCCAACCGTGAAATGTTGGCGTAGATCAGCGGTGCGGTCTGAAAGAACGTTCGCATGACGGCAACATCCATCGAGGCCACTTTGGCCCCGCGATTGTCTTCAAGCACGATATAGCCATCTCCGCTCAGCCGCTGCAGCACTTCGCGCAAGGGCGTGCGGGAGATGCCATAGGCGTCACACAAACTCGCTTCATCCAGATCTGTTCCCGGCTCAAGTTCCGTGGACAGGATCCGCTCTCGCAAGCTCCGCAAGCAGGAATGTTTCTTGTTTGACGACACGGCACCGCTGGCTCTGATTAAGGTCTCGCGAGGGTATACAACATGTATACGACCTGTCGAGTCAAACCCAAAACAGCCCAAGATCGACGCTGGAAGAGGCATGAAACGGCCTGGTAAAGCGCGAGTGTGGAATGGCTGCAATCAGGGGGTTTTTGGTCCGACGATTCGGGCGGCGCACACTTATAAATCGTACAAAACCCGTTTTGGTTTAATGCCTATGTCACTGATTTAGTTAGTTAAACCTTGAAGGTTGTGCTTTCACTCGGGACAAAACCTAAAGTCTGCAAAGATTAAGTGCTAAATTTGACGAAACATGAATTTAGATTTATTGATGACGCATAACTAATAAGGCGGCCAAACGTGCCGTGTGCGACGAAAATGAACGGCCGTTAACGGCTGTCAAAAACATGCAGTCCAAAATGGGCTGCGAAAAAAAGTGGCCGTTAGAGCTGCTGATCTTTTTTGGGGTCATATGACAATGAATTTGGGTGCGAATGGAAGCCTCTGCGCTTCTCTGCCATTTAAAAGAGAAAATAACGAATTAAACATCCGTCGTGATTTAAAAGGCGGATTGAAACGAAAGGCCTTGCTCGCGACCAGCGCCTTGGTGCCTGTCGCGATGGCGAACCTTCTGTTCACGCCAGAGGCAGAGGCAGTAACGCTTGACCGCGACTACTTCCGCGAATTGCCGGAGTTTGGTCGCGTCCTCTACCATGCTGTGAATGCAGTCGAGTGGGAAATCGATGAAGAAACCGGCGCGCTCAAGGTTCTGTTTGACGATGGCTGGCGCGGCGTTTTTGAGGTTGGTGAGTTTTGCTTCGACGGCGATGAGCTCTTCCTGTGGCCGGAAAACATTTTCATCCAGGCCTTCCCGGTGCATGCTGTCTGGAACGTCCTTTGGGGTCATCCGGCCGGTGTGATGGCTGGTGGCGGCATCTGGTGGCTCTTGGGCCGCAACGATCCACCCGTGGCTGTTGATGACGCTTTGGCGTTCACAGAGGGCGATAACCAAGGCGACAATGAAGAGACGCTTTCCTTCAATGTGTTGGGTGACGACTACGACGAAAACAACGACACCATTTCTCTGCTGCCGTTTGCAGACGTAACGGGCACTTTTGGTCGCTTCACGATGAATGCGGCAGGGACCGACATCGAGTATCACTTCCTCGACGATATCAACGCGACCAATTTGGCCGAAGGTGAAACCGGCACAGACACAGCGCGATACCAGATCCAGGACGAACACGGCCTGACCGACACGGCAACGCTGACCGTCACGGTAACGGGCATCAACAAGCAAGTTGTCGACGGCAATGAACCAAGCGCGAAGCCCAAAGACGGCGACATCGCGGAGAATGGTTCGTTTTCGACAAATTTGCTGGAAAATGCCAGTGACGCAGACGGCGGCGTTCCCTTCATTTCCGCTGTTGCCGGTGGCGCGTTGGGCGAGGCTGTTGCTACGAATGGTGGAGGCTCTTTCACCATCACGGCAAACGGAGCTGCGTCTTTTGATCCCGGCAGCGATTTTGACTATTTGGATGAAGGCGATACGACCACAGTCAGCATTGACTATACCGTCTCCGATGGTCGAGGCAGCACGACGTCCAGCACCGTGACAATCACGATTATTGGCGAAAACGATCCGATAAGCGATGGAAACGAAAGCTACACAGATTCATCTGTGCTGGCCGTGACGGAAAATAAAGGTATTTCTACCGGGCTAAACGTATTGGACAACGTTACCGATAAGGACGCCGACGACACCAAACACGTTTCAGACAACGGCACGAAGATTTCTGGCACTAAAACTTACTTGGGAAGCGAGGGTGGCACTTTCACACTCACCGCCGATGGTGCGATGACTTTTGACCCTGGAAGTGCTTTTGACAAGCTCGGCAAGGGAGCCACGACCACAACCGGGTTCACTTACGAAGTAACGGATGGCGATACGACCGACACCAGCACGGTGACGGTCAAGGTTACAGGCGTAAACGACGCCCCGGTGCCCGTGGCGGATGTCGCGACGTTTGTGGAAGGCACTGCTGGTCAAGCGACCCAAAAATTTAGTGCTGTCAATAACGACACAGACGTTGACGGCAGTACACCCGTCCTCAAGGCTTTTACTGACGTTACGAAAACGTACGGGTCTTTTGCTAAAACGTCCTCTGAGAACGACATCCAATACACGTTGAACAGCAGTTTGGCAGTGGTGCAAGCCTTGGCTAAGAGCGAAACTGTCTCTGAAACAGCATCTTATAGCATTACGGATAACCAAGGCGGGACGGCAACAACGGGTAAGGTTACGGCCAAGATCCAGGGTGTGAATGACAAGCCGTCAGCTGTGGACTTCAAGGGGTCATTTAAGGAGGGTAGCGGCTCATCAAGTCAAACATTTGACGCGATGGGGTCTGCTTCAGACGTTGATTCGGACGTAACGGCAAGCAATAAAAACGATAAATTGACGATTACCTTGGGCTCCACCGCCACCAGTCACGGCACGTTTGCCTTGACTGCGGATGAGCATAAAATTTCCTATACTTTTGACGACGATGACAGTTTGGATGATCTGGATACAGGTTCGAAGACGACGGAAACAATTAAGTACACAGTCACCGACCAACACGGCGCGACCACGGAAAAGACGATCACCATCACAATCGATGGCTTGACCGACAATACGGATCCAGAAGCTAAGGACATAAGTCTCTCGTTCACAGAAGACAAAGCAAAAACCACGAGCTTCAATGTTCCAAGCAACATAAGTGACGCAGATAACGATACCCTGACGGTTTCATTTACCGACAAAACAGGGACCTATGGTGCGTTTAGTAAGACCGGTAACGATATAAAGTATGCCTTTACGAACATCGCTGCGGCGCAAAGTTTGAAGGCAGGCGAGACTAAAACAGAGACAGCGACCTACACCGTTAGTGACGGCAACGGCGGCACTGACACGGCAACACTGAAGGTGACGATTACAGGCGTCAACGACGCTCCCGTTGCTAAATCCGACTTCACCGGCTCTGCAACCGAAGACGCGGGTACCAAAACGATTACATTTAATGCTGTAACGTCGGCAACAGACGTCGATGCGGGAGCATCCCTCACGTTATCGAGCACTCTGACGAATGAGACTTCCGACTATGGTGCCTTTGCCGTCACGAGTAATGGCAAAAAGGTGGAGTATAAATTTGCCGATGACGGTGAGGCTGACAAACTTGCTGCTGGTGAAACAGCGAAAGAAACGGTTACCTACACCATAAATGACGGTAACGGCGGATCGGATAGTGAGACCATCACCGTCACCATTACAGGCGTAAACGACGCTCCGACGGTGGAGACCAAAGCCAACGATATTGCCTTGCAAGATACAGACACCCAGGACGATGCCGTTTTCTTGGTTCCAGCCGATGGTGGTGGGTATGAAGCGACAGCAGGCAGTAGTATTGGTCTTACCTTCGATGATGTTGATGACAGCTCGCTCGCACTAACCGCCTCTGGGCTTCAGACGGGTTGGAGCTTTACATCCAGCGGTTCGATCACTGGTACTGCAAAACTGTCTGACCCTCTAAAGGCAGAAACACACACTGTAACGGTCACGGCCAAGGATGACGGCGACGCAGATGGTTCTAATAAGCTGTCAGCGAGCGATACACTCGACATCTATATCGGTCTGAATATTTCAGGATCGAACGGCGGAATCGTAAAAGAAACAAGCTATACCATAGAGGGTAGTGACGTTGCGGACGATGACGTTGATCTAACGCTCGACAACCTCGGTGCTGGTGCTGGGAACGAAGTGACGATTGATTTAGGCGACGGTGAGAATTATTTTAAAACCCGTTATGAGGCCGCTTCCAGTGGGGGTAAAATTTCGTACACGGGCGGTGATGGCTCTGATGAACTTCGGTTCCTTCAATTCGTGGCTAAAGACAAAGGCGAAGTTACAATCAATGCAGGCAATGGGTACAATAAACTATACCTAGGTAACGAGGCTGCTGGTGATGGTGGTTCAATCACCTATACGGGCGGAACAGGCACCGATGAAATTGAAACCAATAACAAACTTGCCCATGGTAACGGTGAGGTCACTTTTGACCTGGGAAGTGACACGTCAAAGGACGTTATCATCTTTAATAACTCTGTAGCACCGAATAACGGTGTAGTAATAATTCAGAACTTTGATGCGGGTGAAGATGGAACAGCGGCAGAAGATAAAATGATCTTTAAGAAGCTGGACGACGTGGATGATTTGTATTTTGAACAATCTGGTTCGGACGTAATTGTGCAGTCAACCGGGTCCGCTGACGTTTACGTCAAATTGATTGTAGCAGATGCAAGCACATCGGATTTCAATCTCTCGATAGATAGCAACGGCGATTTGCTGATAAATTGATCGGTGACGGCTCACGTTTACACAGGGGCGCTGCGGCGTCCCTGTTTGCATTTTTGGGGTAAATCGCTTACGGGCTGAGACATATGTATTTTTTGGAGTAAGTCGCGATGTTGGCGAATGTTGTGCTGCCTTTGGTCCTGGCGTTTATCATGTTTTCCTTGGGCATCGGTCTGACGTTCAAGGACTTTGGGCGGGTGTTGACGCGGCCTCGGGCTGTGGTTCTGGGGATTGTGGCTCAGATGCTGGTTTTGCCAGTCGTGGCCTTTATCCTGCTGCTGTTTTTTGATCTGCCACCGGCGTTCAAAGTGGGTGTGATGATCCTGTCTTTTGTCCCCGGCGGCACCACGTCCAACATGATCACGCGGCTCGCGCGCGGTGATGTGGCGCTTTCGGTTACTCTAACGGCGGTTGTTTCCGTCGCCTTTGTGGTGACTTTGCCCCTGCTGATCCCCGCAGCGGTGAGTTTCTATCAGGGGGCAGACCTCGGCGCCTCAATTCCAGTGTTTGAGCTGTTCCTCAAAGCGTTCCTGATCACGGCCGTCCCCGTTGCCATCGGCGTCGCCCTGCGCCAGTTTCTGCCGTCGGCGATGAAGGCGATCAATCGCCCCGTGAGCATCGCCGCGACCGTGCTGTTCATCGTGTTGGTTTTGGCGATCATTTTCACCAATCTGGATATCCTGCGCGAGCAATTGCCGGTGCTGGGCCCCATGCTGATTTTGCTGAATGTCATCATGTTGGCTTTGGGGTGGTTTATCGCACGGTTGGGCGGATTAACGGGTCGTCCCGCAACCACGGTGGCGCTCGAAGCCGGGGTCCAGAACGCGGGCCTTGGCATGGCCATTGGCGCTATTCTCTGGGCCTCCCTGGGTGACGGAACGGTGCCTGACTTCAGTGTTTATGCGCTGCCGTCCGCAGCCTATGGCGTGCTGATGTATTTCGTCGCCGCGCCCTTTGTTCTGTGGCGCTTTATCGCCAATAAATAGCGTTCAAAGCCGCAACAGCGGCGTGTTGCCCTTGCGGATAGCGCGGGCCATGGCTTAAGCCTTGAGGCCATGAGCACACAAACACCCGCGCGCGCGCTGATCGTTGGGGCCGGCATTGCCGGTCTCGCGACGGCCTTGGCGTTCCAACACAGGGGTTGGGACGTGCAGGTGGTCGAACGCGCCGTGGCGCTGCGTGAGATCGGGGCAGGGATCCAGCTTTCGCCCAACGGCATGAAAATCATGCGCGCCTTGGGGCTGGAGGACGCCGTTCTGCAGCGCGGATTTTTGCCCGAAGCGCTGGAAATGCGGATGGGGCGCAGCGGGTTTCCGATTTTTCGCCTGCCGATCAAAAGCGCCTCGCACTACCGCTGGCGCGCGCCCTACGTGCATATTCACCGGGCCGACCTGATTGATATTCTCAGCCAAGCGCTGCACCAGCGCGCACCGGGCTGCGTGCGGCTGGGGACCATGGTGCAGGGGCTGTTTGAGGATGGCGCGGGCGTGGTCTGCCAAGATGGCGAGCGGTTGCGCGCGGACGTGGTCATTGCCGCAGACGGCCTGCGCTCGACCCTGCGCAGCGCAGCTTTTGGCCCGCAACCGGCCCGCTACACTGGCATGACCGCGTGGCGCGCAACGGTTCCGCTTGCGGCTTTGCGCGGGAGCGCGCCGCCGCCAACCGCTTGCGTTTGGGCCGGACCCGGGCGGCACGCGGTCAGCTATTTGCTCGCACGGGGACAGGTGGCGAACTTTGTTGGGGTGGTGGAAAAGGACATCCCAAACCCAGAAGCGCTGGAAACGTGGCGTTCGGTCAGCGGAACAGCACCACAGATCGCAGAGGCGCTGGAGGACTTTGCCGGGTGGGATCCAACGATCACCCGCATGATCCAAGCCTCCCAAGGTCTTAGCCAGTGGGCGCTGTTTGATCGTCCGCCATCGACCCAGTGGATCAGGGGCAGAATGGCGCTGGTCGGTGATGCCGCGCACCCCATGTTGCCCACGTTCGCCCAAGGGGCCAGCCAAGGGCTGGAAGACGCTTGGACGGTGGCAACATTGGTGGACCGGGAAAACCATGTCGAGGACGGCCTACGCCGCTATGCGAGCCTGCGTCAGCCGCGAACGCGAGCGATCCAGCAGCGCGCCATGCAGAACGCGCGCGATTTCCATCACCAGCCGGGTTTGGAGCAAATTCGAGCGTACAGCACGTTGTTCTTTGGGGGACGGTTCTTGCCGTGGTTGGCGCGCGGGCGCTTGGATGAGATTTATCGCTATGACGCTGTCGCTGAGGCGGAGTCTGCCGCCAACGTCTGATCCACGATGCGTTGCACCATGGGCGCGAAATGCAGGTAGTCGGGCGTTTCCATGTCTGGGTCTTTGCTGGCTTCGTCGAGATAACGAACCTGCACAATTTTTTCGAGATTGGGATTCCGCTCGAAGGCCTGCACTTCTTCTGCGCTCATAGGCCCCCCTTGGAGGTGCAGGGAGTGGATCGACGCCTCTGATAAGCGGTTGAAGTAGTCTGGTCGCGTGGCGCACAAGTAGCGCTTGGCGGCCACGTGATAGCGGACACAATCAACGATGACAGGGGGGAAGAACCGCGCCAAAACCCGCGCCCCGGCTTCTTCGTGGAAGCGATCTTCGGTATCGTCCATGGCGAAGGTTCCGAACTCGGACGTGAAGTGGCCAATATCGTGCAGGAGGGCGCCGACGATGATGTCTTCGGGCAAGCCGTTGCGCTCGGCAAGGGTCGCGCCTTGCAGCATGTGCTGTTCCATGGTGACGGGCTCGCCCAAGTATTCCGCATCGCCGCAGCGGTCAAAGATATCGCCGATGAACGCAACGATGTTGCCCTGGTTCAGCGTGGAGAAGTCTGGCGTGGTCATCGTGCGCTGGCTCCTTGCGCGGCATGTTGCGCTTCTAAAGCGGAGAGGCGGGAGTTGAGGCCATCCATGTCCGCGTAGCAGCCTTGGAGCCACCGCGTCCCTGTGCCGGAGTAGGCTTTGCGAGCGTGCAGAACCCGGGTGTTATCAACGATAAAAGCCTCACCGGGTTCAAGGCGGAAGGTAACCTCCATATCCGTGTCATCGATGATTTCACCCAAGCGCCGATAGGCGGCGTACCAGTCTTTCATATCCTCGAACGGCACATCGACCGCGGCGGCCATAGAGCGGTTGTTGAACCGAATGCCGATCAGCTCGCCGTCGGGGGATAATTCAATCATGGGGCGACGTGAGCGCAGCCGTACGCCAGCTTCACCCGCGTAGTCAAAACGAGCGCAGTAGGTGGACAGCAGGTCGAAGTACCGCTGGTTTTCCTCACGCAGGCGATGCGCGGCCCGGAAACCATCGACGACCATGTTTTCACCACCCGCGGCGGAGCTTTCGAGGCAGTACAACACTTGCACCGTCGGAACGGGGTCACGGTAAGGGTTATCGGTGTGCGCTTGTAAGCCAAGGCCGGTGAAGGCGAGATTGGTCGGATTGACCTCCGTTCGCACTTCAAACTTGCGACCGTAGTTGGTTTCTCGCACGTATCCGAACAGATCCACCACGTCGAACAGGGCTCCATCGTGAATGGGGCCACCCACCAGCTTACCAAAGCCAAGCCGCGCAATGTCGCCCAGCCACGTTCGCAGTGTGGCTTCGTCCTGCTGCAAAGCAGTCATATCCGCCACAGGAACGTGGTTGCGCAGTCCGCTGTCCCAAAGCTCGGTCGTGTCGGCCACCCATCCTTTGACCCGAGCGTCGCTCCGGTCATAGGCGTGGGCAAGCAGCCAATCGGTATCGAAGTCGATGGTCTTGCCTTCCGGTTCAAAAGTCAGGCGAAGGGTGTGAGCGTTGCTCAGTTCAGCCGCAGAGACGCGGGTATCGCCGGGGATATCGCGCAGCGCAATCAGGCGTTGGCCGTTGCTGGTCGCGCGCGTTGTCTCGTCCCATGCATTGTCACGCAGCCACATCGCATGAAACCGAAGGACGCCACGACTGTGCTCAAGCGCGATGATGTCACCGTTCTCTAAGATTGTTACCGCGCTCATGTCCTTTACCCCCCAAATAGACGGTTCCGCGTTTCATCCCTGTTGCAACTGGAACAACGGGTCGCGTCTGAAATCGACCAAATCTCGCAAATCCCGCCGTCTTGGTATCAGACCGGCTTAGTCCACTTCATCGCAAAGCCCATGGGAAGGGTCGTTTGACCGGCCGGGAAGTAATATTGGCCGTCGCTGGGGTTCTCGACCATGCGACTATACATCTTCCACGGGATCCCTTCGAACTCGCGGAAGGTTTCCAACTGCATCTTTTCCGCCAAGAAAACAGTGAAGAAGTCTTCGAGTGTGTGGGGAAACTCGACCGCGCGACGGGTTCCGTGCGGGATCTTGATTCCGGTGTAAGATTCTGGCCATTCCTCGATGATGGCTTTGTCTTGCCAATAGGGGCTTAGGGCCAGCAAAGGGCCGACTTGGTCGCCGTCTTTTTCATCCAGCGTCCAAGCAAATGGATGACCCTCGGCATAGACAAAACAGCCGCCGGGCTTGAGCAGGGCGCAAAGGGTGCTGGCCCAGCCCTGCAGGTCTTCCAGCCAGCCCGTCACGCCCCAAGAGGCGTAAATCATGTCAAAGCTCTCGGCTTCCAGCACTTTACCCGCGTCATATACGTTCGAGAGGACAAACTTGGCCTTGTCAGACAACCCAGCGCGCTGGGCCAATTCGGATGCGTGGCGCACCGCGTTTTCTGAGAAATCCAAACCGGTGACGTGGTCGGCATACCGAGCGGCACTGAGCGTGTCCAAACCGAAATGACACTGACTGTGCAGCACGCGCTTTCCGGTTAAGTCCCCCATCAGTTCAATATCAATCGGGGCGCGGCGGTCTTCACCGTCGAGGAAGCCTTTGATCTTGTACCAGTCGTTTTCATCCCGGTAATGAAGATCGGCAAGCGTATCCCAGCTTGCGTGATTGACGGCAATATAGTCCACGCCCTCAGGCACTTTAAAACCCATATGCTCCAGCTCTATCCAGGGAAATGACAGGCCACGTCTCGACCCTCAACGGTATTTAATTGCGGTTTCTGCTCGTTGCAAATGGCTTGCGCCATTGGACAGCGAGATGCGAAGGGACAGCCAACATGCTCGACTGTCGGTGACGGCAGCTCCCCCGTCAGCCGGGTCCGCTTCGGCTTGTTGGCCGAAAAATCTATGGTTGGGACGGCTGAAAGCAGCGCCTTGGTATAGGGGTGCTGGGGGTTGGCATAGATGTCTTTTGCTGCGCCCACTTCCATGACGTGACCCAAGTACAGCACAAGCAGCCGATCTGAGACATGCTGCACGACGCTCAAGTCGTGGCTGATGAACAGCAGCGACAGGGAGCGTTGGCGTTTGATGTCTGAGAGCAAGTTGAGAACCTGAGCCTGAATGCTCACGTCCAGAGCGGAGACAGGCTCATCAGCGACCAGCAACGTCGGCTCCACAATCAAAGCGCGTGCGATCCCGATGCGCTGGGCCTGACCGCCAGAGAACTCGTGCGGGTAACGGTTGCGCATGTCCGGCAGCAAGCCGATGGCGTCCATCGTATCGCGCACTTTCGCTGAGCGTTCTTCGCCAGACAGCTCGGGCTGGTGGACCATCAGCGGTTCGGCGATAATTTGCTCCACGGTCCTTCGCGGCGACAAGCTGGCGATGGGGTCTTGAAACACCATCTGCATGTTCTGTCTGCGCTTGCGGACTTCGTTGTTGCTCAACTGGGCAAGGTTTTCACCGTTGAGGATCACTGATCCTTTGGTGATCGCCACCAGCCGCAAAACGGCGCGGGCGAGGGTGGATTTACCTGAGCCACTTTCACCCACGATTGACAGTGTTTCTCCGCGTTGGAGTGCGAAGCTCACATTCTCGACCGCGCGGACAATACTGGCCCGAGAAAACACGCCACCGCCCAAACGAAAGTGGACGGACAGGTTTTCGACGCTGAGGATGGTGTCTCTATCGCTCATGGACCAAGGCCTCCAACAGCGCAGCGCTGGAACCTTCGCGGAAGCAGGCTTTGAGGCGCGTTTCGCTCCCTTGCAAGGGCTCAAGTGCTGGAACCTGTTCACGGCAGTGCGCATCGGCGCAGGCACAGCGCGGCTCAAACGGGCAACCCGGCGGTGGCATCCGCATGTTGGGTGGCGCGCCGGGGATGGCGTACAGGGCGTCATCGCTTTGCGCCGCTTGGCTTTGTGCTGCGCGCGGTGTCGCCTTGAGCAGGGACAGCGTGTAGGGGTGACGGGCATCGGTGAACACGTCTTGTACGGGGCCAATCTCAGCCAATCGCCCGGCATACATGACGCAGACGCGACTACAAATCTCGGCCACCACGCCCAAATCATGGGTGATGAAAACCACAGCCATCCCCCGTTCCCGCTGCAGATCGAGCAAGATGTCGAGGATCTCCGCCTGAATGGTCACGTCCAACGCCGTGGTCGGCTCGTCAGCAATCAGCACTTCTGGGTCATTCAGCAGGGCCAGCGCGATCATAACCCGCTGACGCATCCCACCAGAAAGCTCATGCGGAAACTGTTTTAGGCGCTTGTCAGCTGCGGGAATAGCAACGCGGTCGAGCATCTCGACACACCGCTTGCGGGCGTCCGGCTTGCTCATGCGCTTGTTATGAATCCGCAGGGCTTCAACCATCTGAGTTTCAATGGTCAGATAGGGGTTAAGGCTGGTCATGGGGTCTTGGAACACCATGGCAATACGATTGCCCCGTATAGGGTTCAAAGCCTTTGGCGGCAGGGTAAGCAGGTTCTCGCCGTCAAAAGTCACTTCGCCAGAGGTTGTGGCATTTTCCGCTAACAGACCGAGAGTTGCCATCCACGATTGAGATTTTCCCGAGCCACTCTCACCGACAATGCCCAGGACTTCGCCCTTGAACAGGTCTAGGTTGATCCCGTTGACGGCTTTGACCGCGCCGTCTGGCGTTTCGAACTCAATGAACAGGTCTTTGATGCTCAGGATAGGTGTTTGGCTGGTGCTCATCTTAGCGATCCTTCGGGTCAAAGGCGTCACGCAGACCGTCGCCAACGAAGTTCAACGCGAGCAACAAAACCACAAGGAACATGCCCGGGCCGTAGGTCATCCAAGGCTTACGCTCAATTGCATTAGCGCCTTCCGAGATCAGGACGCCCAAGGATGTATTTGGTTCTTGGACTCCAAGGCCAAGATAACCCAGAAAACTCTCCACAAGAATCACCTCGGGGATGATCAGCGTCATGTACACAATCGCGACGCCGGTCACGTTGGGTACGATGTGCCGGACCAGGATACCGATGGGTCGAACGCCGGCTGCCCGGGCGGCTTCGATGAAGTCTGAGTTTCGTAAGCTTATGACTTGCCCCCGGATGACACGCGCCATGATCTGCCATTCCACCAAGCCTATGATGATGAAAACGATAAAGATGTTGCGGCCGAAGTAGGCCAATGCAATCACGGCAATGAGGGTTAAGGGGTAAGAAATGAGCAGGTCGAGGATCCGCATCATAATCGTATCCGTTAACCCACCAGCCAATCCGCTGATCGCGCCGTAGCTCACGCCGATGACCAGAGCAACACTCGCGGCAACCAAGGCCACCAGCATAGAAATACGCATGCCAAACATGGTTCTGACAAAGATGTCCCGGCCATTCTGGTCCGTACCAAAGTAGTGTTTGGCGTCCCAATCCGGCGCTTTGCCGGAATAGAAATTCCGGTCTTGAAAATCCATTTCGTAGCCGGTCATGAGCTCAAACAGCGGCGCAAAGGTTGCCATGAGAATCATCACAGCAACGATCAACGTCGCACCCACGGCGACCCGGTTGCGCAGGAAGCGCGCGATGGCGAGTTGGGTCAGAGACCGGCTCCGGAGCACTTCGCCCGCTGCGGCCAAAGCCTCTTCGTTACGTTCCCGGTTCAACACTGTCATCAGCTTCGCCCTCCGCCGCGTCTGATCCGTGGGTCCAGCCACGTGTAGAGCAGGTCTACGATGAAGTTCAGCAAGATGATGGCGAGCAGCAAAATCACGGTTGTACCCATCAACAGGGTATAATCGCGGTCAGTTGCTGCTGCGATAAACTGGCGGCCCAGACCGGGCAGGGAGAAGGCGCGTTCAATCACCAGCGAGCCGGTCAGGATAAAAGCCGTGACCGGGCCCATATAGGTGAGAACAGGCAAGATCGCTGGCTTAAAGACGTGACGCAGCAGGATGACGTGGGCAGGTAAGCCCTTTGCTCGCGCTGTCCTGACATAGTTGGACCGCAGCGCTTCCAGCGCGCCGGCCCTGGACAAGCGAACAATCCGACCGAGCAAGCCGGTTCCCAAAACCAATGTTGGCAGGACGTAATGCATGACGCCGCCTGTTTTGCCGCTCGGGATCCAATTCAAGGTGCGCTGCCGCCGTCCCAGTTCGACCCACTCTAACGTTTCAACAAACAGCCAGTGGAACACGGAATCCAGTTGCACGGCGAACAAGAAGATCAGCAACGGCGCCATCACCAAGTTCGGCACCACGGTGCCAAACATCCCGATGGTAATCATGAAGAAGTCAGCGGGCTTGTTTTGGCGATAGGCCGCGTAAAAGCCCATAGGGACGCCCAGCAACAAGGCAAAGAGCAGAGAGGGAATGGCATATTTTAGGGTCGCAGGCAGGCCGTCGCGAACGTAATCGTTCACATAGATCGAACGCCGCGCCATCGACAGACCAAAGTCGCCTCGAACCACGCCGCACTTTCGGAAAACCGTTCCTTGTTCGCGCAGCTGTTCCCTCGCGCCGGGGATGACTTGCCCGAGCCATTGATCCCACGGGCAGAATTGCCGAACAAACACGCCCTCTGCGGTCGATCGGTCGTTTGTGCCGCCAAGGGTGGTGATTTCCGCGTTGCTTGGAACCACAAACCAGTGTGCTTTGCCGGGCTTTCCGTTGTCGCCTATCTCTCGTCCCGCCATACCAAAAAGGTAGGTGTAGAATTGCGCTGGCATGGACAGATCCATGTCGTAGTAGGCGCGCAGGTTTTCGAGGATTTTTGGCGGTGGTGGGCGTTCGCCATCAAACGGACCGCCGGGCGCAAGGCGCTGTGTCGAGAAAACCGCCAACAGAGCGATAATCACGATAACGAGCATTTGCCCAAAGCGCTGAAGGGCATAGGACATACGTTAGAGCCCTTGAGTTATCAAAGCTTGAGATGCCGCCAAAGGACAGCAAGCGCGTACGGTAAAAGGAGATGCCGCCGCCCCACACAGGGAGCGGCGGCACCATTCATGTCATCTCAGATTATTCTGAAACGCTGATCCAACGCGATGGGTGACGGTCGTCACCGTTCGCAACCCAACCATCGACGTAGGATGCTACGAGGTGCTTGGAGTTGTAGTAGTAGATCGGAGCCAAAGCGGCTTCTTCCATAGCGATCTTTTCAGCCGCTTCCATGGTTGCCAGACGCTCATCGCCAGCCTGCTGGTAAGAAGCATCAAGCAGAGCGTTAAACTCAGCATTGTCGTACTTACCGTAGTTGTACGGGCTGTTTGGACCCATCAGAGCAAGCAGGTTTTCTGCATCTGGGTAATCCCAAATCCAGCCAGCACGACCAATCTGGAAGTCCTGCGCCTGCAGACCATCGTAGTGCGTGCCTACGTCTTGGTTAAACAGCTCAACGGAAACACCGATGTCCGACCACATGTCGGAAATTGCAATGGCAATCGCCTTGTGGCCTTCGGAGGTGTTGTAGTTGATGACAACAGGCAGGGGGTTATCAGCAGAGTAACCTGCATCAGCCAGAACGCCTTTGGCCATTTCAACGCGAGCCTCATAGGACATGCCAGCCCAATCCGCAGCTTGCGCCGTGTAACCGCCACCCAAGGATGGTGGAACGAAGGTGTAAGCAGGGACGTTACCCGGGCTTACGGCTGTCGTCAGGAAGTCACGGTCAATGGACATGGACAGCGCGGAACGGATCATTGGATCGTCCATCGGAGCCTGTGTCGCGTTAAACGCGTAGTAGTAGGTGCCGCCATAGGCAGTCACAACCAGCTCGTCACCAAACTCATCGGTCAACTCACCGATGATGTCACCGGGAGGAATGCTAGACGTCACGTCCAGCGCACCTTCGCGGTACAGGTTCAGCTCAGCTGTTGCTTCTTCGATCGGGAACAAGTTCACCTCATCGAGCGAAACATTGGCAGCGTCATAGAAGCCGTCGTTCTTGGACAGAGTCAGCTTTTCGCCAATGGTCCAATCAGAAACCTTGAAAGCGCCGTTTACAACGATGTTTTCAGGGCGGGACCACTCGTCACCCATCGCTTCAACCATATGCTTTGGCACAGGGTAAGCGGTGTTGTGAGTAAGCTGCGAGATAAAGTACGGCGCAGCGGAAGCCAGCGTGACTTCAAGCGTTTTGTCGTCAACAGCGCGGACCTGAACATCGTCCATGGAGCCTTCGCCGCCGTTAAAGCCTTCAGCACCTGCGATGGTGTACATCAGGTAAGCATAGGATGCTGCTGTCGCCGGATCGAGAATACGCTTGAACGCAAACTCGAAATCGCCAGCGGTTACTGCCGTACCGTCAGACCAGTTATGGTCACGCAGCGTAAAGGTGTAGACCAGACCATCGTCAGAAACGGTGTGGCTCTCAGCAGCACCGGGGATAATGGAACCATCAGCGGCTTCTGTGTAGAGGCCAAGGAACTGATCGCGTGCAATGGAGGATTCCCAAGTACCGGAAATCTGGTGCGGATCCAGCGAGCCGGGCTCTCCGCCATTACCGACATTAAGAACGGACTGAGCGTTCGCAGCGGTTACTGCGACCAACATCGTCGACGCAACCAGCATGGATTTCAAAAACATATTTTTCATGAAGCTTCCCTCGTTTTGCTAAACCCAGGCTCTCTCCAAGCCGGGTTAGGGAGGCATATCGGTGATGCTTTTTCCTCATAAGGCAAGAGTTTCTTTTCTATGCGTCATCAATTTTTCGAAAAAATGCGCAATTTCTTTGATCGCTCTTATTCCAAGATGTTGAAGCGCCGCAATTTTCAATTTTAGTGGTTTTGGTTTCAATTTTTAATTTAGATGGTTTTCAAGATTTCGAAAATCTTTTGAGATCGTTGTTTCAGCCCTTTAGAGCCGCCGTCGAGAGCAACGTTGCTCTCCCCAAAACGCCGTTGGCGACGGACTGTGCCGGCTGTGAGTTCAGGTTCAATGCCCAAATCGTGCAGTGTCTTGACAACTTCTTCCATCTCCTCGGCGCGCCGAACACCATGCGTCGTCATACGCTCCAGATTATACGATGTCCACGCGCCCCAATCGACACCCGGAAAGGACGCATTGAGGGAGTCGATGACTTCGTCCGTGACGCCAGCGCGTTCCGCTGCGAGCCCCATTTCAGCGGTCAGTGCTTCAAGGCCTTTGATCATGACTGAGCGTAGCATCTTGATCGACGATGCGCGGCCGATCTCTGCGCCCACAACCCGCGTATCCATGCCCCAAGCCGCCAAAACAGGCTCTATGTCGGCCGCCGTCGGCCCGGCAAGCAACACGGGGGTTCGATGCAGGCGCGGGTGTATGGGGGCCATGACAGCCGTGTCGACATAGGAAATCCCGGCACTTTCCAGCATTTCCGCTTCGTGGCGTTTGGTGGCGGGCGCAACGGAATTCATATCGAAATAAGCGATAAGCGACGGGCTGATCTCCGCAACCGCTTGGGCCACCTCGGGCGCTGATCCGGCAGTGACCGTCGAGATGACGTAGGAGGAACCCTGTAACGCTTCAATCAGTGATCCATGAACCGCCACACCGTGCTGACTGGCCGCTTGAGCGATGCTTTGTGCTTGATTAGGATCGAGCGTTTTGATGTCGAAACAGTTGATTTCCGGGCCATTGGGCTCAGTCCGTAGCCCTTGCGCAATGGCTTGCCCCGCTTCGCCAAAGCCTATGATCGTCAATGTCACCGCTGTTGTCTCCTCTATCCTGTCATTGCTGAGGATCTATTGTGCGGCAAACCTCGCGGGACGGAAAGTCTGCAGCATTGGGTTTTGCGTCTCGTTGAGCAATTCCTCGGCCAGCACTTTTCCAATCATCGGACCAAGAGTTGCCGCGCTGTGCATGACCGCCAGCGATAAACCTGTAAATCCCGGAACGGGGCCAATGGCGGGCATTCCATCCAGCGGCATGGGACGTGTCCCAAGCGATGTTTGCGCGATCACAATGGGGTCCACCGTGTCCAAACGCGCCTCCACGCGCGCAACGACGCTAGCCCGCAGCGCGGCAATATCGCGCCCAGCCTCGAAAGCACCAGAGAAGATTTCACCCATCAGCAAAACCCCATCCGGATCCTGCCGAAAGTGAACATCGGGGGACATGATGACATGATCGACCAGATCGGGCAGCGGGGCACTGCGAAGAATGAGGCCGGCATTGTTGTTCATGGGAAGCTCGAACCCCAACGGCGCGAGCATTTCCCCCGCCTTCACACCTGCCGCGATGATCACGTGGTCAGCATGGAGCGTTTCTAGCGCTGTCGTAACGCCAGTAATCCGCCCACCAACCTCAACCAACGCTTCGACCGCTGTTCCGGTTTGAACGGTTGCGCCGTGCTTGCTGGCTTGGTTCAAAAGCCAGCCCGTCATCGCCGCCAAAGCAACCCCGGCTTCTGCGGGAGCGTAAAGGGCGCGCGCGGGCGGGTTTTTGACGCGTGGTTCGAGCTTGGCGAAGGTTTTGGCATCAATGACAGAGCTTTGATATTGGTGCTTGGCGAGCAAAGCGACGTGCGCATCAAAGTCTTCGCCCTCATCTTCCCACCAGATTGAACCACCAAATCGCAGCAAAGCCGTTAAATCGTGTTCCGCAGCCAAAGCGCGATAATGGTCCAGAGCCGCAAGGCGGAGCTGAAAATACTCCGGCGTGTCCGGGTAGTTGGCATTCAACCAAGCAAAAGACTTCGAGGATGCGCCGGACGCGGGCGCGTGCTGTTCCAGCACGGTGACGGATTGGCCCCCTCGCGCCAACTCAAAGGCCAAGGAAGCCCCGACAATGCCGCCACCGATGATGAGAAAGGTTGCTGTCATCCGCCGAGCTTAGCAAGCCACAGCATTGACGGCCAACCCACCTTGAGAGGTTTCTTTGTACTTCTCCGACATATCAATCCCGGTCTGCCGCATGGTCTCAACACAACTGTCCAAACTGACAAAGTGCGTGCCGTCACCGCGCATGCTCAAACTGGCGGCACTGACAGCCTTAATCGCGCCGAGACCGTTACGCTCGATACACGGCACCTGCACAAGACCGCCCACCGGATCGCAGGTCATGCCAAGGTGGTGCTCAAGCGCGATTTCAGCAGCATTTTCAACCTGCATCGGGGTTCCGCCCAGCACGGCGCACAAACCCGCTGCTGCCATGGCACTGGCCGAGCCGACTTCGCCTTGGCAGCCAACTTCGGCGCCGCTGATACTGGCGTTGGTCTTGATCAGGCCACCAATCGCCGCAGCCGTGAGCAAAAACGTCGGGATGTCGTCATCTGAGGCGTGAGGAACGTGTTCGAGGAAATACATAAGCGTCGCCGGAATCACCCCCGCAGCGCCGTTGGTTGGGGCTGTAACCACTTGACCCCCAGCGGCGTTTTCCTCGTTAACCGCCATCGCGTAGACGCTGATCCAGTCGTTGATGATGTGCGGCGCGGGATCATTTTGGCCGAGTTCCTCGATCAACTGACGATGAATATCATGGGCGCGGCGCTTCACGTTCAGGCCGCCGGGCAGGGCGCCCGCTTCATCCAAACCGCGTTTCATACAGTTTTTCATGACCATCCAGATCTCGGTCAAACCGATATCGAATTCCTCATTCGACGCGCAACAGATGAGCTCGTTGGCGCGCTTCATCTGCGCGATCGTCTGCCCGCTGGTTTTCGCCATCTCCAGCATTTCTTCGGCGTTGCGGAAGGGGTAAGGCACCAACGAAATCGCAGCTTTATCGGCTTCGCCAACGCGATCAAGCTCTGCTGCCGTCACGACAAAACCACCGCCAATGCTGTAGTAAATCTCCCGAAACATCTCCGCGCCGTTCACATCGAGCGCGATAAACTTCATGCCATTGGCGTGGCCAACGAGCACCTGATCGTAATCAAAGCGCAAGTCGGCTTCTGGATCAAAGGCCATAGGGGGCAACCCGTCGACGGTGACAGTTTTGGTCTCGGCGATCTGAGTGAGCGCGCGCTCTGCGGCTTGATGATCATAATCGTGCGGCAAGAATCCAGCTAAGCCGAGAATGACCGCTCGATCAGACGCATGCCCCTTGCCGGTAAAAGCAAGCGATCCGTGCAAGCTTGCGCGCAAGCGGGCCGGGTGAACATTCGCTTCGCGCAGCTGCTGCAGGAACTCACCGGCAGCTACCATTGGCCCCATCGTATGCGAACTGCTTGGACCAACACCGATCTTAAAGACATCAAACACGCTGAGAAACATTGCTCACCCCAGAAAACCTTGTTTTCGATGCGTAGAGGTGTGGGTGGGGCTTGGATGGTTCAAATGCGTCTTTGAGTGTCGAGTTGTTTCCGATCTTCGGTAAATCCAACCAAAGGATGCTGTGGACCGAACCGTTTCTTGGATGGCTCGTCGTGGGGTGGTTTCCACTGCTAAAACCAGACGCATAACCTACTTGCTTTTGAACTAAATCCTCCTCAGTGCTAGCGTGTATGAAACCAATAATGTTTGTCGTAATGCGAGTGCTTATGCGGCAAACGAAAAACTGCTGAGGAAGAATCATATGGTCCGGGTTATCACGGCGGCCTGCTTGGGTGCGGCGTCACTTTTGGTGGCGGGAGGGGCATTGGCCCATCCTTACACGACGTGGAAAGAAGACGGCATGTCTTCAGACGCGCACTCTCACATCAACTCGGGCGAATATAATTTCAGTCTCGAAGACACCGGCGGGTCTGCTGCTGCTGCTGCTGTGTCCGTCGGCCAGGGCGGATATTACAACGCCGATGGTGTTCTGGTGACCAGCCAAGGCTATTACCTCAGCGACGGCACTTTTGTCGAAGGACGCTATGTTGAAGGCAGCGTCTTTAGCGGTGGCACCGTTACGGGTAACACGGTGGTAACCGGCGGCGGCATTGTCAGCCTCTATGGCTTCGAAGAAACGCACACAACGACCACAGCCACAACCAATTCAGGAACAGCAAGCGCGTCTGTGACCCTGACAGCTGAACAGCGTGGCGGTGGCGTCAAAATCCAAGCTGACGGCACGCCCTACTACTGTTGGTGCGCGTACTCTGCGGATGGAGCGCGAGTGCCGGTTTATTCCGTTGCAAGCCAAAGCGCGAGCGTTCCCCGCCATTATGTCGGTGGCGGCAAGAAAACCTTTGATATTGAGAGCTACTACGAAGGCTTTTGGAAGGTATCGTGGCGAGAAACCGGTGGCGGCGTTCAGTATGGCTGGGTGCGAGAAGAGGAAGTCGCCTGCAAGCGCACACTGACGCGCTAAGGGCTGTTTTGTTCACGTTGGTTGGGGCGCGTTTGGGTCTTTGGCTGTGACTTCCAGCACAGTCGCACTCATGATCAAGCCCGCGCCAATCAACTCGCGCAGCCCCAAAATCTCGTTGGCCAGCAGCCACGCCGAGCCAATGCCGAAAATCACTTCTGTCATCAACAGAATCCCAGCCCGGCCAGGTGTCAGCAACGTGACCGGCCAAATCGTCATCATCAATACCGGCGGAATAACCAGCGCGACAATCACACCCGTCGGCACCGCGCGAACCAGCGCGTCGGGCGTAGGAACTTGACCCAGCGCGCCGCCAGCAAAGGCCAGCAGCACAAGGGTGCAGACAGAGCCGCCGATGATAAAGGACGAGGCCTGATCAACCGCCTTGACCCCGCCAGACCGGAACAGGACAGCCGATCCCATGGCCCAGCTGATGCCAGCGATAAAGGCCATCCAGTCGCCCAGATTGCGCGGCCAGGGAAATTTTGCACCGAGATCGAGCACAATCAGCAACCCGATAAAACCCAGTCCCAGCGCGATCACCCGTTGCAATGTCAGCCGTTCCGACAGGAAGATCACACCGATAATCGTGCCCCACAGCGGTGTTAAGTAGAACAGCAAAATAACGCGATTCACTTCGGTCAGCAGAACCGCGATGCCATAGAGTGAGAAGGCCACACCGCAGAAAAGGCCGACCGCCAGAAAGGTTCCGAGCTGAGTGGCGATGATTTTCCAGCGGTAAAGAGCCAGCGGAATCAGCAACGCGCCCGGTGCTGCAAAAACCACCAGCGTCGCCCAAGCCTTTTCCACGCCAACGCCTTCAATCGCGCGCAGAGGGATCCAGAGAAGCCCCCAGAAAGCTCCGCCAATCATCAGAGTGATGCTGGCTTTCAGACGTTGATTATGCATGGGCTCAAAGCTCGAATTTTGAGGTGTGGAAACCCCCAAAAAACGGGGCGAGGGCGCACCATGCCCGTCTTCAATGTCTGACGAAAGCATGAAAAACGAAATTTTGGTGGTCAGTGGGGCTGACCGCATGGCACAGCCCCTTGCTTTAAGGCTGACAAGTGCACAGCCACACGCCAAAGTGCGCGCCGTATTTAAGCAGCGAGGACACAATGGCTCATCACACGGGTAAAGAATTCGACATCACCGTCTATGGCGCAACAGGGTTTACAGGGCGTCTTGTGGCTGAGTACCTCGCGCGAACCTATCCGGCGTCAAGCGGTATTCGCTGGGCGATGGCGGGACGTAGTGCTGAGAAACTGGCGGAGGTTCGGGACGAGATTGGCGCACCCGCAGACACGCCTTTGTTGGTCGCTGACGCAGGCGACCGCTCCAGCCTCGAAGCGCTCGCGAGCCAGTCTAAAGTCATCCTGACAACCGTTGGTCCTTACCAGCTTTACGGCAACGCACTTTTGGCTGTTTGCGCAGAAAGTGGGACTGATTATGTCGATCTGTGCGGCGAGCCAGCGTGGATGTCGCAGAAGATTGAGCAACTGGGTGACGTGGCAAAGGCCTCTGGCGCGCGGATTGTGTTCTCCTGTGGTTTTGACTCTATCCCGTTCGAAATGGGTGTTTTCTTTCTTCAGCAGCACGCCATGAAGACATTGGGCAAGCCGTGTTCGAGCGTTGCAGGGCGTGTTCTGAAGATGCAGGGCACGTTTTCGGGTGGGACCGTGGCAAGCTTTAAGGCATCGATGGCTGCGGCGATGGAAACCCCAGCCCTGATCGACATCATGCGGAACCCCTTTGCCCTTGCAGAAGGCTTTCAAGGGCCAAAGCAGCCGTCCAGCTCTAAGCCGCGTGAAGATGACGCCGTGCCGGGCATGTGGGTCGCTCCATTCTTCATGGCGCCGATCAACACCAAGAACGTCCACCGTTCGAACTATTTGCAGAACCACGCTTACGGCGAGGATTTCATGTACAACGAAATGGTTGTCGCTGGTCCGGGCGAGAAGGGCGAAGTCATTGCCGGCAAAATCGCGGCCAGTGGCGGCGGCATGACCCGCGACGATGCGCCCAAACCCGGCGAAGGCCCGTCCAAGGATGAGCGCGAAGCAGGGCATTACGAGATTCTGTTCATCGGCCAGACCAAAGACGGCGAGGTGGTGCAAGCGGGCGTTCAGGGTGATCGCGACCCGGGCTATGGCTCCACCAGCAAAATGATCGCAGAAGCGGCCATGTGCCTGATTAAAGATCGCGCTGACACACCCGGCGGCATCTGGACACCCGCCCCTGCGATGGGCGAAGCTCTGGTTGAGCGGCTACAAGCCAATGCTGGGCTGACCTTCGAAGTTCGCGCGTCGGGCTTGGATGCAAAATAACCGACTAAGGGTGAAGCCATCGTGCGCACGCACTTCGCTGGTGTAAGTTTCTTCTGCGTCGGCGTGGCGGCAGCGGCGGGGTTGCTGGCGGGCGAAGGAACTTGGGTCAAACAGAGTGCAACGGCCTTTGGTGTGACCGCCATGCTGGTGTTTTTGGCGCTAGAACTGCGGTCCATCAAGCGACTGCAGATTTGGACGTCAGCGGCGTTGTTTGTTTTTGGGCTGATCGCGATTGTGTCGGTGCAGGGCTTAGGCCTTGGCGCGGTTCAGGTGCTTTACGAGGGATTGGCCCGGAACCTTCAGTACTTGCTGCTGTTTGCCTCGATTGTTTGGTTACAGGTGCAAGCCACCCAAAGCCCGTCTTTGCTGGAACTCCGCGAAAGAGTCATGCGGATGCCAAGCGGTTCACGCTCGGTGTCCATCATGTCAGTGGCCTACGTTCTCGGATCGGCCTTTAATATTGCCGCTTTTGGTTTGATGGCGCCGCTGGTTGACCCTGCCACGCCCCAGCCCTTGCGCGAACGCCTTCTGCAGGCGGTATCGAAGGGGTTTATGCTGGCAACGTCGTGGTCGCCTTTGTTTGTCGGAACGGCGGTCATTCTGGCCAGTGTTGAGGGCGTCCGCTGGACCGACGTCGGCTTGGGCGGTTTTATCCTTGGGGGGATGCTGGTCACTGCGCAATGGCTGTTTGACGGCGTATATCGCCGTTTGGACCCCAGCGCGGGCAAGGCGCGAGCGCTGCTGCTCGCCCGTGAGCCGCTGGCGTTGCGCTTGGGCTATCGGCAAACCGTTGTTCGTGCCGCGCTGATCATTTTTGCCTTGTTTTCAGGGTTGGCGGTGGCCGTAGGCGGTTTCGGCCTCAGCATTCCCGTGGCTTTGGCGCTGACGGCGCCAGTTTTTGGCTTAGCATGGGCCTTGATGATCCGGCGCGAGGTGGGCGCTTTGGCGCATGGACCGCTGCAGAGCATCGCGCAAGTCTTTCAACAGTACCCCAACCTACGGGGTGAAGCGCTGCTTTTCGCAGCGGCGAATGTCTTTGCGATCGGCATTCAGATCGTGTTGGCGCAGCGCTTGGGGGAGACGGGACAGAGCCTGAGTGCGCTGCTGAATTGGCCCGAGCCTGCGGTGTTGGTCGCTTGTATTCTTGGTTTCTTCCTCATTTGTGTTTTGGGAATGCACCCGCTGGTTTCTGTTATCCTGCTCACCACGTTGTTTGTGCCAGCTGACCTGGGGTTGGAGGCGTGGCAGTTTGCGGTGATGATGATGGCGTTGTGGGGGACGGGAACCAACGCTTCGCCGGTTTCGGCATCGTCGATCCTGATGAGCCGAATGACAGAGATTTCAAACTTCCGCATCGCGTGGCGGCTGAACTTGCCGTTTTCGCTCGTCAATATCGTCGTGATTTGCGCGGCTTTTCTCAGCCTTCAAGCGCTGTCTTAGCGCACACGACCATAGAACGTCTGACGCGCACTTTCGGACAACTCAACTCCCGGTTCACCGTTGTAAGCCAGAACGACCAAATAGCGGGTGATATCGCCCTGGGTTGGCGTGACACGGTGCAGGGCATTGCGGCCACGGAAGAGAACAAGCGTACCGGGCTGAATGTCCAAGCCAACTGGCTCTAACCGGCCATCAAGCGCAGCCTCCACGCCCGCGAAGTTCATTTCACCCTGTTCCGCATCCCGTAGATCTTTGATGTATTCATAGGCGCCGCCGCCGGTGGGCTTTTGCAGCAGAAGGGTAATGGCGAATTCTGAATTATCGAAATGCCAACCCAGTTCTTTGCCCGCCGGGGCGTAGTGAATGTTGATGCTGCTGAGTGGGTCAGCGTAGGGGTGGAGAGCAACTTCGCCCAAAACCGCGCAAAGAAACGCCTGAAACGCGGGGGCATTATAGAGCTGCCGCAGCGGCGAAAGTTCTTCGACTTGATCATCGCAAATACAGCCCTTGGTCGAGATGACTTGACGGTTGAAGACATGGTCGCTGGCAAGGCGTTGATCGGGCGGCGTCAGATAGACATTGTGCGTGGAGCTCGCGAAAAACGCCTGATCTTCATTGCGCTTCGCTTCTGCGACTAAAGCCGCCAGTGTTGCCGGTTGCAAGAATCCACTCAAAGCCAAAACCCCATTCTGGTCTAGCGCCTGCTTGGACGCTGCGCGGAAACTGCCATCGCTGAGCGGGTGGCGTTGAAGGTCGACGATTGTTTCAAGCGACATGGGTTCTGCCTGTAGCCAAAGGATGAGGTGCCGCACACTGGCGCAGGAAGGATTGTTGGAGCAAGCCCGTTTTCACCCGATGTTTTGAATTGTGTGATCTTGCGTTACGCTAAGCCTGATTGAGGGAGGAACCACAAACATGGATCGCGAAACCATCGCCGTCTACGACGCCAAGTATCAGGACTACGCAAAACTGACACACACCTTGACGCCCACAGCGTCGCTTCTGCGGTTCATAAACGCCGTCGCTCCGCATGGACGCGTTTTAGATTTTGGATGCGGACCGGGCGAGGCTGCGCGAAACATGGCCGTCGCCGGGTTGGACGTAACCGCGCTAGACGCCTCGGAGGGCATGATCTCTCTGGTGCAAAAGATCCCAAAGGTTACGGCGGTTCATGCGGGTTTTGATTGGTTGGACCAGACAGACACCTTTGACGGCATCTGGGCAAACTTTGCGTTGCTGCACGCTGATCCGGCGGAGCTTCCAAGCCATCTCGACGCCATCCAAAAAGCGCTGAAGCCCGGCGGAACCTTTCATCTCGGCATGAAAACGGGACAAGGCGCATCACGAGATGGCATGGGGCGTCACTACCTTTATTTCTCCCGCAGCGAGTTTGAACTCATGCTGATTGACCGTGGTTTTGAGATTCTCCACGTGAAAGAAGGCGCGGAAAAGGGGTTATCGGGAAGCGTTGATCCCTTCGTCTTGATTCTCGCACAGTTAGAGGATTAAGCCGAGCAATACTAAATAAGTGTACTGTTTTGGTCCTGTTTTTTTACAACTGAAACAGATTATTTTTTGGGAATGTATAAATGTAAAAGAAACGTTTCTAAACAGATGTTTACGGAGTTTTTCTATAGTGTTAAGAAAAATTTCAGAACTGGTAAAGCACGGTATTGACCTCGAACCTGCATGATAGAGGACCAAAACGGTACGATAATGATTGACGATGAGCGAAGTCTGGTTTTAGTACTCGATCACACCACACCAAAACCTAATGGAACCAGGAATTATGAAATTCGTTTTAAGTAGCCTTGTAGCCGGGGCCGTCCTTGGTCTTGCCTTGAGCGCGCAAGCGCAGAGCGTAAACATCTATTCCACACGCCAGATTGATTTGATTGAGCCGGTGTTGGACGCCTTTACGGCAAAGACAGGCATCGACACAGAGGTTTTGTTTTTGAAGAAGGGCTTGGTTGACCGTGTGGTCGCCGAGGGCCGGGGTTCGCCGGCTGATGTTATGCTGACGACGGATATCGGTGGTCTGATTAGCTTCGTTGATGAAGGCGTGACGCAACCTGTTGTATCGGACGTTATCACCGCCAACATCCCAGCGGGTTTCCGCGACAATGAAAACCAATGGTTTGGTTTAACCAAGCGAGGACGGGTGGTTTACGCCGCCAAGGATCGTGTTGATGTTGACGTTATCACCTATGAAGAACTGGCCGATCCAAAGTGGAAGGGCCGGATTTGTACGCGTTCAGGACAGCACGGTTACAATATCGCCTTGTTCGCCTCAATGATCGACGAATTGGGTGAAGAGGGCGCAACGGCATGGCTCGAAGGTCTGCGCGACAACTTGGCCCGCAAGCCCGAGGGCAACGACCGCGCACAAGCAAAAGGCATCTATTCGGGCGAGTGCGATCTGGGCATCGGCAACACCTATTATGTCGGGCTGATGGAAACCAACGAGAAAGAGCCGGAGCAAAAAGAATGGCGCGCGTCCCTTAAGGTTTTGTTCCCGAACAACGAAGGGCGCGGCAGCCACGTGAATGTATCCGGTATGGCCATGGCAAAGCACGCGCCAAACCACGCCGAAGCCCTGGCCTTGATGGAGTTTTTAACCACGGCGGAGGCGCAGGCAATCTACGCTGAGCAAGTGTTTGAATATCCTGTTCTCGAAGGCGCCCGCGTATCCGACGTGGTGGCAAGTTTTGGCACCTTTAACCCGGATAAGCGCGACCTCAACGCCATTGGTGACCTGCGCGCCCGCGCCTCAGAGCTCGTCGATATTGTTGGTTACAACCGGGGCGCTCGTTAGCTTTTACGGAACGTGGGCTCAATTACCGTTTTCCTATTCTGAGCCTTACGCAGGATGGGTTGTTTCGGCCTGACCAGACGATCTGGAACCTGGTTTAGTCAGGCTGACGGCGGCCTAAATATAAAAATCTGGGCTGCACTAAGTTTACTTTGCCTGATTAAATGGCGCGGCGCTTTCTTATTGGGCGTCGCGTGCCGCAGTGACACTCTTGGACTTGCCTAATTGCGTTTGGCATGTCAGCGTTGCTTTTTTTAGGCAACAAAGTGCTATGTTCCATGACTGAACTGCCCCCCATCTATCAGGACGGCATCAGCGCTGGGCGTCTCGATGAAGAGACGTTGAGCGATAACTTTTGCGACGTCCACCCGCCACTTGATTTGCACGAAGCTCAAGTGGCCGCTGACCGGTGCTACTTCTGTTACGATGCGCCTTGTATTCAGGCGTGTCCCACCAGCATTGATATTCCCCTGTTTATTCGTCAAATCGCAACGGGAACGCCCGAAGCTGCGGCCATGACGATCTTTGACAGCAACATTCTGGGCGGCATGTGCGCCCGGGTCTGCCCGACCGAAACCTTGTGTGAAGAGGCCTGCGTCCGGGAACTGGCCGAGCAGAAGCCGGTCGAGATCGGTGCGCTGCAGCGATTTGCGACCGACAAGCTCATGGAGCGCCCGGAGCACCCCTATAGAAGGGCTGCATCGACTGGGAAATCCGTTGCCGTTGTTGGTGCTGGTCCCGCAGGGCTCGCAGCCGCGCACCGGCTCGCCAAGCACGGGCATGCCGTCACACTTTACGAAGCGCGCCCCAAGTCTGGCGGCCTGAACGAATATGGTATCGCCGCATACAAGACGGTTGATGGTTTTGCGCAGGAAGAATTCGACTGGTTGCTGGGTATCGGCGGCATCACCGTAGAGAACGGCAAGGCCTTAGGCTCAAACGTGTCACTGGATGGCCTGCAGTCCGAGTTTGACGCGGTATTTCTCTCGATCGGACTGGGCGGCGTTAACGCGCTCGGGTTTGAGGGTGAGAGCGTGCTGCCGGCGGTTGATTTCATTGAGGATCTGCGCCAAGCCGACGACCTCGGCAAGATTGCCGTTGGCCGCCGTGTCGTGGTGATTGGCGGCGGCATGACGGCGGTTGATGCCGCGGTTCAGTCCAAACTGCTTGGTGCCGAAGACGTTACGATCGTCTATCGCCGCGAGCAGGGTAAAATGGCAGCCTCGGAGCATGAGCAGAACCATGCTGCGGCATCGGGCGTTCGGATCATTACCAATGCCGCGCCGCTGGGCATAAAGGGCGGCGGTGTCGAGTTCGCCTACACCGTCAGTGGCGACGATGGTCTGCACGTGAGCAGTGAAACGTTTGTTTTACCTGCCGATCAGGTGCTCACAGCGATCGGACAAACACTCACCGAAGACCAAGTTACTGCGCTGAAACTCGTCCGCGGCAAGATTGCGATTGACGATCTGGGTCGGACATCAATGGCCGGCGTTTGGGCCGGTGGCGATTGCGCGACGGGCGGCGATGACTTGACCGTGACAGCCGTGGCCCAAGGCCGCGATGCTGCTGAAGACATTCACACCAGCCTGATGGAAGGAGCCTAATCATGGCCGATCTGAAATCAAACTTCGTTGGGATCGAATCTCCAAACCCGTTCTGGTTGGCGTCCGCGCCCCCCACGGACAAGGAATACAACGTTCGCCGTGCTTTTGACGCAGGCTGGGGCGGTGTCGTTTGGAAAACGCTTGGTATTGACCCGGCGATTGTAAACGTAAACGGCCCGCGTTATGGCGCGATCTGGAGCGCGGATCGTCGGTTGATGGGCTTGAACAACATTGAGTTGATCACGGACCGTCCGCTGAAAACCAACCTCGATGAAATTGCCCGTGTGAAACGTGATTACCCGGCGCACGCGATGGTCGTGTCGCTGATGGTTCCTTGTGAAGAAGACGCGTGGCGGGAAATCCTGCCGCAGGTCGAGGACACGGGCGCGGATGGGCTGGAGCTGAACTTTGGCTGTCCACACGGCATGTCTGAGCGAGGCATGGGCTCTGCGGTTGGGCAAGTGCCGGAATATGTCGAGATGGTCACAGCGTGGTGTAAGGAATACTCCAAACTGCCCGTGATCGTGAAACTGACACCCAACATCACCGACATCAAACAGCCCGCAAGGGCCGCGATGAAGGGTGGTGCGGATGCTGTGTCTTTGATCAACACCATCAACTCCATCACCTCGGTCAATCTGGACGAGTTCTCGCCAGAGCCTATGATCGATGGGCGTGGAGCCCACGGCGGATACTGCGGTCCAGCGGTGAAGCCGATTGCCATGAACATGGTCGCGGAGATCGCACGAACGCCGGAACTCGCCGGCTTGCCGATTTCGGGCATTGGTGGTGTATCGACGTGGCGAGATGCGGCTGAGTTTATGACCTTGGGCGCAGGAAACGTGCAGGTTTGTACCGCTGCGATGACCTACGGCTTCCATATCGTGCAAGAGATGATTTCTGGCCTGTCGCTGTGGATGGATCAGAAGGGTATGACCGATACTTCAGAGATTGTGGGCCGGGCCGTTCCAAACCTGTCGGACTGGAAGAACCTCAACCTCAATTACATCACCAAAGCCCGCATCAACCAAGACTCATGCATCGGCTGTGGCCGCTGTTTCGCAAGCTGTGAGGACACCAGTCACCAAGCGATTGCGATGGACGTTGATGAGACCGGCAAGCGGGTCTTCACCGTCAAGGACGATGAGTGTGTGGCGTGTAACCTCTGCATTAACGTCTGTCCTGTTGACCAGTGCATCACGATGGAACGCTTGGATGTTGGCGTGATCGATGAGCGGACCGGGCTTCCTGTCGAAGCAGAATTTGCCGATTGGACCACACACCCCAACAACCCCGGTGCCGTCTAACCAACAGTGGCACCGTTACTCGATCAGTGGACCCAGAGGAGAACAGTCTATGAGCGCCCCGGGCGATAACCTCAAAACAAACGCGTCCCGGCTTTGGGACAGCCTTATGGAAATGGCCAAGATTGGGCCGGGGATCGCGGGCGGAAACAACCGTCAGACCCTGACCGACGAAGACAGCGAAGGCCGCTACCTGTTTCAGCGGTGGTGTGAGGAAGCGGGCTGTACAATGGGTGTAGACACCATGGGCAATATGTTTGCGACGAGGGCCGGGGAAGACCCCGATGCGCTGCCGGTGTATGTCGGCTCGCATTTGGATACGCAGCCAACGGGCGGAAAGTATGACGGGGTATTGGGCGTGCTTTCGGGGCTGGAAATCATCCGAACGCTGAATGATCTGGGGATCAAGACCAAGCACCCCATCGTGGTGACAAACTGGACCAACGAAGAAGGCACACGCTTTGCCCCGCCCATGCTGTCATCGGGCGTGTTTGCGGGTCTTCATACCCAAGATTGGGCCTATGATCGGCAAGACGCCGAAGGCCTGAAGTTTGGAGACGAGCTGCGGCGCATCGGGTGGGTCGGCGACGAGCCCGTCGGCGCGCGCGACATGCACGCATTCTTCGAGCTTCACATCGAGCAGGGTCCAATTCTGGAAGCAGAAGGCAAGGACATAGGCGTCGTTACCCACGGGCAGGGGCTGAATTGGGTCCAAGTGACGCTGACTGGTAAGGAGCAGCACACAGGCTCCACCCCCATGCCCATGCGCCGAAATGCTGGACTGGGTATGGCAAAGGTCACGCAACTGGCCCACGAAATTGCCATGAGCCACCAGCCTCGTGCTTTGGGCGCAGTAGGGCAGTGCGATGTCTACCCCAACTCGCGCAATATCATTCCTGGCCGCGTGGTCTTCACCATCGACTTCCGCTCGCCTGACTTTGATATCCAAACGGATATGGAGGCACGCTTGCGGGCTGGCGCTGCGGAGATTGCTCAGGAGCTGGACCTCGAGTGCGAGATCGAAATTGTTGGTCATTTTGACCCCGTGACGTTTGACGAAAACTGTGTTGGCGCGGTGCGACGCGCGGCGGAACGGCTTGGCTACAGCCACATGGATATTGTTTCCGGCGCAGGTCATGATGCCTGTTGGATCAATCGCGTGACGCCAACGGCGATGGTGATGTGTCCCTGCGTAGACGGTTTGAGTCACAATGAGGCTGAAGAAATTTCATCCCAATGGGCCGAAGCTGGGACAAACGTTCTGTTTCACGCGGTCGTAGAAACAGCGCAAATCGTCGCCTGATCCACCTTGGGTGGACCCCCCACCATCAATGGAAAAGAATGTAAGAGAAAAGGGAAACATCCATGAGCAAAGTCATCAAAGGCGGAACCGTCGTAACAGCGGATCGTACCTATGAAGCCGACGTTTTGGTCGAAGGCGAAAAGATCAAGCAAATCGGGCTGAACTTGTCCGGCGACGAGGTGATCGACGCCTCCGGCGCTTATGTGATCCCCGGCGGTATCGATCCGCACACCCATCTCGAAATGCCGTTCATGGGCACCACGGCGGCGGAGACGTTTGAAACAGGTACGTTTGCCGCAGCCGCGGGCGGTACAACGATGCTGGTGGATTTTTGTTTGCCGGGCGAAGATGGCTCTTTGGTGAATGCCTTGGACGCGTGGGACGCCAAATCCAAGGATCAAATCTGCATCGACATCTCCTATCACATGGCCATCACGGGCTGGTCTGAGTCGATCTTTAACGAGATGGACGCTGTGGTGAAGCGCGGCGTGAATACGTTTAAGCACTTCATGGCCTATAAGGGCGCGTTGATGATCGAGGACGATGAAATGTACGCCTCGTTCAAGCGCTGTGCTGCGCTGGGCGCGTTGCCACTGGTGCATGCGGAAAACGGCGATATCGTTGCGGAGCTGCAAGAGAAATACATGTCGCAAGGCCTAACAGGGCCAGAGGGGCACGCCTATTCTCGCCCACCCGAAGTCGAAGGCGAAGCGACCAACCGCGCCATTATGATCGCGGATGCCGCTGGGGTTCCGCTCTATGTGGTGCATGTATCGTGCGAGCAGTCGCATGAAGCCATCCGCCGAGCGCGGCAAAAGGGCATGCGCGTTTATGGTGAGCCACTGATTCAGCATCTGACGCTCGATGAAACTGAGTATTTCAACAAAGATTGGGACTACGCAGCCCGTCGCGTCATGTCGCCACCGTTCCGCTCAAAAGATCACCAAGACAGCTTGTGGGCCGGGTTGGCCGCCGGTTCGTTGCAAGTGGTCGCGACCGATCATGCTGCCTTTGATACCGAGCAAAAGCGCATGGGTCTGAAGGGCTTTCCGTTCATTCCAAATGGTACAGGCGGTCTGGAAGAGCGTTTGTCGGTTCTGTGGACCCGAGGCGTGGAAACAGGCCGTTTGACGCCGAACGAATTCGTGGCGGCAACGTCCACGAACATCGCCAAGATCCTCAACATCTACCCGCAAAAAGGCGCTTTAGTTGAGGGCGCAGACGCCGACATCGTTGTCTGGGATCCGAGCTTGAGCAAAACGGTCTCTGCAACCACGCAAAAGTCGATCATCGATTACAACGTCTTCGAAGGCTTCGACGTGACGGCGCAGGCGCGCTACACGCTCAGCCGGGGTGACGTGGTCTGGGCCTACGGCAAAAACAGCCAACCACAGCCCGGGCGCGGTAAGTTTGTCAGCCGCAAGCCATACGCGGCCGTGAATACCGCGCTGTCCAAGTGGAAAGAGCTGAATACGCCGCGCAAGATTGAGCGCGACCCCATGAATATTCCTTCGGGCGTTTAAGGCCAGTGCGAGTGGCGGTCCAGCAAAACAGAGGAGTGCGCGCCGTATGAGTGTTGTTACGGCGGAAGGTTTGTCGCTTACGTTTCCCGGCGATGTGCAGGCACTAAAAGACGTAAACCTATCGGTGGAAGCAGGTGAGTTTGTTTCGTTTATTGGCCCGTCTGGCTGCGGAAAGACCACCTTCTTGCGGGTCGTCGCCGACTTGGAAAAGCCAACAGGCGGGGAGGTTCGGGTCACGGGCCTCAGCCCTGAAGAAGCCCGGATGCAAAGGGCTTACGGCTATGTTTTCCAGCAACCCGGCTTGCTGCCTTGGCGTACGGTTGAGGGGAACATTCGCCTGCCGCTTGCCTTGATGGGGCAAGACAAGCACGTGATGGCAGAGCGCGTCGCATCTGTGCTGAAAATGGTGGAGCTGGACGGCTTTGGCACCAAGTATCCTTGGCAGCTATCCGGGGGCATGCAACAGCGCGCGTCGATTGCGCGGGCTTTGGCCTTTGATGCTGAATTGCTGCTGATGGACGAGCCCTTTGGCGCGCTGGATGAGATCGTTCGGGACCGCTTGAATGACCAGTTGCTGGATCTGTGGCGAACCACGCAAAAAACCGTTCTGTTTGTTACGCATTCCATCCCCGAGGCCGTTTATCTTTCGACCAAGATCGTGGTGATGTCACCTCGTCCGGGTCGGGTCGCTAAAGTGATCAACAACCCGCTTCCCCCCGATCGCCCCTTGGAGGTTCGGGAAAGCACTGAGTTCTTGGCCGTAGCTGCAGAGGTTCGGAACACGCTGCGCGAGGGGATGGACTGATGCTGGCGTGGTTGTCTCGATCAGTTCTACCTGTCGCGACAATCGTCGCTGCAATTATCGTGATTTGGTACGCAGCGGCCATTCCGATGAATTCGATGCGGACTTACATGATGGCCCCCGACGACGCTGAAATCAGTTTCTCCGAGCTGGTCAGCGATACATGGTCTCAAAAGAAGCCTCAGCTGCCACTGCCGCACCAAATTGTGCGTGAGGTGAAGAAACAGGCGACGTTCTCTTGGATATGGAAAGAAAAGCGGCGGGGCTACAAGCGCTCACTGATTTACCATACGTGGGTCACGCTTTCTTCGACGTTACTGGGGTTTGGGCTGGGTTTGGTCTTGGGCGTCAGTCTGTCTCTGGCCATTGTTTATTCTCGGGTAATGGACCTATCGGTCATGCCGTGGGTGATTACGTCCCAGACAATTCCCATCATCGCGATTGCGCCGATGATCATCGTCATCATGGCGCCAATGGGTCTTACGGGTCTGATGCCCAAGGGCGTGATTTCCATGTACTTGAGCTATTTTCCAATCGTGATCGGGATGACCAAGGGACTGCGTTCTAGCGATCCGATCCTTGAGGACCAGATGAAGACGTGGTCGGCAACGGCATTCCAAACGTTTCTACTGCTTCGGCTGCCCTCGGCTTTACCGTACTTGTTTCCCGCGATGAAGATTAGTCTTGCGGCTGCGCTTGTTGGGGCCGTCGTTGCTGAGTTGCCGTCTGGCGCGCGCGCCGGTCTGGGTGCGCGGTTGCTGGTGTTTTCCTATCGCTCCGAGACCATTCCCATGTGGGCGAACCTTGTATCGGCGGCCATCCTCGCTGGTCTTCTCGTTGTGTCTTTTGGGATGCTTGAACGGGCGTTGAACCGCCGCTTGGGCTTCCGAACCGCCGGGGAGGTCTCATCATGATGATCGCGATATTCGCGCTGGTTCTTTGGGGCGCGCTGTGGGCTTTTAACGTAAAACTGGCTGGCTGGCTTTCTGACCGATACGCGCGCATCGCGGTGCCTATCGTTTTCGGCCTGACCCTCGTGGTCATGGTTGAGTTGCTGGTGATCGGCCTCAACGTATCATTTGTCATCCTTCCCAGGCCTTCAGAAATGGTCGTTCGACTTTTCACTAGCTACGAGATGCTGTGGGAAGACTTTGTTCAAACGATCCTAAAAGGAGCCTTAACCGGCTATGTCGTCGGCTGCAGTACCGCGCTATTGGTGGCGTTTTTGGCAAGCTGGTCAGACTTCCTGCGGCGTGGGCTTTTGCCGCTTGGAAATTTCGTTGCGGCTCTCCCGGTGGTGGGCTTGGCCCCCATTATGGTGATGTGGTTCGGCTTCGGTTGGGAATCCAAGGCCGCCATTGTGGTCTCCATGTGCTTTTTCCCCATGCTGGTGAACAGCGTGCAGGGTCTGGCCGCGACCAATGCCATCGAGCGCGACTTGTTCAAAACCTACGCCGCCACACCGCTGCAGCAGCTGGGTCTGCTGCGCTTGCCCGCGGCCATGCCTTTTATTCTCAACGGTCTCAAGGTCTGTACGCCGCTCGCGCTGATCGGGGCCATTGTTGCTGAGTTTTTCGGATCGCCCTTCCTCGGAATGGGGTTCCGGATCAAAACCAGTGTCGGCACGCTTTCTCTCGATCTTGTTTGGGCAGAAATTATTGTCGCGGCGATTGCCGGAACTGGTTTCTTTGGGCTGCTGCTTATCATCGAGCGCAGTCTGACTTTCTGGCACCCCTCCCAGAGGCGTTAACCAGATTAAAACAGGAGAGAGAAGATGAAAAAAGTAGTGTTAGCAACCTTTGCGGTTGCAGCCTCGCTGATGGCTTCCGTGGCTCAGGCACAGGACAAATTTGCCATTCAGCTCCAGTGGGTGACCCAGGCTCAGTTTGCGGGTTACTACGTCGCCAAGGACAAGGGCTTTTACGAAGCCGCTGGCCTTGACGTAACGGTCAAGTCAGGCGGACCAGACATTGCACCGCCCCAGATTCTGGCCGGTGGCGGCGCTGATATCATGGTCAACTGGATGCCTTCTGCGCTGTCAGCGCGGGAAAAGGGTCTGCCCGTTGTTAACGTGGCTCAGCCTTTCAAGTCATCGGGTATGATGCTCACGTGTCGTCGGGATTCTGGCATCGCATCAACGAGCGATCTGGCGGGTAAGACCGTTGGCGTATGGTTCTTCGGCAACGAATTCCCATTCTTAAGCTGGATGTCTCAACTGGGTCTAAGCACCGACGGCGGTGACAGTGGTGTTACTGTTCTTCAGCAAGGCTTTAACGTGGATCCAATCTTCAACGGTCAAGCTGACTGTGTGTCCACCATGACCTACAACGAGTATTGGCAGGTGATTGACGGTGGCCTTAGCGCTGACGATTTGATCGTGTTCAAGTACGAGGACCAAGGCGTTGCAACGTTGGAAGACGGTCTTTACGTTCTCGAAGACAACCTCAATGACGCTGACTTCGTCGATCGTCTGACCCGTTTCGTTGCGGCTTCAATGGAAGGCTGGAAGTACGCAGAAGCCAATGTTGAAGAAGCGGTTGAGATCATCCTCGACAACGACGACAGCGGCACAGCAACCTACGAAGACCAGTTCCGTATGATGGGTGAAATTGCCAAGTTGACGGCGGGCTCAAACGGCGCGCTCGATCCAGCAGACTACGAGCGGACGGTTGCAACGCTGCTCGCTGGCGGTGATACCGTGATTTCTGGTGCGCCAGAGGGTGCTTGGACGCATGCCATCACGGATGCAGCGCTGAAGTAGGCGAACCCGCGTCGTTAAACGACTGTTTGATCGAATGGGATCGTGTCACGGGCGGTGAAGCCTGCGTCTAGCGATCCCATTCATCGTCTTGACCGGGGGAAGGGCTCTAGCTTGCGCCTTTTAACCGCGACTGCAGACGAAGCAGACGCATGTGAAGCACGCTCGCTTCATTCTGGAGAGCCCGCAAGCGAGCATCAGATGCCGGAATACGGGCTTGGATCATACGGTCGATCTGCCCCTTTACAGCTTGCAACTTCGCAACGTGCTCATTGTATTGTTGCTGCAAACGGCTGGTGCCGGGAAGCTGAATTTCACGTTCGAACGCGGCGCCGGAAATACCTTGCTGCATGGTACTGGTGAGTCGGACGATCTCAGCCTTAAGCTTATCAATACCAGCCTCGACACGGGGGCAATCGCGAGCAATAAGAGCGCCATTGCAGTTTTGCGCATGGTAGGCGTTAAGCCGTTCCAATCGGTTTTCTAAGCTGTTGAGCTTAGCGGCTGAGTTGGCCGCAGCCGTGCCTGCGGTTGAGATTAGAGCCAGGCTCGTCAAAATGGCTTTTACACGTGACATGAGAATTAATCCCCCGTTATCGTTACGTTTCAAGATTACTGGAGCGAGGGACGTGCCATGTGCGCTAAACCTTAGCGAAAAACCTTCAAATTTTATCGAAACAGTGATTACCACTACAATTTGTATAAATTTTGTGGGAAATGACCTTTGCCATATTTCCCCCTTGGAAGTTTAAACTGTGACCAAGGTACGTATAATGCGGCGCTAAATTGTGGCCCTTTTGCAACTGACATCGTTAATGATAGGGCAAATCATGAATTGCGTTCGCAGAATGTTTTCCGCGATAGAAACCCGCCATCCTCATCTCATTTTCGTCATTGTCTAAAAATGGAGGATGGCGGAATAGGGTGTCTTAGCCTTCGCTCTGTATTTGGAGCTGCAGCAGTCGGTTGCGAACGAGGTCTAGCTGCGCGTTGAGCCCTTTGATTTTCGCTTCCTTTTGCGGATCATCTGACGCCTCAAGGCGCTCGATAAAGGTCATGATCTTTTCCATGCGCACGTGAAGAATGCTGTACTGACGCTCCAGTATGGTTGGATCCTCGCCATTGGTTGCAACACTGGCGCTGGTTCGCAGGTTTACGCTGACGGCTTCTTTTAGGCGCTCAATCTCGCCACCAATTCGAATGATACTGGCCTCGACGCGCTTGCATTTCGGGGTGAGGGCGTCTTCATCGCAGTTGGCGTCAAAATAGTGCGATAACCGGTCGAGTTTGTTTTCGAGCTTGGAAATGGAGGCTGCGGGGTTGGCGTGCGCGGTGGATGCTATGAGCAACGCGACGACACCAAGGGCACCTGATAGTTTCTGTTTCATAGATATCGTTCCTCTGAACACTTAAATTTTGTTCTATGCCGGAGGAGTAGCTAAGAGCGTGCCATACCATTGTAATTCGCGTTAAAAGGTGTGGTGGGCTGTTAAAAACCTTATTGTTAAGACGAATTGTAGCGAGCCGTCGCGATAACGTGGCGGGGTGTATTTTTGGATGCGTGGTCATGCCATTCTAGCGTGTAACATACGGCGTAAGGCACCAACGCGGTTTGGGGAGGGGGAGGCGAAGCATGTTGATCGAGCAGATGAATGCCAAGACTTTGCAAGACGAGGCAGCAGCATTTTCCGAACTGTTAGCGCTGGCGGTCGGGGCGGGGGCCAGCATCGGGTTTGTGCAACCATTCACGCACGAAGATGCGTCTGAGTTTTGGCTTAACCGCACTGCACCCCTGGTCGAGAACGCGCAAAGTCTGCTGTTTGTTGCGCGCATCGAAGGTCGAGTGGTTGGGACTGTCCAGCTTATGCTGCCTGTGATGGCCAACCAACAGCACAAGGCGGACGTTGCCAAAATGATGGTCCATCCGGATTTTCGCCGCCGAGGGATTGCTGCTGCTTTGCTTGAGGCGCTGATACAGGCTGCGGTGGACCGTGGCTTACGTCTGCTTGCTTTGGATACGCGCACCGGCGATCCGGCACAATCACTCTACGCAAAGTTTGGGTTTGAACGCGCTGGTGAGATCCCTTGCTTTGCAAGAGACCCGCACGATCCAAACAAGTTCGACGGCACGACTTACATGTACAAAGTGCTGTCTTAATCCGTTACGAGGTCGGAGTAGGCCGCGACAGGCAAGCCAGCATCAATCCAACCCGGTCCCGCGCTGGACCCAATCATACCTTCGGTGACGTCAAAGACAGAGGTAAAGCCTGCGCCTGCCATCAACTCAGCAAGGTAGGCCGATCGTCCGCCCGTCGCGCAAATCAGAGCGATGGGCCGCTCTCGATTGCTGTCGATCAGCGACATAAGCTCAGGGCCAAAGGTGCGGCTGCGCATGTCTAGTGGCGTTGCTTGGGGTGCGATGCCCGTTTGCTTCCATTCGCGTGGGGTCCGAATATCAAGCAGGAGAATTTCGCCCGACTGGGCCTTTTGAAAAGCCGTCGCCACGTCAATTTTTTCCTGCCCCATCGCGGAAAACGGGATCAAGCAGGCTGTCACGACGACAGCAACGCATTTGAAAAGTCGGTTCATAAAACTCAGGGAGCCTCCACCACCGTCCAAGGAACATCATTCATCGGGTAAAACGCTTCGATCGCTGCGGAAGCAACCACGCTGGTGGTTCCGTTATCGGCGTCCACGACATTCATGCCGCCAAGCACGGCCGTCACCGTGGCTTGACCACGCGGCAAGCTGGTAGCAACCGCGTCACAGTCCACCAAATCTGGTTGCGCGACACCGATTGTCACTCGAACTTGCATCTTAGCGGAATCAAGATCCAGCGAGCGGAACAGCGTCAGTGACGAATGATGCAGAGCGTCTTGCACAGCACGAAGCGCGGCTTTGGTGTAGTCCTCGCCATAGAGATCGTTGCCCATCCCGACTTCGAGGATCAAGCGTTCAAGCGGCCGTTCGCTCATGTTCGCGCCTCCACCATAAAAGAGACCACGACGGCGGCGAGCGCCACCAATGTTGAGCCGCTGTTATCCGGTTTAGCAATGTCCAAGCCGCCGTGCGTGGCGGTGACAGAGATTTTGCCGTAGGGGAAGACCGCTGCAACCTCAGCGCAATCCACCGCATCAGGCTGCTGAACAGCAATCTCAACGTCGACAATCATGGCTTCCTTGGGCGCGCCAAAGGCCTGGGCCATGGTCAGAGAGTTGTGCCAGAGTGCATCCTTCACGGCGCGCACGGCAGCGCGCGTGTAGTCGCCAGATCGCAGCGAGGTTCCTTGACCCAACTCAAGCGCCACGCGCTTCTTTTCAGCCACTGTCAGTCTCCTTCTCACGTCGCCAAAGACTTTATTGAAACCGCCGTTTTAGCGGAAGAGCAAGACGGGCACGCGACACGAAATCAGCATTTCGGTTGTGGTCGAGCCGATAAACATCGAGCGCAGGCGTCCACCGCCATACGCGCCCATGACCAACATGTCGAATTGTTCGCTGCTTGCGCGCGCGCTGATCACATCGACAGGTTCACCCGTTACCAACTCAGCGGTTACAGACAAACCGGCATTCTCGAGCAGGCCTTTGGGTTCATCGAGTGCCGATTGGGCCGCAGCCGTACTCTCACCAACCATCAAAAGCTTGACCTCCATTCCTTTGAACAGAGGATTTGTGCCCACGGCTTCCACGGCTTTGCGCGAGGGTGTGTGGCCATCATAGGCGATGAGCACACGCCGGATCGGCTTGAAGGTTCGTGAGGCCACGAAAATAGGTTTGAGGCTGGAACGGACCATGCGTTCGAGATTGGAGCCTAAGTGCATGCGGGCGAAGTCAGCGGCCTCACCGCGCTTTCCGATCACCAACATTGAGGCGTCTGTGAGCGCTTCGTTGGTTTCGTCGATCAAATCACCAATCCGCAGGCGCGTTTCAGGTCGTGCTGAACCAGCCGCCGCAATCCGTTCTGCGGCTCCATCGAGCAACGCGCGGCCATGCTGCTGCGCGATGCGGGCCATATCGCCCTCGACGCGGGTGAGTTCTTCCAGCATCGACGTGCGAGCGCCCAGTGCGATGGTGCCGGAAACGTCTTGCCGAGCAGCTTGACGACGACCAATGACATGCAACAGCTCGATGCTCGCGCCGCTTGCTTGAGCGATCCAACTCGCGTGATCACAGACGCTCTCCGCGTACACGGAACCATCGATGAGCGTAATGATTTTTTGGTCTGACATGGGTTAGTGCTCCAGCATCTTTTCAAGCGCGCCGGGCTTGTCCGCCTGTCCCAGTTTCAGCACGATTGTTTCACTGGCTTCATTTAAGCCCAGAACTTCCACTTCTGCACCATCCCGGCGGAATTTTAGCTGCGTCATGTCCAAGGCGTGAACCGATGACAAATCCCAGATGTGCGCGCGCGAAACGTCAATTGTCACCTTTTCCAGCGCTTCTCGGAAATCGAAGGAGGAGTAGAATTGCTCAACCGAGGCAAAGAACAACTGCCCTTCGACGACATAGGTTCGGTGCTTGCCGTCTTCGGTCAGCGTGGAGGTCACGCGGAAAATCTGCGCCATTTTCCAAGCGAAGAAAATGCCAGAAAGCAAGACGCCCACAAGGACACCAATGGCGAGGTTGTGGCTGAGAACAACCGTCACAACGGTTGCAACCATGACGACGCTTGAGGGCCAAGGATGTTCAGCGAGGCTTCGGATCGATGACCAGCTGAACGTGCCAATCGAGACCATGATCATAATCGCGACAAGTGCTGCCATCGGGATTTGCTTCACCCAATCGCCCAAGACCACAATCATAAACAACAGCAGCACGCCCGCAGCAAAGCAGGACAGGCGGCCACGTCCACCGGATTTAACGTTAATCATCGACTGGCCGATCATGGCGCAACCCGCCATACCGCCGATAAAGCCGGTTGCAGTGTTCGCAATGCCCTGACCGATACATTCCTGATTCTTGTTCGATGGGGTGTCCGTTAGGTCATCAACCAGCGACTGGGTCATCAGGCTTTCCAGCAAGCCAACCGCGGCGACCGCTGCGGAGACGGGAAGAATGATCATCAGTGTTTCGAGGTTCAGCGGAATCTGAGGCAGCAGAAAAATCGGCAGGGTATCGGGTAAATCGCCCATATCGCCGACGTTGCGCAAACCATCGATGTTGAAGACCATGACAATCGCCGTGAGAACGATAATACACACCAACGGAGAGGGAATGGCTTTGGTGAAGCGAGGCAGGATGTAGATGATCGCCAAACCACCAGCAACAAACGGGTAGGTGATCCACGATACGTTAATCAGCTCTGGCAACTGCGCGAGGAAAATCAGGATCGCCAGCGCGTTCACGAAGCCGGTCATCACGGACCGCGAGACAAAGCGCATCAAATAGCCCAAACGCAGGAAACCGGCGCCGATCTGCAGCAGTCCGGCGAGCACCGTCGCCGCCAACAGATATTGCAGGCCGTGTTCCTTAACCAGTGTCACCATGAGGACAGCCGTGGCCGCTGTAGCCGCCGAAATCATACCCGGACGACCACCAACAATCGCGGTTATCACTGCGATGGAAAACGACGCGTACAACCCGACCTTGGGGTCAACGCCGGCGATGATGGAAAAAGCGATCGCTTCTGGGATAAGGGCGAGGGCGACAACGAGACCGGAGAGCAAGTCTCGACGCACGTTACCGGTCCATTGCTCGCGATAGGCGGCCAGAGAAGACATAGACGGTGTTTCCTGTGTTCTAAGCCACCCGAGAAGGCGCGTTCGCCAAGCTGGGGAGGGCGAAAGGGCGGCATTGCTTAGTCCTTGTATGTCAGCCGCGTAATATGCCTCAACCGCTTAGCTTGGTCAGGAGCCTTGCAGGAAGCGAACTTCGGCCCTAGCGTCGGCGTGAAACCACAAGCATGAGGCTCACGTGACAGCGCTTTACCCAGTTGTGACAGACATAAACGGCATCTTTCGCGGCAAGCGGCTGCCTGCGCAATCAGCAGACAAAGTGTTCAAAGGCGCAATGAAACTGCCCGCATCGACGCTGCACGTCGACGTCTTTGGCCGCGATGCGTTGGACAGTGGTTTGGTGCTGGAAACTGGCGATCGCGACGGCACGCTAAAGCCGACCGGACGCGGGCCTCTGCAACTAACTTGGGCGGAGGATGACGTCTCGCTTTTGCCCTGCCAGATGTACCTGCATGAGGGTGAGATCAGCCCGATCGACCCGCGCGCGCAGCTCGAAGCCGTTGTTTCTCGCCTTCGCGGTGCTGGTTTAACGGCTGTGTGCGCGACGGAGTTGGAATTCTATCTCTACGATCTTGCCTCAAACGGCATGCAGCCCCCGCTCATCCCCGGTACGGCCAAGCGAATGACCGCAGGGTCGCTTTACTCCATCGACCTATTGGAGGCATTCAAGGCCTTTACGGACGATATATACACCGCTTGTGAGGCGTGGGACGTTCCTGCTGATGCTGCGATCTCAGAGAGTGGGATGGGGCAGTTCGAGGTTAATTTGCTGCATACTGATGATGCCGTAAAAGCGGCCGATGACGCGGCACTTTTCAAGTTTATCGTACGCGGCGTGGCGCGGAAACATGGGCTGGGCGCGACGTTTATGGCCAAGCCCTATGGTGAGGACGCTGGCAACGGATTCCATCTGCACACATCCATGCTGGATCAAAGCGGCACCAACATTTTCGACAACGGCACGGATTTGGGCTCACCCGCATTGGCGTCTGCGGTCGCTGGATTGCTCCGGGTAATGCCAGACAGCACACTGTTTTTTGCGCCGCATCTGAATAGCTTTCGACGCCTGCGCGAGGGGACACACGCGCCCACCACCGCGTCGTGGGGAATGGACAACCGCACCGCTGCTGTGCGGATCCCAGCAGGGCCGGGCGCGGCAAGACGGTTTGAGCATCGTGTCTCTGGCGCCGACGCCAATCCCTATCTGGTGATTGCATCCGTTTTGGCCGCCGCGTTGGAGGGCATCGAAGCTGGAGCGACACCGCCGGCCGCTTTTACAGGCAGCAGCTACGATCAAGATTTACCGCGCTTGCCGTCATCATGGGAAGAAGCGCTGGCTCGGTTCGAACACAGCGACTTCATTGAACAGACCTTTGGCGCAGCTTTCCGCCGCGCCGTGGTTGCTGCTAAGCGGCAGGAGATCGGTACTTTTGCTGAAAAAGTGACACCGTTCGAGCTGCAGAGCTACAGGGATGAGGTTTAATCGTTATTCGATCAAACCCAGCGCCCGCTGCTGTGCTTCGTTGACCTTCACACCCGCTGATTCCGTGCTGGCGCGGTTGTTTTTGCGCCGATCACCGGGAACACGCGCACCGTCTTGATCGCGGATCGTCGTCAGCAGGGTCTCGACTTGAGCAAAGAACGCATCGCCAGAGAAACCCGCCGGGTCAAAAGCGATAAAGCATTGGCCCGTGGATGGTGGACCGCCGGCGGTTCCTGCGAACGGTGATGCCTGAGTCGACAAGACAGCCCCGGCCAAACATGAGGCGAGCAGCTCAACGGTGAGGCCCATGCCAACACCTTTGTAGCCGCCACTGGGCGCCATTGTGCCTTTGAGCGCTACAGCAGCGTCGGTGGTTGGCTCGCCGTCAGGACCGAATGCCCAACCTTCTTCGATGGCTTCGCCGTTTTTGTTCCGCAGCACAATCTCCGACTTCGCCACGACAGAGATCGACTGATCGATCACCATCGACGCGCCGCCCTTGCCATCTGGAACGCCCAGCGCAAACGGATTGGTGCCAACAACGGGCTTTTTACCCCCAACGGGCGCGACCGAAGCCGGTGCGTGGGTGAAACACAGGCCCAACAGCCCGTCTTCGGCTAAGCGTTCCGCATGGTGGCCGAGAATGCCGCAATTGTAAGAGTTGTGCAGGGTGAGCACAGCAACGCCATTGTCGCGCGCGGCCTGCGTAAAGGCGTCCCAACCTGCATCAATGGCCGGATGCGCAAAGCCGTGCTTGGCATCGACGGAAACAGCGCCGGGCCGAGGCTGGCTGACCACTGGCACCGCATCGCCAATGACTTTACCGCAGCGCACGTGCTCGGCGTAGATCGGCACGTACATCAACCCATGCGAACGGATCCCGTCGCGTTCAGCGCGCCAGGTGGATTTGGCAACGGAAGCCGCATTGCTCTCGCTAGCCCCGGCATCCTTTAGCGTATTCAGAGCCAAGTCGTAAACCTGCTCAAGCGTCATTGTCATTTCCATCAAGGGAGACTTTCTGTTTGCGTTAGTCGTTGTCGTTGGTCCCAGCACCGGCACCGCCCAAACGCGATGCTTCGGTTTCCGGAACGTAGGTAAGGTGGCTCAGGACTAGAGCCTGCTGCCAACTCTCGGCGCTTATGGCGCACGCGCGGTCGCGAGGGAAGGGATGTCCCTGCAATTGGGCTGCGAGCGTTTGCTCTATTCCAGCGGCAAGTGCGGTGTGTGAAGATCCGCCGGCCATCGTGGTTTCAACACGGTGGAGCAGGGCGATCAATGCGCTGTTATCGAAGGCGAGAACAGCGGCGATCCCGTCACAAGCAGCACCAGAGCTCAAGCGCGCGCCAACAGCGCCAAAATCATCCGCTGCCCCAAAAGCCAATCCCCGCCCGCACAACGCCTTGCGCAACGTCATGTGGACTTCGTTCAGGGAGTAATTCATAGGGCCGTTTGCGCTGGCTTTGTTGCGAGCCACCAGTCGTCGCCCAAGGTCTGCAACTCACCGGCCAGCGGTGCGCCTTGGAACAAAGTAATGCGGGTCCAGAGATCAGACTTGGGATCAAACTTCACAGCACCAAAAAACGCCAATTTACAGCGCAGAAGGTCGATTGGGCGCATGGATTGGTCGATCAAATTATCGCGAACTTCGGCGAACGGTCGATCAGCGGCGGCTTGGATACGCTTGGCGATGTTTCGATGCTCGGGGTGCTGAGCCAGCACGTCGGCGAGCGGCGTGTCGTCTGCATAATCTGTCAACGTGGACACCATGCCCTGAACCTGCCGCGCAATATCCAGCGGTTGTTCCTTGTCGGCGCCGTCTTCTGCGTAGCGATCGCCCAAGCGCGGTTCGAGCTTGGCTTCAGAGACGTACCAGAACTTTTGCTGGCTCTCGTGCTGTTCTAAGTCAAAGGTCTCGCACCATTGATAGTGCTGGCCGATTATGGTCCGGGTTTGTGACACGGTCTGTGAGGCATCAAACGCTTTGGGCGCGTTAAAGGCCATGGCTTCAGTCAGCGCGTCGATCATCTCGCCGAACGGTTCGAGGCAGAGGGCAGCGATCAGCTCCTGACACTCAACGGACTGGGACAGGCTCCAGTCAATCAGCCGCTGGAGCGGATAATCAACCGACAAGTCAGGGGCCGGCATATCGGCCAACTCATCCCTGAGCACATCGAGCCGCGCGGTTTGAATCTCATCAGGAACGAACCACTGCGAAACATGCGTTTTGGCGCGCTCCAGCAGCTCCAATAGCCGCGATTGCTGTGTGTCGCTCAAGCTCTCAATCGCTCGCACCTTGGCAATCGCCGTCTCGCGCGCACTGAGCCAATTGTGGATCAGTTCGGGGTGATGGATCAGGAAGGGCGCCATCCCCAAGCCAGTCGAGTTCCCAATGCCCAAGTGTCGCTTGATGGCACTGTCTAAGGGGACCGCCCTTTCCCCGCCCAAGGCGCGGGCCACGTGCTCAACCAAATCGTGCGTGAAGTGACGGATGAGCCAAACAGTGAGCATTTCTGCTGCGAAAGGACCGCTCAAACCCGGACGGCCTGAGAACACGAACCGATCCGCGATGCCAAATTTGCCGTTGCCGTAAACCGCAGTCGTGCGCATGAGGTAGCCAATCGAGTCCACCATATCGACATCAGGCTGCTTGCCTTGGGCCAGTGCGCTGGCAACGTGACTGAACAAGCGGACAGACTTATTGGACCGGCTTATGACCAGTTCCTTTTCCGAGTACCGTCCGGCTTCTTGCTTGGGCAAATTGGTCTCTAAACGATCGAGGTCGCTGTCCTCTGGAATACCGTCAAACAGCGCAAAGCTCGCATCCCACGCTTCGGCGATCACACGGTCAGAGCGGTCCGCATCGTTGAGCGCATTGGAGAACGCGATCAGTGAATACGTGTGCCCGCCCAAGTCCAACGTATAGGTCGCTCGGCCAAAACCTTGATCGTTCATGGTCCAGCGCGTTCGCCGCACTTCGACACCATCGGCGATCAAGTTTCGGACCATTGATCGACCAAAACTAAGGCGCGTGGGAAAGGCCGAACCAAGGCGTTCGAGGCGCATGACCGTATCAGGGGACCGCAGCTGTAACCGGCCATCGCTGAAAGAAATCGAGCTCATCGTGTTATAATGCCACAAAATTTTGTTTGAAGAACCGATACCAATTGCCGCCCATCACACCAGCGACCTCAGCCTCGCTCATCCCGACGCCGCGCAAGCCTTCTTCGATGCTGTCAAAGTCGCGGTTATCGCGGAACCATTGGGGCATGGGTGGGAAGCCGGGGTTGTCGGCGGAACCTTCGCCGTAGTCCATTTGCTTCGACCAGCGGCCGACCCGCATCCACTCTACCACGGAGTCCGGTTGATCCTGACACAAGTCCGTCCCGATCCCGATGTTTTCCGCCCCATAGCGCTCCGCGCATTCAGCAACCATCGCACAGAAGCTCTCGCGCGTGCACTGTGTGCCGTCTTTGAGGTGATGCGGATAGACGGAGAACCCGAGCATACCGCCTCGCGCCGTCAGCGCGCGCAGAACCTCGTCCGACTTGTTGCGCAGTGCTGCGTGCCACCAGTGCGGATTGGCGTGTGTGATGGCGATGGGACGGCTGGAAATATCGATGGCTTCCAACGTCGAGCGCTCCGCAGAATGGCTCATGTCGATAACCAATCCCACGCGGTTCATTTCAGCAATGGCTTGCTTACCAAAGCGGGTGATGCCGGGGTCTTCAGACTCATAGCAACCGGTCGCGAGGAATGATTGGTTGTTGTAGCTTAGCTGCATGAAGCGTGCGCCAAGGGTGTGGCAAATCTCAATCAGGCCAATGTCGTCTTCGATCGGAGAGGGGTTCTGGAAGCCAAAAAAGATCGCTGTCCGGCCCGTTGCCTTGGCCGTATCAATATCCGCCGCCGTGCGGCCCATCATGATCCGATCAGGAAACCGCTCAAACCACCGGTTCCATGCTTCGACCTGCAAGACCATTTCGCGGAAAGTTTCGTGGTAGGCGATTGTTACGTGAACCGCATGCACCCCCCCTTGCGCCATCTCTTCAAAGATCTTCGGCGACCAATTGGCGTACTGTAGGCCATCGATACGATAGGACGTGGACATCTGTTACTCTTCCCGTTGCGGGCTGGATCTGACACCGGCTTACCGTGCTTATCCGCAATCATCGCCGCATGAGCAAGTCAGCTTGCGACCATCCATCGCCAAACTGTGCCGCTTCAAGGACTCCCAAAGCGGTCCATTAGCGCTTAAAGTTACGCCTATGAAACAGTTCGAAAAATCATTTACCCAGCAGGAAGCCATCCCTGCTCAGGGCATCGAGGGCGCTGTCGCCATCCTGCAAAGCGGTCGCATTCATCGGTACAATACCGGACCGGGTGAACTTGCGGAAACAAGTTTGCTGGAACAGGAATACGCGGCCTATCAGGAAGCCAAGTATTGCTTGGCGGTTACCTCTGGCGGTCAGGCGATGCAGATTGCCCTGCGTGCTGCGGGCTTAAAGCCCGGCGATAAGATCCTCGCCAACGCCTACACGCTTGCCCCCGTACCCGGTGCGATCCATGCGTGCGGCGGCGTTCCCGTGTTTGTTGAGATTGGTCACGACTGGCTGACAGACATCAGCGACTTGCGCGCCAAGGCTGAAACCAGCGGGGCGAAGTTCTTTATGCTCTCGCACATGCGCGGACACATCGCTGACATGGATGCGATCGTTGCGATCTGTGAGGCGTTTGACATCACCCTGATCGAGGATTGTGCCCACACAATGGGCGCGAAGTGGCAAGGCCGGCGTTCTGGCAATTTCGGCAAGGTCGCTTGCTTCTCCACGCAGACCTACAAGCACATGAACTCAGGTGAGGGCGGTTTTCTGACCACCGATGACGAGGAATTGGCGGCACGCGCCGTGATCCTCTCTGGCTCCTACATGCTCTATGAACGCCACGTTGCCGCGCCCAGCGAGGACGTGTTCCGCCGGATCCGGCTGGATACCCCGAATTGCTCCGCGCGTCTGGACAACCTGCGTGCCACGATCCTGCGCGCGCAATTGGGTCAACTCGACCAGAACTGTGCGCGTTGGAACCTTCGCTATCAGGCCTTGGAAAACGGTCTTCGGCATGCGCCGGGGTTGGAGATCATTGAACGCCCACAGCACGAAGCCTATGTTGGATCGTCTTTCCAGTTTCACGCCCATGTAACGGACATTCCGGCCCTGACTGCGTCCTGTGGTCAGCGGGGTGTTGAGCTGAAGTGGTTCGGTGGCGCAGAGCCGGTGGCCTTTACCAGCCGTTACGACAGCTGGCAGTATTTCGGTGATGTTGACCCTTTACCCCAGACCCTTCGAACGCTCTCAACCACGATAGACCTCCGCGTGCCGCTGACCTTCAGTGTTGAAGATTGCGCCGATATTGCTGAAATTATCGCAGAAGAGGCCCAGCGCTTGGCCGCTTAAACGCATGCAGGATCCAAAGTCATGATCGACGACCCAATTGTCATTGTCGGCGGTGCCAGAACTCCCATTGGTAGCTTCCAAGGCGTCTTTTCCGACCTGACAGCTGCCGAATTGGGCGGGGTTGCGATTGCTGCCGCGCTGGACCGGGCAGGGGTTGCTCGAACCGATGTTGATGAAGTGATCATGGGCTGTGTGTTACCAGCAGGACAGGGCCAAGCCCCGGCGCGTCAAGCCGGTTTTCAAGCTGGGCTTTCGGAAAACGTTCCCGCGACAACGGTGAACAAAATGTGCGGCTCGGGCATGAAAGCCGTCATGTTGGCCATGGACCAACTGCGTTCTGGCAACGCTGATGTCGCCGTTGCTGGCGGTATGGAAAGCATGAGCAACGCGCCTTATCTGCTGCCCAAAATGCGCTCTGGCGCCCGGATGGGGGAAACCCAAGCCCAAGACCATATGTTCCTCGATGGCTTGCAAGACGCCTATGAAGAAGGGCGTTTGATGGGATCCTTTGCCGAAGATTGCGCTGAGAAATATCAACTCACCCGCACAGCACAAGACAACTACGCCCTCCAATCGCTGTCTCGGGCGCAAGCCGCTCAGGCGACCGGTCGCTTTGCGGGGGAAATCGCGCCCATTACCCTTCGGACCCGAACCGGCGAGGTTACGGTTTCAGCCGATGAACAACCCGAACGCGCACGGCCAGAGAAGATCCCGCACCTGAAACCCGCCTTTAAAACCAACGGCACCATCACAGCGGCGAATGCTTCCTCGATCTCCGATGGCGCCGCCGCTCTGGTGCTCATGCGGGAGAGTACAGCGCTTGCCAAAGGTGTCCCGATCCGCGCGCGACTGCGCAGCTACGGCACTCACGCGCAAGCCCCCGGTTGGTTCACCACAGCCCCAATTGGCGCCATCCATCAGGCGCTCAGCCGTGCCAATTTGGCGATTTCCGATATTGATTTGTGGGAAATCAACGAGGCCTTTGCTGTCGTACCCATGGCGGCCGCCCACGCGTTGGATATTCCCGAAGACCGGCTGAACACCCGTGGCGGCGCTTGCTCGCTTGGGCACCCCATCGGAGCTTCTGGCGCGCGGATCATCGTTACGCTCTTAAATGCGATGGAAACCGAAGAAGCGCAGCACGGCGTGGCTGCGCTCTGCATTGGTGGCGGCGAGGGGACGGCGGTCACTCTCCAACGCCCCTAGGATCCGCCTTCGACCCGCAAACGATGCGCGTATAAATGCTCATAGTGCGGCTGCACCTCAGCATAGACCTCCTGCACCCGTTCCGGCATCTCACTGACCGGTTGCCGGTCATAGCGTGGTTGCGGTTTCAGGCCGCTGGAGTTCCGCAGCAGTTCATGGAACGACCCACCGTCCCACCAGCTCACTTCATCTCGGGGGCCGGGCTCCCAACTCAGCGCCGCTTCAATAAACGGAATGCCAACGGCATCACACCAGGCCCGAACGACACCATGCGGGTTGGCGAGCACATCGTCGCTATCAATCACCGGCGGCGGGGTTCCGCCTTGGCGTTCGGTGATGATGTCGAAAAGCGCCCTCTGCTCCTTAAAGCCCGTTTCCTTAATGTGGAAATCGGGCCAGTGCTTGAACATGGACGCTATGGTTTTTGCCGGGTCTCGGATCAGGAACGAGTGATTGAACATGTCGAAGAGCTCATCGTTCCACATATGATCGATATAAAGCGGGAAATCCTTGGAAAAGACGGGCCCTTGCGCCGCCAAATTCTGCAAATGCGCATGAACCCCAGCCATGGTCAGCCCCGGCGTTCGAACACTGTCGGCAGTCAGGCGTGGCCACAGCGGATCATCGCCCTGATACCAAGCCTCGCCATAAGGCTCGTGCAAACACGTAAAATCGCCCCGCTGGCGCATCATCCATTCAAAGGCTGTCGACGTCGAACGCGGAACGGCCCAAAGCGCAAGTATCTTAGTCATTTGGTTTAGTCTTTCAGGCTGGAAAGCAGGCTGCCTTGCTGGGTTACGGGTGCGAGCCCCAGCGACTTGAATATCCGCCAGTAAAGGGCGTTGTCGTGCGTGATAACCGGCTTGCCCAATTGTGCCTCAAGCTCGACTTCCAGATGAACAAACCGCTGCGCCTGTCCATTGGGGCCAGAGCGGAAGTTGCACATGCCGTTGGCAAGATAAGCATCGGCCTGCGGGGCTTGCTCCGCCACGTAAGCCATGGATTCGGAGGCTAAATCACCATCAAAGCACCAAATCGCAGCGTTGCATTCCTCTTGCGAAGCAATGAAGCCCTGATCCACAAAGTTACCTGCGTAGAGAACATCAAAACCCGCTTCACGAAGAAAACCAGCCGTGCCTTGCCACCAAGTAGGCCAGTGGTAAACGCCATTCAAAGCGACCTTCTCAACATTCATGGCGCGCAACGCCTCAACCATCGCGTAACCAGCCATGTGGAAAGTGGTCTCGTACTTGTCCGACAGCATCTCACAGTGCTGGCGAATGCCCTCGACCCCTAAACCACTAGCATGGACCCAGTTGGAGCCAACTTGTCCGCAGACGTCTGCGCCGTTATTGGCCATGCACTCCACGAATTCTTCCAGCAAGCCAAAGTTGCTTTTGCGCTGATCGAGTTGATGCTCGTAGTCAGGGACATGCAGCATCCGGCCGTGAACGCCCACGGTGGCGGGCGCAATCCGTAGAAAGTCCGAGGGCGCCGCGTCAAAATCATGGGGCGGACAGGTAAAGCCGACTTGGTGGGGGAATAGCTTGTTCTTGCCCACGGCCCAATGGGCAGGCTTTTTATAATCGGACATGGTGCACCCTTCGCTGGTTTTCCTTGGTCTAGACCAGCCATTCGCCCACGCCATCTTTGGCGCGACTTAGGTGTCGTTTCTGCAAACGATTAGAAGCGGAAGTTTTGCGGGCAATCTGACATGAAACCGGCGACGCCCCAGTCAATCATGGAGCGAACTTTGTCTGGCTCGTTAGCGGTCCAGACGTTGACCGTCATACCTTGTGCTCGCGTACGCTGAACATCGTCATATGACAGCGTTTCCCACCACAAATTGAGCGCGTCGGCCTTGATTTGTTGCGCAACCTCGAACACCTCTGACGTTGCGTTTTCTGCGATCACGGCGATGGACCAGCCGGGAAAGGCAGCGCAGGCAAGCTTCAGAACATCGAAATCAAAGCTGGACAGCAACACGCGTTCTTTGGGCAAAGGTCCGCTGGAAAGAACCGGATGCACAGCATCGACCAAGGCTGCGGGGGGAACGTGGTCGTGGCGCTTGAGCTCCAAATTTACGCCCATCCCAAGATCGGCAAAGCAGTCCAAGGCTGCTGCCAACGTTGGAATGGCCTGAAAACCCGCTGCTGGATGCTGCTGGTTTGCGTTGACACGCTGCAAGTCGTCCAAGGATAGGGCGGCAATGGAACCGCTGCGATCGGTGCAGCGGTCCATTGTTGCATCGTGGAAGATAACCGGCGTGCCGTCTCCCAACAGGGAAACGTCCGTTTCCGTCCAAAGCGCTCCTGCTTGAAACGCGGTTTTGAAGCCAAGAAGCGTGTTCTCTGGTGCCAATGACGGCGCGCCGCGATGGCCCATGATCTGAGGGCGTTTCACGCTCATTCTAGGTGTCAGGCCGCCGTTTGGCCGCGGGTCATCCGCGGTCCAACAAGCTCAAAAGCATACATTCCAGCGAGGTTTGCGGCCATGAAAATCAAGACCGGCGCGCCCCCAAGGCTCAGCGCGGCAAACGCGGGGCCGGGGCAAAGACCAACCAAGCCCCATCCAGCCCCAAACAGCACGGCACCGGCGATCAATGGCGTGTCGATGCCTTGAGCGGTTGGTAAATGAAACCGATCGCCCATCACGGGCGCGGTCCGACGCTTCAAGATCAAAAAGCCAGCGCCATAGAGAGCAATCCCCGCGCCCATCACAAAGATCAAAGAGGGATCCCACTGACCGCTAAACACATCGAGGAAAGCCAAGACTTTGGCCGGGTTTGTCATTTCCGCAATGGTCAAACCAATGCCGAAAATCAGGCCCGCAAGGGCGGCTACAGCGGCGCGCATTATGAAAGCCCTCCCAAACGAGCCAAGGTCGCAACAAGAACGCCGACCCCGACAAATGTGACCACCGCAACAATAGAGCGCACCGAAAACCGTGAAACCCCGCAAATGCCATGCCCGCTGGTGCAACCATTGCCCAGCCGTGTGCCAAAGCCAACCAGCAAGCCTGCGGCCACAAGCATCCATGGATTGAACGTAATTTCAAAGGGAAGCTCAGAGCCACGAACAAATGCAACCACCAGTGGCCCAACGACGATCCCGCCGATAAATGCCAAGCGCCAGTCAAGATCGCGCAGGTCAAATCGAAGCAAGCCACCAGCGACAGAGCTCACCCCCGCTTGCCGCCCCAAGAGGGCGAAAAGGATGAGACCAGAAGCGCCAATCAGCAATCCGCCGATTGAGGCTGCGCCGGGTGTAAAATTCGAGAAATCCATTGTGGGTTCCTATCATCTTTGTCTGTCTTGACCAAGGGTACTCCAATATAAACCAATGACGGTCAATATGTAAAATAGCGGGAAGCCTACCGGCGGGGCTTGACGGGTTGAGTTGGTCAGGCGAGACCGACATGAGAAACTCAAGGGATGAAACATGCGGCTCTATATCGACAGTGCACTTACCGATGATTGGGAAAAGTGGGCAAAGCGGGGCGTGCTTTATGGTGCAACAACCAATCCGCTCATCTTTAAAAAGCAAAGCGTGGATCTAAACCGAAAGACGGTTTTTCGACTGATCGACAGCGCAAAGGACATGGGGCTGACGTCGGTACAGTTTCAGGTTTACGGCCTGAACCATCCTCGCGACGCCGCCAAGCAGATGGCGCGCTTCTTCGATCGTTGGCAAGACGGCGTGACGGCCAAGGTGCCGCTGACAGCCGAAGGTCTCGCGATTCTACCTTTGTTGCCAAAGGATGCACCCATCACACTCACCGCTGCGTTTGACGCGCGGCAAGCTGTGTTGGCGGCCAGTTGCAGCGCACGCTACATCGCGCCCTATTATGGCCGGATCAAAGAATCAGGGCAGGATGCAGACCAAGTTGTTGATGCAATGAAGACGATCGCTCAGGGCAGTCCGCGGGTGCTTCTGGCCAGTTTACGGTCCGCCGATCAAGTCCTTTCCCTCGCAACACGCGGACACGATACCTTTACCCTTGCACCAGCGGTTTTCGACGCGCTGATGGACGTCCCGCAGACCCAGCAAGCGACAGCAGAATTCGAAGCTGCTGCGGCGATGCTGAAGAAAGACGCAAGTGGCAAAGGGGGTTTCTTCAAATCATGATGACCCCATCCAAACCCGCACCCCCCTCCGCACCGACGCCCGCGCCGACGCCCGCACCAACGCCCGAAGATCGCCTTTATCGCATCGTCGAAGAGGGCATGTGTATTGGGTGCGGCCTGTGTGAATCCCTTGCTGGGCCTGAATCTGTGAAGATGCAGGTTGTCGACAGTGGGTTTGAACGTCCCTTGGTGGTTGGCGCGTTGAGCCACGAAACTGTTGACGCCATTTATGATACTTGCCCCGGAACACGCGTCGAAGCCTTGCCAGCTGATCTCGCGGCGCAAGCCTCATCCCGTGATTTGGTTTGGGGACCGCATGAAAGCTTTGTCGAGGCTTGGGCCGGTGATCCGGCTGTGCGACACGAGGGGTCCACGGGCGGGGTTTTGACGGCATTGGGACAATTCCTCGTCGACAGTGGCGAGGTCGAGTTTCTGCTCCACGCCAAAGCCGGCGGCAACGATCCAACCTTTGGTCAGCCCCATGTTAGCGAAACAGCGGCTGAGGTTCTGGCGGGCGCAGGGTCGCGCTATGGCCCAACGGCTGTGCTGCAAACGGTGCACCAAAACCTCGACAAGGGCCGACCATTCGCCTTTGTCGGGAAACCTTGCGATATTTCCGCCCTGCGCGCGCTGGCGCGTCGAGATGCGCGGGTCAACCAACTGATTAAATACTTTCTGACACCGGTATGCGGCGGCTTTGCCTCGCCCAAGGCAACCGAAGCGTTTATCGAAAACCACCATGGGGTCCAAAAACCGGAGATAGAGAGCTTTCGCTATCGCGGTTTTGGTTGTCCCGGTCCAACGACGTTTAAAACCGCCGATGGTCAATCTCACGCGGCGACCTATACCGAATACTGGGGCGAAGACGAGAAGAGCTGGAATGTGCCATGGCGGTGTAAAATCTGTCCCGATGGCATCGGCGAAGGTGCTGATATCGCTGCGGCGGATAATTGGCCCGGCGGTGCACCCGACCCAGCGATTGAGGCTGACGATCCCGGCACAAACGCTGTTATTGTGCGAACAAAGGCAGGGGCTGACTTGGTCGCTCGCGCTGTTGCCGCTGGCTACTTGGTGACAGGAAGCCGCTTAGATGCAGATCATATGAGCACGGTTCAGCCTCATCAGGTCAAGAAACGCCAAGCCGCGCGAGCCCGCTGGGATGGCATGGCCAGCCAAGGGCGGATGACGCCTAGAACGCACGGACTTCGGCTCGACGCCTTGCGCGAGACCTTGAGTGACGAGGTTTACGAGGCTCAGCGAAAGGGAACGGCCCAGCGCATCCAAGACGGTCGTGCGGGCGAAGAGCGGCCCAAGGCTAAAAACGGATTGTGATGAGAGAGCAGCAACGAGATACCGCAGACTTGCCGCGCCGATAGCGCCAGCAAATCAGCGGTATGCTCGGGCTTAGTCTCAGCCTTCAGCGAAAGAGACGATGCCGTCTTTGACGGAATGGCCGATAAATGGCAGGGATTTGGACGTTTTGCCTGAAATGACACGGCCAGCGGCGTCAAACGTGGTGCGGTGACAAGGGCAGGTAAACGCATTCTCTGCTTCACCGGTATAGGCGACGTAGCACCCACGGTGCAGACACTTGAGTTCGGCCACCAAGTATTCGGGATTAACCGTCCGCTCATCATCGGTTTCGCCAGACATTGCGCCATCAACAGCACCAGCAGCAGCTTGCTGGTCCTCTGTCCGGCGGAGAATACCGACAAAAGTCCCGTTCATGAACACAACGGCCAGCTCGCCCGGCTCTAGGGCCGTCACGTCAACAGATGTTGCATCGCCAAGATCGATGGTCTGCTTTTGGCCAATGGGCTGCTCGCCTTTGGCATGCGCCATACCGGCGGGCAACAAGGCTGCGGCACCAGCGGCAAGGCCGCCACGGATGACATCGCGACGATCAACAACAAGCCGGCCATTCTGGATTTTGCTAAACACGTATTATACCTCTCAAGCGGTGATGACTGTATCTACAGGCACCATAATTAGACTCCGTGACATAACCTAGGCTGGAACTGCCCAAGACCAAGGCAATCAAGGAAAGGTGATGAAATGCGAATTGTTGAGAGGTGGGGGGATCTGGGGTCGCTTCACTAGAATCCGCGACCCATGGTGTAAAATTCAACATTCGGCAGCATGCCGGTGGTGTTCGCCAACCGATTGGACAGCCCAAAAAACGCAGTAATGGCGGAAATGTCCCAGATGTCTTCATCATCAAAGCCGTGGGCATGCAGCAGCGCAAAATCGTCGTCGCCAACCGTCGAAGAGTCCGGTCCAGCGACCTTCATGGCGAAATCCAACATGGCGCGCTGGCGCGGTGTGATATCCGCTTTTCGATGGTTGGTCGCGATCTGGTCGGAAACAATGTTGCTCTTTTCCCGAATTCTCAACACCGCACCGTGAGCGACCACGCAGTAAAGGCAGGAATTGAGCGCTGAAGTCGCCGTGACAATCATTTCACGCTCGCCTTTGGTGAGGCGCGATTCAGCCCGCTCCATGACGGCATCGTGATAGGCGAAGAACGCTCGGAACTCTTCTGGACGCCGTGCGAGGGTCAAAAATACATTCGGCACAAACCCGGCTTTTTCCTGCACACCCAAAATCTTGTCTCGGATGTCCGTGGGAAGATCCGCCAGCTCGGGGTTGGGGTATCGATCAGTCATGGGCTTGGTTGCGCTCATCATAGGGTCCTCCGCTGTCATCCCGGCTATTTGTAACACGTTGTTCGGTCAAAGCGAGGGTAGGGAGGGTACACATTCCAACTCAAACCGGGCATGCGCGCAAAAGCCCCGGTTTAACGGCCCACCACCAAGGGCATCCATTGAGAATGCAGCGATCATTGGGAAAGGTACCTTCCGAACTTGGAAGGAAACAGTTGATGTTGGTTTCACCTGCCGCTGAAGAGATGCGGCAATGGTCCCATGAGCAGGCGCTTGCCGAACGCTTTGCGCTGGCTGTGACGCAGCTTAACCGCCTCAAGGGCGTTCTGATTCGGATCAAAGGGCGCGTGACACTCGGTGGGACGGCCAATGATATGATTATCGCACACAGAGCCGCCGATCTTGATTTGCAGCAAACTGTGCCTGTCCTCGAAGGCTTGCTTACGCAAGCGATCAAACCCTGTCGCTTGGATGTTGGGCGGATCTTGTCGGAAAACATCAATCTCGACGGTGAGATTGACGCGGCAAACGCGCAAAACCTGCCCAATGAGGCGCAGGACGTGGTTCTCTATGGTTTTGGCCGCATCGGGCGCCTGATGGCCCGGAATTACATCGAGCGCTCTGGCCCGGCAGCCTTGCTTAACCTGCGAGCGGTGGTGTGTCGGCCCAGCAAAGACCCTAAAGCCGATCTCAGAAAGCGCGCGTCCTTGCTGCGGACGGACAGCATTCACGGTGCCTTCAACGCGACAATTGAAGTCGATGAAGACAGCCTGTGCCTGATCGCTAACGGCAATCGGATCCAGTTCATCTATGCGCCTCACCCCGCTGGGATTGACTACGGCGCATTTGGCATCAAAAACGCGATCCTGATCGACAATACGGGTGTTTGGAGCGACGAGGCGGGCTTGGGACAACACCTCAGCGCCAAGGGCGTCGAAAAGGTGTTACTAACCGCGCCGGCAAAGGGCGACGTGCCAAACATCGTTTTTGGCGTCAATGACGAGGCAATCGCCGACCAAAAGATCATCTCTGCCGCATCGTGTACCACCAATGCCTCGACGCCGGTTTTAAAGGTGCTGGACGAGGCCTTTGGCATTGTTCAGGGCCACATCGAAACGGTGCATTCGTTCACCAATGACCAAAACCTGATCGACAACTTCCACAAGGCCGATCGGCGCGGTCGGAGTGCGGCGCTGAATATGGTGATTACCTCAACCGGCGCGGCAAAGGCCGTCGCAAAGGCCTATCCGCCGCTGGCGGGGAAGTTGACCGGTAACGCCATACGCGTGCCAACCCCCAATGTTTCGCTGGCCATTTTGAACCTTACCCTCAGCCGGCAAACGACGGTCGACGCGGTGAATGATCTGCTAGAGCAGGCCTCGATCTCGGCCATATACCAGAAGCAGATTGGCTTTCGATGGAGCACGGAGCTGGTTTCCTCTGACTTGGTGGGAAGCCGACACGCCGGGGTGATTGACGGTGCAGCAACCATTGTCGAAGGGCAGCGCGCGGTCGTCTATGTTTGGTATGACAATGAATTTGGCTACGCCCAACAAGTGTTTCGCGTCGCGCAGGCGATGGCCGGTATCCGGCTTGCGACGTTGCCTGCTTAAACGCTTGACGGAGCGGAAACTGCGGGTCATGGCGGTAGATGTCGCTCCGAAAAAGAGGCTCCCATGACCGAGAAATCGCAAACACCTGACACGCCCGTTGCCAGAAATGAAGCGAAGGGATGGTTACACAATCCCGAGCTCCCCATTGCTATGTCACCGCTGTTTCAATGGCCTCCAAGCCCATCTGCCGCCTTGGGCTGGCTGGCGCGCTCATGGCTTCAGCTTTCAAGCGTGGTGATTATCTTTACCTTTGCCCTGATCGGGGCCTGGCTTTTGCCCTCTGCGGAAACCATGAAAACCTTATCGCCAGGTTGGGTGCTCCAAATCTGGGCACGGCATATCCTGTTTCTGACACTGGTCGCGGGCGGTTTGCATTTTTGGTTCATCACGATGCAGGGGCAGGGTGAAGCCTTTAAGTTTGATCCGCGAAAGCAAGCCACGAAGAACCGACAGTTCCTGTTCAACAATCAGGTTCATGAGAACGTCTTTTTCTCGCTGGTCAGTGGCGCGGGTCTGCTGGCTGGGTTTGAGGTTTTCTATCACTGGATCGCCGCAAACGGCTGGGTGCCAACCTTTACATTATCCTTTGACCAACCCGGCTGGTTGGTTTGGTTTGCTGTCGCGCTGGTTGTTATTCCAATCTGGAGCAGCCTGCATTTTTATTGGGTTCACCGTTTTTTACATTGGCCGCCGCTGTACCGGATCGCGCATGGTCTGCACCACAAAAACATCAATGTTGGGCCGTGGTCTGGCGTCTCGATGCATCCCGTCGAGCATGTACTGTATTACTCCACGCTGCTGATCCATTTGGTCATCCCAAGCCATCCCATCCTTGTTGTCTTCCACGCCTGCTTGCAAAATCTCAGCCCGCCCTTTTCCCACTCAGGGTTTGAGCAGCTGGTGGTCCGAGATAAGCAGCGGATGCGCGCCGGTGATTTCTTTCACCAGCTGCATCATCGCTATTTCGAGTGTAACTACGGTACGGTCGACATGCCGTGGGACCGGTGGTTTGGAAGTTTTGATAATGGCACCGCCGAAAGCCGAACCCGGCAGCAGGCGCGGATGATCGCGCTGAAACGTCACAGGCAGGGCGATTGACCGGCTGTTTTCTTGACAAATCACGTTTTCACACTTGAACTACAACTTAAAAGCGACCCCGAATAGGATACGCCCTGTCGCAACTGTTCAAGCGCAGGTCGGTATTTGGACGCCATAGGTATCGTTATAGAGTTTGACCGGGCAAGTGCGCATGGATGAGCCTTTTTGCCTGAACACGGAGACAACCAATGGACCTGCAGTACGAGAATGACTATTCCGGCATCGTAGAGGCCGACCGCGCAAACGTTTGGCATCACCTGACCCAGCACAAGAAGTTCGAAACCACCGACCCGCTGATTATTATCGAGGGCAAGGGCAACCGTGTTTGGAACCAAAAGGGGCGTGAGCACCTTGATGGGACGTCAGGCGGCGTGTGGACGGTAAACGTCGGCTATGGCCGAACTCAGATTGCTGATGCCGTACGCGACCAGTTGGTCAAGCTCAACTACTTCGCAGGCTCCATGGGCACCATTCCGGGCGCAAAGTTTGCCGAGCGTCTGATTGAAAAGATGCCGGGCATGAGCCGCGTTTACTACTCAAACTCAGGCTCTGAAGCGAACGAGAAGGCTTACAAAATCGTTCGCCAAATCAGCCACAACAAGCATGGCGGCAAGAAGCAAAAGATCCTTTACCGCTCGCGCGATTACCACGGCACAACCATTGCTGCGCTGGCGTCCGGTGGTCAGGACCAACGCAAAGACCAGTACGGTCCGTTCCCAGAGGGCTTCATCGAAGTCCCACACTGCCTCGAATACCGCTCACAGTTTGGCGACGTGACCGACTACGGCGTTCGCGCTGCAAACGCGATTGAGGACGTGATTCTGCGTGAAGGCGCGGACACTGTTGGTGGGTTGGTTCTTGAGCCGATTACCGCTGGTGGTGGCGTCATCACGCCGCCGTCAGGGTACTGGGAGCGTGTGCAGGAAATCTGCAAGAAGTACGAAATCCTGCTGATCATTGACGAAGTTGTTTGTGGCTTGGGACGCACGGGGACGTGGTTCGGCTATCAGCATTACGGCATCGAGCCAGACATGGTGACAATGGCCAAGGGCGTTGCATCCGGTTACGCGGCCATCTCTTGCACCGTCACCACCGAAGCGGTCTTTGACATGTTCAAAGATAACGCGGACGATCCCATGTCTTACTTCCGCGATATTTCGACCTTTGGCGGTTGCACCGGTGGACCGGCGGCAGCGCTAGAGAACATGAAAATTCTCGAAGATGAGAACCTGCTCGATAACTGCACGCAAATGGGCGAGTACATGTTCAGCAAGCTCGAAGAAATTGCAGCGAAGTACCCGGCCGTTTCCGGTCAGGTGCGCGGCAAGGGGTTGTTCTTGGGTCTGGAACTGGTGCGTGACATTGAAACCCGTGAACCGCTGGATGAAGCTTTGGTCCAGGGCATTGTTGCGGATTGTATGCAGAAGTCTGCCGTGATCATCGGCGCGACCAACCGCTCGCTGGCCGGGTTCAATAATACGCTTTGCTTGTCTCCAGCCTTGATTTCCACGAAGTCCGATATGGATGAGATCACTGTGGCCATCGACGGCGCTATGGCCCGCGTTCTGGCCTAAGCGGTTTTACCACGTCTAAACATCAGAGAGCGGGCTTAGCGGCCCGCTCGTTTTTTTTGTCTCTGCATGCTTATTAGCAGGCTGTTATATGCGTATCTTAGGAAGTATGAATGCTTTGGCGATGGGTCATGTTTGCGCTTAAGCCTCACTCACGGCGTCAGCGAAATGTGGTGAACCTCTTCAATAATTGCGTGAGCCGTACTATCTGAGCAGGTAAGCCATTAACCCGAGGTACAAAAATTGAGCTTCCGAACCGTTTCCAAAGATTTTTCCGCCTATGGGCAGGTTTCACAAAGCGATCTGCAAAGCGCTGTCGATCAAGGTTTCAAATCCTTGATCATTAACCGTCCGGACCATGAATCACCCGGTCAGCCCACAGCGGCTGAAACAACGGCAGCGGCTGAGGCTTTGGGACTGGAGGTTCGCTTCATTCCGTTGGTCTCCGGTCAACTGACCATGGAACACGTCGATCAAACCAAAGCAGCGCTCGCGGAAATGCCAAAGCCTATTTTGGCCCATTGCGCCAGTGGGATGCGTTCGGCGATCCTGTGGTCATTGGCTCACAAGGGCGAGATGTCTGCGGACGACATCATCAATGCTGTGAGCAAGGCTGGTTATGATCTGGCGGGCTTGCGCCCTAATCTTTAGTCAAAAGCGCAAGCAGTCGCCGTCCAATGACCAGCATCGCCGTTGCGATCAAGGGAATGCTGAGCATGCGCGCAATTTGGTGCGTGGAGACGAACAAGGGATCGACACCTTGATCCAGCGCGATCGACGTCACCGTTTCGATCGCGCCCGGTGCCAGCCCTAGCATCAGTTCTTTTGCGTCCAGCCCCGTCAGCCAAACCAGCATGGCGCAAGCGGCGAGAGCAACACCCACACCGACCCCCAAGCCAACAAAGCAGGCGAGGGCCATCCTGCGCAGGTCTCGGAAGGGAATTGCATCAAAGCGCGCGCCCATGATCCAGCCCAGCGCGGCTTGTGAACCAAACAGCAGCAGCGGTGGCAGGTCGGGCAGGGGAACACCGCCAAGTTTTGCGACGGCCACGCCCATCATCGGACCAATGAATGTCGGCGCGGGAACTTTGAGCTGCCGCGCGACCACAGCACAAACCACAGCGAACCCCAGCGAGCCGATTAAGATCAGCACGTCAGCCGGGTTGAGACCTTGCGGTATGCTGGCAAGGGCCACAGGCACCGTTGTCTCGCTCGGCACACCCCAAAAGCCAAGAGCAAAGGGTAGCGCAAATGTCAGGGACAGCAGCCTGATCGACTGGAACAGTATGACCAGATGAGTGCGCAGCCCCATGTCTTCGCTCGCCGCCACCACAAACGGCAAAGACCCTGGTACGGCGCAAAGAAGGGCTTCGTTGGGCTCTAAGTCTGTCATGCGGTGGATCACGAAGGCGGAGCTGAGGGTAATCATGGGGATCAGAGCGATACTCACCAGAACCGACGGCACCCACAGGGTCACACTGCCGAAAAACTCAGAGCTGGCCGTGGAACCAATGAAATAGCCCAGCATTAAAAAGGCGAGGTCACGGATTGGATCTGGAAATCCCGGGCGTCGGCCAAAAGCGCCAAGGGCCAGCGAAAGCAGCAAAGCGCCCAGCAGCCAAGGAATGGGGATGCCAACCGCCAGCGCGATGGCCCCGCCCACAAGGGCAAAACCAAAGCCCAAGGCCGCTATGGAATAGGTTCGAACGAAGCCGGGAAGGGGGATGGCGGACACTCCAAATACGGGGATTTCGTCCCCAGTTTCCGCAGGTCCACCGCTTAAAGCAAATCGCGGCTGCTATTCGCTATCGAGCGCCCCAAACTGTAGCGAGACCAGCCGGGCATAGAGCCCTTCGCGCGCCAGCAGTTCCTCATGCGTGCCTTGGTCAACAATCTGGCCATCCTCCAGCACGACAATCCGATCAGCCTTCAGCACCGTTGCCAGCCTGTGCGCGATCACCAAGGTGGTGCGCTCTTTGGACATTTTCTCAAAGGCTTGCTGAACCGCTTGCTCGCTCTCAGAATCCAAGGCACTGGTTGCTTCATCAAGCAACAGGATTGGGCTTTTGCGCAGAATGGCGCGGGCAATGGCCAGACGCTGTCGCTGCCCCCCGGAAAGCGTTGCCGCGTTTTCGCCCAAAGCGGTGTCATAGCCCTCCGGCAGCGCCATGATGAAGTCATGAGCCTCCGCCGCGCGTGCTGCTGCCTCTACGTCTGCATCACTGGCCGATGGATCGCCAAAGCGAATGTTTTCCCGCGCGCTCCCGGCAAACAAGGGCGCATTCTGTTGAACAATCGAAATCGCCCGGCGCAGAGCCGTTGGGTCAAGGTCTTGGACGTTGATGTCTTCAACAGATACGGATCCGCCTTGTGGGTCGTAAAGACGCAGCAAAAGCTGGAAAACAGTGCTCTTTCCCGCGCCCGACGGGCCAACCAAAGCAACGGTTTGTCCCGGCTCTATGCTCAGGGATAGTCCTTTGAGGGCTTGTGCATTGGGACGGCTTGGATAGGCGAAATGAATGTCATCGAGACGGATGGAGCCCTGCATCATGCTCGGCAAGACGCTTGGTTGCGCAGGCGCCTCAATTCCGGGCGCCTCGGCAAGGATCTCCATCAGCCGCTCAGTTGCGCCTGCGGCTCGCATGACTTCTGCATAGGTTTCCGTCAGCAAGCCAACGCCTGAAACGGCGATAAAAGCAAACATCACGAATTGAGTCATGGTCCCCGGCGTTATCGCGCCGTTCTGAACCTGCACCGCGCCGTACCACAGCACGGCAATCAAGCCAGCAAGGACAAAGGAAAACAGCGAGGCTGTGAGCATCGACCGCACGCGAATTCGCCGCATGGAAACCTTGAACGTTTCTTCGACAGCGGCTCGGAACCGCGACCGTTCCTCGGGTTCTCTGGTAAAGGCTTGAACTGTGTCAATGGCCCTGAGGCTCTCACTCGCTCTTGCAGAAGCCTCAGCCAGCGCGTCTTGGCTTGATCGGGACAGCCGCCGGACCCGCCGGCCAAAATACAGCATGGGAAGAATGATCAGCGGCCCCACAATCATCATCAGCAAAGCCAACTGCCAGCTGGTGATAATCATCAAAATCAACGCCCCCGATGTCGTTGCAACCGTACGCAGCGCAACTGAAATTGACGAGCCAACAACAGTCTGGATCAGCGTGGTATCCGTCGTAAGCCGGGAGAGAACTTCACCGGTGCGGGTATTGGCGTAGAACGTCGCACTGAGCGAGAGAAGATGGTCGTAGACCGTGGCGCGCAAATCTGCCACCACGCGCTCGCCCAGCAAGCTGATGAAGTAAAAGCGCAAGGCACTGGTCACACCCAGCAGCAGCGCACCGACGATGCCAACGATAAAGAAGATGCTCAGCGAGCCTTCGCTGGGGAACATCGCGCAAAACGAGGAATCTTTGGCCCCGCCAAAGCCGCAATCAACCACCAAACGAAAAGCACCCGGCAGCATCAGCGTCAGGACCGAAGCGGCAACCAAGAACACCACAAACGCCCCCAAAATCGCTGGATAGCGAACAATGAAGGGAAGCAGGCGTCTGAGCGGCTGAACGGAGCGCGCTTGTTCTCTATGCTTCTGATCCCGTTTCAGCTCAGCAGCAAACGACGAACCGCGGTCGGAATCCACCGAGCGATCAGAATCAGGCCGGGCAGCAGGCGTGGCAACGGTTTCAGTCATAGAGCCTCACACAGATGAACCCGACAAGTAGGGCTGAAAGGCTCAAACTTCAATCGCTTCTCTCGAACATTCACTGCACGTCTGGTCATGCTGTTCTGAGTGTCATAAGACAAAAATCCCAATATAACGCTCTAACAACATAGATTTGAAAGGTTCCAACATGCCAAAGTTCGTATTGACCTTCGAAGGTGGCCGTCAACCTTCCTCACCTGAAGAAGGTCAAAAGCACATGGCCGATTACATGGCTTGGATGAAAAATTTGGGCGAGGCGATTGTCATGCCGCAGACCCCCTTTAAAACAAGCAAAATTGTCAGCAAAGATGGCGTTAGTGATCCCAGTGGACCACCACTGATGGGTTTCCTGATGATAGAAGCCGAAGATATGGCCGCAGCGGTTGAGATAGCCCAAGCGTGTCCATTCTTGGAAATGGGCGAGATGCGCGTGGCTGAAACAATGGAAATGAGCTGAATGACCGTTGGTGCCGTTCCTCAAAATAGCGGACGCATTGATGGACGGCGCAACAGGATGGGCGGCGCGACGAACCGCAGCTTTGGTTCAGAAAGGGTTCAAAGCCGGAGAACCGGGCCAATAACCCACCGAACCAGATGGCTCACACGCAATTTTTCCATAATATTCATTATGCGTTTTTTCCGTCAGAGTACTTTTCGTAAGATCTGGCCATTCTTGTTCAGAACATGAAGCCAAACCGTCGACCAAATCGTCTCAAACCTCAAACACGTGTTTAGATTGACCGTTCTTCCCATCAGTACCGCAACGCGGATTCCGGCTGGGATATATTTTAATCGAGCCCGGCGGCCCGCTCAAAACCCAGTCGCAGCAGCGTTACTGCACGACTGTCGGCAAACCCACGATAAAGTGGGGGTTGTCCAATCCCTGCTTTCCGTATTGGAGCGGGGTTCTGCCGTCCAAGCGCAGAACGACAGCCCCTGCCGCCTCCGCAACCGCCTGCCCCGCAGCCGTATCCCATTCCATTGTGCGGCCTTGTCGAGGGTATAGATCCGCCGCACCCTCAGCCACGCGACAGAATTTCAAAGAAGAACCGGCATTGATGACTTCATTGACTTTTTGGCCTGTTAAGAGCGCCTCAAGCGCAGCCGGATCTGCGTGTGATCGGCTGGCCGTAACGGTTAATCCAGCCGGTGGCACGTCACGCACCTTGATATCACGACGATTTTCGCCGCCAACATCCTGCTTAATCGCCTGCTCTGGGGAACCGGCCCAGGTTTGGCCAAGTGCTGGTGCAACGACAACACCCATGACCGGACGCCCATGCTCGATTAAAGCGATGTTTACGGTAAACTCGTCACGTTGATTGATGAACTCCTTGGTGCCGTCCAAAGGATCGACCAGCCAAAACCGATCACCGGTTGGGGCTTCAAAGCCTCGCGCTTCGGCGCTTTCCTCGGAAATGACTTCAACGCCAGCAATCAAGCCCTCCAAGCGATCCATGATGTAATGATGGGCCGCTAAGTCTGCCGCAGAAACCGGGCTATCATCAGACTTGGAATCGACCTGCAGTGTGTCGGACTTGTAGAGACGAAGCGTTTCCGCGCCCGCGCCTTCAGCAATGGTGATGACGGAAGCAACTAAGTCTGACCAATTCATGGAAAAATGTCCTGCGGTGTGAGCGTTGGCGTTATCCTAGGCAATTACCGGTCAGACAAACACGCCTTATTCGGAACAACTGGCGGACTCTGCGCGCATTGCTGCGCATCAAACCTCCGCCTCGACGCGCGCCCACAAAAAAAGGCGCCTCAACGAGCGCCTTCTTATTCTACCAAACAGCCCTTTTCGGCCCTCGATGATCAACGACGATTGTTTGTCGATCCTGACGCTGGCCGATTGGCGGAGCGATCACGGTCACGACGTCCCGCAGGGATATAGGCGATGTCGTAGTGCTCCTGACAGTACGGCTTACCTGTCAGCGCGCCCTTTCCACAAAACCGGAAACCAGGTTCGTTCGGGTGCCCAATAGGCCACATGCATGTTGGTCCCCGCGACGCCGTCTTTACGGCCATCACCTTGGATCTGGTTGGACGCTTTGCGCCCGTTGCACGCTTGATTGGGCTCGGACGCGGAGGAAGACCCAACCGATGAGCTTTGCCAACCACAGCGTTTTTGGTCACGCCAAGCTTACGACCAATCTCGGATGTAGACAGGCCCTCGCTCCAAAGATCTTTGAGCTGGTCAATTTGCTCTTCTGTCCACGCCATGATCGTTCCTCATTCTAATTTGTTACAATCGTTCCTGCCTACTGCAGTGCACCGACTCCATCAAAATTCTCGAATCAATGATTCGATGACACCTTTAGTGGTTTTTACGCACCACATCCCCATGATTCACAGGCAAAGGCGCATAATAACTGGATTTTTTAGCACATAATGAAACGGAACTTATTCGCAACCTAAATATAACGGCGAGCTACTTGCCTGTCCGTTTGCGATAAACGCTGGAGGGTGAGATTTCGAGCAATGAAGCGGCCCGATTTACGTTGCCACCCGTCAGCTCTAGCGCGCGGTCGATCATTTCTTGTTCTATGATCCACATGGGACGCAAGTCGCCTTCCGTTAGGTCTTGGGCCGCAGCGGTTTGCAAAGGCATGGGTGAAGGCTGAATTATCGATGGCGACGTCCATGACGCTGACCGATTCGATGGTGGTAAGACACCAGCGCCAACACTCATGGGGGCCATCTGATCCGGTTGCGCTGTCACCTGCTCCAAGGGAGGCATCATGGTCATCGAAACCAGTGGGGCATCGTGGAGCACCACGATGTTTCTGATGACGTTCTGTAACTGTCGAATGTTCCCCGGCCAGCTGTAGTTCATGAGCAGGCTGTGTACGTGTTGATCAAAATCCTGAAATGACTTGCCATCCCGCTGGGAAAACTGGCGCAAGCAATGCTGGGCGATTTCAACCACGTCCGCGCCTCGTTCACGCAATGCGGGCAATGGAATAGGTATAACGTTCAAGCGGTAATACAGATCTTCGCGGAACCGTCCGGCCTGGACATCGGCCCACGCGTCGCGGTTCGTCGCGCAGATGATACGCGCATTGGAGTTTTCCAGTCGCGATGACCCTACACGCTGGAAGGTTCCAGACTGCAAAAACCGCAAGAGTTTCGCTTGCAGCCCAATGTCCATCTCACCGATTTCATCGAGGAACAAAGTGCCGTTGTGCGCCATTTGCGCGGCGCCATCTCGGTCTGCGGTGGCGCCCGTGAAGGCGCCTTTGACGTGACCAAACAGCTCGGACTCGATCAAATCTTTGGGGATCGCCGCACAGTTGAGCACGGTGATATTGCCATCCTTGCGCGGTGATGCCCGATGAACGGCCTGCGCCACCAACTCTTTACCTGTGCCGGTCTCACCGGTGATAAAAACCGTAGCGTCAGTCGGTGCTGCAGCATCGATGATCCTGTAGACCGCTTGCATGGCGAGCGAGCTTCCGATCATTTCGTCATAAGAGGGTCGGTCGAGCTGTTGATACACCGCTACTTTCGTTTTCAGGCGGCGCAACTCCTGGGCGTTGTGGAGCGTCTGAAGCAGACGCTCTTGCGCGAAAGGCTTTACGAGGAAGTCATGAGCGCCCAATCGCATGGCATCAACAGCGATATTGATGGACCCGTGCGCGGTCATAACCAGCGTGGTGGTCCCCAGCCCCTCTTCCGTTATCAACTCAAGGATCTGCTGCCCATCCATGTCGGGCAGTTTCAAGTCCAAGAGCAACAATTCAGGCCGCTGGTCGCGCAGGATACGGAGCCCGGCTTTCCCGGTTGATGCCGTCGCAATGTCAAAGGGCTCTTTTTGCAAGAACCCTTGGTACATGTGCAACATCGACGGGGAATCTTCGATTATCAGCAGTTTGACCGGCATGATTGTATTCTTGGCTCCAACTCAGGACTTACGAACGAAATTCCACAACGCCACTCAAAATATTGCGTTGGCAGCAAAAGCCTCCACTCACCGCATCACAGTAATATGGTCGCCAACGATCAACTTTCCCACCTGATTTTATGATTCATTTAAAAAAAGGTCGAGAGGCGTTGTTAAGTTAGCGCGAAGAGGGCGAAATGCTCGATCCGCGATTGAATGGCGATTTACCTAAAGCGCGTCATTAAATCCGGACAATCCATCTTGAGTATTGGCAACAAAGGTGCATAAACTACAATTCTGCAACGGTGTTCACGTGGTTTCCACGGTGCCACAAATGCCTCACACGACCTTGTAAGGGATGAAACGTTCATGTTTTCTGTGGCAAGTCGAGGATCCTCTGATGATACCATTGATCGCTTACTGAAAGAAGCACTTGCTGAACTGGACGGACCCCCGTCTTTCATCCTGTGTGGAGCCTCGGTATCGGTCGATGTCAGCGCCCTGCAAAGCAGCCTCGACGGGTCAGTGCCATTTCACGGTGCCACCTCGTGCTTGGGTGTCATGACACAAGAAGCGGCGTTTATTGGGAACGCCAAGGGCGCTGGCGTTATCGCCATCTCCGATCCAGACGGTGCTTATGGATCCGCCATCGTTCCTGTGGAGGGCGATGACGTTGAAGCCGCCGCTGAGCAGGCTCTATTTCAGGCCTTGGGACAGACGCAAAGGCCCGGTGAGACACCGGAGATGATCTGGCTGTCCGCGACACCGGGCATCGAAGAACGGGTCATCGCGAGCATTCACGCCGCCATGGGCGTGGGCGTTCCGATCTGTGGCGGATCATCTGCTGACAACACAGTGTCGGGGCAATGGCGCGTGTTTGACCGCGAGACATCGTGGAACACAGGAATCGCCCTCACCGTTATGTTCCCCTCTGTGCCCCTTGGTTATGCCTTCCACTCGGGCTACCGACCGACGGCGACCAAAGGTCGGGTCACGTCCAGTGAAGGACGCCAGATTTTGGCGATCGATGGGCAGCCGGGGGCTGAGGTCTACAATCAATGGACCGGCGGCAGGATTGAATCCGCGCTCGCCGATGGCGGCAGTGTCATTGCAAGCACCTCCCTCGCGCCCCTAGGCCGCCGCCGTGACGCTGTCGCAGGGTTCGACTACTTTCTGCTTTCGCACCCCGAAGCGGTCTCATCAGACGGCGGACTCGCCCTATTCTCAAACATTGAAACAGGCGACGAGATTGTTTTGATGGAAGGCGATGAAGACAATCTTGTTCAACGCGCCGCGCGCGTCGCGGAAAATGCGCTTGAGATGGCGCGCTTGGAAAAAGAGTCCATCGCGGGCGCGCTGGTGATCTACTGTGCCGGGTGCATGCTGACGGTTCAGGACCGTATGCCCGAGGTTGCCGAAGGTCTGCGATCAGTCTTGGGCGACAAGCCGTTTCTGGGCAGTTTCACCTTTGGTGAGCAAGGGTGTTTTATCGGTGGGTCAAACCACCATGGAAACCTCATGATCTCCGTTGTCGTCTTTGGAGGCTAGACTTGGTAGGCTGGTGCGATGAATCAGGATCTAAAGGCACCAAACACCGGGTTAGAAGAACAACTGCGCGAAGCTCTAGTTGCTTTAGAACAAGCAACCGCGCGAGAGCGTCAAACGCGGCTTGAGTCTGAGTTTCTGCTCGAAAGTTTGCGTGACTTAGGGTTTGCAGAGAGAACCTCGGAAGTCTACTCGCGCGCGCTGGTCATGCTGCGTCAGAGCATAGAATTTGACGAAGCCTTCATCATACGCGCCGCCTTTAGCGGTGAACCTTTGCGGTCCGTTGCCTCGACCAACGAACGATACGCGCAGTTAACCTTCGATATGGCGCCCCATTTCGAGCGGGTGAAGCACGGCGCTGTGATCCCTGTATTCGATATATCGGGAATGTCCGAGTGGAAGGGGCAATCGGAGGCTATTCGCGAAGATATTGTCGCCACCCTATCGATCCCCGTTCCTCAGGAAATCGGCGCCACCATTATCATATGCACCAGCAAGACGCGTGGTGGGTTCAACGGTGTTTCGCTAAAAGCAGCGCAGCGTTTCGGCATGCTGGTGGCCCAAGCGCTGCGGATGACCCGCGTGCGCGAAGACGAACTGCAGACGGCGCTGGTCCGCCTGTCTTCTCAAGCTGAACGCGATCAAACCGATTTCATGTTGGCCGCCGTCGACGCCTTGGGTGAAGGCGTGTTTGTTGTCGATGCTCAGCATAGGATCATCGTGACCAACGAACGGTATCGGCAGCTGTATGGTGAGCTTGCGGAAATGTACGTGCCGGGCGTGAACATCGAAGAAGTCTGGATGCTGGAGCGGCAAACCGGTTTTGTCAGAAACATGGACATCCCCGAAGCGGTCTCCATCAGCGCCCCAAACGGTTGGGTGGGCACAACGCGCACGAACCAGCATTTGCTCCGAGATGGGAAAACCATTCGAGCAACCGATCGCTTGCTGCCCAATGGCTGGTTGGTCGGGGTTCGTGTCGATATTTCGGAGCTGGCAGAAAAGGAACGCGACCTGACCGTTGCCCGGAACGAAGCCGAAGCGGCCAACGCTGTGAAATCCGAATTTCTCGCCACCGTTAGTCATGAAATTCGCACGCCGCTTAACGCCATCCTGGGCATGTTGGGCCTTATTCAACGGGACGTCCTGACCGACACGCAACATGAATACGTTTCCGTTGCCGAGACCTCAGCCCGTAACCTGCTGATGCTGCTCAACGACATTCTTGATGTTTCGAAAATGGAGGCTGGAAAATTAGCGCTGGAAGAAGAAGACGTGATTCTCCAGCAAATGATTTACGACGTTGTTCGGCTTTTTCATGATGCGGCTGGCGCCAAAAACATCGTTTTGGAAAGTGTCTTAGATCCTGATTTGCCAAAGGCCATCCGTGCGGACGCTGGACGCTTGCGACAGGTGCTGATCAACTTTGTTTCCAACGCCATTAAGTTCACCGAAAACGGACGCGTGACCATCCGCTTGGCCCACGCCCACGTCCCTGCCTCGAACGGCAACCGCGCAACGCTCCGCTTTTCCGTTGAGGACACGGGCGCCGGCATCTCGCCAGAGGCGCAGGCGCGCTTGTTCCAGCCGTTTGAGCAGGTCGGCGCGTCGGTGGAGAAGCGTCAAGGCGGAACGGGTCTGGGTCTGCATATATGCAGCCGAATTGCTGACGCCATGAATGGGCAGACGGGGGCAGAGTCTACCGTTGGCAAGGGATCTACTTTTTGGTTTGAAGCCTCGTTCGCGACGGCACATGTCCAAAACGTTGCGCGGCCAAACATCGGCTTGTCCAGCCCAAGAGGCCCCATGCGCGCGGCGCACTCGCTGCGTCTGTTGTTTGCCGACGACAGCCCTTCTAATCAGTTGCTGATCCGTGCGATGCTGACCCCGACGGGGCACCAATTGGATCTCGTCTCAAACGGGTTGGAGGCAGTGCGAGCGCTCGAAACCATGCCCTATGACATGGCCTTTTTCGATATTTCCATGCCGGAAATGGATGGGCGTGAAGCGCTGGCCGAGACACTTGCCCGGCAGCAGGCGGGTCGTCTCGCCAGACAGGAAATCAATCCCAAGATTAATCCACTCCCGATCATTGCGATCACTGCGAACGTGATGAAGGGGGATCGTGAGAAGTATCTTGCCGATGGCTTCACTCAAGTGCTGGCCAAGCCCTTCACCGAAGCGGACTTGCTCTACGCGATCGAAAACTACCAGCCGCAGAATAAGCCGCTCTTGTATCAGCAGAAGGGTCCAGACCTTCCGATTGAACCATCAACCTCCCCCACCCCGGCTTTGTCCGTCGATCAAGACACGCTGCAGCGGCTCAAGGTGACATTCGGTGATGAGTTTTTTGGTGCCTCTGTCGCCATTTTCTCCGAAGAAATAGACAATCGCCTTTCAGTTCTGGAGCGGGCTATTGCCGGCAGTGAAGACGCCCGTCGCGAGGCTCATGCGATTAAGGGATCCGCCGCCAGCTATGGTCTACTGTCCCTGTCCCAAGTTGCCGCTCGGCTGGAGCAAAACCCCAATGAGCTGGCTTCGTGCTTAGAACAACTCAAGCATCATTGGGACCACGCGAAACCCATCATGGATGCACTGTGCTAGCCGCACTCACATTCGCCCGTTAAATGATTGAGCGGCTCAGGTGGCCATGCTACTCACGCGCTTATCCGCCCTTAGCTCAACTGGATAGAGCACCCGCCTTCTAAGCGGACGGTTGCAGGTTCGATTCCTGCAGGGCGGGCCATTTCTCCCGCTGTGCACCATGATCGTTGGCCCTGACAAAAGCATTCCAACACCAATACAGCCCTTGCCGCAATCAAAGGGGGCAAGCCCCTTTGCAACCATGTTTGTCATTGCGCAAAAAGCGGTGACCAAGCCCGGCCCAAGGGCTCGATCACCGCTGCATCGTCTGGATAGGAACAGCAAACCGCTCGTTTGATGCCTATCCAGCCGTTGTCTGTGAGCCGTCCCGAGGCTCGCACCGCGCGAGCCAAACGGTTCGTGGTGTACTGGCCGCACTGTCCTGAAAGCTTTGCTGGTCGTAAACCTCTGGCGCGCCACGGCACAAGTCTGCGACTGTGACGCCACAGGCAGCATCGGCTTCGACATCGCACGTGGCTTCCAGATACAAAATGCCGTCTCGGACATCCAAGGGGCGCACATCCCCGTTGGCGACGGCCACCTCGACGGTTGGCGCGGACACAAGATAGTGACGCGCTTCGCCGCTGCAGGCTGACACCACATTTGCGCTGACCAAGATGCACAACCAACGAACCATGCTTAAGCACTTCCACAGAGCCCCGCTTTGGAAGCGAGAGCGTTAGATGTTTATTACGATCTAAGAGGGAAGCAGCAGTTGGGCCAAAGCCGATTTTGGTCGCGTAATATTTGTAAATTCAGACCGAGGGAGAAGATTCCCCTAACCCAGCCAAACAGAACAAAAAAACCAGCACCCGTTGAGGTGCTGGTTTCCTGAATTCCAAACTTGGAAAAAGCGGCGTCTTAGCGCGTGTGTGACGACACCAGACCCATGCTTTCCAATTTGAGAAGGATTTTGTGAGCCGCCTCGTCCGGGCTCATGTCAACGGTATCGAGCTTGAGTTCTGGATTTTCAGGAGACTCATAGGGATCATCAATCCCTGTGAATTCCTTGATCAAACCAGCACGGGCCTTGGCGTAGAGGCCCTTGCGATCCCGTCCTTCACAAACCTCAATGCTTGTGGCCACGTGGATCTCAAGAAAGCCACCCAAAGGCTCAATCAAATCGCGTACTTGCGAACGTGTGGATTCATAAGGCGCGATAGGCGCACAAATCGCGATCCCGCCGTTCTTGGTAATCTCAGAGGCAACGTAGCCGATCCGCAGGATGTTCAGGTCGCGGTGTTCCTTGGAGAACGTCAGCTCGCTAGACAGATTTTTCCGCACCAAGTCCCCGTCCAGCAGCGTTACCGGGCGGCCACCAGCCTCCAGCAACTTCACCATAACAGCGTTGGCAATCGTCGATTTACCGGAGCCCGAAAGGCCGGTGAAGAACAGGGTAAAGCCCTGCTTGTCCCGCGGTGGGTGTGTCTTGCGAAGTTCTTTAACAACGTCGGGATAGGAGAACCATTCGTCGATATCCAAGCCTTCACGCAAGCGACGGCGCAACTCGGTACCGGAAATGTTCAGCTTGGTCTCGTCGTCTTTGACTTCATTGATCGGCACGTACTGCGCGCGTTCCTGCACGTAGACCATCGCCTGGAAGGGAACCATCTCAATGCCGATTTCGTCAGCATACTGGGTCACCATCTCCTGCGCGTCATACGGGCCATAGAAGTCTTCGCCCTGGCTGTTTTTGCCCGGTCCAGCATGATCCCGGCCAACCACGAAGTGCGTGCAGCCGTGGTTCTTGCGGATCAAAGCGTGCCACAGGGCTTCGCGTGGGCCCGCCATCCGCATGGCGAGATGCAACAGCGCCATCGCGGTTGTTTGATCGGGGTAGTGGCGCATCACGGCTTCGTAACACCGAACGCGTGTGAAGTGATCGACATCACCGGGCTTGGTCATCCCCACAACCGGGTGAATCAGCAGGTTCGCTTCGGTCAGTTGCGCGGCGCGTACGGTCAGCTCAACGTGGGCGCGGTGCAGCGGGTTGCGGGTTTGGAAAGCAACCACGCGACGCCAGCCCCACTTGTGGAACATGCGGCGCAAATCGTTCGGGGTGTAACGGTGCTGGCGGTAATCATAGTGCACGGGCTCATCAATACCGGTCACGGCCCCGCCCAGGTACACGTTACCCGTTTGGTTGTGCAGGAAACGGACAGCAGGGTGCGCGAGGTCATTCGCGCCGTATACCATTTCCGCTTCCTTGTCCTTGTCTGGGGTGAACATCTCCTCGACATCCATCACAGCCAAAGGCACACCCTCAGGGTCACGCAGAACCACCTGCTCGCCGAGCGTCAGGGTCTCCGAGACCTTTTCCGTGATGTCCAGCGTAATTGGCATGGGCCACAGTGCGCCGGAAGCCAGTCGCATGTTGTCAACAACACCATCATAGTCCGCTTGCCCCAAAAAGCCGGTCAGCGGCGCAAAGCCCCCGTTCATCAGCAGTTCAAGGTCGCACAGTTGGCGCTCGTTCAGATCAATGGACGGCATGTCCTTGATCTTCTCAAGCAACTCAATGCGTTCGTTTGGTGCGGCGTAAAGTTCGGGGACGCGTTCAAAAGCCATGGTCCGGTCCTTCTTGATCACTAATCGGACAAATGCAGGACAAGGCCTAGTGGTGGAAGATCAAGCCCCGCGTTGCAGGGCTTTTGAGCGATCAACAGGAGAAGATCAACCCAAGCCACACTGCCTATATTGCAAGGCTGCTAATGGACTTCAGGAGAGGGCTATTTACCCTCAAGGTAATCAAGGATGGATTTAGCGACCACCAGCCTGATTTGATTACCCTGATTGTCTTTGACGACTGCTTCGCCGTGGGGGTTAAAGCTCTGTAAATTCTTGACGCCAACTTTGCCCTTGAGGACACCGGCAGCAAAGTCGCAATTCACCTTGAATGAGTTATCGATCAGCATGGCCGAGGCAGAATAGGTACCCTGGCACCGCAGCTGCCCTCCGGAGTCTATAAATTGCACGGGCTTGTTCCGGCCAAAAATTTGCTCGTAGACGAGTAAGCCAGCCACCATTGAACCGTTTCCAAAATCCCAAAGCGCTGGCGCGATGCGCGGCACAGCAAGCTCGTGAGGATCGACGTAGAGTTGATTGTTCACCATCGCCAGTTTGCAGCCACACTGGTCCGTCTGATGCTGATTAAACCGCAAAACTTTTTCCGTGCAGTAACGCAGCGCTTCTTCCGCCGCCATTTCTGCGGTCGGGTAGCCGGTTGATCGCCAGGAATAGGGACAGGACGCCGGCGTTCCAATGGCAAAAGCACGATGGTTCTTGGCTTTGAGCCAGCCCGTGAAGGGAATATTCTGGAATATTTCCAGAGATTTAGCGTTGACCCGAGAGGCAGGAACACCCTCGCGCCACTGGCCCGTGTAAGCCTCGAGCTCAGCCATCTGCAGACTGGTTACGGGGGCCGAGTTTATGCTTGAACGAAACAAATCTTGCTGCTGCGCGCTTGCCGCTGTGGGCTGCAGGACGCCCAACCCACACACGGCATAAATCGCGATAAACGCCCAGCAAAATCCTAACGACAGACGCGCCACGGCACGGATCCCCTAAAGTACCATCAATCGCATAACGCCTATCATAGTCTGTGGATAACTTGAATACCAATACGGCCCTTCGCGGCTATTTGGTCAGCCGCCGCAGCAAGCTGGAGGTATCCCATCGGCCCCCGCCCATCTTTTGAACGTCACCGTAGAACTGATCGACCAATGCCGTAACCGGCAGAGTCATACCGTTCTCCTTGGCTTCTGCTAGGCAAATGCCGAGGTCTTTGCGCATCCAGTCAACCGCAAAGCCAAACTCAAACTCATCAGCCACCATCGTCTTGCCGCGGTTTTCCATCTGCCAAGACTGCGCGGCACCGCCCGAAATCACGTCGAGAACAGCGTCCATATCCAATTCAAGTTTTTGGCCTAAAGAAACCGCTTCGGACAGCGCTTGCACCAACCCCGCAATGCATATTTGGTTAAGCATCTTCGTTTGCTGCCCGGCGCCGACGGGACCGATAAGCATGCATTTCTTCGCATAAGCATCAATCACGGGCTCAGCTTCGTCAAAATCGCCCTGTGCGCCGCCGCACATCACCGTCAGCACACCATTTTCTGCGCCGGCCTGTCCGCCAGAAATAGGGGCATCGACGTACCGCAAGTCTTGGGCTGCTGCTGCAGCGGCCAGTTCGCGTGTGACCGAGGGGGAAACCGTCGTGTGATCGACGAACAAAGCGCCGGGTTCCATGCCCGCAAAAGCGCCGTCTGGTCCGAGGCAAACAGAACGCAAATCGTCGTCATTACCGACACAGGCAAACACGATGGCTTGGCCCTTGGCCGCATCGCGCGGCGTAGCTTCTGACGTTCCCTTGTGCTCATCTGTCCACTGCGCAGACTTGGCGGCTGTGCGGTTATAGACTGTTACGTCATGCCCTGCGGCGGCAAGGTGCCCTGCCATGGGGTAACCCATAACGCCCATTCCCAAAAAGGCGACTTTGGTCATCAATCATCTTCCTTCGTTTTATATATGCTAGCGCGGAACGGTTTAATCCCGTGAGACCGGCTTTAAAGTTTTCGCGAACCGAGCGCCGTTCTCGACATAGAACCGCGCACCGCCATCCATGCGTGCTCGTGCGTTTTCGTCCAGATCCTTAATCACACGCGCGGGCGCGCCAACGATCAGCTTTCCCGGTTCATAGATTTTACCCTCGGGCACCAAGGCATTGGCTCCAACGAGGCTATTTTCACCGATGACAGCGCCGTTAAGCACAGAAGCCCCCATGCCGATCAAGCAGCCTTTCTTGAGATGACAACCGTGCAGGATCACATTGTGCCCAACCGTGACGCCTTCTTCAACAATCAGCGGAAACCCTGCATCGGTGTGCAGAACCGCGCCATCCTGAATGCTGGAGTCCTCTCGGATATCGATATACTCATTGTCCCCGCGAAGCACCGCGTTGAACCAGATCGACGCCCCCTTGGCGACACGTATGTTACCGATGAGGACGGCGCCGGGCGCGATGTAAGCGTCAGGGTGGATTTCTGGGCGAATTCCATCAAGTTCAAAAATACGGGGCATCGGTGTCTCTCTAGCGGTGTTGAAAAGCGGCATGCAGGCGGTCAAATACCTTGGCATGACGCTCGGCAATGACTTCAATATCTCGATCGTAGCCTCCGCCCAGGACGAGGCAAAGGGGCTTTCTGTGCGCCCGCGCCCACTCGAACACCATTTCATCTCGTGCAGCCAGTCCTGCATCGGTCAGGTTTAGGCGCCCTAAGCGGTCGTCTTCGTGCGGATCTACCCCCGCGTTGTAGACAATCAGGTCGCTGTGGATCGCTGTTGAATCCAAGCGATGCAGCAACGCGTCGAGGGCTTGCAAATACCCACTGTCTCCGGTGCCTTTTGCCAGCCCATGATCGAGGTCTGAGACGGCTTTGGTGAACGGGTAGTTGTCCTCGCAATGCAAACTTGCTGTGAAAACACGCTGGTCTCCCGCAAAAATCTCGGCTGTCCCATCGCCCTGATGAACGTCCAAATCAACAACCAGCGCATGCTGGATCCCTTGCGGTTCCAGCAGCAGCGCAGACAAGGCAACGCCCACGTCATTCATGACGCAAAAACCTCTGCCGCCCTGACGGTTGGCGTGGTGCGATCCCCCCGCCATAGACGCGGCCAAACCGCGTTTTAATGCCAGTTCACAGGCCAGCAAGGTTCCACCCGCAGAGGCAAAGGCACGGGCAGCAACACTCGGATTTTGCGGCAAACCGATGTCCCGCACCTCTTGGGCCGTTAGCGCGCCTGTCATCAGACGCTCAACATAGTGCGGATCATGGGCCTGCTCTGCCTGACATTGACCGGCTGGCGAGGCGTTGTGGAACTCGACTGCGGTGGACCAATCGCGGGCTTGGACGGCGCGATGCACCGCACCGTACTTTCCCATTGGAAACCGGTGACGGCTTGAAATCGATGCTTGATAGCGTTGTGAAAATACCAGCGGCAGGCCTGTCATCCCCTACAAATGTGGTTTTGTGAAAATAAATCAAACCTTATCTAATTGACATTTGTGCAAAATTTTAGGATTTAGCTTAAGACAGATAAGGAGCTAATCGTTTGAATTTCCTAGGTCTCATCATGCCTCGCCGCAAAGCGCTTCGGCTGTCGTCGCGGGAGATGGAATGCATTGAAGATGGGCTTCTGTGGGGTTTGAACTGCTTGAGTAACGTTTCACCCTCACCCATCGGACGCTGGGTCGAAGAACGGCAACGCCGGCTTTGTACTGTCCAAGACCTGCTCGCTTACCGCCACATTCCCTTCGCCGAAACAATTTGGAGCCGCCTTGGACTGGCTGACACACTTGGTCCGGCCGAGCCTCAGACACCGCTGAATGCTGGTTTGCGGGTTGGTGCACGACTGATGGTGCTGGCTGACCACCGGCCACCTGTCTGGTGGGCTGGCACAGCCAAGGCACCGCAAATGCTGGCTTTGATTGTGGGTCTGGGCTGCCTCTTTACGCCCAATGCAGCAGAACCAGTCCGGCCACTGGGCGCCCCTGAACTGCTAACAACTGTTGAACTGGGCTATGCCCTTTCGCTGATTGCCGAATACAGTGGCACCGAGCCCAAGGAAATCCTGAAGTCCCCACACCCGGACTTGCGAGAAGGCTTTTTTGGTGGGAAGGCGCTGCTGAATCGAGATCTGGATTTGCGCGAAGACCTTTATATTCTCACAAACGACTATGACCGGCAGCACAAGCGCTGGTGACGCAAACAGACCCCTCAATGACCCGCTAGAACCCACCGCAAACAAATGACCGGTTTACCTCGCAGCAAGGCAGGCTAAAATATAGCCATGACAACAAAATTAGATTTGCCGGTGCACCGGTTTTACTTCCTGCGTCACGGCCAGACACCGTCTAATGCCAAAGGTGTGTTTCAGGGCTCGCTTGACGTTCCTCTCAATGAAAATGGATTACAGCAAGCCCGGGAAGCCGCTGAGATTTTTGCGGGTGAACCGCTGAGTGGGATTGTCGCCAGCCCGATGACCCGCGTGCGCCAAACCCTAGCGCCAACGGCAGAGCATTTTGGGTTTGAGCCGACGTTTCACGATGGCTTTGTCGAGCGAAATTTTGATGAATTGGAAGGCACGCCGGTTCCGCAAAGCATGAGCCAAGACCCAACGACGCGCGCAAAGGAATTCATGAAATTTTGGTACAGCCCCCCACAGGGGGTAGAAACCATCGAGGACTTCTATACCCGTGTGAAGGTTGCCACCGAAACCAAAGTGCAGTCGGAAAACACCCTCGTGGTTGCCCACGGCGGCGTGCTCCGAGCGCTTTTGGACCTGATGGGGAAACCGGAATACCTGACCCAAAACGTGTTTGCGAATGCACGTCCAATTCGTTTTGAGCGCGACGACCCTCGTGGGCCCTGGCGCTTCTATGCCTATTCAAAATCCAACAGGGGCTTTGTGGATTTGGATCGGCCTGAGCTGTGACTTTTTACCCGGCCTGACGGGCGGCCACCCTAAAACTGACTTAACCTGAAGTGGACCTCCTCCATGGTGAAGACCATTCGCTGGATCTTCCGTTTTTTCTTTCTGATTGCCTTCGTTAGCGTTTTGGCCGCCGGAGCCCTGTTTCTGTGGTTGCGAACAAGCCTGCCGCAGACCAATGGAACCATGACTTTAGCGGGCTTAAGCGCCGACGTTGAGGTTTTGCGTGACCAGCACGGCATCCCCCATATTTACGCCAAGACCGACGCCGATGCGTTCTTTGCGCTGGGCGTTGTTCATGCGCAGGACCGACTGTGGCAAATGGAAATCAACCGCCGAACCGCCGCCGGCAGGCTTTCTGAAGTGTTCGGGGATCAAACGCTGTCTTCCGACAAATTCCTCAGAACGATGGGGTTCGCTAAGGCTGCGGAAGCGGGGTTGTCGTCCTTGAATGATCGGACTTTGCAGGAGTTGGAGGCCTATGCACTGGGCGTCAATTCCTTCATGGCCAATCGGCGCGGCTCTTTGCCCCCGGAATTCCTGCTGCGGTCACCTGACGAACTCGAACCTTGGACTGTCCTTGATAGTTTAGGTTGGTTGAAGATGATGTCCTATGATCTTGGCGGGTCTTCCGGCTGGCGCGAGTTGGACCGCTTTGCCATCTCTCAGATCGTCGACCACGAGACCATGATGGAATTCTGGCCCCCCTACCCCGGCGCGGAACCCTTGGATATTCCCGACATTCCAGAATTCTACGGCATGGAACCAAATAAGGGGCTGTCTTTCGAGCAAGCCGCCATCGAACTGCCAAGCGAAGAGCTGAACCGCCTCCAGCCTGCTGGGATGCTGTTCGAGGGCATCGGCTCCAACAATTGGGTTCTATCGGGCGAGCACACCGCCAGCGGCAAGCCAATCCTGGCCAACGACCCACACTTGGGTCTGAAAACACCGCAGGTTTGGTATTACGCACACTTGGTCTCTGACGAAGGGTTGAACGTCATGGGCGCAACCTTCCCCGGGGTTCCCTTCGTGGTGCTGGGCCGAACGGATAAGGTGGCTTGGGGCTTCACCAACACGGCGCCCGACACCAAAGACTACTATGTCGAAAAGATCGCACCGGATGAGCCGCGATCCTACGTTACGCCCGCCGGTATTGAGACCTTTAATACCCGCATCGAAGAGATTGCGGTCAAGGGCGGCGACAATGTTCGGATCAAGGTTCGAGAAACCCGCCATGGTCCGGTGATGTCGGACGTGCTGAGCTCGGTCCGTCGCTATTTGGGTGATGAGTACGTGCTCTCCGTCCGCTGGACCGCGCTCGACGACACAGACACCACGGCGAACGCGGCAAGTGCCCTGAACCGTGCGCAGTCGGCCCAAGAATTCCTCGACGCAACAGCAGATTTCGTCTCGCCGCAGCAAAACATGGTTTATGCCGATGTTGATGGCAATATCGGCTATGTCGCCCCGGGGCGCATCCCGGTGCGCGGTGAAGGCAACCTGACGCGCGGGTTTGTTCCCGGCTTGGGTTGGGATGCCGCTTACGACTGGCAAGGCTACCTTCCGTTCGAGGAATTGCCGCAGGTGCACAACCCCGCCTCTGGCATGGTGGTGACGGCAAACGAAAACGTGCTCGAAACCAACCTACCTGATTATCCGCACTTCATCACGTCGGAGTGGAGCGCACCCTACCGTGGAAACCGGATTTGGTCGCTGCTGGGCCAGACCAACCAACACACGCTCGCGACCAATGCTGCCATCCAAACCGATACCAAAAGCACGTTTGCCGAAGACATTTTGCCCCGCCTGATCGACGCAACCGACGAGACGGCTGTTGACGCGCAAATTCTCACGGAGCTGGATCTGTGGGACGGCTTTGATACCCATGTTGATGGTTGGGAAATGACGATGTTCCTGACCTGGATACGGGAGATCAACAAGGGTCTTTACCGGGATGAATGGGACCAGCTCAAGCTTGGACCTAAGGACTCGGCCGCGGTGAGCACGTGGGACACAAAGCCAGAATTGCTCAGAGCCCTGTTGGATGGCCGGTCAACACGCTGGTGCGGGGATGCTGTTGCTGATCCAGAGCCAAAGGGGCGCGATGCATGCAAAGCCATCGTTACGCAGGCCTTTAATGAAGCCACAAAACGGCTGACCAAACGGCTTGGCACGAACTATGAGGACTGGCGCTGGGGCGACGTCCACACCGCCACCATGTCCCACCAATTTGAAAGCGTTGGCGGCATTGTTCGCGCGTTCTTCCAAAATGATATCGAAGCACCCGGCGGCCCATTTACGGTTAACGTCGGTGGTGGCTCATTCAGTGATGATGACGAGATGCTATCGATGGGCTCCGGTGCATCGCTGCGCCACGTCTTCGACTTGGGCGATTTGGATAACAGCCTGTTCATGACGGCAAACGGCCAAAGCGGAAACCCGCTCTCCGGGCTGCATGACAGCTTTATCGAGCCGTGGTCCAAGGGCGAATATTTCCGCTTTTCGTCAATGAGACGGGACGCAGAGATCAGCCGAACGGGAAAGTTGCTGCTGAAGCCGGAGTAGCTCTGAAAAGAAAGGCCCATGAGCGCAACACGCTCATGGGCCTTTTGTTTATGCCGTCATCGCAAGGGGTTGGCTTATCCCAAAGTGTCCAAAGCCAGCGTCACCATTTCAACGAGGCTTTCCTGCCGCGCATCGGATGAAAGCTGCTCGTGCGTGATCAGGCAGTCCGAAATCGTTGCCACCGTCAGTGCCTTCGCCCCGTAGCGCGCAGCGATGGTGTAGAGCGCTGCTGTTTCCATTTCAACGGCGACCGTCCCGTGCTTCTTCAGGACTTCATAAGGGGCACCGCCAAGAGGGTCATAGAAGTTATCATCGGTCACGATGCCCCCGACCACCGTCCGCAGCCCGGCTTTCTCGGCCTCGTCCGCCGCTTTGCGAAGTAAACCGAAATCAGCAATTGAGGCGAACTGGTATTGCCCGAACAGCGCCGCGTTTTGCGCCGAATTGGTGGAAGCTGCCTGAGCCAAAACAATGTCACGGACTTTGTAGTCGGCGTTAAGACCACCGCACGTCCCCACACGGATCATCCGCTTGATGCCATATTCCATCAGCAATTCGTTGATGTAGATTGCAGCAGACGGCATGCCCATACCGGTGGCCTGAACGGAAACTCGTCGGCCTTTATACATCCCTGTAAGCCCTGTCGCGCCCCGAACCCGGTTCACGATTTTCACGTTTTCAAGGAAAGTCTCAGCAATCCATTCTGCGCGCGCGGGATCACCCGGCAACAAAATATCTTCGGCGTAATCGCCGGGAGCCGCTTCGATATGGGGGGTCATTTCAGCCTCTTGGCAAGATGATCAACGATCGGGGCGCTAAGCTCTATCACGCTGGTGTGGTTTGGGCGATAGCGTCTTCTATGGACACAAAACCCAACAAACGCTCCACGCGTCCAATCCAGGCCATGACATTTGGGTAGCCATCAAGATCGAAACCAGCGGCGGGTGCTGTGTGGGTGTAGGGATAGAGCGATATGTCAGCGATGGTCGGCGCGCCCGCGACGAACCAATCATTGCTCGCCAAATGCCGTTCCATCGTCTCCAGCGCGCGAACGCCGTCAGGACGCAATTCCGCCAGCTTAGAAGCCGGGTCATCGATCTTGTAAATGCCCTTGGTGATGGAATGAGATACGGCGAGATAAGGCTCGTGGCTATACTGCTCAAAGAACATCCAACGAAGCACTTGCGCACGATCGGTTTCGCCGGAAGGCCAAAGATGGCTGTCACGGGCGAGGTAATAGAGCGCAGCGCCGCTTTCGGGGATCATTTCACCCTTGTTTGTTTGCAGCACGGGGACTTTACCGGCGGGATTCACCTTGCTCAGGAAGTCTTCCGAGCGCGTACCGCCGTCGGTCCACGTCACAAATTTCCACGAATGCGGGGTGCCTAAAAGCTCGGTGACGAGCTTGAGTTTATAACAATTGCCTGAGAGGCAATCCCCGTAAATGCGTATCATGGAGTACATCCCTTCGCGGATCGTTGACTAGCGATGGTAAAACGCCCGTCTCGCCTTGACTTTTCTCACTACAAAGGCCTTTGACACGTGACAACTCCCGTGTCTGCAAGGCTGAAACGAAGGAATGAAAACGAGATGACCGCCAGCAAGCCAAAATTCATCGATGCCCACCACCACTTGTGGGAGCCGCAAACGCTGAAATATGGATGGCTGCGGGAGATCGGGGAACCGAAACCGTTTGGCGACCCAACGCCCATCCAACGCGATTACGTCAAAGATGAGTTTTGGACAGAAGCCGCTGCACAAGGCGCAATCGCGTCGGTTCATGTGCAAGCAGACGGGGCTTTGCCCGATCCGGTGACGGAGAGCGCGTGGATTGCAGAACAAGCCACCAAAGAACCGGGGCTGGGCGTACCAAACGCTTGGGTTGGCTTTGCCAATCTTCGCCGAGATGATGCGGAAGCAACCCTGGCCGCGCACGCCGCCCTTCCCGGCTTTCGCGGCATTCGGCATATCGTCGCGCGCACCCAAGCGGCGCCAGAGATGAGCTTTGTGCCCATGGAGTTAATGCAGGAAAGCGGGTGGCAGCAAAACTTTGCGCTGCTGGCGAAATATAACGCTTCCTTCGACTTGCAGCTTTACCCCGATCAAGCCGATGACGCCGTCGCGCTGTTCGCCAAACACAGTGATATCCCCGTCATCATCGACCACTGCGCCGGTCCCTATTTCCTGTTCGACGCGGCCAAGCGCGGCGCGGTTCCAGCCGCTGAACCGGCATTGTCCCATTGGGCCGACGCCGTGTGGAAGCTGTCTAAACTGCCCCATGTATCGATCAAGCTATCAGGCTTGGGCATGTATCATCCAAACTGGAGCGCACAGAATTGCCGCGTCATTTTTCAGACGATTGTCGATGCCTTTGGGCCGTCTCGCGTGATGCTGGGCAGTAATTTTCCTGTCGATAAGCTTTTCAAATCTTACTCAGAAGTCGTTGATATCTGGAATGAATGGTTAGGCGAATTAAGCGATCATGAACAATCTGAAATCCGAACCGGTGCGGCATCCCGAGCCTATAGACTGAACCTCTGAGATCAGGCACTCTTCCCCCATAAAACCCGCTTTTTCAGCCAAAAGGCGGTGTTTGTTTGAGGGAGAGATCAATGCCAGACGGAACGCCTTTGGACGCTATACAGGCGGAAAGACTGTCTTCTGTAACGCTGGATGATAAATTCAGTCAGTCGACCGGTGTCGCCTTTATGACCGGCACGCAAGCACTGCTGCGTATCACCATTGATCAAGCGCGACGGGACCGAGCCGCGGGACTTCATACCGGCGGCTTTGTTACCGGTTACCGAGGCTCCCCCTTGGGCAATGTCGATTTGACCGCCTGGCGCGCGAAACAGCACCTCGAACCGCTCGACATCAAATTTCAGGAAGGGTTGAACGAAGACCTCGCGGCCACCTCCATCTGGGGCACGCAGCAGGTCGGTATTTTCGACCCAACGCCCTACGACGGCGTCTTCTCCATGTGGTACGGCAAAGGGCCGGGCGTGGACCGTTCAGGTGATGCTTTCAAGCACGGGAACCTTGCTGGAACCTCACCCAATGGCGGCGTGCTTATGGCCTTAGGTGATGATCACACGTCCAAGTCCTCGACGACGGCGCACCAGTCTGAACCTATGCTGATCGGGATGGGGATCCCCGTTCTGAATCCTGCGAGTATTCATGACTTTCTGCCGCTGGGCTTATTTGGCTATGCGGCGAGCCGCTATGCCGGCACGTGGGCGGGTCTCAAGTGTTTGACGGATACGGTCGAAAGTTCTGGTGCCGTGTCTTTGGTCGGCGACGCGTTGCAATTCGTCACGCCTACTGACTTTGACATGCCGCCCGATGGGCTTTCCATCCGCCATCCTGATTCCATGCAGGCGCAGGAAGAACGGCTCTGGTCACACAAACTGCCGGCTTTCCAAGCCTTCACCCGCGCCAACCGCATCAATCACCAAAGCCACGGCGCGCGAACAGGGCGGATGCGGCTGGGTATCGTTGGCGTCGGCAAGGGTCATCTCGAAGCCCGTGACGCTTTGGCGATGCTAGGCATGAATGAAGCCGAGTTGGAAAAACTGGGCATCGGCTTGTTCAAAGTCGCTCAGGTTTGGCCGCTGGAGCCTCAGTCTTTCACCGATTTTGCCCTGCGTTGCGACGAAGTGCTGATCGTCGAAGAAAAGCGGCCCTTGGTTGAAGATCAAGCTGCGAGCTTGGTGCTCAAGGCTCAATCCGACCATCGCCCGCCTGCCATCACGGGAAAGCGTGATTTGCAGGGGCAGACCTTGCTGCCCGGGCATGGTGAATTTGGCGTACTAGAAGTTGCGCGGGCGATTGATCAACGATTGGTCGCCACAAACATTCTGCCTGACAATCCCGACCGCGTTGGGCGCCTGATGCCTGCGCCATCAATTGACCGGGGGAACGCACCTGCGCCGCAGCGTATGCCGTGGTATTGCGCGGGCTGCCCCCACAACACGTCAACCAAGGTGATCGAGGGCTCCAAAGCCGGTTCGGGCATCGGCTGCCATACGCTGGCGCTGTATATCTACCCCGAGCGGACGACGGCCTATACCCACATGGGAGCCGAGGGCACGCCGTGGATCGGCATGAGTCCCTTTGTTGAAACACCCCACATGTTCCAAAACATGGGCGACGGCACCTACAACCACTCGGGCTTGCTGGCGATCCGAGCGGCGGTGGCTTCGGGTGTGAACATGACATACAAAATTCTGTTCAACGATGCCGTCGCGCTGACAGGCGGTCAGACGCATGAGGGCGGATTAACCCCTTGGGCCATCACCCAGCAGCTCGCTGGCGAAGGGGCGACCAAAATCATTGTCGTTGCTGATGATCCCGACAAATACGCCTCTGGCACGCCATGGGCCAAAGGCGTGACCATCCGTCCTCGTGAGGAGATGGAAGCGGTTCAGAAGGAACTGCGCGAGATCGAGGGCGTTACCATCCTGCTCTACGACCAAGTCTGCGCGGCTGAAAAGCGGCGGCGGCGGAAGCGCGGAAAGATGGAAGATCCGGCGAAGCGGCTCTTCATCAACAAAGCCGTCTGTGAGGGCTGTGGTGACTGTGGGGTCAAGTCGAACTGTGTCGCGATAAAGCCGGTCGAAACCCCGCTAGGACGTAAGCGCGAAATTGATCAAAGCGTCTGCAACAAAGATTATTCCTGCTTGAAGGGCTTCTGCCCGTCGTTCGTGACCGTCACGGGCGAAAAGGCGAACCAAGCCGCCATCCGTCCACCGGAAACAGGCCCAAAGCCGGAATTGCCATCCGCAAGCCTGCCTGAGCCTGCATCCGCAGACTGGGAGGGCGAATATAACATGCTGGTCACGGGTATCGGCGGAACGGGCGTAACAACCGTTTCCGCACTGCTGGGCATGGCGGCGCATTTGGATGGTCGTGGGTCGGCTTTGCTTGACCAAACCGGCCTGAGCCAAAAGAACGGTGCCGTTTCAAGCCATGTGCGCCTGTTGCCAAAGGGTGGAGACGCCGGCGCGCCAAAAGTCTCACCCGCGAGCCTCGACCTGCTGCTGGGCTGCGATCTGGTGGTCAGCACCGCACCGCAGATCATGGCGACCTACCTCGAAGGCCGGACAAAGGCGGTCGTGAACGACCATGTTGTGCCGATCGCGCTGTTCACGCGACAGCCTGACATGCCCATGCAGTCTGCGCCGCTGACCAAGCGCATCGCAGGCGCTATCCGTAGTGAAGATATGACGTTGGTTAACGCAACGACCATTGCCACAAAGCTACTCGGCGACAGCATCGCTTCGAACTTGTTCCTCGTCGGTGTCGCGTTGCAGCTTGGGCATATCCCGTTATCCGTAGACGCGATTGAGCGCGCTATTGAACTCAACGGCGTTGCCGTGCCGTTCAACAAGCAAGCCTTGGCCTGGGGCCGATGGATGGCCATTGACCCCGGCATGGTGACGCAAGCCGCGCTGGGCGATGATGGGGATGCCTTGGATGAGGACGAGGGCGTGAAAGCGCCGGATCGCGCCGAACGGAGCACTATGCTCACAGCCTATCAAAATGCCGCCTACGCAACGCGGTTCCAGAGCGCGATAGAGGCCTTTGAACGCAAGGTTTCAGCACGAATGCCCGCGCAAGCCAGTGAACGCTTGGTCCGTGCTGCTGAATCGGCCTTGCACCGGGCCATGGCCTACAAGGACGAATATGAGGTGGCGCGCTTGTACACCGACGGAACCTATCAAGCGGAGATGAAAGCCAAATTTGGGCCGGAATATACGCTGACGTTCCATCTGTCGCCGCCGCTTCTGGCGAAGACAGATCCCAACACCGGTGAGCCAGAAAAGATTGCCTTTTCAGGCCGGTGGATCATGCCGCTTTTGTCCGTCCTGAAATCATTCCGGGGATTGCGTGGCGGACCCTTTGACCTGCTAGGACGCACAGCGGAGCGCCGCTCTGAACGCGCGTTTATCACCAAGGTCCAAGACCTGCTCGATCAAGTCGCTGAAACAGCAACCGAAGCGAATGCGTCGGCTGCTGAGGCTATCATTGACGCCACCGAGCACGTTCGCGGCTTTGGGCCGGTTAAGGCGCGAAACCTCGCAGAGTTTGAGGCGAAGTTACCAGCGTTGTTGGCCGCTCTGACGCCATCCAAAAGCGTTTCTGAGGCGGCGTAATGGCGGAAGCCATCAATGCGCTATTCTCAAGCAACGCAGAGACGCCGCCGCCGGTATTGAGCGAAAACGAAAAGGCCGAAGTCTATACGGCGCTGTCCCCTTTTCTCCGGGCGCTGTGCGAGGACGAGAGCTTGTCAGCCTTGGCCATGATGGACTTGGTCGTCAGTGCCCTGCATAACGCTTTCCCGAGCTTCTTTTGGACCGGTTTTTATCGGCGGGTGGCGCCGTCGACGCTAGAGGTCGGGCCATCACAAGGGACGCTTGGGTGCAGCCATATTGAATTTGGCAAGGGTGTTTGCGGCACTGTGGCAGCGACGCAGAAAACGCGAATTGTCGATGATGTTCACGCAGAGCCCAACCACATCGCCTGTGACAGCGCCTCGCAATCGGAAATCGTGGTGCCTGTTTTCGTCCGTGGCAAGCTTGCGGCCGTGCTAGATGTGGACAGCACGGCGGTTGCTGCCTTTTCGAGCACAGACCAGCACGCCTTGGAAGAAATCTGTGGCTGGGTTGGCGCGGCGCTCGAAGGCCGCGCGCTGGGCGGCGTGATTGTGGTTGAGTAGAGCGGGCTAGAGCAACCCGTTAAACAGTTCAACCAACTGGTCTACGTCCTGCAAACCGACATAGACGCCTTTCTTCCGGCCAAATTTATCGAACAAAATCAGCGTTGTGTACCGCGCCGCGCCGTGTTTGCTGGCAAAGGCAATGCCTTCGCTCTTGTGCAAATACGCCATTCGGTAGTGCAAGCGGTCATCGTCGATTTCGGCGAGGGCGCGCTTGGTGTTGGCACGGAGGACGTCACAATCAGCACAGTTGAGTTGATGAACTTGGACAATCACCGGCTCACCCTGCCCCACAATGCTGAAATCTTCTTCCAAGCTTTGCCGACTGGCGAACAACCAAACGACGCCTGCAATGGCTGCTAAGACCACCAAACCCACGATCCCGGTAATCCACCGATCCCGTGTCCTCTTACGCTCCATGATTTTGGCATGGGCACTCAAAGGTGCGCTGGATAATTTAGAACCTTGCTTGGGTCGCTTCGCCATGACTGGCTCCCTGTAACATCGCCGCTGAAAGATGGTTTTATGCGTAAATATGTCACGTTATGCAATCATCGGTTTTAGCGCGCCCAAAAACGTGAAGGTCAGCCACAAAAATGCCCGCTCAGATCAGGCAGATCCGAGCGGGCAAGGTTAGCGCGAGTGAGACAGGGTGAGAGACGAATGGTCTCGCGCTAGTTTGGTAAAGGCAGGGTCTGGAGACCCTGCTTTAGATCCGTGAACGGCGGCTTAGCGAGCAAAGAACGAGAACTTGTCTTCGCCTGCGCGGTTTTGGATCACAACTTTCTTGCGAGCGTTCTTTTCATCAAGAAAGGCGATGAACGCCCGAGCTTGCTTGCGGGTGTCGAACGTCTGGATCAAAGCGCCGTTTGGCTTCTCAACCCGGAATTCACGCGGACCGTCCTTGTCGATCACCAGATTGTCTGGGTTCAGACGAATGATCCGATCAGCACCGCTCCAGCCCTTGCCAACCCGTGGCAGTCGACCGTTGGCAAGGAACAGACGCGTTTTGTCTGCTTTGCCGTTCTTGCGAACCGTTTTGATCACACACGTTGTATCAAGGCCCAAAGCATCGAGTGCGTGCGCAACCCGCTTCATCACCGGGCGTCGTGCGTTGATGGTCTCGAGCACAGAACCATTGGGCCGACGAAGCGTGAACTCATGGGGCGCATCCCAGGAAATACCAATGTGGCCGTGGTCCCGACAAGACGTGGTGTAGTTAACCGCCCGCTGTTGAACAACCGGCTTAGGCGCGGGCTTTGGCGCAGGCTTTGGCGTCACGTGAACCCGTGGTGGGTTGTAGGGCTTTGGCGCGGCGTAGTGCTTTGGCGCAACATAGCCATAGTGACCCGTCACTTCTGCGTTTGAATTGGACAGCGCATCGAGAAGAGCAATGCCACCGATCAGCAAACCGCCCAAAACAATGGCGTTACCCAGATTGTTGCCGTGCTGGTCCTGGCTCTGTGATGTTGAGTAGGTGTGCGAGTGCGGCAAGTGCGAATAGCTGTGGGTATGAGAACCATCTGCCTTAGCAACGCCCGCAACGGCAAACACGCTGGCGGCGGCAATCGAAAGAGTGGCGATGGTGGTGTTAAACTGTTTCATGGCTGTGTCCTCGGTAGCTTAGGTTTTGGGGCGCTTGCGGCTCCCCGGTTGGGGAGTTGGGGGAGAAGAGAAGTGGTTGGTTGGGAGCCGCGTTGCTTGTTGTTGATGAATTAAACCTAGCTTGGCCCCATGTTGCTGTCAGACACGGTGCTCAACAACTTGAATCATTCTGTTTCAGAATGTTATGCCATTGAAAATATTGATTTTTTCAACATTCGATGCCGCGAAAGTTGACCTCATGCGCCAAAGCCCGCTTTTGAGGGAGCCAAAACGGACGCCCTGTCTGCTGCACGCTGCAAAAGTCTGCTAAACTTCCGCGCAACGCACGTCACAGCAGGTTGCCGATGGCCGAATCCCCGCATTTTGCTTGGCCCCAAGAAACGCGTGAAACTGTCCATTTGGGTAAAACGCTCATAGCCGATGATTTCAGCATCGCGGCACCAACGGGGGCAAATGCCGTCCGCGCTAACGTCATTAAAGCCCTAACCGTCGAATTGCCGGTCAAAAGTCATCTGGAATCAGGCCTTCAAAACCCTTCAGCACCGCCTGTGCCTTTGCTCGTACAGCGGGGTCTAGGCCCGGCGGCGATGGCTGTAGCGCGCGTTCTTTTACGTCTTGGTCCAATCGCTGAAGCAGGTCTTCATCCGGCAAATCGTTGTTACTGAGCGGGAAGTTCGCGCCGAGGAAGCGAGAGTCCCAGACCTGCGCGCGACAATTATCGACCGTGTGCGGTTCAGCGAGAAACTGCCCCCGCGGGCCAAGCTCTTGAATCAGTTCTGTACCGATTTGCTCAGGTGAGACCCGGAGCCCCTCCCACATTTTCTTGAGCAAGCCTGCGAGGTCATCACAGAGCACCAAAGCGTGTTCGGAAAACGTAAGACCCTGATCAAGCGAGCCGAGATAGTCACACGTCGCGGGTCGATTGTAGAACATTTGCATCATGTTCGAAGACAACTCCCACACGGCGTCCTGATTAAACCGCCGCGCAACCGAACATCCGCCCGTGCCCGTAAGCGGTGGAATGCCAAGTTCCCGGCGCACCTGACAAATGGCCATGTCCGCCATTGATGTTTGGGAAAAACTGCCAATGGCGCCGGTCGCAGGCTCCATGAAGTAAACGTCCGAGCAACCAACGCAAAAACTCCCCTCAGCTGCCAACTGCCCCAGAACCATCGCCGCAATGTCGGTCATAAGAGCATGAGTCACACACCCCGCGAGCGTGATCGGAGACGACGCACCGCCAATAGGCAGCGTTCCAACACCCACCGGGATACCAGCCCGCGCCGCCATGATGATTTGATCACTATGAATGTGCGCAAAGTTCACGGGCAAAGGGGTCACGAGATGCAAGAAATAGGGCCGCTCGCGCAATGCCTCGGCGCTGCCGCGCAACGTGCTGGCGATTTCGATCACCCCAGCGAGTGAGACTGGATACTCACACAGCCATTCCAACGGCTTGCTCGTGTTCTCCATCATGCAAATGAATTCGTCCACCTCACCGTGCAGGGTCGAGTTTGGGACGTTTTTGACCATGGTGCACACAGCATCAATGTTCGGCAGACCATCGGCTAACCGGGTGATCCGCGCCAGATCGTCTCGTGTTGAAGCCCGAGGCTCCTGCGTTGCTTCATCATACACCGCAATGCAGGTCATGCCGGGCATAAATCGGGTGTGGTCTGTGTCGATGGTCAGCGGGTTTTCGCCGTTTCGGTCCCAAAGCGTGGTTTGCTTGGCAACGGTGTCCAACGCTCGCCGCGATACGGCCTCCGGGATCAGCACCAAACCATCCGCCTGCACATCACACCCTGCCTCGCGCAACAGGTCATCGGCTTCCGACCCCGGCTCAAAGATAACACCTGAGGTCGCGACGAGCTTTAACGCTGTATCAATGATCAGCTGTACGTCGGTGCCTGTGAGCGGTTGATAGGGTTGGGTCCAGCCTTGATGCCGCCCCGTGGATGGGGGCGCTTGATTGGATGACTCGGCGTTACGGCGGCGACCTCTTCGCATGGGCTGGCCTTTTTGGTCTCAGGGATGCTTAACTCTAAGCCAAAGCTCAGCCGTGCTCCAATTATTATTTGAGCGCTTAATTAAATATTGGACAGAACACCGGTCCTGACGGCATGATTTACGCGTTATTTTGCCTGTAAAACATATGCCTGTTTGCCGACAGACCCGGTCCGTTGTTCCAAAGTCGAGAAAACCATGCGCGATCCCCGCCACGATATCTTGTTCGAGCCCCTCCCGATTGGGCCCGTCGTTGCTAAGAACCGGTTTTATCAAGTGCCGCACTGCTCCGGCATGGGGTGGAAACGGCCACAGTCGTTGGCGGCGATGCGGGGGATTAAGGCCGAGGGCGGCTGGGGCGTCGTTAATACGGAATATTGCTCGGTTCACCCGACGTCCGACAATGAGTACTTTGCCAATGCAACGCTTTGGGATGAAGAAGACATCCGCGCCAACGCGCTGATGACCGAAGCCGTCCATCGTCACGATGCGCTGGCGGGCGTTGAATTGTGGCTGGGCGGCGGGATGATCATGAACCTCAGCTCGCGCCTGCCGCCACTGGGCCTGCGCAATCGGCCACAAACCGACACGGGTGTTTATAATCCGGGCCAGACTAAAAAGATCGATAAGCAGGACATTCGAAACCTACGCAAGTGGCATCGCGATGCCGCCAAGCGCGCGGTTTCGGCGGGGTTCGACATCGTCTACGTCTACGCCACCCACGGGTATATGCTCGCTGAGTTTCTTGATCCATCGACCAACACGCGTTCGGACGAGTATGGCGGATCCCTCGAAAACCGGGTGCGGATCGTTCAGGAATTGATTGAGGAAACCCGAGAAGCTGTGCAGGGCAAAGCGGCGGTTGCAACGCGCTTCAGCATCGATTTGGAGCAACCGGAAACGTACGACATGTTCAGCCTGCTCGCTGAGTTGCCGGATTTATGGGATTTGACGGTGCCAGACTATGGCATTGAAATGGGTGCGAGCCGGTTTGTGAAAGAGGGCGAATTGGCCCCCAGCGTCGCCGCCGCTAAAGCGCTTACCACCAAGCCCGTTGTGGCCGTGAGCCGCTATACCTCCCCCGATACCATGGCCGCGACCATCCGCTCTGGCGGCCAAGATATGATTGGCGCCGCCCGCCCCTCCATAGCCGACCCATTTTTACCTCAGAAAATCGAGCAAGGGCGGACCGAGGATATCCGCGAGTGCATCGGCTGCAACATTTGTTACGCCCATGATTCCCTAGGCGTTCCCATCCGCTGCACCCAGAACCCAACGATGGGCGAAGAATGGCGCATGGGGTGGCACCCGGAACAGGTCGCATCCAGCCCTAAGCCGGAGCGTGTTCTGGTCGTGGGCGGCGGTCCATCGGGCTTGGAAGCGGCGCGTGTGTTGGGGGAAGCAGGACACAGCGTAATGTTGGCCGAGGCCAGCCGCACCTTTGGCGGCCGCGTGACGACAGAATCCCGCTTGCCCGGCCTGTCCGAGTGGGCCCGGGTCCGAGATTGGCGGCTGGGCCAACTGGCGAAACTTGAAGCCGTCGAAATGTTCCCGGAAAGCCCTATGAGGGCCGAGGACATTCGGGGTCTGGACATCGATCACGTTCTTTTTGCCACCGGCTCCCGGTGGTCTGCGGACACGGTGGGTCGCCATTCGGCCACTGGCCTGCGGGAAACGGTGCCGAGCATGGTTGTCAGCGCCGAAGTTGTCCTTTCTGGCGCCTCCATCGATGCCGAGCACATCCTGATTTATGATGACGATCACTACTACATGGGTTCAGTCGTCGCGCTGGCTCTGCGCGAAGCGGGCCATCATGTCACCTTGGTGACACCTGCGGGTCGTCCCTGCGAATTCGGCGTTTATACCGGCGAGATCTATGAATCCAACGCTCGCCTGTTTGCCGCTGGCGTCGAGGTTGTGACCAATAAGGAAGTGGTGGCCTTGCAGCCGGGTATGGCCGTTTTGGAATGCACCATGTCAGGGCGCGAAAGTCATTTAACCTGTGACGCCATGATTCCGATCTGCCGCCGCTTACCCAACCTCAACGAGTTTGACGCTCTCACAGCCCTGCAGGATGAGGGCAAAGCTGGATCGATACAGACGATTACCCGAATTGGCGATGCGGAAGCCCCCAACACAATCGCCGCTGCGGTCTATTCGGGCTATCGCGCAGGCGTGGAATTGGGGCGGACGGTTGATCTCGCGCGGGTCTTTGGCCGACGTGAACACCCAAAGGCATAAGCAGAGAGGCCGCAAGACATGACGTCCGCATCTTTACCACCTGCCGCCTCGCCGCTGTTGGATCATTCACCCGCCTCCCTGCCCGCGCGATCCTATTACGACCCCACGTGGTTTGAGCTTGAGCAACGCCTCCTGTGGCCCAAAACGTGGATTTACGCCGGGCGCGTCGCTGAGTTTGCCGCCGGCACGCTCAACCGTCGGTCGATTGCGGGTGAGAACCTGATGGTTGTTTGTGATGACACTGGCCACCTCCGCGCCTTTCACAACACATGCCGGCATCGGGGCTCTGAGCTTTGTGTCGCCCAGACGCAGTCATTCAACGGAAAACTGATACGCTGCCCCTATCACGCGTGGGCCTATAGCGCTTCGGGAGCCTTGGTCTCCACAGCCTTTGGCACACCATCGGACGATTTCACCAAGGCCGATCACGCGCTGTTTCCTGTTGCGCTAAAAGTATGGAACGGCTTCGTCTTTCTGTGCTTGGCCGACGAAGCACCCGCGTTTGAGCCCGACTTAGGCACTGAGATCCTCAACAACTGGCCGATGAACGACTTGGTTGTCGGCCATGTTTTCCAAAAGCGGCTCGCCTGCAATTGGAAAGTATTTTGGGAAAACTACAACGAGTGCCTCCACTGCCCCGGTGTGCATCCCGTCTTGAGCCAGCGGGTGCCGATCTATCAGCAGGGGCTGATGGCCCCAAATGAAGCCCGAAGTTGGAGCCCTTCAGCCCTGCCAGCTCCCGCATTGGGAGACGGTGCGGAAACGTGGACGGTCAGCGGCAAGCTCTGCGGCCCACCATTCACCCGGCTAACGGAACAAGAGCGCGCCGAAGCTCACACCTTTGTCACGCTTTACCCCTCGCTCTATCTGGTCGCTCACGCGGATTACGTGCGCGCGGTCACTGTCATTCCGATAAGCCCCGAAGAAACCCTGCTTCGGGCTGAATGGCTGTTCTTGCCTGACACCCTCGCGCAGTCGAGTTTCGACGTATCCGATGTCACAGACTTCGCCACGCAAGTCATGAAGGAGGATGGGGAAGCCTGTGAAATCAATCAACGCGGCCTGAAGTCGTCCAAGTTTACGCACGGCCGACTGATGCCCGAAGAATTCGACGTCTATGGGTTCCAGCAATGGGTGCTCTCATTCCTGCCAAAAGACACCGAAGCCGGGATTAAGTAAGCCCAGCGCTTTTGACAATCTGGTCCCGGTATTCTGGCAGTTGTGCAGCGAGGAAACGGAAGCTGCCCGCGAGCATATCTTCGGTTCGACGTTGTTCGGGAAACAGATGCAAATGCTGCCAATAGCCGTCCGTCAACGTCTCAAGCCACTCCGCCCCATCCGCAGCACGGGCTGGGTCATTGGGCAACAGATCGCGAAAGATGGCTCGGACCACTTCTTGCCGACGGACATCAAAGGCGCTGGTGATTGCAGCGTACTGCGGCGTGAACTTCTGCTCCCCCCAAAAGGCAAACCACACCGAGAGAATCTCAGGGCTGCAAACCTGCTGGTCGAAGTCAGCCTGAACCAAGGCCACAAGCCGAGATATTGGATCATCACCCACCCGATCTAGAGCCGCGACCCAGTGGTTTTCATAGGCCATATAGAGGTCGCGCAGCGCTTCGGTCAGCAGGCCATTCTTGGACTTGAAATAGAACACCGCAACGCCCTGCGAAAGCCCTGCTTCATCGGCGACGGTCGCAAGCGTGGTGCGCTGCAAGCCGTTGTTGACGATCGAACGTCCTGTGGCATCTAGGATCTGCCGCCGGCGGCGCTCTGCGTTTTCCTTGCGCTCTCGGCGCGGTCGTTTTTCAGGGGGTGCAACAGTCATGGGGAACAATCAGCTGTAATTTCGCTCCCTGATGTCTTCCACATCTCCCCATGAGTGTCAGTAGAAAAAATTTGTTTGAGCGCTCAAAAAACTTTACGTGCGCCCAATGTTTATCTAGCGTTTTCCTTAGATACGGAGAAATGCATGGGTCAGCACGATACCTTTGATGCGATTATTGCGGGCTCAGGGCACAACGGCCTGACGACGGCCTGCTACCTTGCCCGGGCCGGTTTGCGCGTGCTGGTCGTTGAAAAGAACGATTGGATTGGTGGTGCCGCTGTCAGCCGGTCCCTGCACGACGGCTGGACCTACTCAAATTGCTCCTACGTCTGCTCTCTGCTGCGTCGAGAAATCATCCGAGATCTAGAGCTTCCCCGCTTCGGTTTGCAGGTCATTCCCTACGAGGGCGGAGCGACCTTTACCCGCGAGGGCGACTATTTCGCCTACTATTCCGATCATGACGCCCTGAACCGCGAACTGGCCCGCCAGAACCCTCGTGATGTTGATGCCTACGAGCGTTTTTCGCAGGCGGTGATGCGACAGTGTCGGTTCATCCGTCCGTTTCTTCTGCGCACAGCGCCTGATCCCACGTCACTGAAGCCGCGCGATCTGAGTGAATTGCTGTATTTGGTGAAGAAAGCCAATGATCTCGGCGCACGGGAACTGGGCGAGACGCAGCGATTTTGGACCATGTCGATCGCAGATTTTCTCGATGAACACTTCGAAAGTGATTTGGTCAAAGCTCACATCGCGGGCGGTGGGATCATTGGCACAGGCTTGGGCGTCTATTCCCCCGGTACCGCCTACGTTCTGCTGCATCACTACATGGGCGATGTGGATGGAACCATCGGCGCGTGGGGGTTCGCACGCGGCGGTATGGGTTCGATCACGCAGGCTTTGGCGGCCAGCTTTGAAAGTTCGGGCGGAACGATTGTTACAGGCTCTGGCATCGATCAGTTCCTGACCAAGGGCGGCAAGGTAACGGGCGTCGCGCTTGAAAACGGCGATGTCTATCATGCTTCGGTGGTGGCATCGAACATGGACGTGCGGCGGACTTTCATCAATCACACGGCTGAAAGTGACCTCCCCAGCGAATTTGTTACCGCCGTAAAGCGCTTCAAAACGCGGGGATCGAGCGGCAAAATCAACGTGTCACTGGACCGTTTCCCAACCTTCCCCGCCGCCCCCGACGGCGCACGGTTCCTGAGCGGTGACATGCACTGCTCCACCAGTCTGCAAGAGCTCGAAAAAGCCTACGATGACTGGAAAGTTGGCCGCTGGTCTCAAGAACCCTATTTCGACATGCTCATCCCAACCCAAATTGACCCGACGATGGCGCCACCGGGTAAGCACATGATGACGGTGTTTGTGCAGTACGCCCCCTATGACCTCGAAGTCGATGGCGTCCGCAGCCCCGACAATTGGAACGAAACCCAGCGACAGGCTTTTGCCACCTGTGTCTTCGACAAGATGGAGCAAGCCTGCCCCGGCATACGCGACCACATCCTCCACGCCGAGGTCCGCTCACCCTATGAGTTGGAGCAGGAGGTTGGTCTGACCGAAGGCAATATTTTCCAAGGCGAGCTGACATTCGACCAGTTGCTCTTTAACCGACCCGTTCCGGGCTATGCGCAGTATCGAACCCCGATTGGCGGCATGTATCTTGTTGGATCCTCCACCCACCCGGGCGGCGGCGTGATGGGAGCGCCGGGTGCCAATGCGGCCCGCGAGATCCTGCGAGACGTCGGCAAAGGACAGGCCATGCCTGTCTACACGGATTAAGGCGGCCAAGGATGAGCAATACCACTCAAAACTTTGATGCCGTTATCATCGGCGGCGGCCACAATGGCCTCACTGCGGCAACGACTTTAGCCCGCAAAGGGCACAGCGTTTGTGTCCTAGAACGCTCCAGCGTCCTTGGGGGTATGATGAGCGTTGGTGGTGCAGAAGCCCCCTCATTTACCTCTCGGCTGGCTCATTTACTCTATAACCTGAACCCCAAGGTCGAGCGCGAGTTAGGGCTACGGCTCAACGCGCGTAACCTGACCACCGTGTCGCTTGCCCCTAATGGCGAACACGTCGAGATCGACGGCGGAAAGGCGCGCATGATGGATGGTGCGCTGCATCCAAAAGCAGTGGCCTTCGCCACGCTACAGACCCGTCTACAGCGCTTCGCCACGCTGCTTTCGCGCCTATCCCTGCGAACGCCGCCCAAACTCAGCGGCAGCTGGACCGACCCTGAGACCTTTGGGGAGCTCATGGGCCTTGCCGGCATCGGTCTGGGGCTGAAAGGCATGGGCAAGGTCGAGATGCGCGAGTTTCTGCGTGCGCTGCTGACCAATGTTCACGATCTCATGGTCGATGATCTGGATGACGGCCCCTTGGCCGGTGCAATGGCTGCTGATGCCGTACGTGGGTCATTTTCTGGTCCCAAAGCTCCGGGGACGCTGTTTAGCTTGCTGTATCGATTGGGCAATGGGGCCAACCTGCGCGCACCGGTTGGCGGCATGGCTTCGGCTGTGGCAGCCTTCGAAGATGCGGCAGCCCGGGCCGGTTGCGTGATCAAGCGCCAAAGCGCGGTTCGATCCGTGCTGGTCCAAGGCGACCGGGTTCACGGTGTGGAACTTGACGACGGCACCGTCATCCATGCAAAGGCCGTACTGTCGAGCATCGGCCCTCAAGCGACGATAAACCTCGCCGGCATCCAGCATTTTGACGTAGAAATCGCCCGTCGAGCCAAAAACCTCCGGGCAAAGGGAACAGCCGGAAAGCTCAATTTGCTGCTCAAGGCGCGTCCAGAGTTCAGCGGACTTCCCGCCCCGCTGCATCAAGCGCGCCTGCTGATTGCGCCCAGTTCCGACTATGTGGAGCACGCGTTTAACCCGGTGAAGTATGGCAGCTTTTCCGAGGCTCCAACGCTGGAAATCCTGCTCCCGAACGCCCACACGCCAGAAACCCCTCAAACCCTTTCCGCCGTTGTTGGCTATATGCCTCATGATCCGCCGGGCGGTTGGACTGACGCCCTGCGGACCAAGGCGGAACAGCAAATCATGGCGGTGCTGGAAGCGTATGCGCCGGGCATCGGCGACAGGGTGCAGCACAGCGAATTGCTGACGCCCACGGACATTCAGACCGAAACTGGCGCAGCCGGTGGGCATTGGCACCATGGCGAAATGGGGATCGATCAGATTCTGAACGTTCGGCCCATCAACGGCATGGCGCATTATCAATGCGGGGTCGAAGGTCTGTATTTGTGCGGCGCTTCCGCCCATCCCGGTGGCGACATTAATGGCGCTCCGGGCCGCAACAGCGCGCTTCAAGCGCTCAAGGATGGAGCGTTGTGATGACAGATACGAGTGCCGCGCGAACTCTCGAAGAAGCGGTTCCATTGGGTTTAATCCCAACAGTGTTCCAACCACGCCTCGAAGCCCTGAGTTCTGCCAAAAGCTGGATGGGATGGGCGGGTTATCAATCCGCCGTTGTGATCGAAAATATGGAGTTCGAATACTTCGCCATTCGAAACCAATCCACGCTGTTTGACGTCTCCCCAATGCACAAATATCGCATCCAAGGTCCAGATGCTGAGGCCATGCTCAACCGCATGATGACCCGCGACGTCCGCAAGATCCGCCCTGGCCGCGTCGGCTATACGCTATGGTGTGATGAAGAAGGCATGGTCATCGATGACGGCACACTCTTCCGCTTTGGGCCTGACGATTTCCGCCTCTGCTGCCAAGAGCGCATGTTGGGCTGGGTGCTCGATGCGGCTTGGGGGTTTGATGTTCAGGTTACCGATGAATCTGACACCATCAGTGGCCTCTCGCTCCAAGGTCCAACCAGCTTTTCCATTCTTAAAGACGCAGGCCTTGACGCTGCCGCTGCGTTGAAGCCCTTTGACCTCGCAGAAATCGAGCCGGGACTATGGATTTCTCGGACCGGCTTCACCGGCGATCTTGGCTATGAGTTGTGGATGAAGAACGCGGACGGGCTCGCCCTCTGGGATCGGCTGTGGGACGCAGCGCGGGATTGGGGGCTGAAGGCCATCGGTTTCGAAGCACTCAACCTTGCACGGATTGAAGCGGGGTTTATAGCCGCACAAGTCGACTTTCAGCCCATCCACTCGACCCTCCGCCTCGGACGCGGCAGAACCCCGCTCGAACTTGGGTTTGAGCGCTTGGTCGATTTCGAAAAAGACCACTTCAATGGCCGTCGCGCGCTCCTTCAGCAGCGCCAAAAAGGCTTGCGCACCCACTTGGTCAAGATCGAACTGGGCGGCTTTAAGCCCTCAAATGGCGCGCTGCTCTATCATCGAAAAACCAAGGAAGTGGGTCATGTGACCTCCGGCGCTTGGTCCCCTACGACGAAACGAAACATCGCGCTTGCCGAGCTCAAAGCGCCCTATGGCGGGCAAGTCCAAGACGATCTGTGGGCTGAAATCTATGTCCATGAAGAGGGCCAATGGGACCGCCGCTTGGTCCCTGTCACGGTCCAAACCAGTCCGTTCTTCTCCCATCCACGCGCGCGTGCGACCCCGCCGCGCCCATTTTGATCCAAACGCTGAGGCATTCATACCATGACGCTGTCGAACCAACCTGATGTTGCCACTTTGCATGAATGGGACCGCAACCATCAGCTCCATCCTTGGGCCGCTATGGATGCTTGGCGAGGCTACGACAATATTCTCGTAGAACGCGCTCAAGGCATTTATTTGACCGACGACAAGGGTCGAAAGCTGCTCGATGGTCCTGCTGGAATGTGGTGCATGCAGATTGGCTATGGCCGCGAAGAAATGGCCAGTGCCATCGCAGACCAAGTCCTCAAACTGCCCTACACGTCGCCGTTTACCAACACGACCGAACCGTCGAGCATTCTCGCAAAGAAACTCGCAGACATGGCACCAGGCGACCTGAACAACGTGTTTTTCACCACGGGCGGCTCTACGGCGGTCGATACCGCGCTGCGGACCATGCACTTCATGAACAATCGCCTTGGTCGGCCTGATAAGAAAATCGTGCTGGCCCGGGAAAAAGGCTACCACGGGTCCACCTACCTCGCGCAAACCGTCACGGGCAAAGAACGCGATAAAACGCGTTTTGATACGGAACAACGGCTGGTCCGTTTCCTCCCTGACGTCAATCCTTATCGCCGTCCTGACGGGATGAGTGTTGAGCAGTGGTGCGATGAAAAGGTCAGCGATCTTGAGCGTATGATTGCAGAGGTGGGCGCAGACAAAATTGGTGCGTTCATCGCTGAACCCATTTTGGCCTCTGGCGGGGTCATTGTTCCACCGCCGGGTTACCACCGCCGCACCTTTGACGTCTGCAAAGCCCACGACATCCTCTACATCTCCGATGAGGTCGTCACGGGCTTTGGGCGCTTGGGTGAGTGGTTTGCCTCGGAAACTGTATTCGACATTCAGCCAGACATGATCACCTGCGCGAAAGGCATCACCTCCGGCTACTTGCCGCTCGGTGCCTGCATCATTTCCGATGCTGTAATGGAAAAATGCGCAGACCCTGACGATCCGGTGCTGTTCTCCAACGGCTATACCTATTCCGGGCATCCCGTCGCCTGTGCCGCCGCGCTGAAAAACATCGAAATCTTAGAAGACGAAGGGATCCTTGCCCACGTCAAGGAAATCTCCCCCTACTTCCAAAAGCGCCTGCGCGCCCTGTCGCGTTTTTCGATCGTTGGCGACGCCAGAGGTATGGGCCTTTTGGGATGTATCGAAGGTAAAGCAGAAAACCTCGAAGCAGAGCGACAGTTGGGTCAAATGATCGATGACGCCTGCGAAGAACGTGGGCTACTGGTTCGTCCTTTGATCAATATGGCGGTGTTTTCACCCCCACTCATCATCACTATCGAGCAAATTGATGAATTGTTTGATATTCTGGAACAAGCTCTTGAGGCCGTTGAACGTCAATTGGGCATGTAATTAAACAAAACAAGACGAAAGAAGGAGGATTTTAGGGTCCAGTCATTCCCGCCTTAATCAAACAATTTGAGGCTGAGGATCATGGCTGGGGAGGAATTGAAATTAAAACTGAGAGAGAGAGAGAGAGATAAAAAGAGATGAAACATCTGATGAAAACAGCCCTTGTCGCAATTGGGGCTATGACGATGGTGAGCAGCGCTGCTGTTGCACAAGACTCTGAGCTGGTTGTGTTTGACTGGGCAGGTTATGAAGATCCTGAGTTCTTCACCGCCTACACTGCCAAGCACGGCATGGATCCAACCTTTACCTACTTCGGTGACGAAGAAGAAGCGTTCCAAAAGCTTCGTACGGGCTTCCGGGCTGACGTGGTTCACCCATGCTCCCAGTCTGTTCCGAAGTGGATTGAAGCAGGCTTGATCGCGCCGTTGGACATTTCACGCATCGATCGTTGGGACGAAATCGAAACCTCGTTCCGTGATATTCCAGCCTTCCAGAAAGATGGTGAGTACTACTTCGTTCCCGTAGACTGGGGCAACACAGCCGCAACCTACAACACCGAGTTGCTCGCCGAAGCTGACATTCAATCCCTTTATGCCTTTGCCGATCCTGTCCATAAGGGCCGGATTTCACTGCCAGACAACGTAGACGATGCCTATGCATTGGGCTTCCTTGCGATTGGCGTGAAGGATTGGGCGACAGCCACTGAGGCTGAATTCGAAGCCGCTTCCCAGTTCCTGCGCGATGTTCACCAGAACGTTCGCACTTACTGGTCGGACGGCGCATCCCTTTCGCAGCTTATGCAAAGTGGCGAGGTCTACTTGGCGTGGGCATGGAACGAGACCTTCTCGACCATGAGCTACGAAGGCTTCCCGATTGCGATGAAGCGGGACACGGACGAAGGCGCTTCTAGCTGGGTTTGTGGTTACTCCAAGACCACCAACGCACCGGGCTCCGAAGACAAGTTCTATGACTTCATCAACGCGTGGCTTGAGCCGTATACGGCTGAATACATTGTGACATGGTGGGGCTATGGCCACTCCAATGCTGTCGCAATGGCGGGCATGTCGGAAGCTGATCTTGCGGCCGTTGGTCTGGAGACCAGCGAGAAACTGCGTGCTGGCACGCTGTGGCAGGGTCCAGTGCCGTCCGCACTGCGCGAAGCTATGATCGCTGAGTTCGAGTTGATCAAAGCAGGCTTCTAATCAGCCTTAAAGCACCGTTTCTAAACGTAAAAAACCGCCCTTCAGCGTCTATTCTGGAGGGCGGTTTTCTTTTCTGAACCAAAGTACGCGGACGCCTATGCAGGCCGTTGACCGCGCAGGTGATGAGGACAGTGCTCGCCCGTGTCCAGCACCACAATCATCTTTTCCCACGTATCAATCAGGCTCTGATGAAATTCCGCGCCGAAGTCCTCAACCAGCCGCTTGGCACCCTCGCCCTGCAAATACGCCAATTCTTCGCGCGCTAAATCGCGATACCATGGATTGCGGTTGCGCAGTGCCACGCTCTGGAATCCTGCAGCGACCAAAGCACGCTGATACCGGTCCGGCGACGCCATCGCAAAATCGAGGTCTTCTGCTGCTATGTAGGTCTTCATTTCCGGGCTGGGTTCACCGTCATGCGACATCAACCAATCTGAAGCCGCAAACCATCCGCCCGGGACCAAAATCCGAAAAACATCCCGGCTCAATGCTTCTTTGTCGGGGATATGGATGATTGAATCTTTAGAGAAAACAACATCGAAGCTTTGGTCTTCAAAGGTCAGCGGGCCCGGATCAACCTTGAGGATGCTCACCCGATCGGCCACACCGTCTTTTACGGCTAATCGCTTTGCAGCGTTGACCACATCGTCTTCGACATCGATGCCAACCACTTCCGCTGCGCCGTGGTCCCTTGCGAGCAAAACGGCTATGGCGCCAGAGCCGCAACCAATATCCAGCACGCGCTTCCCGCGCAGGTCCAGCCCCTCAATGACACGAGCAACCTCGTCCGGACCACCGGGTGACAGAAACCCCTCACCCCAAATATCCTCCAGCGTCGCAATGTGCCGGTCGTCATAGTTCATTTCACTGTCAGCGGTCATGGTGATGGATCCTCCCTTTACCAGCAGCCGCCGCCAAGCTTCGAACTTAAGCGCTCAATTTGGCGACGTAGTAGTCTAGAAAGCGCTGCGTATAGAACTCCATTTCAGCCAGCGGGCCGGGTTCATAAAAACGCGAATTCACGCCCTCTTGGTTTTTCTCAATGATATGTTTGTCCGCAACGGTTGTGACATCCCAGAGCCAACACAGGCGCTCCAAATCGTAGTCACGCCCTTCTTCCGCATCTTCGTGAACCAGCCAGATGATTTCCTGCACGGACTTACCCTGGCTGATCGGAACGAAGCGATAAAGCACGGCATAATCGTTGTAGATCAGCATGGGATTGAACATGCCGACATAGAGGTCGCTGGCCCCTTGATCATAGCCTTTCAAGCGACCCAGCAGCGGCGCAAGCGGCTTTCCGTCTTCACTTCCGGTATCATGGGTCTCGTACAGGGAATGGCGGCTGTAGGTATAATCAACCGACCCATCAGGACACAGCGGCCCAACCCGGTCGATAAAGGCGGTGGAAACGCCCTGCGCCGCGGCCCGCGCCTCCATCGCCTCGTTGTAAGGCTCGACTTTGTCGGCTGACATGTGGGTCGGATGAGCGCGCTTGAATTCGGGGTGTGCCGGGCCGCAGTGGTAGCATTCGTTGTAATTCTCAACCAGCAGCTTCCAATTGGCGGCCACGGGGTAACTCACCCGTCGCGCAATCTTGGTGCGGTCCAAGCCAAAGTTTTTCAGGGGCCCATCGAGTTCTGCGCGCATGGCATCAAAGCTGGTGGGGGTTTCCGAGAAACTCACGAACACCATCCCATGAAACAGCTCACACGCAACCGGCTTCAGCCCCAGCGTATCGCGGTCCACGTCTTTCCCCATCATCCGCGCATTCAGCAGCGCGCCGTCCAACCCATAAGTCCAAGCGTGGTAAGGACAGACAAACCGGCTCACCGAACCTTGATGCTCCAAGCAAACACGAGACCCGCGGTGCCGGCAAACGTTGGCAAAGGCTCGAATTTGGCCGTCTTTACCCCGAACGATGATCACTGATTCCTTGAGCAGTTCGAAGACCTTGAAATCGCCGGTCGCAGGCATTTCGTTGGCCAAGGCTGCGAAGTGCCACTCCTGCATCATGATCGCTTCAACGTCCCGCTCGAAGACCTCAGCCGAGGCGTAAAAACCCTGCGCCAGCGCATAGCCAGAACGATGCCTGTTTAACAATTGGCTTAGTGGGGGAAGTGCGGTTGTCGTTGACATGGTTTTCTCGGTCCGGGTCTTAGGAAAACAAAACGATCGAGTCCGCGCCCCAACCGATCCGCACTTTCGTTCCCGAAGCAACGATGGAACGTCCGGCCGTGTTGCGCATTGAAACCGTGGTCAGCTCCTCGGTTTCTGGCAACTGAACGCTGTAGTAGGTCATATCGCCATAATAGGACGCACCAACAACCACGCCCTCTGATTCACATTCAGCATGATCACTCTCGTCAAAGAGGATCGTCAGCATTTCTGGCCGCACGCCAATGCGATCAATCGAAGCAGCCGGCAAATCCTCTGGCCGCGCGGCCTTAGCAATCGCGACGTCACCCAGCGCGGGGATTTCGAGACCAAGTCCACCGTCTGCGCTTTCAGTCGCCTGAGCCTGCAAGAAGTTCATCACGCCAATAAATGACGCAACACGCTCATTCACCGGCTGCTGATAGAGCGTTTGCGGCGTCGCCACTTGTGCGATTTCACCCTCAAACAGAACCGCAATCCGATCGGACATGATCAGTGCTTCTTCTTGATCGTGGGTTACGAGGATAAAGGTAATACCCACCGATTGCTGCAATTCCCGCAGCTCGATCTGCATCTGCTCACGCAGCTTTTTATCAAGGGCAGAAAGCGGTTCGTCTAGCAGAACGACGCGTGGTTTCATCACCAGAGCGCGGGCCAAAGCGACCCGCTGTCGCTGACCCCCAGAGAGCTCATGCGCTGAACGATCGCCGTAGCCAACAAGATCAACCATCGCCAAAGCGTTGTTCACTTCTTCCGCGATTTCCGACCGGCTCATCTTCTTCTTTGCCAAGCCATAACCGACGTTATCCGAAACGCTCAAATGCGGGAAAATGGCGTAACTTTGAAAGACCATGTTGGTCGGACGTTTGTTTGCGGGGATCCCCATCATAGGCTCACCACCGATAATCACGGCCCCAGAGGTTGGCTCTTCAAATCCCGCAATCATCCGCAGCAGCGTTGTCTTTCCGCAGCCCGAAGGCCCGAGCAGGGAAAAGAACTCGCCCTCTTCAATCCTGAGATTGACCCCTTTCAACGCTTCAACTTTACCGAAGGACTTGTGGACGTTTTTGATGTCAATAATCGGGTTCTGGGTCATTGCATGAACCCTCCACCCGATGCCGGGTCGAGGCCTTGTTGTTTCGCTGAACGGCGCCTGAACCACTCGCCAAGCACCAGCAGGAGCACGGAAAGAACGAGCAAGATGGTGCCTAGCGCCATGACAGACGGCAATTTGGCGGGGAAGCGCAATTGGCTCCAAATGTAGACAGGCAGCGTGACGTCGGTCCCTGTCAGGAAAAACGCGATGATGAACTCATCCAGCGAAATGGTGAAGGTGATCAGCAGACTGGAAATCACGCCCGGCAGGATCAGCGGGAAAATAACCCGGCGGAACGTACCCCACCCGGTTTCACCCAAATCGAGCGATGCTTCCTCAAGATTTTTGTCCAAACCCTGGAAGGCGGAACTGAGGATAGCGACTGAAAACGGCACGCAGATCAGGACATGCCCGCCGATCACCGTCCAGATCGACAGCGGAAACCCGAGCTGCATCAACAGCACCAGCAACGCCACCGCCACAATGATCTCCGGCAGGACCAATGGCAGCATGATGAAACTGACAATACCGCGCTTGAAGGGGAAGCCGAACCGCACCATCGCCCGCGCGGCGCAGGTGCCGAGAATGGTGCTCAATACCGCCGTTACCACACCAATGATCAAGCTGTTCTTTACGGCTTGATGCAGGGCCGTACTTTCGAACAGGACCGTGAACCACTTTGTGGTGAAACCCGTGAGCGGAAAGGCGATGATGGTGGACTCGTTAAAGGCGAAGAGCGGCAACAAGATTACGGGCGCATAGAGAAACGCGACGTAGAGCGCTGCGTAGGTCAGTAGCCAGTTTTTGGACAGGAACCGCGTCAGTCTCATTGTGCTCTCCCCCGGAACCATCGCCCAGCAATAAAGATGACCAAGCTGACCGAACCAACGATGACCATGGAAGCAATGGCCAGTGCCGCGCCAAGAGGCGCGTTGTTGGCCTTGCCAAACTGAATCTGAATCATGTTGGAGATCATCAAACCATCGGTGCCACCGACCAACTTTGGCGTGATGAAGTCGCCAACGGTCGGGATCATAACAATCAACGTCGAAGCGATCACGCCGGGCATAGCCAGCGGCAGTGTCACGCGGAAAAACCGACGAAACGGCCCGTCACCCAAATCCTCGGCAGCTTCCAACAGGGATCGGTCGATCCGCTCCAGAGATACGAAAATCGGTAGTATCGCAAAGGGCGCCCAAGCGTGGGCGAGCGTGATCACCACAGCGTTCAGATTGTAGAGGATAAAGGTCATCGGCTCGTCGATGATCCCCAACCCCATCAGCGCCGAATTCAGAACGCCATTATATCCAAGGATCACTTTCCACAGGAACACGCGCAACAAGTAGCTGGTCCAAAACGGAATGGTGATTAGAAACAGCCACAGCGCCTTGTTCCGCTTAACCCGAAACGACAGAAAGTAAGCCATGGGAAAGGCGAGAAGCACGGTAACAAGAGTCACCATGATCGAGATGTTCAAAGACCGCAGGATCAGAACCCGATAGATCGGCTTGCTCCATGCTTCCTTATAATTTTTCAATGTAATTGTGGTATCGAGGTCGAGGTAGTTTTGGCTCCAGAAGCTAAAAGTAACGACCATAGCTAAGGGCGCAGCGAGCATAATAAGCGCGTACAGCAATGGCGGACTGATCAATGTCAGACCTTGTCTACTTTCGCGGCTTAAAAGCAAAAAAACACCCCAGACTTGCCACTTTATCAAGTATTACCTTGGGCAAGTCATAGGGGTTGAGCAAGCAGTTTCTGTATTATTGAAAAACAGGCGAAAAGCGGCTTAGTCCTGAAGAGCCCGCTCCACCCAATCCAAGCGATCCTGACCGAAGTGGAGGACGCCATCGATCATGAAAGATGGTGCGCCAAAGATGCCATTTTCGACAGCTTCCTCTGTGCGTTTCATCAAGTCATCTTTGACTTCTTGATCCGCGATCATCATCAGGAACGCGCCGGGGTCAAAACCATGTTCCACCAGCAGCGCGCCAAAACGGTCTTGGTCACGCACGTCGACTTCATTGTGCCAAATGGCATGAAAGATCATGCTGACGTACTTGTGGAACTGGGCCTCGTCTTCACGCAGATAACCAATGGCCCCGCGCATGAGCGGCAAGGTGTTAAGAGGAAAACCCGCGGGGTAGCGAATTTCGGTGCCGTAGTGCTTGGCCCAACGGCTCAGGTCGCGGCCCATCCAGCGACCCTTGGCCGGAATGAGAACGGGACTGGCATTGCCTGTCGCCTTGAAAACACCGCCAAGCAACATGGGCTTCCAGTTTATTTCCGCGCCCGTGCGTTCCGCTATTTTGCCAATTTGCGTGTACGCAAGGAAGGTCGCAGGGCTACCAAAATCGAAATAGAAATCAACGGACTTAGTCATCTTATGCTTTCTCCCGGCGACGCATAACTTTAGCTTTTTCGTGTACTACACCCATCAGCGGCTCTCCGCCAAGGCTCCATAAACCAACCCACGCAATTCTCTGCGTAGGGGATAACCGCTGGACGGTATCTGTTGCGTCAAGAACACTGCGGTAATGTCCTCAACCGGATCCACCCAAAACACTGTGGACGCCAACCCACCCCAGCCGAACTCACCCGGCGTGCAAATCATGCCCGTTTTTGCAGGGTCAATAATCGAGTACATGCCAAGCCCAAAACCGACACCGTGAAAGCTGACCTCGGCGAAACTATCCACGCCCATGGACGCGATGTCGCCGGGTAAGTGGTTGCTGGCCATGAGCTTAACAGTTCGCGCACCCAAGATGCGGGCACCGTTGCTGCCCTGCCCCTGCCCGCGGAGCATTTCCACGAACTTCCAGTAATCGGCCATGGTCCCGATCAGACCGCTGCCGCCAGAAAAACAGGTCACTGGGTTGGCTTCGTCCGCCCAAAGGGACGCTTCGCCGGTCTCAACCAGTTTCATCTTTTCATCAGCGGTTTTCGTGTACAGCGCCGTGAGCCGGTGTTTCTTGTCAGCGGACACTTGAAACGACGTGTCGTGCATTTCCAGTGGGTCGAAAATGTGATCTCGGAAATACTGATCCAGCGTCTTCCCGGACACCACCTCAATCACACGCCCCAATACGTCGAGCGACACACTGTAATGCCAGCGTGTGCCGGGGTCGAAGGCCAAAGGTATCGTCGCGAGCCGCTTACACACCTCGGCCAGTGTGCCGTCATGGGTGTTAAAGTCGGTTTGCCGCCGAAGGTACTCTGCGGCCACCGGATCGCCGGCAAAGATCCCATACGACAGGCCAGCGCGATGCGTGAGTAAGTCGTGCATCGTGATCGAACGGCTCATGGGCCGCTTGGAGTTCACGCGGGGCGCAACACGCTCGAAAACCGGCGTATCGGCAAATTCAGGCAGCCATTTTTCGAGCGGATCATCCAAATGGATCAACCCCTGCTCCTCCAACTGCATGTAAGCCACAGCCGTAACGGGTTTGCTCATGGAATAGAGCCTTACCAAGGCGTCCTGGGTGTAGGGTCGCTGCGCCTCAACATCCGCCATGCCGACATGACTTGAGAAAACAGGCTGCCCGTCACGACTGACGACCACGTGACCAAAGGGAATCTTGCCCGCATCAACGTAGCGCTGCATCCAGTGGGTCAGGCGGTCAAGCCGTGATGCGTCAAAACCTGCCTTGCCGGGATCACTTATGTTCATGTGTCTTCCTCACGAGTACGTTCCCCACAATGCGTGTTTCCAGACGGAGAGCAAGATGAAACGATTGGGTATCATTGGTGGCATGAGCTGGGAAAGCACAGCTGTTTACTACCGCTACCTGAACCAGCAAGTTAAAGACGCCAAAGGCCCGCTGAACTCGGCGCCCTTGCTGCTGTGGAACATGGATTTTGCCCCCATCGCCCAGCTGCAAGCCGAGGGTGAGTGGGATGACCTGTCTGATCTCATGTGCGAAGCCGCGCGCAGCTTGAAAGCGGGGGGAGCGGAAGCGATCATCATTGCGACCAACACCATGCACCTGATGGCGGATGCGGTACAAGCGGCGGCTGACGTGCCGCTGGTTCACATCGCCGACGCAACAGCGGGCGCAGTGCGCGGCGCGGGCGTGAAACGCCCCTTACTGCTCGCAACCCGGTTTACGATGGAAAAAGACTTCTATCGCGACCGCGTTGAGCACGGCGCGGCGTGCGAGGTTGTTGTCCCCGAGGAACCGCACCGGACGACGGTACACAACATCATCTATAACGAGTTGGTGCAGGGTGAGATCAAAGCAGCCAGCCGCGAAACCTATTTGAACATCATCAAATACTATCAGCGCGAACGCGGCATCGATGGGGTTATTTTTGGCTGTACCGAGGTAGGGATGCTGATCAACCAAAGCCAGATTGACGTTCCCTGCTTTGACACCTCAGCCATTCACTGCGAAGCCGCCATCGCCGCGATCCTCGATAACTAGCCTCGCCCGCCAGAACATAAAAAAAGGCCCGGTGCACAGCACGCCGAGCCTTTTTTTTCTAAGCCATTCATCGGTCTTAGGACAGATCGTAAGCCCGTTCACCGTGCGCCGTCAGGTCAAGACCTTCCTGCTCAGTATCCGCATCGGTACGCATGCCCACAAGCGCGCGGCACACCATGGCAAGGACGACCGTCACAACGATGGTAAACAGCGCCACGACAACCACGCCGGCAACCTGAACCACAAACTGGGAAACAGCAGAAACGCCCTCGCCCAAGCCCGCGCCGCCCAAACCAGCCGCCGCGAGGAACGGAAGCGCCAAGGTGCCCCAGATACCGCCGATACCGTGAACAGCAAAGACGTCCAAGCTGTCATCGATGCGAAAGGCCTGCTTCACAACGTTGATCATTTCCTGACACAGGATACCGGCAACGCCGCCGATCACCAGCGCACCCATTGGTCCGACGTGACCTGCCGCAGGCGTAATCGACGCCAAACCAGCCACCATGCCCGTCGCGATGCCAATCAGCGACGCTTTCCCAAAGCGGAACCGCTCCCATAGCATCCACGTACAACACGCCGTCGCAGCGGAAATGTGGGTTACAAAAGCCGCCGCCACGGCATCGCCATTCGCAGCAAAGGGTGAGCCGCCATTAAAGCCGAACCAGCCGACCCACAGCATGGAAGCGCCAATCATCACCAACACCGGCTGGTGCGGCGGCTGAATGGACGTTGGAAAGCCCGGACGCTTGCCGATCATAATGGCAAGGACCAGGGCCGCGACACCGGCGGTGGTGTGGACCACGACGCCGCCTGCAAGGTCTTGGACGCCCAAACCAGCAAACAGGCCGATGCTGCTGTCTGATGACAGAATACCGCCGCCCCAGACCCAATGGGCCACAGGTGCGTAACAAAGCAACATCCAGAGCAAAGAGAACAGGATCACAAAACCGAACTTAACACGCTCGACAAAGGCACCGATGATCAGCGCTGGCGTGATGATCGCAAAGGTCATCTGGAACAGGGCAAACAATTGATCTTCACCGCGCGGCGTCGCGAGCATGAACACATTTGCCAAATCACCGATGAATTGACCAGAACCGCTAAAGGCCAGGCTGTAACCCAGAACGACCCAAGCGACAGACATTACAGCGGCGAGCATGAAACAATGCATGAGGACAGAGAGAACGTTGCGAGCGCGAACCAAGCCGCCATAGAACAACGCAAGACCCGGAAGGGTCATAAACAAGACCAACGCAGTGGCGGTAAGAAGCCACGCGATATCAGCTGAAGACATGGATCAGCACCTTTTTACAAACTACATCACTACAGAACACGAAGGCGGCTTTGCCAGTTCCTTAGGCAAAAGCCATCCATTACGATACTGGATCCGGCGATTAGCACACTTAGTGCGCATTTCTAGCCACATTTTGGCACTTTGCCTAATATTGAGGCAAACCCATTCAACGGCCTTTCTGTCTTCTCTTTTTCGCGGACAATAGCTGGCATCAAAAATGCAGGTCTTTCTCTATTTATGGCTAAAGCCACGCTCTTTGGTCGCAGAATATATTTGATGCGAGAATGATATGAAGCCCCTCCTGCTTGCCGCTAGTGCATTGTTTTTACATGGTTTTATTGCAACCACAGCTGAAGCACACCCACCATCTTATGGCCCAGACGGTCTCATTCCGCATTCGCATACTGGCGATGGCACCATCATCACCGGTCAGCAGGTCGTCTCGCAAAACCATCGCGACTGCCCGGAAACGACCTTGCCAACAATTCTTGGGATGGCGACAGACGGTCCATGCATTCGCGTGGCCTTGGGGCGCCCAATAGACCACCACGTGTCGGTCGAGGCGAGCGAGCCCGTTCTCATTCAATCCGGGCACACGCCGCAAATTCCGGTTCTGCGCACCGTGGCGCAGCCGGTGGTTATGCCCGTTGTTCGGCCAATGGTTCGGCCAGTGATTCGGCCTGTTGTCCGGTCTTACGTCCAGCCCGCCTTGGTCCAGCCCATCGCTCCGCGCCCCATGCCGAGGATTGTGCAACCCGTCCACCTTGCCGCCCCAAGAGTCATCATGCAGCGCCCTGCTGTGCCGATGGTCAGAGGGCCGGAGTTGGTTACTCAGTTTGAGCATGAAGGTGAGCTGCTGGGCGTCTTCAACACCAATGCCGTCGGCTTGTTTGGTATGACCCTCATCAAAGTCGCAGACTCAAATGGCGTCACCAAAGGGTCGTGGTGGACATCCCGGCCTTATTGCTTTTCCAGAATGGCTTTCCTGAGCAACGCTTGTTGGTCTCGCCGTGGATACCATGAGCGCTTTACCCAAGAGCTCAACCGGTCACGCCCAACATACAGTGGCCCCGGTGCCAAGCGATCCGACGACCCTTGCGATCACTACACCAAACTCGAAGCCATCGTTTCGCAGGATAAATCGGGTTTTTGCGGCTATTGAGGCATTGGGAATAAGGCATTTCAGCGAAATCAGCCTGAAACGGTATAATCACTAATAACAATCGTGTAAGAAGGCCTTATCACTACCACCGAGAGGCACTCATGAAAGTTCTTCCGTTTTTGCTGAGTCTGTTTGTTATTGGCGCGACAATGGTTTCGACCGCGAATGCGCACCCCCATCACGCAGCGCCTGCGCCGGCTGCTGCAGCCAGCTGGGTCCAGCTGGAGCCTGAGGAAGTCATGAGCTTCGATACCGCTGACGGTAGTTTTACGATTTGGAACACCCATCAGCGCGGCCTTTTTGGCATTGAGTTGATCGAAGTTCGCGACAGCGCTGGGGGCAATGTTGCGGGTTGGTGGTCCAGTCGAGGCTGGTGCTTCACACAGCACGCTTATGCCTCGAAAGGCTGTTGGAGTGACTCAGGGTATCGCCAAGTTGCTCAGAACCGGATGAAAACTGCCTCCTACACGCGCTCATTCAACGTGCGCGGTGGATCGGCAGATACCGATGACGCGACGACCTTTTGCGACCACTATACGCAGTTGGAGTACACAATTTCTCGCGATACTTCCGAACGCTGCGACTACGAATAGGAAGGCTATCCATCATGAAAATGCTGAAAATGATCCTCGTGGCCGCAATCGCCGCAACGACCGCCGCAACCGCGGCACAGGCTCACCCACCCGTGCACGAGCCTGAAGAGTTCATGCAGTTTCGGTACGCGGGCGCCATTTATTCAGCCGTGAACACGCACACGCGGGGCTTTCTCGGCGGAGAGCTGATCGAAATTCACGATGCTACAGGGGCTGTCAAGGCAAGCTGGTGGGACAACCGCAGCCGTTGCTTCACCGCCCACGCATTCACGAACCACCCTTGCTGGCACCCCATGCGATACGCCCAGTTGCTCTCGGGCAAACTTCGCGCACAAACCGCCTCGGTCGTGACGCGCAAGTTTGGTGGCTTTACATCCGAAGACACTTCAACCTTCTGCGATCATTACTCACAGTTGGAATACACCGTCTCTGGCGACACGTCGGGGAAATGCGGTCATGAAGACGGACTGGCTTTGCCCTCTTGGGCTGAGTAACCAACGCGACGTCTCGAACAGCGGTTCCGTCTAGCCGCGCTGTCGTTCAACGCTCTCAATGGAGGGCGCAGAGCGCAGCGTGGCGATGATGACGTTGAGCTGGCGCAGATCGCCGACCTCGACATCAACGAGAATTTCGAAAAAATCCGTTTGCCGGTTCAGAAATTTGAAATTCAGAATGTTTCCACCGGTCCGCCCGATCAACGTCGTCAACGTCCCCAATGCCCCCGGCTCATTGCTCAAAATGACCCGCAACCGGCCCACATGCGGGGTTTCGGTGCTGGCTTCCCAGCCAACCTCCAACCAACGCTCAGGCTGGTCATAAAAGTTGACGAGATTATCGCAATCGATGGTGTGGATCGTAATCCCCTTACCCGTCGCAACAATACCGACAATGCGCTCACCCGGCAGCGGGTGACAGCAGCGGGCAAAGTGGACCGCCATGCCCTTGATCAGACCTTTGAGTTCGACCTTGGTCGGGTCAGCCTGACCGCGTTCCAGTGTCTCACCGGACTTGAGACGATCAAGCGCACGCTGGTCTTTGGTCTTTGCGCTGTTCTCCCGCGCGATGCCCGGGAACAGGGTTCGAACCACGTCGCCCGCCGGAATAAGACCGGCGCCGACCTGCGCGAGGACATCTTCACCATTTTCCAAACGCCACTTAGACGCGATGTCGTCCAGCGCTTTTTCTTTGGCCTCAACCTCATTCATTCGATAGGCGCGCGTCAAAATCTGCCGTCCAAGCGCAACGTGCTGATCCCGTTCAGCGTTTCGGATATACCGACGGATCGACGCCCGTGCCTTGCCCGAGGCAACAAGGTTCAGCCATTCAGGATTTGGAGCGGCGTTTTTCGAGCGCAGGATATCAACTTGGTCGCCATTGCGCAGAACAGTGTGCAAAGGCCGTATTTTGCCGTTGATCCGAGCGCCAACGCAGGTATTCCCCACATCAGAATGGACCGCGTAGGCAAAGTCGACGACCGTGGCATCGCCCGGCAGGGAAATCAGGTGTCCGCGCGGCGTAAAACAGAACACTTGATTCTGGAACAGGTCGATGCGGGTGTTGTCGAGGAATTCTTGGGGATCTTCGGACTGTTCCAGCAGGTCGATCAGCTGTTTGACCCAGTTGTAATTATCACCCGACGCCAAATCCGCAGCAACGGTGCCGTCCTTGTAAGCCCAATGCGCGGCAAGACCCAACTCAGCGCGGCGGTGCATGTCCTGATTTCGGATTTGCACTTCGATCGACTGGCTTTCTGGGCCGATGACTACCGTGTGGATCGACTGGTAGCCATTGGGCTTGGGTGTCGAGATGTAGTCTTTATAGCGGCCCATGCGGTGCGAATACTTCGCGTGCAGCGCTCCGAGTGCGGCGTAACAATCACCCAGCGTTGGTACGATCACTCGAAAAGCCACAATGTCTGAGAGCTGCCCAAGGTCTAAGTCCTTGGTCTGCATTTTCTTCCAGATGGAATAGGGCGTTTTGATCCGGCCATTGATCTCAACGATGTCGAGACCCACGTCGCTCACATCCTCCCGCAGCTGTTGGATAATGCCGACAGTCAGAGCATCGCCTTGATCCCGCAGGAACTCAGTTCGCTGCATGATGGAATCTCGCGCTTCGGGCATCAGATGGCTGAAAGAGAGGTCTTCGAGCTCCTCCTGCAGGTCAACCATTCCAATCCGGCCCGCCAAGGGCGCGTAGATTTCCAGCGTTTCTGTCGCAATCCGAGCGCGCTTTTCCGGCTTTTTGATGAAGTGAAGTGTGCGCATGTTGTCCAGGCGGTCGGAGAGTTTGACCAGCAGAACACGGATATCACGGGACAGCGCGAGGAGCAGTTTGCGGAAGTTTTCTGCCTGCTTCACCTCATTGCTTGTCACCTCAAGGTGCGTGAGTTTTGTTACGCCCTCAACCAACTCGCCAACGGTCCCGCCAAACATCTTGCAGATGTCCTTGTTCGTCGCCCCGGTGTCTTCAACAACATCGTGCAGCAAGGCGGTCGCGATTGTTGCGGGGTCCAGCTTCTTTTCAGCCAGATAAAGCGCAACACGAACGGGATGGATGAAATAGGGGTCGCCGGAGGCACGGCGCTGTGGCTCGTGCATGGTCTCGGCGTAGTCATAGGCCGCAGCAACGACCGAAGTATCATAGTCAGGGTGCGCGAGTTGCACCCTGCTCAGCAACTGAGCCCTTGTGGCGGGCCCAAGGCTCTGTGGCGTATCGCCGATTTCGGCAAGAGGGCCAGGCACAATCGGGGCTAGTCCTCCTCGATCACCACGTTTTCAAAACGCATACCGCCATCGAGAACCGGGGACGATGCAGGACGCCCACCAAAGGGCGAGAAGTCTTGCAGCATCGGATTGCTTGGCTGCTGCTGACGACGTTGCGCGGAGAAATCCGGAAGCTCTGTCAGCTCCTCAACCTCAACATAGCGCTGGAGCGTGCGAACATAGGACTCGCGCAGCTCTTCTTGATCGACCCGCTGGCCAGCGAGCTCGCGCAAGGAAATGACAGAGTTCTTGTCATTGTCGCGAGAAACTTCAGGGGTAATGCCGCCAGCCAACTGACGGGCCCGCTGAGCCGCTAAGATAACAAGCTCAAAGCGGTTTGGAATTTCTTCGATACAGTCTTCAACGGTGACGCGCGCCATTGGATCTCACTCTGTTTATAGCCAAAGGAATTGTCGGATAGATTAGGCGCAAAAGACCAGTTTGCCAACAATGCCGAATCGCATTCCTGCCCTTTCAGTCATAAGCGGTCTTAACCGCCGGTTTTCAACGCCAACCAAGCGTGTAAATCGCCAAGAAATTGATCACGGATGACTTCGTTGTGGAGTTCGTGATTCATACCCTCATAGAGCTTCATGGTGACGTCTTTCAGACCAGCGGTCTCGTAGGCCTGTCTCAACCCTTCGACGCCGACACCGCCCCGACCCAGCGGGTCGTTTCCGCCAGATGCGATCCAAAGCGGTATATCCTTTCGTACCTTGGCAATATTTTCAGGACGCGCACGGCTTTTAATCGCTTTGGCAAGATCAATCCAATGCTGGGCCGAGGCGATGACGTTCATCATCGGATCGTTCTCTGCCGCCAAGATGACTTCTGGATCATGGCTCAACCACTCGGCCCGGTATTCCTGCATATTGATGTCTTTGGCGAAGGCTTCCATCACCAGTTTATCCGTCCACGTGGCGGTCCCGCGCCTGCCCTTGAACCAATATTGAAGGCGCACGATGACCTCCATCGCGCGCTGCTGAAGCGTCAACGGACCTCCAGCAGACCCGAGTAAGACCGCGGCGTCCCAGCGCGTGCTGTCCTGAATCAGCAAGTCTTGCACCATGAACGAACCCAGCGAATGTCCTAGCAAGACAAAGGGTAAAGTGGGATGCTCCGAGCGGATGATCTCGCGAATGATGGCTAAGTCCGCCAAGCATTTGTTCCAGCCGTCTTCATCCGCCATATGACCGGGGATGAGGTGCTCTTCCTGTGCGTTTTCGACGGGTTCAAAAACCGTCAGTCCATGCCCGCGGTGATCATTGGCGTAAACGATGTACCCGCGATCGGTGAGGTACTGAGCCACGTGCTCGTAACGGCCAGAGTACTCCCCCTGACCATGCAGCAGTTGAATCACGCCCTTGGCATCCAATATATCGTCAGGAGACCAGACACACAGGTGTAACGAGATCCCGTCGGTTCCTTGAATACGCCGTGCTTCTGTCTGCATTAAACTTGATCCCTTGGGTGGCAAAACGTACTTAGGTTGTGTCGAGCCCTTATCACCTCAGCCACACGAAGGCCAGCCAACGATGAACCCCACACTCAAATTTGCTCTCGAACTTGGTCCCATCATTATTTGGGTCATCCTTGGGCGCGTCTTGAAGGGTGTCGAAACCGATTTTGGTAATGGTCAAGCCCTCGCGTTGATGGCCTTGCTTGTCATGACCACCATTTCCGTAACGTGGCTTTGGACCGCGGAGCGCAAGGTGCCGTGGCTGCCGCTGGTATCTGCGCTGGTTCTGATCCCCATGGGGGTGTTGTCGCTGATCACTGGGAACCCAAACTTTGTGATGGTGAAGCCAACCATCATGTGGGTCGGCTTAGCGGCGGTATTCAGTGGGTTCATGCTCGCTGGCCGGAACCTGTTCAAGGTGCTGCTGGGCGAGCGCATGCCGGTGGAGCTTCCCGATGCGGTTTGGAACTCGATGGCGTGGCGCTATGTGGGTATTTTCCTCGCCGGAGCGGTCGCGAACGAGGCTCTGCGTTACTTCGTTCTGCGCATGGATATCCCGCCCGCGGAAATGCTGGCCCCTTACGGCCAATACAAGCTGTTCGTGGTTGTTGGTGTGATGGTGCTGTCGCTGGTGGCTTTATTGCCCATGGGTAAGTACTTGGCCGAGGTCGAAAGCGATGCGGACAACGAAGAAGAAGCATCCTAGCGCCGGAGCAGACTTTCCGCTTCCGCAAGCAGCCCTTGCTCGTCGGCGTTGGTCCCGCGATCAACGCCCTGGCGCTCGTCTTGCAGCGCAGCAATCACCGCCCACCGAAGCAGCGCCAATGCCTCCCACCCGCGTAACCGCGCTGTGTCCTCCGCATCGAGCGCCCGAAGCAGATCCTGCCGACCCATCAAACCACTGGCGGCGAGGTCTGGTCTGGAATAGCGCCAAGGTGACGACAGCATCCAACCAACATCAGCCTCCACAGGCCGATAGGCAGCAAACTCCCAATCCAACACGCCTGTGAGCTGTTCACCGGAGCAAAGCAGGTTGCCCGTCCGAAAATCGCCGTGGCTTAGACAAAGCGTCTCAAAGCCCAACTCCCCGACACGCTGCATCAGCCCCCGCGCTCGATCAGGGTCAGCCAGCGTCGAAAACCATCGCGTATGGGCCAGACAATAGCGCTCAATCACCATGGCGAGCCAGCTTACCCGGTCATCGCCCTCAAAGGCAAAAGCCGTCGTTGAGCGCAGCATTTTCAACTGCGAGACGATCGCGTTGCGAAACCCCGAGGACTGCGCGGCAGCCGAGAGCACGGTTTCTCGTTCCGCCGTGCCCTCCACAAAGGCCATCAGCAGACCGAAGCTATCAGCATAGAGAACCTCTGGCGCGCAGACCCCCGCCTGTCTCGCCACGGTTTGAGCGCGGGCTTCGCCGCCATAGCCGTGGGAGAGCCAATGTCCCTGCCCGCGATGCCGAAACACCAGCGTCCGCCCCGTGCCGATCTCGGTCAACAGCCAGTGTACATTTAGGGCTCCGTCCCCGATCTGCCGCTCCACGGATACGGCCAAACCGCGACCCGCACACCAATGCGTGATGGCTGCTCTATCGTATGGCACCTTGGCTTCTGCCTGACTCAAGGCTATTTCACTCTCATGCGCTGGAGAACAATCATACTTATTCTGATCATCTTGATCGGACTTCCTGTCTACGTCTGGGTCGCGATGACTGCGTTGTCGTTCATGCCGGACGGTTGGCCTATTCTGCTTAAGACACCTTTTTATCTGATTGCCGGTATCCTTTGGGCGTTTTTCTTGCCGCCGCTGTTTAAGTGGAGCGCAAAGGATCCGGACAGCCACTTTGAACCCAAGTAAGGCATCAGCATGACGCCTTTGGCCCCCATCACGCACGACCTTGTCCTCGCTGGCGGTGGTCATGCGCATGTCGAGGTGTTGCGAGCGCTGGCGATGAAGCCGGTGCCCGGTCTGCGGGTAACCCTTGTCAGCCGATCCCGCACCGCCATTTATTCCGGCATGGTTCCCGGTTTTGTGGCGGGTCAGTACAGCCTGGACGATATTTCCGTGAACCTTGATCGGCTGTGCGTGCTGGGCGGTCACCGGTTGATCGTGGCCGAGATCGAAGGTTTGGACCCGATAGCACAGGCCTTCGCCCTTCGCGGTCGCCCGGCTCTGCCCTTTGATACGGCATCAATAAACGTCGGCTCTTCCCCCGACCTGCACGCCATTCCTGGCGCAGACCAGCACGCGACCCCGGTTAAGCCGATCGAAGGGTTTGCGCGGCGGTTTGAGCGCTTGCAAGAACAAGCAAGCGCGCGCTCGATTGCCATTGTGGGCGGCGGTGCCGGGGGTGTCGAACTGGCTTTAGCCCTATCTGCTCGCTTTCCTGATCGCGCGCTTTCCTTGATTGACCGCAACAGCACTTTGCTCCCGCGCTTACCTGCGGCTGCGGGCCGATGGGCCAAGCAAACGCTTGAGCAGCGCGGTGTCACTTTGCATTTGGGGGCGAACGTTCAGGAAATCAGCGCGCAAGGCCCGGTTATCGACGGGGTGATTGCTGCTGACTTGACCTTGCTGGTTACTGGTTCCAAAGCGCCCGCATGGCTGTCCGAAAGCGGCGTAGCGACGGACGAGCGCGGTTTCATGCGCGTCAGCGGCACGCTGCAATCCCTCTCTCATCCAGACGTCTTAGGCGCGGGAGATTGCGTGGCATACGATGCTTTTCCCCGTGAAAAAGCAGGCGTCTTTGCTGTACGCGCCGGGCCGGGTCTGACCGACAACATCCGGCGGTTGGTACAAGAAACAGCGCCCGTTCCCGTGCGAATGCAGAAACGGGGCTTGCAACTGATTGGCGATGGGTCTGGTCGTGCCTGCGCCATCTGGGGGCCCTTAGCCATCGGTGCACCGGGGCGCGCGCTTTTCCGATGGAAAGACACGATCGATCGGGTCTGGATGGATCGCTACAACCTCTTTGGCGAGGCGATGGTGGCCAAAATGGAAGCGGCTCCGGAGACGATGCGCTGTTCCGGCTGCGGCGGCAAAGTTGGTCCCGAAGTGCTGCGTGAAACCATGGGCGAGCTCGCAACATCGGGCGATGTCGCGCCGATTTCTGCCGCGCAAGTTGGTTCGGTCGATCTCATCCGGGACGCCTTTGACGACCCCTATCTGTTTGCTCGGATTGCCGGCGTTCATGCCCTGTCGGATTTATACGCCGCAGGCGCCAAGAACCCGCGCCTCTTGTCCGCCCTGACCCTGCCTTACGCCAAGCCAAAGATCCTCGCCCGCGACTTGCTCCAACTCAGAGAAGGCTTAAACAGCCTCGGCGCGCCTGTCATAGGCGGACACACGGCTGAAGGCGCAGAGCTTTCCGCCGCGCTGACCGTCATCGGCGATACCGCGCCCGCGTCAAAAGCGCCACAAGCCGGGGATGTGCTGGTCCTGACCAAGCCGCTGGGCGTCGGCTTGATCCTCGCCGCTCGTATGCTGGGCAAGGTCCACCCGCTGTCGGTTCAGGCCGTCATGGACCACTGTGAGCAAGACAATGCGGCGGCGGCAGTGGTCTTTGCCGAACATGCGGTTGGCCTGCGCACCGACGTGACTGGTTTTGGGCTGCTGGGCCACCTGCAAACAAGCCTGCCTGCGGGGTTGGGCGCTTCAATCGACGCGTCTCGCCTGCCGGTGCTGGCTGGCGCGCTAGACGCCTACCGCCGAGGTGTTCGGCCAACGATCCTTAGCGCAAATCAAAGCGCTACGGCATCGGCGTTGAACAATCCCCTCCAACCCGAAGTTAGCGCCATTCTCCACGACCCCCAGACCTCTGGCGGCCTGCTGGTCTCCGTGCCCGCCCCGTCGGAAAACGCGGTCCTCTCTGCGCTCCAATCCGCTGGATATACTGCCGCACAAACCGTTGGCGTGCTCACACCGTCTGGAAAGCTAGAGGTCACGAAGCAATGGGCGTAACGCGCGTAGATGACTGGGCCACAACACCCTATGACGCGATCATCGATGTGCGCTCCCCGGCTGAGTTCGCCGACGACCACATCCCCGGCGCCCTGTCTTTGCCCGCCCTCAGCAACGAGGAACGGGTGAAGGTCGGGACGCTCTATAAGCAAGTTTCCGCCTTTGAAGCGAAGAAGCTGGGTGCGGCGTTGATTTCGCGGAACATCGCCACGCATATCGAAACGTTCTTCCTCGACAAACCCGGTGGGTTCAAACCACTGATCTATTGCTGGCGCGGCGGCCAGCGCTCGGGATCGTTCTCGATGGTGTTGGCAGAGATCGGTTTCCTCCCACAAACCCTGATCGGTGGCTACAAGCGCTATCGGCGCGACGTCCTTAACCACGTTGAGGTTTTGCCCCCGCAATACCGCTATTGCGTCGTGTCCGGTCAGACCGCGACCGCCAAAACACGCTTTTTGGATGCCCTGCGCGATGCTGGGGGCCAAGTGTTGGATTTGGAAGGCCTCGCCAACCACAAGGGCTCTCTGTTCGGCCTGACGCCCGGTACGTCTCAGCCCTCACCGCGCGCCTTTGACAGCCGTATCGTTGATGCCTTGCGAGCCTTTGACCCAAGCCAAACCGTGTGGGTGGAATCTGAGTCTCCCAAGATCGGGCAGCTCTATGTCCCTAAATCACTGCACAACGCCATGCAGAACTCTCCCTCCGTGCGCCTCACTGCGCCGCTCGCCGCGCGCGTTCAGCACTCCGTTGACGACTACCGACCGTGGTTCGATCACCCGGATGAAGTCTGCTCCCGGCTGGAGCGTCTGACGTACCGCCATGGGCATGACGTCATCAACCGTTGGATTGCGCTGGTCAAAGCTGGTGATTGGGACGAATTGGTGAAGACGCTGCTGGTTGACCATTACGACCCCGCCTACGCAGGCTCAGCTTCCGCCTATGGTTGGGACGCCGGCACCCCCGTCGTGATGGACGACTTGCAGCCTGAAACCATAAGAAAAGCGGCTGAAGACCTGCTTCGCCGCTTTCCTTAACGCGCTAAAGTGCCCGATCGATCGTCTAGGACTGATAAATTTCCACGCGACGGTTTTGAGCCTTGCCCGCATCCGTGCTGTTCGACGCGATGGGGCGGGTCTCACCCAGTCCCAACACGGAAAGCTGCGAAGAGGCAACGCCCTTGGAAATCAAGTAGCTGGCAACAGCGCGCGCGCGCCGCTCAGACAGTTCTTGGTTGTATTCGTTCGATGCCGACGCATCCGTATGGCCAACAATCGTGTAGCGCGCAGAACTTGGACGACCTTGGATCTCAGACGCGATCCGGTCCAACGTGGTGTAAAAGCTGCCCTTGATGACGGCGCTATCAACGTCGAACGCAACATCACCAGAAATGCTGGCAACCTGCACCGGTGAAGTCTGCGTGTAGGTTGACCCCGTGTAAGTGACTGTATCGCGACTTTCAGCCACCGCCAGCGCACCCTCACACTGTGCCGAACCCGCAAAAACGGGATCGCCCGAGCTGTCACGAACCATCACGGGTGTTGAGTCATGAAGGTAGGCACACTGGTCGGCCTTCGTAATGGTCGAAGCAGAGGAATTGATACTCCAACCAGCCGCTTCCAGCTCGGAGGTATCGATGGCGGCACAACCCACCAAAAACGCCGCTGCCGCGACGACGAGAACTGCATTCTTAACCATTAAATAAATCTCCAAACCGAAAGTGACTGTCATTCACACGACTTCGATGTTGCATCGGAATCCCTAAACGACAAACCTGTATCATTCTTGATCGCTCTTAACGCAAAGCTTTGACAGTGAGCTAACGACCCCCGTTGCGCCATGCAAATGCTTTTTCGCACTATGCGTCTACCTTAACAAGTTTGTACGAATTTGGATTTCTTGTGACGATATTATGCGCGCCTTCACCGCATTTGGAACAGAAGTCGAGTGACTCGAGAGTCGCTCGAATCCACAGCGGCTATAAACGCGGAATGCACCGGGGTGATCCAACGTACATGTTGAAAGGCGAATTCGGCTGCATCGACCATCCCATAATTTCCCAATGATTTGAGAGAGAAAGGCAGATCCAGCCTTCAGTCCAACGGCCTGCGGTAAAAGACCGAAATATTCGAGCTCAGCCTGTCCAGACTCGATGTCGAAACTGGTCTCCGCAAACCCCGCTAAAGTGCCGTCCTTCAGACACAACTTGAACTGCCGAAACCCGGGTAAAGCCGTGTAATCCAGCCATTGCGCGTCAGAATATGCGCGTTTATCGCCCCATATCCACGGGCCGCCAACGTCCCAGTACATTTGCTTGGCAAACCCAGCGGTTGGATTGAGTTCCTCAACCGTTATGCCGTTGGGCAGAGCTTTCACGCCGGTAAACTGCCCGACATCACGGCACATCAACCAATATTGGTAGACCGGCCAATGGTCAGCGTCCAAATCCAGTGCGTAAAGATGCGCTTCGGGCAGCAACGCGCCGCTTTCGGCGTCAATGCGCATGGCTTTGCGCTCCGGCCTGCTTGTTGGTGGGCTCACTGTTGATCAGGTCGAACAGCTTGTGAAATGCTGGCGCTGGTTGGGCGCCAGAGAGGAAGTATTTTTTGTTCACGATGAAACCCGGGACGCCACCCATCCCCATTTCCCGCGCTTGAACATCCTCTGCATTGATCTCAGCGATGAAGGCTTCTGTTTCAAACATGGCCCACATAACATCCGGATTGACCTGCACGCTCGCGGCTAAATCCAGCAAGACCTCAACCTGACCGATGTCCTTGCCCTCGGTAAAGTACGCAACAAACAAGGCCTCCATGAACGATTCCGCGCGTTCAAGACCTTCGGTGCTTTGAATGTGTCTCATCGCACGATGGGCCGAACGGGTCGATGGCGTCCGCAGAATCTTGCTGAACTCCATTTCCACGCCTGCGGCCAAACCCGCCTGCCGAATGCGGCCATAGACAGCATCAGCGTTATCGCTGCCACCGAACTTTGCTTCTAAGTAGATCCGCCGGTCCATGCCCTCTGGCGGCATGCCGGGGTTCAACATAAACGTCCGCCATTGTAAGTGCGCCTCAATCTTTGGGCCCTCATAGGTCTCCAAAGCTTTTTCAAGATTCCGCTTACCGATATAGCACCAAGGGCAGATCGGGTCGGCAAAGACGTCAAGTGACAGCTCGAGAGTAGCGGCCATGATGCGTAGTTTCCTTTTCGTCAGGCGAAAGCTGTGTCAGCGTGCTCGCGTTAGGTTAGGAGTGTTCTTTACGATGGGCAACATAGGACGTTTTATCTGGTCCACCGGTCCTGTGCTGTGTGTGCTCACAGTTATGCTTTGGTCGGGCCACTTTATCGCCGGTCGTATTGCAGGCGATACGCTCGAAGTCAGACCCTTCCAACTTGCGTTTTTCCGGTTTTTCAGCGCCACCATGATCCTGTCGGGTTTCATGGCCGTTACATGGTTTACAGGGCGACGAGAGACCATCAAGAACGACCTCCGGCTCATCGCCCAACATTGGTGGAAATTGGCCGCGCTTGGTATTCTCGGTCATGGCGTTTTCGTCAGCCTGATCTATTTCTCGCTGTACACGGGTGAAGTTCCCACCATTGCGGTGCTGCAAGCCACCATGCCGGCTGTTGTGATTGCCGCCGGGTTTGTGCTGTTCCGAGACCGACTGTCCGGGCAGCAAGCCCTGGGGACCGCCGTTTGCTTTGGCGGTGCTTTGCTGGTGATCAGCGCCGATGCGCCCGAAAATTTGCTTGGATTCAACTTCACCGTCAGTGTCCGGTGGATGCTTTGTGCCATTGTGGCCTACAGCGTGTTCACGGTGCTGCTGCGGATCCGTCCCGCCGGGCTGTCAAACTTGGGGTTCCTCTGGGTGCTGGTTGCGGCCAGTGCGGTTTTCATCGCGCCTTTCTTCGGCGTCAATGTCGCCCAACACGGGATGGCAGAACTCGGCCCTCGGGTTATTCTCGCCGTGTTGTTTATCACGCTGGGGCCGGGGTTAATGGCCGCTTACTTCTGGAACCGCGGCGTGGAGCTGATCGGCTCCAATCAGGCCGGCGTCTTCATCAACCTGATGCCGGTTTTTGCCGGGACAATGGCGTATCTCTTCCTCGAAGAGCCGATTAAATGGTACCACTTCGCCGGTCTTGCGATCATTGTTTTGGGCATTATGCTCGTCACGCGACGGCGCAATTCGGGCTCGTCTTAGACCAGCGAACGCATTGCATCGGTCAAGCCGCCCAGCGTCAGCGGGTACATCCGGCCTTCCATGATCTCGTGCACCATCTCAATGGATTGGTGCCACTGCCACGTGTCTTCGGCCTGTGGATTGATCCATACGGCGTTGGCGTAGGTCTGCAGGATCCGGTGCATCCACAACGCTCCGGGCTCTTCATTCCAATGCTCAACACTCCCCCCCGCATAGGCGATTTCATAGGGTGACATGGTCGCATCACCGACGAAAATGACCTTGTAGTCCGAAGGATAGGTGTTCAGCAGCTGATAGGTCGAAAGCCGTGATTGCTGGCGCCGCCGATTGTCCTTCCACACCGTCTCATAGGGGCAATTGTGGAAGTAATAGTATTCGAGGTTCTTGAACTCCGATGAAGCCGCGCTGAACAGCTCCTCAACCTGACGGATATAGGGGTCCATCGAACCACCGATATCAAAGAACATCAGCAGCTTTACCGCGTTCCTGCGCTCTGGACGGAGTTTTATATCAAGAAAGCCAGCATTCTGGGCTGTGCTGGAAATCGTGTCATCAATGTCTAACTCGTCAGCCGCGCCCTCTCGGGCAAAGCGGCGCAGGCGGCGAAGAGCGACTTTAATGTTGCGCGTGCCGACCTCGCGGTCAGAATCCAAATCCTTGAATTCACGCTTGTCCCAAACCTTGATCGCCTTCCCGTGACGGCCTTCTTTCTGGCCGATGCGAACACCCTCTGGGTTATAGCCATAGGCACCGAACGGACTGGTTCCGCCGGTGCCGATATTCTTGCTGCCACCTTCGTGGCGCTTTTCTTGATTTTCCAAACGCTCCTTGAGCGCTTCCATCACCTTATCGAAACCACCAAGCGCCTCAATCTGCGCCTTTTCCTCATCAGTGAGTGTCTTTTCCGCAATCTTGCGGAGCCACTCCTCAGGTATCTGACCGAAGATTTCTTCAAGGCTTGCCACCCCTTCCCAGAAATCACGGAACGCCCGGTCGAAGCGATCAAAGTGTGCTTCGTTTTTGACCAAGGTTGCGCGTGACAGTGAATAGAACTCGTCAACGTTGGCGTAGACCACACCCGCATCAAGGGCGGCGATCAGGTCCAACAGCTCACGAATTGTCGCTGGCACACCGTAAGCGCGAACTTTTTCAAAAAAATGAATAAGCAAAGTCAGGGATCCTCAGTCTGAAATACGGCTGAAAGCCATACCATCCTAAAAGCCTAACCTAATCCCCGCACCAAAAGCCAGATCACTTCTGTCATATTCATCGTAGGTGGCAGTTGAGTCCCAAAATGACGCATTTAAGTAGGGGGCCAGCCCCCCCAATGCGAAGTGTGCATTGCGGATTTCTAAACTTCCACTAACCGTGCTGACGTCCAAGTCTGTCGTCCGCTCCGGAAACGGCGCATACCCTGCTTGTGTGCGATACTCCAATGCGCCATCCACTTCGAAACCCGCTGGCAAATCTGCACCCACGCTTGCGCCGCCACCATAGGCGAAAAAGCCAGTGTGCTCGGGATCGGCAACAGCCGCTTGACCGTAGCCAAAGAGCCGGGTGTTCAAGATGTCAGCCCACTTTGCGTCATAGTAAGTCTCCAGCGTCGCGTGCTCGTAGGCCGTTCCGGGAAACTGCACATTCTGCGTTTCGTCACCCAAGCGGTAGGTGAACGCCAGCCCAAAGACCTGATCTTTGGCCAACGTGATGCCAAGGTCTTGTGCCGCGTTGTAGCTGTACATGCCCGGAACCCGTGGCACGTTGGGATAGAGGTCGACCTTTTCCCTGCTTTTGGACGACAGAACGTAACTCAATCGAGTGTTAGACAGAATGGGTCCGATGGACAAATCAAGCTCGGTATAAACCTCACCGATCCATGCCTCCATGAAATCGGTTTCCTCATAGAAGTTCAGCTCGCCATCGGCGCCGATGGACAAAGACGCATCGGGTGAGAGCTCAAAACCATATCCGATATCCATACCAACCGACGTAATCAGCCCCTCTTCGGCCGCTTCCACGGCCAGCGTTTCATCGGTGTAATGGGGGACTCCCGACCAATTCAGCCGTTCGGACCAAAGTCCTTGGCGCGTACCGGTGGTGTAAGTTGAGCTCAAATCCAGATGCATGTAATAGGGAATGGCATCGCTGATTTTATCCAACTGCCCCATCAAAGCTTCGCGTTCGCCATCGCTGGGATTATTCCCCAGCTCTTTGATGATAATTTCGCGCGCTTCCTTGAACTCAAAACTTTCAATAAAGGCGTCAGAATTGGCAACGGCGGTTGGCACGCCAAGCTGTGCCGTCGCTTTCGCACTGACAAGAAGCGCACTTGCTGCGAGACCGAGAATCAGTAAACGTGGCATAAACACTTCCATCGGCTTAAATTGATGGTCATGCCCTAACTCACAAACCAAACCGCGCACACTAAAATGCCGGTTATGAGGCTTCAAAGCGATCTTCTGACACTTATGCAGCACTACCTAGATCATCACGCCACCACGCCGCTCGCCAGTGCGGTTGAACACGCCATGGCCCCGCTCTGGCGTGAGGCTTTTGGCAATCCGGCCTCTGTCGAGCACGCACGCGGTCTGGCGGCGGCTGATCGGATCGATCAGGCTCGCACGGATATTGCCCGTGCGCTGGGTGCAGAAGCACGCGAGATCGTCTTTACCTCTGGTGCCACCGAAGCCAACAACATGGCCGTTCTCGGCGCTGCACGGTTCCGTAAAAAGCACGAAAACCGCGATGGCGTGGTTGTTTTTGCAGCGGAACATTCCTGCGTCCTTGGGGCTGCGAAGGCATTGGTGGACGAAGGCTTTCGAGTGACAGTTCTGCCCATCACGCCCCAAGGTTTCGCCGACTTGGACGCGCTTGAGGCGGCTTTGGATGAGCGCGTTGCCCTCGTATCGCTCATGCTGGCGAATAATGAAGTGGGAACCATCCAGCCGATGCAGCAGGTTACAACATTAGCGCACCGGTTTGGGGCTTGGGTGCATAGTGATGCGGCGCAGGCCGTTGGGAAAATCCCGGTGGATGTGCGCGCGCTCGATCTGGACCTGCTTTCGTTCTCTGGACACAAGATCTACGGCCCCATGGGTGTCGGCGCGCTGTTTGTTCGCCGCCGTCCACGCGTCAGGCTTGAACCGCTGGTCCATGGTGGCGGACAAGAGCGTGGCTTTCGCGCTGGGACATTACCGCTGCCCCTGATCGTTGGTTTGGCCGAGGCTGTTACGTTGGCGCAGACGCACATGCAGTCGGACGCGGACAAGCACGTCGCTTTGCGCGATGCACTGCTCGAAGCCCTGGCGGAGACCACGATCCCCTTCTCTGTCAACGGCTCAATGGAACACCGCTTGCCCGGAAACATTAATCTGAGTTTTCCGGAAATTGCCCGCGAACCCTTGTTTGCCAGCTTGGCGGATGCGGGAATTGCGCTTTCCAGTGGTTCTGCCTGTTCCAGCCACGATGTCGCCCCAAGCCATGTTCTTACGGCCATGGGGATCAACCCGCTGTTGGCACAGCAAACCCTGCGCGTCGGATTTGGCCGCTCATCCACGCTTGCGGACGTTCACGCTTTACTCGCTGCGCTGGATACCGCGCACCGGAAAGGCGGCTGACATGGCGCAGCTTACCGATGACTGTTTCGCCTTTGGCGGGCGCTTAATCCCCTTAGACGAAGCGCTTTCCGCCGCGCGCGAGGCCTTCCCCTGCGTCGCTCAAAGCACAATTTTACCCCTGCGCGATGCCTTGACGCGCCCCGCCAGCACAGATGTCATCGCCGAGCGGGCCGTACCGCCCCATGATAATTCGGCTGTTGATGGCTATGCGGTCCGGCATGCTGACCTGTCTGCGGCCAGCACTGAAACGACACTGCAAGTCCACGGCTACGCCGCCGCAGGCGACCGTCCCGAACCGCTGCCGCGAGGTTTTGCCCGCCGGATATTAACAGGCGCAGCGATGCCAGCAGGCGCAGATACCGTTTTCATGGATGAAGATGTGCGCGCGGAGGGGAGTTCTGTGACCTTACCCGGGGGCTTGCGAAAGGGCTCAAACGCGCGCAAAGCCGGGGAAGACATTTCCGCAGGCTCGGTCATCATCACCGCCGGTCATCGCCTCAACGCCGCCGATCTGGGTCTGCTTGCCAGCGTTGGCATCGGCGAAATTGGCGTCCTCAAACCGTTGAAAGTTGCGCTGTTTTCTACGGGAAATGAAGTTCGTGAACCCGGCGCGGCGCTGGCTCCGGGTCAAGTCTACGATGCCAACCGATCGGCGCTTATGGGGCTGCTGACACAAGCCGGCACAGAAATTCTTGATTTGGGGATTTTGCCCGACGACCGCACCGCGATTGACGCTGCGCTCACGCAGGCAAAGGCCAAAGGGGCCGATCTGATTTTGACCTCGGGTGGGGTTTCGGCTGGCGACCATGACGTTGTCCGACATGTGCTGGAAGACCGAGGCAGCCTGTTGTTCTGGCGGTTGGCTGTAAAACCGGGACGACCCATTGCGCTGGGGCGGTTTGACGGTGTTCCGCTGATTGGTTTACCGGGCAATCCCGCCGCTGCTGCTGTTATGTTCTATGTTGTCGCCCTGCCCCTGATCCGTTCTATGGAGGGCGCCGTCACAAAAGCACCGACAAAAGTGCCGGTAACCCTCGACTTTGAGCATCGCAAAAAGGCAGACCGCGTCGAGTTCGTTCGCGTCCAAATTCATCCAGACGCGCAAGGACAGTTGATCGCCCGCAAGTTTCCGCGAGAAGGGGCTGGCATTCTGTCGTCGGTCGCTTGGGCCGACGGCATGATTGCCTTGGAAGCGGACCGACTGACCGTCTCGGCGGGCGAAACGGGATGGTTTACAGCCTTTGACTGGAGCATGGCAGCGTGACAGCAGCGACAGCCAATCAACTACCGGGTCACGTTCATGTTTCGAGCCAAGCTCTCGACGTAGAACACGAGAAAGCAGCTCTGACCGACGGCAACCACGCTGTGGGCGGTGTCTGTGTTTTCGAAGGGTTGGTCCGAGACTTCAGCGGTCATGCATCCGACAGTCTAACGTTGGAGCACTATCCGGGCATGACTGAAAAATCGCTTGAAAGCATTCGTCAAGAAGCCGGGCAACGGTGGCAATTACACGGCCTGACGATCGTTCACCGCGTTGGCAAAATGCGCCCCGGGGACAAGATTGTTGCCGTTATCGCCTGTTCCCGCCACCGCCAGAACGCGTTTGATGCCTGCGCGTTTGCCATGGATTACCTGAAAACCGAAGCCCCGTTTTGGAAGCTGGAAGACGATGGCAAAGGCGAGGCAAATTGGGTTGATGCGCGGGACAGCGACCACTCGGCGCGCAACCGATGGCAGTCCAAAGAAACCTAGACCCTTAAAAGCGGAATTTGGACCCAAGCGAAAACTGCGTTTCCAACCCGTAGGTACGACCTTCGACGTAAACCGATGATCGCTGGTTCAGTGCGCTATCGACGCCAAAGGTCAAATGCGCCCACGGGAGACCGAAACCTCCGTAGTCCGAAACCACGTAAATCAGATCCAAACCGCCCCCAATATAGGGTCGAATGTTTGCGTTGGGTGAGCGGAACAAGTAACTCGCGTCCAGCGATGGAACCAGCAAGAACCCTTCATCAATCCCCGGCAAAGCAATCACGCCCGTGTCGAATTCAACCTGGAAATGATCAAACTCAGCGCCCAAACCAATCCGAGACGTTAGCGCCACCGCCCCTTGATCCAAGCTGACCAGCGGCGGTCCGATCAGAGCAACCCCAGCGTCACCGCTGACAAATGTACGCTGTGCCTGTGCTGGGGCGGGTGCGACGACGGCGATGCACCACGCGACGATTGAAATGGCTGCTCGATAGAAGGACATGACTGACCCCTTTGATACCCGCGGTCAGGCAAAAATGCGTCTGCGAATAGACATTGTCAAGAAATTTCTTGTCACTGTCTATTTTGCGAGTTTTTCCAAGTTGTTCAGCAAGCTAACAATCGCCTTCTTCCGCTCATCATCCGTTTCAATCTTCCGCTTGAATACCAGCCGCTGATCCGGACGGATCGACATGATCTGCGAATTGGCACGGATCCAAGAGATCAGCTTCTCGGGCTTTGTGAATTTGTCCTCACGGAAACCAACCACAATACCCTTTGGCCCTACATCCAGTTTCTCCACCCGCGCAGCCCGAGCTTTGATCTTGAACTCAACGGTTTTGAGCAGGTTCAGGACGGGCTCTGGCGGCGGTCCAAAACGGTCTTCGACTTCAGCGATGAAGGAATCAATCTCACCGGCTTCGCGCAACATGCCAACGCGACGGTAGAGACCCAAGCGAACGTCGAGGGCTTCGACGTAATCCTCGGGAATGTATACCGCGATCCCGGTGTTGAGCACCGGCACCCATTCATCGTCTGGCTTCTGCCGAACTTCGCCCGTTGATGGATCCACGCCAAGTTCGTTGGCCAACTGCACTTCTGCGACAGCCTCTTCGAGCATCTGCTGATAAAGCTCAATCCCGACTTCTTTGATGTGCCCCGTTTGCTCCTCACCCACCAAATTGCCCGCACCGCGAATGTCCAGATCGTGGGAGGCGAGCGTAAAGCCTGCGCCGAGGCTATCCAGCGTTTTCATGACGTCCAACCGCCGCTGTGCATCGGCCGTGAGTTTGCGCCGTCCGTCAAAGGTCAAATAGGCATAGCCCCGCAACTTCGACCGCCCTACGCGCCCGCGCAGCTGATAGAGCGCCGAAAGCCCAAACATGTCGGCACGGTGGATAATCATCGTATTCACGGTTGGAATGTCGATCCCGCTTTCGATGATATTGGTGGACAACAGAATGTCGAACTTTCGGTCATAGAAGGCATTCATGACGTCTTCGAGCTCGGAGGGCGGCATCTGGCCATGCGCGGTGGCGACTTTCAGCTCTGGGGCGATGTTCTGCAGACGCTCTCGCAAGTCGCCCAAATCCTTGACCCGCGGACACACGACATAGGACTGACCGCCACGGAACTGCTCCCGCATCAAGGCTTCGCGCAGGATGACACCGTCCCAAGGCATGATGAACGTCCGAACGGCGAGACGATCGACCGGCGGTGTCGCAATGAGGGAGAGATCCTTGACCCCCGTTAGGGCAAGCTGAAGCGTGCGCGGGATCGGTGTCGCCGTTAGCGTAAGAACGTGCACGGTTTCCTTGAGCTTCTTCATCCGCTCCTTTTGCCGGACGCCAAAACGCTGTTCTTCATCAATGACCAACAGGCCCAAGTTCCCAAATGTCAGGCTTTCAGCCAGCAAAGCGTGCGTGCCGATGACAATATCAATTTCGCCGCGTTCCAACGCTTCCTTGGTGGCGGCGGCGTCTTTTGCACTGACCAAACGCGAAAGCTGGGCAATGCGAACGTTGAGCTCCTTAAAGCGCTCTTGGAAGGTCATGAAGTGCTGGCGCGCCAACAACGTGGTGGGCGCAACAATCGCGACCTGATGACCCGCCATAGCACCCACGAAGGCGGCACGGATGGCGACTTCGGTTTTGCCAAACCCCACATCCCCGCACACCAAGCGGTCCATCGGGCGACCAGAGGCCAAATCCTCGATCACGTCTTCAATTGCGTTCAGCTGGTCGTCGGTTTCGCTGTAAGGGAAGGTTTGGGCGAATTCGTCCAGTACACTTTCCGGCACGTCGATGATTTCGGACTTGCGCAGCTTCCGCTCGGCAGCAATCCGCATGAGGTCGCGTGCAACGCGTGTAATACGCTCCTTGACCCGTGCCTTCCGTGCCTGCCACGCTGCGCCACCGAGTTTGTCCAGCGCCACGCCCTCGCCGTCGCCAAAACGACTGAGCACTTCGATATTCTCAACGGGAACATAGAGCTTGTCCCCACCGCTGTATTCCAGATGCAGCACATCGTGCGCAGCGCCTGCCAGATCGATGGTGAGCAAGCCAACATAGCGACCAATGCCGTGTTCGACGTGAACCACCAAATCACCGGTGGCCAAACCGCTGACTTCGGTTAAGAAATTGTCTGACTTCCGGCGCTTCCGAGGGCGAACGATTCTTTCGCCCAAGATGTCTTGTTCCGTGTAGAGCGCAAACCCGCCGCCCTCGAACCCGCGTTCCAGTGGCAAAACGGCGTTAAAAACGCGGCGCTCATCGACATCGGGATTCAGTGCATCGTGCCAACCCCGCAGGGGTTTAATGCCCTCCATCCCTATATCACCGAGATTGCTGGCCAAACGGTTCGCTGAACCCGCGCTTAGGCCTGCGATCACCACGGACTGCCCGTGTCCGAGCGCTTTGTCCGACCGATCTCGAACGGCCGTATAGATGTTGCGGTCAGGATCTTGACGGGCTTCTGCAAAGGTTGGGATCGAGCGGTATTGGTGCTTGGCCAAAGCAACTTTTGCGGTCGCCGGCACGGAAAAACTGGTGAACTGCCAGCAGCGGTGACGGCTGGGGAAGTCGTTCCATTCCTCGTCTGAAGCATACAGGCGTTCTGGGCGGATCGGCTTATAAGAGTGATCTTTCTTTTCAACCTCGAACACCGATTGCCGAGCCGTATAAAAATCACGAATGGTTTCGAGCCGCGCTTCTTTGGCCGCCACAACCTCTTGCTCGAAAATCAACTCCGCGCCCTCAACGTAATCCGTCAGCAGCGCCATTTTTTCATGCAGCAGAGGCAACCAGTGATCCAAACCAGCATAGAGCCGACCAGCGGATACGCTCTCGTAAAGGGGATCTTCGCCCTTCACTCGACCAAAGGTGTCTCGATATTCCGTGCGAAACCGCTCAATATTGGCTTCGGTGAGGACGAATTCGTGGACCGGGCCTAAGACAACGCCTTTGATGGGCTGATCGGTTCGCTGGGACAGTGGGTCAAAAGACCGAACGCTTTCAATTTCATCGCCGAAGAAATCCAGACGAACAGGTGTTGCTCTGCCTGCGGGGAAGAAGTCCAAAATCCCGCCACGGGGAGCAAATTCACCGGGCTCGGTCACCGTCGATACGCGCTGGAAACCCAGCGCCAGCAAGCGCTGCTGTACGTCCTCAAAACCAATTTCCTGGCCCGGACGCAGCGAAAGCGACAGCTCCTTGATAAAGTCAGGATGCGGAACCCGTTGCATGAGCGCGTTGATGCCAGTCACCACAATCCGAGGGCGATCCTTAGCAGCAGGCCGAATAAGGCGCGCTAAAGTGGCCAACCGGGTTGCGATCAGATCCGCCTTGGGCGAAATGCGGTCATAGGGCAAGCAATCCCACGCCGGAAACCGCAGGATCTCAGCCTCGGGCAAGCGAAATTTGAACAGCGAAGACGCGCGCGCCAAGCGCTTGTCATCACGTGCAACAAAAATGATCGGCTTGCTGGTTTCCAGCGCAATATCAGCAGCAAGAAATGCTTCCGCGCCGTCCGGCACTTCGCCAATCATCACTGGTTCGTTAACGTTTTGTTCTTCTTTGTCGTTCATACCGCGCTCAGGCTTGCCGCTTTAGGGGTGGCAACAGTGGTGTTCCCACCCACAGGTTTAGATGCGGTACTCAAACGATCGGAGCGCGGAAAGCAAGGGTTCGGGAAGCTCAGCTGGAATGCTTGCTGGGTTCTGTAACCAAACCTGCACATCGGGATCATTGACTTGCTGCAAAGCCTCGATCTGTTCCATTCGATCAAGCGCGTCTGTGCCGGCTTGCGCCTCAGCGGGAAGAAAATCCTGCGCAAATTGTGTCATCAGCAAATCCAGCTCTCTGGTACCCCGATGCCCTGCCCGCCACAGTGCGCGCTTGCGCCGATCTTCATAATTCATGCTAAGAATGTTCCCTGAAACTTTGTGATCTAATGATGAGTTAGCGTGCGCCCAGAAATCCTCAATCCTTTATTCACACCTGTGACAGACTTACCCGGTATCGGGCCGAAGTCAGCCGCGCTGATCGAGCGTGTTGCCGGTCCGCACGTGTGGGATCTCATCCGCGCCCAACCCAGCCGGATGCAGCAGCGAACGCGGCTGTCTGAGCCTAGCAGCTTGTACGAAGACCAGCTGGTCACCCTGCCGCTGTTTATCCTGCAACACTTCATCCCGCGCAGCCCCAAAGCGCCCTACCGCGTGAACGGCATGGCAGGCGATATTCCCGTTTCGCTGGTCTTCTTCAATGCCAAGGGATCGTGGCTGCAGGGTCAGTTGCCGGTGCGCGAAGTGCGGCTGGTATCGGGGAAGCTCGCCCGGTTCAACAACAACTGGCAAATCACCCATCCTGACTACATCGTTCCAGAGGAAGAAGAAGACGCCATCCCAGCGGTTGAACCGATTTACCCGCTGACCCAAGGTTTGACGTCACGGGTGTGGAACAAAGCCCTTAATGCGGCCTTAGAACTGGTGCCGACGTTGCCGGAGTGGGTCGATGCCTCCCTGCAAGCGCAACAGAAGTGGCCAGACTGGACACCGTCGCTGCAAAGTCTGCACTTCCGTGGCGCGCTGGTTGGTTCAGACCGAACACAAGCTGTTCGACGCTTGGCTTATGACGAGCTTTTGGCGCAGCAACTTTCCTTGATGATCGTACGAGAGCGCGGGCGCAGGCGCGGCGGTCATCCGCTGGTTGGTGATCAGTCGTTGAGCGCACAAGTTCGCGGATCCCTGCCCTTCACCCTAACCGACAGCCAAGAAGGGGCCATTGATGCTGTTCGTTCCGACATGGGCCGGGCGCAGCGGATGATGCGTCTGATCATGGGCGATGTCGGCAGCGGAAAAACCATGGTGGCGCTGTTTTCAGCTCTGATCGCCGTCGAAGCTGGCGCGCAAGTCGCGATCATGGCCCCAACAGAAATTCTGGCCCGACAGCTCCACGCCAACCTGTTCGAAGCCCTGTCAAAGGTCGGTGTACGGATCGACATTCTCACAGGCCGAGACAAGGCCGCCGCGCGCCGCCCCGTGCTTGCCGGATGTGCTGAAGGCGCGATCAAGGTGCTGATCGGCACCCACGCCCTGTTTCAAGAAGGCGTCGAGTTCCGAAATCTGGGCTTGGTGGTCATCGACGAACAACACCGCTTTGGCGTCCACCAGCGCCTTGCCTTGGGGCAAAAGGGTGAAGCGCCGCACATGCTGCTGATGTCTGCAACGCCGATCCCGCGTTCTATGGTTTTGGCGCTCTATGGTGATTTGGACATTTCCAAACTGCTGACAAAACCAGCGGGCCGTCAGCCGATCAAAACCCTCGTCAAACCCCAAGAACAATGGGGTGACGTAGCACAGGCTTTGGGCCGGGCGATTGAGCGTGGGGATCAGGTTTACTGGATCTGCCCTTTGGTCGAGGAAACCGAGGTCAGCACCCTCACCGCCGCCGAAGAACGCCACGCCATGCTCAAGGAGATGTTTGGCCCCCGCGTCGCTTTGGTCCATGGACGCATGAAGGGTGAGGAAAAAGATACGGTCATGCGGACGTTCAAAGCGCACCAAAGCGATATTCTGGTCGCCACCACCGTGGTTGAGGTCGGCGTGGACGTGCCGAATGCGACGGTCATGGTGATCGAACATGCCGAGCGCTTTGGCCTTGCCCAATTGCACCAGCTGCGAGGGCGTATCGGTCGAGGGGCAAAGGCGTCTACGTGCTTGCTGCTGTATACCGCGCCCTTGGGTGAGACGGCGCGGAAGCGACTGTCGATCATGCGGGAAAGCAACGATGGCTTTGTGATTGCCGAAGAAGATTTGCGGCTGCGTGGCGCCGGCGACGTGATGGGCACCCGCCAGTCCGGATTGCCGGACATGCATTTCGCCACCCTGCCCGAGCATCAAGATTTGCTGGAAATCGCTCAGCGCGATGCGCAATTAACGCTCAACAAAGCCCCCGAGCTGGCGGGTGAACGAGGTGAGGCGCTGCGGACGTTGCTTTATCTGTTCGAACGAGAACAGGCGATTGCCTTCCTAGAAGCAGGCTAGCGTCAACTGGCCGAAGCGTGCTGGTTCCACACAGAGCGGAAGTAGTTCGCCGCTGATTGCCCCTGACCTGCGCACCAGAAGGAGTAATCCTGCACACCATTGCGATTCATTTGCCCCTCAACAAGGGCGATCGCCTCGTGCCGCAAATCGGCTGCGTCGCCGATTGAAATCGGCTGACGCTCTTGCAGCTGGTTGCGATCAATCCGGTACCCTTCGCGCACGTGCCACGTAAGCTCACCGCAGAAATCAACAACTGTGATGCGGTAGAGCAACTTGTTCCAATCGGGCCGTTCAAATTCTGCGAAGACGGCGTTCATGTTCTCATCAGAGATTGCAACGACGGGTTCCTGGGTCATGGCTTCAGCCGTCACGTTCCCCCAACGCAAAGCCACCAGCGTGACACCGGTCATCAGCGCAACAACCGCAAACACACTCAGTGCAAGCGTAAGGTCTTGTGTCCAACTGCGACGAACGAGGTTCATAATGCTTCCGTCAAACGGCGTTTTTGTAGGCAGCCTGCATACAGGGGTTTCAGGCCATAACTGAGACCGTCATTTGCAAGGTACAGGCCACCTGCGCCTTAATTGTAAGCCAATTCCCAACGCGCGCATTATCAAATCAATCCACAACGTGTTGCGTTCTTCTGCGGACCTTCTGCAGACGGGTCGCGACAGGGCTTTAACGCACTTGTGAGGCGGGTTGTTGAGGCGGTTTGCCGTCTCGCTGCTTACAGTCCAGCGTCTCAATCAGCGATGGAAGGGAGAGTTACATGTTCGGAATACGGGCGCCATTAGCGGCTATGGCCTTGGCCGGATTGATAAGCGCGTCAGCACAGGCGCAAACCTCCGGCATGGACGTGCTCCCGGCTCAGGAATTCCCGCGCTCTTGGGCACGAGAATTTCCAAAAGCTGATTTTACCCAAGCCATCATCAACTTTGACGAAGTACTATCCGGCGGGCCACCCCGAGACGGGATCCCCGCCATCGACGCCCCCCAATTCGTGTCATTGGAAGAAGCCTCAGAACGCTACCACCCTTCTGAACCCGTGATTGGGCTGGAGGTGGGCGGCGAGGCCAAGGCTTATCCGCTGCAAATACTGACGTGGCATGAAATCGCTAATGACACCATCGGCGGCGTACCGGTGGCCGTGACGTACTGTCCTTTGTGCAACGCCGCTATTGTGTTTGATACCCGCATCGACGGGAAAGCCCACGATTTTGGCGTTTCTGGCCGACTGCGAAAATCGGATATGATCATGTACGACCGCCAAACTGAAAGCTGGTGGCAACAATTCGACGGTCTGGGCCTTACAGGGGCTTATGTCGGGCAGAAATTAACCAAAATACCGTCACGCATCGAAAGTTTCGAACGCTTTGCCCAGCGGTTTCCAGCAGGACGGGTTCTGGTCCCAAACAACGACGGTTTGCGCCAATATGGTCGAAACCCCTACCGGTTCTATGACGCTGAGAATGGCCGCCCTTTTCTGTACTTTGATGACCTGCCAAGCGACATTCCGCCTATGGCTCGCGTGGTCATTGCCCAAGGCTATGAGAGCCGGGCTTATGCCCTGACCAAAATTGCGCAGGTCGGCGTTCTAAAGGATGGAGACCTCGAAATATCATGGACCGCTGGTCAAAATTCAGCCCTAGACAACGGCCTCATCGCCAAGGGACGTGACGTTGGCAATATCGTTGTGCAGCGCGTGAACGACGCCGGTGAGCGAGGCGATATCGTCTACGATGTTACCTTTGCCTTCGTCTATCACGCCTTTATCGAGAATGGCGAAATTGTGCAGTGACATACGACTCGATGACAATTTGGCCCCCGCGCCATCGCGTAAAGCGGGATCGGATCTTTTTTTGTAGTGATAAAAACTTTTAAATCGTGTAATGTATTGACCATTCTAGGGTACGCGACGGACCCGACTTTTATTTTGATGACGTTCTTTTATTTGACACCAGCCCGGAAAACACCGGGTAAAACAAGACATTGCGAACGCGGCCAACAGTTTTAACACCTTGTTTAGCAAGGGTTTGACGTTGGCTGACGCTATTTAAATCTTGGAGCTAGCATTATGACTTCCGCTCATCCCCTCGTTCTGACCGAGGGCCGCAAACTCAAGGAACTCGCGAGCAAGGGCCGGCTCACCACCGCTGCTCTCACAGCCGCTGGCGCAGCGATCTTAGCTGCGACGCAGGCTCAAGCGCATTCTGGACCTGAAAACCACGCGCCTCATACGGACGATGACAGCAGTGTTATCGGGATGGGATTGGTTGGTGCGACCCACACGCACGCAAGCGGATTGCACCACAACCACGGCCCGCTATCCTTGCTGCCCAACGGTGTGCAACATACGCATCCGTTCGGTGACGGCATGCAGGCGGGCGCGATGCCCGCGCAAATGCAGATGCAGATGCCAAGCGCACCGATGATGTCCTATGGAACCTATGCACCACAGCAAATGGCATCGTCGGCCATGATGCCGATGGCCGCCTACGGCCAAGCGCCGATGATGGCGGCGCCACCGGCGCACTATGGCAACGGCGGTTTGATCGATGGTGGCATGTTGCTCGCGCTGGGTGTTGCGGGAATGGCGGGCCTATCCGCCCTGTTCATTTTTGATAATGACAATGCCCGTGCGGATAGCGGTTTTTCCTCATCAGAAGCCATGCCCTATCTGTCAAACGGCGCTGAGCGTGTTGACACGATTTTCGATGAGACTGTTCTCTCAATTACCAGTTCATCCAGCCAGCAGGCCGATGAAGGTGAAGGTGGAACGCTTGGGTACGTCACAGCGCATCATCCGCTGGGTCAAGACGTGTCATTTTCCATCATTGGGGGCGATGATGAAGAGCGCTTCCGCATTGATCACGAAACAGGCGCGCTTTCCTTTGTCGGTTCTCGCGCACCAGAACAAGGCGACGCCAACAACAGTATTCCCGACTTCTCCGCCTTGTCCGGTGATGCGGATGGCACCCGCGCTGAGAATGGAAACAACACGCTGGAAGTTCGGGTCGAAGTCCGCGACACCAATGGCAACTTCGCCAATCAATACGTCACCTATTTCATTCAAAACGAAACACGCGACGACACGGTTGATCGCTATGTTGAGGCCGATGACCTTGCGCGATTGAGCGACGATGACACGAACAATCTGATCCACATCGAGGACGCTGAATTTGGTCAGGATGACAACGGCGACAACCTTGTCATTAGCGTTAACGGCAGCGACCGGGTGACCGTCACCGAGCTCGAAGGCGACGGGGACATCAACACCGCCTTCTTTGGCTCCTCCGGTGCCGATTATTACGACGTTGCAGTTGGTGACATCGACGGCGATGGAGATCTTGACGTCGTGGTTGCTGGACGTGACGACGGAGAAAACATTGTTGAGGTCTGGGAAAGCAACGGCAACGGCAGTTTCTCGCGAGAATACACCGCCGACGACGGGCCTTCTTCGTCCGATCTTGATAGCGCTGGGACCATCGCCGACGTGGTTTTGGGTGAGTTCGACGGATCAGGGAACCTTGAGATTTTCGTCACCAACGACGGCGGACACGATAGCCTGATTACCCTGTCTGGCAACTACAGCGGGTCTATCGAGACTTTTGCTGGCTTGGACGTGGCAGAAGAAGCGGTGGTCATCAGCGAGCGCTATATCAACTCCAGCACCGACTATGTGGCCGCGCTCGAACACGGCGACATTGCACTGGTTGACGTCGAAGATGGCCAGCAAGAAGATCAAGTATTTGGGTCTTACGTTGATCTGGCGGTATATCGGGACATGGTTTTCGCCGCCGAGGGCACCCGCGTTGATGTCTTCGAGGCCGACTCAAATAGCCTTGAAGACGAAACCAGCGGCATCATCACCGGCCTAGACCGCATCACCGAAATCGCTGTGGGCGACTTTGATGACGACGATTCTGACATCGAGCTGGCTGTGCTCGACGCTGATGCTGACGAGGTCTACATTTACGAACTCGACCAGCACTACGACAGTGCCAGCCTCAGCGAAGTCATTGACGTCGATGGTGGCGCATTGGAGTTGCTGACATTGCCCGAGTACGTCGAGGCGAACACAGAGACCGGCGGCAACTTAGCCGATGACTTGCTGGTTGGTGGGTCGAATTCAACAATCTTTTACGACGACACATCGCTCTAACCGCCGGCAGACGCCCGCAAACACAAAAAAGCGTGATGGCCCGTTAACGGCTATCACGCTTTTCTTATTTCAGGCTTGCCTTGTGGCGCGGTCGCTAGAGACGCAACAGACGCAGCAGGTTCGTTTGACCAACTTGGCCAAACGGAACACCCGCGGTGAGCACGACTTGATCACCTTCGACCCCGAACCCTTGCTGCAGCCCAATTTCCTGAGCGGCTTCTGCCACTTGATCGAGGGTTTCCATGTTCTCTACGACCACGCAATGAAGCCCCCAAACGATGGTATGCTGCCGAGCTGTTTTTCGTTCCGGCGTCACCATCACAATCGGCACCACGGGCCGCTCTCGGCTTGCGCGCTGGGCGGTGCGGCCTGAACGGGTGTGGGTGACAATGCACTTGGCATCGATGGTCTCGGCAACCTGACAGGCGGCGGTTGAAATCGCATCCGAACCGGTTGCGGGGCTACCGCCGGAGGCTGGCGACTGCTGGTAATGCGAGGATTGCTCGGTCTCACAAATGATGCGATCCATCATCGCCACGGCTTCACGTGGATAGTTGCCTGCTGCACTTTCTGCGGACAGCATCACCGCATCGGCGCCATCGTAAACGGCGCGTGCGACATCGGACGATTCAGCCCGTGTTGGAACGGGGTTGGTGATCATGGATTCGAGCATTTGCGTCGCAACGACCACAGGCTTACCTGCGCGGCGGCAGGCCTGGACAATGCGCCGCTGGATGGGCGGTACTTCTTCGGGCTGCATTTCAACGCCGAGATCCCCTCGCGCAACCATCATTCCGTCCGCCAGCATGACCAGCTCGTCGAGGTAATCGATGGCCGACGGCTTTTCCATTTTAACCATCAATTGCGCGGAATCACCGACAATGCGGCGGGCTTCGATCACGTCCTTGGGCTGCTGAACAAACGAAAGCGCAATCCAATCCACGCCCAACTTCATGGCGAAGTCCACGTCCCGGCGGTCTTTTTCCGTCAGCGCTGACATCGGCAACACAGCATCGGGAACGTTGACCCCTTTGCGGTCTGAAAGCTTGCGACCGGCTTCGACCCGGCAATCAGCTTCGCCCTCGCGAACCTCCACAATGCGCAACCGCACTTTTCCGTCGTCCACCAACAGCCGGCCACCAACTTTCATCGCGGCGAAAATCTCAGGATGGGGCAATGTCACACGCTCAGCGGTGCCAACGATCTCTTCCAACACCAGCGTTATGACGTGCCCGGGCTCAACCTCAACCGAACCGGCTTCGAAGGTGCCAAGGCGGAGTTTCGGCCCTTGAATATCGGCAAGAATGCACGTGGACCGTCCAAATTTGGCTTCCATCGCGCGAATACGCTCGTAAGAAAGCTGGTGGTCTTCGTGGGAACCGTGACTGAAGTTGAGGCGAAAGACATCGGCTCCCCGTTCAAACAGCGCTTCGAGCATTTCGCTTTCGCGGCTGGCTGGTCCGATGGTCGTTACGATCTTCGCTTTGCGTTGGCGGCGCATGTGTGGTCCTTGCAGCATTCTGGTTCTGCCTCGACCAACACCACCGATGGGTGGGTTTGACTCGCGGCTTGGTATTGGCAGACTTGTTTCAGATTCGGGCTGAAAATGAAACGGCTCATTCATAACTATGGTATAGCCAAGCCTAAGGTGCAGATGAATTGCGAATATGACAAACGCAAGTCCTGCGACCCGGCATAACCGAAACGAGAGACCGCACCATGACCATAAAAGTCGCCATCAATGGTTTTGGCCGCATTGGCCGCCTTACCTTCCGTGCTGCTTTGGAAAGTAACCGAGACGATATCGAATTCGTAGCCTTGAACGACTTGTCCAGTGCCGCCGAAATGGCCCATCTGCTCAAGTGGGATTCTGTACACGGCCGCTTACCCATGGATGTCTCCGTTGAAGGCGAAGACACACTTATTGTCGGCGACAAGCGCGTGCGCCTGATCACTCAACCCGATCCCACCAAGCTTCCTTGGGGCGAAATGGGCGTTGACGTGGTTATGGAATGCACAGGCCGTTTCACCAAGAAAGAGTCCGCCTCCCAGCACCTCACCGCTGGTGCCAAGAAAGTTTTGATCTCTGCGCCCTGCGGCGATGCTGATCGAACCATCGTGTATGGCGTGAACCACGATGGCTTAACGGCGGAGGATAACGTCGTCTCCAACGCATCCTGCACCACCAACTGCCTCGCGCCGGTTGTGCACGTCCTGCATGAAGCCATCGGCATTGAGCGTGGTTACATGACCACCTGTCACGCCTACACCGGCGACCAGCGCCTTGTTGATACCTCGCACAGCGACTGGCGCCGCGCGCGTTCCGCTGGCTTGTCCATGATCCCAACCTCGACCGGTGCAGCACGGGCCGTCGGTCTGGTATTGCCGCACATGCAGGGCAAACTGGATGGTTGTGCAATCCGCGTCCCAACCGCTGACGTCTCCATGGTCGACTTCACCTTTGACGCTGCGCGCGACACTTCTGCGGAAGAAATCAATGCCGCAATTTCTAAGGCTGCAGCATCCGGACCTTTGGCGGGCATTTTGGCCACCAATGATGAGCCGCTGGTGTCGATCGACTTCACCCACAACCCCGCTTCTTCGATCTTTGACCTGACCCAAACAACCGTTCTTGAAGGTCGCTTCGTGCGCATTCTTACGTGGTACGACAATGAATGGGGGTTCTCGAACCGGATGATGGATACAGCGGTGGCACAAGCGAACGCCTAAATCCTCACGCAAGAGACCAAATTGAGGGACCATTCGGTCCCAAGACACGCTACAGGCCCAATCGCAGACGCGACTGGGCCTGTCTTCGTTTCGGGGCGCCGCCCCAATCCGTGGGTCAAGGCCAAGCCGCGCGCTGCGCGGTGCTTCGCAGCCTTGACCCCCTTCCCCCCGGACTTCGCCAGTCGGACAGAAGGTCAGTCCCTGTCCTTCTGGATTTAAGCCTCTTAACTAGACAGTGTATCTTTTGTTGACAGCACCCAAATGTTTGGATATTTAGACACTGTAATGTTTCCTTGGCTGATCCTCAGCAAGGCGGTAGGAAGGATATGATGATGGCGACCACGACAAATGAAAGTTTTGCTGTCCTTGCGCAGTTCTTCAGCCTGGATGCGCTCTTGAACCTTTTTGATTTCAGCGCGTTTCCTGAATTTGTGGCCGTGGGTTTGACCGTTGTCGGCGGGCTGGGCACCGGCATTTTGACCATGCTGGTCGCCTTTGTTGTGCTTGACTTGTTGGGTACCAACTTGGAGTGGTGGGAGAAACGCCATGCTTTTGAAGACTGGTTAGCGCCACAGGCGTCATTGGGCGCCGACTAGGCGGCTCTCCACGCCACGAAAGAAAAAACCCCGCTTGGCGTGCTGCCCAGCGGGGTTTTTCTATTTTGTCTTCTGCGTGAACCGCTTATTCAGCGGCAACGGCCATCGCTTCGGCAACGTCTACCTTCTTGCCAGAAAGGCGCGCTTCCATCACAGGGCGGAAGTTACGGATAAGGCCCTGAACAGGCCACGCTGCAGCGTCACCCAAAGCACAAATCGTGTGACCTTCGATTTGGTAAGAAACCTCGAGCAACATGTCGATTTCTTCGACGTCTGCCTGTCCCTTAGCCATGCGATCCAAGACACGGTGCATCCAGCCCGTGCCCTCGCGGCAAGGCGTGCACTGGCCACAGCTTTCATGCTTGTAGAAATGAGCCAAGCGGCCAATGGCTTGGATGATGTCGGTTGACTTATCCATCACGATTACGGCCGCTGTGCCCAAGCCAGATTTCACAGCGCGCAGGCTGTCAAAGTCCATGTTGATGTCGTTACACACGTCTTGTGTGATACACGGCACGGACGACCCGCCCGGAATAACGGCCAGCAGGTTATCCCAGCCACCGCGAACACCGCCAGCGTGCTTGTCTAGCAACTCGCGGAGCGGAATGCCCATTTCTTCTTCGACATTACAAGGGCGCTCGACGTGACCAGAGATGCAGAACAACTTTGTCCCGCGGTTCCGTTCTGGGCCCAGACCCGTCCACCATTCAACACCGCGCCGCAAAATCTCAGGCACCACGGCAATGGTTTCAACGTTGTTCACCGTCGTCGGACAGCCGTAAAGACCAGCGCCGGCAGGGAATGGAGGCTTAAGGCGGGGTTGCCCCTTCTTTCCTTCAAGCGACTCAAGCAAAGCGGTTTCTTCGCCGCAGATGTAGGCACCCGCGCCGCGGTGCAGGTGAATATCGAAGTTCCACCCGTTGGTGGCTTCTGACTTTTCACCCAAGAGGCCGGCTTCACGGGCTTCCAAAATCGCTTGTTCGATGTTGGAGGCTTCGTTGTAAAACTCGCCACGAATGTAGATGTAGCCCGTGTGCGCGCCCATGCCAAAACCGGCAAGGAGCATGCCTTCAAGCAACCGGTGGGGATCAAACCGCAAGATGTCGCGATCCTTGCACGTACCGGGCTCTGATTCGTCCGCATTCACCACCAAGTAATGCGGCAGCGCGCTTTCTTTGGGCATGAAGGACCACTTGAGGCCCGTCGGAAAACCAGCACCGCCCCGGCCACGCAAGTCCGACGCCTTGACCAGATCGATCACGCGATCCCGGCCAAGGGTCACCATCGCCTTGGTGTTATCCCAGACGCCCCGTGCCTGAGCGCCCTTGAGCCGCCAGTCGTGTTGTCCGTAAAGGTTGGTAAAGATCCGGTCCTGATCCGCAAGCATGGGCCTGTGCCTATCCTGTATAAAACGCTTGGCGGTTTTATGCCCCGAAAGTTGAGCGAAGAAAACCGCCTTGATGTCGCGACACGTGTTCGCGGATTGCAGAGGCGCGCTGGCGCGGCCACCCATTTACCGATGGGCCAAGAGTTGTACGCAGATACGGGTGCCGGTTTGGACAAAAGCCCGCACCGGCAAGCCTGTCGACGCTGGTCCCGGTCGCACATGATAGCTGTGCCGGATTTTCAGATTTTGGTGCAAATCGTCTTCTGTCCCACCACCAACATAGGGCGCGCTGACCTTGACCACATGGGCCCACGTCAGCCCATGCCGGCTTAAGCCCGCATCCAACTGCCGCATCACCGCCCGCGTTTGATCCACCAAAGACAGATCAAGCTCGGGGTGGCTTGCGGTGAACACGAACAAGTCCCCTGCGGCCCGTACCGACATAAAGGGCTGAACATCATCATGGACAACGGGACATTGGTCAGAGAGCAGAAGGTCCACGACATGCCCGTCGCTTCCTGCTGGCAACATCACTCCACTGTGCGCTAGAGGCTTGGTGTCGCCTGAGTGTTCCGCCCAAAACTCATTTTGAAGCAAGGGGTTAGACGGTGGGAAACCCGCCGCTTTCAGAGCATCGTAAACACCCTCTCTGGTTTCTGCTGACGCGGCAACATAGGTCAGATCTTGCCCTTGCCGGGCTTGAACCGAGCCGGAAACCGAACCAGCGCGCGGAAGCAATGAAGCGTCCGCGTAGGCGTCGACCTCAAGCAGCATTCCAGCGTAGTAGAAATAGGGAACAGCCACCGGGACCAGAACGGGGCCCTTTGGAAACCGCCGCTGAAACGATGCAAGCAAGGCTTGGGTTTCTTGTTTCGATGAAGCCGCATGATAAATCACGAGCTTGGCCACATCGTTCGCGCCAAAACCAGCGCGCGCAAAAACCGCCGCGATCATGTCCGCGACAAACACAGCTTGCGCGCCCAAGTCGCCCGGCGACACCACGCGCGCTTGACGATCCAGCGGGCAAAGGCCGCACGTCCACCCCTTGTCCCCAACCCGAACCATGGTCGAAACCCGCACGTCGTCGCGCATGCCAAAGACGTCGAAGGGCACGATTTGGCGTGCTTGCATATCCATCACAGCTTGAACCTCTCTCTGCCCACAAAAAAACGCCCTTCAGCAGACTGAAGAGCGTTCCTATTGGCGCGGCGCCGCATCCAACGTCCCGACTTACGATTCAGCAGGAACGCTGTAATCCGGCAGTTTCTTGCCAGCATTGATCGACGGGTCAAAGTCCTTGAGGGCTTGCGGGCCACCTTCGGGCGCAGAACCGATCCGGCCGGTCATGTTACCGTAGTCAATCACTTTGCCAGCGGCCAAATCATCAAGAATGCCCTTGAACGCATCGGCGCCAAGGTCTTCGTAGTAATTGTCGTTGATTTGGACCATTGGCGCGTTCACACAGGCGCCCAGGCACTCGACCTCGATCAGCGTGAACTTCTTGTCGTCGGTGGTTTGGCCCAGACCAATCCCCAAATGCTCTTCTGCGGCGTGGGTCAAAGCATCCGAACCGCGCAACCAGCACGGTGTTGTCCGGCACACCTGCACCACATGCTCGCCGACTTCTTCGGTGTAGAACATGGAGTAAAACGAGGCGACCTCGTAGACTCGGATTGGCGCACTCTCGGTCGTCAGCGCCACCCACTCGATTGCTTCTTTGGACAGCCATCCGCCATTCTCGCGCTGTGCGATGTCCAACAGCGGAATGATGCCTGACGCCCTGCGGTCTTCAGGGTAGCGCGCCATGATCACTTCAACGCGGGCTGCCGATGTTTCCGAGACGGAAAATTCCCCAACCTGAGGCGTTGGCCGGGATGTAACCTGAATAGCCATTAGCGGTCGACCTCTCCAAATACGATGTCCATGGAACCAAGGATGGCGACGGTGTCGGCCAACTGGTGCCCCTTGGACAATTCATCCATCGCAGCAAGATGGGCAAAGCCCGGCGCGCGAATTTTACACTTGTATGGCTTGCTGGAGCCATCAGAGACCAAGAACACGCCGAACTCACCCTTGGGCGCTTCCACAGAAGCGTAAACCTCGCCCTCAGGCACTTTCACGCCTTCGGTGTAGAGCTTGAAGTGGTGGATCAGCGATTCCATCGACTGCTTCATGTCACTGCGGCGCGGCGGGGTGAACTTGTGGTCTTCGTTCAGCACTTCGCCGCCCGGCATCATATCCAAGCACTGGCGGATGATCTTCACCGACTGCTTCATTTCTTCGATGCGAAGCACGTAGCGGTCAAAGCAATCACCGTTTCGACCGACAACAACGTCAAAATCCAGCTCGTCGTAAACTTCATAAGGCTGCGACTTGCGCAAGTCCCAAGCGACGTTTGATCCGCGTAGCATGGGGCCGGTGAAGCCCAGTGCCATCGCCTGCTCCGCGCTCACCACGCCGATATCGACCGTACGCTGACGGAAAATCCGGTTGTTGGTGGCCAGCGTTTCGATGTCGCCAATGGCGGCTTCAAACTGGTCGCAAAAGGCTGCAATATCGCTATCCAAGCCTTTTGGCATATCCTGATGCACACCACCGGGACGGAAGTAAGCCGCGTGGAACCGCGCGCCGGACACACGCTCATAGAACTCCAGCAACTTATCGCGCTGCTCAAAAGTCCAAAGCATTGGTGTGGTCGCGCCCACGTCCATAATAAACGCACCGGTGTTCAGCAGGTGGTTCAGAATGCGGGTAATCTCAGAAAACAGCACGCGAATGTACTGACCCCGCGTTGGCGCTTCGATGCCCAGCAGCTTTTCAACCGCTAGGGCAAAACCGTGCTCTTGACACATGGGCGAAACGTAATCGAGGCGGTCGAAGTACGGCAGCGCTTGCAAGTACGTCTTATGCTCGATCAGCTTCTCCGTGCCACGGTGCAGCAGTCCCACATGCGGGTCTGCACGCTCCACGATCTCTCCGTCCATTTCCAACACCATGCGCAGCACGCCGTGTGCCGCTGGATGCTGGGGACCGAAATTGAGGGTCAGTGGTTTGATTTGTACTTCAGCCATGTCTCAATCTTTCCTTACGCCGCTTCTTCTTCGGCTTTTTCGTCGCCCGGAAGCGCAGAAACGCCTTCCCACGGGGACGAATAGTCGAAGGACCGGAATTCTTGTGTCAGCGACACAGGCTCATAGACGACGCGCTTTTGCTCTTCGGAGTAGCGCACTTCGGAGTAGCCCGTGAGCGGGAAGTCCTTGCGCAGTGGATGACCGGAGAACCCGTAGTCCGTGAGGATTCGACGGAAGTCCGGATGGCCAGAGAACATGATGCCGTACATGTCCCACGTTTCACGCTCGTACCAGTTGGCGCTTGGCCAAATGCTATTGGCGGATTCGATGGGCGTAAACTCATCGGTAGCCACCTTGACGCGCAGGCGCTGGTTCATGTGCGGAGACAGCAGGATATACACCACGTCAAAGCGTTCTGGACGCTGCGGGAGATCAATCGCCGTAATGTCCAACAGCATCGCAAATCGGCAAGAGCTATCATTGCGCAGCGTGGTCAAGTCCTCGCTAAGCGTTTCGCGGGATAGGCGGATGGTCAGTTGCTCTGCATGAACAGCCGACTCAAGGATACGATCCCCAAGGGCGCCCGCTACGGCTTCAAGCAATTCTTCCATAGTTCAGAAACCTTTTTCGGCCTCATACAGGCCATTGGCGTTCGCGCTAGCGGCGGATGATCCCGGCTTGGCGCTTGATCTTCTTTTGCAGCTGCATAACGCCGTAAATCAGCGCCTCAGCGGTCGGTGGGCAGCCGGGGACATAGACATCCACCGGAACGATGCGATCACAGCCGCGAACAACCGAATACGAGTAGTGGTAGTACCCGCCACCATTGGCGCACGATCCCATCGAGATCACCCAGCGCGGCTCTGGCATCTGGTCGTAAACTTTCCGCAGCGCAGGGGCCATTTTGTTGGTCAAGGTACCGGCAACAATCATCACGTCGGACTGACGCGGCGACGGGCGGAACAACCAGCCAAAACGATCCATATCATAGCGTGCTGTCCCCGCATGGATCATCTCCACACCACAGCAGGCCAGACCAAAGGTCATGGGCCAAAGCGAACCCGAGCGCGCCCAACCAGCGAGCTTTTCAAAGTTCGCGACAATGAACCCGCGGTCTTGAATTTCTTGAGTCACCAAATCCAGTGCTTCGGCTTGTTCAGCACCGGGGGTGAGCGGCTTGCCGTCTACTCCCATTCCAGGGCTCCTTTTTTCCACTCGTAGATGAACCCTACGGTAAGAATGGTCAGGAAAATCATCATCGACCAGAAACCAAACAACCCAATTTCACGCAGGCTGACAGCCCACGGGAACAGGAACGCGACTTCGAGGTCAAAAATGATGAAAAGGATTGCGACGAGGTAAAAGCGGACGTCGAACCGCCCTCGTGAATCGTCGAACGCCTCGAACCCACACTCATAGGCCGAGAGCTTTTCACTGTCCGGACGCTTTGGCGCGACCAGCAGCGGAATTCCGGCCATCACGATGGCGAGAACGGTAGCCAAAACCATGAAAATCAGGATTGGCAAATATGATTCGGCGACTTCCATCGACCCCACATCCTTGAGCTTGATCTGTATGGGCCGAGGTTTACACGCGCCCCCCGGCTTTGACTAGTGCCACAAGCGCGCATGAGGCTTATGGCAGGGCAGCAAAACCCTGTTGCCCCCAACGACAAAAGCGGACGCGAGACCGCAGCCGGCGGCCAAGGCGCGCTGCGACGCTTCAGCCCGAAACACATGGAATCGTCTGACGACGATCAATCCGCGATCCAATGCGGCTTTGCGACGGTGAGGACGCATTCGCTGTGGCCGTAAAGATTGACACCTCTTTTTACAATTCGAAACACAAGCGGCGCAGACCGAAACGGTGCTTGGGGTTAGGTTGAACTCATCAAACAACGGCAAGCGCATCGGGTCTTCCTCCCCCCTCCCTCTTCTCCTCCCTCTTCTCCTCCCTCTTCTCCTCCCTCTTCTCCTCCCTCTTCTCCTCCCTCTTCTCCTCCCTCTCTCCCGGCCCCGCGCTTCGCCACCCCATCAACGCTCGCACGGCAACCAATTCCTCTCTCCTCCTGCTCCCTCCCCAAAACGCGATCAAACCCTTTCCGGTCCGGTGCCTCTCGCACTGGACCGTTTTTTTGTGTGCCGGCTTACCCGTGACAGCCAACGTCACTTGAGCTACAAATCTGCGCTCGTTAGGAAGGAGTTTTGTCCGCAATGCAGGCACTGTTTACCGATTCTGTCGCCTATGGTTTTGGTCACCCGCTCGCCGGGCTGGATCATCTGCTGGCCATGTTCGCCGTTGGCTTGCTGTCGGTGCAAGTTGGCCGGCTGGGCTGGGCTTACATCCCGGCTATCTTTGTCGCGTTTCTCATCTTTGGCGGCATTCTGGGCATGATGGGCCAAACAATTCCGCAGATGGAAGATGGCATTCTGCTAAGCGTGATTGCCTTGGGCGTGCTGATTGTTTTCCAACTTCGGTTTATTCCCGTCATCGCCGTGATTGTGGTCGCGCTCTTTGGCGTCCTTCACGGCTATCCGCATGGAACCGAGATCCCTGCCGTCGCCAACGCTTTCCAGTACATCGTCGGTTTTTCGCTAGCTTCGGCCATGATGCACCTGATCGGGGTCGGCATCGGCACCATCTGTGACCTCTTCCCCAACCCACGCCACGTTCGTGGGCTTTTGGGCAGTGCTTTGGTCGGCGCAGGTTTGGTCCTTTTGGTCACCATCAAGGGGTTTTATTAAACCCACCCCATTCAAGCACCTAAAGTCCTAGCCAGACCCGTTCTTGCGCGATAAGAGATTATGCGAATTGAACAGGGTAAGGTGACCGATGTCCGGGACTGACGATAGCGATCTACTGAACAACGACGGCGGAGACATTCGCGACGTTAACTTCGGTGCGGCTCTCTCCGAGCGTTATCTCGCCTACGCCTTATCAACCATCATGTCGCGCTCGCTGCCTGACGTGCGCGATGGCCTCAAACCTGTGCAGCGCCGGGTGCTGTATGCCATGCGGCAGCTGAAGGTTGATCCCAGCTCCAGCCCACGCAAATGCGCGACCATTGTCGGTGAAGTGATCGGTAAATATCACCCCCACGGTGATACGGCGATTTACGACGCGCTCGTCCGCTTGGCGCAGGATTTTGTGCAGCGTTATCCCTTGATCGATGGCCAAGGCAACTTTGGCAATATCGATGGCGATAACGCCGCCGCTTACCGGTATACCGAAGCCCGTTTGACCGATATCGCCGCGATGTTGCTGCGCAATATCGATGAAGACGCTGTCGAGTTTCGCGACACTTATAATGGTGAAGAAAAGGAGCCTGTGGTCCTGCCCGCGGCGTTCCCGAACCTGCTGGCCAATGGCACCCAAGGCATCGCAGTGGGTATGGCAACCGCCGTACCGCCGCACAACGCGATCGAGCTGCTGAACGCCCTGCGCCACTTGATTGATCAACCCACCGCGACGGTTCAAGACCTGCTCACCCACGTTCCGGGTCCAGACTTTCCAACCGGCGGCATATTGGTTGAGGACGCCAACACCCTGCGCGAGGTCTACGAAACCGGGCGCGGTTCCATGCGCTTGCGGGCGCGTTGGGAAGTGGAAAAACTCAAGGGCGGCATCTGGCAGATTGCTGTGACAGAAATCCCCTACCAAGTGGCCAAGGGGCGCTTGCTGGAAAAGTCAGGGGAACTGATTTCTAACAAGAAACTGCACCTGTGCGGCGACATCCGAGACGAGTCCACCGAAGACGTCCGGATCGTCATCGAACCCAAGAGCCGGAATGTCGAACCGGTTCACTTGATGGAAAGCCTGTTCCGGAACACGGATCTGGAAATCCGCATCCCAATGAACCTCAACGTCTTGAACGCAGACACCGTTCCCGGCGTGTTGGATCTGAAGCAAGCTCTGTCAGCCTTTCTGCAACACCGTCACGAAGTCCTGATCCGTCGCTCCCGTCATCGCTTGGGTGAGATTGATACCGCGCTGGAACGGGTTGAAGGCCTGATGGTCGTCTTCCTGAATCTCGATGAAGTCATACGCATCATTCGCGAGGAAGAAGACCCGCGTGCCGAGTTGATCCGCACCTTCGATCTGACCGAAGCGCAAGGCGAATACATCCTCAACACGCGCCTGCGTTCCCTGCGCAAACTCGAAGAAATGAAGCTGCGGGAAGAGCGCGAAAACCTGCTGATCGAACGGGCCGGTATCGAAGACCTGCTGAGCAGTGAACCGGCACAGTGGAAGACCATTCGCACAGAATTCGACGAACTCGAAGACTTGCTCAACAAGAAAGCACCGCACTGGATGGCGCGCCGGACCACCATTGCCGGCGCAGCGCCTGTCGTCGATATGCCCGACGATGCGTTGGTCGAGCGCGAGGCCATAACCGTTGTTCTGTCCAAAATGGGCTGGCTGCGGGCCTTGCGCGGGCACGGTCATGTGCGTGCAGATATAAAGTATCGTGACGGTGACGAAGGCCGCTATGTCGTGCCCGCTTATACCACCGACAAGCTGCTGATCCTGACCGACCAAGGGCGTTGTCACACCGTGGGCGCTGATCGCTTGCCATCGGGTCGAGGGTTCGGTGAACCGCTGAGCCTAACTGTCGAATTGGCGGCTGGCGCGAAAGTAATCGCTGTCTTCGCTGCGCAAAAGGAAGGTCGCCGGCTCTTGGCCGCTAACGATGGCAGGGGCTTTGTCTGTCCCGAGGTGGAGATGATCTCGAACCAAAAAGCAGGCAAGCAGGTTCTCAACCCTGGCAAGGACGCGGTTGCCAGTGTCGCCGTCTCCGTCAAACCAAGTCATGACGCCGTGGCCGTTGTCGGCCAGAACAAAAAAGTGCTGATGTTTCCCCTCTCTGAATTGCCGGAGATGTCCAAAGGACGCGGCGTTAAATTGCAGCACTTCGCCAAAGGCGGCATGTCTGACGTCAAAACATTCACACGCGCGGACGGCCTGACGTGGGCTTGGGGCCAAGACAAGACCCGAACCTTCACAGATTTTGAAGAAATCGAAGGCGCACGCGCCTCAGCGGGCAAGCCCGCGCCCGCAGGCTTCCCCAAGAATGGCTTATTTGGCACTGAAAACGACTAATTGTTCTCGTTTGTGCGTTTTTTGTGCAGAAAGTGGCGACTAAAGGTGTCACAAACCCGTAATTGATGCGTTTAACGCAAAGCTCTTTGTCCATTAATCGGACTACAGCTCAATAAGCTATGCGCCTATATCATAGTCATCGAAGGGCGGGGTCCACCACAACTTCCCCCCTTCGACCTTAACGAAGCAAAAGACACTGTCGCTGAGCGGCGGCGCATGACACTAAGGACCTGACTATGAGCCTGTTCTCAAACGTATCCGAGCGTTTTTCACGTTACCAGGAAACACGCCGCACAATGCGCGAGCTTTCCCGGCTTTCAGATCGTGACCTCCAAGACCTCGGCATCAGCCGGTCTGCCATTCCAAGCTTGGCACGGACTGGCAAACGCTTCTAAGTGCACTAATTGGAGATAAGAGCAAACCGGCCATTTCCTCCTCCTCCGGCCCCGTTTGCTCTTTATGCCGGATCGACCATACCTCCCACCATAGTCGATCCCGCCCGACGGGCCTGCTGAAAACTCCTCCCCTCAGCAGGCCCGTTTTCTTTTGGGCCATAGAAATAAGTGTACCGAAAGGCGGCGAGCTTAACCCAGCTCCAGCCCCATTTCGCGGAACCGCTCCGGATCGTTGAGCCAGTTCTCCCGAACCTTCACGAACAAGAACAAATGGACCTTCCGGTCGAATAGTTCGGCCAGATCCTGCCGGGACTGTGACCCAACTTGCTTGATCCGCGCTCCGCTTTTGCCCAGAACCATGGCCTTGTGGCTATCGCGGGTAACGTAAATCACTTGGTTGATTTTCAGGTCGCCGTTCTTCTGCACCTCGAACAGCTCCGTTTCGACCGTCAGGTTATAGGGCAGTTCCTGATGCAGTTGCATGAACAGCTTTTCGCGGGTCGCCTCAGCGGCCAACATCCGGCTCGGCAAATCTGAAATTTGATCGTCGGGGTATAACCAAGGACCAGCGGGCAAGCGCGCAAGAACGGCGTTCTTCAAGTCTTCCACGCCATCACCGGTCAGGGCTGAAACCATAAAGGTTTCTTGCACATCCAACCGAGCGTTCACGGCTGTCGCAATTTCCAGCATCACTTCGTGCCGAGCGCTATCGGTCTTGTTTAGCACCAATATGGGTTTGGCTTTCTGCTGCTCCAACTGCTCAATGACCGCGTGGTCATCGTCAGACAGGCGCTTTCTTGAAACATCAATGACCAGCATCAAACGATCGGTTTCGGCGGCCTGACGCCAAGCCACGTCGACCATCGCCTTCTCCAACCGCCGCTTCGCGCCGCGGAAAATACCCGGTGTATCAACGAAAATCGCTTGGTCGGTGCCCTCTGCCAAAATCCCAGTAACCCGCGTGCGCGTGGTTTGGACCTTGGGTGAAACGATGGAAACCTTGGCGCCAATGATCTGGTTGACCAAGGTCGATTTCCCGGCATTTGGTGCGCCAATAACGGCAATAAAGCCGCAACGTGTCTCTGGGTTATCCATCAACTGTCGCCCTTGCCCTGAGTAACCCGTTCCAGCAGCAATGCAGCGGCCTCTCTCTCGGCAACGCGCTTGTTTCCTGCTGTGGCGACCACGGGCTTCTGTCCTTCTACACTGACACTGATTTCAAATTGAGGTTCGTGGCTTGGGCCTGATTGTGCCACCAGTTCGTACGCCGGCAACGGATACCCACGGGCCTGCGCCCATTCCTGCAACGTTGTTTTCGGGTCGCGAGGCGGCCGCTTAGCCGCTTCCAGAAACGGCGACCAATGCTTTTCGATAAAGGTCCGCGCTGGCGCTATGCCGCCATCCAGGTAAACCGCCGCAATCAGGGCTTCGACGACATCAGCCAGCAGCGACTCTTTCTGCTGCCCACCCCCGTCTTTTTCGCCCCGTGACATGCGGATCATCGGACCAATCTTGAGGGCAATCGCGACTTCAGCAAGCGTTTCTCGACGCACCAATTCCGTATGACGCTTCGCCAAGTCGCCCTCACGCTCCTGCGGAAAGCGAAACAACAGCATCTCGGAGATGATCAGGCCCAAAACCCGGTCACCGAGAAACTCAAGCCGCTCATAGGATTCCGAAGCGACCCGCCGGCCTTCAGCAGACACGCGCATCGATGAGTGGGTCAAGGCGGCAACGGCATAGCGACGGCCAAAGAAGCTGTAACCGATGGCTTGCTCCAACGGGCGTAAGTCGAGGCTGTCAGCTGAGGTCTGCTGAGCCGCGTTCGCCTCGCCCTTGTCGTTGCCCCGCTCCATAGCGATTAGCGTATACCCTTGAAGAACCGACCCCAACGGAACGGATTGGACCGCTTCAGTCGGTTACGGCGGTTGGGAGCTTGTTCGATGTTCAAAGAAAACAGCACAAACTGTGCGCGCCCCATGACAAATTTCCGGTGCACCGCCCGCAGCGAGCTGGACCGGCTGTCCGACGAATTATCCCGATTATCGCCCATGAAGAACAAGTGGTCTTCGGGAACCGTGTAGGGACCAAAGTTGTCGAACATCGCGTTGGGATACTTGTCCCAAATCACATGCTCATGGTCCTTACCATTCTGGCTCTCAAAGGTCTCGGTATAGAAATTACCGCTGGTTTCAATATCAGCGTTCGACGACCCCGGCCCAATGTAATCGCGCTCTGCTGCGACACCATTGATGTAAAGCAGGCTATCGCGCACTTCGATCACATCGCCGGACACGCCAACGACGCGCTTAATCAGCTTTTTCGTGCGCGGGGTTATGGGGTCAGCAAAAACCACGACGTTACCGCGCTTTGGCTCGCGCCATAGAATGCGGTCGTTGATCAGTGGAATGTCAAAAATCGACTGGCGGCCAAACCCATAGGAGAACTTGGACACGATGACATAGTCGCCGGTCTTCAAGGTTGGGTCCATCGAAGGTGAGGGAATACGGAACGGCTCGAAGATGAACGAGCGTACAACAAACACAATCACCACAACTGAGACGATGAGCTGAAGGTACTCTGCGATCACGTTCTTTTTCGGGGTCTCCGCCTTGGCCATGTGGCCTCTCCTCTATACGCGATGTTTTATGGCGCAGACTTAACGGCTTTCCCCCGTCAAATCAACGCGAGCCACCCCTGCGTTACGGGTGTTCAAAGCAACTTGAAAAAGCGGCCCCAGCGAAATGGGTTCCAGTAGGCCCAGAAATACTGTCTGCCGGGGTGCGATTGAACGTTCAGTGAGAACAGCACAACCTCTGCACGCCCAATCAAAAAGCGCTTGTGCACCAAGCCCAGATCCCGGTTCGAACGGCTATCGCCAGAATTATCTCGATTGTCACCCATGAAGAAGTAGTTGTCTTCAGGAATGGTAATCCGTGGCGTGTTGTCAAAAACCGTATCGGCGAAGTTGAGAATTTGGTACTCGGCCAGCGTTTCGCCTTGCCGATCCACAAGTGCCTCATCCAGCAACTGTGCGGGTTTGTTCGAAAGCGATGTATTGGTTGCTGCGCCCACCAGCTTTTGCGGCATGGGCTCGCCGTTGAGGAAGAGCTGACCGTTGACCATCTGCACCGTGTCACCGGGCACGCCGATGATGCGTTTGATCAGGTTCCGCTTGAATTTGGGATGGCGGAACACGGCGATATCGCCGGGCTGTGGATCGCCGCCCAATATCCGGTCATCGGGCAGAAATGGCAGGTCCATGTCCAACGAGAAGTCGCCGTACCCGTAGCTCATCTTGGAAACCACAACCATATCGCCCACTTCGAGCGTCGGTAGCATGGACTCTGACGGGATGCGGAAGGGCTCAAACACGAACCAGCGAACACCGAAGAACAGCGCGCCGATGGTCAGCACAAGCAGCAACCATTCGCGCAGGGCGCTTCGCTCCTGCGATGGCTTATTACTGGCCTGATCGTCCTCGGACATTGTCATTCTTGTTCTTGTTCCCCGTGGTCACGTCGCGTAATTACCGTAAAACCAACATTATACGCACAGCATAGGGGTCAAGGGGAGGATGGCGCAACGCTATGGGCGCGTGGTCCAGTTTCTGTACCGACAGCTGTTGCAAAAAGGACCACATAGGCTGTGGCATAGGGCGGTTCGTCGGACATGGACCAATCGCCAACCATTTCCTCGCCCTCCCGCAGCATGGCGTTGAGCCGCACCAGCGCGCCGCCTTCGAACGTCAGTCGCGGCTTTGAAAACACACCGCCGGGCTCGGGCCGGGCCAATCCCACGTCCCGCCATCCAACACCATGCCGAAAGCCCGTCCCCAGCGCCTTCACGGCCGCTTCCTTCAAGGCATAATGCCGCGCCAGCGCTGCGGCGAAATCATGCCGCCGCTCGCAATAGGCCCGCTCACCAGGGCGAAGAATGCGTTGAATGAACCGCTCACCTTGCCGGTCGAGAACCGCCCGGATTCGGTCAATATCAACAATGTCATTACCAACGCCGATGAGCATGGTTTGCGCGCCTCGTTCTCTCGTGTGATCGCGCAGGTCTTGACCCGCGCCCTCCGGTTGGAGGATGTAATTCCCTGATACGCTGAAAGAACGAGAAAAAGAACTGTGGTTTCCACACTGCGCACCGCCCTGCCCATCGCCGCGCCTGTTATGATCGGCTACTTCACCGTCGGAACGACCTTTGGTCTCACGGCGGCGCAAGCGGGATTCGGCTGGTTTTGGCCTGTGGTGATCTCCCTGATCCAATTCGCGGGCGCAGCTCAGTTCATGATTGTCGCCATGGTCACGCAAGGCGCTGCGCTAACAGAGATTGCAGCGGTGGTCTTCTTGCTGAACCTGCGCCACGTTTTTTACGGCCTGCCTTTTCTCGACAACAAGCCGCGGACCCTCTGGGGGCGGATTTTGATGATCTTTTGGCTCACCGATGAGACCTACAGCCTGCTCACCACACGCAAGCAGTCTGACCCCCCACCGGTGCAAATTGCTGTTGGTGGCCTGAATTACGCCAGCTGGGCCGCCGGAACTCTGGTGGGCAGCCTCGCCGGACAGTTTCTGCCCCTGCAAATCAACAGCTTCGCCTTTGCCCTTGCAGCGCTGTTCGCGATTTTGCTGACCGAGCAAATCCGTGCGCATCGCAGTGTGCTGCCGCTGGTTGCCGGCGGGTTGGCGGTTCTGGTGATCGTGCCGCTCAAGCTTGATTTCGGGGTCGGGATGTTTGTCAGCGGTTTGGCCGCGATCTTGATCATCCTCGGATGGCACGTGGTTGCGCCCAAACCTGCGCGGACGGAGGCTCAGTCATGGAAGAACTGACACTGAGCTGGGGCTTTTTGGTGTTTTTGATCGTCGGCGCGGTCGGCGTGTTCCTGCAACGGGGCGCGCCCTATTTTCTGCCCCAGCGCATCCTGAATTGGCCGCCGCTCACTACGCTCAACCGCTTGCTACCCGGCGCACTGATCTTTCTGTTCTTTCTGGTGAGTTGGCTCACACAGGCCCAGGACGGCACGCTCAAGGCGTGGGTCTTGACCGCAGAAATTGTTATTTTGCTGCTGGCGGTGGGTTTGCACCTGCTGCTACGGCAGGTGCTGGTTACCATCATCGCCGCCGTGGTTTTGCATTACCTGGTGTTTTACCACGGCGTCGGCTGGTTTCTGGAAACGTCCTTTAATTGGTCGCCTTAACCGCTGGACCCGTCGCGGAATTCTGGTGTCTGGCAATAAACAGCAGCGACAGCAAGAACATGGCCGCAGGCAGCAGTGACGAACAGATGCGGATCATCAAAACCGCGCTGTCCGTTTGCTCTGGGAAGACCCGAACGCCGTCCTCGTAAAACGCCGGCTCGTACCCTGAAAAGGTCAGCAAGGCACCGAACACCAGCGGACCAAAGGCGATCCCCAACTTCTGCTGCGTGGTGAACCAACCGTTGAATGCCCCCTCCAACGACATGCCCGTTCGCGCCTGTCCGTCGCTCACGCTGTCTGGGATCATTGACCATGGAAAGATTTGATAGCCGCCAAAAAACCACCCGATGAGCCCCATCAGCGGGTAAAGAAGAGCAACACTGTCAGCGCTCAACAGGAACACCAGCGACACGCACACAGCCAAGCCGATGATCGCGATGATGTATCCCCGCTTCTTACCAATCTTGGAACCCACCCAGTTCCAAAACGCCATCGACGCCATGGTTGCAATCACAAAAATCAGGAAGAACAGCGCGTTGGCCTGCACGGGGTCTTCAAGCCGAAAGTGGTATTTCAGCACGAACAGCAGGTTTGAGGTCACAACCGTCAAAAATGATACCTGCAGAAAGTAGGTTGCCAGCAGCATGCGGAACGATGGCGTGCCGAAGCAGGCTTTGGCCTGCTGCCAAATCGCCGGGACGTGCTCGGCCACCTTTCGCGGTGCACTGCGCAGCATGAAAACCCCAATGATGACAGGCAGGGAGAACAGCGGGATCATCACGATCGCAGCGGTTCTAAAGCCATTGGGATCAACCTGCTCGACCGAGAACTGGCCAACAATCAAAGGCGCGAGCGCCCCCCCGATAAACATCCCGATCGAGCCAACGCCCCAACGCCAAGCCGTGATATTGGTCCGCTCGTTGTAGTCTTCTGTCATCTCCGCCGTCATGGCGCCGCCGGGCACAGCGATGAGCGTGAGTGCCAGATAGGTCGCCATGGTGAACAGCATGAAATACAGCGCAGAGGGCACCCAGCTTTCCGCGTTCAAAAACGGCGCTAGAAACATGACCGCCACGGTTGGGCCAAGCATGATTCCCCCGGCCAACATAAACGGACGGCGACGCCCCATGGATGTAGAGGATCGGTCGGAGATATTCCCGACCAAGGGATCGGTTACAACGTCGAAAATCTTTGCCGCAAAGAACAGCATCCCCGCGTAAATTGGCGGCACCCGCAGGGCTTCGGTCATATAAAACAGGAAGTAAAAAGACGCGAATACGATCAGCGTATTCGTGCCGATTTCGACAACGCCATAGCCAACTTTTGCAACTGTCGAGACTTTCGCTTCGCTCATCTTACAGAATTCCCGTGTTTTAGTGCTGGAAGAAAATCAGAACGCTAGCCCCTTTTTCCTTGATCGCGTGCTTTCTCTTGTTTCAAGGCAGGATGCAACATCAAACGTCTTTTTCCGAGAAATTTATAGTGCAAGAAAAATCAAAACGCGAATTTGGGGATCGCACCTTCCGGTAAAATGCTTTAGTTTTCTTGGTATCCACAGATACCCTTCCGGTTTTCTTCGGAATATAGCTGAGTATTAGCGCACAAAGACACAACATGGAACGTTTCGACGCTTCGGGGAGGATGAATGATGTCGACTGTCGCAACACACGCAGATTTTCTCAATTACGCCGATACGGGGCTGATACCCGGATTGGACGCCATTTTGTTTGAGCGTCATCGCCCAACAGCCTTTGCCGACCCCTATCATCACCATGCGTCGGTCGAGCTGAACTTTCTGGATGGCTGCGACATGGAATACTCGTTTTCCGGAACCACGGTCGCCCGCAAGTCAGATACGTTGACCCTTTTTTGGGGCGCGTCGCCCCATGGCGTGACAAAGGTCACGGGCGACGGTGAGATCATCAATCTGTACATTTCATTCAGCCAGATCCTGCGTTGGGGACTGCCTGAGTCCTTTCTGAACGCCCTGATTGCTGGCGATGTCATGAGCGCCCCTGCAAAATCCGAAACTGACCGGTTTACGTTTCGGCGTTGGACCGATGAAATCAAAAACTCGGACGCGACATGGCACCAACTGATCTTAGGTGAAGTTGAAATGCGCGTGCGCAGGTTCGCGCTGGAGGGCTGGGAAACGGTCAAATCCGGCTACGGTGAAGTTCGATCTGTTGTGGGCGCAGGGGGCGCGATGCAGCACATTGAAGAAATGCTGCGCTATATCGCTAACAACTACTGCGACCCCATTTCTGTCACCGACGTTGCCGACCACGTCGGACTGTCGCCATCCTATGCGATGACGTTGTTCCGGCGTGTGGTCGGGGTGCCGATCAAAGAGCACATCACCCGCATCCGCCTGAGCCACGCACAAATGCTGCTTTCGAACTCAGACGCCAAAATCCTGAGCATTGCCATGGACAGCGGTTTTGGCTCGCTGTCGAGCTTTTACGAGGCGTTTCAGTCCCATCTGGACACGACGCCGTCTGTCTTCCGCAGAGATGCGCGCCGATAGCAAAATTTCATAAAACGTGATTACCGGAAAGCAAACCGGGATTCAGTGAAGTAATCCAGATTGACCCCCATTAAATTGATGGAATATTTGGGATCTAGTAGGGCAGCTTTGGATGCCCGGATTGAGTTGGTAAGGGAGTGAGTTGCATGGTGGCCGGACCAAAAATAACGTTTATCGGCGCGGGATCCACCGTGTTCATGAAGAACATTGTCGGCGATGTGCTGCAACGCCCTGCGCTGGCTAATGCTCATATTTCCCTCATGGATATCGACCAAAACCGGCTGGAAGAAAGCGAGCTGGTCGCCCGCAAACTGATCTCCACCCTCAAGGTTGGCGCGACGGTATCCACGCACCTCGACCAGCGCAAAGCCTTGGACGGCGCAGACTTCGTTGTGGCTGCCTTCCAGATTGGGGGCTATGAGCCTTGCACAGTCACTGATTTTGAAATCCCCAAGAAGTTTGGCCTGCGCCAGACCATTGGCGATACCTTGGGCATTGGCGGGATCATGCGGGGCATTCGGACCGTGCCGCACTTGTGGTCGGTTTGCGAAGACATGATGGATGTCTGTCCCGACGCGATTATGCTCAACTACGTTAATCCGATGGCGATCAACACGTGGGCGATTCAGGAAAAATACCCTAAAATCAAGCAAGTGGGCCTTTGTCACTCCATCCAGATCACCGCAGCAGAACTGGCCCGTGACTTGGATATTAATGTGGCCAAACTGCGCTACAAGGTTGCTGGCATCAACCACATGGCCTTCTACCTCAATTTTGAAGAAGTCCTTGCCGATGGCAGCACCCGCGACCTCTACCCCGAGCTTCACCGTGCCTATGCAGAAGGCCGCGCGCCAAAGCCGAGCATGTGGAATGATCGCTGCCAAAATTACGTGCGCTACGAAATGCTCAAGCGTCTTGGCTACTTCGTCACGGAGAGCTCAGAGCACTTTGCGGAGTACGTCCCTTACTTCATCAAGAATGGCCGTGACGACCTGATTTCCAAGTTCCAAGTGCCGCTGGACGAATATCCAAAACGCTGCGTGGAGCAGATCGAAGATTGGAAGCTGCAAGCCGCGAAATTCCGCGACGCGGACGATATTGAAATCAAAGCCTCGAACGAATTTGCCTCCGACATTGTTGAGTCCATTTGGACCGGCAAGCCAAGTGTGATTTACGGCAATGTGCAGAACCGCGGCTACATCTCGAACCTGCCTGAAGGTTGCGCGGTTGAGGTACCCTGCTTGGTCGATCGAAACGGCATTCAGCCAACGGCGGTTGGTCACTTACCCAAGCAGCTCGTTGGCCTCATGCGGACCAACATCTCAGTGCAGGAAATGACCGTAGAAGCGCTCATGACCGAAAATCGCGAGCACATCTATCACGCGGCCATGTTGGACCCGCACACAGCGGCGGAACTGGACCTCGACCAAATCTGGGCGATGACGGACGAGCTGATTGAAGCGCACGGCTCTTGGATGCCCGATTGGTGTCATGGACCGCGCAAGGCCATCGCGGCGTAAAAGATCATGTCTGGCTTGGCGCCGCAATCCATCGCGATCATTGCCCACGACCACTGCAAAGATGACGCCGTTGCTTGGGTTCAGCGCCACCAACAGGCGCTGAGCGCACTGCACCTGTACTGCACAGGAACCACCGGTGGCCGCATTGCGGATGCCGTGGAAAATCTTGATGTCACTCGGCTGTTGAGCGGTCCTTTGGGTGGTGATCAGCAGATCGGTGCTTTGGCGGCTGAACAGAAACTGAGCGCGATCATCTTCTTCATCGACCCACTGACCGCACACCCACACGATGTCGATGTCAAAGCCCTGATCAGGCTGGCTATTGTCCACCAAACGCCACTGGCGCTGAATATGGCCACCGCAGATGCCGTCCTCGCGCACCTTGTCAGCCAAGACTGACCGCTAGCAGCCGTTCCCCGCCCACACCATCGAATATCGTCTGCTTTCACCCTTTGATGCTTCCCCAGAAACCTCTAAGCTTGCGTCAGCGAGAACCGGGCGCGTTTATGGGGGAGCCAGAGCGTGAAGACATTGATTGTGGAGCCACTCAGCCAAGCGGCATTTGCGCGTTTTGGTGATGTGCTGGATACGGGTCGAGACGATCATCCGGCCTACCCCATCAATGACGGCTTTACCCAGCGGTATCATGCGCTGTCCAGTGTGGAGGCAAAGGGCGATGGGGTGATAATCTCGATCTTTGAAACATCGAGTTTTGGGCTGCCACTGACCGTAAAAATGCTGGAGCGCCACCCTTTCGGCTCGCAATCCTTTACGCCCATTGGAACGCAGGCCAATGCGGGGTTTTTCGTGGTGGTGGCAGAAGGAGACGGAGAACCCGATCCGGCGACACTGCGCGCCTTTGAAGCCGCACCGGGCCAAGGGGTAAACGTCGCCGCTGGCGTCTGGCACCATCCGAACATCGTCAAAGCGGGAAAGCAGCAGTTCCTTGTTGTCGATCGGGCTGACCCCGCAACCAATTTGGAAGAGTTCTTCTTTCCCGAAGAATGGGAGGAAATCCGCCTGGATCCCTCCCGCCCCAACTAGGCCCGAGGCGTCACGCGACCAAACAGCTTCAAACGCGAAATTCCACCGTCAGGAACGATATTAAAACGCACCACGTTGATTGGGTCTTTTGCGGTCAAAGACTGGCTTTCAATCCGATGCTCGGCATCTGCGGTCAACGACTGACTGGGCAGCAATTCAGGCCAAAATTGGCTGTCCGCTTTCAAGGCATCAGGGTTATCCAGCAGCGCCAAGTCCGCGCCAGACAACAAACGTCCGTTCATGGAGCAAGAGGCCGGGAAGTTGCCTTTATAGTGCGCCGTATCCACAACCATATGATCGAGCATCCCCGCCTCACCCAGCGCGATAATGATCCAGTCAAAACCCGGCTCGCGACGGCGGCGGGTTTCCCAGCCATCGCCCATGTTCTTGCCCTTGTCGGGGTAGAGCAGAATTTCCGGGTTGCCGTAGTGGCTGTCATTAAACGCCAGCACACGCCCGCCGTTGAGGATCGATGACAACTCGACGATGGAGGTTTCGTCGGTTGTTGGCTCTGGCACAGGAATGCCGTGAACGCGCAAGCGCGCAATGCCCCCGTCGGGGTACATATCAAGCCGCAAGTGGGTCACGGGCTCAGCATGTGAAACCTCGAACCAATGCGCCGCATCCGGACCAAGCTTCGACATATCCACCAGCGTGCGGTAGCGGGTCTCGGCGGGCATGCCTTCGCCTTCGTGATAGGCACCCATGAGACGGGCTGCGTGGGGGAAGTTTCCGGTAAAGAAAGCCGTATCAATATTAATGGCTCGGACAACCGTTGGGCCACCGAGTTTGATCAGGGCATAATCGTTGCCACCAGAGCGCCGACGCCGGGATTCCCACCCGTCCATCCACTTGCCGTGGTCGTCATACAAATCGGGATAAAACACCGCTTCGTCGGGGTTGATGAGCCGCGAGCGCTCGGCAAAGAATTCATCGGTAACGGAGATAACTTCAGCGCCGAGCCGGGCATTGGCAAGATTGGGGTAACGCGCCGCAAAATCAGGCGTTTCGCGCTCGGCATGAAGGACGTTTGTTGCTTCTGTCATTGATTAGTATCCTTCTTCAATGCGGTCAGTGAGGCGAAATGCCATGATCCGGCAAACTTGTTTAAGAGCTTCTTGGAATTCAGTGTCCCGATCCTCGGGCAGACGAGCTCGGAAGCTGTCTAGAATTTGTCGTTTGGTTGCGCCTTTGACCGCGAGGATAAAGGGAAAGCCAAAGCGTGCCTTATAGCTCTCGTTCAGGGCCGTAAACTCTTCGCGTTCGGCATCAGTGAGACTGTCCAGACCCGCAGAAGCCTGCTCTGAGGTGCTGTCTTCGGTCAGGTGGCCTGCGGCTGCAAGCTTTCCGGCCAAATCAGGGTGCGCACAGATAACGGCGAGACGGTCTTCATCGTCAGCGTCCAGCAACGCGTGGGTAAAAGCATCGATCACGGCATCGCGGGAGGCAAAGGGCGCGGCGCGAAAGGCCTGCGATGCCACCCATGGGCTTTCCTCGGCAATGTCGCCAAAGATGTCTTCGAAAGCGCTGGCCGTTAGCGCATTAATCGCATCAACCTTCATGGGGGAACGTCTCGTGCCAGTGGCGGGCAATGTCCGCTCGTGTGGCGACCCACACCCGATCGTGGCTTTGCACGTAATCGAGGAACCGCATCAAAGCAGCCGCTCGTCCCGGACGGCCCACAAGGCGACAGTGCAAGCCGATGGACAGCATTTTTGGTGCGGTCTCGCCCTCGGCGTAGAGGACATCAAAACTGTCGCGCAAGTAGGCAAAAAACTGGTCACCGCTGTTGAAACCCTGATTGGTCGCAAAGCGCATGTCATTGGCATCAAGGGTATAGGGCACAACCAACTGAGGCCCGGATTGGGTGACTTCCCAATAGGGGAGCTCATCGGCGTAACTATCGGCGTTATACAGGAACCCACCAATCTCAGCGGTCAACTCGCGCGAATTCTCGGACGTGCGTCCGGTGTACCAACCCGTTGGCCGCTCCCCTGTGGCTTCGGTGTGGATGCGCATAGCCTCCGCTACTTGAGCGCGCTCTTCCTCGATGCTCATGTACTGGTGTTCAATCCACTTGAAACCGTGAGAGGCGATTTCCCAGTCTGCCGCTTTCATAGCCGCAACAGCCGCTGGATTTCGCGCTAGCGCTGTTGCAACACCGAACACGGTCACCGGCATTTTCCGGGTCGTAAACATGCGATGCAAGCGCCAAAAGCCAGCGCGGGAACCATACTCGTAGATGCTTTCCATATTCATATTGCGCACGCCCTTGCGCGCATCGGCACCAACAATTTCACTCAAGAAGGCTTCCGAGGCTTCATCCCCATGCAGGATGCAATTCTCACCACCTTCCTCATAGTTAATGACAAACTGGACCGCGATCCGGGCGTCGCTGGGCCACTGTGGATGCGGAGGGTTTGCGCCATATCCAATCAGGTCACGCGGATAATCTTGAGTTACTGCCATATCAAAAGGATCCTCTAGGCTGTAGCATGCGACAAAGGGCATTAGCGCCATAGTCTGCCTTGCCTCGTCAAGGGAGCTGTGAAAAGCTCCGCGTTTACCTTGACACAGGGAGAAGTGAATTGGGAACGCTGACCACGCACGTGCTTGATTTATCGACGGGTAAACCGGCACAGGGGCTACAAATTGAGCTGTTTGCGGTTGATGGCGGCGACGTTTCATTGAAACGCGCAACAACCAACAGTGATGGGCGCGTTGATTCTCCCCTTTTGACGCCAGAAACTATCAAGGTTGGTGAATACAAGTTGCTGTTCCAAGCCGGTGAGTACCTGCGGCGCGTCCATGGCATCAGCGATGCTGATTTATTTCTCGATCAGGTGCCCTTGGTCTTTCGCATCTTTGATGCAACACAGAAATACCATGTCCCCCTGCTTCTAAGCCCCTATGGGTATTCGACGTACAGAGGGAGTTGAGCAGCTTTGAGCACAGTTCTGGAATTTTTCCTAGGCGGTGAACCGCAACGGGTCGAGGGCGTGGAGCCGACGACGACGCTGCTGGACTACCTGCGCGATGATCGGGCGCTGACCGGCACCAAAGAGGGCTGCAACGAAGGCGATTGCGGGGCGTGTACCGTGCTGCTGGGTCAATACGATCCGCTTGGTGAGGCTGTTACTTATCGTGCTGTCAACGCATGCATCACGCTGCTGCCTGCGGTCCATCGGTTTTGGGTGGTGACCGTTGAAGACCTCAGCAACGGTCTCGACAGCCTGCATCCCGTTCAAGAAGCCATGGTCCGACGCCACGGCTCGCAATGTGGGTTCTGCACACCGGGCTTCGTGATGTCGCTTGCGGCCATGCACTTGGACAACGCCCCCGCCGACCAAGCCGAAAGCTACATCGCCGGCAACCTATGCCGCTGCACGGGCTATGGGCCCATATTGGAAGCCGCCAAAGACAGCGTCGCAGCGCCCAAAGACCCTGCATTCGCTGCCAAAGAGCATCAAGCGGTGGCATGGTTCCGCTCCCTGTCCATCGACACAGGCTTATTCTACGACGTTGCACAGGCAACCTATGACGCGCCCGTTGGTCTGAAAGCCCTGCTCCAAGCCCGTAAGGATAACCCCGAGGCCGTCTTGGTCGCCGGAACAACGGAACTGGGCCTGTGGTTGAACAAGGATTTACAGGACTTCCCCAAGCTGATCTCAACCACACGCGTTCCCGAAATGACCGCCGTTGCGTTCCAACCGGACGGAACGCTGGTGATTGGCGGCGGCGCGACCTATGAGCAAGCATGGCCTCTGCTGCGCCAAGTCATCCCCGAAGGCCAAGATTGGTTCGAGCGTTTTGCCTCCAAGCAAATCCGCCAACAGGCAACCATCGGCGGTAACATCGTGAACGCCAGCCCCATCGGTGATGGTCCGCCCGTTTTCCTCGCTTTGAACGCGTCGGTTGAACTGGCGTCCGTGTCCGGCACTCGCGTGTTGCCGTTGTCCGAGTTCTTCGTGGGCTACAAGACAACCGCCTTGGCTGCGGATGAGATCCTGACAGCGATCCACGTCCCCCCGCGCGAGAACGACCAGCTGTTCGCTGCGCTGAAGGTTTCTAAGCGCAAAGATCAGGATATCTCAGCGGTCATGGCCGTGTTCAGTTGGCGACTGAGCGAAGGCTGCTTCCGCGACGTGCGGATCGCCTTTGGCGGCATGTCAGCAACGCCCATGCTGGCCGCCTTCACCAATGCCGTGCTGGAGGGGGCACCCGTGACCGAAGAAACCGCACAGCAAGCCCTCGCGTCACTGGATGATGACTTTTCCCCTATCGACGACCTGCGCGCGACGGCGTGGTATCGCATGACGGTTTCACAGAACCTGTTGCAGCAAGCGCTGGCTGAAGCCGTTGAAACAGTAGCGGAGGCAGCAGCATGACACACGTTGTCCATCGGCCTCACCCCCACGACAGTGGGCCTTTGCACGTGACCGGCACGGCGCCCTATGTCGATGATCTGCCCACCCCGGCGAACGCGCTTCACGCCTGTTTCGGGCTTGCGCCGGTTGGGCATGCGACGATTGACACCCTGGACTTGAGTGCTGTTTGGGCAGCGCCGGGCGTCGTCGACGTTGTGACAGCCGCCGATATACCCGGCGAGAATAATGCTGGGCCGGTGATCCATGACGAGCCTCTGCTGGCTGACGGTACCATCCTGTTCCCCGGTCAAGCGCTCTTTTGCGTTTTTGCAGAGACCCGCCTCGCGGCGAGGAAAGCGGCCCGCCTGTTCACCCTTGAGAGCACAGAACTGCCGGCGCTTACGACTGTTGATGAAGCGGTTGAGGCGCATTCGTTTCTGCACGGACCGCTGGTGTTCGAGCGAGGCGACGTTAGCAAGGCGATTGAGGACGCTGACTATTCCTCATCCAGCCGGCTGTATATCGGCGGACAGGAGCACTTCTACCTCGAAGGCCAAGGCAGCTTGGCCCTGCCCAGCGCAGACGGGCTCCACATCATTTCTTCGACACAGCATCCCTCGGAAATCCAAGACCTTGTGGCCGAGGCTTTGAATATCAGCGCCGCTGAAGTCACAGTCGAAGTGCGCCGGATGGGCGGTGCCTTTGGCGGCAAGGAAACACAAGCGGCCCCCCTGAGCATTATTGCCGCTCTGGGAGCCAACCGTACGGGCCGAGCCGTCCGCTTTCGCCTCGACCGGGATGATGACTTCGTACTCACCGGCAAGCGTCACGACTTCCGCGCTGATATCCGCGTCGGGTTTGATGCGAGCGGCTTGATCAAGGGCGTGGATGGTATTCTTGCCAGCCGTTGCGGGTATGGACACGACCTCAGCCGCGCCATCAATGACCGCGCCATGTTCCATGCCGACAACGCCTATTTCTATCCGGCGCTGGAACTGACCAGCCTGCGCGCCAAAACCCATACCGTTTCAAATACGGCCTTTCGCGGTTTTGGTGGGCCTCAAGGCATGATGCTCGCCGAGCGTTTGGTCGACAAAGTCGCCGCTGCGGTTCATCGCGACCCGCTCGATGTGCGTCTGGCTAACCTCTATAACGAGACCGATCGATCCGTCACGCCCTACGGGATGACCATCGAAGACAATGTCCTGCCCCAGCTGATGCCGCAATTGGCCGAAACCTCGGACTACCGCGCCCGGCGCGCTGCAATCATCGACGCCAACGCCAGCGCTGGGCGCTCCCCGGTGCGGCGCGGCATCGCCCTCACGCCCGTCCGCTTCGGTATATCGTTCACCACGTCCTTCCTGAACCAAGCCGGTGCGCTGATCAACATTTACAAAGATGGCTCCATCCTGCTGAACCATGGCGGGACAGAAATGGGCCAAGGCTTGTTTGTAAAAGTGGCGCAAGTTGCCGCTGAAGTCCTCGGCGTGGGTCTGGATGACGTCAAGATTTCGTCCACACGGACGGACAAAGTTCCCAATACGTCGGCGACGGCTGCCTCATCGGGGTCTGACCTGAACGGCTGGGCCGCTAAACTCGCGGCCTTGGAACTGCGGAATCGCCTCACTGCGTTTTGGTGCGCAGAACAAGGGATCGATGGCGGGCTGACCTTTGCTCAAGGACGGGTAAGCACCGAGGACGGCCAAAGCTGGCCCTTTGCCGAGGTTGTGCGTGCGGCCTACATGGGACGGGTTTCACTGTCGGCGACCGGGTATTACCGCACGCCAAAAATCGACTGGGATGCGAAGACCGGACAGGGCCGACCCTTTCTCTATTTTGCCTATGGTGCTGCGGTGTCAGAGGTCGAAATTGATACGCTGACCGGCGCAAACCGGGTCATTCGCGCTGATATTCTGCATGACGTTGGCCGCTCCCTGAACCCCGACATTGATCACGGTCAGATCGAGGGAGGCTTTGTGCAAGGCATGGGATGGCTGACCATGGAGGAGCTGGTTTACAGCGCTCGCGGCGACGTGCTGACCCACGCACCATCGACGTACAAAATTCCGTGCGCCAGCGATCGACCAGACGTGCTGAACATCGACCTGTTCGACAACGCAAATGCCGAAGACACGATCTTCAAATCCAAAGCCGTGGGCGAGCCGCCGCTGATGTTGGCCATTTCCGTTCATTCAGCCTTGGCCCACGCTGTCTCTAGTTTTTCTCCGCGAGGCCGGTGGCCCGACTTGGATGCCCCTGCGACAGCCGAAGAAATCTTGCGCACCATCGCAACCGAGCGCACGCAGGCTCTATGACGGCGGGACCGTGGATCACCGTTGAAATCACGTCAGCCTTGGGGAGTACACCGCGCGATCAAGGCACCATGATGTGGGTCAGTGCCGCCCGCGTTGATGGGACAATCGGCGGCGGCGCCTTAGAATTTCGCGCCATCGACCGCGCCCGAACCATGCTCGCCGACGGTGAGACCAGCGCAGAGATGGAACTGCCCCTTGGCCCAGCGCTGAACCAGTGCTGCGGGGGATTTGTGCGCCTAACGCTGACACAAGGCCGCTTGGCCGCCCCCAAGGTCACGTTGTTCCCCTTGGTGCTGTACGGCGGCGGCCATGTCGGCACGGCCCTGTATCGCGCTCTTGAGCCCCTGCCCTTTGCCGTCCGATGGCTGGACGAACGCAGCAATACACCCGCGGATCAGGCGAGTTTGGTGGACCACGCCACCCACGGCGCAAACGGGGCTTTGCACTACGTCATGACCCACGACCACCAACTCGATCTGGCCATCGTGAGCGCCCTGCTCCGTCGCAGCCTTGCGGCTGTGCCTTTCATTGGCATGATCGGCTCACAGACCAAGATCGCCCGGTTTCGCAGCCAACTCAGCGCCGCTGGGTTCAGCGCTGATCAACAGAAGCGTCTGATAACGCCCATCGGCGTCGCCGGCATAAAGGGCAAGGAGCCCTCTGTCATCGCCGCAGCCGTCGCAGCGGAAGCTCTCATCCTGCGCTCAAGGTTATCAACGGCGCACCAAGCGGGGTCTTGACCCGAGCCGCAGAAGGCTATTGACTGGGTCGTCAAGAACCGGCGCACGGAAGTTACAATGATTGCTGCTGTTTCCCAATCGTTCGTCCTGCGGGCTCACTTGCTGTGGTGGAACGATGATCCCTTCTTCGCAGGACAATCAGCCCAGATATCCGTTCCCGATGGTGCCATGGCCGTGGGGGCTGATGGTCGGATCGCTTGGGTTGGCGAAGCGGCGAACCTGCCGAACGACTACACCGCTTGGCCGGAGGTTGATCGACGCGGCACCGTCGTTCTGCCAGGCTTTATCGACGCCCACCTGCACTTCCCGCAGAGCGCCATCATCGGCGCCTATGGGACGGACCTGCTTCATTGGCTGGATACCTACACCTTCCCCGAGGAAAGCCGCTTCGGCGACCAGGCGCACGCGGCATCCATCGCAGCGATCTTTGCTGACACCCTGTTGCGCTATGGGGTAACGTCGGCGTGTGTGTTTTCGACCATACACCCGGTCGCACTTGAAGAACTTGCAGCCGCGTTTCACAGCCGCGGCATGGGCCTGCTGTCCGGCAAAACCGCCATGGACCGTAACGCCATTCCCACCCTGCACGACACCGCTCAATCAGCCTACGACGATGCCAAGGCACTGCTGGAGGCGTTGGAACCCCAATACGACCGGTTCGGCTATGTCGTGACCCCCCGCTTCGCCATCACCTCGACCGAAGCGCAACTCGACGTTTGCGGCAGCTTGCATGCCGAATTCCCGCACACACGCATGCAAACCCACATCAATGAGAGCGCGCGCGAAATTGCCACCGTGGCGCAGCTGTTCCCCAACGATGCCTCATACTTGGATGTTTATGACCGCTTTGGGCTGGTGACCGATCGTTCTCTTTTTGCCCACGGGATCCACACGACCGAAGCGGAAATGGCGCGCATGGCCGAAGCGGGCGCCGCTGTGGTCCACTGCCCCACATCGAATACGTTTCTAGGCTCCGGCCTGTTCAACCCCGGCGCCAATCGAGCCGCCGGCGTGAACATCGGCATCGGCTGTGACATCGGCGGCGGCACGCACTTCTCACCTTTTGTCACCATGCAGGAAGCCTACAAAGTCGCCCGCTTCCACGACCAATCCCTCACAGCCGCCGAAACCTACTATTGGCATACACTTGGCAATGCCAGAGCGATGAAAACCAACCGCGAGGCCGGATCGCTAGCCGCCGGAAAATGGGCAGACTTCATCGTCCTGTCCGATCCGGACGACGACCCCATCGCCGCGCTGCGGCTGGCGCATGCTGAAACAGTGGAACAGCGCCTCTTCGCCTACCAGTTCTTCGCCCCCCAAATCCAAACCTGGACGCGCGGCATACAGCGCACCTAGCCTCGCAACGCGTGCACATCAAGCCCCGGACTTTATCTCAGGGGTTCAGCTTGCCTGAACCTCTGACCGACTGGCGAAGTCTAGGGTGTGGGCGCGTCAAGGACGAAGCCGCCGGAGGCGGTGCGCGCAGCGCATCCTTGACGCAACCGAGGGGCAAAGCCCCTGATTCCCTTTTTTACAGAGCGGAGGCGACAGCCGACCGGGCGCGCAGCGACCGAACTTGCGCGACGCGGGTTTGCGGCGAAGCCGATAACCCGTCGGCGCAACCAAACGCCGGTCGCCCCCAAGCAATCAGGCCGCAGCAATCAGGCCGCTAAACCGCCCAATTCTTCAATGGTCGCAATGATCTCAGCAACGCCTTTGCCGTGCTTCACTTGCGCGAACAAAAACGGACGCGCGCCGCGCATCTTGCCAGCATCCCGATCCATGACCTCCAAGCTTGCACCAACCATGTCGGCAAGGTCCGTCTTGTTAATCACCAGCAAGTCAGAGCGCGTGATGCCCGGCCCACCCTTGCGCGGGATTTTCTCTCCGGCAGATACATCGATGACATAAATGGTGATGTCAGCCAACTCCGGGGAAAACGTTGCCGACAGGTTGTCGCCCCCGCTTTCGACAAACACAATATCCAGCTCGCCCAAGCGCTCCACCATTTGCTCGACGGCGCGCAAGTTGATGGACGCGTCTTCGCGGATCGCCGTGTGCGGGCACCCCCCCGTTTCAACGCCCATGATCCGGTCAGCATCCAAAGCGCCGGTCCGCGTCAAAATCTGCGCGTCTTCCTGCGTATAAATATCGTTGGTGATGGCGGCGATCCGGTATTTATCACGCAACTGTCGGCAAAGTTGCTCCAGCAACGCCGTTTTGCCAGAGCCAACCGGGCCACCGATCCCCACGCGCAAGGGCGCGGACAGGGCTGAAGGGGAAAGAGTCATGATCGAAACAGCCTCGAATATTGAGTTTCATGTTTGACAGAGCACCAGTCTGCAACCAAGCCAGCAGACAGCGGCGGCTTGGTGGCATCCTGATGGGAAGTGAGAATGGTCTCGACCGCTTCGGTCAGCTGACCTTCAAAACTGTGCATGATCCGCTGCCCATCGGTTTGACCCAGCGGAATGACCCTGCAAGCAACAGAGACTTGGTTGGCCAACCAGGCGTGCAAGAATGCCGATATCGCCGCATGTGGGTTGATCCCAAACTGCCGCGCGGCCAAGCCAAACAACACCGGATAGGATTTGTCACCCGCCGATAACCCCGGCCCTAAATCTAAATCCCAGACCGTGACCATCACTTTGGCAAAGGCATCGCCGAGCAAGGCCAACTCTTGCCGCGTCTCCCGTGTTTGCCGCAAAGCAAGCGATAGCCGGTTCAAGGCGACCAAGTCGTCGCCCGTCATCGCCGAATGGACCGCCCACCCGTCTTGCAAAGCAGCACCGGCATCCAAATGAAAGCGGCACCAGTGTTCCAGCGTCAACCGATCGGTAACCAAACCCTCCTCAATCGCCGCTTCCAAACCGCCCGAATACGAAAAGGCGCCAATGGGAAAAGCCGGGGATGTCCAAGACAGCAGCCGCTGCAGCGCCAATCCATCAATGGTCATGGTCATGATCCCCTTTGCCATGATGATGGGCGTGACTATGCCCATAGGTTGGCCCGCCCCCATAGGCGCCACCTTCGGGGGCAAAAGGTGCTTGGGCGGGCTGAGGGTCAGCGCCCAAACCACGCAGCATGTCGGCGATCACCGGATCCCACGCAAGCCGCAAGCCTTCAGCGCCCAAAAACTGCACGGGCAAGTGACGGTTTCCCAAATGCCAAGCCCACCGCACCAGCTGCGTGGGATCGCCGGTGTGAACGTCCAAGACCTCTTCCACCGCCGCACAAACAGCAACCTGACCGTCCCCGTCACCAACGGACAAGAAACCGCCATCGCTCAGCTGTGTCACCTCGGCCAAGTCGAGCATAATCGGCTCGCCACTGTCCATTGTCAGCCGAATCCGCCGCCGAAACCGGTCGGAGAAAGTGAGCGTCACTTGCCCCAACAGCGGCACCGCTTCGTCCCGCACCGCCGTGAAAGACGTGGCTCGATGCATGGTCATCAGTACAAGAAATACCGCTGTGCCATCGGCAACACTTCGGCGGGCTCACAGGTAATCAGCTCGCCGTCACAGCGCACTTCATAGGTTTCCGGATTGACTTCGATTGTGGGCGTATAGGCATTGTGCACCATGTCCGCCTTGCGGATTGAACGGCAGTCCTCGACTGGCAGGATAACGCTATCCAGTGACAGAGCGTCCGCAATGCCCGCCTCATAAGCCAACTGTGAAACATAGGTCTGGCGTGATGCCGTAAGCGACCGGCCAAAAGCGCCAAACATGGGGCGGTAATGGACAGGCTCAGGGGTTGGGATCGATGCGTTTGGATCGCCCATAGGCGCGGCAACAATGGTCCCGTTCTTCATCACCAAGTCTGGTTTGACACCAAAGAACGCAGGCGACCACAGCACCAAATCCGCATACTTGCCCGTTTCAATCGACCCAACATACTTGGAAACGCCGTGGGTCAGCGCCGGGTTAATGGTGTACTTTGCAATGTAACGCTTGACCCGGAAGTTGTCGTTTTCACCGGTTTCTTCCGCCAAACGACCGCGCTGACGCTTCATCTTGTCGGCGGTTTGCCACGTCCGAATGATGACTTCCCCAATGCGGCCCATCGCCTGGCTGTCGGACGCAATCATCGAGAACGCCCCCAAATCATGCAGAATGTCTTCGGCCGCAATGGTTTCCTTGCGAATGCGGCTGTCAGCAAAGGCAACGTCTTCGGGAATATTGGGATCGAGGTGGTGACACACCATCAGCATGTCCAAGTGCTCATCCACTGTGTTCACAGTAAAGGGCCGGGTCGGGTTGGTTGAGGACGGCAGAACGTTCTGCAATCCGCAAACCTTGATGATGTCAGGCGCGTGCCCGCCCCCCGCGCCTTCAGTGTGGAAGGCATGGATGACGCGGTCCTTGAACGCGGCTGTGGTGTTCTCCACAAAGCCGGATTCATTGAGCGTATCGGTGTGAATAGCAACGGAAACATCGGTCAGTTCGGCAACAGCCAAACAGTTATCGATCGCCGCCGGGGTTGTCCCCCAGTCTTCGTGCAGTTTCATCCCGCACGCGCCAGCCAGGATTTGCTCCTCCAACGGTGCCGGTAACGACGCGTTGCCTTTGGCGAAAAAGCCCATGTTCATGGGAAAGGCTTCCGCCGCCTGCAGCATCCGCTTGAGGTGGAACGCTCCGGGCGTGACCGTCGTGGCTTTGGTGCCTTCTGCCGGACCTGTGCCGCCGCCCATCATGGTCGTCAAACCTGAATAGAGCGCGTCATCGACCTGCTGCGGCGCGATAAAGTGAATGTGCACATCCAAGCCGCCAGCGGTCAGGATCTTACCCTCACCGGCAATGGCTTCGGTGGACGGACCAACGATGATGTCCACGCCGGATTGTGTGTCGGGGTTCCCGGCCTTGCCGATCGCGATGATCTTACCGTCTTTCAGCCCGACGTCAGCCTTAACGATGCCCCAGGTATCAACGATCAGCGCGTTGGTGATGACCGTATCAACCGCGCCCTCGCCCCGTGTCCGCTGAGATTGGCCCATACCATCGCGAATGACCTTGCCACCCCCGAATTTTACTTCTTCGCCATAGGTGGTGAAGTCCTTCTCCACCTCGATAAACAACTCCGTGTCGGCCAGACGAACTTTGTCGCCAACGGTCGGTCCGAACATGGAGGCATAGGATGCTCTGTCTTGCCGTGCCATCAGTCTAGGCTCCCCATCACCCGTTGGTTAAATCCAAAAACCTTACGCTCACCTGCCAGCGCAACCAGCTCCACATCCCGGGTCTGACCGGGTTCAAAACGCACCGCTGTCCCGGCGGGAATGTTCAGCCGAAACCCGCGTGCCGCGTCCCGGTCAAAGTCCAAAGCCGGATTGGTTTCAAAGAAATGATAGTGGCTCCCGACCTGAATCGGACGGTCGCCGGTATTGGCAACGGTGACCGCCGTTGTCGCTAAGCCGTCGTTCAACGTGATCTCGCCTTCTGCGAGGATGAGTTCTCCGGGGATCATTGCTTGTCCTGTCCTCTTGCTCGTCTAGCGAATGGGGTTGTGGACGGTGACCAATTTGGTCCCGTCGGGAAAGGTTGCTTCAACTTGGATCTCGTGGACCATTTCTGGGATGCCTTCCATCACCTGATCCCGGCGCAGCACATCAGCCCCGGCGCTCATCAAGTCCGCAACCCGCCGTCCATCGCGTGCGCCCTCAACCACGAAATCCGTAATCAATGCCACCGCCTCGGGATGGTTCAGCAGCACGCCGCGTTCAAGCCGCCCTCGGGCAACCATTGCCGCGAGGCTCACCAGCAGTTTGTCTTTTTCTCTCGGACTGAGCTTCATCGCCTTCGCCTTTCTCTAAATCGACCAAAGTGTCGGCAAACGCGGGGCATAACCGCCGGTTTCCGAGCGTAGTTGTTTCCAAATCTCACCCAACAGAACCCGCACCTGCTGCGGTATCGGCCCCATGAGCCGGATCAACGTGTAAGTGCCCAAGCACGTTGCGCCCAAGCGGATACTCTGTGCCCGCGCCCGATCTTCAAAATCACCCGCACGGATCTGATCCACCACAGAAGCCGCGCGTTTACCGACATAGAGCACGGTCGCAAACGCCTGCGCACCATCGAGACCAAAGGCATTCTGCTTGGCGCGCGCAATGCCAAGGTTTTCGAACCCCGTGCGGTCACACCACTGCAGCGCGCCACCGATGTTCAGCGTCCACGTATCCGCAAACGCGCCCCTTTCAAACCGCTCCCCCATCGCCAAGCGGCCCAAAACGACCATATCGCCGATCAAGGCCTGTGCGTCAGGATCAACGTCAATGTCGAACCTCCGGTCCAGCCGCGCACCATCAAACAGAATGGTTTCCTGGGGCACCTGTTCCAGCCAAGATCCCGCATCCCCAGACAGGCGAAAAGCCACGTCCGTGGTTGGACCTGCGGAGCCGTAAACCTTCTCCGCCGCTTGCCCCACAAACTGCGCTGCGGCCCCTTCTTTCACATGCCCCGAAAATGACAGGCGATCACCGCCGACCAAGCCACCAGACAACGTGCTCAGAACCACAGACACAGGCTCACCCACAGCAACCCGCGGCGTGAACAAACGATAGGGGTCGGTGAAATAGCGTTCATCGAGATAAGAATGACCATCCCGCTCTGCCACGCTCACACGCGCGGCTCCGTGGCCCAAAGTACCGGGGGCTTTTACGACACCGCCATCAATCGACGGGTCAAGCGGTTGGATGAACGTCACCATACTCTCCTTGCTTCCGCGCAAAACTGAACAAGGATCCGGCTTTTTTCCAGCCTGCTTCGCCATTTGCATAATAATTGTGCAGGCTTAGATGGGTTTGGACGATGCCTAAGCAGTGCAGAGCGTTTAGTGCCGCGTAACTGTCTTGCGAGTTCCCGGTAAGGGTGGGTCAGCCGGTGCACCGGCAAAGCATTGCGCAATATCCATCCACGCTTTCGCGTTCTTACCCGTGACCACCAGCGCCGTATCCGCCACGTTGCGTGTCTGTGTGACCACCTGACAGAATTCCTCGGCCAAGCCCTCAATCACCTCTTTATCATCCGCTTCGCCCATCTCCCAAACCTCGCCCGACGGCGCGGTCAGCTTCAAAAAAGGACGCGGTGTCGGAATATCGAGTTTTCTATTTTGAAAGCAAAAGCCATAGGTGTTGAGCCCGAGTACGGCGATATTTTTGATGTGATCCTGATTGACCCGTTTTACACCCAGCAGGTCGTAAACCTCCTGCCCATGCGCCCACGTTTCCATCAACCGCGCCGTAACCGAGGACCGCACCGACATTCCCGGCCCCGCCCACTCGACCCGTGCTTTCGGATCAGCCTGCCCAAAGCGCTGTGCCAAGCCTTGGTAATAGGATCGCCACTCCGCCACCAATGCCGGCCCGCTCAATCCTTCGCGCCATTCAAGCTCAAAACTGTTAAACGACCCACCGGCGGCCATGTGCTCAACAAACGCATTGAACAGCACGCTGAACTTCCCCTCGCCCTCCAGCGACAAGTCCGCAGCATGGTTCCACATGTGCAAATGCCCAATGACGGCGTTTATCGTCCAGTTCTTAAACCCTGTCTGCAGTTCAAGCGCTTCGTCGTCGAGGTTCTTGACGAGGTCGTACAGGGCTTCGCTTTCATCCAGAAAGGCCTGTGCTTGTTCCATCATTGCGGGCGATCCTTTTCTTCAGAACCTCACGCGGTCCTTCCAAGCTCTAAGGTGGCGTTCAAAACGCCTGCTGGCAATGCCCCAACGTCTGCCTTTTTCGTCTCTGCCACTCTCCTCGTCGTTACCCGTCTCGTCTTTGCTTTTCGAAAAAAGCCACGCCAACGGCTCACCGCAGCGCTCGGCAACAAAAAAAGGGACGAAGACCGCTAGTCACAGCCCTCCTCCCTCCACGATCATCAATGGCGTGCTGAAACGGTCCCTCTATTCGACCGTCAGCCACTCGCGCACCAAAATGCTATCCGTCGCATCGTACCAATACAGAACCTCATATTCACCGGGCTCCACGTCCAAGGGCAAGACGACCGGATTGTCTTTGTCGAGCTTGACCTCCTCCAAATACATGTCGTCTGCATCGCGGTACAGCAGGATACTATCGCCTTCAAAGCCCGGACCTTGCCAGTCAATCAAAACGCCTTGGCCGGCCTTCCCCACCGCCGCACCATTGACCCAGACATTGTGCCACGTGACCTCCATGGCCGATTGGTCTTTGATCTGATCCCCGACGTCCCGCCAAATGATCATATAGTCACCCGGATCACTGGGGCCGGGCATCCGGATTTCTCGACGGCCTTCCGGCAGCACGCCGCCATAAACTTCCCAGTCCATGCCTTGATGGACAAAGCTGATTTGGTCACCCGGGGCCGTCGGCGGCTCAAAGATCACCGTCAACGCACTCGCACCCTCAAACTCTTCTGGAACCGTCAGGGTTGGTGTGTCTGCCTTCGATGCAGCAGACAAAACAAAGCAGGCAACTGCGAACCCCTTAAGCACGTACGATGGCAGTCGTTCGTGAAACATCAGCCGACACCTTTCTTTTCTGAGGCCGTTGTCCTTTCCATCAGCGCTCAAGGTGCGGCTATCGCAACGGCTTGTGCGCGGATCGAAAGGCTCGCGTCGCAGTATTCAGGCCAAGTGACAAAGATTAGACAAATGGCAGGAAAACTGCGCTTTGATGACCCGAAAAGACGGCCGCAGCGGCATAAATTCCGCAAAACGCCAAACCGCGATGACGCATTTATGCCCTGCGACCCAAGATGCAACGACCTCAGCTTAGGCTGCTGCGTTTAAGCTCTCACCATCAGCCGACATCGCCTCACCCATCGCCCGCAGGATTGCGTTCATCGCTTCTACGTCATCGTCATGGGTCAGCCCACCGGTCGCGTCGTTGAACCGCTCACCAAACCCAGCGATCGACTGCGAACCAACGACCTTCGCGCCAAAGAACGGTGCCGTCATCACCGCAAACCCCAGCACCTTCTGCCCACCACGCGGACCGGGTGAAGTCGCGAAAAAAGCAGTCGGCTTGTCTTGGTAAACAGCCATTTTGATGCGGCTCATCCAATCAAAGATGTTCTTGTACGCAGCGGCATAGGAGCCATTATGTTCCGCAAACGCGATCATCAAGCCATCGGCTTCACCGATTTTGTCGTAAAACGCCTGCGCTTTGGCCGGAATGCCGCTCTCCTGCTCGCGCGCTTGGCTGTAAATCGGCATTTCATAGTCGTTCAAGTCCAGGGTTTCGATGACCACATCCGGCATGAAATCAGCTTTGAAAGTGCGCGCTGCGTGCTCGACCAGCTTCCTGTTGATCGAATTGGCGCTGTTGCTAGCGGCGAAGGCGAGGACAGTCTTTGTCATGGCGAAGTTCCCTTGGTGTATTCGGCGCGCCCGGTTGACGCCCGTTGGTACCTCCCCATATGAAGTGCGCGTAATTAGAACAAAAGACGCGGGTTTATACAGCTAATGCGCGCATACGCGCACCTGTTGAACACCCGCCAACGCGGGAAACTGACATGGATAAATGGACGGAATTGCGAACGGCGCTTCACGTGGCCAAACTCGGTACAGTCAGCGCCGCCTCCGACGCGCTGCAGATCCACCGCGCCACCGTAAACCGACATATCGACGCGCTTGAAGACGAGCTTGGTGCGCGGATTTTTATTCGGCATGGTCGGGGCTATACCCTCACCGACGAGGGTCAAGATGTGTTGCGTGTGGCCCAAAAGACCGAAGACTTGCTGCTTGACCTCTCAGGACGGGTACAGGGCAAAACCGCCGAAATCGTGGGCGATATTACCGTAACGACCTTGCCCGTTTTTGCTCACCTGCTGATGCGACCCATTGCGAATTTCAGGATCGAACACCCATCCTGTCGCGTCCTGATCAGCGGAACCGAAGACCTCGCACGGCTTGAATTTGCCGAAGCGCACGTCGCCGTCCGCGCCGGGCCAAAGCCCAGTAACCCCGATTACGTCGTTCTGCCCTACGCTAGTATCCACATTGGCCTCTACGCCCACAAAAGTTACATCGATCGGCGTGGTCGCCCAACGGGCGTCGACGACCTCGGCCACCATGAATTCGTAACCTCCACCCCCGCCTCGGCCCGCGTTCCTTTCACTCTTTGGCTGCACGAGCATATTTCTGCGGACCAGATTGCGCTCGCAACGGACAACCACCGGGTGCGAGAGGAAGCCATTTTTTCCGGTGTCGGTATTGGGTTCATGTCCCAGTTCGAAGTCAAAGGGCGCGATGATATGGTCGAGGTTCTCCCGCCAAGGGACGATTGGGCGGTCCAGCTTTGGCTTGTGACCCACGTAGACCTGCATCGAACGGCAAAGGTTCAGGCCATGATCGACCACATCAAGCGGGAACGCCGGCAGCAGCCTTAGGCCCGCGCCTTCAATGCGTTACCCGCCAAAGTGCGGCAATTTCATTACACTTCCCCTTTTAGGAACGCCAAAAATCCGCTACTTGCATAAAATTCGTTGCATCTTCAATGGCCAACACGGACTTAGACGGCGGCTTGTGTGAAAGAGCACGCGTCAGACCCTCCAACCTTTTCGTCAAAGAGTTGCCCAAGCAACCAAGGGGGATTTGAACAAGTGCCGTCCATGCATTTGAGGGAGTTTCCCACCATGATTTCGTTTCCATCGGCACGCACACTGCTTGCTGGACTGGCTGTTGCCCTGTGCGCTCTGACCTCTTTGGGGAACAGCGCCGCCGCCGACCCGACCTCATCAAACTACAGCTATTCTGGGCCGTCATACGGGGCAGCATTTAACCCGCCGGTGATTCCAACCTTCAATCTGAACTTCACACCGCTTAAAGCCCCTGCCTTCCGCGCGCCATCCTATCAGGGCCCCGTTGGCTATCGCGGTCCAGCGCGCAAAGCGCCGACGGTGAACAAGACCGTTACAAAGCAAGTCGTGATCCACCGTGGTGGTCGAGACGGCGGTGGTAACGGTGGTGGTAACGGTGGTGGCGGCACTCGGGTTGTTCACGTGTCCGGACCAAAAGTCGTGGAAAAAACGATTGTTGTGGTGAAGCCGGAACCTGTGACCAAAACCGTTAAAAAGCGGCAGTATATGGTCGAAGAACTCCACGCCGGCCGCTGCATCAAATCCGGCCCGTCGCATGTCTACGCCAAGCCCAGCTTTCTTTCCAAGGCGCTTGGAACGGTGGTTGCGACCGAAAAGGTTCACGTTAACATTTGCCTGACCGACCAGCATCAGAACCGCCAATGGTGCCTGCTGTCGAACCAGAAAGGCATTGAAGCTTGGATCCCCGCATCCGTTCTGGATTTGTGTCCTTGGTAGGGTTGCTGGCACAGGCCTAAAACCATTCCCCACCGGCGGCTCACCCACGCGGGCCGCCGGTCGTCAGGTGAGGTCTAGGGTTTGTTTATGCTCCATGCCTGTCCGCGGCGCGGCACTCGGGCACAGAAAACTGGCGGAGCGGGCATTTGGAAACCTGGCCAAGGACGGCACCCACCCTCGCCTTAAGCCCGATAAAAATTCTAATGCACACCAGCGTTTTTGGTAAAAGCAGTCGGTCCTCAGACACATAGCGAAACAGGCTAGACTTGGCCCCACAATACTGGCAGTAAGGCTCCCGTCGCCGCGCCAGAAACCCGCAAGGCCAACCTGCCCGTCGCGACACGATATATAGCTCTGTAAAACACCCAAGGGTGCCAGAGCACAGGCCATGCACGCGCATAGGCCTCGCGGGAGGGATGGCTGAGCGGCTTAAGGCGGCGGTCTTGAAAACCGTTGTGGGCTGATACCCCACCGTGGGTTCGAATCCCACTCCCTCCGCCACTTAAACCGTAAGTCTTTCATAACCTCGATGATCTTAGCGGCGTAATGTCTATGGCGTTTGAACAGCTCAAACTTAGGTTTGAGAGATTTCTTTGGCTTGTTCCAGTACGAGGTCGGATACATCCAATCGTTTAACCCGAGGCCTGAAAACCTTGTCAAAGATTTCAAGCTTGGCGATCATCCAGGTTTGATACTCATCCCAGCGGGTTAACGCGTCCAAAGGGCAGTTGTCTTTGTGGCAAATGATCCGGCAGGCCTGCTTGGTTGGCAAAGGCATCCAAGTAACGCCGAACCCCAGCGCCTGTTCAATGTCGTCGCGTTGCTCTTCCAGCTGGCTAAAATAATCCGCCGCGTGTTCGTCATACAGGTAGAATTCCACCGAAATACGCTGGTCGCGGGAATTCAACACCGCTCCGAGCTTCATTCCCGAACGCCCAATTGAATAATTGGTCCAATGTTGGGCGCGAGGCTTTCTCGATTTGATGGCAGTGGTTGCCAAGATTTTCTCATGAAGACCAAGCCAGTAATCCAGCTGCAACTTCTTGGTATCGGTCAGCGCCTCTCGGCTGATCCTGCGTGTTGCGGCGCCTACGGTCTTGGACCACTCATTGGGCTGGCTAACGACGTTGAACTTGGGCGCGGCGGCACTGTCACCGATCTTCCAGAGCTCAACCTCAAGGGCGAAGAAGCGAAAGCCGTCATCGGTCACCGTGTTGAGCCAATCGAGGGCGGCGCGGTGCTCGTCCGTAAACTGCGCGGCGACCCAAACGATTGTGACGGCCTGCAGACCGGCGGCATAGGTCAGTAATTGCCCGAGGTGCTTATGATCCGTTCGCTCCAGCTGGTTCTCAATCAGAACCCATGTACCGTCCGTGAGGTCTTTACAAAGGATGTCAGCACGAAATGGCCCCACCTCTTTTTCCTGGGCTTCAACCTCCAACTCCAAACCCAGCGTATCGCCCAGCAGCGTGATGTTGTCTTCACGCGCAAGCCAAGGCGTGAAGTCCTGGTCCTCTGTCCTCCAAATATCCCGAAGCTCAATCTTCTGTAAGCGTCCCAGCATCTGTATTTTTCCTTTTTGTCGAGCCGCTGGTCACAAATTGGGTTTGCCCGCACGGCGCGACAGCTTGGTTGGAATTGTCATCATCGATCTTGTCACGCCACCCCGAACACGTTGCAGCACGGCATCAACGATCAACGGCTGGCGTGGACGCTTTTGGCATCTTTAAAGGATCTTGTTTTCTTTTTTATTCAATTGCCATCTAAGAATGCAGATGATTTTATGCAACTTCTATCATTCCGGTGTAAAATCAAAGGATGGCAGGACGCGCCATGATAAGAAAATCTGTAGCTCTTGTTGGGCACGGCCTAAGCAGACTTGCTTCCGACGACGGGCTTTCAGATCGCACGCGCAGAGTGTTGGCCATCGTGTTTCTGAGCATCGCCGTTGTCGTTGGCACGTGGACTTATACCGATGAGGGCCGGCGTCTCTTTGGCCTACTAGGCCCCAGAACAGCGAATTTTAGTCCGGATCTTGGCAGCGGTTTGATCGCGTTGGCTTTGCTGTTCCCGCTCTATACCCGTGGGATCATGCATTGGCGCGGGCTCTCCATCTATGCAGTGGTGATTTTTGTGCTCACCTGTTGGGTTTTGGCCATTACCGTTAGCATCACTTTGGGCGGAGGAACCACGCTCAAGCTTGGCGGTTTCCGTCTGCCTAACGGCGCCTATGCAGCTTTGGTTGCGACGCTCTGTCTGCTGTATCTCGGCATGCGCCCGGTTGCCAGCCTCGCCGCGGTCGCCTTCTTTGCCTTGGCCGCCTTTAACCTCGCAACGGCCAACGTCATGGGCATATTCGGGTTCTTTTTCCTGATAGCCACCTTACTTGGGATTCTCTGCCAAAACGACCTCCACCCCGGTCGGCTGATCGGAGAAGTGCGAGAGAGCTGGTCCGGCGCACCCATTCCCCCAAAGCCCAAAGCTGTCCCCTTAAGCGATCAACGCGAGGAACGAGATACCGCACCATGATGAAATGGATCCCCGGGAGAAAGAAACCGGCACCGTCGCCCAACGACATGCTGGCCACAGAAACACTCGACGCCGCGAACGCGCCAGATGTTCCAGCGGTGCCGTTGGACACCAAGTCCCTGCCCGTCGTCTGGATGCTCGGCAAAACGGGCGCCGGAAAATCATCGCTCATTCAGCTGTTTACGGGCAGTGACGCCGTTGAGGTTGGCAACGGCTATGCCGCCTGCACCAAAGCCTCCAAGGAGTTTTGCTTTCCCGCGCAGGAGCCGGTTCTCCGCTTCCTCGACACGCGCGGGCTGGGTGAAGTGGGCTATGACGCAGATGAAGACCTCAAGATCTTCAAGGCCAAGAGCCGCGTGGTTTTGCTTGTGGTGCGCCTGGATGACCCCGTCCAAACTGAAATCCTCGAAGCTGTGGAAATCATCCAGAAGAAGACCCGAAAGACGAAGTTCATCGTCGTGTTTACTGGACTGGACCTGGTCACCGACGATGGAGCGCGGGAGCGGGTGCGCAGACACTTCCTTTCAGCCTTCCAACGTTACAGCAAGCAAAAGCAGCCACCGGCCTACGTGGAGATGAGCCTCAAGAACGTAGACAGCACTCAGCCGCAGATTGGTCAGGGGTTAGAAGACCTGCGATCGGAGCTGTGGCAGGTGCTGCCCGAAGTGGCACTGCTGTTGGCGCAGGAAGGCAGCGTGATGGCCGAACGGCGTGCGTTCCGCAAAGAGCGAGCAGCCGTGCTTGGGTTCTCCCTAGCTGCGGGTGCCAGCGATGGCGTTCCCCTGCCCGTTGTCGGATTGGTGGTGGGTACGGTCTGTGTTCCAACCATTCAAGGGGCCATGCTCGCCCGCTTGGCAGTCAATTATGGGGTTGAATGGGACCGTGCGCGCTTGATTGAATTTTGTAGCATTCTTGGCTTGACGATGGGCGCAAAGGTTAGTGTGAGCCTCGGCGTGCGCCAACTGCCCAAGCTCATCCCCGGCTACGGCCAAACCATCGGCGCCGCCACCGCAGCAACGTTGAGCTTTGCTTCAACTTTTGCTCTGGGTCGCGCCGCAGGGTTGTATCTGTTCCATTTGTCAGCGGGTCGAACGCCCAATGTTGACGAATTAAAGAACCTCTATCGCGAAGCTTTTGCCCTGGCACGGAGAACCACATGATCCGCGATTTAATCGCCATCTTGCGCCGTCGCGGGTTCACACCGCTGCTGCTTAGCTTGGTCTTTCCACTCTTGGCCAGCAGTGTGCTGGGGCTGTGGAAAGCCTTTGAGCTGGGCATCGCGGGTTTTATGTTGCTCGCTGTCGCCGTGTTCTGGGCCTGCTGGTTACCGGTTCATTTTGTTACCAAACGCAAACAGAACGCGGATGCCCCACTTCCTCGCACTGAACTGCTTGCGCGGCTGGAACCGGTAGAGGGTTGGACACCAACGGAAGTTTCGGTTTTCCAGAGCTTTAAGCTCAAAATTCACGCGGAGCATCAACACGTCATCCCGTGGTCAGATATGCCAAAGACGGCTCAAGCCTTGGCGGATGAAGCGATCCAAGAGCTGTCCGCAGGACGGCGTAATCTGGGCTCCCTTACCGCGCCACAGGCCCTGCTGCTGATCGAACGGCTGGCGTCTCGCTATCGATCTTACCTGAAGGCCAATGTCCCCTTTGCCGAAACCGTCAACCTGGGTATGGCGCGATGGGCTGCTGAGAATCAGAAGATGCTCACAATTGGTTGGAAAACGGCCCGAAAGGCTCAACAAATATCCGCGCTGGCTATCGACCCTGCGACGGCCATGATGGCGGAAGGGCTGAAGCAGATTACATTGGGCAATCGGGACTTATTAAACGAAGGCATTTTGCCTGAGCTGCAGGCTATTTTACTCGAAGAAGTCGTCCGTTCCGCTATTGATCTGGAGGGCGGACGACTGCGCTACTCCGAGCAAGAATTGGCCGCAGAAAGGCTCGCCTCGACAGGTCGGGATCTGGCCGCGCGCGTGAAGCCCGACGACCCCCTGCGCGTGATTGTCATCGGCCAAGTCAGCGCTGGTAAATCGAGCTTGGTCAACGCCTTGAGCGGAACCGGGATGGCCCTGACCGATAGCGCACCGACACAGACGGAGATCCAAACCCACAGCTTCAAGATCGATGCGCTAGAGGCGACGCTGGTTGACACCCCCGGCATCGACGGGACGGCCCAAACCAATGAACTTCTGGCCCAGGAAATCCAAGAAGCCGACCTGTGTATTTGGGTCAGCAAAGCCAACCGGCCAGGGCGGAAGTACGATCAAGAGCTGCAGGACTTCGTAGATCAGTGGTTCATCGACCATCACCAACACCGTAAACCCGCCATCATCCGCGTGCTGAGCCATGTTGATGGGATCGACGGCGTAGAACTGGAACCAGACGGCACGATGTCTTTTGAAGACAGCAGCGTCATCGGCAGCATGGTGAAGCAGGTCAAGGCTGAGTTGGGGGACGGCCACGTTGTTCCCGTGGTGTTGGAACCGACCCCATGGAACCTCAACAGCCTGCATGAAGCCTTAGAATCCCACGCCATCACCGCCATAAACGTTCAACGGAACCGAAAGCAACATGTCCGCGCGAAGAAGGAATCATCCGTCGGTGCGCTGGCTCGAAAAGGGAGTTCTGCAGCCTCCGAAGCGCTAAGGCTTGGGGTACGCGTTATCACGCGCTCATAGCATCATCGGTTGCGCAGCTCCCTGCCTATTGAACCACGGTGGGGCGGGCGTTTTTGATCTTGAATGGTCCAAGAAGCAAACGTCGGGGCATGAAAAACGCGACAGGAATTGCGCCTTAGCACTGGTGAGGGTTTATGGTAGACCCTCGCTATGGTTCGAGACGTCAAAGACCCCACCTGTTGCCCTACTCAAACGCGGCCTAAAACTGTCATCAATCAGCATGCTGTTGGTACCACGCGCGAGGTTGACCAGAGCGCGAGAGTTTTGATTCCAGCGGGAAAAGGGACTTTGGGAACGGCACATCCGGTCATCTTGGAAGACGGAGAAGGTGTCGTTGGTCACAGGGTGCTCCCCCGTTTTGCCATGGATGCCTGCGCGGTCAGCAATGCGCGATTTGCTGCTTTTGTGGACGCTACGGGCTACCAAACTCAGGCTGAGATATTCGGGGATTCATTTGTCTTCAAAGGCCACCTTGGCGAGCAATTCCAAGCCTCTGGCCATGCTGCCGGTGCCTCTTGGTGGTTGATGATTAAGGGCGCTTCCTGGCGTTGTCCACTGGGGCCGGAAAGCACCCTTGAAAGCACCCTCCATGGACTTGCCGACCACCCGGTCACCCACGTCACCTGGACCGACGCGCAGGCTTTCGCGCAATGGGCCGGGGGGCGCTTGCCGACGGAGATTGAGTGGGAACATGCCGCGCGTGGGGGCTTGGGGGATGTTGCTTTTCCGTGGGGCAACAAGGCGCCCAACGATCACTCGTTCTTTCCCGCCAACATCTGGCAGGGACGTTTTCCGGACCAGAATTTGGCCCTTGACGGCTATGCTGGCACAGCCCCGGTAAAGTCCTATGAGCCCAATGGCTACGGCCTTTATAACATGGTGGGCAACACGTGGGAGTGGACCAGCCAAGCCTTTACACCGCGCACAAAATCAAAGGTGGCGGCCAAGATCCATGCCGGCAAAAAGGGGTTCAAAGTGGTCAAGGGCGGATCGTTTATGTGCCACGCCAGTTACTGCTTCCGCTACCGCATTCCCGCCCGAACCGCGACCTCACCTGACAGCTCAACAAGCCATCAGGGATTTCGGTTGGTCTACGACCTTTAGAGCGGACGCCGCGCCAGCGAGAAGACTTGCCCTGTTGGACCACCGACGGGATAGGTTGCCATTTGCAGCGCCAGTTCAGCCACTTCATCAGGGTGTTTGACCCGTTCCCACTTCGGCAATCCATTTGGCGGTGACGTCGTGAACTTTTCCAGAATATCCCCGGTGGTCACGCCACTTTTAGGATCCTGACGGCTCAAAGTCGTTGTCGCTGTTGGGCCGGGAACCAGCAGATTAACGTCGATGTTACGGGCCCACAGTTCGTTGGCCAACCCGTCGGAAAGGATGTTCAAACCGGCTTTGGACACGTGATAGGACGTGCTGTTTTGGCCCGCGCTGAAGCCTTTGCCCGAGGTCAGATTGATGATCTTTGCGCCCTCTGGCATCGCGTCGATCAGGTGGCGGGTCATCAGATAGGGGCCGCGCACGTTAACCTCGACCGTCCTCCACCAGTCTTCTGGTGACGAGGCTTCAAAACTGCCCCGATCGAGGTAAGCGCCGGCGTTATTCACCAACACATGAACAGCTTCATAGGTGTCTTTGACGGCGGCGCAGAAACCCTCGACCGCGCCGGGGTCTGCCACATCCAGCGCCGTTGTTAAGCAATTTTGGCCCAAGGCTTGAACCTCAGCCGCGACGGCCGAAAGCTCCTCCGCCGAACGGGCACACAGCCCAAGGTCCGCGCCTGCGCGGGCAAAGGCAAGCGCGATTGACCGGCCAATGCCGCGCCCACCGCCGGTTACAACGGCGACTTTGCCCGATAGTGGCTTATCCATTAATTTGACGTTCCAGGTTCGTGATGGTCGCGTTGATTTCAGCCAAACCCGCGTCCCAATCTGCTTGATGCTTGGCGACGTAGTGCGCGCGCGGCAGGGCTTCTTCGAGGCAGTCGATGCCGGCGAAAATACGGGTGTCGAGCACCATCACGTAAGGCCTATCGGTGATGGTTTTGGCCTCGGCAAAGGCGGCCAGAATATCGGGGATGGAGTGGCCATCCACGCGGCGGGCGAAGCATCCAAAGGACGCAAACTTCTCAGGAACAGGTTCGACGCCCAAGACATCCTGCGTGCGCGACGTCGCTTGCAGGTCGTTGTTGTCGATGATCCAGACCATGTTCGAAAGCTTCTGATGGGCGGCAAACATGGCCGCTTCCCAGACGTTTCCTTCCTGCAGCTCTCCATCAGAAAAGAGGCAGTACATGCGCTTGTTATTGCCTTTCATCCGCTCGCCCCACGCAATCCCAGCGGTCTGCGATGGCCCTTGCCCCAAGGAGCCCGCGGTGATCTCAAAACCAAGCTGGCCTTCGATGGGGCTTTGATCGACCCACGTGCCGTCAGCGTTGTAGGTGCGCAGATCTTCCATCGAGTAGGAACCATGCTCGGCCAACGCCCCATAGGTCATGATGGCGTCATGGCCGTTGGACAGGATGAACCGGTCGTAAAACCAGCCTTCGCCATCGTCGCGCATTTCGTCGAAGTACAGGCACGCCGCAACGTCCGCCAAGGCCACGCCCTGCCCAGCGTAACCGCCGCGCTGCATGCAGATGTCGAGGGTGTTGCGGCGGATTTTCGCGGCAAGCAGTTCGAGGCGCAAAACCCGCTGGTTGGTCATGTCGTTCATTGTGCTGCCTCTTCGATACGGGAAGCCAAAGTTGGCGCGTCGAGCCCCAGCTGTTCGCGAATATAGCCAAGCGTGCCGCCCGGCGCCCACTGGTTCGGAATGCCGATCCGCTTGATCTTTGGACCGCCCCCAATGTCAGAGACGATCTCGGTAACAAGGCTGCCGAGGCCGGTGACGATCTGGTGGTTCTCGACCGTCACGATGGTCTTATGCTCAAAGCAGAAATCAGCGATTTCGTCCTCGTTGGCGGGCTTGATGGTCGGAACGTGGAGCAAGGAATGCGGCACGCCCTTGGCGTCCAAAATGGCAGAGGCTTCAAGGGCCCATTGGCTCGCGTGCCCCGTGGAAACGATGCCAACACCGCCCCCTTCTTTGAGCCGGTAGGTCTTGCCCAGCTCAAACCTGTACTTGGCAGGATCGAGCAGCACGGGCGTATTGCCGCGATGGCCCCGCATATAGACCAGACCCGGCGTATCGACCGCGACGTTCATGGCCTGCTGAAACTCGGTCATGTCCATGGGATCAATGACGGTCGTATCAGGTATGGCGCGCACCATACCGAGGTCTTCGGCGGCCTGATGGTGGATGCGTGCGGGGTTGGCGATGCCCGGTGTGAAGCCCAGAACGATGCTGGTGAGCGGTCCCGTCCCCATACAGATCATCATCTGGTCATAGGCGCGGCGGGTGGCGTAACAGGCGAAGGTCGTTGCAACGGGAACGAAGCCTGCCTTAGCAACGCCAGCGGCGACAGAAATCAAGTTTTGCTCGGCCATACCGACATCGAGGTGCTGGTCTGGCAGTTCGTTTTTGACCTGAATGATTTGGCAATACTTGCTCAAATCTGCGCTCATCATCACCACGTCCTTGCGACGTGAGCAGAGATCGAAACTAATCTCGTCAAAGGGGGCTGCATGGATGGCCGTTTGGTCGGCTAGTAGCATCGAATTGAATTCCGTCGCTAAGAGTTACACTGCAAAGGCAGCTAAAGAAGAGTCCAGCGGTGGGGATAACAGCCCCGGTGCCGTGGGGAGCTTGAACGTGCCCTCTGAAACAGCTTCGCCCAAGCCACAGAGGCCCGTGCGCAGCTCGTTTTCGTTGACGTCCATTTCACATTTTGACGTTGGGCCAATGGCGGCGCTGATGGCGAGCCCGGCTTGCTGACCGACCTCTGACCCCATGAAGTGAGGCCAAAGCACCGTGCCTGCGGGCATCACGGTGCGAAGCTCCAACGCCCCTGTCACGCCGCCCCACTTTGCCACATCGGGCTGAAGGACTTTCACGCCAGCATTGGCCATGCCGAGGAACTGCTCAACACCATAGAAATTCTCGCCTCCTGCCAAAGGAACGGTTGTCGATTTGGCCAGGGCCTCCCAATCAGCAAAACTGGCGTCGGCGCGGATGGATTCTTCGGCGAAGAGCAAGTCGAAGTCTTCAAGCATGTCCAGCATCGACATGGCCTTGGGCAGATCCCAGGACTGGTTGCTGTCGATCATCAAACGCGCGCCGCCGGGCTTTTGGTCATTGGCGTTGGCAACAAAGGCCCGGTCTTGTTCGGGCGCAAACCCTACCTTTAATTTGAATTCACGCTGACCCATGGCCGCGTGGTCATCCAAGCGTTTGGTCAGGTCGTCAGGATTGAGCGAACTGGCGTAACAGTGGGCCACGGGATCAACGCCCATAAAGGCCGCGAAGCTCTTGCCTGCGCTGCGCAGACACAGATCCCAAGCCGCCGTATCCAAACCCGCGAGCACGTGCTCGAAAACCTGGCTTTGGCCGATGTGCAGGAAATAGGTCGAAAGCCGATTGCGGAGCAAAGCGGTCAACTCAATCGGGGTCGAGAACTTCAGTCCGATGAGATGCTTTGCGACAACGTCTTCGACCAGATGCGCTTTATGCAAGCTCGCACGCGGGGGAAAGTTCGCCCAAATCTCCCCCCAGCCGAAACAGCCCTGGCTGTCGACCAACTTGACCAGCAAAGCGGGGCGCACAGGCATCTGCCCCAGCGCCATATTCGGACTCACGCCGCCTTTGGCCGCGAGTGGGAAGAGGTCCACCCGCGAAAGGGTAACGTCATGATCGAAGTTCAATGTTCACCCTCCCCATCTGTGGGTTTCATGCGCGTTGGGTTGCTTAGTAAGCGATGTATGCTGCGTGTTCACTGGTGTAGAAATTCACAGCCGTTGGGCCGACGCTGTAGGCGCCGACGCCAGAGTTCTTCACGCCACCAAAGGGCATGTTGTTGTCTGGGATCGTGCCGTGGTTCACGTGCATCATGCCGTTTTGGCTTTCGGCCAAAAACCTTTGAACGTAGGAATTATTGTTCGAGAACAGGGCCGAGGTTAGGCCAAATTCGGTATCGTTCATCAGGTGCATCGCCTGATCAAAATCGTCGTATTCTATGACGCTGAGCACGGGACCAAAGATTTCGACCTGACCGCCCGTGCTGTTGTGTGCCACGTTGCCGAGAACCGTGGGACGGTAAAACCAGCCGCCCTGCTCGCCCGCACCCTCGGGCGCGGAACCGCCAGCCAAGACGTCTGCCCCTTCGCTGATGGCCTTGGCTGTGGTCTCAACCACGTCATGCCAGTGCGGACCATTGCACAGCGGGCCCATTTGCACGCCATCGGCCATAGGATCGCCCAGCTGCCAGCCTTGGGCACGGGTGGCGAACAGGTCTTTGGCTTCAGCGGCCAAATCCCGCTGAACCAAAACGCGGGAGATGCTGGTACAGCGTTGCCCGCCGGTCTGAAAGGCTGCGCCATAAATCTGGTTCACAGCATCGCTGAGGTCGTCGCAATCGTTGAGAATGGCCGCGTTCTTGCCGCCAAGCTCAAGCTGTGCCGGGATGAGGTTCTCAGCCGCAGCCTTGCCCACCAGTCGGCCAGTGCCGACGCTGCCGGTAAAGCTGACGCCTTGGATCTTCTCCGATGCGATGAGCGCGCTGGCCTGACGACCACTGACCATCGCCATCTGGACGAGGCCTTCGGGAAAGAACGCTTGAGCGATTTCACACAGCATGTAATTCGCCGCAGGGGTGAATTGGCTGGGTTTGAAAATCACAGCGTTACCAAAGGCCAGAGCCGGGCACATCTTGCGCAGCGGTGTCATGGCCGGGAAGTTCCATGGCGAAATACAGAAGATTGTCCCGCGCGGGCGGCGCAGCACTTGGTTGGAGAAGTTCGGACGACCGTTTGCGATGGGCGTTGCCCCCATGCGGGCCGCTTCGCCAACCATAAACCGGCCCTCGGTCGCGCCCTTCATGGTCTCGCCCTTGGCTTCGGGCAGGATCTTACCTTGCTCCAGCGCGATGGACTCCGCGATTTGATCAGCCTTGGCGACCACGGCGTCGAGGAATGCGTCAAGTTTTGCAGCACGCTCCAAACCCGGCACCTTGGCCCAAACGGCTTGGGCTGCGTTTGCCTTGGCAACGATGCCGGCAATATCACCTTCGTCGGTCCAGCTGTAGCGGCCTACGACCTCCGTTGGGCGGGCTGGATTGGTGGTTTCGAAGGTGTTACCGCCGGTGCTAAAATCATACTTCATGGTGTTGGTTCCTCAAGGCACCACGACGGCGCGCGGTAAGAGTTCGGTTTCGAGCAGTTTCTTGGCCTCAACGTGCGTGATCCAATCGGGCGGCGGGAAGCTTGCCGCCATTTCCCAGTCGTCGCCGGTCTTGGCCATGTGGTCTGCGATCATGCCGTCAAAGGACTGCATGAGCGCCGCATAGGCCGGATCATCGACGAGGTTGCGTTGCTCAAGGTAATCGGCGTTGAGATCATAGAGATCGACGCGCACATCCTTGTTCCGCACATAGAGCCAGTCCTTGGTGCGGATGCCCCGCTGCGCAAAGGGGGTGTATTCGCCCGGGTTGCCGTCGTTTTGGCGGAAAAGCTGGTACCAAATCGCCCCGCGCCCCGCTTTGTCGTCACCATCGAGAACAGGCAGATAGCTTTCGCTGTGAACGTCGTCAGGAAGCTCCATGCCTGTCAGCTCGCAAAGCGTCGCCATCAGGTCGACGCCGACGTCAACCATGGCCTCGGTCTTCCGCCCCCCCGCAAACCGCTTGGGATAGCGGACGATAAAAGGCACTTGCATGGATGCACGGTAGGCTTGGTTCTTGATCCCGCAATAGGAGCCGTGTTGGCCGAGCATGTCGCCGTGATCGCTCCAAAAGATAACCATGGTGTTTTCTGCAATACCGAGCGCATCAAGGTGGTTCAGCACGCGACCCACGTTCCAGTCGATGTTGCTGATCATGCCGTAGTATTCGGCTTGGAACTGACGGATTTCTGCTTCCGTCTCCGGCTCGCCTGCTGGTTTGGCATCATAGGCGGCGTGGCTGTGCTGGGCCGCTTTCTGTTGTCCCCCACAAAACTGGTTGGTCCGGCGGTCTTGGACCCGGCGCTGCAGTTCCATATCCGGCACACCCGCACGCAGGTCCATGTCGGCAGGGTCGTACATGCTGCGCCAGTGATCGGGCATGTTGTTCGGGAAGTGCGGTGGGCCGTAGCTCACATAGCCAAAGAAGGGCTTATCCGAGGGGTCTTTGGCGGCTTGATCGATAAAGTCGATGAGCTGGTCGGTCTGATAGTCTGGCTCGTACCGCTTGGAAAAGTGTGGCGTGCCGACATCGTCGAAATAGACCGACTTCTGGTACTCATGTCCCCGGTTAAAACCGATGAAGTGGTCAAAACCAAAACGCCGATCTTTGGGAACGAAACCGGGCTTTGGGCCGCCTTCTAGGTGCCATTTGCCGATATAGCCGGTTTGGTAGCCGTTATCCTTCATCATTTGCGGCAGCATGATTTGGTCGCCGCGCAGCGGAAAGTGGTTCTGGATCATGCCGTGTCCCTGCGCGTACTTACCCGTCACAACCGAGGCCCGGAAGGGACAGCAGATAGGGTAGCTGGTGTACGCTTCGGTGAAATGCGTCCCTTCATTGGCCAAGCGGTCAATGTTGGGCGTCTTCACGACCTTATTGCCGGCGCAGCCCATGGCATCAGCACGCATCTGATCGGGATAGATGATCAGGATATTTGGCTTGTCGCTCATTATTTGTTCCCTCCACCAAGTTTACGCAGCTGCTTCCAAATCGCTCCGCCAAAGAGGGTCAGGAACAGAAGGGCGTAGATCACCAGACCGATGGGTGTGTTGAAGAATTCCAAGATACTGCCTTGGCTGGTCGTAATGGACTGGCGGAACCCGTCCTCAAAGATAACGCCCAGAACAAAACCGATCACCAGGGGCGCCACGCTGAAGCCAAGCTTTCGGATGCAATACCCAAAGACGCCGGCGGCGAGCATGGTTGCAACGGCAAAGAGGCTGTTTGTGGTCGCAAACACCCCGCAAATACTCAGCAGCAGCACCAGCGGCAGAATGATGGTTTGCGGCACACGGATGATCTGCGCGGCAAAGCGAATGGCGAAGTAGCCAACGACCATCATCACGATGTTGATCAGGAACAGCCCAATATAGATCGCGTACATGATGTCGCCGCGTTCTTCGAAGAGCTTTGGTCCCGGCGTCAGGTTGTTGATCGCAAAGGCGCCCAGCAAAATCGCCGCTGCCGGTGTGCCCGGCACGCCAAGGGTCATGGTCGGCAGCAAGGCGCCGCCCACGGTGGCGTTGTTTGCGGTTTCCGGCGCAAGCACGCCAATTGGCGAGCCCTTTCCAAATGCATCCGGTTCGTCCGAGCGACGCTTTTCTTCGGCGTAGGCATAATAGGCTGCAACCGCCGCGCCCTCGCCGGGGATGATGCCAATGATCGTGCCAACAACCGACGAGCGCATGATCGCGCCCTTGAGTTCATTGAGGCGCTTCCATCCCGGAATCTGAATTCTCAGGCTCGACGTATCGAACTCAATCTTCGTGAGCGCTTTCTCTGCGCCGATGAAAACCTCGGACACCGCAAAGATACCGATCAGGAAGGGCAGCAGCTTGATACCACTGTAGAAGTTATAAGAGCCAAAGGTATAGCGCTCGCCACCGCTGAGCGGATCGATGCCCCATGTGGTCAGCCACAGGCCGATGCCGGCCATGGCCAGCCCCTTCCACAGGCTGCGACCAGCAACGCGCACAACCACAGCCAGTCCAAAGACACAAACCGCAAGGTATTCGCGCGGACCAAACTGCGCCGCCAGCTTGGCCAGCAAGGGGGCGAAAATCATCAGCACAACGGCACTGAACAAACCGCCGATGACAGACCCCGTCAGTGACAGGCCCAGCGCCTCGCCGCCCCGGCCCTGGCGGAACATGGCGTTGCCATCTTGAGCCGTTGCCACAGCAGCCCCGGTTCCCGGAATTTTGGCAACAATGGCGCTGATAGAGCCGCCGTAGATCGATGCCGAATAGATGGCCAAAAGCAGGACAATGGAGGGTACGAAGTCCATGGCGAAGGTAAAGGGCAAAGCCAGGGACAGCGCCACGGGCGGACCCAAACCCGGCAGGACGCCAATGACAATTCCGATCACGACACCAAAGACCAGCAGCACAAGGGTCCAAGGCGTAAAGAGAGCCGACAAGGCCAGCCCGAGGGCTTCAGCATCAAACATGAACGGCCCCTACCCTATTTGAACCGCGTGCCAAGCCCGTAGGCAAAGGCGGCGTAGATGAGCAGGGTGCAAGCGACGAGCACGATGTAGTGCCACCAAACCCGCGCGCCCATCGCAAAGGCGACGGCGGGTGCTAGCACGAGGCCCGCGATGCCCCAAATCGGGATCATTGAGAATTTAAAGCCCAAGGCGCTCTCAAGCATTTCACCGCCGTCGCGCCAAAACCAAAAGATCGCGAGCACCACCGCCAAAGTCAGCAAGCCCCGGCGCATCTGCGGGAAACCCGCATAGACCACTTCGTCGCCATCCTCACCGGAATGACCTTTGGTCAGGTATTCAAAAACATAGATGCCAATGCTCACAGCGATGAAGCCCAAGAGGACCAGCGGGAAAAACTTCGTTGGCAACGTTGCGCCGCCCAAGGCAGGCGTCGTGAAGGACCACGCGAGCCACGCCATATAGCCAGCAACGATCAGCATGATCACGGCAAAGATAAGATTTGCGATGCGTTGTGGGATCATGGTCGCTCTCAACCGGTCTGTAACAAATTCGAAAAAAGAGGCGTCCGCAGCGGTTAAGACCACGGACGCACTCGGCATTAAAACGGCTTACTTGTGAAGCAGGCCGATGCTGTCCAAGATCGGAGAGTACAGGTCTCGGCCCGACTGGATCAATGCGGTGGTGTCTTCAACGCCGTGTACCCAGAACCATGTGATGGAGCTTGGGATGGAAGCGCGGAATTCATCGTTGTCAAACGCCGCAGCAGTTGCATCAGACAGCGTCGCGATGACGTCGTCAGGCGTGCCCGCCTTGACGGCGAAACCACCGTGCACCCATGCACCTGCTTCTTTGCCTTCAACGGCCTCACCGACGGTGCGAACGCCCGGCAGGTCAGCTTCGTAGAAAGGCTTGCGGTTGTTGTCGAGAATGATCAGCGGCTTAATCGCGTCACCAAAACCGTTCAGGGAAGCAACCTGCCCCACAGCCACGTCAACTTCACCCGCGATGAGGCCGTTCAGGGAACCCGGTACGGTCTTCAACGCGATGGTCGTAAATTCGAGGTCGAACTGGTCAGCAAGCTGAACAGCGGACAGGTTTGGTGGAGCACCAAGACCGTTTACGCCCATCTTCAGCTTATTTTCTTTTGCGTACTCAATGAACTCTTCAAACGTGTTGATCGGGCTATCGCCAGCAACATAGAGAGCGTTAGACGCCGAGATGCCCGCGAAGAGCGGAACAAAGTCTTCCAACGGCTGGTATGGCGTTGCGCGGGTCAGCGGAACAACCATGAAGCTTGGCGGCGACCAGTTGAACAGCGTGTAGCCGTCCGCGGGTGCTTCAAGCACGCTCATGGTCGCAGGAATGTGCGCGCCGCCGGGCGTATTGATGACGTTAACTGGAACACCCAGCTCTTCGCCCAAGGCTTCCGCCTGGATACGCGCAACAATGTCAGCGTTGCCACCAGCGGGGAAAGAGACAACAAGTGTCAGTGGCTTGTCTGGGTATTCTGCTGACGCAGTACCAGCCAAGCTGAGTGCAGCAAAGGCCGCAAAGCCCAAGCTCGCAAATTTCATCATGGTGCTTTTCATAAAGCCCTCCCAAGTCAAAGTGTCCGCCGAGTTTTACTCGGCAATAGGCAGCACTTGAGCCGAAACTCCCCTACGGCTAAAGTGCTAGACATCTATACCTATAGACGCCTATAGCTTTGAGTCAATTCGTTTGGGCCTCTTTCGGGTTCAATGATTGTTTTAAAGGATTTGTCGTGGCCTTTAGCCTAGCGAACATGAAACGGGATGCCGTTCCTTTACACGTTGAAGTCGCAGACCTTCTGCGGCATCAGATCCTTTCTGGCGACCTAAAAGCCGGGGAACAACTGCCTGCCCTAAGCGAGCTTACTCAGCGCTTTGGTGTTGCGCGCATGACCATCCGCCACGCCATGGACGCGCTGAGCGAAGAAGGTTTGATCGAACGCTACGCGGGCAAAGGGACTTTTGTGCGCCAGGTCGATCTCCCGACCCGGCACACCTTGAACATGAAGGCTCAGCTTTCCCAGCTTCAATCCATGGTGGCTCGGCTCGAAGTGGCCGTGGTTGGCGAGGACCAAGGGCCAGCGTTTATTGAAATAGACGGCACGCCCTTCCGGAAAATAAAGCGTATTCACACCCAAGACAGCCAGCCGTTCTGTCACGTCGATATCTGCCTCGAAGAACGGGTCTACCAAATGGCCCCAAACCGCTTTGAGAAAGAAATCGTGATTGCGGTGCTCAAGTCTTTGGACGTTGCCGTGCACTCGGCCCGGCAAAGGGTGACGATTTCCTATGCCGACGTCGCCATTGCCGAGGCGCTGAACCTCACCGTCAACGCGCCCGTTTTCCGCGTGTTCCGTGAGTTCTTTTGCAGCGATGAAAAGCTGCTCTACTCCGCAACGCTCATCTACCCCGGCGACCGCCTCGAACTGGACATTGAATTTACCGTTTAGACAAAACTCGGGAGGGCATTTGTATGGACAACAGCTGGAAAACCCAAACCAGGAAAGTTGCTTTTGGCGTCCGCAAACGCGTGCTCGAGCTGACGATCAAGAACAACGGCTGCTATCTCAGTCAGACCCTTTCTTGCGCCGATCTGTTGGCGACCTTGTACACACGCTCCCTGAACCTCGGGCCAAGCCAAGGCGACCTGATACCGGGCCCAAATCCCGGGCCACCGGGCCACAACGGCGTTCTTCCCGGGCACGGCGCCGCCTATAACGGCGCACAATCTGCCGACGCGGACCGCATCCTCATCTCCCCGGCTCACTACGCCGTCGCGATCTATGCGACGCTGGTTGAGACCGGACGCCTCTCCGCCGATGCCTTCTACAGCTTTAACACAGATGGCAGCAGCGTTGAGATGATCGGCGCAGAGCACTCACCGGGGTTTGAGCTGACAACCGGGTCTTTTGGGCAGGCGGTCAGCCAAGCGGGCGGCATCGCGCTGGCCCGCCGCCTCAAGGGCGAGACGGGTCGCTGTGTGGTCTTTATGTCCGACGGAGAGCTTGAAGAAGGCCAGACGTGGGAGGGTCTTCAATGCCTTGCTCACTATGGCGCGGACAATGTCGTCATCTGTGTCGATGTAAACGGCATGCAATGCGACGGCGCAACAGCGGATCAGATGCAACTCGAACCCATCAACAGCCGAGCCGAAGCTTTTGGTGCGCACGTTGTTGTGGTGGACGGCCACGACGTCGAAGCCCTCGATCAGGCCATCAATCACACGGACCACAAGGGCAAGCCGCTGGTCGTGCTTTGCTATACCAACAGCGCGCAGGGCATTCCCCTCCTCGAACACCGCAAGCCAAAGCTCCATTACGTGCGTTTTGGCAGCAAGGAGGAGATCGCGACCTATCAAGACTTCTTGGACAATTGGACATTTGAGGGAGACGCACAATGAGCAGCGCCATCGCAAACAACCCTCACGCCCAGAACCTCGTCGACTATGCAGCAACCCGTCCTGACGTGATCGTCCTATCCGGCGACCTGACGGTTGCCACCGAATGCCACAAGTTCCGCGACGCCTACCCTGAGCGATTCTTTGGTATGGGCATGGCGGAGCAGAACATGCTGAGCTGGGCTGGCGGCATGGCACGAGAAGGCTTCAAGCCCTTTGTCCATACCTTCTCGGTCTTCCTCTACCGCCGCCCCTACGATCAACTGCAAATGTCCATAGCCTACCCGAACCTGCCCGTGCGCTTGGTGGGGTTCCTGCCCGGCTTGGACACGCCCGGCGGCGTTACGCACCAGTCGATCGAGGACATTGCCGCACTGCGCTGTGTGCCCAATATGACCATCTTAGAAGCCGGTGACGCGACAGACGTTGAAAGTTTTTTAGAGCTGACCGACGCCATCCCCGGCCCTGTCTATCTGCGCATGCTACGCGGCGAAGTTCCGCGCCTGTTTGATGCCAAGGACCGCACGGTGTTCAACCGCGCCCGGTCACTCTCACAGGGCACAGACATCACGCTGCTGTCATCTGGCCGCTGCACCGAAGAAGCCCTGCGCGCGAACGCGGCCATTCAAGCCAAGGGCATCTCCTTGAACCACCTGCATGTCTCCACGCTGAAGCCCTTTGACGACCCCAGCATCCTGGAGGCTGTTGCCGCGCCAAAGTATGGCGTCGTGACCATGGAGAACCATGTCCGCACAGGCGGTCTGGGCAGTGCCGTGGCGGAGATGATGACCGACCACGGCGTCGGCAAAAAGCTGGTCCGGATCGGCATCCAAGACACGTACTGTTCGGGTGCCAGCCTACCGTTCTTGATGCATAAGCACGAGATCGACGCTGTTGCTTTGATTGCGCAGGTTGAGGCTTTGATCGGCGAAAAACTGAACATTACAGCGGACGATCTCGCATCGGTGCGCGTCGAGGACGTGAAGGCCCGTTCGACCGAACAGTTGGAGGCTCTTTAATGACCGCTGCTGCTTGGCTGGCTCGCTTCTTCTCCTCCGACGCCAGACCAGAAACGCTCTTTGCGCCCGAGGGGCTTTGGCGAGACTACTTGGCCTTTGACTGGGACTTGGCGACCTATGAAGGCCCAGAAGCGCTCGCCGCCATGACGGCAAAGGTTCAAGGCACGCTCAGCGGCGCGCTGACCTCGCACAGCGAAACCGAAACAATTTTCGAATTCCAAGGGCCAAACGGGGCTTCAAAAGGTCTGGTTGAGCTGCAAGACGGCAAGGCCGTGCGCTTGTTCACGTCCTTGGAAGAAACGGCTGAGTTCAGGGCGCAAGCAGATCACAGCAGACCGCCTGAAGTGCTCATTATTGGCGGCGGGCAGTCGGGCTTGGCGCTTGGGGCAAGGCTCCAAGCTCTTGGCCTCCCCTACGTTATCGTCGATCAAAATCAGCGCATTGGTGACAACTGGCGCGGGCGCTATGACAGCTTGATCCTGCATGATCCGAGCTGGGTGAACCACTTACCTTTCAAGCCTTTTCCGGCCGATTGGCCCGTCTTCACGCCAAAAGACAAAATGGGCGATTGGCTCGAAGGCTACGCGGCGGATCTCAATCTCAACGTACGATCAAATACCAGGGTCCAAGGCGCGCGCTTTGATCCGGCCACCAACCGGTGGAGCGTGGGTCTGGCGGGTGGTGAAAGCTTGAACGTGGCGCACGTCGTCTTCGCCGTTGGAACCTCTGGATTTGCGCAAACGCCAACCTTTGCGGGCCAAGATGTCTTTGCCGGTGAGCAAATGCACTCAAGCCAGTACACATCCGCCGCCGCCTATCGCGGCAAGCGCGTCGCCATTATTGGCGCCACAAACAGCGCCCATGACATCGCCGTGGACCTCGCCAAGAACGGCGCCTATCCCACGATGATCCAGCGCAGCTCCACCCATGTGGTCCCACACAAAACCTACGTCGAAGACATCCTCGCACCGGTCTGGGGCGAGCACCTGAACCGCCCGTTGAAGGATTCCGATTTCCTGAGCATCTCCCTGCCCATGCGGCGGTTGGAGAAGCGCGGACAGGCCATCTTTGAACAGGTGCAAACAGACTGGGCAGCGTTTTACCAAGGGCTTCGCGACGCGGGCATGACCCTGGACTTCGCCGAAGACGGCGCAGGCATCCTTGGCAAATACCGCCGGACAGCATCGGGCTATTACATTGACGTGGGCGGCTCTGCGCGTGTGGTGAGCGGAGAGATCGGCCTGCGCTCCGGCGTTGGTGTAAAGGCTCTCACCGAACAGGCTGTTACGCTGAGCGATGATAGCGTGCTAGCGGCTGACGTCCTTGTCTACGCCACGGGCTTTGGCTCTATGGAGCAATGGGTCGAGCGTCTGATTGACAAAGAGACAGCCGACAAAGTTGGGCCTTGCTGGGGCTATGGTTCGGGCGTCGTGGGTGATCCCGGGCCGTGGGAAGGCGAGCTGCGAAACATGTGGAAACCGACGGCCCAGACGGGCCTGTGGTTCATGGCCGGCAACTTGGCCCAAGTGCGCGCCATGTCCCGATACTTGGCCCTACAGCTCGATCACCAAACCGACCATTGACACCAGCGGCAACCGCGCCCGCATCATTTTTCGACGATGGCCGCCGCTTGCACCGCGTACCGATAGCCGGCCAGCCGCTGTGCTATGGCCAATTCTACGGCCTGCTCAATCACGCCATAGGACAGCAAGAACCACTCTCGCGGCCGAAACGGCTTGCCCCAACGATCGATCAGCTCCACGTCCAGCCGCGCTTCGTGAAAGAACACGTGCAGTGCGGTTTCCAGCTTCCGCCGGTTGACGCGTTCCAACTCGAACCGCGCCACGACTTCCACCGGCGCATGCAGATAGGTCGGCTCAGTCGCCGCGCCCGCGATCCGGCGCTCGACGCTGCCAGAAGTCTGGCCGATCTTGTGCAGCACCATCTGATGCTCCCGCACCCACGGGTCATCGGACAGGCTGCGCAGCACGTACAGCCACCCCGTCTTGCTGTCGTCGTGATCCAACAACGGCCCGCCCTCGGGGTCTGTGATCCGTCGGCCGGCGTTCTCTTTCTTATACAGTTCCGCTGATAAAGACCGGGCGAGCATCCGGCTCTGAGTCCCATTCTCGAACACCACGCGCAACCGTGCATTCCGCCGGCCACCGCTGTCGGCTTCGATCAGGCTGTGTTCAGCCACGTAAGCCGTCACGCCTTTGAGGATGAAGAACTGCCCGCGCGCGATTTCCTGCTCGTTGGCGAAGTCCAGCACACGCCGCCGCCCAATGCGCAGCTCATCCCGCAGCAAATCGAACAGCCCGCTAAAACGCGGCTCGAAGTCTGGGCAAGGTTCTCGCTGTGCCGCGTCCTGTGCTGCCGCCGCGTCGATTTCAGCCTTGGGGCGAACGTGCTTGAGGTCGAACAGCGGATCAGCCGTCGCCGCGCCCTCCAGTGACGCAAAAATATCCTCCAGCGAACCCGGTGGCGGCGCAGCAGCCTCAACCGCCCCATCCAGCACCTCCGGTACAGCGCCAGACAGCAGCCCCGGCCCATCCGCATCCGTCAGCAGGTCGTGCCACTCAGGATGCGCCAACACCTGCGCCAGCCGCACCGCGTACATCTTCTCGAAAATGTCCGCCTCGGCGCGCTGAACCGGCACCCGCCCGTGCTCCTGCGCCCACGTCACAATCTCTTCAAACCCAAAAAGGATCCGCTGCTGTTCCTGGCTCAGGGTTTCCACCGGCTTAGCTTCTTTGGCAAAGCCCGCGGCCTCGAACGCGTCTAGAACGTCGTCGAGCGATTCAACCATGGCCTTGCGCCTCCTGCTTCTGCCGCCGGGTCCGCGCGCGGTGTTCGGTTTCCACGTGGTTGAAAATCTGGCCGAGGAAGGCTTCGACCTGATCCCCCGAATTCAGGTTTGGCGCGCGGCCATATTTGCTCTGAAACTCAATGATGCGGGGCCAGTAGTTGACCACGTCCGCCTCATCGAACTTCATCTTCTTCGCCGCAACCTGCTTCTGCACCTTTTCCAGCAAGTCCTTGTCCACCGTCTTGGCGATGATTTCATAGGCCTGTTGAAAGGGGTTGATGGACGCGATCATGTCCATGTCGATCTCGTCCACAATCACAAAGCGGTTCAACATCTCCACGATGCCCATATTCTTGCCCTCGGCCCCTGCCCGTTCCCGAGCCATGACAGGCAGGACCAGATTGGCCAGCAAGTGCTGCGCGACGATTTCCTGCCCCTCAATATCCAGATCAGGGTTCCGCCGTGCCACCGCGCGCATGCCATAATCGCGGATCACATTCCCCGCGTTTTGGGTCTTGTCCAGCGCGGCGGCGGCCAGCAAGTCTTTGTCCTGATACAATTCAGCCATCAGGTCGGGCATTTGCTCGTCGATCACCTTTTGACATTTCGGCGAGTTTGGCTCGGCCAGCCCTTTGACCACCATGGTCCCGCCGGTCCCGTCTTCGTTGATGAAGCCACCCGGCTCTTCCCGCAGCGCCCCATCCGCCGTCATCTCCGCCCGGCGCAGGTCAAAAGACGCGCGCGGGACGAAGTTCAGCTTGGGTGCCAAAACCTGTTCCATCAGCAAGGACGCCGCAATCGCCTTGAGCATCGCATTCACGCCGTCGGTCACGTCGTCCTGCGTGGCTTCGGGTTCGGCGAGCAGGTTGGTGAACTGCGCGTGCCCTTTTCCCGGTGCATCGCGGGTGGCGCGGCCAACGATTTGGATGATCTCCGTCATGGACGAGCGGAAACCGATGGTCAGCGCGTGCTCGCACCACGGCCAGTCGAACCCCTCCTTCGCCATGCCCAGCGCGATGATGATATCGACTTTATCCCGGTCGCTGGTGTCTTCCAGTGCGGCGGCGACATTCAACCGCCGCGCATCATCGCTGACCAAATCCGCAACCCGCAGCACCTGCCCCGCTGCCGTCCGAACCCGTTGGAAGCCCGTTTGAGGGTCTGTGCCCTCATAGGTGCCGAGCAGGTCGAGGATGGCGTTCACCTCCTCGTACTTGTTTTGCGTGCTGGCGTAGGAGTTGACGTTGGGGATGTGGATGATGGTCTTCAGCGCCGGGTCCAAAACCTCGTGCAAGGCGTCCAGATAGCGGCCCTGATGAAAGTGAAACCCGATCCCCAGTGTCTGCAAATGCCGATAGCCATTCAGCTGCTCATAGTAGGTGTAGGTCACCACCTCGAACCGCTCTTCATCGTCCGCATGCAGCACGGGTTCGGTATCGCCGCGAAAGTACGAACCAGTCATGGCCACGATGTGCGCCCGGTCGTGCGCCAACAGCGCGCGCAGGCACTCGCCCAGCCGGTTTTCCTCGTTCGAGCTGACATGGTGAAACTCGTCAATCGCCACCAAACAGCCGTCAAAGGCCGCTGGCCCCAGCGCATCAAACGCAAAGCGGAAGGTGGCGTGGGTACACACCAGCGTCCGCTCCGTCCCCTGCTCCATAAACCGTTTGAAGGCGCGCACCTTGGACTTGGCCAGCGCCCCGCTTTCTGCGCCCTGAACACACAGATTAAACTCTGAATGCACGCGCCAATCGGCAAAGAAGCCGTGCGCGCTCAGGTCCGTATCGCCGAACGACTTGCCAATGGATTTTTCAGGGACACAGATGATGGCTTTCTCCACCCCCTGCCGGTGCAGCTTGTCGAGCGCAATAAACATAAGCGCCCGCGACTTGCCCGAGGCTGGAGGGGACTTGATCAACAGATACTGCGCCTCCCGCTTCTCAAACGCCCGCGCCTGCATCACCCGCATGCCATTGTCATTGGCCTGCTGACTGGCACCGGTTTGGTTGTAGGTGATGTGGATGTCTTCGATGGTCATTTGCTTGCCACCTCATTTAGAGCATCAATACGCAATTCACCCGCAGCGTTCTTTGCACTCCAAGGCTTAAACTGAAGTTCAAGTGCGAAACCTGCCTCAGGCGATATTCTTAAAGCGTGCAGCGTCGCTCTTACGAGTTCTAAGCTGAGCCGGTAATAATCATATAGATCGTCTAACTGTTTTGGAGACTCTTGATTATATCGCCAGTGGCTGACTTTTTTAGAAAAACCGGG